>JAESFG010000014.1_pt1 | contig 420832 bp, 362 predicted proteins | sample 9269371 | NCBI WGS metagenome assembly JAESFG01 (sample SAMN14506227, study PRJNA617093) | algae metagenome | isolation source: Aetokthonos hydrillicola CCALA 1050 (B3-Florida) and co-occurring... | place: USA: South Carolina | collected 2013-01-01 | reverse complement strand
GGCGCCACCAGCCCGCCATCGTGAAAAGGCCGGGAAACTCTACCTTCCGGCGGTCCAGAGAATGGGACCGGAGCAGAAACGGTCGAGGCTCTAATCGCCGCTGGATGACAGTTCAGTGGCAGGTCAGGGCGAACGCGTCATTGGCTATGACAATGAAATGGGAAAGGGCGACCATCGGCACTATCGCAAACTGGAACAGCCCTTCACGACGCTCGAGCAACTGATCGCTGATTTCGAACGGGACGTGGAACTGGAGATGCTGAATGAGCAAAATGCGGATCAGGGCCGAGAGTAACGCCTCTTTCTTCGAACGCGCGCGTGCGGCAGCACGCCGGATCGATGCGGGCGATACCTCACGCCAGGCAGACGAGCTTTGCTTCGACAGCGTAGAAACGCTGTTCAGGGTTCTGACGCCTAATCGGTGGGCGATGCTGGCGAAGCTGCGAACCCTCGGCCCGTCGTCGATCCGCTCGCTCGCGAAGGCACTCGGCCGCGATTACCGGGGCGTGCACGCCGATGTCATGGTGCTGCTCGGGATCGGCCTGATCGACCGCGATACTGACAACAGGATATCGGTACCTTGGTCGAAAATCACCGCCGAGCTGGCGGTTGATGAGGCGGCGTAGAGATTCCAGCCGGGCGCTCGCCGCCAAAGGCCCAGTCCAGCAGTTGCACCGTGTGCACCATCGGCATGCCGGCGCGGCCGGCGATCTGCGTCATGCAGCCGATGTTGCCGGTGGCGACGATATCGGCGCCGGTCGCGGCGATGTTCTTCACCTTGCGGTCGCGCAGCCGGGCCGAAATCTCCGGCTGCAGGATGTTGTAGGTGCCGGCCGACCCGCAGCACAGATGCCCCTCGCGCGGCTCGCGCACCAAAAAGCCGGCCTTCTTCAGCAGGTCTTTCGGCTGTTTCGTTACCTTCTGGCCGTGCTGCATCGAACAGGCCGAGTGGTAGGCGACGGAAAGCCCCGGTAGGTTTTTGGGCGCCGGCAGGTCGAGGCCGGCAAGATATTCGGTCACGTCCTTGGCGAGCGCGGAAACCTTCGCGGCTTTCTCCGCGTAGGCCGGGTCGAGCCGCAGCATGAAGCTATAGTCCTTGATCGTCGTGCCGCAGCCGGACGCGGTGATCACGATGGCGTCGAGGCCGCCCTGCTCGACCTGGCGCAGCCATGCATCGACATTGTTGCGCGCCGCGGCGAGCGAGGCTTCCTCGCGGCCCATGTGATGAACGAGCGCCCCGCAGCACCCCTCGCCCTCCGGCACCACCACCTCGACGCCGAGGCGCGTCAGCAGGCGGATCGTGGCGGCATTGATCTCCGGATCGAGGACGGATTGCGCGCAGCCGGTGAGCAGAGCCACCCGGCCGTGCCGCGCTCCCGCCGCGACATGCGTCGTCGGCCTGTTCACCGGCGACGCGGCGGGGACCGACGCCGGAGCGAGCCGCAGCATGGCGGCGAGCGGCCGGAGTGGGCCGATTTTTTCGAAGATGCCTGCAAACGGCCGCCCGAGTGCGGCCATCCGCAACGCGGCGCGGAAACGCTTTGGGTAGGGCAGCACCGCAGCCAGCACCGAGCGTATCAGGCGGTCGGTCAGCGGCCGGCGATAGGTCTGTTCGATGTGTACGCGGGCGTGGTCGACCAGATGCATGTAGTTCACGCCCGACGGGCAAGTCGTCATGCACGACAGGCAGGACAGGCAGCGGTCGATATGGGTGACCAGCTCAGCGTCGGCCGGCCGGCCGTTCTCCAGCATGTCCTTGATCAGGTAGATGCGGCCGCGCGGGGAATCGAGTTCGTTGCCCAGCGTCACATAGGTCGGGCAGGTCGCAGTGCAGAAGCCGCAATGCACGCATTTGCGCAGGATCTTTTCCGATTCCGCCACATGCGGATCGGCGAGTTGGTCGGATGTGAAGGTGGTTTGCATGTCTGGCTAAGGAACTCGATCCGGAGGGACGACCTGGCTCACTTCCCCCTGGCGTGCGGAAGCGATGGAATCTGCGACGCTGCCGACGATCGGGAGAAGTTGGGCGAGTCGTTGGAAGGGCAGCACCACGACCGCGACGCCGCTGCTACGGATCGGCTGCTGCCATTCCAGATTCTTGTCGCAAGTCACGAGGCAGTCGAACCCGGCTTCGCGCATTCGGGCCAGAAGCTTGCCATTGCGCACCCCTTCCAGGCATTAGGAAACATGGCGACGGCGCAGCCCAAGACGGCAAGTTCGCGCACAATATCGCGGGGAACGCCTTCGTCGATCACGGCCTTCAAGCAGCCCTCGGGAATTGGCGCTCGATATCCTCACTGGCCAGTGTCAGCAATGCTTCGACCTGCCTCCGTTCGACCGTCGAAAAATTGTCGAGGAATTTGCCGACCGACATTCCGTCCGCCACATTTTCGAAGAAAGCCGAGACCGGAACCCGGGTCCCCTTGAGCACCACGGCACCCGAGACGACCTCGGGATCCGAATTCAGAATATCCGTGATCTTCATGGGCAGACCTCGTGCATGCGGATGCGCGGCGTCTCAGATGATCCAGGCGTCGGGGTTTTTCACCGGCTCGCCGCGGCCGACCGCCTGCAGGCCGATCACGCAGCGCGCGATGAACCAGATGCCGGTGGCGAGCGCCGTCAAAAATCCGACGATCAGGAACATCAACAGGACGGAAATCGCCGCGTAGAGCAGGCCGATCCAGAACGTGCGGATCAGATAGGTGTAGTGTGTCTCCACCCACCCGCCCGCCTTGCCGCGGTTGATGTAGGCGATCACCACGCCGACGATCAGTCCGACGCCGATGACGAGGCTGACGAGGTAGAGGATGTAGATAACGGTGACGTTGGTAGGGCCGGGTTCCAGCCAGCGATCGGTCCCGCGCGGCTGGACGGAATTGGTATCGCTCATCGTCGTTCCCCATTCTTGACGCCCCAGATTAGCAGAAGCCTCACGCCGCGGCACACTTGGCGACAAATTCGTACGGATACGCAGGCTCGACCGGGTGCCCGGTGTCGCGCTGCCACGGCAGCCCGCGTCATGACATACGGCCCGGATTGAGGATGCCGAGCGGGTCGAACTGCTCCTTGAGCCGCACCGAAAGTGCTGCCAGCGGCGCCGGCTGCGGCTGGAAAACCTGCACGGCGGCGCGCAACGAAGGTGTGGCGCGCACCGAAGGTGCGGCGCGCACCAGCGTCGCGTGCCCGCCGCCATGTGCTGCGACGACGGCGCGGACAAGCTCGGCCTCCGGCTCGCGATCGAGCCGCAGCCAGACCAGCCCGCCCTGCCAGTCATAAAAGGCCTCGGCGGCAATCTGCATGCGCAGCGCCATGACGGCGGCATGCGCGTCGGCCGGCGGCAGGGACAAGCGCCACACCGGCCGCTCGCTGCCATCCACGAACGGCCGGCAGTCGCGCACGTCGCGCCAGACGCCGCGCGAAACCTCTGCCGGCAGTTCGTCGGTCGCGCCTGCGGAGCTAAGCAGATCGCGCAGCATGGCCATGCGCGCTGCAACCGAGGGGCCGAACCCTTCGACGCGCAGGAGCGTGGCCGGCCGCGCGCCGAGCGCGCCGCCGGCGACACGGGCCGCGATCCCTTCCGGCAGGTGCGCCGCCGCCGACACCTCGGCGCTCGAACCCATGGCGAGCGCCATCGCGGCAGCCGCCGGCTCGTCGAGCAGGCCGCGTATTGCGAAGGTCGCTTCGGTCTCGGCCACCGGCAGCACCTTGAAGGTCACGTCGGTGACGACGGCAAGGGTCCCCCACGAGCCGGCCATCGCCTTGGAGAGGTCGTAGCCGGTGACGTTTTTCACCACGCGCCCGCCCGATTTGAATGCCTCGCCCCGTCCGGAAACCGCGTGAATGCCCAGCACATGGTCGCGCGCGGCGCCCGCCTTCAGCCGCCGCGGGCCGGAAAGGTTGGCGGCCAGCACGCCGCCAATCGTGCCCTGCCCGGCCGGACCGCCCAGCAGCGGACCGTAGTCGATCGGCTCGAAGGCTAGTTCCTGACGCCGCTCGGCCAGCACCGGCTCGATCTCGGAGAGCGGCGTACCGGCACGCGCCGAGAGAATCAGCTCCTCCGGTTCGTAGAGCGTGATGCCGGAGAGCCGCGAAAGGTCCAGCGTGTGTTCCGTCTGCGCCGGCCGTCCGATGCCGCGCTTGCTGCCTTGCCCGACAATTTCGAGCGGCGCTTTTTCCGCCGCCGCCCACTGCACTGCGGCGAGCACCTCCTCCGGGCTTGTGGGGGTGAAGGTGGTCACGGGTGCAACCAGATTGGAACGGCCGGCGATCCTTCGCACCCCCCTCTGTCCTGCCGGACATCTCCCCCACAAAGAGGGAGATTGGCCGGCCGCCGTGCAGGCGTTCGCCTTGCAACGGTGGCGATTGGCGAAAGCCGAAGAACTGGGCGATCTCCACCCTTGTGGGGGAGATGTCCGGCAGGACAGAGGGGGGTGCGAAGAAGCGCCACCGCTGTCCTCACGAACTGCCGTTCTCGAAATCGCAGTTCCCAACCATCCTCAAAACCTCGGAATGTCCGGAAACGGCAATCTGCCGGCATGCACATGCATGCGGCCGAGTTCGGCGCAGCGGCGGAGCTGCGGAAAGACCTTTCCGGGGTTGAGCAGGTGGCCGGGGTCGAAGGCACATTTCACCCGCATTTGCTGGTCGAGATCGATCTCGTTGAACATTTCAGGCATCAGCTCACGCTTTTCGACGCCAACGCCGTGCTCGCCGGTCAGTACGCCGCCGACCCGCACGCACAGGCGCAGGATGTCGGCGCCGAAATCCTCCGCACGCGTCAGTTCGCCCGGCACGTTGGCGTCGTAGAGGATCAGCGGGTGCAGATTACCGTCGCCGGCGTGGAAGACGTTCGCCACCCGCAGCCCGTACTTCTCCGAAAGCGCGCGCATGCCGGCCAGCACGCGCGACAGCTCCTTCTTCGGGATGGTGCCGTCCATGCACAGATAGTCAGGCGAAAGCCGGCCGACCGCCGGGAACGCCGCCTTGCGCCCGGCCCAGAACGCCAGCCGCTCGTCTTCGGATTGTGAAATGCGGCAGGTGGTCGAGCCGTTCTTGTGGGCGATCGCCTCGACCGCGCCAATCAGGTAGTCCACCTCGATGGCCGGCCCGTCGAGTTCAACGATCAGCAGCGCCTCGACATCGAGCGGGTAGCCCACCTGAACGAAGGCTTCGGCTGCATGGATCGCCGGGCGGTCCATCATCTCCATGCCGCCCGGGATGATGCCGGCGCCGATGATGTCAGCAACGCAGCTGCCGGCCTGCTCACCGGACGGAAAGCCGATCAGCAGCGCGCGCGCGGTATCCGGCTTCTTCAGGATGCGTACGGTCACCTCGGTGACGACGCCGAGCAGCCCTTCCGACCCGGTCATGACGCCCAAAAGGTCGTAGCCTTCAGCGTCCAGATGCTTGCCGCCGAGCCGAATGACCTCGCCGTTCATCAGCACCATCTCGATGCCGAGCACATTGTTGGCGGTGAGCCCATATTTCAGGCAATGCACTCCGCCGGAATTCTCCGCCACGTTGCCCCCGATCGAGCAGGCGATCTGCGAGGAGGGATCGGGGGCGTAATAAAACCCCTCCTCCTCGACGGCGCGCGTGATGCCGAGATTGGTGACCCCCGGCTGCGCCGCCACCGTACGGTTGGGAAAATCGATGTCGAGGATGCGGTTGAAGCGGCTCATCACCAGCAGCACCGCGTCCTCCAGCGGCAGCGCGCCGCCGGAAAGCGACGTACCGGAGCCACGCGGCACAACGCGGATGTTGCGGTCGTTGCAGTATTTCAGGATGCGCGACACCTGCGCGGTCGTCTCCGGCAGCACCACCACCAGCGGTAGTTGGCGGTAGGCCGTCAGCGCATCGGTCTCGAACGCGCGCATCTCGTTCTTCGCCTCGACGACCCCCTCGCCCGGCACGATGATGCGCATGTCGGCGACGATCTCGGCGCGGCGGTCGAGCGTCGCCCTGTCGGGCGCGGGCATCACAAGGCCGGTCATCGCCGCCATTCCTTCGATGTCAACTTACTGGTCAAAACCTTTTACCAGTTGTCGGCGAAGGCTGCAAATGCCGGTTCTAGGCCGGCGGCCCGCCCTGCCCTTCGTCGTGGCTGCGGCGAATACGCCGCACCCCCCACCAGACGAAAATAATCGCCAGCGGCACCGACGCGGCCGTCACATATTCCGGCGCGATGTGGCTGTCGGAGGGCAAAACGCCCTTCGCCAGATAGCCGACCAGCCCGACGACGTAGTAGGAAACGGCGGCCACGGAAAGGCCTTCCACGGTCTGCTGCAAGCGCAGCTGCAGCCTTGCGCGATTGTTCATCGAGGCGAGCAGATCGCGGTTCTGGGCCTCGACCTCGACGTCCACCCACGTGCGCAGCAGGGTCGTCGCGCGGCTGAGCTTTTCGGACAGGCTCGACTGCCGCTCCTCGACCGAACGGCAGGTGCGCATCGCTGGCGCGACGCGCCGCTGAAGAAAGCCGGCCCAGGTGTCGTAGCCGGGGACCGCCACTTCGCCGAGGGCGTCCAGCCGCTCCTGCACGATGCCGTCATAGGCGCGGCTGGCACCGAAGCGGTAGAGGCTCGCCGCCGCGTCGGCTTCGAGCTGCGCCGCGAGGTCGGTGAGGTCGGCAAGCAGCGCGGCACTGGCGCGTTCGCCGCGCGACTTCATCTCCTCGGTAAGCGCCGCCAGCCTGTCCTCGATGCGGCGCACCTTGCCGGACAGGGTCTGCGCCAGCGGCAGGCCAAGCATCGCCAGCGTGCGGTAGGTCTCGATCTCGATCAGCCGCTGCGCCAGCATGCCGGTGCGGGCCGGCGAGAGCCCGCGGTCGAGCACAAGCATGCGGGTCAAGCCCTCGCCGTCCTGGCGAAAATCGGTAACGATCGCAGCGGTGCCGTCCTCTACCAGCGAATAGCACAGACTGCCGGCGTCGTAGGCGGCGATCGCCCGCTCGCTCTGCTGCGTCCACTTGCGGATTTCGAGGCGCACACCCGAAATCACCGGGCCGGGCGGGGTAAAGCCGTTGCCGAAAGGGGAATCCTCCGGCTCGCCCTTGGCGTCGAGTGGCCCTTCCCACAGATAGGTCGAGAATTCGGTATGGCGCTCCCAGCGGATCGAGCCGTGGCCCCAACGCATCGCGTGATGGCGCGCCTGCGGGTCGGGCGGGGCGATGCCGAGGCGCCGGGAAAGCTCGGACAGGACGGCGTGATCCAAGCCCGAGCCGGCCTCCGTCATGAAGGCGAGTTGGATCAGGATGCGCGGCTTTTCCACCAGCGGATAGGGCCGAGCATGCACCTCGCCAAGTGCTGCCGCGCGCGCAGCGTGTGCCGGAAAGCCGTGCACGCTGCCTATCCTGCCGGGGTTCGAGACCCCTTGCGATGGTTCCCCTTGCACCGTCGGCTCCGAAATGAATGGCTAACTGTCTCTAAGTCAAAGCATCGACGATTAAAACGCCAAACGCGACCACGCGATGTCGCAGGCCCGCGGCGGCATTTGCCGCCTTGACTTGGACCAAACTGGATAAGTTAGTTGACCAGTTCCGGCGCGATGCCTATGCTTCATACCGTACTGCCGCCGGAGTCCCGCTTGAGCGAACTGTTTTCAAGGATCGCGCATTCACGCACCGCTGACGAGGTGGTGGCGCAGGTGGAAGCGCTCATCCTCGAAGGCGTGCTGCGCGTCGGCGACCGCCTGCCCGGCGAGCGCGAGCTTTCCCGCCAGTTCGACGTGTCGCGGCCGATCCTGCGCGACGCGCTGAAGCATCTCGAGGCGCGCGGCCTGCTTGCCACGCGCCACGGCGGCGGCACCTATGTCGCCGACGTCATCGGCCAGGTCTTTGCGCGTCCCGTGATCGAACTGATCGCGGCCAACGCCAAGGCGACGACGGATTATTTCGAATTCCGGCGCGACATGGAGGCACTGGCGGCCGACTATGCCGCACGCCGCGCCAATGCCGACGACCGCGCGCTGCTTGCCGGCATCATCGCCCGCATGGAGGCCGCGCACGAGGCGCGCGACTTCGACCAGGAAGCCTCGATCGACGTTGAATTCCACGGCGCCATCAGCGAATGCGCGCACAACATCGTGCTGCTGCATACGCTGCGCTCCTGCTACCGGCTGCTGTCGGAAGGCGTCTTCGCCAACCGGCGGCTGGTGTTTGACCTGCCCGGCGCACGCGAGCAGCTGCTTGCCCAGCACCGAGCGATCTTCGCGGCAATCGCGGCGGGCGACGCCGCGGCCGCCCGCACTGCGGCGCGCGACCACATAACCTTCGTCGAACAGCAGGCGCATGCCGCCGAGCGCACCGGCGACTGGGAGCGCGTCGCCCGGCTGAGATTGAGGCACCGCGCCGGCGGCGACGCGGGTCCTTCGCGCCGGAACGCGGCGCACGGCTGAAAGCGGAAGAGGCATGCCCGAGGCAAATCCCAATCCGAAACCCAGGGTCGGTCTGTTCGTCACCTGCCTGGTCGACCTTTTCCGCCCACCGGTCGGCTTCGCCGCGGTGAAGCTCCTGGAACAGGCTGGCTGCTCGGTCGAGGTGCCGCGCACGCAGACCTGTTGCGGCCAGCCGGCCTACAATTCGGGCGACCGCGCCGACACGCGCGTGATCGCCCAGAACACGATCGAGGCCTTTGAGGGATACGACTACGTGGTGGCGCCGTCGGGCTCGTGCGCGGGTATGCTGAAGAAGCACTACACCCCGCTGTTTGCCGGCGACGCCAGGTGGCAGCCGCGCGCCGAGGCGTTTTCGGCCAGGGTGTACGAACTCGTCAGCTTTCTTACCGGGGTGATGGGCATGAAGGGCGTGGATGCCCACCATGCCGGCACCGTGACCTACCACGATTCCTGCTCGGGCTTGCGCGAGCTCGGCATCAAGGTGCAGCCGCGTGATCTGCTTGCCAGCGTCGACGGGTTGAAGCTGGTCGAGATGCAGGACGCGGACGTGTGCTGCGGTTTCGGCGGCACCTTCTGCATCAAATATCCCGACATCTCCAACGCGATCGTCGAAAAGAAGACGGCCAGCATCGAGGGAACCGGCGCATCGACGCTGCTTGCGGGCGACCTCGGCTGCCTGATGAACATGGCGGGCAAGCTGAAGCGCCAGGGCTCGAAGGTGGCGGTGCGGCACGTAGCCGAAGTGCTGGCGGGCATGACCGACGCGCCGCCGATCGGCGGGAGGTAGCGGCATGGAAATTACCTCCCCTGCCTTCAAGGAAAACGCCGCCCACGCGCTGGCCGACGCGCAGCTGCAGAAAGCGCTAGGCAATGTGCGCGGCGGTTTCATCGAGAAGCGCGCCAAGGCCGTCGCCGGTCTGCCCGAATTCGACCGGCTGCGCGACAGCGCCCGCGACATCAAGAACCACGCGCTCGAAAACCTCGACCTCTACCTCGAGGCCTACGAGGCCAAGGTGGTCGCCTCCGGCGGGCATGTGCACTGGGCCGAGACGGCCGCTGACGCGCGGAACATCATCCTGGAAATCTGCCGCAGTGTCGGAGCGCGCACGGTGACCAAGGGCAAGTCGATGGTTACGGAGGAGATCGAGCTCAACGATTTCCTTGCCGCCAACGGCATCAAGCCGGTGGAGACCGACCTCGGCGAGTACATCATCCAGTTGCGCGGCGAGCACCCGAGCCACATCATCGCGCCGGCCGTCCACCTCAACAAGGAGCAGGTCGAGGCCGACTTCCGCCGCGTGCACGACCATTTGCCACCGTCGCGCGACCTCAGCGAGCCCGAAGCGCTCCTTTCCGAAGCGCGCCGGGTGTTGCGTTCGGCCTATTTCGACGCCGATGTCGGCATCACCGGCGCCAATTTCCTGGTCGCCGAAACCGGCAGTTCGGTGATCGTCACCAACGAGGGCAACGGCGACCTCACCCAGATACTGCCCAAGGTTCACATCGTCGTTGCCTCGCTGGAAAAGATCGTGCCGACGCTGAACGACGTGGCGCAGATTCTCCGCGTGCTGGCGCGCTCGGCCACCGGGCAGGACATGAGCGTCTACACCACGCTGTCGACCGGGCCGCGCCGACCGGACGATCCGGACGGGCCGGGCGAGTATCATGTCGTACTGCTGGACAACGGCCGCACCGCCATGCTCGGCACGGAGTTCCAGGACATGCTGCGCTGCATCCGCTGCGGCGCCTGCATGAACCACTGCCCGGTCTATCACGCGATCGGCGGCCACGCCTACGGCTGGGTTTATCCGGGCCCGATGGGCGCGGTGCTGACGCCCTCGCTGATCGGCGTCGACAAGGGCGGCAACCTGCCGAACGCCTCTACCTTCTGCGGCCGCTGCGAAAGCGTGTGCCCGATGCGCATTCCGTTGCCGAAGATGATGCGCCACTGGCGCGAGCGCGAGTTCGAGCGCGGCCTCAACCCGGCAACCCAGCGCTATGGACTTGGTTTCTGGGCGTTCTTCGCGCGCCGGCCAAAGCTCTACCGGCTGGCCACCTCCATCGGCATTCCGCTGCTTTCGGCGATCGCGTTCGGCAAGGGCGCGTTCCGGTCGCTGCCGCTCGCCGGCGGCTGGACGAAGCATCGCGACCTGCCGGCGCCCGAAAGCCGCACCTTCATGCAGCAGTGGCGCGAGCACGACGCCGTCAGCAAGCAGGTGGGTCGATGAGCGCGCGGGACGCAATCCTCAACCGCGTGCGGGCGGCGATCAAGCCGCGGGCCGGCGATGCCGACCGCCGGCGTTTCGTGGCCGAGCGACTGGCCGGCCATCCGAGCGGCGTCATTCCGGCGCGCGGCCAGTTGCCCGAGAAGGAGCGTGTCGCACTGTTCTGCGCGATCGCCGAGAAAATCGCGGCGACCGTGGAACGCGTGAAGAAGCCCGACGACGTGCCGAAGGCCGTAACGCAGTATCTGCGCAGCAAGAACCTGCCGGCCGACATCCGCATGGGCGACGATCCGCGGCTTGCCGAAATGCCGTGGTCGAAGCAGCGCTCGCTCGCCATCAAGACCGGCGCCTCGGACGGGTATGACGAGGTCGGCGTCAGCCATGCGCTGGCCGGCGTGGCCGAGACGGGTACGATCATGATGACATCGGGCTCCGACAACCCGACCACGATCAACTTCCTGCCCGAACACCATATCGTGGTTGTCGACGCCGGCGAGATCGACGGCGACCTGGAGTCGGCGCTCGAGCGCGTGCGCCTGGCATATGGCCAGGGCGAGATGCCGCGCACGGTGAACCTGATCTCCGGGCCGTCGCGATCCGGCGACATCGAGCAGAAAATCATTCTCGGCGCGCACGGGCCGCGCGCGCTGCACCTTATCGTGGTCGGATAGGATCTTGGAATCGCGCGGCATAGCGTTCGACGAGGCGTCGAGCCCGCCGGGAATGCGGCTCTACGCGATCGGCGACGTTCACGGTCGGCTCGACCTTCTCGAAGCCATGCACGTGCGCATCGCCGCCGAGATCGAGGCCGATCGCCCTACCGACTGGCGCATCGTCCATCTCGGCGACTATGTCGACCGCGGACCGGAATCGGCTGGCGTGGTTGAGCACCTCATCCGCGCCGCACGCGACGATAGCCGCAACCTATCCCTTAGCGGCAACCACGACATCGGATTCCTCGATTTCCTTGCCAATCCCGAGGAGGCCGGCCTTTTCGACAAGCATGGCGGCGTGGAAACCGCGCTCTCATACGGCGTACGGCTGGGGTTCGATTCGGTGAAGGCGCTTCGTGACGCGCACGCCGCGCTGGTCGAGGCAATGCCGCAGGCGCACCGGGAATTCCTACGGGACCTGCCTTATTCGGCGAGCTTCGGCGACTTCTTCTTCTGCCACGCAGGCATCCGTCCGGGCGTCCCGCTCGACCTGCAGTCGCGCGACGATCTGGTATGGATTCGCGGCGAATTCCACCGGGCCGCGCAACTGCACCCGAAGGTGATCGTGCACGGCCACACACCGGTTCCCGAGCCGGAAATTCGCCCGAACCGCGTCAATATCGACACGGGCGCCTACCATTCGGGAAGGCTGACCGCTCTCGCCATCGACGGCGATAAAAAGTGGTTGCTGGAAGTCAGCGAAGGGCCGCGGTGACGCCGTAGCCGTCGATCGCTGCGTGTCCATTGGACGCGTCAGCGGCATAAATGCCGATCCCGCCGATAACGATGGCGGCAAGCATGGCAAGGGACAGGAGTGCGGCTCTCACGGGTGTCATCTCGGTTAAGGCTTCCTGACCCATAAACACGAATTCGGTTACAAATCGGTTTCGGCCGGACGCTTTTTCGGTTTCGAACCCGCTGGCAACGGACGAAACAGGTACTTGTTCCCGCCGACGGCGCGACCCGTAGCGGTGGTTCGGCGATTCCGCCATTGCGGGCCGGCAACAAATGCGGGTTTCCGGCGAGAGTGTCGAAAATGCCACGCCGGACGAGATCAGCCGCCGATGGTGCGCACCCAGGCACGCGCGACCGCGAGGCCGGTGGCGTCGGCCTGCGGAGCATGGGTGGCGGCCTCGGTCTCGTAGCGGGCCGGCCAGTCGGGATGGTACTCTGCGATCGCATCCCTGAAGGCGACCTGCCAGGCATCGACCAGCTTGCGGTTCGCCTCGAAATGGAACTGGAAGCCGTAGGCGGCCCGGCCGATGCGAAAGGCCTGGTTGGCGGCGATGTCGTTGCTGGCGAGGTGCGCAGCGCCTTGCGGCAGTGTGAAGGTGTCGTCGTGCCACTGGAAGATCGAAAAATCCCTTGGGATGCCGGACAGGACTGGGTCTGTCGCGCCTTGGTCGGTCAGCGACACCGGCCGCCAGCCGAACTCCGGCGCGGCTCCGAGCCGGTTTTCGCCGCCGAAGGCGCGCGCCATCAACTGGCTGCCAAGGCAGATGCCGAGCACGGAGCGGTTGGCCGCCTCGAAATCGCGGATGAGGCCGAGCAGCGCAGGGAAATAGGGCGAACCGGCATCGTCGAGCGCGTTCTGCGCGCCGCCGAGCACGACAATCGCGTCATGCGAGGAGGTGTCCGCCGGCAGCGGATGCCCTGCATAGGGGCGCCGCAAGTCGACCTCGGCGCCGGCCTCCGCGAGCGCGTGGCCGAGATGGCCGAGACCTTCGCCGTCTATGTTCTGAATGACAAGAACCCGCATCGACCATCCTTGCGTTGGGTGCCGCCTTGACCGCTATCATGCCGTCGGGTGACCATGAAGACGGGAAAGCTTGTGCCACTGCAAAACCGGGTCGATCCGTTCGGCGAAATCCACGCCGTCGCGACGCGCGGCATGTTCACCGGCAACCGGGGCGTGATCCACGATCCCGCGAGCCGGACGCTCTCGAAGCGGCGCTGGACGACGAAGGCCTGGCTGATCTGCGACTGCGGCTACCAGGGTCGCAAGCGCGAGGTGATGGGCAGCAATGCGCCTGGCGGCGGCGCCGGCTGGACCAACCTCTTCTTCCTCGACGAGGTGACGGCGCTCTCCGCCGGCCATCGGCCCTGCTACCTCTGCCGTCGCGCGGCGGCAAAAACCTTCGCCGACTGCATGGCGCTCGGCCTCGGTGTCGCCAACCCGACGGCTGGCGAGATCGACGAGCGGCTCCATGCCGAGCGACAGGCTAGCGGAGGGCCGGTCACCGCCGCGCCGGGAAGCCCGGGCGACCTGCCCGACGGGACAATGGTTGCGATGGATGGAACGCCCTACGCCGTCCACGGCGGCGACCTGCTCGCGTGGACATTCGCCGGCTATGCCCTGGCGCCGCCCAGTCCCGGCCAAACGCGGATGATCGTGTTGACCCCGGCATCGTCCGTCGCCGCTCTGCGCGCCGGATACAGCCCGGTCTGGCACGACTCGGTTGGCAATGCATCGATAAGACCGGCAGGTTAGGCCGCAGGTGAGCGCAACACAGGCGCCAGGAAGGCTCCGGTCCACGGCCGCCGGTTGGCGACTTGACGTCATGGCCACCCTGCCGCATTCGTCGTGCATGCGCGCGAACTACAAGATCCAGCGGCTGTTCGTTCCCGCCGACCTTTACGCGGGAGCCACGATCACCGTCGCCCCAGAGCAGGCCCACTACCTCGTCAACGTGCTGAGGCTCGCCGAAGGCGCTGAAATTTTGGTCTTCAACGGCCGGCACGGCGAATGGCTGGCCCGCGTCGCGGCGCGCTCGAAGAAGGCGGTGCAACTGGCGGTCACAGAGGAGACGCGGGCGCAGCCGCCGCTTCCCGATCTGATCTACTGCTTCGCGCCGCTGAAGCAGGGGCGTCTCGATTACTTGGTGCAGAAGGCAGTGGAAATGGGTGCCGGCGTGCTGCAGCCGGTCGCCACCCAGCACACGCAGGTCGCCAAGCCGAGCATCGAACGGTTGCGCGCCAACGTGATCGAGGCTGCGGAACAATGCGGCATCCTCGCGTTGCCGCAGGTCCGCGAAGCCGAGAAGCTCGAGCGACTGCTGGCCGGCTGGGAGCCGAGGCGGCGCCTGATCTTCTGCGACGAGGATGCCTCTACTCAGAATCCGCTGCCGGCGCTGACCGCGGTCACCGAGCGCAGCCTTGGGCTGCTCATCGGCCCGGAAGGCGGATTTTCCGACGACGAGCGCACGATGCTGCGCGCCCTGCCCTTCGTGACGGCGATCCCGCTCGGCCCGCGCATCCTGCGCGCCGACACCGCGGCCGTCGCAGCGCTGGCAGTCGTCCAGGCAACGATCGGCGACTGGTAGGCAAATCCCGGTAAGGTAACTCGGCTAACCGATCACGACATCCTTCAGATAGCGAACCACGTCACTTCCGTCGTGAATAACGAAAAAAGCACCATCCCGGCCTGGATCGGCGGCGATGGCCTCCAGCTTCGCCCGGTTCTTTTTGCCGTCCTTATCCAGTTCGTCGAGGTGCGCGAAGGTTACGCGCGGCTCTGGCTGGAACGCATCGCCCGCCGCCGGCTTCCAGACGCGCAATTCGAACGGGCGGTTTTTGTTTTCCTTGTTCAGATTGGCTTCGCATTCCGGTGCGATCTCAGGGTCCAGATCGTTCACCCCGGCATCGCCGGTGATCAGCACGATGGCATCGCCGACCCTCTCCATGTCGCGAATTCCAATGAACGGCGCATCGGTTGGGAGGATATGCAACCGGGCACCGGCATAGTCCTGCGTCATCAGGCCGCTGAGGGGCGCCGAAACGACATACGCGCCGGGAGTCTTGCCATCGTTTCCGTGCGTTGGCGACCTCAAGCCAACGAACAGGGTCGACCCGATTATCGCTGTTCCCTCCAGGTTGAGGCCGCCACACTGAAGCTGCCGGTTCAGCGCGCCCTTCAGCGTATCGAAACGCGCAAAGAGCTTGTCGAGGCTGGACCAAAAGACCGGCACCCTCTTGCGCGATCGGAGATCCGTCAGCTTCGCGATGGCGACAAAATGCGCGCCGGGGTTCACCTTGCCGTTCTTGCGCTGGTTGGCATGCGAACCGAAGAAGAAGACGGCATCTCCCGCGTGCGCAATGGCTTCGAGGTCGTATTCCTTGAAGTCGCCGGCCGCGGGAACGAATTCCAGCGCCTTCTCGAATCGGACCGACGGGTTGTTGTTCGCATCGCGCGAAATCGACAGGCGGTGAATTCCCCGCAATTCGTCGGACACCATGAGGCACCAGTCCGCGGCGGGGCAGAAAAGCCCGCTCATATTGAGGGCCTGTTCGGCAGCGTCGCCATTGTCACTGTACGTCGGCTGTCGCGGTAGAACGATACGGCCGACTCTCTCCAAACTTCCCGTCTCCACTTTAGTCATCTCATCAAGACTCCCTCATCACTTGATGTGATATTGCACCTATTCGATGCTGAAAGGTATCATACCCTTCTCTATGTCGTTACACATGATCTTTATTATGCCGCCACCCGGCATGGCCAGATCACATTTGACCAAGCGGCGGTTTGGTGCAGAGCACGTTAGGGTTGCTGCTGCGGCAAGGATGGAATGCCGCTGACCCTGCTGTCAGGATTTTTCGCTTGATCGCGCGGCCTTGCCTCGTCCATGTACCCGCCAAAAATCGAGCAAGGGCGGGAACATGGCGCGCGACACAACTGACTTTCGCCCGATCGAGGACGTCGAGGAGCTTGCCGCCTACCTCGCCGCCGGCAACAAGCCGCGCGAAAAATGGCGGATCGGGACCGAGCACGAGAAGTTTCCGTTCTATGTCGACGGCAACGCGCCGGTACCCTATGGCGGCGATCGTGGCATCCGCGCGCTGCTGGAGGGCATGCAGAGGACGCTGGGCTGGGACCCGATCATCGACGACGGCCGCGTCATCGGGCTGGTCGAGCCGACCGGACAAGGCGCCATCTCGCTCGAGCCGGGCGGGCAGTTCGAGTTGTCCGGCGCGCCGGTGGAATCGATCCACCAGACCTGCCGCGAGGGCAACGCCCATCTGGCGCAGTTGCGCGAGATTGCCGAACCGCTCGGCATCCGCTTTCTCGGGCTTGGCGGCAGCCCGAAATGGACGCTGGCCGAAACGCCGAAAATGCCGAAGTCGCGCTACGAGATCATGACGCGCTACATGCCGAAGGTCGGCACTCATGGGCTTGACATGATGTACCGCACCTGCACCATCCAGGTGAATCTCGACTTCGATAGCGAGCGCGACATGCGCCGCAAGATGCAGGTGTCGCTGAAGCTGCAGCCGCTCGCCACCGCCCTGTTCGCGAATTCGCCCTTCACAGAAGGCCGGCCGAACGGCCTGCAGTCGTGGCGCGGCGAGATCTGGCGCGACACCGACAACCAGCGCTCCGGCCTGAAGGAATTCTGCTTCGCGCCGGATTTCGGCTTCGCCGACTACGTGGAGTGGGCACTCGACGTGCCGATGTATTTCGTCATTCGCGACGGCCATTATCACGACATGACCCACATGACTTTCCGTCAGTTCATGGACGGCCGCGCGCGCGACACCATTCCCAATGGCCAGCCAACCATGGGCGACTGGGCGAACCATCTCTCCACGCTGTTCCCGGACGTCCGCCTCAAGCGATTCCTGGAAATGCGCGGCGCGGACGGGGGGCCGTGGCGGCGCATCTGCGCGCTGCCGGCCTTCTGGGTCGGCCTGCTCTACGACGATGAGGCGCTGGACGCAGCCGAGGCGCTGACGCGCGACTGGACCTATGCCGAGGTGCTGGCAATGCGCGACGCCGTGCCGGCCGAAGGCATCCACACGATTTTCCGCAACCGCGACCTGCGCGAAGTCGGCCGCGAAGTGCTTGGCATTTCGCGGACCGGGCTGAAGAACCGGGCGCGCAAGAATCGCGACGGCTACGACGAGACCAGTTTCCTCAACACGCTGGACGAGGTCGTCGCGCGCGGCACCACCAGCGCGGAGGAGATGCTGTCCGCCTATCACACCCGCTGGGGCGGCTCGATCGAGCCGGCATTCCTCGAATACGCCTACTGACGGCGCCTTTCCGCGGTGTAGGCGCCGGGGCCATTCCGCCCGGCGCCGGCTTGCGATAGGCTGACCGCCGGCGCGAGGCACAAGCGGAGGACCACCGTGCTCAACCTTTACGATATGCTCGCCAATGCCCAGAACGGGGCGGGGATTCAGACGCTCGCCCGCCAGTTCGGATTGTCCGACGCGCAGGCACAGGCCGCCGTCGAGGCGCTGCTTCCGGCGTTCAGCCAGGGGCTCAAGCGCAACACCGCCGACCCTTACGGCATCGGCGCCTTCATGAACGCGCTGGCGAGCGGCCAGCACGGCCAGTATTTCGACAATCCCGCCAATGCGTTCTCGCCGCAGGGTATGGCGCAGGGCAATGACATTCTGGGCAGCTTGTTCGGGTCGAAGGATCTGAGCCGGGCGTTGGCTAGCCAGGCCGCGCAGGCAACCGGCATCGGCCAGGACATCTTGAAGCAGATGCTGCCGGCGATTGCGGCGATGATCATGGGTGGCCTCTTCAAGCAGGGCACCAACCAGTTGCAGGGCGGCCAGCAGGCCGGCGGCTTCGGCGCCGGCGGCAACATTTTCGGCGAGGTCATCGACCAGATGATGAAGCAGGGCATGGGCCAGAAGCAGCCCCGCCAGGCGCCGCAGCCGCAGAACCCGTTCGACAATCCGTTCGGCAAGGTGCTGCAGGACATGTTCGGCGGCCGCGATGGTGGCGGCGGCGGTCAGGCCGCGCCCCAGGCGCCGCAGCCCGGCCAGAACCCCTTCGGCGGCGACAATCCGTTCGGCAAGATATTCGAGGAGATGCTGCGCGGCGGCATGGGCGGCGCGGCCCAGCCGGACGCTCCTGCACCGACGCGCCGGATGCCGCCGGCGGACCCGTCACCCGCGCCCCGCGAAAACCCGAGCGGGCGCCCGCGCAACCCCTATGACGATATTTTCGGCGACATGTTCGAGAGCGGACGCAAGCAGCGCGACGAATACCAAAAGGGCGTGGAATCGATCTTCGACCAGTTCACCAAGGGCATGGACCGCTACCGGTAGCCAAAAACGAAAATGCCCGGTCCGCATGGGACCGGGCAAGGCGCAGGCAGGCCGGAGGGGGACCGGCGGGGAGTGGGGAGTGCCTGCTTGAAAGGGTGCTCCCGGTCAGTAGATCGGGAGGCGCGTCATGTGGCGGATGCGGCCCTGCGCCATCGAGCCGAGATGCTCGGTCGGGTCGACGCCGAACGGAAGGCCGGTCGCGACATGCAGGTCGGCGCGCGTCAAGCCGATGTCCGCGAGCTCGGAATCGCTGAGGTTGCCGAGCTCATATACGGCGCGCCGGTTTTTCCAGATTCGCAGCTGCCCCGAGATCGCGTTGATGGCACGCGTCACGACGGCCGGACGCGCCGCGACGGGCAAATGCGCTGAGCTGTGATCGAACGTGGTCATCTTCGTCTCCTTCGTGATGCTCCGGACGTGCGCCCGCAGGCCGGGCGTCCCGAAGGTCGCCCCGGCTCCGCGTTCTCTGACGAGCCCGGTGAACGATGCCCTCTTCCCACGTCGATATTGATAAATCCAACGAATGTTTCTAATCCGTAGGATCAGCGATGCTGATAGGAACAACAGTTCCGATCGGTTCGATCAACGCTGGTGACAGGAGGCCGGTATGTCGGCGCCCCTTGACCTCGATCAGTTGCAGACGTTCATCACCATTGCCGACACCGGCAGCTTCACCCGTGCGGCGGAGGGCGTGCATCGCACGCAGTCGGCGGTGTCGATGCAGATGCGCCGGCTGGAAGAGCGCATCGGCAAGCCGCTGTTCGAGAAGGACGGCCGCACCAACCGGCTGACCGGCGAAGGCGAGCGCCTGCTCTCCTATGCCCGGCGCCTGATGCACCTCAACCGCGAGACGCTCGCCGCCTTCGACGACCGGCGCCTCGAAGGCACGATCCGCATCGGCACGCCGGACGACTACGCCGACCGCTTCCTGCCTGAGATCATGGCGCGTTTCGCCCGCTCCAATCCACGGGTCGAACTCACCGTCGTCTGCGAGCCGACGCCGGGCCTTGTCGAGCATCTCAGGCGCGGCAATCTGGACATCGCGCTAGTGACCCATAGCGAGGTGCACGGACAATCGGAAGTCGTCCGCCGAGAGCCGCTGCTTTGGGTCACCTCGGCGAGCCACGCCACGCATGAGGAAGAGGTTTTGCCGATGGCCTTCGGCCGCCCGACCTGCATCTGGCGGCGCGCGGCGTGCGACGTGCTGGATGGCATGAACCGCGATTACCGCGTGCTGTTCACCAGCTTTTCTGCCACGGTCATCGCGGCGGCGGTGCTGTCGGGCCTGGCGGTCTCGGTGCTGCCCGAATGCGCGCTCAGGCCCGGCATGCGGGTGCTTGGCGAGGCCGACGGTTTCGGCAAGCTGCCGGATTGTCGGATCGGCATCATGCGCGGCCAGACCTCGCGCGCCGACCTCGTCGAGGCGATCGTGCGCCACATCGTCGAAAGCCTGGACAACATCTCAGTGCCGACCGACGAGGCCGGCAGCTTCGACTTCGAGGCGCTGGCCTTCGCCCGCGCGCGCAAGCAGAAGCCGGGCAAGGTCACCGCGGGCTGGTGAGGGCTTGACCCGCCCGCGTCGGCGCGGCCCAGTTGGAGGATGAGCGACCTGCTGCAACCCGATTCTGTCTCCAACGCGCACGAATTCACCGTCAGCGAGATTTCGTACGCGCTGCGCCGCACGGTCGAGGACCAGTTCGGCAATGTGCGCGTGCGCGGCGAGATCTCCGGCTATCGCGGACCCCACGGCTCGGGCCACGCCTATTTCGCATTGAAGGACGACCGCGCCCGGCTCGACGCCGTTATCTGGAAGCTGACGCTAGGCCGGCTGCGCTTCAAGCCCGAGGAAGGCATGGAGGTGATCGCCACCGGCAAGCTCACCACCTATCCCGGCAAATCCAACTACCAGATCGTCATCGAAAATCTCGAGCCGGCAGGGGCCGGCGCGCTGATGGCGCTTCTCGAGGAGCGCAAGCGCAGGCTGGCAGCCGAAGGCCTGTTCGAGCAGTCGCGCAAGCGCAGGCTGCCCTATATGCCACGGGTGATCGGCGTCATCACCTCGCCGACCGGCGCGGTGATCCGCGACATCATCCACCGAATCAAGGACCGCTTTCCTCTGACGCTGGTGGTCTGGCCCGTGCGCGTGCAGGGAGAAACAGCGGGCGCCGAGGTGACCGCGGCGGTACGCGGCTTCAATGCGATGCCGCCCGGCGGCGCGATCCCCCGACCGGACGTGCTGATCGTCGCCCGCGGCGGCGGCAGCCTGGAGGATCTCTGGGGTTTCAACGACGAAGTCTTGGCGCGTGCCGTCGCCGCGTCGACGATCCCGGTAATCTCGGCGGTGGGCCACGAGACCGACTGGACGCTGGTCGACTACGTCGCCGACCGGCGCGCCCCGACGCCCACGGGCGCGGCCGAAATCGCCGTGCCGGTGAAGGCCGAACTCGAGGCCGCAATCGCCGCGCTGCATGCCCGCCTGCGCGCAGGCTCGGCGCGCGGGCTCGACCGCCGGCGCCAGGCGCTGCGGGCAGCTTCGCGAGGACTCCCCTCGCCCGACCAGTTGCTGGCGCTGCCGCGTCGCCATTTCGACGAACTCACCACGCGGCTCGGCCGCGCCCTCACCGTGAGCACGGACCGCAAGCGTGCGCGGCTTTCGGCGCTGCGGCTGACGCCCGCCGCGCTCGACCGGCGCATCGCCGATGCCCGCCGGACTTCCGCGCGCGACCTGCAGCGCTCGCGCGCAGCATTTGCCCGGCTGGTGCGCGGCCGGCGCGAGCGCCTCGATCGGGTCGCCCGGCGGCTGCGCCCCGACCCGCTGGCGCGCCAGCATGCGGCTGCGCGCGAGCGGCTGGCGCGTGCTTCCGCGCGGCTGGACCAGGCGCTGGCAAAGCGTTTCGAGCGCGAACGCGGCCGCGTTGCGCAGGCCGAGCGCCTGCTGGCCACGCTGAAGCTGGCCCACGAGCATGTGCTGGAGCGCGGCTATGCCGTCGTGCTAGATGCCGCGGGCGCGGTGGTGAAGCGCGCCGCCGAAGTTCGGCCCGGCCAGGTGCTCGGCATCGCCTTCTCCGACGGGCGCATCAACGCGGTTGCGGCGGCGTCCGCCGACGCGCTGAGGCCGCGTTCCCGCAAACCAGGCTCGTCGGCCGACCAAGGTTCCCTGTTCTGACGTGTTTCACCCGGCGTCTGGCGGATGATACCCGCCTGTAGGGCACTACTGGTCGCTTGCGGTGCGGGCCAGTCCCTGCTGGATCAGCCATTCGTTGATCGACTCTTCGCCGACATAGACCTTCGCCAGGAAACGGCCGTACTGCTCGCTCAGCGCATCGAAGCTGCCCTTTTCAGGGACAGTGCAGATAACAAGTTCCTTGCCGAGGATGCGGCCGCTGAGCGCTTCGCGCGCCTTTTCAGCCTGCTCCTTTTCCGCGCCGTCGAGGGCCGGCGCATCGACGCCGAAAAGTCGCATGCGTTCGCGATGGCGCCAGACATAGAAGCCGAGGTCGAGATCGGCCGTGATCGTCTCGCCGTCGAGCACGTCGCGCACGATTGCGCGATACTGGTAGAGCCCGCAGGGCGCAGCGGACGCGGGGTTGGCATCCCAGGCGATGGCGAGTGCCAGGAAGCCGGCAAGCGCGGCGTGTTTTCCCAGGTTCACGTCAGGATCTCCCCTTGATGCGCCGCACTGGAGCGCTCGCATGACACACCGCCTTTCTTGCAAAGTCCTTAATCGGCGTGCCTCGCGAAAATCCGACGAAGGTTCGCCGAAGCCGACCGCGCTGCCGAATGCCCGATCGGTCGCTTTCGCCGCAAATCCGGAACCGAACTCCGTTCTATGCAGCGGCCGCTACCGGCGGCGGCAGGGCTGGCTCGGAGCCGCTGAAGAGGCGCCATAGCAACTCACCGTCCACCTCCTCGAAAATGGCGGTCAACCGGTATGGCATCGCCCGTCGCCCTTTGCCGGGCTCGTCGATGACGAGGTCTGCGTCCACGACCGCCCAGACGACCGCGCCGCTGCGGCTCGGCAGCACCTTCTTCCAGTCGAAACTCAGCAGGAACGGCTTTGCGTAGATCTCGTCGAGGTGCGAGGCAATCTCGTCGCGGGTGAAATACTGCTCGTGAGCCTCAGAGCCGAACAACGGAGCGCCGCCCTTCCCCAGTTCGTCGGCGGCCGCCGGGTCCCGGGCTCTCAGCAAAGCGCTGAAGTGCTGGAGCTTTTCTCGGATTCGACTCTCGAGCGTTGATTCCTGTGCCACGCGAGATCCGCCGAATGCCCCTTTGATGAATTCAAGTTAAGATCAACGTGGGAGCTTTGGCAAGGCGTCGCCTCAAGTCCGGCCGTGGCGCGTGCCGGCCGGTTTCGGCGAAGCCGCCGTCAGCCATCGGGTGGCTGGGCGAGGGCGGCGGCGGAGTGCTCGCCGGATTGTGCTAACGACTCATTGGCGGCCGCGCCGCGTTGCCGCGCATCCCTGAACGTTCCGGCATAGCGCTCGATGACCTCGACCGCGTTCGCGACGCCGTTTTCGGCCCTGATCCTGCGCCCGAGGGCTTCTGCTCGCGCCCGTAAGGCCCTGTCGCCGGTGGCCTCGTCTATGAGCTTCGCAAGCCGCTCGGCGCTCATCCTTTGAAGCTGCGGAGCGCGCAGCCCGACGCCGATCTTCTTGACGTAGTGTGCCCAGGTGAACTGGTCGTAAGATATCGGCGACAGGATCCCCGGGACACCCGATCGGAGCACGGCAGCTGTTGTGCCCGCGCCGCCGTGGTGCACCACTGCCGCCATCTGCGGAAACAGCCAGCCATGCGGTGCGCTGTTCAGGAAAAATACGTCGCGGGACGCCGGCATGCGGGTGATAGCACCGCCGCCGCCAACCATCAGGACACCACGCTGGCCGCTCAGTTCGAGCGCGCGCAGGACATTGCGCGTGTTCCGCTCCGGCGTCCGGTGGGGCATGCTGCCGAATCCGACGTATATTGGGGGTGGCCCCGAAGCAAGGAACTCGGCAAGATCCGCGTTTGGTCGCCACTCCGCCGGCGGCTCCAGGAACCAGTAGCCGGTGATGTGGTCGGAGGGCCGCCAATCGGAAGGCCTTTGCACCACGGACGAACTGAAGGCGTAGAGCGTGGGCGCATCGACGTGCCGCCGCGACTCGAGCATATCGATGCAGGTGCGAAGTGGCGGCAATCCGAAATGCTTGGCCCGCCAGCGATTGAGCGGGGGTCCGTAGATCTGCCATCCGAATCCGAGGCTGCCCCGGTGGGACCAATGGTTGTACGCCCGGCCGAACGAGAGCTGGTTGGTAGAGAAGAATGTCGGGAAATCGCGGGTCGGCGCGTAGGGAAACGGAAACGCGAACGCCATCGGGATTCCCAGCCGGTCGGCGATCTCCACGCCCCCGTGCGCGTCGCCGGTCTGCAGTATGAAGTCCGTGCCGCTGCATGCATCGATGAAGCAGTTCAAAGCCCTTGTGTTGAGATCCGAAAGACCGGCCTTTAACTTCAGGAAGTGCCTCACCACACCCCACGGCTTTTCGGAGCCGCTTATGTCGGGCCGCTGCAGGAATGCGACGATGTCGATGGGGAGCGGAAAGGCGAGCACGCCGTACGCCCTTATCCAATCCGCGTAGGGCGCTGGGGCGGCCATCGTGACTCGATGCCCGGACTGCTGCAGGCCTTGTGCCAGCGCCAGGTAGGGTTCCACGTCGCCGCGCGAACCAAATGTCAGTATTGTGATCTTCATCGTCCACCCGGTTCCCCTTCCTTAGTACCATGAACCGGACGGTTTCAATCATCGGATGCAGGTTCTGGTCCGCTGGTTCCGGTCGGCGCGAAAAGCATCGGGATGGTGCGACGCATGTCCGCGCATGTTCCTGGCCTATTCCCGGTCAACGCGTATTCGCGCCCGGTTCATCCTTGCTTGCAAGAAAGCGCCGAAAGGAGCAGTCATTGGAGCGGGCAAGGGGAACAGGGGGCGCACCGCCCCGGCTTTTTGCCGCGTGGGTGCGCCGACCTATGGTGTGGGACTACATAATCGTCGGCGCGGGCTCGGCGGGCTGCGTCCTCGCCCACCGGTTGTCCGAAGACAGCGGCGCCAAGGTCCTGCTCCTCGAAGCCGGCGCCCGCGACTGGAATCCGCTGATCCATATCCCGGCTGGCGCCACACACCTGTTGGGCGGAAGGTTGAACTGGGGCTTCACCACCGTCCCGCAGAAAAATCTCGACCAGCGCCGCATTTGGTTTCCGCTGGGAAGAACGCTTGGCGGCTCCAGTTCCGTCAATGCGATGATTTATATCCGCGGTCAGAAGGAGGACTATGACGGTTGGGCCGCTCTCGGCAACGACGGCTGGGCCTATGAGGATGTTCTGCCCTACTTTCGCAAGGCCGAGGACAACGATCGCATCGCCGATCGTTATCACGCCCGAGGTGGTCCCCTATGGGTCTCGGACCAGACTGGACAGCACGAGTTGAGCCGAGCCTTCGTGGGCGCGATGCAACAGTACGGCCTGCCCTACAATGAGGATTTCAACGGCGCCACCACGAACGGCGCCGGCTTCTACCAGGTGACGTGCCGTGACGGCCGCCGACGGTCGGCGGCCGTATCTTACCTGGACCCGGCGCGCGCGCGACCCAACCTCGAAATCAGGACGCATGCACGGGCGTTGCGCCTATTGATCGAGAAGGACCGCGCGGTGGGCGTGGAACTCGCCAACGGCCGCACCATCGAGACCGTGCGGACCTCAGGCGAAGTGATGGTCGCGGCCGGGGCGGTCAACTCGCCGCGCCTGCTGCTGCTGTCCGGCGTTGGACCCGCCGAGCACCTCAAGGCGCTCGGCATACGGACTTTGGCCAATCTCCCCGGAGTCGGCCGGAATCTCCAGGATCATCTGTGCACGAGTGTTCACGTCGAACTCAATAGGCCCGCCGGCGACGATGGGGCAGACCGGTTTCCCGGCGCCTTGCGGCATTTCGCGCGATGGTTGCGGCATCACGACGGTCCTGCGGCCGCGATGTTCGTCGAGGGCGGCGGCTTTCTCAAGGCCGAGCACGCGAGCCGGCCGGATCTGCAGGTCCATATCCTCCCCAGGTCGGTCATGCGCGACAGCCCGCAACGCTTCCGCGGCCACGGCTTCACCGTCCATTCGATCTACCTGCGGCCAAGAAGCACCGGCGCCGTCTCGTTGATGTCGTCCGACCCGGCCGATGAACCCCTCGTCGATCCCAACTACCTTGACCACAGCGATGATCGTCGGATGGCGGTCAGGTCGGTGCGTGTTATCCGCGCGATTCTGGCGCAAAGCGAGATCTCGAAATTCATCAAGGGCGAGCGGCTTCCTGGCGAGGGCGCGCGGAGCGACGACGATATCATGGCGCACATCCGTCGGTATGGCCGGTGCGACTTTCATCCCGCCGGAACGTGCAGGATGGGTATCGACGAGACCGCCGTCGTCGATCCCGACCTCAAGGTACGCGGGATCGAAGGGATGCGGGTGATCGACGCGTCCATCATGCCGACATTGGTGAGCGGAAACACCAACGCGCCGACCATCATGATCGGCGAAAAAGGCGCCGACCTGGTCAAGGGCATCCGACGGCCACCGCCGCTGCAGCCGCTCGTCGGAGTGGTGCAGCCCTGACACGAAGATGCCGTGTTTATGCCGACTCTGCTTTTGGCCTGTTGCCTCGGACTGACGAGACCAACTAAATGGGCGCCTCTTACTCCTACCCGGCTTTGGACTTTTCTTTCTCATGTTGGCCCCGTTCTCAAAAGCCTATCAGCGCGCCGGGCCGTTGGTGAATCTGGCGGGTCTGCTGCGGGAATTCGGCGTCGATCCTGCATCCATATCCGGGGACCTCGCCATCGATCTCGACGCGCTGACGCTGGAGACGATGCTGCCGTTCCCGACCTGCCTGGCGCTGCTCGATCGGTCGGCGCGCGCCACGGGGTGTCCCCATCTGGGCCTGCTTCTGGGGTCGCGCTACAAATGGGCGTCGCACGGCATCATATACGAACTGGCCAATACGGCGCCGACGCTGAGACAGTCGCTCCTCGATTTCGAGGCCTGGCAGCTTGGATACAGCAGCGGCGCCGCGGTTTATCTTCACCGCTACGGACAGGATTTCGCCTTCGGCTACGGGGTTTATGGGCCGGCACAATCCGGAAGCCGGCAGGTATACGACCTCTCGATAGCTATCGGATGCGATATCCTCAGGGATTTGACCGACGGGCAGGTCTCCCCGATCGAGATCCATCTTTGCTATGATGCGCCGCAAGACCTGAGGCCGTATCGGCGCATCCTGAAGAGCCCTGTGCGTTTCAACGAGGTGCGGTCGTGCCTGGTGATCGCCGGACGGGACATCGATACGCCCCGGAAGGCTGCCGACCCATCCAAACGAGCGATCGCCCTTTCCAGGATCGGCGGTGCGCTCGGAATGCCGCCGGGAAGCACGGGCGCGCAGCTTCGCCACCTGATCCGGCCCCACATCCTCAAGGACGACCTGTCCGTGCTCGGCGTTGCGAAGGCCATGGGCATGAACCGGCGCACGCTGCAGCGGCGCCTCGCCGACGAAGGCGTCAGCTTCGACGCCGTGCGAGATGATGTCCGCTTCGCCGCCGCCCGCGAATTGCTGGCCTTTACCAAGCTCGAAATCGCCGAAATCGCACTGGCTTTGGCCTACAAGGAGCATTCCTCGTTTTCGCGCGCCTTCCGCCGCTGGAGCGGCGTGAGCCCGGCCGAATGGCGAGACGCCGTTGTCGGTGGCGCGGCGAGCGATCGGTGATGCACCGATGTCGGCGCCGGCATACCTTCTTCTGGCAGGTCTCACGGACCAGCAATAACCGTGTAACCCATTTGCGCCGGGCTTTGGCGGATTGCCGCTGCCGACGATCGGATGCCCTTGCCCAGATCCATGGGTTCCCAAATCAGTTCACCCAGGAAGTTGACCGGCGAACTCGCATACATGCCGCCGTCGTAGTTCATTTGCGAACCGCCTGGCCATGGGTCGATGTACATAAATTTCGAATACGCGTCAGAGTAGCCGATAAGCGTGATGAAGTGAGTGTTGTTGGCGTTGCTTTGGATAACGGGCTTGCTGAATCCGTCGGAATCGACGACCCAGACACGGACGCTTGTACCTTGCTTCAACATCGTCTTGATGAGGTTGATCTTCGCGCTCATCTGTTGGGGCGGGAACCGGAGATCTGCGCGTTTGTCAGTGGTCGGCGGCAAGTAGTAAACGTACCAGGCGACGCTCGTGTCCTTGCCGAACAACTTTTTGCCATAGGCGCCAGCCACGTCGCCGCAGTCGAGGACCGGTTTGTCAGGATCTTGCGACAGCGGGTTGGTCTTGTCACCAGGCCCTCCGATTATGTCCGAGTATTTCTTGATTTGCGCGCCATTACCGCTGATGGCGAGGTTCGAAAGAAGGTCCACGTCATACCCGGAACACGGCTGGGGCTGTCCGCAGACTCTGACCCAGAGATTGCCGCTGTAGTACTGAGTTCGTCCGGAGCTGGACACGAATGCCGAGACGTTGCCAACGGCTCCCGTAATGGTGCCAGTCAGTGTGAACGCCGTCGAGAGTTCGGGCAGCGGTTCGGCCAGTGCGAAGCTCAGTCCCGGCACCGGGGCCTCAAGCGCCACTTCGCATCTGTGGCCTGTGCCGTCCCCGCCCCATTGCTTGAGTTTTACCGGGCGTCCCAACGGTAGGTCGAAGGTCGAGATATCTTCTGATGTTTCGAGAACCTGGAAATTCGCCAACGCACACCTCCGATTGCAGAGTCTCCCGCGGACGAAAATTGGGCCGAGGCAGGCAACGGTGCCTCTCGCCCGTAGGGCATTATAGGCGGACGCTTTTCTTCAACAAGGTGCGGAGAGTTGCACCTAACGCGACGACAAGCGGCAATCCAGGCCAATGCGGAGTCCGGCATCAGCATTGATGGGACCAAATTGGCCTAACTGCGAGGATTTCTGGTTCATCCCAGGGAGTCGTTGGAAAATCAACGGAACCTGCATCCAAAATGAACGCGACAAGAGCGGCGTTCTCCGTCACGAGAGCCACCGACAAGGATCTGATCTTCGTCAATAGAAATGGTACGGTTGCTCGGGATCGAACCGAGGACCTCCGGATCCACAATCCGGCGCTCTAACCAGCTGAGCTACAACCGCACACGTAACCGTCCGAGGCCTGCGCCCGGCGTGCGTCCAAATAAGGGGAAATATCGGCTTTATCAAGCCGTTTTCGCCGGCATCCGCAGTCCGTTTCCGGGCGGCCGATGCGCATCGGCAGACATAGAAAAAGGCCGGCGGGAGGAGATGCCGGCCTTTTCCTACTCAAGCCAGCGGGAGGAGGTGCTGGCCGTGGCCCCGGGCGCGGCGGGAGGAGGAAAGCCGCGAACCGGGTATGCTTGTCGCCTAGAATGCGTCAGGCAACCTTAAGTTCCTTGACCGCCTTCTCGAAGATGCCCTTGATCGGCTTGGCGACGGTCTCGGCGGCCTTGCTGGTCGTGGCCTGCATGTCCTTGGCCTGCTCGACCGACATCTCGACGCCCTTGCGGACGAACGCGGTCTGCAGTTCGACGAACTCGGAAACCGACTTCACACCGAGCAGCGACTCGAGGTGCGAAAGAGTCAGCTCGGTGTTGGCGCGCAGGGCGGCGATCGCCTTCAGCGAAACTTCGTTGCCGGCGGTCTTGGCGCTTTCGTAGGTGGTCTCGATCGCCTTCTGGGCTTCCTCGGCGCTCGACTTGATCTTGGCGTAAGCCTCCTTCGACTGGGTCAGGCCCTTCTCGGCGAAGGTGCGGATCTGGTCGGTGGCCTTGGACGCGTCGAAGGTCGGGAATTCGATGGTCTCGAAGGTTTCAGCGGTCTTGGCGGCGGGCTTGGACATTTTCCATCCTGTTTGATAGAGCGGCTGTGACAGCCGTCTTATTGAGCAATGCTCAGTCTATAGCGCGCCCTCTTGTGCATTGCAATATGAAATTTTGCATTGCACCATTTTTCGGGGGCGGGTTAACCAAGGCGCGACTTTTATGATGCCCCGGGCATGCCCTTGGTGGATCTTTGAGCTGCGCCTCTTTATTAACAAACGGTTAATCGCAAAGTGCCGTTTTGAGCGAGTGACGGTCAGCGCTTCATGGTCCAGCCAGCCTACTCATTCCTCGATGTGGCGGTCCTCGACGGGGTGCGCGAGCGCCTCGCGGCCGGCGACGCACTGGCCGTGCTGTCGAGCGACCTTCTGGAAATCGTGTGGGCGAACGGACCCGGCGCGGCCCTGCTCGGCTATGCCGACATCAGCGCGGCGCTCGGTGAGGCCTCCAACCTCGGCGCGGTGGCGCGCCGCCAGGTGATGGCCACACCCGGCTACCCGCAGATCGGCCGCGGCCGGGCAGTGATGGTGCGGCTTGCATCTGGCATGGCAAGCCACCCGGTCCAGGTGCTGGCAAGTGCCCTGCGGCTGCCGGACGGGGAAGAGGCGATCCTGCTTGCGGTGCCGTTTTCCCACGGCGCCTCGCGCGATCCTCGGGAAAGTGCGGCGCGCGCGATCGCGGGCTTTGCCGGCGACGGCCAATACGCGGCGATCCTCGATGGCCAGGGCCGGATTGAGGCCGCCAGCGCGGGCTTTGAAAAGCTTGGCATCGCCGCCGTCACATTGCAGGCCGCGACTGCGGATGCCGCGACCCAGCCCGGCCGGCTGGCGAAGCGCATGTTGAGTGGCGACGCCCCCCACCCGGCCGGACTGGCGCGGCTGACCGACCAGCCCACCCGCTATCTTCTGGTGGTGATCGACGAGCGCATCGAGCCGGAAAGCGCGGACGCAGGTGCCGGCACGTTGGCTGCTGCGACGGTGCCTGAAACGGCCGGACCGTCTGCCGAGGCATCGCATGCGAGCGCCGAGGTATTGATCGCGGCGCCGGCGGCGTTGGCTCATATGGCGACGCCCGCTGGCAGCGACTCTGCGCGCGAAGCAGCCGAAGCCGCCTCCGGTGTCGCGCCGGAACAAGCGGGCGATCCGGTGCGGGATATTGCCGATCCGGGAGCGGTCAAGGCGGAGTATGTGGCAGAACTGCCGGCGGAAACCGATGCTTCCGAGCATGCGCCGGAAGAGCCCGAGTTCTCCGCTTCTGCCGATGATTCGGTTCTGGTTCCGGGGCCGGTGGTCGGCGATTCAGTTCAAACCAGCGAAGCCTCGGCCTCCGCCGAGACCATCCCTGACCAGACTTCCCCCGAAAGCAGAGAGGACGGCGAGGCCGATGCCATTGCGGACCTGACGCCGGTCGTCAAGGCAGAGCCTGTAGTCGAGGCGGCGTCGCCGAACGCCGATGGGCCGGTCGCCGGCGAGCAATCGTCGGCCGAGGCGGAGCCGTCGGCGGAGGTGCAGACGCAGGCGCCCGCGGCGGCAGAGACGCAGTCGGCAGCCCAACCGGAAGCGCAGCCGCCGGCCGGGCGCGGTTCGGTTCGGCCCGCCATCGATCGCTCGGCGGTACCGTTGCGATTCGTCTGGCGGACGGACTCAAATGGCCGCTTCAGCCAGATCTCGCCGGAATTCGGGGAGGCGCTGGGCGCGGCTGCCGCCGACGTGGTGGGCAAGCCGTTCCGCGAAGTAGCGTCAAGATTCGGCCTCGATCCAGAAGGCGAAATCGCGGGCCTGCTCGAGCGGCGCGACACTTGGTCGGGTCGGTCCGTGCTCTGGCCGCTCGCCGGCACGGAATTCAGGGTGCCGGTCGACCTCGCCGCCCTGCCCGTCTACGACCGCAACCGGAATTTCGAGGGGTTTCGCGGCTTCGGCGTTGCCCGCATCGGGGAAGCCGCCGCCGATCCGCGCGCCATCGGGCTGATGCTTGCCCGCGCCTTCGGGGCGGAGGCGCGTGAGGCCGCGGAGGCGAGCGCGGCGGCGCCCGAGACAAGGCCGAGCGAGACCCAGGCACAAGCAAAGGAGACGGCGAGCCCAGCCGAGCCAGCAGCCACGCCTTCGATCGACTCAGCCGATCCCTTTCGTGGAGAAGTTCCGGCGTTGGAAATCGCGCCGCGGCCAGAGCGGCGACAGAGCGACAAGGTGATCCGCCTCGCCGAGCACCGGCAGAACGGCATCGACAAGAGCCTTTCGCCGGGCGAGCGCAGCGCCTTTCGCGAGATCGGCGAGCGACTGAAAGGCGAAACGGCCGTGCCGGGACAGGATTCCGTCGGCGCGTTGTCGCCGTCTTCGTCGCCCCGCGAAATCACAGCGACGAAGAAGCCGGCCGAGGTGTCCGCGACCGGAGCGGTCGCCAGAGAGACCGCCGGCGGTCAAGGGAAAGCGGCGGGTCCCGTTGAAGCCGAGCCGATCGATGCGCAAAAGCCGGCGTTGACCGAGGCCGCGTCGCCCGGGGACACAAGCGCCGACGACAATGCTTCCGGGATAGAAAGACCGCCCGCCGAGACGCTCGAACCCGAAGCAAAAGCAGCAGAGCCGGCCCCTGTGGATGCCGGACTCGACGCATTGGAGATTGCCGAAACCGGGCCGTCGATCGATGCGCCGGCGGACCTCCCAGACCTCGCCGCACCGGTGCCCGAGATGAGTGGGGGGAACGAAACCGCCGAGCCCGCGCGCGAGGTTGACGACGCCGCGGTGGTCACGGAGCCCGTACCCGACATCGCGGGCGCACCCGCCGCGAGAGCACCAGCCGTGACGGAGACAGCCGAGCCGGCGGCCCCGCGGCGGCCGCGCAAACTTTCCCTGCTCGACTATGGAACGAGGGACGAGCCGGTCGCCGACGCCGGCGTTGGCGTCGCATCGGTCGCTGAGCAAGCGCGTGCCGCCGACCTCGCAACAGTCGCCAAGCAGACGCCTGTCGTCGGCGCCTCTGCCGGCGGTCCGGAGATCGCCGAACGCGGCGACAACGCAGCGGCGGCAACGTCGGCCGAATCGCGCCCCACCACGCAGATTGGCCAAACAGCGGTCGAAGGGCGCGACGCCGGAGACATGAGGCTTGCGGCCTTGAATTTCGCTGCGGAGCCCGAAGGCGCGGCTGGCGCCGAAACAAGGGATTCACGCTCCGAAGCCTCGACAGCAGGCGCTGGTGACGAAGTCACGACAGAGGGCGCAGACGGCGACGTCTTGGCAAGCGACAGGGCCGACGTGGCTTCGGTGCCGGTTCCCGACGAAGCGGTGTCGACTGCCGCAACGGACGAAGGACAGCCCGTCGCTGACGCGATCGACCAAGTTGCCGACGCGGCTGAGCACGCCGAACCGGAGGCCGCTTCGGCTGACATGGAGCGGTCGCCGCAGGCACCCGAGACAAACGTTGCCGCCGACCGGGACAGTGGCGGTTCCCGTCCCGTGGCCGAACTGGAATCGCGGCCCGAGCCCGGCAACGTACCGACTGCTGTCGTTGCGGCGGTCGTGCAGGAGCCGGGCGCGCAAGAGCCTTCCAGGCAGGAAGCGGTAGCCCAGGATCCGTCCAGGCGGGAGCCAACTCGGCAGGACCAGGCAGCGCAGGAATCGGCGACGCGGCGACCGGCAGTGCTTCTCGAAAACACGGCTGCGGAGGTCGCGCCAAAAACTTCGAGCGTCGAAGATGAAATGACCGGTCTTGCCGCCTCGCTGCCGGAGGAAGACCTCGAGCCGCGCGCCGACGAAGAGCCGGAGCCTGCCCATCCGACCGACACATCAATCCTCGAGCGGCTGCCTGTGCCTCTCCTGATCCACGTCGCGGATCGCCTCTACTACGCCAACCCGGAATTCCTGGCGCTCAGCGGCCACAACGACCTTGCCGATCTCGAGCAGGCTGGCGGCCTCGGTTCGCTCTTCGTCGAGCCGTATCAAGACGAGGACGTGCCGGGCGGTGGCGATCACGCCCTGAAGCTGCGCGACAAGGCCGGCAACGAGCATCCGATCGAGGCCGTGCTACGCTCTGTTCCGTGGAATGGCGGCAACGCGCTGATGCTGGTCGTGCGCCGCACCAACCAGCAGTTTTCGGCCGCGGCCGACGCACTCTCTGCCGAACGCGAGAATCAACTCAAGGCGCGCGTCGTCGAGATGCGCACGATCATCGACACCGCCACCGACGGCGTGGTGCTGATCGGGTCCGACGGCACCATCCGCTCGATCAGCCGGCCGGCCGAGGCGATGTTCGGCTTCGATTCGGAAGACGTGGTCGGCAAGCCGTTCGCCTCGCTGTTCGCGCCCGAAAGCCAGCGGTCGGCCAACGACTATCTCAACGGCCTGCTCGACCACGGCGTGGCGAGCGTGCTCAACGACGGCCGCGAGGTCATCGGGCGCGAGGCGCAGGGTCGCTTCATCCCGATGTTCATGACCATGGGCCGCCTGCCCGGCGACACCGGCTTCTGCGCGGTGCTGCGCGACATCACGCAGTGGAAGCGCGCCGAGGAGGAGCTCACACAGGCGCGGGCGCAGGCCGAGCAGGCGTCATCGCTGAAGACCGATTTCCTTGCTCGGGTCAGCCATGAGATCCGCACGCCGCTCAACGCCATCATCGGCTTTTCCGAACTGATGGTGGACGAGAAATTCGGGCCGGTCGGCAACGACCGCTACCGCGACTATCTGCGCGACATCAATCGCTCGGGCAGCCTGGTGCTCGACCTCGTCAACGACCTGCTCGACATCTCAAAGATCGAGGCCGGTCAGCAGGAGATGAGCTACGAGGCAGTGTCGCTCAACGACACGCTGGCGGAGACGGTGGCGCTGATGCAGCCGCAGGCCAACCGCGAACGGGTGATCATCCGTTCCAGCTTCGCGTCGCGCCTGCCCGACGTGGTGGCGGACCTGCGCAGCATCCGCCAGATCGCGCTCAACATCCTGTCCAACGCCGTTCGCTACACGCCGGCCGGCGGCCAGGTGATCGTCTCGACCGCCTACGAGCCGAGCGGCGACGTCGTGTTCCGGGTTCGCGACACCGGCGTCGGCATGACGCCTGCCGAGATCGAGCAGGCGCTGAAACCGTTCAAGCAGATCAACGCGCTGAAACGCTCGCGCGGCGACGGCACCGGGCTCGGCCTGCCACTGACCAAGGCGATGGTGGAGGCAAACCGCGCGCGCTTCACGATCAGCTCGACGCCGGGCGAAGGCACCCTGGTGGAGATCGCCTTCCCGACGACGCGCGTGCTTGCAGGGTGACCAGAGCATGTCTCCCGAAAATGGCAACCGGTTTCGGGACAAAGACATGCGGCAAACAAGAGCTAAAGCGCGAGAAGCGATCTGAAAGATCGCGACGCGCTTCAAGCCCGCGCGCAGCGCTCGATGAGCCCGTCGACGACCGGCTGAAGGCGTTCCGGCGTGATCGGCTTGGCGACCACCTCGTCGATCAGCGCGTTGAGCGCCCCGGGCTTGCCGTCCACGCTGCGCGTGGACAGCAGGATCACGCCCGGCACCGGTTTGCCGCAGGACTGGCGCAGTGCCGAGATGCCTGCCAGCACGCCGTCGCAGTCGCGGTTGTCGGTGCCGCCGTCGAGAATTACTGTGCCGGGAAAGCAGGTGCCCAGCGCCTTGGCCGCCGACTTCGGCGATTCGCACACGGCCTTCAGGCCGGACCGCTCGACGATCTTGGAGACGACCACTCTGTTGACGGGGGAATTGCCGACCACGAGCACCTGGGAAAAGTCGATCTGGGGCTGCCTGGCAGGTCGCGGTCGAAGCACTCTCGGTTCCTCTATCGGCAAACGAAGGCGGCCGCTGAACGATCCCATGCGGCGATCGGTGGCGAAGCTAGCCTCGCGCCGGTGGACCCTGTCAAGCGGCTAAATTCAGCCGTTTCGGAGGCACCGTGTCCGGCGGCCGATCGTCCAGGTGTAACAACCGGCAACAGGGTTAAACATAGGAAAACGGGCCGGCGCAAAGGGTTCGCGCCGGCCCGTTTTCGGACATCGCTGGCGGGGGATTTAGTGCCCGCCAGCCTGGGTCACCACGACCGGGATCAGGAGGTCGCCCCAGTTGCCGTCGCCGCCATGGTGGCGGGCCGAGCGCACCAGTTCGACGGAGACGCCGGCCTCGACGGCGCGCATGACCGACTGGTTGAGCCGATGCAGGTCATTGGCCAACATGCGGATCGCCGCCTGCTGGTCGTTGGTCATGGTCGAGGATTGCTCCTCGGCGCGCTCCTTGACGCGGGTCTTGGGCGAACGCGGTGAGGTTTCGGCTGAATCGAGCATGGTGATCCTCCTGCTGTCTGTGGGTTATTCCGCCGCCGGGCGGAACTGGGCATGTTCGGTCGATTCGTGCATGGCGGTGGTCGACGAGCGGCCGCCGGTGATCGCCATCGACACGGCATCGAAGTAGCCGGTGCCGACCTCGCGCTGGTGCTTCGTGGCCGTATAGCCCCGGGCCTCAGCCTCGAATTCGGCCTCCTGCAGTTCCGAATAGGCAGCCATCTGGCGATGCCGGTAGCCTCGGGCGAGCTCGAACATGCCGTAGTTGAGCTGGTGGAAGCCCGCGAGCGTGATGAACTGGAACTTGTAGCCCATCGCGCCGAGCTCGCGCTGGAAGCGCGCTATGGTGGCGTCGTCGAGGTTCTTCTTCCAGTTGAAGGACGGCGAACAATTGTAGGCGAGCAGCTTGTCCGGGTGATGTCGGCGGACGCCTTCGGCAAAGCGCTTCGCCTGCGCAAGGTCCGGCTTGGAGGTCTCGCACCAGATCAGGTCGGCGTGCGGCGCATAGGCGACGGCGCGCGCGATGCACGACTCCAGCCCGTTCCGCACCTGGTAAAAGCCTTCGACGGTGCGCCCGGCGTCGTAGTCCACGAAGGGCTGGTCGCGCTCGTCGATGTCGGAGGTGAGCAGCTTGGCCGCCTCGGCGTCGGTGCGGGCGATCACCAGCGTCGGCGTGCCCATGATGTCGGCCGCGAGCCGCGCGGCATCGAGGTTGCGGATGTGCGCGGCGGTCGGGATCAGCACCTTGCCGCCGAGATGGCCGCACTTCTTCTCCGAAGCGAGCTGGTCCTCGTAGTGGACGCCGGCGGCACCCGCCTCGATGAACGCCTTCATGATCTCGAACGCGTTGAGCGGCCCGCCGAAGCCGGCCTCGGCGTCGGCGACGATAGGGGCGAACCAGGTGTCGACCGACAGGCCGTTGCCTTCCGAGGTCTCGATCTGGTCGGCGCGCTGCAGCGTGCGGTTGATACGCCGGCAGAGCTCGGGCGCGGCGTTCGCAGGGTAGAGCGACTGGTCCGGATACATGGCGGAAGCAGTGTTGGCGTCGGCGGCGACCTGCCAGCCGGAGAGGTAGATCGCCTTCAGGCCGGCGCGCACCATCTGCATGGCCTGGTTGCCGGTCATTGCGCCTAGCGCATTCACGAAGTCGTCCTCGTGGATAAGCTTCCAAAGGCGGTTGGCGCCTAACTCGGCGAGGCTGTAGCGGATCTGCACCGAGCCGCGCAGCCGCATCACGTCCGCGGTCGAATGAGGCCGCTCGATGCCGTCGAATCGGCCCTCTGGCGCCGAGGGCACGAGATTGTAAAAATCGGTCATGTCGTTTGCTCCAAACTTGCGAGTAGCGTCCACCGAGCCGGGACATGCTCACATCGCCCTGTGACTGTGTTTACATTGCATCGCGAGATAGGCCTAGATGAAGTACGTAGAAGGTATGACAATAAGGGAAAACCTGTGTTGCGCTTGACGAGTGAAGCCTGTAAATTTGTAAATTCTGTAAAGGCGGAATTGTCCGCCAACCGTGCGAGCTGACCTGTCAATTCGGTAAAGTCCGCATGAGCCTTGGAACGCGGAGGTGCCTGTGGCGGAGCAGAAAATCTTCGCCGGACCGCGCATCAGGCGCATCCGCACCCAGAAGGGCCTGACCCAGTCGGCAATGGCCGAGGGGCTCGGGATCTCCCCCTCCTACCTCAACCTCATCGAACGCAACCAGCGGCCGCTCACGGTGCAGCTGATCCTGAAACTCGCTTCGGTCTACAAAATCGAACCCGAGGAACTGCATGGCGAAGCGCGCGGCTCAGTCGCGGCGCTGAAGGAGGCGTTTTCCGATCCGCTGCTCGCGGGCGAACTGCCCGGCGACCAGGAGCTGATCGAGATCGCGGAAGGCGCGCCCAACGTCGCAGCGGGCATCATCAAGCTGTTTCGCGCCTATCGCGAGCAGACCCAGCGCCTCAGCGACCTCAGCGAACTCTTGGCGCGCGATGGCCGCGCGACCGTGCTTTCCGGTACGCGCCTGCCGATCGACGAGGTGCGCGACGCCTTCGAGGCGCGGCCCAGCTACTTCCCCGCCATCGAGGAGGAAGCCGAAGCGTTCTCTGCGCTCCTTGCGCCCGGCGAGGACCTTTTCGGGGCGCTGAAGGCCTGGCTGAGGAAGGAACTGGGCATCGTCGTGCGCGTGCTTCCGGTGGCCACGATGCCCAACTGGCGCCGGCGCTACGACCGGCATTCGCAGCGCCTTTTCCTGTCCGAGCGCCTCTCGCCGTTCGACCAGTTGCGGGAAGTCGCCATCGAGGCCTCCCTGGTCCGGATGAAGCCGGCGGTCGCGGCCGAAATCCAGGCGCTGAAGTTTTCTTCGGACGAGGCCCGCCGGCTTGCGCGCTTTGAACTCGGTCGCTATGCGGCGCACGCTTTGATGATGCCCTACGCGGCTTTTCAGCAGGCAGCGATGCGCGCCCGCTACGACATCGACGTTCTGCGCTCGCGCTTCGGCGTGTCGTTCGAGCATGCTGCCAACCGGCTGACGACCCTGCAGCGGCCGGGTGCCGCCGGCGTGCCGTTCTTCATGCTCGAGGTCGACAATGCAGGCCATCGCTTTCGCCGGGCCGGCGCTCAAGGATTTCCGCACGGGCGCTTCGGCGGCGGCTGTCCTAAGCTGCCGGTGCATGCCGCGTTCTCCCAGCCCGGCCAGATCCTGGTGGAGGCCGTCGAGATGCCCGACGGCGCCGAATTCCTGACGATCGCGCGCACTCTGGAGGGACCACAGGGCGCTTTCAGCGAACGGCCGCGCCGCACCGCGCTGCTCATCGGCTGCGACATCGGCTTTCGCGACGAGATCGTCTACGCCGGCGCCCTGCCGGCCGCGGCCCCGGGCGCGCGGACGGGTACGGTCGGCGCAACACCGGTCGGGCCGGCCTGCCGGCTGTGCGAACGCACCGGCTGCCTGGCGCGGTCCGAGCCGCCGATCACGCGACCGCTCGGCCTGGACGAGATGGTGTCGGGCCTGAGCGCGTTCGATTACCGGTGATTGGCACGCCACCCTCACCCGATATCCATCACCACATTGCCGACGACCCTGCCGCCTTCGACCGCCTCGTGGGCCGCAGCGATCTCGGCCAGCGGAAAGCGCGCCCCGATCGAGTGCCGCAGTTTGCCGGCGGCGAGCATGGCGGTGAGTTCGGCGATCGCCTCCTGCCGCTCGGCCGGCCGCAACTCGTAGACCACGAAAACCTTCAGCGTCAGGCTGCCCCAAAGCATGGCGGGAAAAGACAGCGGCGTGGCGCCCGAAACGTTCGAGCCGTAGGAGACGATCGTGCCGAAGGGCGCGACGATCCCCTCCCCCACCAGGCCGGCGGTCGTCGAAAAATCCATGTCGATGATGCCGGACACGCCGACGCCGCCGGTCAGTTCCCTGACGACCTGCGCCACGTTCTTGCGGTGATAGTCGACGACGAAGTCGGCGCCCGCCGCCCGCGCATGCTCGGCCTTTTCCGGCGACGCCGTGCCGATGACGCGGGCGCCCCGCGCCTTGGCTACCTGCACCGCGTAATGCCCGACCGCCGACCCCGCGCCGGTGACCAGCAGCGTGCGGCCGGCGACATCGCAATGAAGCTTTACAGCATGGAGCGCGGTGAGGGCCGGAATTCCCAGGCAGGCGCCCGCGGCAAAGTCGATGTTTTCCGGTAGCCGCACTGCCTGTTCCTGCGGCAGCGTGACATATTCGGCGGCCGTCCCGAACGGCCGCTTCCATTGCGCGTTCCAGGTCCACACGCGCTCGCCGACGCGGCGGGGCGCAACGCCCTGCCCGACCGCGTCGATGACGCCGGCGCCGTCGCTGTGCGGAACGATGCGCGGCGCAATCAGCGGCCTGCCGCGCCGACTCTTCACGTCGGAGGGGTTCACGCCAGACGTGGCAAGCCGCACGCGCACCTCGCCGGCGGCCGGCTCCAGCGGCGCCATTTCGCCTACGGTCAGCACCTCGCGCGCGGCGCCGTTGCGCTCGTACCAGGCTGCCCTCATGAGACCCTCCCCCAGCGGGCCCAGCCAAACAGAAGTGCGGCCGCGGGGCAACTCCCCCGCGCCCGTAGCCGTTGCCACAACCGGATGCCAAGGGTGGACCATGCGGGATTCCGATGCTTTGACTAGGTCGATCTGCGAGACGGACGCATTGCAGACACTTCCTGAACCGGGCCAGCCAGCCGATGAGCAACGCCGACGTCATGCCGCGTACGGGCGTACCCGCCCGCAATGACCGTCTCGGTATACTGCTGGTTTTCCTCGCGGCGGTGTGCTGGAGCTTCGGCGGCACGATCGAGCGTTTCGTCGCCACCGACGACATCTGGACGATCGTGTTCTGGCGCTCGCTCTGGTCCGCCGCGTTCCTGTTCTGCTTCATGCTATGGCGCGACGGCGCACGCGGCATGACGAAGCTTTTCACCGACATGGGCTGGCCCGGCATCTCGGTCGCCGTTTGCTTTGCCTTCTGCTCCACCGCCTTCGTGATAGCGCTGAGCTATACGACCGTCGCCAACGTTCTTTTGGTGCAGGCCGGCGTGCCGCTTTTTGCCGCGCTGCTTGCCTGGGCGCTGATCGGCGAGCAGGTATCGACCATCACATGGATCGCGATCGGGGCGGTCATCGTTGGCGTGGCGATCATGGTGTCGGCATCCATCGGGGCCAATGTCTCGCCGATGGGCGACAGCCTGGCGCTGGCGATCGCGATCGTGTTTTCGCTGGCGACCGTGATCACCCGCCGCTACTCCCATGTGCGGATGGTACCGGCGACCTGTCTCAGCGGCGCGATTTCCGCGGTGTTCGCGTCAACACTGGCGTCCGGTCTCGCCATCCATGGCAGTGACATCTATGTGCTGTTCGCGTTCGGGGCGCTCAACCTCGGCCTGGGGCTTGCCTTTTTCACCACCGGGGCGCGGCTGATCCCAGCAGCGATCGCGGCGCTGATCTCGACGCTGGAAACGATTCTCGGGCCGATCTGGGTCTGGCTGATCCACGCGGAGGTGCCGTCATTGCGCACCTTGATCGGTGGCTCGATCGTGGTCGCGGCGCTCCTCGTCCACATCGGCGCGGAACTCCGCCGCCTGCCGCCGCTGGGGCGCCCCGGCACCACCGGCATCCCGGCGCCACGCTAGCTCGTTGCAGACGAGCCAATAGGAAGCATCCGATGTGCTATCTGACGTACCGTCATGCCGACACTAGACGAAAGTGTGATGCCGCCGCCGTCGTGAGGGTTGTCGCGCCAGATTGCCGGGAATAGTCTGCTAACCATCTGCGGATGGCACGGGGCGGGAGGGGCCTTGTGGCGCCGCATTCGGGCACAAGGAGCATAGCAAATGATCCGCAAGGCACGCGTGGCCACTTTGGCATCGGCCGTGGCCATGACGCTCGCGTGGAACGCTTCCGCGCAAGAGCGTGTTGTCAACGTCTACAACTGGTCGGACTATATCGACAGCAGCATCATCGACGATTTCACCAAGGAAACGGGTATCAAGGTCGTCTACGACGTCTTCGATTCCAACGAGATCCTGGAAACCAAGCTGCTCGCAGGCGGCAGTGGCTACGACGTCGTCGTGCCGACCAGCAACTTCCTCGTGCGCCAGATCGCGGCCGGGGTCTACCAGAAGCTCGACAAGTCCAAGCTGCCGAACCTCGCCAACATGTGGGACGTCGTTTCCGAGCGCGTGCAGAAATACGATCCCGGCAACGAATACTCGATCAACTACATGTGGGGCACGGTCGGCATCGGCTACAACCAGAAAAAGGTGAAGGAAGCCCTCGGGATCGACACGATCGACAGCTGGGACGTCTTCTTCAAGCCGGAAAACCTCTCCAAGCTTGCCAACTGCGGCGTCTACGTGCTCGACTCGCCGTCCGACATCATTCCGACGACGCTCGCCTATCTCGGCCTCGATCCGGAAAGCAAGTCGCCGGATGATCTCGCCAAGGTGGAAGAGGTTTTGCTGGCGATCCGTCCCTACATCCGCAAGTTCCATTCCTCCGAATACATCAATGCGCTCGCCAATGGCGACATCTGCCTTGCCGTTGGCTGGTCGGGCGACGTGTTCCAGGCGAAGGATCGCGCTGCCGAGGCCGACCAGGGTGTCGTCGTCGAATATGCGGTGCCGAAGGAAGGCGCGGAAATGTGGTTCGACCAGATGGCCATTCCGGCGGATGCACAGCATGTCGAAGAGGCGCACGAATTCCTGAACTACATCATGAAGCCGGAGGTCGCGGCGAAAGCCTCGAACTTCGTCTTCTACGCGAACGGCAACAAGGCCTCGCAGCAGTTCATCGACCCGGAGATCACCGGCAACCCGGCGATCTATCCCGACGAGACGACCCTGCAGAAGCTGTTTACGGTCGCGCCTTACGATCCCAAGACGCAGCGGACGATCACCCGCCTGTGGACGAAGATCGTCACCGGCCAGTGACCGGCGAGCCCGGGAGATGGTTGTCTCCCGGGCCTTCTTCGTTCATCGTCTGTGAGGGGCACGGCGGAGCAGGACATGAAATCGCTTGGCAATATCCGCAGGAGCTTCGCGCCCTGGAACGACCCGTCAGCCAAGCCTTACATAACGTTCGAGAACGTCACCAAGCGGTTCGGTGACTTCGTCGCCGTCAACAACCTTTCGCTTTCGGTCTTCGAGCGCGAGTTCTTCGCGCTGCTCGGCGCTTCCGGCTGCGGCAAGTCCACGCTCCTGCGCATGCTCGCAGGCTTCGAGCAGCCGACATCCGGGCGCATCCTGCTCGACGGGCAGGATTTACAGGGCATCCCGCCTTACCGGCGGCCGGTCAACATGATGTTCCAGTCCTATGCGCTGTTTCCGCACATGACGGTGGAAGGCAACATCGCCTTCGGGCTCAGGCAGGAAGGCATGGCGAAAGCGGACATCGAGAAGCGCGTCGCCGAGATGCTCAGGCTGGTAAAGCTGGAAGCCTTCGCGAAGCGAAAGCCGCACCAGCTTTCGGGCGGGCAGCGCCAGCGTGTCGCACTGGCGCGGTCCGTCGCCAAACGGCCGAAGGTGCTGCTCCTCGATGAACCGCTCGGCGCGCTCGACAAGAAGCTGCGCGAGGAGACACAGTTCGAACTGATGGACCTGCAGCAGAATCTCGGCCTGACCTTCGTCATCGTCACCCACGACCAGGAGGAGGCGATGACGATGGCGGACCGCATCGCCATCCTCGACAAGGGCGAGGTCATGCAGGTCGCGACCCCCGCGGAGGTCTACGAGGCGCCGGCCTCGCGGTTCGTCGCAAATTTCGTCGGCAACGTGAACCTGTTCGAAGGGACCATAGCGGCCCGCGAGGCGACCGGGGCACGCATCAGCGGCGATGGATTGAACATCCTCGCCGAGAACGCAGGCGATGCCGCAGTGGGCAGCAAAGTCACATTCGCGATCCGCCCCGAGAAGATGAAGGTCTCGTCCAAGGAGCCGGCCGGGTCCGCCAACGCCATGGCCGGCGAGGTCTACGACATCGCCTATCTCGGCGACATGACGATCTATCACGTGAAACTCGACGCCGGGCCCATCGTGCGGGCGAGCACCGTCAACAGCGCCCGCCTGACCGAGGACCCGCTGAGCTGGAACGACCGGGCCTGGATCTCCTTCCAGCCCGACGCCGGCGTCGTGCTGACGCGGTAGGTGCGGCCATGCAGCGCCTCGCCACCGCCCTCACCAGCCGCCTCGTCATCATCGTTCCCTACCTCTGGCTGCTCATCTTCTTCCTGATTCCGTTCATCATCGTCTTCAAGATCTCGCTGTCGCAGACGGCGATTGCCATGCCGCCCTACACCCCGGTCCTGACACTCGAGGACGGCTGGGCGGCCTTCCTCGACCAGTTCTCCGAGCTCAACTTCGACAACTACCTTTGGCTGACGGAAGATCCGCTCTACTTCTACGCCTACCTTTCGAGTGTCTGGATCGCCGCCGTGTCGACGTTTCTAACGTTGCTGATCGGCTACCCGATCGCCTACGGCATGGCGCGCGCGCCGAACACGATCCGACCAACCCTTCTCATGCTCGTGATCCTGCCGTTCTGGACGAGTTTCCTGATCCGCGTCTATGCCTGGATCGGCATCCTGAAGCCCGAGGGCCTGCTCAACCAGTTCCTGCTTTCGGTCGGCATCATCCACGAGCCGCTCATCATCCTCAACACGCACACCGCGATCTTCATCGGCATAGTCTATTCCTACCTACCTTTCATGGTGCTGCCGCTCTATTCGACGCTCGAGAAGATGGACTACTCGCTGATCGAGGCCGCACAGGATCTCGGCTGCCCGCCGGTGACGGCTTTCTGGAAGATAACCTTCCCGCTTTCACTCCCGGGCGTGGCGGCGGGCTGCCTCCTGGTCTTCATCCCGGCCGTCGGCGAATTCGTCATCCCGGACCTGCTCGGCGGGTCCCAGACGCTGATGATCGGCAAGACGCTCTGGAACGAGTTCTTCAACAATCGCGACTGGCCGGTGGCGTCGGCTGTGGCGGTAATCCTGCTTCTGCTGCTGGTGGTGCCGATCATGCTGTTCCAGCACGCGCAGGCCAGGGCGCAGGAACGGTGAGGCGGGCATGAACGCGCAGTGGACCCGCTTCAACATCGTCTCGGTGGTGCTCGGCTTTGCCTTCCTCTACCTGCCGATCGTGCTCCTGGTGATCTATTCGTTCAACGAATCCAAGCTGGTGACGGTTTGGGCCGGTTTCTCGACCAAGTGGTATGTCTCCCTGTTCCATAACCAAGGCCTCCTCGATGCTGCCTGGGTCACGGCACGCGTCGGCGTGATTTCGGCCACTGTGGCAACCGCCCTCGGAACGCTGGCGGCGCTGGCGCTCACGCGCTACACGCGCTTTCGCGGCCGAATCCTCTTCTCGGGAATGGTGTTTGCTCCCCTTGTCATGCCAGAGGTTATCACTGGTCTATCGCTGCTGCTGCTGTTCGTGGCCGTCGGCTTCGACCGCGGCTTCATGACGGTGACGCTGGCGCACATCACCTTTTCGATGTGCTTCGTCGCAGTGGTTGTGCAGTCGCGCCTGGTGACGTTCGACCGGTCGATCGAGGAAGCGGCAATGGATCTGGGCGCCACGCCGGTGCGCACTTTCTTCCAGGTGACGCTGCCGGTCATCCTGCCGGCCATCGTGTCGGGCTGGATGCTGGCTTTCACGCTGTCGCTCGACGACCTTGTGATCGCGAGCTTCACCTCCGGTCCGGGCGCGACTACGCTGCCGATGAAGATCTACAGCCAGGTGCGGCTCGGCGTGACGCCGGAGATCAATGCGGCCTGCACGATCATGATCGCCATCGTGGCGATCGGCGTGATTGCCGCGTCGATCGCCAACAAGCGCCGCGAGGTCCAGCGCCAGCGTGACGAGCAGGCCGCCGCACGTGGTTGATCGCTAGCCGCGCGGCGGCCGGAACAGGCTGACCACCAGCCAGATCGGCACGATCACCAGCGAGCCTAGGATGAAATTGGGTAGCGCCCAGGTGAAGCTGCGGTGAAGCATCTCCGCCATTTTCTCGGGCGTCATGCCGATCGTTTCCAGCACGTCCGCTGCCGACAGGTTGAGGGCCGACAGCGCGGCGCCGGTCATCACCGAAGCCACGCCAATCTTCAGAGCCGCCAGAAGGAAGCGATACACCCGGCCCTCATTCGCTAGTCCCGCCACACGCTAGAACAGCATTTTATCTTTCTGGTTAACTAATCCGACGCCGTCGCGCATGTCTGGCGCGGCAGAAGGAAAACTGGCCGGCCTTAGCGTGGACGCATTGAGCCAGTGAGGCGCGCCTATTCGTTCGGCCGCGGGTAGGCCGGCGAAACGAACGGCGCGTCCCAGGAACCGCCGATGAAGAAGCGCAGCGGCGCCGATACGGCCGCGCCCTCCTCCGGCGAGACGAGGCCGGTCAGCGCCAGCCCGCCGGTGCCGATCGGCACGATGCCGGCGACCACGATCTTGCGGGTGCCCGAACGCGCCTCGGCCTTGTCGAGGCGCGCGACGCCGTCCTTGATCACCGCCTTGATGTCGGCTGCCTCGATCGGCATTTCGCCCTCCGACACGTCGCCCAAGGCAAAGAATCCGCCTTCCGCCATGCGCTTCTCGAACCCGGCGAGGTCGACGCCGCGCAGTCGCCCCTGCCCGAACGTCGCCGAGAACGAGCCGTCCGCCCGCGACAGCATGGAGCGCCACGTCGCGCCGGGTCCTTTTAGGATCAGCGAGACGGTGCCCTTGCCCGCCGGCACCACCCGCGTCAGCCCGGCCGCCGCGCTCAGCGCTTCGCCATCGATGTCGGAGGCCAGCATGCGCGTCTCCACCATCGTCCCCTCGGTGTTCCGGTCGAAGCGAATACTGGCCTGAAGGTCGCCGCCAAACGCGTTGGCTCCCGAAATGTCGAAGGCGGCGAGGCCTCCGCGAACCTGGGTAGAGGCCGCGAGATCGGTCAGTTCGATCGAACCCGCCGTCGCGCGCGCGGCCGACAGTCTGAGGTCGAGCGTGACGAGCCCGGCGAAACTCCCGTCGATCGCCTCATCGCTCGTCTGGGCGCTCGGGACAAGCGGCGTGAAGGCAGTGAGAAACGAGCGCAGGTCCAGCGCCTGGAAGGCGAGCGTGCCGGAGATCGCGGGGACGTCACCCTGCAGCGACAGTTCTATTGCACCCTCTCCCGGATTGTCGGCAAGCGCGATTTCGGCATCCTCGAACTTGATGCGCTGGGCATTGCCCGACACCTCGCTCGAAATCGTCACCGAGCCCAACGTGGTTGCCGGCGTCCGCGTCGCTTCCCACCAGTCGAGCGCGCGACGCATCGATGGCGCGCTGAACTTTGCCTGGCCGTTGAAGAAGCCCTGCTCGCGAAAATCGGCGGTCCCGTCAAAGGACGCGCTCGCTGGAGCCGAGGTCACCGACACGGTCAGCGGCGCCTGCCCGCCCGCGACCAGCAGTAGCGGGCGCGGGGAGGCAATTTCGAGCGTGACGCTTTCGCCGCGCCAGATACCGGTCGCCTGCGCCGATGCCGGGCCGTCGAGCGTCATCCAGGTCACTTCGCCGTCTAGGTCGGTGACGATGACCTCCTCGTTGTCCGGGGAGCCGGAAACCACGCGTCCATCTTCGATGGAAAGCATGCCCAGCGGACCGGTGGGCAGGTTGTCGACCGCGGGCTCTGCCGCGTTCTCCGTGACGATACGCCGCGCCGCTTCCACTGCGCTCGCAAGACGCCCCCCCGCCGGCCATTCGGGCGCGTAGCGGCGGGCCTCCAGCCGGTCGACGCGCAACGTCGGCCGCAACAGTTCCACCTTGGAGAACACCACCTCGCCACGCAGCGCCGCCCACGCCGACAGGTCGGCATCAAGCTGCTCCACGCTTATCACCGGCGGCTTCTGGGTTGCGCCCCAGCGCGAGAACGTGACGGACGGCAGGGTCGCCCTGAAGGTCGGCCAGATCTCGATATTGGGTGGTGCGCCGATTTCCACGCGGTAGCCGGTCCAGGCGCTGAGTTCGACGGCAATGCGGTCGCGCACGAGCTGAGTCGAGGCGAGCCACGGCAACAGCAGCAGAGCCAGCACGAACAGCACAACGGCGGCAATCGCCACCATAACGCTGCGCCTGACCAGACGTGATGCCATCTACCGCCGCATTTTTCGGCTCGCCGGCCGCCTCATCGGCCACAAGCGACTTACCGTTTAATGGAGCCCGCCGGTTTTTCCTAGCTCCCAGCCCGACCGGAACCTGCGCAGCCCTGGCGACGCTATCGCGGTATTGTCATGCCGCAGCGCAAAATGCATAAGCTGCCGGCCTGCTTGGAGACGCAAATGACCTTGTCCGCGCCGCTCTGGATCCCCTCCGAACGCGAGGTAAAGGAAGCCGCCGTCACCACTTTCTCGGAGCACGCGTCCGCGCTCGCCGAGCGGGATCTGGCGGCCTATGCGGACCTGCATTCCTGGTCGGTCAGCGAACGCGGCGATTTCTGGTCGCTGGTGTGGGAAACCTATGGCGTCATCGGCGAACGCGGCGCGCGCGCCCTGAGCGACGGCGACAAGATGCCGGGTGCGGCATTTTTTCCCGACGCCAAGCTGAACTATGCCGAGAACCTGCTGCGCCGGACCGGCAACGACGACGCCATCGTCTTCCGCGGCGAGGACAAGGTGTCGCGGCGTTGGTCTTGGAATGAACTCCACGCCCAGGTGTCGCGAATCCAGCAGCTCTTCATCTCGCTCGGCGTCAGGCAGGGCGATCGGGTCGCCGCCATGATGCCGAACATGCCGGAAACGGTCGCCTGCCTGCTGGCGGCGGCTTCGCTGGGTGCAATCTGGTCTTCCTGCTCGCCCGACTTCGGCGAACAGGGGGTGCTCGACCGCTTCGGCCAGATCGAGCCGACGGTTTTCATCGCGACCGACGGCTACTGGTATAACGGCAAACAGAACGACGTTTCGGCCAAGGTGAAGGCCGCGGTGGCGAAGCTGCCTAGCGTCCGGCGTACGCTGCTCGTCGACTACCTCGGCACCGCCCGGCAGGCCGCCACGGCGATCTCCGGTGCGGCTTCGCTTGAGGACGCGCTAGCGCCGTTCCAGGCGCGGGAGGTGACCTTCGAGCGCCTGCCGTTCGCCCACCCGCTCTACATCATGTTCTCCTCGGGCACGACCGGCATCCCGAAGTGCATCGTGCATTCCGCCGGCGGCTCGCTGATGCAGCACATCAAGGAGCACCGGCTGCATTCGAACCTGCGCGAGGGCGACCGGCTCTTCTACTTCACCACCTGCGGCTGGATGATGTGGAACTGGCTTGTTTCGGGCCTGGCGAGCGGCGCGACGCTGCTGCTCTACGACGGCTCGCCGTTCTTCCCGTCTGGCAACGTGCTGTTCGACTACGCGCAGGCCGAGAAGATGACTTATTTCGGAACCTCGGCGAAGTTCATCGATACGCTGCGCAAGTCAGGGCTGCGGCCAGTCGACACCCACGATCTGTCGACGGTGCGCACGCTTTCCTCGACCGGTTCGCCGCTGTCGCCGGAAGATTTCCTTTTTGTCTACGAGGGCATCAAGAAGGATGTCCACCTCGCCTCGATTTCCGGTGGCACCGACATCATGGGCTGCTTCGTGCTCGGCGTGCCGACACTGCCGGTATGGATGGGCGAGATCCAGGCCGCCGGCCTCGGCATGGCTGTCGATGTCTGGAACGACGACGGCAAGCCGGTCCGCCAGGAGAAGGGCGAACTGGTCTGCACGCGCGCCTTCCCGTCGATGCCGGTCGGCTTCTGGAACGATCCCGACGGCAGGAAATACCAGGCCGCCTATTTCGACCGCTTCGAAAACATCTGGTGCCACGGCGACTTCGCCGAATGGACCGATCATGGCGGCATGATCATCCACGGCCGTTCCGACGCCACGCTCAATCCGGGCGGCGTGCGCATCGGCACCGCCGAGATCTACAATCAGGTCGAGCAACTGCCCGAGATCGCCGAGGCGCTGTGCATCGGGCAGAATTTCGACGGAGACGTCCGCGTGGTGCTGTTCGTTCGGCTGGCGGCGGGCGCAAGGCTGGACGCCGACCTCGAACAGCGAATCAAGACAAAAGTCCGCGCCGGCGCCAGCCCGCGGCACGTGCCGGCCAAAGTCATCGCGGTGGCCGACATTCCGCGTACCAAGTCGGGCAAGATCACCGAGCTTGCGGTGCGCGAGGTGGTGCACGGGCGCCCCGTCAAGAACAAGGAGGCACTCGCCAATCCGGAGGCGCTGGAGCTCTATCGCGACCTCGCCGAACTGCGCGGCTGACGGGCGGCATGGTTACCAAAGCCTTGCAGTCATATTTACCGCGATTTCAGGTATGGTACGCCTTGGTAAAGTTTTTCCTGGACCGGCAATAAATTGTTAAGGGTTCGGGGCCGATATTCGCACGTAACTTGAGGGAGAAATCCCGCGTTCGGCCCGCCGAACCTCTTTCGCTCAAGCCCCCGTTGTCACAGCAGAATTCATTTTAATGGCGCCCGTCGGGCGCCATTTTTCTTTGGCGCGAGATCAGATCGACGTCGCAGCGTCGCGCGCGAGCGCCCTTGACAGGAGCTGGATCGGGATGAGCGCGGTGCCGATGATCAGCAGCGCCGCGAGTGCTGCGTTCTCGACGGTTCCACGCGAGGCGTCCTCGTAAACGAGCGTCGCCAGCGTGTTGAAGCCGAACGGCCTCAGCAGGATCGTCGCGGACAGCTCCTTGGTAGTGTCGACGAACACCAGCACCAGCGCGGTCAGGATCGCTGGCCGTAACAGCGGCAGCAGCACGAAGGTGGCGCTGTAAGCAGGCGAGTGGCCGAGGCTGCGCGCCGCCTCGTCGAGGTTCGGCGGCAGCTTCTCCAGCCCCGACCGTACCGCCCCTTCGGCCAGTGCCAGAAACCGGATCGTGCAGGCGAATACGACGCCGGCGACCGAACCCGTCAGCAGCAGGCCAGTGCTGAGACCGAACTGCGCGCGCATCAGCGCATCGATGCCGTTGTCGAGCCGGGTCAGCGCGAATAGCAGGCCGAGGCCGAGGATCGTGCCCGGCAGCGCGTAGCCGAAGGAGGCCAGCCGGGCCAGCAGCGGGATCGCCGGCGAGCGGGACAGCCGTATCGCGTTGAGCAGCAGCAACGCCAGCGCGACCGTCACAAGCGATGCGGTGCCGGCGGTCAGCACCGTCGTGACGAACGCCTTGCCGAGCTCCGGTGTCAGTAGGCCGCTCAACCGGCTCGCGGCATAGCGGCCGAAGACCAGCAGTGGAATGCCGAAGCCGAGCAGGATCGGCAGGGCCGCCAGCAACGCCGCGCCCCAGCCGGCGTAGCCGCGCAGAAGGGTACGCGGCGGCCGCGCATGCAGCTGGGTGGAGCGGGCGTTGTGGAAGCGCTGGCGCCGCCGCGCCCAGTGCTCGACCAGCAGCAGCGCCACCACAAGCAGCATCATCAGCATGGCGAGTTGCGCGGCTCCCTCCAGGCTTCCGCGGTTCAGCCAGGTGGTGAAGACGGCGAAGGTCAGCGTGTGCACGCCAAGGAATTCCGAGGCGCCGACGTCGTTGATGGTCTCCATCAGAACCAGCGCCACCCCGGCCACGATCGCGGGCCGCGCGACCGGCAACAGCACGCGCCAGAACACTTTCGCAGGCCGCGCGCCCAGCGTGCGCGCGACGTCGGCGATGTTGCGCCCCTGCATGAGGAAGACCACACGCGCGGTGAGGTAGACATAGGGGTAGAGTACCGAGCTCATCACCAGGGCGGCGCCCGGCGTCGAGCGGATGTCGGGAAACCAGTAGTCCGATGGCCTGGTGTAACCGAAGATGGCGCGGATCGCGCCCTGCACCGGGCCGGTGAAGTGGAAGAATTCGGCCAGTGCATACGCCGCGAGATAGGGAGGCACAGCGAGCGGCAGCACCAGCGCCCAGGACAGCGTGCGGCGCCCGGGAAAATCGTAGCCCACCACGAGCCAGGCGGCAGTGACGCCGATGCAGGCGCTGGCGGCGGCCACCATCAGCAGGAGATACGCGGTCGTGGCGGCAGCCCCCGGTAGAACGTTGCGGGCAAGATGCGGCCAGTCCTCGCCGTTGCCGGTCACCGCGATACTGCCAAGGGTGACGACCGGCAGCAATACCGCCGCGAAGATCAGCAGGGTGATGCCGAGGACGACCGGATGCCGGGGCCGCCTGACCGGCAAGGGCGGCGCCTGCGATCCGGAAGCGGCGGCTATTCCAGAACCATGGTCCAAGATTCGCAAACGGTGCCTTTCATGGCGATCGGCCGGGACGCGCTCAGCGTGCCCGGCCGATCATGATCGTGGATGTCCTTCTCCGGAGTTAGCTGCTCGGGCCGTCGTCCAACCCGACGCGGTCGACCATCTCGGAGGCCTGCTTGCGATACTGGCCGATCTCGACCAGCGGCAGCGTATCGGCCTTGAGCGTGCCGAAGGCCTTCACCGTGGCCGACGGCTCGAGGCCGGGCTCGACCGGATATTCGTAGACCTGCTCGGCATAGATCTGCTGGGCCTCGTGACTGGACAGGAACTGCAGCAGCGCCACGGCATTGTCGTGGTTGGGCGAGTTCCTGGCGATGGCGGCGCCCGAAATGTTCACATGCGTGCCGCCGTTCTCGAAGGTCGGGAAGATGACCTTGATGGCAGCTGCCCAGTCCTTCTGCTCCGGCTCCTTCTCGTTGTTCTGCATCAGGCCGACATAATAGGTGTTGCCGAGCGCGATGTCGCACTCGCCGGCCGCGATCGCCTTTGCCTGGTCGCGGTCGCCGCCGTCGGGCTTGCGGGCGAGGTTGGCCTTGACGCCCTTCAGCCACTGCTCGGTCTTCTCCTCGCCCCAGTGGGCGATGGCCGCCGAGATCAGCGCGAGATTGTAGTCGTGCTGACCGGAGCGGATGCAGATCTTGCCCTTCCACTTCGGGTCGGCGAGGCTCTCATAGGTGATCGGATCGTCACCGACGCGCTCCTTGGAGGCATAGACCACGCGGGCGCGCTTGGTCAGCCCGAACCACTCGCCGTCGGGGTCGCGATACTCGGCCGGCAGGTTGGCGTTGACGCTCGCGTCGTTGAGCGGCTGCGTCACGCCCTTGGCCTTCGCGTTGGTGAGGCGGGCGATGTCGACGGTCAGGATGACGTCGGCGGGCGAATTGACGCCTTCGGCCAGGATGCGGTCCTCCAGCCCCTTGTCGAGGAACAGCACCTCGGTGGCGATGCCGGTCTTGGCCGTGAAGGCATCGAGAACCGGCTTGATCAGGTCCGGCTGGCGGTAGGAATAGATGTTGACCACGCCGTCGGCGAAGGCCTGGCCGGCGAACAGGGCGGCGAAAGCGAGGCCGGCAAAAGCGGCGGCGCCGGAACAGACATTCTTGTGGGCCATTTCTTCACTCCGACCATAGGGCCATAGGCACCCGGCAACGGATCCCGCGCCGGACGCGGCAACTGGACCTCTTAATGCTGTATGAACTTTGCAACGTCAATAGAAAAATGCAATGTTATCAATAGTTTAGAACAATTCTAAACTGGATGTTTTTGCACAGCTTTTCAATGTCTTGCGCCATGTCGGCCTCCCACGTGCGTCGTTTCGTCCGCGCATTTTGCTGCGATTCGCTAGCCGGCGCTCCCCTTCCCATCCCCCACGCGCGGCGTCTATAGTCCTCGAATTGCAACCCTATCCTGGTGATTGATGGTAGCCGTCAAGAAGGAAGCCCGGCCCGCCGGCCGCGGAGGACGCGTGCGCACCCCGCCCTATGTCAAGAACATGCGGGGCGTCAGGAACTGGAAGGAAACCAAGGACTGGCTGGAGTGGCGCGGCATCGAGGATATCGAGTGCATCACACCCGATCAGGCCGGCATTGCCCGCGGCAAGATGATGCCGTCGAAGAAATTCACCTCCAACACCTCGCTCGCTCTGCCCTCGGCGGTGTTCATGGCAACGATCTCGGGCGGCTATCCCGAGGACGGCAACGGCTTCTCTTATCCCGAGGATGACGGCGACCTGAAGCTGGTGCCGGATCTGTCGACGCTGTCGGTGGTGCCGTGGGAGGAGGATCCGACCGCGCAGGTGATCTGCGACCTCGTTCACCAGGACGGCCGCAGCGTCGAGTTCACGCCGCGCAACGTCTTGAAGCGCATCGTCGCGGCCTATTCCGAGCTTGGGCTGCGGCCTGTCGTGGCGCCGGAAATCGAGTTCTACCTCGTGCGCAAGAACCCCGATCCGGACTATCCGCTGGTGCCACCGGTCGGGCGCTCCGGACGCGCGATCGGCGGCGGCGCGGGTTATTCGATCGCCGGCGTCAACGAGTTCGACGAGCTGATCGACGACATCTACCATTTTTCCGAGAGCCAGGGTCTCGAGATAGACACGCTCATCCACGAGGAGGGCGCAGGCCAGCTCGAGATCAATTTGCGCCACGGCGACCCGGTGGAACTTGCCGACCAGGTGTTCATGTTCAAGCGCACCATCCGCGAGGCGGCGCTCAAGCACGAGACCTACGCGACCTTCATGGCGAAGCCGATGCAGGGCCAGCCCGGCTCGGCCATGCACATCCACCAGTCGATCGTCGACAAGAAGACGGGCCGCAACATCTTTACCAATGACGACGGCAGCGAGTCGGAGGCCTTCTTCCACTTCATCGGCGGCATGCAGCGCCACATTCCCAACTGCCTGGTCATGCTGGCGCCCTACGTGAACTCCTATCGCCGCCTGACCCAGGCTGCCTCGGCGCCGGTCAACACGAAATGGGGCTACGACAACAGGACCACCGCATTCCGGGTGCCGCGCTCCGATCCGGTGGCCCGCCGCGTGGAGAACCGCATCCCCTCCTCCGACGCCAATCCCTATCTTGCACTCGCCGCCTCACTCGCCTGCGGCCTGATCGGCATGAACGGCAAGATCAAGCCGGACGCCGCGATCCTGACCACCGCCAACGAGGACGAGATCGATCTGCCGCGCGGCCTGCTGGAGGCAGTCGACCTGTTTGAGGGTGACCTCGACCTGCGGGACATGCTCGGCGCGCAGTTCGTTTCCACCTACGCGGCGATCAAGCGCGCCGAGTTCGAGACCTTCATGGAAGTGATCTCGCCGTGGGAAAGGGAGTACCTGCTGCTGAATGTTTAGGGGAGTAGGGGAGTAGGGCGATGCCTGAGAGACAGGTTCCTACAAGGACCTTCTCGTTTGGCAGCAATCAATGGATCTTGCCGCAGATGTTTGCGCCGTTACAAGGTCCTGGCCAAAGGACGAGATTTTCGGGCTGACAAGCCAGGCGCGACGTGCAGCGGTGTCGATCCCGGCTAACATCGCGGAGGGGTACGGTCGGGAGTTGCGTGGCTCATACTTGCAGTCGCTCCGGATCGCGCAAGGTTCTCTCAAAGAACTGGAGACACACCTGATGATCGCTGAGCGCGTCGGCTTATTGTCAACCGTGGCAATCGGGCCTTTGATCGCGAGCAGTGAAAGCGTCGGAAAGCTGCTTCGCCTGTTGTTGCGAAAGCTCGCGCCAGCTGATTAGTCCTGTCCCAGCTTGTCCCCTACTCCCTTACTCCCTTATTCCCTTATTCCCCTACTCCCCTAGTTCCCCATGCCCTACACCTCCCCCATCTCCCCCGGCTATTCCTGGTACGAGGCGACCGTGCCGGACCGGCCGGCCTATCCGCAGCTGGATGGCGACCGCCGGGCCGATGTCGCCATCGTCGGCGGCGGGTTCACCGGCCTGTCGGCGGCGGCGCACCTCGCCAAGGCCGGCACTAATGTCGTGCTGATCGACGGCGCCCGCTTCGGCGACGGCGCATCGGGGCGCAATGGCGGCCAGCTCGGCACCGGCCAGCGCACGCCGGCGGACGAACTGGCGAGCGAACTCGGCTTCACCCGCGCCAAGGCGCTGTTCGACCTCGCCGAGGAGGCCAAGGCGCACCTCCTGGAGTTTGCGGCCACCAACGGCATCGAGATCGACTACATGCCGGGCCAGCTCTCGGTCGCGCACAAGAAGCGCTATGTCGACGATTACAAGGCCTATGCCGACGTGATGGCGACGCGTTTCGGCTATCCGCACATCAGCTTCATGGATGCGCGGGAGACCGCCGAGCGGCTTGGCTCGACGCACTACCATGGCGGCACGCGCGACGCGGGCACCGGGCATATCCACCCGCTGAAGCTGGTGGTCGGCACCGCGCGGGTCGCGGCGGCGGCCGGCGCGCAGCTTTTCGAGAACACGCGCGCCACCGGCCTGTCGTCGAGCGGCCGCAAGATCGTCGTCGCGACCGCGAAGGGCACGATTACCGCCGACAAGGCGCTGATCGCGGTCAATGCCTATGGCGGGCTGCTGGAGCCGCAGAGTGCCGCCCACGTCATGCCGATCGGCTCCTTCATCGGCGCCACTGTGCCGCTCGGCAACGACAGCCCGGTGCTGCCCGGCGGCGAATCGGTCGACGATTCGCGCTTCGTCGTGCGCTATTTCCGCAAGTCGAGGGACGGGCGCCTGCTGTTCGGCGGGCGCGAGATCTACACCGTCGACAACCCGTCGGACATTTCTGTCCACATCCGCCGCCAGATCGCCGAAATCTACCCTGCGCTGAAGGACGTCGAGATCACCCATGGCTGGGGCGGCTTCGTCGGGATCACCATGCCGCGCATGCCCTATGTCCGCGAGGTGATGCCGAACGTCATCTTCGCCGGCGGCTATTCGGGCCACGGCGTCATCCTGTCCAACTTCGTCGGCAAGCTCTATGCCGAGACCGTCGCCGGCAACCGCGACCGGCTGAAACTCTTCGAGGAGCTCAAGATCCCGGCATTCCCGGGCGGACGGCGCTTCCGTTCGGCGCTGCTTTTCCTGGCGCTCAACTGGTTCGCGCTGCGGGATCGGTTCTGACCGCGATGGATGCCGCGGTAACCCCGATCGAGCCGATCCGCCGCGCCGACGAGCCGGCGGTGCTTGCGCTCAACAATCTGCTCGCGGCCGAACTGTCGTGGCTCGAGGCCGATCGGCTTTCGCATCTCGTGCGAGATGCCTTCGTCGCGACCCGCGTGGGCAGCCTCGACGCGTTCATGATCGCCTTCGACCAGGACGCGGACTACGACAGCCCGAATTTCCTCTGGTTCCGCGAACGCTACCCGCGCTTCGCCTATGTCGACCGCATCGCGGTCGCGGCCCATGCGCGCGGACGCGCGCTCGCGCGCCGCCTCTACGAGGATCTGTTCGGGAAAGCCCGCGACAACGGCTATCCGGTGGTCACCTGCGAGGTGAACCTCGATCCGCCGAACCCGGGCTCCGACGCCTTCCACCTGGCGCTCGGTTTCGAGGACACTGGTTTTTCCGCGCCGCACGGGGTCAAGACCGTGCGGTACTACGTACGCGAACTATAACGGCTCACTTGTTCGGCAGGCGCACTAGGTGCGTCCAGCCGCCGGTACCGGTCAGGCTGAAGGTTCCGGTCGAGCGCACACCGACATCGGTGTCCTGTGCTTCGATGATCGAGCCGTCGGCCGCAAGCAAAGCGATATGGTGGTCGCCCTTGCAAAGAATGTCGCCATCAAGAATTTCGTCCGGCTTGGACTTGCTCAGGTCGTAGACGGTGGCAGCCTGCGACTGAGGCGTGGCGTGCCATGCCGCGATGGAGAGCTGGTACTCAATGCCGGTGCCCTTCCAGAGACAGTAGTTGACGAAGCCGACGCAGTCGAAGTGACGGACGCCTTCGCAGACCTGGCCCCAGACCAGTATGCCTCCTATATCCCCCGTCGCAGGATCCGGGCCAGGCCCGTAGACGCGGCGCGGCGAATAGATGTTGACGAAATAGGGCCACTGCTTCGGGTCACGAATCTTCTTCAGGGAGTCGATGTATTTGACGATGTCGTGATCGGTCGCGTAGGCGGGCCGGCCTCCTGGGAAGCTCTCATTGTTGCCAGCGCAGACGCTGAAATGCTCGGACTTGTCCGGGTGGATGATGGTGACCTGGGCGGCGTAGACCGCGATATTTTTCTTCTTGTTGTCACCATTGTACTTTGGATCGAGCCGATCGTGGCTTCGGATCAGTTCGACCATGCCGGCCCGTCTTGGATGCCCGTCATTGTTGCCCGGCGTAGCGCCGTAAGCCCCATGAATGTAATGCGCACCAATGTTCGACCGCGCCTCAGCTATGACGCGTGCGCCTACTTCCGGACTCATGCAATAGAACCCCGACTGCTAACCAGTCGGGCAAGCCAATCCCAAGTCAGCGCCTTCCGCAAGGGAAATCGGCCGTTGTGGCGGCGATTGTTCTGGAGCAGAGCGGGAGCGGATCGTGGATACGACCTGCCCCGGCTCAGATGCAGCGCCCGCCGTCGACCTCCAGCGCCACGCCGGTGATGAACTCGGCCTCGTCGGAGGCCAGCCACAGCGCGGCGTTGGCGATGTCGATCGGCTTCGACAGCCGCCCGAGCGGCACGCTGGCGCGGAATTTCTCGCGCATCTCCGGCGTGTCGTCGCCGAGGAAAAGCGGCAGCATCGGCGTGTCGCTCGCCACCGGGCAGAGGCAGTTCACGCGGATGTTCTTCGGCGCCAGTTCCACCGCCATCGACTTGGTGGCGGTGATCGCCCAGCCCTTGGAGGCATTGTACCAGGTCAGGCCCGGGCGCGGACGCAGCCCCGCGGTCGACGCCGTCGTGATGATCGAACCCCCGCCTTGCTCCGCCATGATCGGCACCACCGCCTGCGCGGTGAAATAGATCGCCTTCATGTTGATCGTGTAGATGAGGTCGAAGACCTCCTCTGTGACCTTGGTCATGTCGCCGTTGCGGTGGGTATAGCCGGCATTGTTGACGACGATGTCGATGCGCCCGAAACCATCCATGGCGGTTCGGATCATCTCGTCGATCTCGGATTTCTGCGACACGTCGGTCTGCACCCATATCGCGCCGCGCCCGATCTCGCCCGCCACGCGCTCGGCGCCCTTCACATTAAGGTCCGCGACGACCACGCGCGCGCCCTCTTCGGCAAAGCGATGGGCCATGGCCTCGCCGAAGCCCGATGCCGCTCCGGTGACGATGGCGACCTTATCCTTCAGGCGCCCAGCCAGGTTGGCCGGCACCATTTCGGGCGCGAGATGCGCTGTCATGAAAATCTCCTTTGGATTCCCCCGGCGCCGCGTCTATGCTGCAACTGCGAACTGCCTGCGCCGCGTCGGCTCCGACAAACGCAAGGCACGCGGCCATGTCAAGTTCCGATCTGCGACACGTTGGCACTGGCTATTTTAAATCGATTAGAATATAGGCCCGGTGTATCGCGCCGGCAGCAATGCGGGACAGCCATGACGAGTCAGATCATCCCCGTCGACCCGTTCGACTTCATCATCTTCGGCGGCACGGGCGACCTGTCGGAACGTAAGCTCCTGCCGGCGCTCTACCATCGCCAGCGCGACCACCAGTTTTCCGAGCCGACCCGCATCATCGGGACGTCGCGCGCCAAGCTGAGCGACGACGATTTCCGCGCCTTCGCGCGCAAGGCCATCTCCGAGCACGTCAAGCCGGAATACATCGACAAGAAGGAGTTGGACACCTTCATCGGCCGGCTTAGCTACGTTCCGGCCGACGCCAGCAGCGGCGAGGGTTTCGCCAAGCTGAAGAAGGCGATCGGCGACAGCAAGGCGATCCGCGCCTTCTACCTGGCGGTGACGCCGGCACTGTTCGGCGACATCGCCGCGCGGCTGAAGGAGCACAACCTGATCACGGCCAACTCACGCATCGTCGTCGAGAAGCCGATCGGCCGCAACCTTGCCTCCGCGCGCGCGCTCAACGACCAGATCGGCGGCGTCTTCGGCGAGCACCAGATCTTCCGCATCGACCACTATCTCGGCAAGGAGACTGTGCAGAACCTGATGGCGATCCGCTTCGCCAACGCGCTCTACGAGCCGCTTTGGAACTCAGCCCATATCGACCACGTGCAGATCACCGTGGCCGAGACCGTTGGGCTGGAGGACCGCGTCACCTACTACGACACCGCGGGCGCGCTGCGCGACATGGTGCAGAACCACATCCTGCAGCTGCTCTGCCTGGTGGCGATGGAACCGCCGTCCTCGATGGACGCCAATGCGGTGCGCGACGAGAAGCTCAAGGTGCTGCGCTCGCTGAAGCGCATCAACGGGCAGGAAGCGCCGAAGGCCACGGTGCGCGGGCAGTATCGCGCCGGCGCCTCGGCGGGCGGCGCAGTCAAAGGCTACCTTGAGGAGCTCGGCAACAAGGACAGCACCACCGAGACCTTCGTGGCGGTGAAGGCCGAGATCGGCAATTGGCGCTGGGCAGGCGTGCCGTTCTACCTCAGAACCGGCAAGCGGCTCGCCACCCGCGTGTCCGAGATCGTCATCGAGTTCAAGCCGATCCCCCACAACATCTTCGGGGAAAGCGCGGGCAACGTGCAGGCCAACCAGCTCGTCATCCGCCTGCAGCCGGACGAAAGCGTCAAGCAGTACATCATGATCAAGGATCCCGGCCCGGGCGGCATGCGGCTGCGCCAGCTTCCGCTCGACATGATCTTTGCCCAGAGCTTCGATGGACGCTCGCCGGACGCCTACGAGCGGCTGATCATGGACGTGATCCGCGGCAACCAGACGCTGTTCATGCGCCGCGACGAGGTCGAGGCCGCGTGGACCTGGGTCGATCCGATCCTGAACGCCTGGGCCGAAAGCCGGCAGGAAGCGCAGGGCTATACCGCCGGCACCTGGGGTCCGTCGGCATCCATCGCGCTCATCGAGCGCGACGGCCGCACCTGGCACGAGAGCATCTGACGAATGCCGCCGCCCAGCGCCCGGCACGAATTTGCCTCTGGCGAAGCACTGGCAGCGGCCTTTGCCGGCCGGGTCGCGACCGAACTCGCGGCGGCCATTGCGCGCCGCGGCGTCGGTTTCCTGGCAGTGTCGGGCGGGACCACGCCAGCGAAGTTCTTTGCCGCGCTGTCGACCGCCGCGATCGACTGGAAGAAGGTGATCGTGACCTTGGTCGACGAGCGCCTGGTGCCGGAATCCTCGCCGCGATCCAATGCCGGGCTGGTTCGGCGCAACCTGCTGCAGGGCGCGGCTTCGGCCGCGACATTCGTGCCCCTCTATCGCGAGGTGGCCGATGTCGAGGCCGCCGCACTTGCGGCCGACACCGCGCTGCGCGGAGAACCCTGGCCGCTCGACGTGGCGGTGCTCGGCATGGGCGCCGACGGCCACACCGCATCCTTCTTTCCGGATGCCGAGGGGCTGGACGGGCTGCTCGACCCGAAATCGGGGCGGCTGGTGCTGCCGGTGCACGCGCAAAGCGCCGGCGAGCCGCGGCTTACGCTGTCGCTGCCGGTGCTGGCCTCGGCCAGGTTCCTCGCCTTGCATATCGAGGGCGCCGCCAAGCGCTCGGTGCTGGAAGGCGTGTTGGGAGGCACGCCGGCGCCGATTGGCACCACGCTGGCCGCATCACAGCGACCGGCCGAGATCTTTTGGGCGCCCTGAGCGCCCAACCGCCACCGGAGTGTCGGCCATGACAGCCAGAGCAGACGTCGAAGCCATCACCGAACGCATCCGCGAACGTTCGCGCCCGCGCCGCGAAATCTACCTCGACCGTATCGAGCGGGCGGCAGGCGGCAGCGCCAACCGCGCGGTGTTGTCCTGCGGCAACCTCGCCCACGGCTTTGCTGTCTGCAGCCCGGCCGAGAAGGTGGCACTCGGCGGCGACCGCGTGCCGAACCTCGGCATCATCACCTCCTACAACGACATGCTCTCGGCGCATCAGCCGTTCGAAACCTATCCGCAGCTGATCAAGGAAGCCGCGCGCGAAGCCGGCGGCGTGGCCCAGGTGGCAGGCGGCGTGCCAGCCATGTGCGACGGCGTCACCCAGGGCCAGCCGGGCATGGAGCTGTCGCTGTTCTCGCGCGACGTCATTGCCATGGCGACCGCGGTCGGCCTGTCGCACAACATGTTCGACGCAGCCGTCTTCCTCGGCGTCTGCGACAAGATCGTGCCGGGGCTGGTGATCGGCGCGCTGACCTTCGGCCACCTGCCGGCGGTGTTCATCCCCGCGGGGCCGATGACGTCTGGCCTGCCCAACGACGAGAAGGCAAAAATCCGCCAGCTCTATGCCGAGGGCAAGGTCGGCCGCGACGCCCTGCTCGAGGCCGAGTCGAAGTCCTACCATGGGCCGGGCACCTGCACCTTCTACGGGACCGCGAACTCCAACCAGATGCTGATGGAGATCATGGGCCTGCACACGCCCGGCGCCTCCTTCATCAACCCGAACACGCCGCTACGCGAAGCGCTGACGCGCGAGGCGGCCAAGCAGGCGCTCAGCCTCACTGCTCTCGGTAACGCCTACACGCCGGTCGGGCGCATGATCGACGAGCGTTCGATCGTCAACGGCGTGGTCGGCCTGCATGCGACCGGCGGCTCGACCAACCATACGATCCACCTGATCGCCATGGCGGCGGCCGCCGGCATCTCGCTGACCTGGGCCGACATTTCCGAACTTTCCGACATCGTGCCGCTTCTGGCGCGCGTCTATCCGAACGGGCTCGCCGACGTGAACCATTTTCACGCAGCCGGCGGCCTGGGCTTCCTCATCCGTGAACTGCTCGATGCGGGGCTGCTTCATGAGGATGTCCAGACGGTCTGGGGCGAGGGCCTGCGTCCCTACGCGATCGAGCCGCTGCTCGGCGCCGACGGTGCCGTCGAGCGCCGTCCGGCGCCGGTCAGGAGCGGCGACGAAAAGGTGCTTGCGCCCTACACCAAGGCGTTTCAGCCCACCGGCGGGCTGAAGATGCTTGCCGGCAACCTCGGCAATGCCGTGATCAAGACCTCGGCGGTGAAGCCGGAACGCCGCCTGATCGAGGCGCCGGCGCTGGTGCTGCACAGCCAGCAGGCGCTGAACGACGCCTTCAAGGCCGGCACGCTCGACCGCGACTTCGTCGCGGTCATCCGCTTCCAGGGTCCCAAGGCCAACGGCATGCCGGAACTGCACAAGCTGACCACCGTGCTCGGCGTGCTGCAGGACCGCGGGCACAAGGTGGCGCTGGTCACCGACGGCCGCATGTCGGGCGCGTCGGGCAAGGTGCCCGCGGCGATCCACGTCACCCCGGAGGCGCTAGACGGCGGCCCAATCGCCCGCATCCATGACGGCGACATCGTCCGGCTCGACGCCGATGCCGGCACACTTGACGTGCTTGTCCCGGATGCCGAGTTCGCGCTGCGGCCTGTGCGTTCGCCCGACCTCTCCGCCAACGAGTTCGGGCTCGGGCGCGAACTCTTCGCCGGTTTCCGCCAGCTCGTGAACGGCGCCGAACACGGCGCCACGGTCTTTGCCGGATAAGCCATCGCCGCAGACGGATGCGGCCGGCCGGTTGCCATCGCCCGGCCGGCTAGGCGCCATCGTGCAGGGAGAGCGGCTGACCTGGGCGGCCGCTCTTTGCCTTGCCCTCATCCAGGGTGCGCTGCTGGTTCGCGCCTACCGCATCGCGCCGGACGACGCGATGTTCTACGCCGTCGCGTTGCGAGGGCTGGACGCGGCCTGGGCCGAGACGCTGAGCACGGCCATCCACCAGGGCCGCATCGGCGCATTCATCATCATCCCGATCAACATCGCCGCCGCCTTCCTGTCCGACCATGTGACGTTCCGGTGGCTCTTCGTGGCGCTGAACTTCGCGGTCTTCCTGCTGTTTGCGCTGTGGGCGGCGCGCGTGCTTGCCGTCAACTGCGCCGCCGCGATCTTCCTGGTGCTGGTGGCGCTCACCGTCACCGACTATTTCCATTTCTCGCCGGTTTCTTTCCCGCTGCAGAACACGCTGCCTTTCCTGGCGATCCTCGGCGGCCGGCTGCTCCTCGTGCGCCCGGTGCCGCCGGCGCGCCCGGCGCTTCCGATGTCGGCGTCGGTTCCCGGAATGGTGCTGTTCATCCTCGGCATGATCGCTACGGAATACGGCTTCGTGCTAGCGACAGGGCTGCTCGTCTTCGAGATGATGCGCCATCGGCTGGCGGCGGAGAGCCAGGTGGCGCCGCGGCCGCGCGTCGTCGTTCGGCGCTTCGCCGGCGACATCGCCGCCTGCGTGCTGGTGCTTTTGATCTACTTCGCCTGGCGCTTCTTCTACCCTTCTTCCTATGACGGCAACCAGCTCGCCTCGCTGACCCGCCTGCCGCAGGCTTTCGCGACCGCGCTCGCACACATGCTGGTGCCGTTCGCACTGCCTTACGTGAATTTTTTCCGGCCGATCCCCTTCCCGCCAATCATCTGGGCCGTCGTCGCGATCGTGCCGGGCATCGTCGCTGGCCTCGGCTTCTTCGCGGCCAGGCGCCAAATGCCGACCATTGCCCGGCCGCTGACGGTCGCGATCACCGGCATCGCCTGCGGCTTCTATGTGGTGTTTCCGGTCGCCATGACGCTGAAGCAGCAGGAGCGCTGCTTCGAGCGCTACGGCTGCGCCTTCCTCGACAGCCAGATGGCCTACCTGTTCATGGGCGCGGCAATCGTCGCGCTAGCCGCCTGGCTGCTGGCGCTGACATCGCCCGAGCGGCGCGACCGCATGGCATTGGCGCTGTCCGTCGCCGTCGGCATCGGCGCGGCACTCACCTTCTACGACAACAAGCGGATGACCGACGACATGCGGCGCATCTCCGACGTCTGGGACGATGCGCAGGTGCACGTCTGCGACGGCGAGCCGACGCCGCCGCTCGCGACTTTCTTTGATCCGCGCGGCAACGCGGCGATGCACGAGGACGTCGACCGCGAAGCCTTCTGGACGCTGTTCCGCGACCGCTTCCGGCCGGGGTGCGCCGCCGCTCAGTAGGTCGTGCGGCGCTCTTCGCTCGGCGGCCGGCCGAACTGCTGGCGATAACTCTGGGCGAAATAGGAGTGCGAGGTGAAGCCGGTGGCGATCGCCACGTCGAGGATCGGCATGTTGGTCTGGCGCAGCAATTCGCGCGCCCGCTCCAGCCGCAGGCGCATGTAATATCGGCCCGGCGTCATGTTGAGGTGGCGCAGGAACAGCCGCTCCACCTGCCGCACAGAAAGCCCCGCAGCCTTCGAAAGTTGGACCGCCGACTGCGGCTCGTCGAGATTGTCTGCCATCAGCTCGACGATCTTGCGCAGCTTCTCGGACTTGCCGGTGAGGTCGCGCTCCGGCCCGACGCGCTGGCGGTCGCCGGCCGAGCGGATGCGCTCGTGCTGGAACTGGTTGGCGACGCCGTTGGCGAGGTTCGAGCCGAAATCGCGCCGCACGATCTCCAGCATCAGGTCGATGGAGGTCGTACCGCCGGCGCAGGTGTACCGCTTGCGGTCGATCTCGAACACGTTGCCGGTGCAGTCGATATGCGGAAACCGCTCCATGAAGCCGGCGCGGTTCTCCCAGTGGATGGTGCAGCGGTGGCCCTCGAGCTGGCCCGCCTCGGCCAGCAGGTATGAGCCAACCGACAGCGCGCCCAGCGCGCCGCCGCGCCGACCCCAGCTACGGAGCGCACCGAGTACCTTGCTCTTGCCGGGGAATTCGGTGCTCAGCCCCACGCAGACGAACAGCACGTTGACCGGCGGCACGTCGGAGACGCCGTAGTCGGTCTTGATCGGCAGCCCGTTGGAGGCCATGACCGCCTCGCCGTCAGCCGACACTGTCGTCCATCCGTAGAAATCGCGGCCGAGCAGGCGGTTCGCCGAGCGCACCGTGTCGATCGCGGCGGCCAGCGAGAACATCGAAAACTTGTCGACCAGCAGGAACGCGAAATGGCGGCTGGTTTGCGAAGGCTCGGACATGGGCAGCGCTTCTATCGCAAGCGGAGCCTGCGGCAAAGCGGTGCCGCGCAATGATTCTGGTTAGAAACTCGGTCGCTTCAGGCCGGCCGACAGGAAAGCCGAGACCAGCGTGTTGGCCATCAGCATGGCAATCGTCATCGGCCCGACGCCGCCCGGCACCGGCGTGATCGCGCCGGCGGCCGCGGCAGCCCCGGCGAAATCCACGTCGCCGACAAGCCGCGACTTGCCCTCCCCCTTGTCGGGCGCGGGAATGCGGTTGATGCCGACGTCGATGACCGTGGCACCGGGCTTCACCCAGTCGCCCTTGATCATCTCGGGCCGGCCGACCGCGGCCACCAGGATGTCGGCCGCGCGGGCAACCGCCGGCAGGTCCTTCGTCCGGCTGTGCGCGATTGTGACAGTGGCGTTGGCGGCCAGCAGCAGGTTCGCCATCGGCTTGCCGACGATGTTGGAGCGGCCGACCACCACCGCGGTCAGGCCCGACAGATCCTTGCCCCGCACGCGCTCGATGAGGAGCATCGAACCGGCCGGCGTGCAGGGCACGAAGGCCGTCTCAAGTTCGCCGGTTCCCAGCTTGCCCACGTTAACGAAGTGGAAGCCGTCGACATCCTTCTCCGGCGTGATCGTCTGGATCACCTTGCCGGCGTCGATGTGCTTGGGCAGCGGCAGCTGCACGAGGATGCCGTGGATCTTCGGGTCGGTGTTGAGCTTGCCGATCAGGGCCAGCAGCTCGGCCTCGCGGGTGGTTTCCGGCAGCGTGTGCTGGACAGAGTGGAAGCCGCACTCCTTCGCTTTCTTCGACTTGGAGGCGACGTAAACCTGGCTCGCCGGATCCTCGCCGACGATGACCACGGCAAGGCCGGGCTGGATGCCCCTCGCCGCCACCTCGCCGGCAAGCGCCTTCACCCGCGCCACGACGTCTTCGGCAACCGCCTTGCCGTCAATGATATTCGCCATTTCCGCCTCCAGGCACGCTATGAAATCGCCGCGCATTCTGCCGATATTTCGGTGCGGGAAAGCCGCCAAAGCGGCGTTCGCTGGCGTGTAGGCGTCAGACGGCGGGTGCTCAAGCGATGCGCTGGCGCTGGCGGCTCTCGGCCAGTTCGCGCACCGCGTCGCGGAATTCGCGCAGCGTGGCGCGGATTTCCTCGATCGTCAGGTCGGCGATGTCGTCCGCCGGTTCCGGCTCGGACACATGGGCTGGCTCCATCGGTGCCGGCTGGTGGTACCCGGGCATGGCCGGATAGGCGCCGGGATGCAATTGCTGCGGATAAGGATAGTAGGGATAGGGCGTCGCCTGCGGCGGCCACGGCATCGGATAGCCGGCGCCCGGATGCGGTGGATAGGGCTGGGCCATCGGATGGCCGTAGGGACCCGGTGCCGGGTACGGATAGGGATAGGCTCCGGCGGGCGGAACGGCGCCGGGGTAGCGCGGGTCGGGTTTCATGGCTTCGTCCTCATCGTTGTCCGGTTGGTCTGCGGTCAATTCCTGTTCGGTCGGGCTCGGGGCGGGGTCGGGCGCGGCTTCGGCCGCAACGACCTCTTCCTCCGCTTCGGCCCGGTTGGCGTTCGGCATGATCCGCGCCAACCATCCGCGAACGGCGGCCGCATCGTCCCTTAGCTGCGAAGGTCTTGCGCTGTCGGTGGCCACGCCGCGCGGCCCGCCGGGGCCGTCGGGCGTATCGTCTTCCTCGCCGCGCCGGCGCTCGGAATTGTCGCGGATGCTCCAGTATATGCCGCGCGCCGCGCCGATGCCGATGCCGGCAAAGAAGCCGCCGAGCAGGCCGGCCAGCGCAATCGTCGCGCGCGAAGGCCCGAGCGGATCAAGCGGCGGATAGGCCGCCGAAATGATGCTCATGTTGGCGGTGTTGACGCCGCGCGCCTCGCCGGCCTCACGGGCCCGCAGCAAATAGCCTTCGTAGACTGCACGCCGGGCATTGGCCTCGCGCTCGAGTTCGCGCAGCGTCACCAGCTTGCTGTTGCGCCTGCCCTGGCTGACCTTGATCTGTGCGAGCCGACCGGCAAGGTCCTGCTCGAGCTGGACCGCGCGGCGAAGCTCGGTCTGGGTCGCCGAGACGATGCGGCGCAGCTCTCCGGCAATCTGGTCGCGCGCGCCGGCAAGCTGCGCTTCCACCGCCATGCGCTCCGGGTGGCGCGGGCCGAGCCGCACCGCAAGCCGGTCCGAGTCCTGCTTCAGCCGCGCATACTGTGCGCGCAGCTCGGTCATCGCGCCGGAAGTCATCTCCTCCGGCAGCGTGCCGCCGACGACGTTGTCGACCTTGACGGCAAGCGCGGACTGCGCCCGCGCATTGAGTTCCAGCGTGCGAGCCCGGGCGGTCGCGAGCTGCTCGTTGAGGCGCAGGATCTCGTCGTCGGTGATCGGCCGGCCCTGGGCGTCGAAGATGTCGTTCTCGGCCTTGAAAGTCTCGACCTTCTGCTCCGCCTCCTCGACGCTCTGGCGAAGCTCGTCGAGGCGCGAGGTCAGTTCGTCCGCGGCGCGGCCGGCGGTGTGGGACTGGAACTCGCCATAGGTCTGGAAGAACACGTCGATCAGCGTGTTTGCGATCAGCGCCGACTTTTCCGGGTCCTGGCTCTTGGCGCCGATCAGCACGACAAAGGTCTTGCCGCCGCGCTCGACCTGCAGGGCGCGGCCGAGATTCTGGATGGCAAGCGCACGCGCGCGCCATTCCTCGGCGTTGGCCGCGTCCCGGCGCGACAAAAGCGAGCGCAGGATGCCGATCAGGTCGCGGATGCCGGTCACGCCGCCGGCGGTGCCGTTGAACTCGGGATCGGCGGTAAGGTTTAGTTTGTCGACGACCTTGGTGAGCACGGTGCCCGAGGTCAGAACCCGAACCTGGTTCTCGATGATCGCCAGCGTTGCGTCCGACGGCAGGCCGGTCTGGGTGAGGTCGCGATCAGCAAGCTTGAGGTCGCGCGGGTCTATGAGCAGTTCGGCGAAAGCCTCGTACTTCTTCGGCGTCGACAGCGCCATGAAGACGCCGATCATTGCACCCGCGATCGTCGTCGCGGCAATGATCTTCTTGGAGTTCCAAACCCCGGAAAATACCTTGGCCGGGTCGATCAACGGCCGCCAAGCGGCGTCCTTTTCTGCAGGTGTCGATTGACTGTACGCCGGCGTATAAGGTGGCGCGTAGGTGTGCGGCACGTAGACCGGCGAATAGCCACCCTGCGCACCCCACTGGCCCTGTACGGGGGCTCGCGGCGCCGGTGCAGGCGCCTGACCCGGCGGCTTCGAGGGTGCCGCGCGGCGCGTTTCCGGCGCGACTTTCGGAGGGGCGTCACCCGCGGCCGAGGGCTTGGCCAGGGGAGGCTCGGCGGCAGCGGTGGCCGGCGCGGCCCGCGTATCCCCGGGCAGCCACCGCTTCAAGAAATCCGTCGCGCTCCAAGGCTTTGCGCCGGCTTGCGGCTCGGCCGCGGCGACCGAGGGCGCAGCCTGCTGGCCGGTTGAAACCGGCTGCGGGGCGGACGGCGAAGCACTCGCTTCGGCGACGCGTTCGGGTTCGTTCCGGTCCTCGCGGGCGCTTCCGGAAAGCGCCACCAGGAGCGGGCTGGGGCGCGCCTGCCGGCGCGAGCGCGCAAGGCGATGGCGCAGCACGGCGTCGTTGGCGCCGGGCGCCGGCCCCTCGCCCGGCTCGGCTTGGTCGAACGACAGCAGCGAATGCGTGCGCTGGTCGTCGTCTCTGTGGCCGCCTTCGATCATGCTTCGCCGTAAATCATTGGTCGTCGCTGACGTGGCGCTTCGCCGCCAATCGTAAAGGGAACCTAAACAGGCATCGGTAACAAAAGGTTAATTTCGGTTGACGCCCGCGGCTGGAACGCCCGCCCGCGGAACCCAGCGTTAAGTTTTTCGACGTAGGGATTTGGCCAGTCCGATGGCCGAAGTCAGCGCAGTTCGCCAGGAAAGCCCCGTTGCGCATCTGGTCGGTATCATCACCGCCAGGCGCACGCTGCTGCGCGACTATTTTTCCGCGATCAGCGGATCGGCCGGACGGCTCGTCTTCTCGCTGATATATTTCGTGGTGCTGGCCAACACGCTGTCGATCGCCGAGTTCGGCCTGTTCGCCACGGCGTCGGCGGCCGGCGTGATGCTGTCGCGCGTGCTGGCGCTCGGCTTCGTCTCCACCCTCTACCGCGTCGCCACCGTGCGGCCGCGGCTGATCGGCACCTTTTCGGCCGGCTTTTTGATGATGGCCGCCCTCTCGCTGCCGCTGCTGGCAGGCGCGGCTGGGCTCACCTACTTTGCCTTCTTCGCCTCCGAGATGGCGCCGAGGACGTTCGCGCTGGTGGTTTCAGCCGAAGCTCTGTTGTGGCGGCCCTTCGAACTGGTGCTGATCCTCAACAACGGCCTCGGCAAATTCGGCCGATCGGCCGTGCTGGTCATCATCGGCACGATCCTGCGCGCCGGCGCCGCGGTCATCTTCATGACGGCGGCGGCGCCGACGCTCGACCTGTGGGCCTGGTTCTACCTCGGCGCCAACGCACTGGCGCTGGTCGTCGGCCTGGCGTCCAGCTATCCGCGCCAGCGCCTGCGCTTCAGGCCGAAGCTCTACTGGCCGCGCCTGCCCGACGCGCTCTACATCGCCGGCGCTGAGGTGCTGTTCTACCTCCAGATGGAGTTCGACAAGCTGGTGGTGCTGGCGGCGGGTGGCCCCAAGCTCGCAGGCCTCTACGCCATCGTCATGCGCCTTGCCGACCTGACTGCGATCCCGGTGCGCGCCTTCACCATGATGCTGGTGCAGAACATGATGAGGACGCCGGCGCTGCTGTCGACCCTCAAGGTGCGGATCGGCATCGAGGCCGGCGTGTTCGCGGTGTCCACCTTCGCACTTGCCGCGCTGGCCATCCTGCTGCACTTCTTCCCGAACGCGCTCGGCTCGAACGTTTCAGAAGCCGCGCCATTGGTCATGCTGGCGCTTGCGGTACCAGGCCTGCGCAATTTGACCGAATACCAGGCGGAACTGCTTTTTGCGCGCGGGCAGACCGGGTTTCGCGCGATCGTGCTGGCCGTTGTTGGCACACTCAAAGTGGCACTGCTCTATCTGGCGATCCAGGCGATGACGTCGACGGCCGACCTGATCCAGGCGCTGAACATCATCTTCCTGGCGCTCTACCTAGTGTCGACGGAAATGACCTACGCCGCGTTCCGCCGCCCGGCGAAATCGTTCTGAGGTCTATTTGCCGATCATTCCGCGGATGCGGTCGACATCGGTGCCGATGAAGGACTGCATGCCGATCGCCACCTGTTCAGGCGCCATGCTGTCGATGAAGTCGTGGAATTCGTCATCCGAAAGCGACGGGCCGAACCAGCGGACGCGGCAGAATTCGTGTCCGTCGTGGAAGTGCCCTGCCCCGACGAGGATCTCGTCGGCATAGCGGCCATAGAGCAGGCACTCGGAGAACTGCCGCTCCTGGCCGATCACTTCGATCCAGTGGCGGCCATGCTTTTCCTCGATGCGCTTGCACATGCCGAGAGTGGCGTCGCGACGCCAGGCTATCAGCGTAGTGATGTAGTCGTGCGGCGAGACGGTGGGTTCGGCGATGCCGAGCGCGGTGCCGGCATTGCGCGACCACATCTTCTGGTTTCCATAGCCGGGGCCGGCCAGGGCGTCGTCGCGGCGGAACAGCCGCGCATCGGTGCCATGCCAGAGGCGATCGGCCGAGAATGGCTTCAGGAACACGACGTCGGAATCGACGTAGAACAGCGCATCCTCGTCGGCGTGGCCGGCAATCGCGATGCGCCGGAACTGCTGCGCATGCCAGCCGCGCAGCGGCTTGGTGCGCAACGACAGCCAGATGCGCTTCCTGCCGAGGCTGAGCGGATCCGGAAACGATCGCAGCCAGGACGGCAGCAGGTCGCGCTCGTCGACGATCACGCGCTTCGGCGTCTCAAGGGGGCGGAAGAGCGGCACGTCGGCATGCTCGACCAGGATGTAGTGCCGCGTGAAACCCTCGACATGCGCGTCGATGGTTTCGCACAGCAGCCGGCAGCGCTCGAGGTCGGGAGCATAGCTCGCCGTCACGATGGCAGTTCGCATGGGCAGGTTCGTCACCCCGAACGTCTCGGTCACGGCAACGCTTCCGGATGGCTCGCCGACTTCGCCACCGGCTTCACCCGACCCGCCAGGCGGGCGCCAAGCACGCGAAACAGGAACACCGGATTGCCGATGATGTAGCGCCGCCAGAGCCGCCGTGGCTCGTGGATCAGCCGCGACAGCCATTCCAGGCGCAGCTTGCGCATCGGCATCGAAGCCCGCGGAACCACGCCGGTGTGCAGGTCGAACAGCGCGCCGACCGCGATCGCCACGGTGCAATGCGCGGGCGTGATCGCCTGCGCTATGAACAGTTCCTGGCGCGGCACGCCCATCGCTACCAGAAGAATGTCCGGACGGTAGTCGGCGATCGCTTTCAGCACTGCTTCCTGCTGGTCCGGCTTGAAGAATCCGTCGACGATGACGCGGTAATCGTGTTGCGGCGCCAGTTCGCGAAAACTGCCGGCGGTCGCTTCCGCCACCGGCAGGCGCGAGCCCATCAGCGCGACGCGCAGCGGCCAGCGGATGCGCTGCAGGATGGCGGGCGTGAGATCAGTGCCGTTGAGATTGGCGGGGAAGGCGCGGCCGTGCAGCATCAGCGAAGCGATGTCGACACCGACGCCGTCGGGCAGGATCACGAAATCGTCGAGCGCCGCTCGATAGTCTGGCCGGTCGTGCATGATGTTGGCGTTGTTGGCGTTGAGCCAGCCGAGGCGCAGGAACTCGCCGCGCTCGACATGGCCGGCGACGAAATCCAGCGCCTCGTCCCAGCCGACCGCCACCACCGGCACGCCGAGAATGTCGTAGCGCGGCAGGGCGGGCTCACGGGTCATCTGATGCATGTTCATGCCGCCGCCCTGGTCGATCGGCCAATCTGCCGTGCGATCGCCTCGAGGCCGTGTTCCAGCGCCGCATCGAGCCTGGAGAGTTGCGCCGCATGGAAGTCGCGCCCGTCGAGCAGCATGCGGTCGCCGCCGCGCGCGCGGCGCACTTTCTCGCCGACCGCTGCCGCGAACGTTGCCGGGTCGTCGGCAATCGTGCAATTCGCGGGAACACCGTCGATGCCGCGGACCGACCGCTGCGTCGCGACGGAAGGCAGGCCGAGTTCGAAGGTCTCCAGCGTCTTCAGTTGAACTCCAGTCCCTGCCTGGCTTACGAGGGGGATGACGGCGGCCGACTGCACAAACGCGGTGGCGTCCGCAACGCGGCCAACGAAAGCGACCCCGGGCCAGGCGGCGGCGAGGTCGGCCGGAGTGCTGCCGGCAACTGCCACGGAAACGAATGGATCGAGCAGCGGCCTGACCTGAGACAGGAACCATTCGAGCCCGGTCCGGTTCGGCTGCCAAGTCCAGGTGCCGATCAGCGCGAGGTCATGTGCGACCGGCAGCGCGGACGGAAAAGACACGCTCGCGCGCGTCACCAGCGGCAGCGCGGCGGCCCGCCCGCCGCCGGCGAGGCCCAGCGGCGCGATGTCCTCCTCCGCCAGCGTGAACACGAATCCGGCGCGGTCGCAGAGCCGCCGCTCCAGCGCCTGCAGCAGCCGCGCCTCGCGCAGGAACATCAGGCGCTCGACCAGGCTTTTCGCTGCGGCCGCGTTTTCGGCCGCCGAACGGTGCTCGACATTGTGGGCGACGAAGATCTGCGGGCGGTCGGCGAACACGTCCTCGAAGGCGCCGGCCAGCGGAACGGCGTTGAGCACGTAGGCGTCGAAATCGCCCACGGAGCAGACAGCCGCGCGAACCGCGTCGGCGGTCACGATCCTCAACTTTGCCGAAGAATAGGTCAGACCGGCGGCCACGGCCTGGCCCAGCCAACGCAGCTTCCGCACGCCGCTTGCGCTATCGGTGCGCACGTCGAGCGAGCCCAGCACAACGGTGCTCTCCGGTTCGCGCGGCGACTTCCCCGGCCAGGTAAAGCCCAGAACGGTGACGCGGTGGCCGATGCGGCGCAGGCCATCGATGATCGCCGCATTGGCGATCTCGTAGCCGGTCGATGGCTCTCCGTCGGGAACCAGCGATGTCACGAACAGCAGGTGCATGCGATCTCCCACTCTGCGCAAAACTTATTAGACGGATGTAATAAAATGTTGATTAAGCTGGGATAGCAATCGGCCAGAAAGAGGCATTAGGGGCAAAGCAACGGTTCGATCTGGTTAAGAGTTTACTCTTTTTTAACCTTCGCGTCGTGTTTCGCTTTCTTAACGGTTCCGGGTGACCACTTCATGGGCTTCATGATGACCGATAACATCTCGCTTCTGGCGCGATCGCCCGGGCTGAAGCCCGAGGAAATCGAGGTGGTGGTGACGACGCCGACCTTCAAGCGGCCGGATCACCTGCTGATGACGCTCAACTCGGTTCGGGCGCAGGTCACGAAGCGCAAATACGCGGTCATCATCATGGAAAACGAGGCGGAGAAGCGTGAAGGCGCGGCCGCCGTGAAACACCTGTTCGACAGTGGCGAAGTCACTGGCCTGCTGATCGTCGCGCACGACCGCGGCAACTGCAACGCCTACAACGCCGGCTGGCTAACCGCGCTGGTGCACTTTCCCAACTTCAAGTCGCTGCTGGTAATCGACGACGACGAGGTGGCCGAGCCCAACTGGCTGGAAGACATGTGCGCCACGCGCGAGAAGCTGGGCGTCGACGTGGTCGGCGGGCCGCAGCTCCCGGTATTCGAGAAGCCGGAACACCGCAAATGGGCGGACCATCCGATCTTCTACCCGCACTATCAAAGCACCATGGTGGTGCCGATCCTCTATTCCTCCGGCAACCTGCTGATCGGGCGCAACGTGCTCGAGCAGATGGGCATGCCGTTCCTCGACCTGCGCTTCAATTTCATGGGCGGCGGCGATTCCGATTTCCTGAGCCGCGTCGTTGCCAAGGGCTTCAAGATGGCTTGGTGCGCCGAAGGGGTCGTGCATGAAACGATCCCCGAGCGCCGCATCCAGCCCGACTGGATCCGCGCCCGCGGCCTGCGCAACGGCGTGATCTCGACGCTGGTCGAGAAGCGCCGCCGCTCCGGCGAGCCGTTCGGGCACCTTCGCACGGTATCGAAGAGCCTGGCGCTGCTCGGCGCCTCGCCGTTCCGCGCGGCGTTGAAGGCGGCCAAGTCCGGCTCGCTGTCGAGCGGGATGTACCACGTCCACATCGGCGTCGGGCGCGTGCTTGCCGAGTTCGGCTACTCGAACGAGCAGTACCGCCAGCCTGAAAAGAACTGACATTTTCGGGCGCGCCCATTTTGCCGGGGCCTGAAAACGCGCGCGTAGTACCTCGCGCGACCGCTGGGCACGCGTAAAGGCCTTTATCCGCCTCCCGATCGCGCAAATGTGAACCACACTCTTTCGCCACAAGCCGGCAGCGGCTATCTGGGGCGCGGAGGTCCCGATGTCGGCAAAAGTCGTTCTCGCCGGTTGCGGCAACATGGGTTACGCGATGCTGGCGGGCTGGCTGCACAAGGGGCGGCTTGCTCCGGCCGACGTCGCGGTCGTCGAGCCTGTCACGGAATTGCGTGAACGCGCCGCGGCGCTGGGTTGCGCGGCTTTCGGTTCCGCAGGCGAGATCCCGTCCGGAACAACGCCGGCGCTGGTCATCTTCGCGGTCAAGCCCCAGGTCATCCGCGACGTGGTCGCGCAATACCGCCGCTTTGCGGACAAGCAGACTGCCTTCCTAAGCGTCGCCGCCGGGACGCCGATCGCCACATTCGAGGACATCCTGGGCAAGGGGCTGCCGATCATCCGCTGCATGCCCAACACGCCGGCCGCGATCGGCAAGGGCATGATGGTGGTGGTGAGCAACGGCCATGTGCCGGCCGCCACGATGGAGTTCGTCACCGCGCTGCTTACGTCAAGCGGCGAAGTCACCTCCGTCGACGACGAGCGCCTGATCGACGCCGTCACGGCTGTCTCCGGCTCGGGGCCGGCCTACATCTTCCATTTCATCGAATGCCTGACCGATGCGGCGAAAGCGGTCGGGCTGCCCGACGCCACCGCGCGGCTGCTCGCCACGCAGACCGTCTACGGCGCGGCGAGTCTCGCCGCCGAGAGCCGCGAGGACCCGGCGACGTTGCGCCGGCAGGTCACCAGTCCGAATGGCACGACGGCCGCTGCCCTCGACGTGCTCATGGGGAACGACCGCCTGAAAACCCTGCTTACCGAGGCTGTGGAAGCGGCCCAGCGGCGCGCGGTCGAACTCGGCCGGCAGTAGCGCCGGTATCGTTCGCGACGAGTTTTCGCGACCAGCGCTGAAACGGCTTTTCGATCAGCACATTGCCAAGCCAGGCCGCCGCCACGACGAGCACGACCATGACCGCGAGCATCAGCGTGCCGAAAAGGTCGCCCTGTAGACCGAAACCGTGCAGCGCACGGCCGTTGCTCTCATAGGGGCCGACCAGGTCGACGCCGTAGACCTTGCCGAAGATGGTGCCGGCATTGATCAGCCGTCCCTGCACGAAGATGTGCACCATGTAGATGCCGTAGGAGAGCGCCCCCAGGAGCAGGAACGCGCGCGTCCGCAACACGATGCTGACCAGCCCGGCACCCCTCGCGAAGACCAGCACCACCGCCACGAACAGGAACGGCGCGAACAGCCCGGCCGCGTTGTCGGCCGCCAGCGTCACGAACGCCACCACCGCTATGACGGCGACGATCTCTGCCGCGGTCCAGAAGGCCACCGACGGCGTTTGCGTCGCGCCAGTGGCCAGCCAGCGCCGCGACGACCAGTAGAGCAGCGCACCGAGCGCAAAGCCGTAGAGGCAGCGGATCAGGCCGAGATCCCAGGTCGCGTCCATGAAATCCGGCGAATAGAAATAGAGCAAAATCGGTCCGGCCAGGACGATCGGAACCAGCGCGATCCAGGCGCGGCCGGCGAACAGCATCACCGCGATGCCAAAGACCAGGTAGGTCCAGAACTCGGCCGAAATGCTCCAGCTCGGACCGTTCCAGGTCAGCGCGGTCTCGACACCGACGCCGTTGAGCAACGCAATGCTGGAGAGCAGCGCCGGGATGTCGTTGCCGCCCGTAAACGGCGCGTCGCCGGTGCCCCGCAGCGCAGGAACCGCCCAGCGCGCCGCCTCGAAGGCGACGAAGGCCGCCAGCACGGCCAGATGAAGCGGGTAGATGCGGAAGAAGCGCAAAGTGGCGAAACGGGCGAAACCGGTGCCGTCGCCGATCTTCTGGCCGTAGCCGTGCGCGATCACGAAGCCCGACAACACGAAGAAGTAATCGACGAACAGGAAGGCACCGTGGATGAACGGGCTTTCGCTGATCGGACCGGACGCAGGAAAATGCATCATCGCGACCAGCAGCGCACAGATGCCGCGCCACGCGTCCAGCGTATCGAATCGCATCTGCGCTCCCGGCGCCTGTGCCGGGGCGATACGGGCTCTTGTGTCGTTCTGGGTCAACCGTCCGCCGATCCTGCAACCCGGCCGGCGCGAAACATCCCGCGCCGCCTTCAGGCCAGAGCAGTGCAAGCGCCATGCCGCCGCGGTTTTTCTGGTCGGCAGACTACGGCCGCCGCCGCCACGACGTGTCAGCCGGGCTGGGCGGCTCCGTAAAGCATCTCGTCCTGCAGGCGGCGCAGCGCAAAAAGCCGCGTCGAAGCGTCCGGCGCTGCGTTTTCGGCGGTCAGCAGTTCGCCCTTCCGAACGGGCTTCAGCACGGTGCCGCCTTCTAGAAGTCCGACCGGCACCGCGCGGCTCGCCCTCGCCTCGCCCACCGTCATTGTCCATGAGCGGTAGCAGGTCTCCCCGATGGCGTCGAAGCGCTCGCCGACGGCGAGGGCGCGCTTGGCCACGGCGCAGACTTCCGCCACCGGACGGGGCAGCGGCACCATGTCCGGCTTGCCGTGCAGCACGATGCGGGCCGCGGTGAGCGGCACCTCGAGCGACGTGAGGTGATACGGCCGGAAGAAGGCGTAGTACGGCCCGCGGCCGACATGCAGGTCATCCATGCGCTCGATGATGCGCGGGTGCGTGGCTTCCACGATGACGAAGACGCCCGGCGCCACGCCCTTGCCGATCGTGTAATCGACCACCCCCTTCCTCGACAGGAGGCCGCCGGCCTCGCGCGGGATCAGCACCTTCGCCAGCTCGTCGCGATCAGCCTTCGGCCCGTGCATGCCGGGCACGTCGGGCACCAGACCGGTGGCGTTGGCGATGGCGCACATCTCCACCATGGTCTTGGAACCATCCACGAATTCCACCAGCATGCGCGGGTTCATGTTCCGGCGTTCGGCTTCCTCCCGGTAGTCGTCGGGAACCGCGTCGTGGTTGAGCGGATTGTTCTTGCCCTTGCCGGCCGAGACGATGGTGTAGCCCAGCGCCGAGGCGAACTCGATCAACTCCATGCAAGAGGACGGCTCGTCGCCGGCGCCGACCGAATAGACGACACCGAGCCGGTCGGCCTGCTTCTTCAGGTAAGGCCCGATCGTGACGTCGGCCTCGACGTTCATCATCACCAGGTGCTTGCCGTGCTCCATCGCCATCAGGTCGAAGTCGGCGGCGACGCCAGGCTTGCCGGTGGCGTCGATGACGACCTCGACGAGCGGGTTGGTCACCAGCAGTTCGTTCGATGTGATCGCAATTCGGCCGGTCTCGATCGCGGCGGTGACACTGGAAGGGGTATCCGCCTCGGCTGCCATCGCCTCATCGCCATAGGCGATGCGGATCGCCTGCCGCGCCGTATACGGACGGCGCGTCGAGATCGCGCAGACGGCGACGCCCTTCATCAGCATCGTCTGGGTCACCAGGTCGGTGCCCATCTCGCCGGAACCGATCACACCGATTCGCACCGGTCGCCCCTCTTCAGCGCGCCCTGCGAGTTCCCGTGCGAGGCCGGTCAGTTCGACATTGGTCATCAGGATACCCGCTTCGGTGTGTGGCCAAGCGAATTGGGGCGGGCGGGTCGGCTTGTCAACCGCCGGATTGCTCGGCTGAAGTTGCGCAAATGGCCGCTCCGAGCGCCCATCGTAACCGTAAATGCGTTTGAGCGTTGACAGCCCCGAGCCGCTCCATCAACCTTTCCGTCGGGAAGCGGGAACTTTGGGATGGCCTTATTCGTTGCCGACCAGCCATTTGATATGGATGCGTGGTCGGATGATTTTGACCTTTTTGCCCTCGGTCTCACGGCGGAGGATTTCGTGCTCGACGAGGGATTTCTCGGCGAGGACGGCTTCTTCTACGACGATGTCTATGTGCGCGAAGCCGAGAGCTTCCAGAGCGTGCTCGAACTCGTGATCGCCGGCGACTTCTATGCCGTGAGCGACGTCGTTCTACTCGGTGACGCTGGCTATGTGGCCGTCTACGAGGACGATTTCCTGGTGTTCTACATCAGCGATTTCGACGCCGACTATGAGGACATCCTCGAAACCTTCACGACTTCCGGCCATGGCGGCACGCATCAGGGGCTTCTCGACCTTTTCGCCGGCGACGACGACTTCGTACTCACCGACGGCGACGATCTGGTGGAAACCGGAAGCGGCGACGATTTCGTGGTGACCGGCGACGGCGACAACCAGGTCTATGCCGACGACGGAAACGACACCGTGCAGGTCGGCGACGACGCCGATTTCGTCTCCGGGGGCGACGGCTACGACAGCGTTTTGTTCGAATTTTCGCGGGACGATTACGATGTCGAGTGGTTCGACCGCGAGATTCATGTCGTCGACCGGTTCAATCCGTCGAGCGACGATCTGCTCGTCGATGTCGAGCGCGTCGAGTTCAGCGACGGCGCGCTGCTGTTCGACATCGACAGCGACAGCCTATCCTTCGCCTACCGGATCTACGCGGCCGCCTACGGGCGTACACCCGACGAGGCTGGCCTTCGCTTCTGGGTCGAACAGCTCGAAAACCGCGGCAGCGGCCTGCCGGATTTCGACGACAAGGCGTTCGTCGCCAGCTTTTTCCTCTCGGCCGACGAGTTCATCGACCTCTACGGCGCGAACCCGACCAATCAGCAATACATCGCCGCCCTCTATCAGAACGTGCTCGGGCGACAGCCGGACCAGGCCGGCTACGACTTCTGGCTCGACCAGATTGCGAGCGGCCAAGGTAAGGACGACCTGCTCATCTACTTCGCCGACAGCGAGGAAAACATCAGCAACGTAGCGCCCGATATCGACGATGGTGTCTGGGTGATCTGATCCGTAACAGCGCCTTCAAGCCGAATCTGCTGGCTTTCAGGCCCAATCAAAAAGCCAACGAACAAGGAGACAACCATGGCCAAATTCGTAGCCAACACATCATTCGACGCCCGCGAGGAATCGTCGAAGTTTTACGATGTATTCGTCGTAAACAACATTGCGACCAGCTTCGGGGTGAACGGCACCGGTTTCGACGGGATCACCTATCCGCAATACGTCCTCGTCGACGGGGACAGCGACCAGGGAGCTTACCAGCTCGCACTCGGCGGCGAATTCACGCTCAGCGCCAACCCCACCGGCACCGTGCAATATCTGTCGGTCGCCCAGGGTGAAGATCTGCAGTTCTATTTCTCGGAACTCGACGCCGATATCCAGGATTTTCAGGACTCCATCCTTTCGCCCATCGAGCCGGGGATCGTCCATCCCGCCTTGCTGCAGGCCCTCGGCGGCGACGACCAGATCAGCCTGTCGGCTGGCACCGACTATTTCGACGCCAGCACGGGCTTCGACCAGGTGACCTATCTGGGTACTCGCGGGGACTACGCGGTCACTGTGGGCGAAGGCGGGCGAGTCGAGGTGCAGTCGAGCTTCCTCGCGGAAGACCACGACACCCTGGACAACATCGAGAAGGTGACCTTCAGCGACGGCTCGCTGGTCTTCGACAGCAGCGCGAATGCCGACTTCGCTTATCGGGTCTACGCGGCCGCCTACGGCCGTACGCCCGACGAGGCCGGGTTCCTGTTCTGGACCGACCAGCTCGACCAGCGCGGCGACGGCCCGCCGGATGCCGACGACAAGGCGTTCATCGCCAGCTTCTTCCTCACCGCCGACGAGTTCAACGACGTCTACGGCGAAAACCCGACCAATGAGGAATACATCAACGGCCTCTACCAGAACGTCCTGCACCGCGAGGCCGACCAGGCTGGCTACGACTTCTGGCTCGGCGTCATCAACGAAGGCCAGGGCCGCGACGACCTCCTGATCTGGTTCACCGACAGCGACGAGAACGTGGCCAACACCGCGCCCGATACCGACAACGGCTTCTGGGTCGGCTGATCGTCTTAAACCAACGCGGCCGCTGGCGGGTTCTCTTATCTCGCCGGCGGCCCTTTTCTTTCGGCCTGAAGCGGGTCGCGTTTGATTGGCTTCACCCCACCCGCCTATCGGGGGAAGGGAAAGGCGCAGGTTCGCCAACCACCTCCCCCTCGATAGGGGAGGTGGCCCGGAGGGCCGAAGGGGGTGCAGTCAATCGCGATCTACCCCAGCCGCGAGCGTTGTGGAGGCCTCTTCAGTCGTCCTCGGCCTGGTCGCCGATCGATTTCGGCGTTGCGAAGCGCTCCAGCCGCCCGCCCGCCTTCCCGACTTCTGACCAGTGGGCCAGATCGAAGTCGATGACCGCGAGGCCAGCCGTCGGGTATTTTTGCGCTAGCCGGGCCAGATCGACCTTGGCGCCCGTTCCGCTGAGCTCACGGGCAAGGTTTTCGAAGCCGGGATTGTGCCCGACCATCAGCAAAACCTTCGTAGCATCCTCGGTCTCCCGGACGAGGCCGAGAAGCGCGGTGATGCCGGCCTCGTAGATGCGCTTCTCCTGGCGCTCGGGAACCACTCCGGCAAATGCCGGGCGGACTAGGCCCCAGGTCTCCCGTGCGCGTGCCGCGCTCGAAACCAGTGCCAGGTCAGGGCGAAGACCCTGCCCGGCCATGTAGCGGCCCATCGCGGCTGCGGCCTTCCGCCCGCGCGACGCGAGCGGGCGGTCATGGTCCGGCGCGCCGGCCGGCCAGTCTGATTTCGCGTGCCGCAACAAGATCAGCCGAAGCATCGGCCCGGTCCTCTGATTAAATGAGGCTGGTGCTGCGAGAGAGGATTGAACTCTCGACCTCTCCCTTACCAAGGGAGTGCTCTACCACTGAGCTACCGCAGCTTCCGGATGCGGCGGCCTTCTGCCACATCAATCCGGGCAATGCAAGTTCCCCAAGACGAGGCTAGAACGTCGCGGCGGTCTAGGCGCTGCGACGGCCACATCCGCGGCCCGGCATGCCGCGGCGCGCTGGCCGCTTGGTTGGCTGAATTGGGCATCTTGCTGCGCCGACCCGCCTACGCCGCAACAGCACCTGATGCCGCCGCCAGGCCCGAGACCGCCCGGTCCGGGCACCGTTTGCGGGCCCGGTCGCGGTGCAGGACCGGATCCGGCCTTGGCTGCGCCACAATGGCTTTCCACACAGGCTCAGACGGCGCCGGGGGTGGCGAAGCGTGGACGAGAAAAATCCCAAGACGGATAAGGACGGGCGCAAGGAGCGGCTGGCCGCCGAACTGCGCGCCAACCTGCAGCGGCGCAAGGCGCAGGCTCGCTCGCGGCGCGCCGGCGAGCCTGATTCCCGTCGCGAGGGACTGCCCACCAGTTCCGGCCGAGAGGAGCTGAAGTGAGCCGGCCAATCATGCTGCTGCCGTTGCTTCGCCACCGTCCCGAAAAATCCCGTTCCTTGAACGGGCGGCGCCGATAGTCTAGACGGGCCGATCGGTCGGTCCGCTCCCGAATCGGCTAAAAAGGAGAGGGAAAACCCATGGATCGCATCAGGATCGTCGGCGGCAACGAGCTCAATGGCCGCATTCCGATCTCGGGGGCCAAGAACGCCGCGCTGCCGCTGATGATCGCCGCCCTGCTCACCGACGACACGTTGACGCTGGAGAACGTGCCGCATCTGGCCGACGTCGAGCAGCTGACCCGCATCCTCGGCAACCATGGCGTCGACTATTCGGTGAACGGCCGCCGGGAAAGCCAGCACGAGGGCTATTCGCGCACCATCAACCTGTCGGCGCGCAACATCGTCGACACCACCGCGCCCTATGAGCTGGTGTCGAAGATGCGCGCCAGCTTCTGGGTAGTCGGTCCGCTGATCGCGCGCATGCGCGAGGCGCGCGTGTCGCTGCCGGGCGGCTGTGCCATCGGCACGCGGCCGGTCGACCTCTTCATCGACGGGCTGCAGGCGCTGGGCGCCGACATCGACGTCGACCGCGGCTATGTCATTGCCAAGGCACCCAAGGGCCTGGTCGGCAATCGCTATGTGTTCCCGAAAGTGTCGGTTGGCGCGACCCACGTACTGATGATGGCAGGCTCGCTCGCCCGCGGCGAAACGGTGCTGGAGAACGCCGCCCGCGAGCCCGAAATCGTCAACCTAGCCGAATGCCTGAACAAGATGGGCGCCAAGATCGAGGGCGCTGGCACCGCGACAATCACCATCCAGGGCGTCGAGGGGCTTTCCGGCGCGCGCCACCGCGTCATACCGGACCGCATCGAGACCGGTACCTATGCCATGGCTGTCGCCATGACCGGCGGCGACGTGCTGCTCGACGGCGCCCGGCCGGAGCTTCTGGAGACGGCACTCTCGGTGCTGACCGATGCGGGCGCCGAAATCTCGCAGGAGGGAAACGGCATCCGGGTCAAGCGCAACGGCAACGGCATCAAGCCCGTCGACGTCACCACCGAGCCGTTCCCCGGCTTCCCGACCGACCTGCAGGCGCAGTTCATGGGCCTGATGACGATGGCGCAGGGCCGTTCGCAGATCACCGAGACGATCTTCGAGAATCGCTTCATGCATGTGCAGGAACTCGCCCGCCTCGGCGCCCACATCTCGCTGTCCGGCCAGACGGCGACCGTGGAAGGCGTGCCGGTGCTGAAGGGTGCCCAGGTGATGGCGACCGACCTGCGGGCTTCGGTCTCGCTCGTGATCGCCGGGCTAGCGGCGCAGGGCGAGACGACGGTCAACCGAGTCTACCACCTTGATCGCGGCTTCGAGCGGCTGGAGGAGAAGCTGTCCGGCTGCGGCGCGGTGATCGAGCGCATCTCGGCCTGATTTTTTCGCCGGCCGGGCGGGCTTACAGGTCGGGGTTGCGCACGCGATCCTCGAGGTCGGCGCGGCGCTGTTCGGGGCTGGCCAGGCGGTCGAATACGCGGACCGACAGCCACAGCCCGGCGATGCCGAGGACTGCGAACGCGGCAATGCCCACCGCGGCAGGCCGCAGCCACAGATAAGCCGCGATGGCGGCCAGGCCGAAGGCGAAGAAGGCCGCAAGACTGGCAAGGCGTGCGCGCATGATCCGTCTCTCCCGGCATTCGGATAGCACGAAATGCACGGCTGCGGCCGCCGCCGTTTCGGTTGCACCGCAGCGCGAGACGGCCTAACAGACGGCCAGAACGGCAGCTCAAAAAAGCCGCGGAACCACCATGGATGGCCTGAAACTCGTCGCGCTCGACGAAACCGACCTTGGGATCGTCTCCGCCCACGTCCAGGACGCGGTGGCGAAGGTCGGCGACCTGCGCCTGCTGCCAGCCGCGAGGCGCTTCGTGCTGCCGATCAACCGCTTTGCCTGGGAAAAGGCGACCGGCGTGGTGAGGCAGCACAATGAACGGCGCAACAGCGTGCTCGCCTTCGACCGCGTGAATTCCGTGCGCGCGTCGGGCATTCGCCGCGACCGCCCCGAGGACGTGCTGTCGCTGCTCGCGGTGCGCTTCCTGCCCGGCGAGGCGCCGTCCGGCGAAATCGAACTCGCTTTCTCCGGCGACGCGACGCTGCGCCTTTCCGTCGAGTGCATCGAGGTGCGGCTGGCCGACCTCGGCGGTGCCTGGGAGGCGGCCTCGCGGCCCGCGCATCGCCTGTGAGGCCGCTGTCATGGTGACCCGCCTCGACCGGCGCGACGCCGATTTCGATGCCCGCTTCGCCGCCTTCCTCGCCACCAAACGCGAGGTGTCGGAGGACGTAGATCAGGCGGTGAAGGCGATCCTGCGCCGCGTCCGCGACGAGGGCGACCGTGCGGTTGTTGCGCTGTCGCGCCAGTTCGACCGTGTCGACCTCGATGCGCTCGGCATACGCGTTTCGGCCGAGGACGTCGCAGCCGCCTACGGCGCGGCAGATCCGGAGGCGGTCGAGGCTTTGCGCTTCGCCCGCGACCGCATCCGCTCCCACCACCAGCGCCAGCTTCCGGCCGACGACCGATACACGGACGCCGCCGGCGTCGAGCTCGGCTCCCGCTGGACGGCGATCGAGGCGGTCGGCCTCTACGTGCCCGGCGGCACCGCGAGCTATCCGAGTTCGGTGCTGATGAACGCGGTGCCGGCGGCCGTCGCCGGCGTGCCGCGCGTCGTGATGGCCGTGCCGTCGCCTGACGGCGTCGTCAACCCGCTGGTGCTGGTCGCGGCCGATCTCGGCGACGTCCAGGAAATCTACCGGATCGGCGGCGCGCAGGCTGTCGCGGCACTCGCCTACGGCACCGAGACGATCCGGCCGGTGGCCAAGATCGTCGGGCCCGGCAACGCCTATGTGGCGGCCGCCAAGCGGCAGGTGTTCGGCACCGTCGGCATCGACATGATCGCCGGCCCGTCGGAAGTGCTGGTAATCGCCGACGCCGGCAACGATCCGGAGTGGCTGGCCGCCGACCTTCTGGCCCAGGCCGAGCACGACAGCGCGGCGCAGTCGATCCTGGTCACCGATTCGCCCGCGCTGGCCGACGCGGTGGAAGCCGCTGTCGTCCGCCAGCTTGCCCGGCTGCCGCGCCAGGCGACCGCGGCGGCAAGCTGGCGCGATTTCGGCGCCGTCATCCTGGTCGAACGCATCGACGACGCGCTGCCGTTGGCCGACCGCATTGCTGCCGAGCATGTCGAACTGGCGATCGAGGGCGCCGATGCCTTCGTCGCGCGGCTGCGCAATGCCGGCGCGATCTTCATTGGCCGGCATACTCCGGAAGTCATCGGCGACTATGTCGGCGGCTCCAACCACGTGCTGCCGACGGCGCGCTCGGCGCGGTTTTCGTCGGGCCTGTCCGTGCTCGACTTCATGAAGCGCACCTCCGTGCTGAAGCTCGGGCCGGAGGCGCTGCGTGCGCTGGCGCCGGCTGCGATCACGCTTGCGCGCGCCGAGGGGCTGGAGGCGCATGCACGCTCCGTCGCCATCCGGCTCAACCTCTAGGCAGGCCGATGTCTGCCTCCGCGCCGCAAAAATCCCGGCTGGTCGATATCGAACTCGACGAATCGATCGGGCGCTCGACGCCCGATGTCGAGCACGAGCGGGCGGTCGCGATCTTCGACCTGATCGAGGAGAACCATTTCCAGCCGGTCGGCGATTCGGCCGAAGGCCCCTACAGGCTGAAGCTGTCGCTGATCGACGCACGGCTGGTGCTCGCCGTGACGCGCGAGAACGGCGAGCCGGTGGTGACCCACATCCTGTCGCTGACGCCGCTGCGGCGCATCGTCAAGGACTACTACATGATCTGCGAAAGCTACTACGACGCGATCCGCAGTTCGACGCCGAGCCAGATCGAGGCGATCGACATGGGCCGGCGGGGTCTGCACAACGAGGGCTCGCAGACGCTGATGGACCGGCTGGCCGGCAAGGTCGAGATGGATTTCAACACCGCGCGCCGGCTGTTCACGCTGGTCTGCGTGCTGCACTGGCGCGGCTAGCCGCTTTCGTGAGCGAGCCGCGCGCGCCCGCCTCGATCCTGTTCATGTGCGGCATGAATGCCGTGCGTTCCCCGATGGCCGAAGTGCTCGCAAAGCGCCTCGTGCCTGGCTCGTTCGTGGCCTCGGCCGGCGTGCGCGCCGGCAGCCGCGATCCGTTCGTCGACGCAGTTCTTGCCGAGGACGGGCTCGATCTCGGCCGGCACCAGCCGCATACGATCGAGGACCTGGAGGACCTGTTCTTCGACCTCGTGATCACGCTGTCGCCGGAGGCACACCATGCCGCGCTGGAAATGACGCGGTCGCTGGCAGTGGAGGTCGAATACTGGCCGACGCTCGACCCGACCGCCGCCGCCGGCACGCGGGAGCAGATCATGAACGCCTACCGGGATGTCCGAGACCGTCTGAGGGCCCGCATCATCGCGCGGTTCGTCGGCTGAGGACCCGCTTTTCCGTTGTTCACAAAGCTGACTTTATCCTATAGGGTCCGCGCGATTTCGGGCTCAGGCCTGCGCCCGCCCCATCCCATCAAACGTCAGGTAGCGAATGCCGAAGGAAGAAGTCCTCGAGTTTCCGGGTCTCGTGACCGAGCTTTTGCCCAATGCCATGTTCCGGGTTAAGCTCGAAAACGAGCACGAGATCATCGCCCATACGGCAGGCCGCATGCGCAAGAACCGCATCCGCGTGCTGACCGGCGACAAGGTGCTGGTCGAGATGACACCCTACGACCTTACCAAGGGACGCATCACCTACCGCTTCAAGTAGGAGTCCGGTATCGCGCACCGGCTGACGTCATGAGCGTTTTCCAGCAGCTCGTGCTCGCATCGGGGTCGCCCCGCCGCGTCGAGCTTCTCCAGCAGGCCGGCATCGAGCCGGACCGCCTCCATCCCGCCGATGTCGACGAGACGCCGCTGAAGGCCGAGCATCCGCGCTCGCTGGCCAAGCGGCTGTCGCGCGAGAAGGCGGAGAAGGCGCGCGAGGCGCTGATGCGCGAACTGGATTATGCCGGCGCCTTCGTGCTTGCCGCCGACACGGTGGTGGCGGTCGGCCGCCGAATCTTGCCCAAGGCCGAGACCAGCGAGGACGCCGCCAACTGCCTGGCGCTGCTTTCAGGGCGCTCGCACAGGGTCTACACCGGCGTGTGCCTGATTACGCCGGGCGGCAAGTTGCGCCAGCGGCTTGCGGAGACGCGGCTGCGCTTCAAGCGGCTTTCCCGCGAAGACATCGACAGTTACATCGCCTCGGGCGAGTGGCGCGGCAAGGCGGGCGGCTACGCCATCCAGGGGCTCGCCGGCAGCTTCGTCGTCAAGCTGGTCGGCTCCTACACAAGCGTGGTCGGTCTGCCGCTCTACGAGACTGTCGGGCTGTTGTCGGCCGACGGCTTCAAGGTGCATTCGAACTGGGCTTCGCGCTGATGGGCAAGGCGGCCGGCAAGGTGACGCCGTTGCGGCCGCGCCGCGCCTGCCCCGAATGCGGCAAGCCGTCGGCGCGGGACACCTATCCATTCTGCTCGCCGCGCTGCAAGGACATCGACCTCAACCGCTGGCTTTCGGGCGCCTATGTCATTCGCGGCCGCGACGAAGAGGAGGACACCGGGCCCGCCGGACAGGCCCCGGCGGATGCCGGCGGACCGGGCTGACAGGCCAGAGACGCGACCGTCAAAAACCCGTCACAGGGCGCTGGACAGCCCGATTTCCCATGCTATAACGCAGCCGCTTTCCGGGGGCCTGACCTCCGCAAATCCCGGCCTGGGCTTGCGCCCGGCTCGGGAGAGAAGCCCAGGTAGCTCAGTTGGTAGAGCAGCGGACTGAAAATCCGCGTGTCGGTGGTTCGATTCCGCCCCTGGGCACCATTTAAATCAATGGCTTAGCACCAAATCGGCGGCTTCCATGAGCCCCCCGGGAGCTTCTCGGCGTACCAATGGAGTCGGTCCGCAGGTGCCGAACTATCAGGGTCCGGTCCCGACATTCGTCAGTGAAGGTGGTCACGAATACGCCTTGTGGGCCGAGTCTTAGAAATGCCCCCAAAGCCGCCGTGCCTACTGAAAAGCCGTGATCCATGCTACAGATGACCGCGACATCACCATCGATGAGAAGCGATCAATGCCCAAGGCATACATCGTCGCGAGCATCAACGTTACCGATCCGGACGGCTTTCAGCGATACCTGAAAGCGGCAGTGAAAGTGCGGGAGGAAGCTGGCGGCACATTGCTAGTGAGCGGCGGTCGGACCGAGGCCATAGAAGGCACGTTCCACAACCGCATCGTTGTCATTGAGTTTAAGAACATCGAAGCGGCACGGGTGGCGGCAGCAGGTTATCTTGCGTTGCGGCATACGCGCGGCAATTCGGCTCCCGACTACGATTCAATTATCGTGGAAGGCGTGTAGCCGTTGGGTCATCTCCGCGCATCCTATGGAAGTCCGGACCTTTGATGCGTGTTCGACATAGGCCATGGTTGCTTGTAACAAATGCGTCAATGACATGGATGCGATGGTCTGGATCGATTCCGGTCGGTTCGAATCGAATGTGTCCGCCGCCAGCGCTCTTGAGACAATTTAGGGGTATTCGGGAAGGGAGGATTTCTGGTTCATCGTAGCCCATCAAGGGAGCGCAGATGAGACAGAAATCCGGGCCGGAGAAAGCACCGGCAGAGCAGATCGCGAAGGACATTCGGCGTGCGACGCGCCGGCAGTTTTCGGCCGAAGAGAAGATCCGCATCGTGCTGGAAGGCGTGCGCGGCGAGGAGAGCATTGCCGAACTATGCCGGCGCGAGGGGATCGCCTCGTCGATGTATTACGGCTGGTCGAAGGAGTTCCTCGACGCCGGCAAGCGTCGCCAGGCCGGCGACACGGCGCGCGCGGCGACCAGCGACGAAGTGAAGGACCTGCGCCGTGAAGCACAGGCCCTGAAGGAGGTCGTGGCCGATCTGACCCTGGAAAGCCGGCTGCTCAAAAAAGGCATGCTGGCGAATGGGGAGAACGACACATGAGGTATCCGGCATCCGGGAAGGCGGAGATCATCCGCCTGGTCGAGGCCTTGCATCTGACGGCTCGACGCACGTTGGACAAGCTCGGCATTCCGCGCGCCACGTTCTATCGCTGGTATGATCGCTATCGCACGGGTGGGATCGAGGCGCTTGCCGATCACCGCTCTCGGCCAGACCGCGTCTGGAATCGGATTCCCGACCCGATCCGGGCCGAGATCGTCGAACTGGCGCTGCGCGAGACGGAGCTGAGCCCGCGCGAGCTGGCGGTGCGCTTCACCGACGAGAAGAGCTACTTCGACTCCGAAGCGTCGGTGTATCGGCTGCTGAAGGCGCATGATCTCATCACCAGTCCGGCCTATGTCGTCATCAAGGCGGCGTCCGAGTTCAAGGACAAAACGACGGCGCCCAACCAGCTCTGGCAGACTGACTTCACCTACCTGAAGATCACCGGCTGGGGCTGGTATACCCTGTCGACGGTGCTCGACGACTTCTCGCGTTTTTATCGTCGCCTGGAAGCTCTGCGCCACGATGCGGGCGGACGACGTCACCGCTACGCTCGATCTTGCGCCGCGGCGGCGGGGCTCGACCGGATCACGGTCGCACATCGGCCGAGGCTATTGAGCGACAATGGCAGTTCCTACGTCTCGGCCGACCTCGCTGCCTGGCTCCACGGCAAGGGTATGCAGCACGTTCGCGGTGCGCCCTACCACCCCCAGACGGAAGGCAAGATCGAGCGCTGGCACCAGACCCTCAAGAACCGCATCCTGCTCGAAAATTACCATCTGCTCGGCGATCTCGAACGGCAGGTTGCGGCCTTCGTCGAGCACTGCACCCATGCCCGCTACCACGAGAGCCTCGGCAATCTCACGCCCGCCGACGTTTACCTCGGGCGTGGGCAGGCCATTCTCACCGACCGCGAAAGGATCAAGCGCCAGACCATCCAGCAAAGACGCTTGCAGCACCAACTACAGGCCGCATAACCTTAAACCCAGATGAGCCAGAGCCTCCGTTCCGGTGAAACCGAAATAGTCTCAAATCACCTGACGACGGACACTCTCATCACAGGGCTGATGCGGACGCGAATCATAGTCGACGTGCTGGGATCGCAAGTTGCGCTGGCAAGCTTGGCGCTCATCGCAGCATCATCGACGAGCCGGTATGATTCTGGGGAACTGGCCATGCATGACCACAGCAGTCATTCTCATCCAAATGATCATTCGCATGCCCGCGATCACGGTTTTGATGTCCACTGTCATCATCACCCATCGACGATAGGACACAATCACGGCGGTCACGCCGCGATAGCCCGCCCTCGAGGTATCGCTCGCGCCCAAGCAGCGGGCGCCCTGGCGTTTGGAGTTTTTCGCTAGATGTCATCGGAGCAGGATGCGAACGGTTCGCCCTGGCATTCGGGAGTGCCGGTGCTGTGGGCGGTGCTGCTTGCCGTCTGGATGATGGCGAACAGCACGCTTTCGCCGGTCGTCGTCGCGCTCGGCCTGCTGGTAACCTTTTGCCTGGCCCGTATTTTCGCCGCCGGCGCCGCCTGGCGGCAGGTCCGCTACAGCGCGGGCGCCGCGGGGAGTTTTCTCGCCTACACCGGCACCTTCGTTGTCGAACTGGTGAAGGCCAATCTCAACATGGTCCGCCATGTCTACGCGCCGGACATAGGCATCAGGCCGGGCATCGTTGGCGTGCGCACGCCGCTCAAGTCGCCGATAGGCCGGCTGGCGCTCGCCAACTCGATCGCGCTGACGCCTGGCTCCCTGATTCTCGATCTCGTTGACGACAGGCTTGTCCTTCACTGGCTCGACGTCCAGACCACCGATGCCGATGAAGCGTCGAAAATCATCGCTTCGCCATTCGAAAACAACCTGGAGAGGGTTTTTGGCTGACCTGATCGTCATCGCGGCCGCGGTCCTGATCTTCTGCGCGATCCTGCTATGCCTGTTCCGGCTGGTCGTGGGAGAAACGCTGGTCGACCGCATCGTGGCGATCGACCTGCTCACCGTCATATCGATTTCACTGATCGCGCTCTACGCGCATATGTCGGGACGCTTTGTCTATCTCGACGTGGCGCTCGTCTACGGGCTGCTGAGCTTCCTGTCGGTGCTGGCGATCGCGCGCTTTCTCGAAAAGGGTTTTTGATGCTGACGCTGCTCATCCTGCTGGTCTGCGTCGGCATCCTGGTCAGCGGCTTTCTGGCCGTTGGCTTGAAGGAGACGATGCCGGCGATGGTCAGTTCGAGCCTCGCCAGCCTGTTCGCGGCGGTGTCCTTTCTCCTGCTCGCCGCACCGGATGTCGCGATGGCTGAAGCCGCGATCGGCTCCGGCCTGGCCACCTTCATCTTTCTCTACGCGCTGCGCCGCACCGGGAACGGAGAGGGAGGCGGATGAGCGAGATCGTCGGTGCCGTGCTGCTCCTGGGCGGCGCGTTCTTCCATTTTTCGGCCGCGCTCGGGCTCGTGCGCATGCCGGACGCATTCACCCGCATCCAGGCTGCGACGAAGGCCTCCACGCTGGGCAATGCGCTGATCCTGATCGGGCTCGCTGTCTACCACCCGGGCTGGACCTTCAAGCTGATCCTGCTGATCTACTTCGTGCTGATGACCAACCCGGTGTCCTCGCACGCGCTGTCGCGCGCGGCCGCCTTCATTGGCGTTCCGATGACGGCGTCGACCTCGCCGCGCAGCCTCGACCTCGATGACGACGAGAAGGGCGAGGCGATGTGAGCCGCGGCGTTTTCATCCCGGTCGTGCTGGCGCTGTTCGCGGTGGTGTTTTTCCGCCTCGCGGCCGGCTATGTCGAACTCCAGGACCTGCGGCCGCTGGCGGTCTACTACCTGACGCGCGGCCCCGAGGATTTCGGCGTCGCCAACATCGTCACCGCAATCCTGATAAGCTATCGCGGCTTCGACACGCTCGGCGAAGTCGCCGTCCTGTTCATGGTGGCGGCCAGCATCGGCATGCTGCTCGAGCCGGCGAAGCCGCTCCCCGGCGAAGCCAAGCGGCCGCGCGCGCCAAGCGAGATCGTCGCGTCCGCCTCGCAGGTCTTGCTGCCGCTGATCCTCGTCTTCGGTGCCTATGTCATCGTCAATGGCCATCTCTCGGCCGGCGGCGGCTTTCAGGGCGGCGCGATCGTCGCCTCCGGACTGATGCTGCAGCTCCTGGCGCATCCCGACACCAAGGTGAGCCAGGCCATCCTCAGCGTCACTGAGTCGATCGCCGGCATTTTTTATGTGCTGCTCGGCATCGTCGGGCTGGTGATCGCCGGCGGATTTCTTGATCCGCGCTTCCTGCCGCTCGGCGAATTCGGCGCCTTCGTCAGCGCCGGCGCCGTGCCGCTGATCTCGGCGCTGCTCGGCATCAAGGTGTCGGCCGAACTCGCCGTCATCGTCGACCGCTTCCGGAGCTAGCCGGAATGGACCTTCCCGTCTCCACGATCCTGCTGGTGACCGGGCTCTGCCTGATGCTGATCGGCATCTACGGCATCCTCGCTCACCGAAACATCATGCGCATGATCATCGGCTTCGCGCTGGTGGATACCGGCATCCACATTGTCATGGTCGCGACCGGCTACATCACGGGCGGCACCGCGCCTATCATCGACGCCGCGCTGCCGAAGGCGGAGGCCGCGCAGCGGGCGGTCGACCCCATCCCTTCGGCATTGACGGTGACCGCCATCGTCATCGGATTTTCGGTGACGGCGGTGATGCTCGCCTATGCAATCCGCCTCTACGAGGCGAAGAAGACGCTGTCGATCGAAGCATTCAGCGAGCCTGAATGCTGAGCGAGCTCTTCCATCCGCTGACGATCTTCCTGATCGGGCTCGGCGGCGGCTTCGCCATCCCGGTCCTCTACCGGCTGGGCAAGGGCTGGCTCAATGCCGGCTTCGTGCTGGCACTCGGCGCCATACTCGTTGTCAGCCTCGTCGCGTTTTACGGCGTGGTGGAGGATGGCCAGCCCTTCGAGATCATCACCGCCGGCGCGCAGCCGCCCTATTCGATCAATTTGCGCTTCGGCGCCTGGGAAGGCGCCTGCGTCGTCGCCGTCAACATCGTCGCGGTGCTCGGCGCGATCCACATGCGCGGCCTGCTGCTCGGGCGATACGTGCCGCAGTTGCTCTATCTCGTTATGACGATCGGAATCGCCGGCCTGATCATGACGCGCGACCTGTTCAACCTCTTCGTCTTTCTCGAGATCGTCTCGATCGCCACCTATGGCCTGCTCGGCCTCGGCACCGACCAGCGCTCGATCGCCGCGTCCTTCAAGTACATTATCGCCACCGTGCTCGCCTCGAGCTATTTTTTGATCGGCTCGACGCTGGTCTACTATTCGGCCGGCACGCTGAACCTCGACGAACTCTTCGCCGGTGGGCCGGGCCTGGAGACAGTCGTCGGCCAGACCGCGCTGCTTCTGCTGCTCGCCTGCCTGCTGATCGAACTGAAGCCTTTCCCGGCCAATGGCTGGGGCCTCGACACCTACGAAACCGCGCCGTCGGGCATTGCCGCGATGATGTCGGTCGGCGTCTCGGCCGGTGTCTTTTTCGCGCTATTCAAGCTCTTGCCGCTGTTCGAGGACCAGTTTTTTCTCATCGCGCTCTCCGGCGGCATCACCTTCCTGTTCTCGAACCTGCTCGGGCTGGCGCAGGGCAAGGTTCAGCGCCTGCTCGGCTATTCGTCGGTCGGGCAGATGGGCCTGCTCGTGCTTGCCGTCGTGCTGCTGCGCGACATCGGCGCGCAGGCCTCGGTGCCGCTCGTCGCGGCCGGGCTCTTCCTCAACCACCTGCTCGCCAAGGCCGGACTGTTCTGGTTCGCCGGCGTGGTCGGCGCTGTCGATGTTGACCGCCCGCCTAGGACGCCACCCGGCACGCTGGCGCTCGGTGCGCTTGCGATCTTCGTGATCGCGATCGCCGGCCTGCCGCCGTTCCCCGGCTTCTGGGCGAAGTTTGAGCTGGTCATGCAGCTGGTGCGGGCCGACCGGATGGGATGGGTCGTGCTCATCCTCCTCGGCTCGCTGCTGGAGGCGGCCTACCTGTTCCGTTGGTTCGCCCGGTTGCTGCGTGCGGAGCACCCGGAAGCGACCGTCGGGCAAAGCGCGCTCGACCTCGTGCCGCTGGTGGGCGCGGCGCTGCTGCTGGTCGTCGGCGGCGTCGGGGCGGCAAGCTGGTCGGGTGTCGACCAGGTCTGGATCTTCGTCCCGCTGATGGTCGGCGCGGCCGGCTACGCAATCGACGGCCTGCCGACGCGGATCAAGGGCGTGGCGACGATGGCCGCGGTGCTCGTCGTCGGCTTCTGGCTCGCAGAGGAAACTGCGGGCATCGCCCGGCTTTTCGCCCACCTGCTTCTCGCCGGCGGGTTCGTCGTCGGCTTGGGCAGCCTCTACCGGACGGATCCCAGGCCCGGCTACTACCCGCTGCTGGCCTTGCTGCTCCTGTCGATCGTCACTCTGCTGAGGTCATCGACCAGCTTGCAGTTCCTCTACAGCTGGGAAATCATCACGCTGTCGTCCTACTTCCTGATCGCGCAAGGACGCGGATCGGAGCCGCATCTGCTGCAGTTCCTGCTTTTCTCGCTGGCTTCCGCATTCCTTCTACTGGTCGGATTCGCCGAGGTGGCCGCCCTGGCCGGAACAACCGACCTTGCCTATTTGGCCGCGAACGGGCCGCCGGCGGCCGCCGCGCTGGTGCTGCTGGCCGCCGGTTTCCTGATCAAGACGGCGGCGGTCGGCTTCCACGTCTGGCTGGTCGGCGCCTATGCCGAGGCGGACGACGACTTCACGGCCATGCTGTCGGCCGTCGTCAGCAAGGTCGGCATCGCGGGTCTGTTCATCGGCACCTATCTGGCGATCCGCTCGGAAGCGGGCCTCGACATCGCAGAAGTGCTTGCCTGGATCGGCATGCTCACCACCATTGCCGGCGCCCTTCTGGCGCTGGTGCAAACCGACTTCAAGCGGCTGCTCGCCTTCTCCAGCATGAGCCAGCTCGGCTACATCATCACCGCGATCGCGCTGATGAGCCATCTCGGCTGGGTCACCGCGCTTTATCTGGTCGCCAACCACATGATGGTGAAGGGCATCCTCTTCCTCGCCATCGCCGCCATCATCCTGCGTACCGGCACGCGCAATTTCGCCGAAGCCGGCGGCCTGCGCCGCGACATGCCGCTGACCTTCGCATTGGTAGTCTTCGCGCTCGTCGCGATGTCGGGGCTGCCGCCGCTGATGGGCTTCGGCGGCAAATGGCTGCTGCTCAGCGCCATGACCGACAAGGGGTGGTACCTGCTTGTGATCGCGGGACTGTTCGCGACCTTCCTCGGCTTCCTCTACATGGGCCGGCTCGCCGGGGCGCTGTTCCTTGGCGAGCGCAAGCCGGCCGGGCGTGAGATTTCCGAGGCGCCGGTCATACTGCTCATCCCGCAGGCGATCCTGGCCGCCGGGATCGTCGTGCTGTCGTTCTTCCCAAAACTGCTGATCGACCCGGTCTCGAAGGCGATCGACCCGCAGTTCGCCGCCACGCTGGTGTGGGAGGGCATGTCGCTGGAAACCATCTACGGCTACTGGAACCCGATACCGGCCGCGCTGATCGCCACCGCCGTCGCCGCGGCGCTGTTCGGCGCCTCGTGGTATGCCTATCGCCACTACCGGAGCGGCAGGGATGCCAGGTCGTATCTCGCCTTCTACCGGCCGCTGATCGCCAGGGCCACGCCACCCATCGCCGAAGCCTTCTGGCGCGGCGTCGACCGCTTTTTTGCCGGCAGCGCCGGGTTTCTGCGGGCGATCTACACCGGCAACGGCCAGACCTACGCGCTCCACGTGATGCTCTACTTCCTGGCGATCTATTTTCTCAGCGAGGTCGCGCGGGGCTTCGGTTCCTGAAGCGAGAAGGGGGCGCCGGAAGGCGCCCCTCGCGATGGCCGGGCCAATGTCATGGCTATGTTTCCGGCTGGCCCGGAATGCCCTCCGACTCGACCTTCCGCGGGAACCAGCTGGTGTAGATGGTAACGTAGAGCACCGGCAGCAGCACCAGCGTCAGCAGGGTGGCGACAAGCAGGCCGCCCATGATGGCAAAGGCCATCGGCCCCCAGAACAGCGTCGGTGCGATCGGAATCAGTCCGAGCACCGTCGACACAGCGGTCAGCAGGATCGGCCTCAGCCGGCCGGTCGCAGCGCTCATGACGGCGTCGGACACGCCAAGCCCAGCCTCCCGCTCGTCCGCAATCTGAATCAGCAGGATGACCGCGTTCTTCGCGATCATGCCGATGAGCGCCAGGATGCCGAGGATGGCGACGAAACCCAGCGGCCTGCCGAAGAGGAGCAGTGCTCCGACCACGCCGATCAGACCCAGCGGCAGCAGCACGATGACGAGCGCCGTCTTGGTGAAGCTGCGCAGCTGGATCATCAGCAATGTCAGCATGATGAAGATCATCAGCGGCACGACCGCGAAGACGGCCGCCTGGCTCTCCGCGCTCGTTTCCGCCGTACCGCCGAGCTGGATCTCGTAGCCGGGCGGCAGCTGCTTCGAAAGCGCCGCCATGTCCCCCTTTACCCCGGCCACGACGCTTTCGGGCGATGTCCCGTCGCGCACGTCGGCGAGGATGGTGAGCGTCGGCACGCGGTCGCGCCGCCAGATCAGCGGCTGCTCCTGCTCATAGGTGAAGCTGGTGAACGCACTCAGGGGCACGGTCCTGCCACCGGGGACCGGCACCAGCACCGAGCCGATGTTGTCGAGAGAGAGGCGGTCGCCGGAATTCGCCCTAGCAGTGACGTTGACAAGATAGATGCCGTCGCGGAGCTGCGTCACTGGCGCGCCGGAGATGGCGGTCTGCAGGATCGCCGAAAGGCCCTGGCTGGTGAGCCCGAGCCGGCGTGCCTGGTCCTGGTCGACCTCGACGCGCAGTTGCCGCGCCGGCTCGATCCAGTCGAAGTGAACCTGCTCGGCGCCTGGGTATCGGGCGATGATCGCGGCGACCTCGAAAGCCTTGTCGCGCAGCAACTCGGGGTCGGGGCCGCTCAGGCGCCACTGCAGCGGCCAGCCGACTGCCGGCCCCATCTCAAGCGGGCTGACGCGGGATACCGCTTCGGGAAACGTTTCGGTCAGGAACTTGTCGAGTGCGTCCCGCAACCGCAACCGGGCTTCGAAATCCCTTGCCATGACGACGATCTGCGAATGGTGGCTGCTCGGCGGAAGGATTGTGAGCGGCAGATAGAAGCGGATGACGTTGCGGCCGACATACGAGCTCCAGGAATCGACATCCTCGCTCTTGGAGAGCCAGGTCTCGATCTGGTCGACCGCCGCCTCGCTGGCGAAGATCGAGGCGGAACGCGGCAGCTGGAAATCGACAATGACTTCGTTGCGGTCCGAAGGCGGGAAGAACTGGCGGTCCACCCGCGTCAAGCCGAGCAGGGCGACCGCGAGCAGCACGATACTCAGCGCAATCGTCAGCCACCGCACCTTCAAGGCGAACCGCAGCAGGCGCGAATAGGAGCGAATGAGGAAGCCGTCATTTGGATTGCCCCCTCCCTTCTCGGGCGCCTTCAGGATCATGGCGCTGATGATCGGCGTGAAAAGCACCGCGACCAGCCACGACGCAATCAGCGCGATAGCCACCACCTGGAACATAGAGGCCGTGTACTCACCGGCCGCGCTCTCGGCAAAACCGATTGGGACGAAGCCGGCGATGGTAATCAGCGTACCGGTCAGCATCGGCGCGGCGAGCTTGGTATAGGCCGCGGCGGATGCTTGGCTCATCGTCTGGCCATTCGCCATACCACGCAACGTTGCGTCCACGGTGGTCATAGCGTCGTCGACGAGCAGCGCCAGTGCAATGATCAACGCGCCGAGCGAGATGCGGTGTAGGTCGATTCCCAGCACCTGCATGACCAGGAACACGGTCGCCAGCGTGACCGGAATGGCGATCGCCACCACCGCGCCCGGCCGGATGCCCAGCGTGAGGAAACTCACCACGAGGATGATCGCCACCGCCTGGTAGAGCGAGGTCGTGAAGTCGCCGATGGCGACGTCGACGACGTCGGGCTGGTTGGAGACCAGCGTTGCGTCGATGCCGAGCGGCAGGTCGGCCATAGTACGATTGACCGATTTCTTAACGTCCATGCCGAGTTGAAGGACGTCGCCGCCCTCGCGCATCGAGATGGCGAGACCGATCGCCCGCTTGCCGTTGATGTGGAAGAGCGACGAAGGTGGGTCGACGAATCCGCGACGCACTTCGGCGAAGTCGCCGAGACGGATCATCCGACCGCCGACATTGACCGGCACTTCGAGGATCTGCGCCTCGTTCTCGAACGCACCCGACACGCGCAGCGACAGGTTCTCCTCGCCGCTGTTGATCGTGCCCGACGGCCTGACCGCGTTCTGCGCGGCGACCGCCGCGAACACCTGGCCGTAGTCGAGGCCCATGGATGCCATGCGGTCCGGGTTGAGCTCGATGGTGACTTCCTCGTCCTGCGCGCCGATCAGCTCGACCTTGCCGATGAGCGGCACGTCGCGGATCAGGGAGGAGCGAATGTCCTCGACATAATCGCGCAGCTCGCGATGCGTGAATCCGTCGGACGTGAACGCGTAGATGATCCCGAACACGTCGCCGAAGTCGTCGTTGAAGAAGGGGCCGATCACACCCTGCGGCAGGGTGTGGCGGATGTCGGCCATGCTGTTGCGCACCTGCTGCCAGACTTCGCCGACCCGCTCGGGCGGAAAGGCACTGTCGAGGTTCACATAGATGGTGACGCCGCCGGGCCGGGTTATGGAGTGCAGCGAATCGAGCCCCACCGTCTCCTGCAGCCGGCGCTCCAGCCGGTCGGTGAGCTGGTTCTGCGTCTCCTCGATCGTGGCGCCTGGCCAGACCGCCGTGACCAGCATCGTCTTGATGGTGAAGGTCGGGTCCTCGTCGCGGCCGAGCCCGACGAACGCGGCGAAGCCAGCCACCACTGCGATGACCATAAGGTAGAGCGTCAGCGACCGGGCCTTGATCGCCCAGGCGGACAGGTTCGGCCCGATCATGATGTCTCACCGAGCAGGCGAACCTCCTGGTCAGGGCGCAGCGCCTGGACGCCGGCGGTCACCACGACCTCGCCGACCTGGAGCCCGCTCGAGATGACGACCGTGCTCGGCGAGAAGGTCGCGATCTCGACCGTGCGCAGCGAGACCTTTTTGGTCGCCGGGTCGACGATCCAGACGGCGGGCTCGCCGGTCGTGCGGGTCAGCGCGCTGGCCGGGATTTCGATGCCGGCGACGCCGCCGAAGGTGGCGGTGCCCGTCACGGCCGAGCCGAGCCGCATTTCATCGGGCGGGTCGATCAGGCCGACGCGCACCTGAAAGGTGCCGGTGACTGGATCGGCCTGCGGCGACACTTCGCGTACGCGCCCCTGGGCAGTGGTTCCCTGCGCCATCGAAAGCGCAACCGTGACGTTCGGATCAGGCGCGGTGTCGTTCAAAACCGCCGCCGGCACGTTGAAGACGGCATCCCGGCCCTCGTCTCGGGCAAGCTGCACCACCATGCGGCCGGCGGTCGTGATCTCGCCGGGCTCCACGCCCACTGCGGTGACCACGCCCGGGCCGTCGGCGTGAAGCTCGGTGTCGTCCAACCGGCGCTGCGCGATGCCGACATTGGCCTGCGCTGCGTCGGCCACGGCGCGCGCCGTGTTGAGCGCCTGCTCGGCGCGGTCGAGTGCGGCGCGTGCCACGACCTGGCGGTCGAAGAGATGGCGCTGGCGATCGTAGTTGAGCCGCGCCTCCGAAAGCTGGCCGTCGGCCGCGTTGAGGCTCGCCTGCGCGGCGCGCAGATTGTTCTCTTCATCCGAGGCATCGAGCCGGGCGATCAACTGGTCGGCCTGGATGGTGTCGCCGACATTGACCAGCCGCTCCAACACCCGCCCGCCGATCCGGAAGGCGAGGTTGACCTGCACCTGGCTTTCCACCGTGCCGGCCAGCCGGACCTCGCGCGCGGCCTTGTGTTCCTGCACCACGGCCGTGCGGACGGGCCGCACCACGCTCGTCTCTTCGGCCGTTTCGTTGCCGCAGCCCGCCAGCGCCAGCAACAGGATTGCCGCGCACGCCCCTGAAAATCCACGACCGAGCTGTCGCACCATGCCCCTCCATGATCCTTGCGGACGCACCCGCCAGCGGCGGAGCGTCCTGCCCGCCGGCGTTACCTACATTAGGCCGTTGGCGCGCCGGTCTCATAGCGGCGCTAGCCGTTTTCCGACACCTGAATTCTGGCGGAAAAATCCGCCGCACCGGTGTTGCCCGCATATTCCGAGATGACAACACTACAGTCATCGAGCCCACGACGAAACAGGCCTCGTCAACAGGTAGTCCGAATTCCGAGAAATCGTTTTCCCGGCTGAGGTCGGACGTCGACACGCCTGACTACCTGGTCGGCTTGCAAGCTGCGGCTTTGGCTCGATGACCCTCACATGATGAACACGCAATGCTGCTTGCTGCTTGTGTGTCGACCTCGTCCGCGAGATTTCCAGCGAAACAGACCTCCGCTACGAGGATGGCGATCTTCAGGCCACCAAGCGAACGATCGGCACACTTATCAGCGCCGTCGATGTACTGCGCCAGGGCGGCCTCGAAATTCCCGAGGTCTAAGCCCAAATTGTCCGGCGCGACAACCGATATTTGAGTCCTCAATTTTTCTATTGTTTGAAAGATCGATAGTTTTCAGTGGTTTAGAACTACCGAAGGACAGGAAACAACATACGCTCACGAAACCCTCCTGCTACGGGGCCCTTATCCCTACCGCATCCCAAGTTGGTCCGGCAGGAAGGTCAGTGCCATGGAGCGTCGGGACTCGTCGCATGAAAGTCTCTCGGCAGTCCCCCTCGAAGTGCCAACGACCATGTCGTCGGATAATGGGAGGGCAGGTCACCGATCTGATCCCCGCCCTTCGCGCCTTCGCCCGCAGTCTCGTCCGAAACGCGGAAGAGGTCGATGATCTGGTTCAGGAGACGCTGATGAAGGCGATCGCGCACATCGACGGGTTCGCGCCTGGCACAAATCTGAAATCCTGGATGTTCACGATCATGCGCAACACCTTTCTCACGAACATCAAGAGGCGCCGTCGCGAGCGGGTGGGAGACGCGGACTGCGTTTCGTACAGCGCCTGCGTTAAACCCGACCAGGAATGGAAGAGTATGGCCAACGATGTGCAGATGGCGCTCCAACGTTTGCATCCAGACCACAGGGAAGTGGTGGTGCTGGTCGCGATGCTTGGCACGTCGTACGAGGACGCGGCAGCAATTTGCGGATGTAACATCGGGACAATAAAGAGCCGCCTCAACCGAGCGCGGGCGAAGCTATTGGAAAACCTTCGTCTGGAGTCGGATTGGGTTGCGACGAAGAATGGCCCACAGCTGGTCGAAGCGTTCTGGTAGCGGCTTGGGCCGCGGCTGCCAGGTGTCGCGGCGAAAGTGCGGGCCCGTCATTGTCTCGGCGATGGCTGCTGCGGCAGGGTCTGCGTCCGAGCGGTGGCGTTCCCTGGCGGAGCGGCTGCGCGGGCTGAGGTGCCTGTTCGCCCGCGAGAGCAATTTCCGCGCCGAAAAGTTCTTCCTAACCGCGGAACAATGCCGCCACGGGAGGGTTCGCTTCATGCCGCTTGCCCCCGAGCCCCGAAGAGCGGCGAATTGGGCCTGCCGCGTCCGGAACCGCGGCAGGCCTTTCCACATCGCGAGAAAATAGTATCGGCTCTTGGTTGGGCCCTTTGCAAATGGACAGCCGAGGCAAATTCGACGAGCGCGCCCCGTGAGAGCCTCGGCAGAGGCCTTTTAGGTAACTTGGTGTGGGCAAAATGCTTCCCGAACAGCCTCTCCCGGCGCGGGGATCCGCCGGGCGTCGGTGGCGATGTGGCAGAGCCCTCGCAGGGAACCAGACCTTCCAGAAGGCGTTGCCTCCTACGACGACTTGCCGAAATCTAGGACACCCCCACTATGAACATCATTGTCGATCGCACTGACGAACTTGCTTCTCGCAACGTGCCGGGGGTATCAGAGAAATCAAAGCCTGGCCGCGCGTCGGCCTTTCCGGCAGTAGCACTCTCGTCGCCCATGTTCGAAAGCAAAGACATTCTGGGCCTTGCCGCTGCCATCGTCATGACACTTGGACCCCTGGCGGCTTACTCGCTCGGCTGGGGGGCGTGATCTGAATCGTTTAGGCGTCAGCTCCAGCTACCATGCTGCTGGCGCCACTGCTCGTCTTAGCCTGCTGGTCCGCCACGCCTACCGCCCTAGCCGCCGTAGGACTGCCGACAGCCTTTGCGCGGCGTAGCAGCCCAGTTTACGATCCTGAGAGAAGCTGCGCTTCCGGGACCCTCTGCACCACGCTTACGCGCGACTGCGGACTGCTTTTCTTCGCGTATCGAGGCAAGGACGGTTCGATTTTCCTTCGTTCGGCATTTAAGCGCGCACCCTCGAAGTGCCGACAGAACTTCACCACAAAGCAATCACGGTACCCGGGAACAAATCGCCGATGCGCTGCTTCGGGAGCAGTTTCCAAAATGGAGTTCCCATGCGCGCGCTCACCTGGCACGGAAAACACGACATACGCTGCGAGTCGGTTCCCGACCCACGAATTGAGGCGCCGAGTGACGCGATCATAAAGATAACCGCCTGCGCCATTTGCGGCTCGGACCTTCACATCTACAACGGCGTCATCCCGGACATGAAGAGCGGCGACGTCCTAGGCCACGAGAACATGGGCGAGGTCGTCGAGGTCGGAAGCGAGGTGAGCAACCTGAAGGTGGGCGACCGGGTGGTCATACCCTTCACCATCGCCTGTGGTGAATGCTTTTTCTGCAAGCGCGGGTTCTTTTCGGGCTGCGAGCGTTCGAACCCGAGCGACAGCAGGAAGAAGGCGGAAACCATCTGGGGGCATTCACCCGCGGGTCTGTTCGGCTACTCCCACCTTCTCGGCGGATTCCCGGGCGGCCAGGCGGAGTTCCTGCGCGTTCCCTTCGCAGATGTCGGCCCGATCAAGGTGCCCGACGGTCTGAGCGACGAGCAGGTGCTGTTCCTGTCGGATATCTTTCCCACCGGATACATGGCGGCGGAGTTCTGCGACATTCAGCGCGGCGACACGATCGCGATCTGGGGCTGCGGTCCGGTTGGCCAGATGGCGATCCGCAGCGCCTTTTTGCTCGGCGCAGAGCGGGTTATCGCAATCGACACGGTGGCCGAGCGCCTCGAGCTGGCGAAAGCTGCTGGTGCCGTCACGATCGATTTCATGAACGAGGACGTCTATGACCGAATCCAGCAACTCACCAAAGGGCGCGGCGCGGATGCCTGCATCGACGCCGTCGGCACCGAGCCGCTGGCCAATTCCGGTTTCGATGCCATGGTGGACCGGGTCAAGGTCGCCACTTTCCTCGCAACCGACAGACCGCATGTTCTGCGCCAGGCGATCCACTGCACGCGGAACTTCGGTATCGTCTCGGTCGTTGGGGTGTATGGCGGCTTCCTAGACAAAATCCCCTTCGGCTCGGCAATCAATCGCGGATTGACCTTCCGAATGGCGCAGACACCGGTGCAGCGATACTTGCCGAAATTGCTCTCCCACATCGAGAACGGCGATATCGATCCCTCCTTCGTGATCACCCATCGAGCGACCCTCGAAGAGGGTCCTGACCTCTACAAGACCTTCAACGACAAGAGCGACGGCTGCATCAAGATAGTCCTGAAGCCGTGAACAGGGAGTTTTACATGGACGAAACGTCTCGCCCGCTTGCGATCGTCACCGGCGTTTCCAGCGGGATCGGCCTCGAACTCGCCAGGTTGGCGGTCGAGGAAGGATACGACCTGGTCGTCGCAGCCGACGAGCCGGAAATCCATGACGCCGCCCGCACGCTGGAAAGCGAGGGGGCGAAGGTCACGGCCGTTGAGGCCGACCTCGCAACCGAGGAAGGCGTCGAACAGCTCTACCAGGCGGCGCGGGAGACTGGCCGGGCCGTCGATGTGCTCATAGCCAATGCAGGCCGCGGCCTGGGGCACGGATTTCTCGACCAGGATTTCGCGGAGGCTAGGCGCGTGGTCGATACCAACATCGTCGGCACGATCTTTCTCGTGCAAAAGGTTGGCCGCGACATGCGCGCCGCAAACCGCGGCAAGATATTGCTGACCGGCTCGATCGCCGGTTTCATGCCCGGCACCTTCCAGGCGGTCTACAACGGCACGAAGGCGTTCGTGAACAGTTTCTCGTTTGCGCTGCGCAACGAACTGAAAGACACGGACGTCACTGTGACGTGCCTGATGCCGGGCGCCACCGAGACTCGGTTCTTCGAGCGCGCCGACATGCTCGACACCAAGGTCGGACAGCAGGAGAAGGATGATCCTGCCGACGTGGCAAAGACGGGCTGGCACGCCATGATGCGGGGCGACGGCGATATCGTCAGCGGTATGAAGAACAAGGTCCAGTCGGCGATGGCCAACGTTACTCCGGCCGGCGTCCTTGCCGAGCAGCATCGCAAGATGGCGGAGCCGGGGTCGGCCAACGGCTAGCGTTGCCGAGACCCGATCTGGGCCGATTGATCGAGTGGCCCGAGAATTCAATCCGATACTGTTGACCTCGCCGAGCCGGGGGCCTCGAATGGAGTAGCAGATGCTTGGAAGACTTGTTGGAATGGCGGCCGTGACCGCTCTGGCCTATCTGGCGTTGGTGAAGCGAAACAGTTCATACCGCCTGCCGCTCGGTGAACAGGCTGGGGCAGACGCAGTGCCCGGGGACGATCCCGATCAGACCGCCGGATCGGATTCGACCCATGTAGTTTATGAAGTTGTCGAGCATGACGGCGGCTTTGCCTACAAGGTTGGGGACGTCTTTTCGGAGACCTTTGCCACGCGATTGCAGGCGCAGGATGCGGCCGCAGCGGCCGCCCGGCGGCAGGTAAGGCCGGGCTCCGACGAGGAGATCGAATACCAGGACGCCGACGGCAAATGGCATGCCGATAGGTCGGAGGGCGTCGATCGGCCCGAGACCGAGGTTCGTGCGTAGCGCCTCATACCGGACCTGCCTCGTGCCGAAGCATTTGGCCTCTAGAGAAACGAGAGACGGTCGTGCCTGCGGTTCCGCGCGCTGCAATTGTCGAGCCGGAGCTTCGGGGCAGCTTCGGAGCATAGTATGGCCGCCCAAAGCCTGATCGACGGCCCGCTGGGCCCGGAATGCCTTCATCTTTGCGTGGACATGCAGGGCCTATTCGCCGTCGGAGGTCCATGGGAGCTGCCGCACATGCAAAGGGTACTCCCGGCGATCGAAGCGCTCTGCTCCGCCCATTCGCGACGCACCGTCTTCACGCGCTTCGTGCCCGCGGAGCGCCCGGGCGTCGGCACCGGGACCTGGGCGCGATATTATTCCCGCTGGGCCAATGTGACGCTCGAGCGTATCGATCGCAGCCTGGTCGAACTAGTGCCGGTTCTTGCCCGATTTGCGCCGCCGGCGACGCTGCTCGACAAGCGTGTCTACTCCCCGTGGACTGAGGGTCATCTGGACACCCTCCTCGATGGCACCGAAGTCGATAGTCTTGTGGTCACCGGCGGCGAGACCGACGTCTGTGTCCTGGCCACCGTTCTTGGCGCGATTGATCGCGGCTTTCGGGTCATTCTTGTCACCGACGCGATCTGCAGCTCGGCCGATGCGACCCATGATGCGTTGATGGAGGTCTACCGCTCGCGCTTCAGCGAGCAGCTCGAGGCGGTCGAAATGGCCGAAGTGCTCGGCGCATGGCGATGATAGCACACGGATGAAACGGTTCCTGCAAGATAACGGGCTGACGGTCGCTCTCGTAACAATGTTCCTGCTGAGCCTGGTGGGAATGATCTGGTCCGGCTACCTCACATCTCTCGACGAGCTGCGCGAGCACGCGTCTCCTCCAATCGGACTGCTGGGCTACCTGCACAGCGGACAGTTTCTTTCGGCATTGTCCGAAAACTGGGAAAGCGAATTCTTGCAAATGTCAGCCTATGTCATGCTGACGGCAATGCTCTTTCAGCGCGGGTCGGCGGAATCTCGCGATCCGGATGATCCCCACCGGCCGGGTGACGAGGTCCCTGAGCATATCCGGCGCCTAGGGCGACTGCCAGCGCTCCTCTTCTCGTATTCGCTTGCCATCGCCCTCGGCCTGCTGTTCGCAGCGTCGCTTATGTTGCACTGGTGGGGCAGTTTTGTATCGGCCAGCGAAGAGGCGGCACGGCATGGCGAACTTCCCGAACCGATGCCGGCCTATATCCTCAGCTCGCGCCTGTGGTTCGAGTCGTTTCAGAACTGACAGTCGGAATTCCTGTCCACCGCGGTCCTGGTGGTGCTCTCGATCGTGCTGCGGCACAAGGGTTCGCCGGAATCGAAGCCGACGAGCGCCACGAACGCCGACACCGGCGCCGGGTAGAGGCGGTTCACCGCTTCTCCCGGCGCGACCGCCGCTCTCTCGAATGAGAATCGCCGGTGTACAAGCAAATTGACGTGATCCTGCGAACGAATGCCGCCAGCCGAGTAGAACGGTTCGACGGGTACCGATGCAGCGGTGGTGCGTTGCCGACGACCGGAGAGCTGCTGCCGCCGAGAGGGCCTCAGAAAAATGACTTCGGGATTGGAACCGAAAGAGCCGGAGCGGCCCCTCCGAGGCATGCTCCCCCGGAGATGCAATTAAAAGAAAACAGCCACCGAAGCTGGTCGGTGGCTGTTTGCCGATCAAGCGGCCTTGGCCATCTCGTTGGCGGAGGCATCGGCCAAGCTGGTAAGCGCTTCGTCGGTCATCGACTCCTCGCCGAGCGTCTGATCGAGCAGTTCGGCGGCGTCGTTCATGCCAAGCACCTCGGCCCAGCGCTTCAGCGTGCCGTAGCGAGTGATCTCGTAGTGCTCGACCGCCTGTGCCGACGAAATCAGACCAGCGTCGATCGCCGGCGTGCCCTTGAAGCTCTCGATGATTTCCTCGCCTTCGGCGATAATGCCCTCGATCGCGTCGCAGGTCTTGCCCTGGGCCCGCTTGCCCATGAGTTCGAAAACCTGTTGGAGGCGTTCGACGTGACCCTCGGTCTCCTCCCTGTGCTTTTCGAACGCCGACTTCAGGTCCGGCGACGAGGCTGCACGGGCCATCTTGGGGAGAGTCTTCAGAATCTTCCGTTCGGCGTAGTAGATGTCTTTCAGCGTATCGTGGAAGAGATCTTCCAGCGTCTTCTCTCTGGGCATGGTTATATCCCTTTGGTTTGGTGATGGGGCTGCTGTGAAGCCCATCGATTTCGTGGAGGTGACAGCCCCCAATCGGGGAGCCGGGAAAATGTTCCCGGACGGCGCTGAAAATCGCTGCCCCCGTGTGATGCTGGGTGGTCGGCGGGTTCAAATCCCCCGCCTCGAACATGACGGTGCTTCGGAGGTGTTCAGGTGATCGCCTGGCCCCTCTCACTGCATCGGCCGGTCATGCTCGACCGGAAAAAATGCGTAGGTCATCCGGGAACAGCTGACCTCGTTCGTGGTTAGGCGAGGACTCAAAGAGGACTTGCCTTGAACATCAGCGGACCCTCCCCAGAATTTCGCTCTGCAGGTGTCCCCCCCATCATTTGCTTTTCCCATTTGCGCTGGGACTTCGTCCTTCAGCGGCCGCAACACTTGATGGAGAGGTTTTCCACCCGACAACGTGTGTTCTTCTTTGAGGAATACATTCCGACAGACCACCACCTGGCTTACCTTGAGTTCCACTCGTTCGAAGGCACGAGCGTGATCGCGGTTCGGCCGCGTGTCCCTCGCGATTGGCACGGGCAACGCCATCAATCTGCTCTGTCGAAGCTGGTCGATGGACTGATTGCGCTTCATGCCTCGCCCGAGAAACCTGTGCTGTGGTTCTACACGCCGATGATGTTTCCGTTCGCAGCCCACGTCGATGCGGCTGCGGTCGTCTATGACTGCATGGACGAACTCTCGAATTTCCGCTTCGCCCCGCCCGAGCTGCGCGAAAACGAAAGAAAGCTGATGCAGCGCGCGGACGTCGTGTTTACCGGCGGACAGAGCATCTATGAGGCAAAACAGCATCAGCACAGCAACATCCACCCGTTTCCCTCGAGCGTCGACGTCGCGCATTTCGCATCGGCAAGAAAGCCACGAACCGCGCCACCCGACCAAGCGAATATGCCAGGTCCGGTACTGGGCTATTACGGTGTCATCGACGAGCGCATCGATCTCGACCTGATCTCGAAGGTGGCGGCTGCTCGGCCCGAATGGTCGCTCGTCCTGATCGGGCCGATCGTCAAGATCAATTCCGCCGACCTGCCCAAAACGGGCAACATCTACTATCTGGGACGCAAGGAATATTCCGACCTCCCAGCCTATCTCGCGGGCTGGGATGTTGCGCTGATGCCGTTTGCCCTCAACGAGGCCACGCGCTTCATCAGCCCGACCAAGACGCCGGAATATCTGGCGGGAGGAAAGCCCGTTGTCACAACGCCGGTGGACGACGTCGTAAGCCAGTACGGACAAGTAGGGGGCGTTGTCGTCGCCAATGGGCCGAAGGCCTTCGTTAAGGCATGCGAAAAAGCACTGCGCCTGGCCCGCCGGCCACAGGCATGGCGACCGGAAGTTGACCGGCTTCTGGCGCAATCGTCCTGGGATCAGACCTTTCGGCGGATGTCGTCGCTCCTCGATCGGGTCATTGGAGAGCGCACGCCAGACCGCGACAGGCCATCCGCGGACGCTCCTGCGGTCAGGCGATTGCGACGTACCCATTTCGACTACCTGATCGTGGGCGCCGGCTTCGCCGGATCCGTGCTTGCCGAAAGGCTTGCGGCGAGCGGCAAACGTGTCCTCCTTTGCGACAGGCGGCCGCATATCGCGGGCAATACCTACGATTTCCGGAACGAGGCCGGAATCCTGGTGCACAAGTACGGCCCGCACATCTTCCATACGAACAGCGAGGAAATCTTCGCCTATCTGTCGCGGTTCACGCGCTGGCGTGCCTACGAACATCGTGTGCTGGCCCGCGTCGCGGACAGGCTTTTGCCAATCCCCATCAACCGGACGACCCTGAACGGGCTCTACGGCCTCGATCTTTCGACGGACGAAGCGGCGGCCGCGTTCCTGGCCAGCAAGGCTGAACCGGTATCGACTATCCGCACCTCGAAGGACGTCGTTGTCAACCAGATCGGCAGCGAACTCTACCGCACATTCTTCGAGGGCTATACCCGCAAGCAGTGGGGGCTCGATCCGTCCGAGCTGGACAAGTCGGTCACAGCGCGCGTGCCGACACGCTCCTCGGCGGATGACCGTTATTTTCTCGACACATACCAGGCCATGCCGGCCGACGGCTTCACCCGGTTGTTCGAAAACATGCTCGATCACAGAAACATCAAAATCGAACTCGGCGTCGAACACGCCGATCTTATCGGCGATCAAATTGCACCGCGGGTCATCTTCACCGGCCCGATCGATGCCTTCTTCGAGCACAGGTTCGGCGCGCTCCCCTATCGCAGCCTGGAATTTCACCACGAAACCCTCGAAGTGGAGCAATTTCAGCCGGCAGCGGTCGTAAACTATCCTGCCGAGAACGCACCTTTTACACGCATAACGGAATATAAATATCTCACTGGGCAGTCACATCCAAAGACGAGCATCTCTTACGAATTCGCAAAGGCCGACGGCGACCCTTATTACCCGATACCAAGGCCAGAGAATCATCTCCTCTACAAGAAATACGAGGAGTTGGCCCGGCAACAAAATGATGTCATCTTTGTGGGACGGCTGGGCACATATAAATACTACAATATGGACCAGGTGGTCGGTCAGGCGCTGGCGACGTTCCGCCGCCTGGCCAAAGCCGACATCGCGTCGGCAAGCTGGACCGCCGCCGCCGAATGAGTTCGCCTGTGAATGCACCGTTGATTGTGCTCGCGACCGACAGCGAGATCCCTTCGGGCGTAGGTGAGCATATGCTTACGCTCGCGCTTGCGATCCGCGACACCTATCGCGTGGCTCTGGCATTTGCGCCAAGCAGCGAGGGCGCATGTTTCCTGAGGCGTGCCGTTGGACACGGCTTCGAAGCGAAGCCGATCGGCAGCAACGTCGCCTTTTCGCGGTGGCTGAAGAGTGCGTCCGCCGCGGTGTTGCATGTTCATGCCGGCATCGGTTGGGAAGGACACGGCCTGGCAAACGCTGGCTGGATGGCCGGAGTACCGGTTATCCGGACGGAACATCTTCCATACCTACTCACCGACGCTGCACAAATCGACGAGCATCGGCTGAGTGTTGGCCTTGTCCAGCGCCTCTGTTTCGTGTCCGAAGCCACGGCTGAATCCTATCGGCATGCCGGCTTTGCCGGATCCAGTGCGGCAGTCGTTCAGAACGGCATCGACGAGCCTAGCCCGACCCGTTCGCGCGCGGCGATACGAATGATGCTCGACATCGATGACGACAACGACATGGTCATCACCGTCGCCCGTTTCACCCCCCAGAAGAACTACCCACTGCTGCTCGCGGCGGCGCGCTTGGTCTGCGAGCGGATGCCTTCCGCCCGCTTCGTTTGGGTCGGCGACGGTCCGGAACGCGCAGCCATCGAAGAACGGGCGACAGCCGCCGGACCGCAGGCGTCGATCACGCTCCTAGGCGAGCGCGACGACGTTCCGGACCTGCTGATGGCGGCGGACCTTTTCGTGCTGCCGTCGCTCTTCGAAGGCCTGCCGTTAGTGTTGCTCGAGGCAATGGCGCTGGGACTGCCGGTCGTCGCAACCCGCATCGGGGGAACCCGCGAAGCGATTGGCGACGACTACCCATGGCTGGTTGCTGCGAACGATACGGACGCGCTCGCGGGGGCGATCGTCCATGCTCTCTCGAACCCGCAGGAACGAACTCGTGTCGGCGCCGCCAACCGCAACCGCTTTGAGCAATGTTTTCGCGCCGAACGCATGGGTCGCGACATGATCGAGCTCTACCGAGCGGTCGTGCCTCACCGGATCGGCGTCGCATGAACGAGGCTCGAATCGGATTCATCGGCGCCGGCGGCATTGCCGAGCGACATCTCGGCGTGCTGCAGGGCATGGAGGATGTACGCATCGTGGCATTTGCCGACACGGATCTGGCTCGGGCTGGCGCCTTGGCGCAGCGGGTGAATTGCAGGGCCTTTGGCTCGTACCAGGAAATGCTGGCGACCGAAGCGCTCGATGCCGTCTACATCTGCGTCCCACCCTTCGCGCATGGCGCGCTTGAGGAGGCGGTCATTGCGGCGGGTTTGCCGTTTTTTCTTGAAAAGCCCATTTCCTTGGACCTCGCCCTCGCCGAGAGGATTTCGTCCCTTGTCGAAAAGCGGGGGCTGGTAACTGCCACCGGCTACAATTGGCGTTATCTCGACACCGTCGAGGAAGCGCGCAGGCTTGTCGCCGGCAACCCTGCGCAGCTTGTCACAGGATATTGGCTGGATCAGACGCCGCCGCCGCGCTGGTGGTGGCGCAACGATGCCTCCGGTGGCCAGATCGTCGAACAGGCCACCCACATCGTCGATCTCGCGCGCTGGCTCGTGGGCGATATCGTCGAGGTGTACGCCCAGGCCGACCACGTGGCGCGGGCGGATTTTCCTGGTCTCGACGTCGCGACTTCGACTGCCGTCACCCTGCGCTTCGATAGCGGCGCGGTCGGTAACCTGTCCGCCACCTGCTTGCTTCGATGGGGGCATCGAATCGGCTTGCATTTGTTTTGCGATGGTCTCGCAATCGAGCTTTCCGACAACCAGATCATGGTGGATGTCGGGCAAGGCAGGCCGGTGCGGGCTTCCCAGAGCGATCCTGTCTACCGCGAGGATCGGGATTTCATCGACGCGGTCCGGCAGATAAACAACGGTATCCGCTGCCCTTACCATGAAGCCCTGCGGACGCATCGGACAGCGTTCGCAATCGCGCGCTCGGCGGCGACGGGAAAGCCGGTTCGCATTGCTGACCCGCACCTGAGGGCGGTCCATGGCTGAGGCGCGCACCATACGCTCGCTCGGCATTGAAGCGCCGGGGAAGCCATACTTCTTCACCTATGAGGAAGGCCCGCCAGCGCACGGACACGTGAGGCTGAACACCCTGTACAGCGGCTTCTCTGCCGGGACGGAACTCACTTTCCTCAAGGGCACCAATCCGTACCTGCACGCGCGATGGGACAACGACCGCGGGATCTTCCTGGCCGGTGAACCCAGCACTTCATATCCGTTTCCGTTCCTCGGCTACATGGAGGTGGCGAGTGTCGCCGAGGCCGGTTCGGGCTTCGCAGCGGGCGAAATCGTGAGTGGCTCGTTTGCTCACAAGTCGGGGCATACCGCCGACCCGTTCCATGACCTGCTCGTAAGGTTGCCCGAGGCAATCGATCCAGTTCTGGGCGTCTTTGTTGCCCAGATGGGTCCCATCGCGGCGAACGGCGTTCTTCATGCCGACGCGGAGACCTTCGGGACAAGCATTCGGAACCTGGGCGAGGGCGTGGCTGGTCGACAGATCCTTGTCGTCGGCGGAGGTACCGTCGGTCTTCTTACCGCGCTTTTCGCTCACCGCGCCGGCGCCGAGGTGATCGTCGCCGAGCCGTCGGCCTACCGGCGACAGAAGGCAGAGCAGTTGGGCTTCGTTGCTTTGACCGAGGAGCAGGGCTGGCAGCACGCTAAAGCCGTATGGCACCATGGTCCCGAGCGAGGCGCCGACCTCGTGTTTCAGACCCGTGCGCATTCCGCCAGCCTGCACGCCGCCCTGCGGGCGCTGCGTCCGCAAGGCACCATTGTCGATCTCGCGTTCTACCAGGGCGGCGCCGCGGACACGCGGTTGGGCGAGGAATTTCATCATAACGGATTGAACATCCGGTGCGCCCAGATCGGACGCGTTCCCCGCGGTCTGTTGCCGTATTGGGATCGCCGGCGGCTCGCCGCCGAGACCATCGGCTTGCTTCAAGACCGGGGCGCCGACATTCTCGATGCGATGATCTCTCATATCGTTCCGATCGACGACGCGCCGGCATTTCTCGAACATCTTCTTGCGGACAGACCTGAGTTCCTTCAGATCGTGTTCCGGTTTTCGCGATGACGACGAACGGACCCACTCGCATCCTGTTCGTCTTCGCCTGGCTGGTCGTGGGCGGCGAGGAGACGGAACTGCGGCTTCTCGCCCGCACGCTCGACCCACGAAGGTATCGCATCGACGTGGTGGCCTGCTTTCGAAAGCCCGGCATGCCGGAGCAGACGCATCAGCAGCTCGAAGTGTTGGGCGTCGACGTCGACACTGCCCCTTACACGCTCTCGTTCGAGGACACGGTAGACTACCTCGCCCACAAGGTGGCGGGATACGATATCGTGGTCTCGTGCCAGAACGTAGCGGACATCTATCCGGCGCTTGAGAAGGTGCACTGGCGTCCACCCTTGATAGAGCATGGCGGCCTGGTTTCGGAGGCTTTGGCCGGGCCGAAGCACTTCACCAATCGCTATGTCGGCGTCTGCCGATCCATCCGAGACGCGGCTGCATCAAAAATGCCATATCGCAATCACCACGCGATCGAGATTCCCTCCATGGTCGACCTTGGCGAGTTCAATCCGTCGACCAGGGCGCGGATGCGCAAATCCCTGGGCATTCCGGAAGATCGGTTGCTCGTGGGGTGGGTAGGCCGGCTCGATGCCAAGAAACGCGTCGAGGACTTTATCGAGGCAGCGGCGATCGTCCACATGACCACGCCGAATGTCCATTTCGTGATCGTCGGCGGAGCGGATGCTTTCATGCCGGAGTATGCCCGGTCCCTGAAAAGCATTGCCGACGCGCACGGACTGACCTCGGCGGTCGCATTCCTCGGTGATCGCCCCGACGTACCCGACCTGCTTGGGGCCATGGACATTTTCGTCTGGCTGTCACGCGGCGAAGGGATGCCGCACGTAATCGCGGAGGCCGGGGCTGCGGGGCTGCCGGTCGTGGCGACTGCCGACAACGGCTCGATGCAGCAGATCGAGCACGGCGTCTCCGGGCTGTTCGTTCCGCACGAATCGCCTGGCCAAGTTGCCGCTGTCATCCAACGCCTGTGCGCGGAGCCGCTCTTGCGCGAGCGGCTCGGCGCGGCGCTGCGAAAAAAGATCGAAACGACCTACAGTGTCGATGTGGTCGTGCCGCAGTGGGAGACCCTGTTCGACACCGTTCTCTCTGAGTGTCGGCCTGCGAACCCACCCAAGCTTTTCGACAGCTTCATCCAAGGTGGCTTCGAATGCTCAACCCACAAACGAAGGGACGGCCAACGCCTAGATCTGGTCGTCGCTACCGGCCACGACATCGAGCCCGGGGCGGATTTCAGGCAACTGCGCCAGCATGGCATCGTCACTGTACGTGACGGCTTGCGCTGGCACATGATCGAGGGGAATGCCCGCCGTTTCGACTGGTCCAGCTTCTTGCCGATATTGCATGCTGCGCGGGATGCCGGCACCCAGGTTATCTGGGACCTCATGCATTACGGCTGGCCGGATGACCTCGATATCTGGTCGCCATCGTTTGCCACCCGGTTTGCGCGCTTCGCGGCAAATGCGGCGCGGGTGGTAAGAAATGAAACCGACACCGCGCCGTTCTACTGCCCCATCAACGAGATTTCCTTCCATGCGTGGGCGGGCGGCGATGGTAACTACCTCAATCCGTATGCGAGGGGCCGGGGTTTCGAACTCAAGGTACAGCTGGCCAGAGCGGCTATCCTCGCCATGCAGGAAATCCGCGCGATCGATCCGCGAGTCCGCTTCGTGCACTGCGAGCCGTTGATCCATATCGCGGCCGATCCATCAAGGCAGCAGGATCGCCTCCAGGCGGAAGGTGCAAGGTTAGCACAGTTTCAGGCATTCGACATGATTTCGGGCGCGCTGTGGCCGCAACTCGGCGGCAGCCCGGTGCTCCTGGATATCGTGGGAGTCAACTATTACCACGACAATCAATGGATCCATGGGGGGCCGCCGATCGATTCGTCGTATCGAGGACACAGGCCCTTTCGGAGCTTGGTGTCGGAGGTTTACGCCCGGTACGGCCGGCCAGTCCTGGTCGCGGAGACCGGGATCGAGGGCGAGCGACGCGCCGCATGGTTCGAGATGGTTGCCGACGAGGTAACGGCGGCCCGGGCCGCCGGTATCCCGGTGGAAGGTATCTGCCTCTACCCGATCATTGATCACGTTGGATGGGACGACGGTAGAGACTGCCCGAGCGGGCTCTTCAGGAATCGACGAGAGGCGGGTCGACGCGCGGTGCATGATCCGTTGGCCGACGCGATCAGTCGCTGGCGTCAACGGTTTGAAGCAGAGCGTGCAGCCGAGCGCTTCAGCGACGCCGCTGAGTAGCCGTTCCGTCGAACCCTCGTCATATGCGTTGCTCAGGCGGTGCGGGTAGAGGGTGCGAATGCATCGATCGAAACGGGGATCGTTGCTGCCATGGCGGCGCCTCCCTACCTACCTCGGCGGAGCCGGACCCTGACGAAACGGCAGGTCATTGGCAAGGTGCCCAGGCTAGAAGGGGAAGCACGTCGTTACGTGGTTGTTGGCGTCGACAACGACACGGACCCGATAAATCGGCTTCCCAGCGGCGTTGAGACCGGTCGGATTTGGGAATCGGTTCTCGTAGACGACTCCGGCCTGGGGCTTGCCGGCGGCGTCCGGTTTCAGGGTGCCGATGGTGCCGTTCTGGACCGTCTCGTTCACAACGGATTTTAGTTTGTTCCAGGTGTCCTGGTTGAATTTCGACGTCTTTTCGGCCTTGCTCCACGGCGCGTGGCGATAGTCCAGGTGGCCCATCCCCGAATCATTGTGGGGTGCCAGGCGGTAGTCAAAGGTCGGCGGCTTCCGGGTGCCCTTTTCGGGCAGCAAGAGCGGTCCTTGTGGCTCTTTGGGTTTGGCAGGAACGTTGCCTCCGCGCTTTGCTGCGACACGCGGGGTCCCGCTCTTGCCCGCGGATGTCCGCATTGGCGTGGGTCCACCAATCATGCCGATGGCCATGGTTATCCACGGAACCATGATCCCCATGAACTGATCGAAAAGCGCGCGAACGGCGATAATTGTCGAGTAGAGTTCCGGTGTGGTGCCGGCACCGATGATGGTTGGTGAGATCACCGCACCACCCGCGCCCCAGAAATAGGCAACGCGCCGGGCGGCGGCGCTGTCGTTAGCCGCCGCCTTCGCCTTTTCGAACGTATCGTAGATCGTGTTGGACTCCGCGTCTGCGCTTCCGAGTTCAAAGTCGACCATGCTCTCGGGAACATGTATCGGCAATTCCATCCCTTCGCAGAACACGTAGTAGCCACTTGGAAATAGACCAAAAGCGACCGCAGTGAATATCTTATCGATATATTTACTGTTACTTCTTGGGTTCGTGTAAACGAATTCGCCTGTGTCGGGATCAATCTCAAGGTCGATTTGATCCGACGCCCCGCTTGCGCCAGGCAGGCCGCCCGCGGGCCCGGCGGATTTCTCCGCAGACAGCGCACCAACGCCGTAGCTGGCGTCAATCCAGCCGGGTTGGCCGGACTGCCGTATCGGTCGACCCCATGACTCCTTCGTCGAAGAGTCAGCCCACGCGATGATGACATTTGCCGGCGCCAGGCTCCATTTCCCAACGCCGCTGTCGTTGTTCAGAGGATCGCGCCAGCGGACACTGCCGTCCGCGACAAAAGTGTAATCCCACCGCCAATTTTGGAATGAGACCCGCCAAGTACCGAGGATCTCGATTTTGTCTTCGGCCATGCACTGACCTCCGACCCCACCCAGCCGAGCATGCCCTCGAAAGAAGATGACGGTCAATCGTGAAAGGGCTAGCCACCTTGAACAATGGAGGACATTGCGATCGAATTGAGGTATAGCCTCCAGCAGTGCAAACGCACCGATTGCTCCTCGTTGTTCGGATTGATTGAGACGGCACGCCGAGCGGCCGATACGCCTTGCGAAACGTCATATTGCGATCGAATTGAGGTATAGCCTCCAGCAGTGCAAACGCACCGATTGCTCCTCGTAGTTCGGATTGATTGAGACGGCACGCCGAGCGGCCGATACGCCTTGCGAAACGTCATCAGGCAGCGCGAATAGATCTGACCTGCCTGGTCCTCAGATCGGTCCCAGGCAAACACCTCGGCCGAGCCCGCCTGCGGCAAGAAGGAGCAGCGGAGCGCCGTCAGCATCGGCTCGGCAACGTCTCGGGGGGCCAGCTTCGAAGCGGTGGACTGATCGGACTGGCCGGTTCTGACTGAAAAGGTAGATTTCGTTCTTGCGCGCGTCAAAAATCTGGCGCGCGCCGCGCCGGCACACAGACCCCAACCCTCCGCCGATCGCCTGGGACTCCGCGAAGCCGCCCCTCCCGGCGTCTCGTGGCGGGCGTATATGCGCAGCGCGGGCCTAGGGCTCAATCCCCCCTGCTGGCTCACCGCGAATGAGGGCGCGCGGACCTCCGGCGGGTGCGGCCACCCGCGAGACCGTCACTGCCCCAAGACCGCCTCCGCCGGCCCAAGCCAGCGCGCCATGCTCATCTCCCGGTACAGCGCTGTGGCATTCAAGCGGCTGAGCGCGGCTGCCTCCGACATGCCCGACCGCTCGCGGAAGTCGGCCAGCATCCGCAAGCCATGTGCCTGTTCCGGTTTGAGGCCAAGGGCGACACTCAGCTCCAACGCTTCCCGAATCCGGTCTTCGGCCTGCACGAGATCGCTGTTGGCCAGCGCGGCGGCCAGCACGCGCAGCGACTCGGCCTCATGTGCCCGGTAACCGAGATCGCGCGACAGGCGCAGGTTCTCGCGCGCCACGTCAGCCGCCGCCTCCCACGCGCCCTGAGCCAGCAGAGCCTCCGCCAGGAACACTCTTACAACGGCAGCGAAATAGATCGCCGGACAATCCCGCAGTGCCTCCTCCAGGAGCTCGATGCCGGCTTCCACCTCGCCCGCCATGGCGCGGGCGTGTCCCAGAAAGCCGGTCTGCCAGGGAAGGGCGAACCTTAAGCCTGCTTCAATGCAAAGTTGGCGATTCTTCTCGAGCATGGGGATGGCCGGCTCCCATTCGCCCCTCAGGAGGTGGGCACGCGCAGGATGCCCTCCCATCACCATATGGTCGAAGGCCGTCGCCTTTATTCTGCGGAGTACCTCGTTCGCTTTGGCAAAGGTCGCGAATGCCCGATCGAACTCGCCCAGTTGGCAATAGCATGTGCCAAGTGTCGCCATCGAATCAATCATCAGCGACCCGACGATGGCGAAATTTCTGATCCTGTCCGGGTCGGGCAAGTTTTCCGGCAGATTTGGGGTGAGGAATGCGACGCCATCCGCGAACTCGCCTGCGGCCCAGCACGATTGGCCGAGCGCGAAGCGTGCGCCGTAGGCGAGTTGGTCATCGCCAAGCGTCCTGGCGATCAACAGCGCAGGCTCTCCGGCAGCCCTAGCATCGGCAATGCGTCCGCCGAAAATGTTGAGCACGTGACACTGCTGGATGGCAATCTCCGCTACCAGCAGGCTGTCGTCCGTCAGGGGTGCCTCTTTGATCGCCTGGTCGAGATGACGGCGCACCGATTGGATATCCCCGACCGCGAAATAGGCGGTCGCGATCGCGCGATTGCTATCGACGCGCTCGAGTGGCGAGCCGCTTCCTTCCGGTTGAAGCCGGAGCGCGTTGCTAAAGGCGCCGATCGCTTCCCGATAGGCGGATTTCTGCAGGGAGATCTTGCCCGCCTTGCGCCAACATGCTGCCGCTTCCGCGCTGCGACCCGCCTGTTCAAGGTGTGTGGCGAGCACTTCGGGTTCGGTGTCGGCAATATCCGGCAGGACCTCCGGCAGGATCTTGGCGATACGAGCATGGACCTCGCGTCGTCTGCTCTTGAGAATGCTCGCATATGCCGCATCTTGCAGCAGGGCATGCTTGAAGACGTAACGGCGGTCCGCGCGCGAACTCCTGAACACGATCTCGATCGAAACCAGCCTGTCGAGGTCTTCCTGAAGAGCCGATTCCGTTCGCCCGAGAACCAGCGCCAGCATGTCCGACGAGAATTCGCGTCCGAACGCGGCGCCGACCTGGGCTGCCTCCTTGGCCGAACCCAGCCGGTCCAGCCTTTCGGTCAGCGCATCCCGCAACGTCGCCGGAATGTGTATTGCGCCATCCACATCGCCGCGACCGGCTTCCAGTACCGAGCCTGTCAGCTCTTCGATGAAAAGTGGAACGCCATCGCTCTTGGAGATGATTTCCGCCGCAACATGCGGGGCTATCGTGTGCCCTTCGCGCATTCGCGAACTGACGATCGCCAGCGCGTCCCGCCTCCCGAGGCGGTTGAGAATGATCGACGCCACGTTTGCCTGCCGCGTCCACGGCGGAACAAACTCCGGTCGGAATGTAACGAGCATCATGGCCTTGTGACCTTCAAGGCAGGTCAGGAGGCGCCCCAGAAACTCCTGCGTTGTCGCGTCGAGCCAATGAGCATCCTCAACGACGATGAGAAGGGGCGCACTTTTTGCCGCCGCCGCCGCCAGTTCCGCCAAGACATCGAGGGCCGCGTCCCGCTGCGCGTCGGGCGGAAGCGATTGGCCAGAATTGTCCGGCTGCGGCGCCCCGAGAGACATGAGGTCGGCGAGATAGGCGAGCGCCGCCCTGTCGAGCGAACTTTGGCCGCCTATGGTGTCCGACAGCTTGCGGAACCGCTCGGAGGGCGTGTCCACGGGCGACGAGAACAATTTGGTCTCCAGATGGCGTACGACCGGATACAGCGCGGTATTCGTGTGCAGCGGAGATGCTTGATACCATATCCGTTGGTCTGCCGCCGTGCGCTGGACCACCTCGGCAACGAGGCGAGACTTTCCGATGCCTGCTTCGCCACTGATCAGGACAAGTTGCGGCTCCCCGTCACAAGCCTGCGTCCAACGGTCGAGCAGCGAACCAACCTCGTGGTCGCGCCCAACAAGCAATCCAAGGCGCCCTCCATGCAAGGCATGGAATCGGCTTTCGGAGGCGACCTCACGGTCGAGCAGCCAGGCGCGAACAGGCGTCTCAAAGCCGCTTATGTTCACCTCGCCCAGATCGGTGAGGGCAAACTGATTCCCGACGAGCTTGCGCGTCTTGTCCGACACGACCACCGTGTTTGGGCCGCCCAAACCTTGCAGGCGAGCCGCGAGATTGGGCGTCTCGCCAACCACCGCTCCACTCTCGTCGACGCCGGCGCCGAAAAAATCACCGACGACGACCTCGCCGGTTGCGATCCCGACCCGCGCCGCGACGACCTCGCCCGAAGATGTGCCGAGTGTCCGAACGGCCTCAATTGCGGCCAGCGCGGCCCGCAGCGCGCGCGCGGCGTCGTCCTCGTGTGCATGCGGCCAACCGAAATAGATCAGCAACCCGTCGCCGAGCGGCTTGGCGACATAGCCGCCAAAACGCGTGATCGCCTGGGAGACGACCTTCTGGTACCGCGCGATAATCTCGCGAACGTCTTCCGGATCGAGGATCGTCGAAAGTCGGGTAGAGCCGACCAGGTCGGCGAACATCACCGTAAGCTGTCGACGCTCTGCAGCCTCTCCCGCCGGCTCGCGCGGTGTCGTTGCAATAGCAAGAGGGGGCAGAGTTTTCAGGTTGGCGATCGCCTTCAGGAGACGTTTGCGCGGCCCAAGGGGCAATCCTATCTTTTCCAGATCGGCTTCGCTGAGATCAGCAAGAACATCGGCCTCGATTTCGTTCTCTCGAAACAAGGCCTCGTAATGGATGAGTCCGAGGCTGCGCAGCCAAGCCCCCATATCCATGTTCGGCGTCCCCTATTTGCATGATGATGATCCCATCGAGCCAGGGTGTCTAGAAAATTGCCCGCGGCCGTCTGCCCATGCGCCAACCCAGCTTTTGTCGCGGATCCCGATGGTTATAGCCGGGACCGATCGGTTGAACCGCGCGATTTCAAGATCGCCATCCGGCCCCTCTCTCCATCCGTTGTCGGGTATCGGTCAGCCACGTTGACGCTGTGCGAAAATCGGACCTATGGTGGGCGCGCGCCAACTGTGGTCAGACCAGATTCAGGCGGTGCATGGGAGCTAGACAACCGCCGGATGGAGCCGGCTCAGGGAGGAATTCAAGTGCTCGACGATCTCATCGAGGAATCCAGGTCGCGTCGCGACGTCTTCAAGGCCATCGGCGCAACGGCACTGGCCGGCGCGCTTCTGGGCTCGGCCGGCTTCAATCCGGCGATCGCACAGGAACTCAAGCCATCCGGCAAGCCGCTGAAGGCTGCCTTCAGCAACGCCGGCCTGCAGGCGACGTGGTGCGCGCAGGGCAAGCAGGCCGCCGAGGCCTGGGCCAAGCTCATGAACGTCGAGGTGACCTGGTTCGACGGCGAACTGGCCGCGCCCAAGCAGCGCGCCGCAATCGACAACATGGCGACCCAGAAATGGGATTTCGTGGCCATCCAGACCTTTGGCATCGGCACGCTGAACGACCCGGTCAAGAAGATGATCGACGCCGGCACCCCGGTGATCGCCATGGATACGATGATGGCACCAGAGGGCCAGCTTGCGCTGCACACCTTCATCGCACCGGACAACGTCTTCATGGGTTCGGTGGTGACCAACGAGCTGATGAAGAAGATCGGTGGCAAGGGCAACGTCGTCATGACGCAGGGCGCGCTCGGCCACACCGGCGCACAAGGCCGCGCCAAGGGCTTCAAGGAAGTCGTCGCCAACTTCCCGGACGTGGTGGTTGTGGACGATCAGCCGGCCGACTGGGATGTCACCAAGGTCGCTCGCATCTGGGAATCGCTGCTGACCAAGTACCCGGACATCGCCGGCGCCTTCTTCCACAATGATGACATGGCGCTCGCCGCACACAACGTCATGAAGGCGAAGGGTCGCGAAGGCATCTTCATCGGTGGCGTCGACGCCATGCCTCCGGCCGTGAATGCCGTGCTCGACGGCACCATGGTCGCCACCGTCCGCAACCCGTCCTGCCGCATCCACGGCTGGGCCGTGGCGGCCGGCGTGTCGGCGGTCGCCGGCGGCGAGAAGACTGGTCCCGGCGGCATCCCGAGCTACATCTGGGCGGACGGTCCCGTCATCACGCAGGAAACCGCGCCGGGCCATCTCTGGCTGCAGAAGAACTTCCTGATCTGATCGGCCACGCGCGTGGCTAAAACGACGGCTGAGCAGGCCGGGGGCGCGGTGCCCCCGGCTGCGGGTGGCGACCAGCGGCCGCCGCTCCTTGAAATGATCAAGGTTTCCAAGACCTTCGGAGGCGTCCAGGCGCTGCGGGAGGTCGACTTCGATCTCGCCGAAGGTGAGATCCACGGCCTTGTCGGCGAAAACGGCGCCGGCAAGTCGACGATGATGAAGATCATCGCCGGGGTCTATCACGGCTTCGAGGGCGAGATGCGCGTCGCTGGCCAGTCGGTGCACCTGCGCTCGCCCGCGGATGCGCTGGCGGCCGGTATCGGCATGGTCCACCAGGAGCTGTCGATCGTGCCCGACCTCACGGTCGCCGAGAACGTGTTCCTGGGCGTGCAGCCGCTGATGGCCGGCGGCGTCGTCGACTGGCGCCGCATGAAACGCGAGGCGAAGCGTCAGCTCGCCAGCCTCGGCTTGGAGATCGACCCTTCGGCGCGCATCGGCAGCCTTCCTGTCGGCATCCAGCAGCTGATCGAACTGTCCCGCGTGCTGTTTTCGGGCGCGAAGATCATCATTCTTGACGAGCCGACATCGGCGCTGTCGCCGCCCGAGGTGGCGCGGCTGTTCGAGGCGCTGCGCCGCCTGCGCGCACAGGGGCGCACGATCGTCTTCATCTCGCATTTCCTGGACGATGTGCTCGCCATTTCGGATCGCGTCACCGTGTTCCGCAACGGCCGCAAGGTGACGACTGAGCGGACCGTCAATCTGACCAAGGACAGCGTCATTGCGCACATGATCGGTCGCGGGACGGCCGAGATGCACATGGGTGAGAGCACCGAGCTGAAAGGCGACGACAGCCGCCCGATCGGCCTTTCCGCCTCCGGCATCAGCGACGGCGCGATGATCAGGGATGTGTCTATCACACTGCGCAAGGGTGAGATCACCGGCGTCTACGGCTTCATGGGGTGCGGCCAGGTGGAACTGGCGCGCGCGCTTTTCGGCAAGGGCCGTTTGACGGCCGGCCAGATCGCGATGGACGGCAAGCCGATTTCGTTCCGGTCGACGGCATCGGCGCGGAGGGCCGGCATCGCCTATGTGCCGGAAAACCGGCGCATGATGCTGTTTCGCACAGAGCCGGTCTACAAGAACGTGACGATCTCGATCCTCGACAAGATCGACCGCCTCCTGCTGCGCCCGGGGCGCGAGCGCGCCATCACGGAGCGGCACATCAAGGACCTGCAGATCAGACCGCCGCTGCCAAACGCGTTGCTCGGCGGGCTTTCGGGCGGAAACCAGCAGAAGGTTGCACTGGCCAAGTGGCTCACCGAACTCCCCAAGGTGCTGATCCTGTCGGAGCCGACCCGCGGCATGGACGTCGGCGCCAAGGAGGACGTCATCCGCATCGTCAAGTCGATGCGTGAGCGCGGCGTCGCAATCCTGGTGCTGTCCACCGAACCGGAGACGATCCTCACGCTGGCGGACCGTGTGACGGTGCTGAAGCGCGGCGCGGTCGCCCGCGAGTTCACCACCGGCCACATCGACAAGTCAGACCTGCTGGCGGCCGCATGATGCCGCGCGCCAACTCCTCTCGCAAGAATTCCGGCTTTCGCAATCGGACCCAACGATGACCGTAACCAACGAAACCGCCCGGCCCTTCTCGCTTGGCCACTTTGTCGCCGAGCAGATGCGAAACATCGCTCCGGTCTTCACGCTTATCGTACTGGTGATCTTCTTCGCCACCCAGGCCGAGAGTTTCCGGACGTTCGACAACTTCATGAATATCCTGAGCCAGGCCTCGATCACCGGCATCATCGCGGTCGGCCTCACCTTCGTGATCCTGACTGCCGAAATCGACCTGTCGGTGGCCGCGATCGCCAACGCGGTCGGCATCCTGGTCGCGTTTTTTACGATCCAGCCCGACTACGTGAACATTGCCAACATGCCGGTGCAGGGGTGGATCGCCATCATCCTGACGCTGACCGCCTGTTTCGCGCTGGGCCTGGTGACGGCTTTCGGCGTGACGGCGATCGGCATTCCGTCCTTCATCATGACGCTGGCGATGATGCAGATCGCCAACGGCATCTCGGCGATCCTGGTGCGCGGACAGATCGCCTACAACTATCCCGAACTCATCACCACGCTGGGTTCCGGCACGATCTTCGGAGTCAAGTGGACCATCGTGATCTGCCTGCTTTTGATGCTGTTGGCGCACCTCGTGCTGACCTACACGCGCTTCGGACGCTATGTGTATATGGTGGGCGGCAATCGCGAGGCGGCCGAATATTCGGGCGTCAACGTGAAGATGATCATCGCCTCGGTCATGATCATCAGCGCGATGTGCTCCGGCATCGCCGGCATGCTCGGCGTCGCCTATTTCGGCTCGGCGCAGCAGAACCAGTTCGACACCTTCCTGCTCGATGCCATCGCCGCAGTGGTGGTCGGCGGCACCAGCCTGTTCGGTGGTCGCGGCGGCATCGGCAACACGATCATCGGACTGCTCGTGCTCGGCGTGCTCAACAACGGGCTGGACCACATCCAGATCGACAGCTTCCTGAAGATCCTGATCCGCGGGCTGATCCTGCTCGCCGCTCTGGTGATCAACGTCTACGCGCAAAAGCTGCGCGAAAGCGCGCGGGACTGATTTTCGGTTTCAGCCCGAGCGCCTTTGCCCGCCCCGTTCGCCTTTGCGTGCGGTCGGGCAGGCGCGTCGCGGCATTTGCAATCGGGAAAGATTTTGGACGTCCGCGCCTCGGCGAAGTCGTCGCGCTTATCTGAGCTAGGGGTCTGCACCGAAATCCTGCCAGACCTCGTAGCCATCGTAGGATGGCGCCTTGTCGGTTTCGCAGCCCCCGACATGACCGCCATACACGCCCTCGAACGGAAAAACGGCTTCGCTCATTCCGTCGCTGCCCGTCCTCAACCTGACGACCAGTAAGGTTTCGCCGCCTTTGACGATGCGCATTTGCGGGACGTCCTGCCATGTGTCGTCACGCTGCAGCTTGGCCCCTTCCGCTAGAGTTTTCGGAATCGGATTGCCCGTGTCCGGGTCGGTTTCGTCGGCAGAGATCATCACAAGCCTGCCGTCGCCGGATGTGAAGGTCAGCGAAAAGAACGGCTCGGTAAAACTGCAGCGCAGCGTGGCCGAATGGGCCTCGCCGGTCGCAACCGCCAAAACCAGGGCCGCTGCGATCCAGAATTTCATTTCGGGTCCTTTCCACGGTCACGGCGCGGCTTCGGAGGTTGTCGATGTCGGTCTTGCGCATGCTTATCGCAAGATGGCCGGCGGAGCCGAAGGCGCGTCGGTCTGATGGCTGCGCCGCGGTCGAGGGCAGGTCCGAGGCCGCGCCGCTGCCTGGGCGGGGTGGTATCGGGTCGCGTTGATCGTTAGTAAGCCATTTGGGTAACCGTTGTTGACACTCCGGTCGCGTCACTCTATAGTTATCCAAATGGATAACTTATCGCCACGCCTCGACACTGTGTTCGGCGCTCTCGCAGACCCCACCCGGCGAGCAATCCTGGCGCGACTGGGCGAGGGAGAGGCGTCGGTCGGCGAGCTCGCCCGGCCGTTCGCCATGGCGCTGCCGAGCCTGATGAAGCACATCCGCGTGCTGGAAGCCGGCGGCCTCGTGGAGTCGGAAAAGCGCGGACGCGTTCGCACTTGCCGGCTGAAGCCGGCGGCCATGAGCGAGGCCGAACATTGGCTGGTCGAGCAGCGCGCGGTCTGGGAATCCCGTCTCGATCGCCTCGCCGCCTATGTGAACACGATCGAAGAGAAATCGCGGGCGAAAGGTCCAGCCGAGTGATCGGCACAAGATGGCAACGCCGTTTGCGCCAACTTTCCATCTGCATGCTCCGCGAACCCACAGTCGGATATCGTAATCAAAGGATTTGACCATGACCTCGTCCAACAACTCGCTGGCCCAATGGGCACTTGATCGCGAAATCGTCCTCTCGCGGGTCATCGGCGCCCGTCGCGACGTCGTGTTTTCGGTCTGGGCCGACCCAAAGCATCTGCCGGTCTGGTTTGGACCGGCCGGCTTCGAGATCGAAACAAGGGAGATCGACATCCGCGTCGGCGGGTTGTGGCGCTTCGACATGATCGCGCCCGATGGGCGCCGCTATGCCAATCGCATGCTGTTCCGCCGCATAGAGCCGCCGGTCCTGATCGAGATTGACCACGGATCGGATGTCGATAACGATCCGGGGCAGTTCCGGACGACGATCACCTTCGACGAGCAAAGCGATGGCAGGACGGTGATCACGCTGCGTCAGCTGCACCCCACCAAAGCCCAGCGCGACGCCGCCATCGGCTTTGGCGCCGTCGAGTACGGCTATCAGACGCTCGACAAGCTGGCGCGACATGTCGAGTCGTTGCGCGCCTGAAGCAGCGGCCAACAGGTCGTGCGCGGCGGAAGCGAGGACTACCGTCGGGCCGGGTCGCAACCTGCCGGGACGCGGCTGCCGCTTGCCGCGACTACGATGCATCAATCTCGCCGAGCCGGCGCAGCACGAAGGCGATGAAATCGTCGAGGCGACCGTTGCTGGCAAAGACCCTCGGCATCCGGACGATCATCTCGATCTGGTCACCCATTCCCATCAGCACCACTTCCGATCGGCCGGGATAGGGTGTCCCTATGAATGTGCGCGCCTGAAAGCCCGGGCAGCTGTACATGCCCGGGGGGAAGCGGCCCTGATTGGAGATCCCGGCAGTGATAATCGGGCTGCGGGTCCGGTATAGCTTGACGATCCACCAGGCCAGCGAGTGTAGCCACGAGCGCGGCAGCAATTTCGCAAGGTTTTGCCCGCGCAGGTGGACAACGTCCATGCGCGCTTCCAGAAGCACGTCGAGCTTGCGCCGAAAGTCCCGCGAATCCTCGCCCTTTGCCAGGGGAACGAGCAGGACACCGAAGAAGTTGGCTGTGGACAGCAGTCCTGGCGCGTGCCGCCGCAGGTCCACCGGCACCGAAAACACGACCGGATCATCGCCTCTCTGATGCACGTATTCGGCCATGATCTGCGCAACGCGGCCGAGTATGTTGTGCCCAGACGTGTGCAGCGTGACGCGGCGCCATTCGTCCGCGCCATCTTCCCCGGCGGGTGGCCCCGTCAACCGGTCGGTCTTCTGCCTTTCCGGCAATCCTTCTGGCGGCTTGCGGGGCGTCACCTGATCAAGGAGGTCGGCGTCAACGAGAGCAGTGTTCGTGCCGAGAAGCGCCTCTCCCCTCAGGGCGCGAAACACATCCGCCAGAAAATGCAGGGTACCCCGGCCGTCCATGACGCAGTGCAGGGCCCGTATGATGACGAGCTTGCCGCGGGGCGATTTGTTGACGAGCAGCAGTTCGACTGTCGGTCCGCCATCGAGCGACAGGGGCACGGTGGCAAAGAAGCCGCCACCATGCTGGGACATTCCATCCCAATCCGTCTGCTCGATGATTCGCAGCCTTGCCGACTGCCCGTCGCCCTTCCATCGGGCGAACAGGGAAGTTCCGACGAGCCGCATGTGACTGCCGGGATTGGCAGCGCCGGCCTGCTCCAGGGCCGCCTGCCACGCTTCGGGAACGAAGTCGGGGCCATCACCCTCGAAAATATAGGTCACCACGAACGGCGTCGGGTCATCCGGACCATTGCCGAAGCTGGCGTGAAAGTACTCGCTTGCCGAGAGCAGCCGTTCGATCACCGCGGGCCGTTGCAGTGGAAGCACGTTCAGCGCCCGCGGCTGAGTTCATCAGCGCCCGCGGGGGATCGGCCCCGTGCCGATCGCCCACCGATGACGGAAGCGGTTCGCAGGGCGAGCGCGATGATCGTCAGGGCCGTGTTGACCGCGCCCGCGGACGGCAGCACGGAGGCGTCGGCAACATAGAGTCCCTCGATGCCGTGGACCATTCCGTCGCGGTCGACCACCGAGGTGGACGGATCGTCTCCCATCCGCGCCGTCCCTGCCGGATGCGACAGATGGCAGCTCGGTGGCGCGATGAGACGATAGCCGGCCCGGCGAAAGGCTGAGACAAGCAGGTTCTTCAGCCGCTTGAAGGTCTTCGGATTGCGTGGCGGTTCGATCCGACCGACGAATGTGTCGTCCTTGAACAGCAGCCGAGCCTCGCGGGTCGGCGGCGCATCCGTCATGTAAAGAAAGGAAACGTATCGGCTCGAAAGTGCCTTGATGATCGGGTGGACAAGACGGGGGGCGAACTCCCACATCGGCATCTTTCCGACGATCTGGACAGTCCCTGTCGGGTAGGGCCACGCGTCGTCGGGTTCGTAATACTTCATGATGCCGAAGGTCTTGATGTGCGGGTTGCCCACCGGTTTCCATCCCATGGGCAGCACCGCGTAGCCGGCATAGTGGCCGCACAGATAACGGCCAAGCGCTCCGCCATTGTTGCCTAGACCCTCGGGGTGCGCGTCCGTGCGCGAGCGTCGCAAGAGCGAAGGCGTACCGGAATAGCCGCACGCCGAAACGACGACACCGGCATGCACTTCCCGGGTCTCGCCGTTTATTCGAATGAGGGCACCGGTCACGCGCGCGCCGGTTCTGTCGGTGAGGATGCGCAGGCACTCCGCGCCCGTCACAAGGTCGACGAGCCCGGACTTGAGCGCGGGGCGAAGGGCGGCTGTCTCGGCATCCATCTTGGCGTCGAGCTGGCACATGTATCCGTCGCATGTGCCGCACATCACGCATTTGCCACCCGGACCATAGTCGATTCCCAGCGGTATGGGAGAAACCGCCGTACCTGTCGCTTCGAGACTGTCCACCAGTTCCCTGAGCAACGGATGATGCGGCAGGGGCGGATAAGGGTAAGGGCCGGACCTCGGCGGCTCGCTCGGGTCGCCATAGGACGATCCATGGACGCGGAACAAATGCTCCGCCTCGACGTAGAATGGCTCAAGTTCGCCGTAGGTGATCGGCCAGGCCGGAGACACCCCCCCTTCAAGGGCGGTTTCGCGAAAATCGCTTTCGCGCATGCGGTAGAGCGATGCGCCGTAGAATTTGCTCAGGCCGCCCACGCAGCCCCATGACTGCAGTTTCTGCCAATCCTTTGGAAAGACCCGCGCCATGAACAGGCCGATCGGATCGCCCGCCTTGCGCTCCGTCGTCGTGACGGCTTCCCCCTGCTCCACGACCAGAACCCTGAGGCCCTGAGCGGAAAGCTTGTAGGCCGTAGTGCTCCCGCCAGGACCACTGCCGACGACAATCGCATCGTAGGACGGCGCCGGCGTCAAGGCCGCACAGAAGCGGATCCAACCACCAATTCTGTCCCTTTTTTCTCTGCCAAAGCGGGCATTGCATAGCGCGGGAGTGAGCGCAAGGCGCGTCTTCCGCCACCCACCACCCCAAGGGGCGGGTCAGCATTGACATTAAACCTGCTGTACAGGCTAGTCCTTCAAGCGCCGCTGGCGGTTGTGTTGCCTTGCGAAAAAGCTGGCCGCGTGTCGCTCGAGAATTGCCACCGCCCTGGCGATTCCGTCCTCGCCCTCGATCTGATTTGCCAAATCAGCGACTCGCCTGCGCATTCCCTCGTCGTTGATAGCCTTCGCGATCGATCTGCTCAGCCTTTCCGCATTCAGGCGACTCATCCTGCCGCCGTCCACGCCCACGCCAAGCCGTTCGATGATCTGTGCCCACGCGAACTGGTCGAAGCCCACCGGCATCATGATGCTGGGAACCCCTGCGCGCAGGGCGGTGGCGGTAGTGCCGGCCCCGCCATGGTGAACGACCGCCGCCATGCGCGGGAAAAGCCGGCTGAACGGCGCGTTGTCGATGAACATGACGCTGGAGGGCGCGTCGATGCGGGTGAGTGCGCCCCCTCCCCCGGTGACGATCACCCCGCGATGGCCACTCAGCTCCAGCGCACGCACAACCTCACGGGTTCGCTTCTGTGGATTGCGTCCCGTCATGCTGCCGAAGCCGAACAGCACCGGCGGCGGGCCACTGTCGAGGAAATCCCGCAGGTCCCGCGGAAGCTCCCAATCCGCCGGTGCGCGCAGCAACCAGTAGCCGGTGACGTGGTCGGTCTCCGGCCAATCCGCCGGTTTCGGCAAGACGGCGGGGCTGTAGGGGTAGAGCGTCGGCGAACCCGCTGCCTGTGCCGGGCTGACCATCTCCGGATAGGATCGCAGTCTGGGCAGCCCCTGTCTGCTTCGCCAGACGTTCAGCGTCTTGCCGAAGATGGCCCATGCGATTCGCTGGGCCACGCGCTGGGTCCAGAAATTGTATGCGCCGCCGAGAGAGCCGCGCCAACTCAGCAGGAACGCGGGAAATTCGCGGGTCGGAGTAGCCGGAAAGGCATGCGCGAAGGCGACAGCCGCCCCGGTTGCAGCGGCAATCTCGACCCCGCCCCACGCAACGCTCGTCTGCAGGATCAGGTCCGCGCCCTTGCAGGCGGCAGCGTAGTCGTCGATGACGCCAACGGCCTGCTCAGTGGGGTTCTGCGACAACGGCCCCGCATCCTGCCGGCGCCCAGCCATGAACCCGCCGGTGTCGAAGCGCGTCGCAAACACCTCGACGCCGAAGGAGCCAATCCAGCCGGCATATTGCGCCGGCGCGGCGATCGTCACCTCGTGACCCGCCCGCTCGAGGCCTGTTGCCAGCGCCAGATAGGGCTCGATGTCGCCTCTCGAACCCACGGTCAATATCGCAATCTTCATGTCATCGTCGCATCTTGACCCATATGACCGTGCCTGGGCCGAACTCCCATGGCGGTCAAGTTCGTCGGTTGAACAGAGTCGTCCCCGAAACTTAACCGGAAGCGTGAGGCCTTGTTCGCTGCGCAGTCCCGATTATCTTGAGACAGCACGAATATCCAGCGATCGCATGGCACAACGCACCGGCAGCGCCGACCTTCCGCTTCACAATGGCCGTGTACCGCCTTGGCTGGCACGGCGCATGGCAACGCTCGGCGGCGTAATCTGCGAGGCCATCGTCCACCACTACGGCCGCGACGAATTCCTGCGGCGACTGGCGCATCCCTTCTGGTTCCAGTCGTTCGGCGCCGTGATGGGAATGGACTGGCATTCGTCCGGCATCACGACAAGCGTCATCGGCGCTTTGAAGCGCGGGCTGGCTCCGCTGTCCGGCGAACTCGGCATTCACGTTTGCGGCGGCCGCGGACGGCACTCGCGGCAAACTCCCGACGAACTGATGTCGTTGGGGGAGCGCAGGGGGCTCGACGGTCTTGCGCTGACGCGGGCAAGCCGGCTGGTGGCCAAGGTCGACAGCGCGGCGGTGCAGGACGGCTTCGACCTCTACCTTCACGGCTTCTTCGTGACTGACGACGGGCATTGGACCGTGGTGCAGCAGGGCATGAACGGCAACCTCCGCCAAGCCCGGCGTTACCATTGGCATTCCGGCGACGTCGTCGACTATGTCGATGCACCGCACAGCGCGATCGACGGCCCGGCGCAGGGTGAGATCGTGAACCTGACCGACAGCCGCGCGGCCCGCTCACGCGCGGCGCAACTCGAACTGCTCGCCGACCTCGGTCCGGATCGAATCGCCGATCACTATGCGGGGCTTGCCGGCAAACCCGCCGCGCAGCCGGAGCTTCCGCATCTGATCATGCCGGCGCATCACGAGGTACGGTCGAGCGATGTCTTCATCCGCCGGCTGCACGGAACGCTGGCGGCAGCACAGGAAAGTGGTCCGGTCGACTTCCCGGAACTGCTTCTTATTCCCGGCGTGGGTGCGCGCACCCTGCAGTCGCTTGCAATGGTTGCGGAGGTCGTGCACGGGGCTCCTTACCGGTTCCAGGATCCCGCGCGGTTTTCGCTCGCACATGGCGGCAAGGATCGTCACCCATACCCGGTCCCCACCAAGGTCTATGACGAGACGATCCGGGTGATAAAGGACGCCGTCGGCAAGGCAAAGCTCGGCCGCGACGATCAACTCGAAGCGATCCGCAGGCTGGACCAGCAGGCACGCCGGCTGGAGCGTTCGGCAGAGGGACCGTCGTTCGAGGCTTTCGTGGCGAGGGAGCGCGCCGCTTCGCCGTCCTATGGAGGCCGATCGGTTTTCGGGTGGGAAAGCGACCTCGTGAAGGAAGCAGCGCCGCCGGGAAAGCAAGACGGCGTCGGCGCGCGTCGCGGTTAGTGCCGCGGCGCGGCGCAGGCAGCCTTCGGGGAGGCGAAGAGTTGCAGCGGGGCTTCCCAGTCCGACTTCGCTTCGCTGCGCTCGCCGGTGACGAGCGTCCGCATCTGCGACAGGTAAGTCTCGATGAAAAAGGCGGTCTGCGATTCCAGCGGCGTGTAGGGGCCGGGGCGGTAAGCGCGCGAGGCGATGCCGGTGGCGTTGTCCTCGGTGATGATCTTGTCCTGCACCGTGGTCACGTCCCACATCCACGAGACCTTGTCCGTCTCGACATTGGCGTCGGCGTCCTTGTCGACCAGCCAGGTGAGGATCACGTCGGTCTCGCCGGCGCTGCGCGGGATCATCTGGAACATCGTCAGGTAGTCGTTCGGCGCGCTGAGGAAGGACAGGCGTCCGATGCGGAAGCCGCTCTCGCCGCCGTCATAGCCGGTGCGCCCGCCCATCAGCCGCGAGACCGGCCCGCCGTCGTCCGAAAGCGTGCTGCGGCCCGAGCCGATCGGCTTGCGATGCATGGCGAAGGGCATTGTATCGAGGCCGCCGGGCTCCCAGACGCCCTTGTTGAACTCGGCGTCGCCGATCACGCTGTGCCAGGCCTCCACCTCCTCTTGCCAAGCGGCCGCCTGGCCCTCATCGCGCATGGCCGTCACCTTCACGTGGCCGTTGACGCGGAAATATTCGGGATGCGCCGGCCGGCAGTGGTAGCATTCGAGGAAATTCTCCAGCACCAGCTTCCAGTTGGCCATCGTCGGATAAGACTTGCGGGCGACGATGCGCGCATTGTCGACGCCATGCTCGCGCAGAAGTCCGGTCAGGCCGGACGCGACCGGCTCGATGTCCGGCAGCCCGGCCGGATCCAGCCCGCACAGCACCAGCCCGCCGAAGGCCCGCGTCGGCACCTTCTGCAGGCCGAGCGTCTCGGGATCGACGTCTTCCGGCAGATCCTGCCGCGTCTGCAGTTCGCCGGTCAGCCGGAAGGACCAGGCATGGTAGGGGCACACCAGCAGGCGACCGCGGCCGTCCTTGGTGCAGATGCGCGAACCGCGATGGGTGCACACATTGTAGTAGGCGGCGATGTCGTCCTCGCCGTCACCGAAGCGCACGACGATGATCTCCTCGTCGAACAGCTTGCGCACGATGTAGCGGCCCTTTTCAGGCAGCTCGCTGGCATGGGCGACGATCACCCATTGACGCGGGAACCACAGTTCGCGCTCCAGAGCGAAGATCGCCGGATCGAGATAGAATTCCTGCTGCAGCGACCAGTTTGGACGGTGGTCGTCGATAAGCCGAACGAACGCGTTTCGGTCGATGGCACCACGATCTGCGCTGGCTTGCATGGATATCTTCCGCCGCTGGCCCGAGAATGACTTTTCCGTAGTCTCATCAGGAAAGCCTTGCCCCTCAACCATGATTTTGGCAGGCTTCCATATGGAAAAGGCATGGACGGCATCGCACGGTGAAGACGCTCAAGGCAGCCCTTCCGCTGCTCAACGCCATGGTGGCTTTCGAGGCGGCGGCGCGGCGCGGCGGGCTGACGCCGGCAGCTGAGGAACTGGCGATCGCCCAGTCGGCGGTCAGCCGGCATGTCGCAAATCTCGAGCAGCGGCTGGGCGTCGAACTTTTGCTGCGGCGGGGCAACCGCGTCGCCGTCACCGAAGAGGGCGGCCTGCTCGCCGAGGCGATTCGCGAGGGGCTCGGCACGATCCGCCAGGCGGTGGAGCGCATCGCCGAGCCGCAGCGCGACTCACTTGTCATCGGCAGCGGCTACGATCTCGTGCAGGCGTGGCTCATGCCGCGCTTCGACCTTGTGACCGCGCATGTGACCGACGGCCGCGTGATGCTTCTGACCTCCGCCGATCAGAAGGCGCTCAACCAGCCCGAGGTGGCGATTTCGATCCGCTTCGGGCAGCCAGACGAATGGCCTGGCTTCGTCGTCGAAAAGCTGTTCGACGGCGAGTGGTTTCCGGTCTGCTCCCCGGCCTTCTTGCGCCGCCATCCGGCGCTTGCCTCGGAAGACCCGAGAGCCTTCCTCGACGTACCACTGCTGCACCTTGCGGCCGCGCCGGACGCAGTGGACAACTGGAAATCCTGGATCGGCACCAGCCGCAGCCTGCCCGGCCCGACCTTTTCCAGCTATCTGCCGATGATGCACGAGGCGATCGCCGGGCGCGGCGCGGCGCTGGCCTGGGCGGGCTTCGTCGAGGAGCAGCTGCGGCTGGGGCAGCTCGTTCGGCTCACCAAGGCTTCACGTCGCGACGCGGGCGATTTCTACATCCTGACGCGGAAAAAGGCCGCGCCCATGGTTCGCGCCGTGGTGCAGGCGCTGCGCGAGAGCGCGACGACGCGGTAGACTGCGCCCTACTCCGCGGCCTGCGCGCCGAAGCGCGCGGCTTCCGCCCGGCGCGCGCTCCACGCCGGCATCGCGGCCTCGACCTCGGCCTCACGGCCGAACGCATCGCGGGCAAAGCGCTCGGGACGGAAGCGGGTCGCGTCGATGATACGCGGATTGTCAAGCGCGATCTCGGATGCCAGCCGCCCCAGCCCCGGGCCGTGGCTGACGCCGGTTTCGTTGTCGCCGCCGACCACGACGACATTGGTGGCGCCGGGCACTTGGCCGGCGACCAGCTGGAGGTCCGGCGTGTAGCAGGGCATGCCCTGCGACCAGCTGGAGACCTTCGAGCCGCGCAGTGGCGGGAACACGACCTGCAACCCAGCCAGTTCCTGGTCGACCATGGCCTGCATCAGCGCCTCGTTGTGCGGCTGGCCCGGCTCGATCGCGTCCTCGCCCAGCCGGTGCACAGGCGTGTAGAAACGTCCCGTGCCCCACATCACCGCTCCAAAGGTCTCGCGCAGCCACAGCCGCAGTTCGCGACACTGGATGGTCGGCAGCGTCTGAGGCAGCCCCCGGTCGTCGGTGACGACACGGGTCGCGATGACGCGCAGCAGCGGCAGGCGCCAGCCAAGCCCGTCAAGGAGTTCGTTGTTCCAGGCGCCCGCAGCGATGACTGCGGCATCGGCTTCGATGGCGCCCGCGATCGTCTCGAGCCGCACGCCGCTGCCGAAATCGTGGATGCCGGCCACGCGCACGCTTTCGAGAATTTTTCCGCCCAGTCTTTTGATCTCGCCGACAAGAACCTTCAGCGCCAGGCTGGTATCGACCTGGATGCCGCGCGGATTGTAAGCGCCCGAATGGACCCGTGCCGGGTCGACCAGGCCGCCCATCTTCTCGCCGATCTGCGCGGCATCGATGTCCTGCATCTCCTTCGGCGCGTAGGGCGAATCGAGCACCGGCCGGACGAACTCCTCGCGGCCCTGTTCGGTCAGCGCCATGATCAACGTGCCGTTGGGCCGGTAGCCGATCTCGGTGCCGAGCGTGCTCAGCATGCGATAGAAGTCGAGCCCGTACTCCTGCAGCGTCAGCCCTTCCTCGCCGAGCGGAATCATGCCGGCGGACCAGTGCGACACGAAGCCGGCGCCGGCGCCGGTGGTCGCCGCGCCCGCTTTGCCGGCCTCGACCAGCGTGACGTCGGCGCCGGCCTGCAGAAGGTGGAAGGCGGTGGAGCAGCCGATGATGCCGCCGCCGATGACGACGATCCGCTTGCGCGCTGAAGCCATGGTTTTTCTCCGCTTAGCTTGCCGGTGCGACCGAGGCACCGACGTAATGGTCGAGCCACCACAGTATGCGGGCGGCACTGTCGATGTATTCCGGATAGACGCGCACGCTGTGGCCGGCGTTCGGATAGGTGAGAAGCGCACTCGGCGCGCCGGAGCGCAAGGCGGCGAAGTGACACTCCAGCGCCTGCCCGGGCGGCGTGCTCTTGTCGATGCCGCCGGCCAGGATCAGCATCGGCACCGGCGCCTTGTGGCGGAAAAAGGCGGGGCTGCGCGAGAAATAGGCGCCGCCCGGCGCCCAGGGCGAGGATCCCAGCATCAGCTCGTCGAATTCGGGAATCTGCGAGGTGCGGTGCTGGCTGTACCAGTCGCCAACCGGCGAGATCGGGATGGCGGCGGCGAAGCGGTCTGTCTGGGTGGGCAGCCACGCCGACATGAAGCCGCCATAGCTGGTGCCGGTGACGGCGACGCGCCTGGCATCCACCAGCCCGCGCGCCACCAGCGCATCGACGCCGCTGGTGACATCCAACGCATCGGCTCCGCCCATGTCGCCTTTCACGGCACGCACGAAGGTGTCGCCGCGGCCCGTGCTGCCGCGCGGGTTGGGAAACAGCACGCTCCAGCCGCGGCGTACCAGCAGCGGTGCGGCGCGCATGCGCGCCATCCAGCGATTGCGATGCGCCGAGATCGGCCCGCCATGGACATCGACCAGCAGCGGCGTCGGGCCGGTGGTTCCGGAGGGCCGCAGCAGCCAGCCCTCGATCTCCCACCCATCGGCCGCCTTCCATGCCGTCGGCTCGACGGACCCCCGACCCTCCATCGCGGCGGCAGCGCCCGGCGCTGCCAATCTCACGACTTCATGGAGTTGGCCGCCCCTCAATTCGGCGAGGAAAGGCGCACGCGCGTAGCCTTCGGCAACGAACAGCGAACCGGCCTCGCCAAACGGCACGGCCGCGGGCGCCCACTCGCCGCTCGTCAGGTCCATCGACGACCAGCTTTCGCTGTAGCCTGCATCGAGGTCGAAGTCGGCTACAACGGTTTCGTGGCCGCGCAGGCCGGCAAGATGCAGCCGATTCGGCGAACGCCACTCGATCGAGGTGACGTCCATCCCGGCAGTCGAGGGTGTCTCGAGCTTGCCCGATGTGAGGTCGAGTATCGATAGCTGGCCGGCCACGAGGCCGCGGTCGCTGCAGAAAGCCTCGATGAAGGCTGCCCGGCGGCCGTCCGGCGAGCCACGCAGATAGCCGAGTTGATCACGGGGTGTATGCACCACGTCGACGCGGCCGGAGGCCAGGTCGATGCGGGACAGAACCGAGGCATACCAGCTGCCCTCGGCATGGTCGCCGCTGGTGATCGCGATTATGGCGTCGTTGCCGCACCAGGCGGCATCCCAGGCATTCAGCGGCGGCGCGGTGAGCGCGCGCGGATCGCTGGTGCCGTACCAGACGAAGACGCGGCGCCATAGGTCGTCGCCGACACCCCAATAGAGATCCGGCAGCCAGGCCGGCGCATTGTCGGCGTGCTTCTGCGCATAGCCGCCGTGGATGCCGGCCACGTCCGCGCCCTGCCCGGCAACGACCAGCAGCAGGCTGCGTCCGTCGGGAGCCCAGTCCATCTGTTCGATGCGTCCCGGCAGCGCCGTAGTCGCGACGACCTCGGTTGCGGACCATAGCTCGATGCGATCGCTGCCGGGCTGGTAGCCGGCGCAGGCCACCGCCAGCCGGCCCCCGTCGGGAGACAGGGCGATCTGGCGCGTATCGCGATCGTTGAGTCGGGTGATCGCACCGCCATTGCGGGACACCGAGTAGAGACGATTGGAAACGCCGCCCTCGAAACTGGCGCCAAAACTCTGACCGATGAAGTACAGGGCGCCGCTCGCCTGATTGCCGCAAAGACCGCGCGCGCCAAACACGTGGCCGTCCCGCCCGAGAAGTGCCGCGAAGAACGCCTCGGCCTCCTGGAATTCGGTCGACCGGCGGAAATCCTTCGCCATCGTGGCGGCAGGCTTGCCTCCGGCCGACGACGGGCCGGCGCCCGGGTCGGTTTCCTGATCCTTCGCCATTTCGAGACGCTATCCCCTCAGCAGATTCGGCATCCAGGCTGCCGCGGATGCGGCACACAATAGCGGGCGAAGGCATCGCGTCCAGCCGGGCGGGCCTCAGGTACGGGGCCACGGCGGTCGAACCGGCGGGCCAAGAACCTGCGTCAGGCCTGCTCGCTTGACCCTCGTCGCCGCCCAAAGATAGATCGTCTGACAAGAATTTCCGGATCGGCGACGCGGAGACGGCAATGGATATCGGCAGCGCCGCGAAGTCGATCCTCGACAGCGGCATCATCTGGGATGCGCATTCCGGCTTCATGCCCGACCGTGCGGCCAATCTCGACAATCTGAGGATCTGGCGCGACGCCGGCGTCAACTACCTCTCGGTCGATGTCGGCTTCGACCTCTACCCGTGGCATAAGACCGTGGAGACGCTTTCGGCCTTCCGGCACTGGGTGTTGGCGCACCCGGACGAATATGCGCTCGCCGTAACCGTCGACGACATTCTCGCGGCCAAGGCTGCCGGGAAGCTGGCGATCACCTTCGACATCGAAGGGATGAACGCGCTGAACGGCATGGTGGAGATGGTCGAGTTCTACCACCGCGCCGGCGTGCGGCAGATGCTTTTCGCCTACAACCGCAACAATCTGGCCGGCGGCGGCTGCCACGACGACGACCACGGCCTGACCGCTTTCGGCCGCCGTGTCATCGACGAGATGAACCGCGTCGGCATGTTCGTCGACGTGACCCACACCGGCTATCGCACCACCATGGAGGTGATGGAATACACCGACCGGCCGGTGATCTTCTCGCATTCCAATCCGAAAGCGCTTTGCGGCCACGGCCGCAACATCACCGACGATCAGATCGAGGCTTGCGCCCGGACCGGTGGGGTGATCGGCGTGGTCGGGCTCAACCGCTTCCTGGGCGAGAACCGTGTCGATTCCGAGCGGCTCGCCGACCATGTCGAATATCTCGTCGACCTGGTGGGACCGCGCCATGTCGGTATCGGCCTCGATTACGCCTTCAAGCTCGATGTCGGCGGCGACATCGATCATGCCTTCGCCGCACACCCGGAGTTCTGGCCGGCACAGGAGTATCCGCCGGGCGAGACGGCCTACTCGCATCCCTCGCAGATGGGCGAACTCGCCGAGGTCCTGCTGCGCCGCGGCCAGCGCGAACGCGACGTGCGGGAAATCATGGGCGGCAACTTCCTGCGGCTGGCGCGCGATATCTGGAAGTAGGGACGACGCGACCGCCGACTTTCTCACGAGCCGGAGCCGGTCAACTCAGGCCGGGGCGAGCGCCGCTCCGGCCTCCGCGCCTGCCGGATTATGGCAGCGAAAACTGCGCGTGCCTTCCGATAGGGTCGGCTTCGGAGGCACGGTGCCGCAGATATCCAGCGCAAAATTGCAGCGCGGGTGGAACTCGCAGCCGGAGGGCCGGGCGATCAGGCTCGGAACCTCGCCGCGGATCGGAACGCTGCCGCCCAACGCATCCGGGTCTGGCTCGGAATTCGCCGCCAGCAGCGCCTCGGTATAGCGATGCCGCGGCGCGCCGAAGATCGCCGCCGTCTCGCCCTCCTCGACCAGGCGGCCGAGATACATGACGCCCATGCGGTCGGCGACGTGGCGCACGACATGCAGATTGTGGGTGATCATCAGGAAGGCGATGCCGAGTCGCGCCTGCAGATCGTTCATCAGGTTGAGCAGTTCGCCCTGCACCGAAACGTCGAGGCCGGCCGTCGGCTCGTCGGCGATCACCAGTTTCGGGCGCAGCGCCAGCGCCCGCGCCACGCCGACGCGCCGCGCCTGACCACCGGAGAGCTGGTGCGGAAAACGATCCGCGAAGTCCGGCGACAGGCCGACTTCCGCGAGCAGCCTCGGGATCTCGGCGTCGAGGTCGGCCTCGACATGGTGCACCCTGAACGGCTCCGACAGGATCGAGCGCACGCTGCGCCTGGGGCTCAGCGAGCCGACCGGGTCCTGGAACATCATCGCCACGTCTCGGCGCAGCGCGCCGAGCCCCGCACTGCCCGCCCCGGCAATCGTCCGGCCCTCGAAGCGGATGCTGCCCTCCGCCACCGGCGCCAGCCCGACGACGGCGCGCGCCAGCGTCGACTTGCCCGAACCGGATTCGCCCACCAGCGCGTAGGTGCTCGCGGGCTGCACGGCGAGCGACACGCCGGCCACCGCCTCGATGAAACGCGGCCCGCGCCGGCGCAGCCGGTCGAAAATGCCGCCGCCATGAGGGAAGCGGACATAGAGCCCTTCGATTTCCAGTAACGTGCTCACGCCGTCAGCCTTTCGAGCGGCGCCAACTCGTGTGCCTTGTGGCAGGCAGCAAAATGGGTAGGGCTGAGGGCGCGGGTTGCCGGATGCTCTACACAGCGCTCGAACCGCTCCGGACACCGCGGCTGGAAGATGCAGCCTTCCGGCAGGCGGCGCAGGTTCGGGACCGTGCCCGGGATGGTCGGTAGCCGGCGCGTCGCGTCGCGGATGCGCCCCGGGTCGCAGGTGAGCAGGGCGCGCGTGTAAGGATGGCGGGCGTCGTGAAAAATCTCGCGCACCGAGCCGCGTTCCACCACCTCGCCGGCATACATGATCGCCACGTCGTCACAGAGTTGCGCGATGGCGCCGAGATGGTGCGAGATGAAAAGGATAGCGCAGCCGACCTCGCGCTGCAGGTCCTTGAGCAGCGCGATCACCTCCAGTTCCAGCGTCGCGTCGAGCGCTGTCGTGGGTTCGTCGGCAATCATCAGGTCGGGGCGCGCAAGCAGTGCCATGGCGATGCAGATGCGCTGGCGCATGCCGCCGGAAAACTGGTGCGGATACTGGGACAGCCGCTGCTCGGGATCCGGAATGCGCACCTTGGCCAGATACTCCACCGCCCGGCGCCGCTTCTCCCGGGCCGAGGCGGCCGACCGGTACTGGATCGCCACCATCTGCTGGCCGATCGACAGCACGGGGTTGAGCGCCGTCATCGGGTCCTGGAACACGGCGGTCATGCGCTGCCCGCGCAGATCCTGCAGTTGCGCCGGCGTCATCGTCAACATGTCGCGGCCGTCGAAGCGCACCTCGCCGCCGCCAACGCGGGCGTTGCTCGGCAGGAGGCCTATCACCGTGTTGATCAGTGTCGACTTTCCGCAGCCGGACTCGCCGACGATGCCGAGCACCGAGCCCGGCCGGACCGTGAGGTCGACATCGCGCAGCGCATGCAGGCGACCGGCCGGCGTCTCGAAATCGACGCCGAGACCCCTGATCTCGAGGATTGGAGCGTCGGCCATCAGCCGTCCCTCCGCAGGCGCGGATCGAAACGATCGCGCAGCGTCTCGCCGAGGAAGGTGAAGCCCAGAGTGGCCACCACGATCGGCAGGCCGCCGGCGATCGCCGGCCAGGGGCTCTCGCGTATGAAGGAATAGCCGTCGTTGAGGATCGTGCCCCAGGACGGCGTCGGCGGGCGAACGCCGAGGCCGAGGAAACTCATGCCCGCCTCGATGGTGATGACGACGGGTATGTCCATCGAGACGAGGATCAGCAGCGGGCCGATCAGGTTGGGCATGACGTCGACAAACAGGATGCGCGGCGCCGATGCGCCGAGCGCGCGCGCCGCCAGCACGAACTCGGTGTTCTTCAGCGCCATCGTCTGCGCCCGTATGACACGCGCGTAGCCGGGCAGCGTCGCGATCACCACCACTGCCACGACCGCATAGAGGCTGGGGCCGGTCAGCGTCACCAGTGCCAGCGCCAGCATCACGGTCGGGAAGGAACGCAGCGCATCGAAGAGGAGCAGCAGCGCCGAATCCAGCCAGCGCGGGCCGTAGCCGGCCGCCATGCCGAGCACCAGGCCGCCGGCGAGCGAGATTCCGGTCGCGACCAGCGCCACGCCGAGCGCGATGCGCGCACCGAACAGCACGCGGGTGAAGAGGTCCCGGCCGAGGTGATCGGTGCCCAGCCAGTGTAGCAGGCTGGGGTCGGCGAAACGATCGCGCGGGCTCATGCCGGACGGGCTGTAGGGCGACAGATCGGCGAAAAGCGCGGCGGCGATCACCAGCAGCACCATGCACAGCCCGAGCGCGCCCATCGGCTGCGCGAGGACCGCCCGGAACCAGGTGAAGCGCCACCAGCGCGGCGGCGCCGCGACCTTGTCGTCAAAGGCTTGCACGGACACGGGGATCGAGCGAGGCGGCGACAAGGTCCGCGCAAAGGGTTGAAAGGACGTAGAAGATCGTCGTGATCATGACCGCGCCCATGACCACCGGATAGTTGCGAACTGCGAGCGAGTCGAAGATCAGGCGGCCGACGCCCGGCCGTGCGAAGACAATCTCGGCGAACACCGCGCCGGAGATCATGTGGCCGACGCCGATGCCAAGCAGCACCACGGTCGGGATGATGGCGATCTTCAGCGCATAGCGGAAGGTGATGGTGCTCTCGCGCAGCCCGAAGGCGCGGGCCATGCGGATGTGGTTTTCCGACAGCACTTCCAGCATCGATGCCCTAACCATTCGGGCTAGATAGCCGACCCAGCCGAGGCCGACGGCGAGCGACGGCAGCACGATGTGATGCAGTTGGTCGAGCGGCTGGCCGGGCTCGCCGGCGCCGATGGTCGGGAACCAGCCGAGCGTGACGGAAAAGAGCAGCAGGCCGTAGATCGCCACCACGAAGGACGGCAAGGCGATCGCGCCGACCGAAAGGACGCCGACGATGCTGTCGGCCCACGAGCCGCGCCGGATGGCCGACCAGCAGCCGAGCGGGATGCCGAGCGCGGCCGACCAGCCGATGCTGAAGAAGATCAGGATCAGCGTGAACGGCAGTTGTTCCATCACCGTGTCGAACACCGGCCGGTTGGTCAAAATGTCGGTGCCGAGGTCGCCGGTCAGCACGCGGCCGAAGAAGCGCGCGATCTGCACGATCACGGGCTGGTCGAGGCCCATCTGCACGCGGAAGGATTCGCGCATCTCCGGCGAGGCGAGCGGTCCCAGAAGCACCGCCGCCGGATCGCCGGGGATGAGCTGGATCATCGCGATGAGGATGATCAGCGCAACGGCGGTGATGGCCGCAGTCAGCCCGGCGCGACGGATGGCGTAGCCTAGCATCAGGCGCCCGTCCGGAGTGGCCCGGCGATTCCGCACCGCCGGGCCGGGTTGGCAGACACCGGCAACTCAGGCCGTCGGCTTGAAGGCGTAGAACACCGGCGTTCCGTTCGGGTAAAGCGCCGGCTCGATCGCGTCGCGATAGCCCACGCCGACCGCCTCGTGGGTCAGGAACACGTAGGAGCCGGACTCCTCCATCAGGTCCTGCATCTTGATGTACAGCTCATTGCGCTTGGCGTTATCGGTTTCGACCTTGGCCTTGGTGTTGAGTTCGCCGAACTCGGGGCTGTTCCAGCGCTCCCAGTTCCATACGCCGATCTGCTCGGGCGTGAACCAATCGGTGGCGAAGCTCGGGTCCGGCTGCATCGAGAAGCGCTGGATGAGAAGTTGGATTGTCTTCCAGGTGTCGCCCGACTTCTGGTCGCCGATGCTCCAGAAGGTGCCGGAATCGTGCTGCCTGATCTCGACGTTGATGCCGACGTCGGCGAGGTTCGCCTGCAGCGCCTGCGCGGCCGAGATTCGCTCGGCCTTGTTGAGGATGTCGATGGTGGTGTCGAACCCGCTGGGCAGCCCGGCCTGCTTCAGCAGGTCGCGCGCCTTGTCGGGATCGTAGCCGTAGATGTTCTTCTCGCGATGGCCGAGCAGGCCCGGCGCGATCAGGCCGGTCGCCGGCGCCGCGGCGCCGAAATAGGCCGCTTCCAGAACCGTCGGCACGTCGACCGCATGCTGCACCGCACGCCGCACTTCCAGCTTGTCGAATGGGGCGTGCTCTTGGTTGATGCCCAGCCACACATAGGCGAGCGAGGGCTTGACGACGATCTTGCCGCCCTTGGGCGGGGTCTCGCGGTAACGCGGTATCGAACTCACCGCCACCCAAGTGTAGTCGAGATCGCCCGCTTCCAGGCCGATCTCGGCCGTCTTTTCGTCCTCGATCGGGATGATCTGGATTTCCTCGAAGGCGCCGGGCTCCCCGGGCCACGCGGGATTGCGCGTCAGCACCAGGCGCTGCTTCGGCAGCCACTCCTTGATGAAATAACGCCCGCTCTGGGCCGGCGGCTTGGTGTCGAACTTGCCCCCGGCCGCTTCGACGGCCTTCTTCGAGACGATGCGGCCGGAGCCATAGACCAGTCCGACGTTCCAGAGCGGCGGGAACGGCTCCTTGAGCACGATCACGCCCGACTTCGCGTCTTTCACCTCGACGTGGTCGAGCACCGCCCAATCACCCTTGTAGGGCGAGTCCAGCGCCGGGTCGATTATCCGCTCGAACGAGAATTTCACGTCCTCGGCGGTGACCGGACCATGGCCGTCGGACCATTCGAGGCCGTCAATCAATGTGAACGCGATATGCGTCGGGTCGACCTGCTCGATCTTGGCGGCATCGGGCTGCCACTGCCAGGCATCACCCGGCGTCATGGTTGCGAGCCCTGGGAAGATGTTGCGCATCACGTCATCCTCGACGGAGGCCTTGCGGAAGGCCGGGTCGAGGTTCTGGATGTCGGCGTAGGCGCGGACGCGCAGGACCTTTCCGTCCTGCGAGATAGCGGCGCGTGGATAGAGCCCGGCCGAAAGACCGACCGCGGCCATTGAGGCGAGCACGCTGCGCCTGGTCATCTGCAATCTGGACATAGCCTTCCCCTTGATCGTTGCGAACCGTAAACAAGCCAGTCCTGTTCAGGACTGGCAACCCTTTTCTTGAGCTTAGACGTGATCGCGCGGAACGTCGAAGCTGTAATCGCGGTCGAACGCCTTCTTGCCGTTCTCCCATGCCTCAAGATGCGCCCTGAAGCGGAATTCCGTTCTCGTAACCGTCATCTGCAGCTTACCGGCCACTGCAAGGTCGAGACCGTCGCGGCCGAACTCCTTGCGGAAGCTGCTCTCCGCGCGGGCCGAAAGCGGATCGCCCGGATGGATCGAGTAGGTGCGGGTGGCCAACACGCCATACTGCCAGTCGATGTCGTCGATGCGGTGCTTGCCGTCGTCCTGCACGCGGTCCATCACCACCTCGCCGCTGCGGATGTCCTTGGTGACGGTGAAGTGGCTTTTCGGACTGCGCAGTTCCGTCTTCTTCAGCGCCGGCCCGTTCGCCGCCGGCTCGAACGGCTTCAGCGCCGCATCGGCGGGGCTCGGCTGGCGCACCGGCAGGTCGAGCGCCGAGCCGGCGGTGTCGAGCGTCAGCGTCGTCTTTTCCGGCGACGGCCAGACGATCGGCCAGTAGGAGGACGAGATGGCGAGCCGCAGGCGGCTGCCCTTGCCGATCCGCTGGCCGCAATCGTTGAGCTTGATGGCGACGTCGTAGAATTTGCCCGGCTCCACCGGCTTCAACTCGACATGGCCGTCGCGGTGGGTGAGATTGAGCAGGCCGTAGGTCAGCTTGGTGGCGCTGCCGTCCGGCAGCACCTCCGACAGCACGGCCGCCACGAAGGCGCTCGGCCTGTCGGCGGCGATCCTCAGCCGCACCACCGGCGCGCCAAGCAAGTCGAAGGGCTGAGCCACGATCTCGCCGTCGAAGACCAGCGATCCGCCGGCTTCCTCGCGCTGGTCGTCCGGTTCATCGGCCTCCAGGCCGTAGGGACACCATTTGCCCGCCGCCATGCCGACCGTCTGCGGGGACGAGATCGAGAGCTTTTCCGCGCTGCCCGCCCGGGTGAGCAGATGTCCCGGGGCGAGCGAGAGCCGCTGCGCGGAAACATTCGGGCTCGGCCAGGACGGATCGGCGACCCACCGGCCGGGGCGCTCGGCGTAGTGGGTGCGTGGCGGCACCGTGTCCTGCACCCAGGCGCGCAGCATCGGCTCGTCCATGATGCCGGTCTCGATGCCCTTCAGCCATTTGTCCCACCAGCGCAGGCATTCCTGCAGAAAGCCGATCTGGGGTCCCGGCAGCGCGAAGTTCGGATATTTGTGCGCCCATGGCCCGACCAGGCCCTTTCGCGGGCAGTTCAGGTGCTCGAGCATCCGGAAGATCGGGTTGGTGTAGCCGTCCATCCAACCGCCGACGAGGTAGGTCGCGGCCTCGATCGCGCTGTAGTCCTCGCAGATCGAGCCGTGCCGGTAGAATTCGTCGCGGCGCTGCCGGCGGTGCCATTCCTCGATGTAGAGGCCGCCCTGCTCCAGGCGGCCCATCCACAGATCCCGCCAGCGGTTGTCGCCGACCAGCGCCGGGTCCGGCGGCGTCGGCGCGATCGCGAACATCGCCGAGCCCCATGAAAACTTGTCGACCAGCAGGCAGCCGCCCATGAAGTGGATGTCGTCATTGTAGCGGTCGTCGGTCGAGCAGAGCGAGATCACCGCCTTCAGCTGTTTCGGCCGCCTGGCCGCGATCTGCAGGCCGTTGAAGCCGCCCCAGGAGATGCCGATCATGCCGACCTTGCCGGTCGACCAGGGCTGGGCCTCGATCCAGGCCAGCACCGCCAGCGCATCGTCCTGCTCCTGTTTGAGGTATTCGCCGAGCAGCACGCCCTCCGAATCGCCGGCGCCGCGCATGTCGACGCGCACGCAGGCGTAGCCGCGCTCGGCCACATAGGGATGGTTGAGCGCGTCGCGGTCCGCAGTGCCGTCGCGCTTGCGGTAGGGCAGATATTCGAGGATCGCCGGTACCGGATGCTGCTCGGCGTCCAACGGCAGCCAAATCTGCGCGGAAAGCACCACGCCATCCGGCATCGGGATCTGCGCGTGCCTGATGATGCGGATCGGCCGGATCGTCTCGGTATCGGGCATTTCGCTTCCAGTCTCTCCAGTCGTCTTTTTTTAATTCGAGCCTAGCTGCGCGGCCGCAGCCCCTGCGGGTCATACCGCGGCGCGGTGCGCACCAAAGCGGGCCGCGGCTCGCCCTTCACCAGCACCTCGACCGCCGCCCCCTCTTCCACCGACGGCGTCCTCAGATAGGCCAGCGCCAGGCTCTCGCCGACGCTCGGCCCGAAACCGCCAGAGGTGACGTAGCCGACATGTTCGCCGTCGCGGAACACGGATTCGCCGCCCCAGCAGTCGGCGCCGTCGGCATCGACCACCAGCGTGACCAGCCTTTCGCCCGCGCGCCCGCGCTGTTCCGCGGCCTTGTCGCGCCCGATGAAATCGTCCTTGTCCCAGCGCACGAAGCGGTCGAGGCCGGTGCCGGAGGGAAAATAGTCCGGCGACAGCTCCAGCCCCCAGCTCGGATAGGCTTTCTCGAGCCGCAGCCACATCAGAGCGCGCGAGCCGGCAAGCCGGAGGCCGAGATCGGAGCCGGCCTCCAGCAGCCGCGCGAGAAATGCGTGTTCATACTGCTGCGGGAAGTGGATCTCGTAGCCGAGTTCGCCGGTGAACGACACACGAACGACGGTCGCCTCGGGGCAGCCGTCGAGGTCCATGCTCCGGTTGCCCATGAAGGGCAGTGCGTTGTTGCCGACCGGCCCGCCGGCCAGCCGCGCCAGAAGGTCGCGCGAACGTGGCCCGGCGATGTGCAGGCCGGCCCACGCGGCCGAAAGATTGTCGACGCGCACGTCCTCGCCGCCCCGAAGATTCAGGTAGAACCAGCGTTCGTGAATGCGCTGCGCGGTCCCCGCACCGATCAGCAGGAAGTTTTCCTCCTCCAGTGTCGAGACCGTAAAATCACCGAGCAGCCGGCCCTTTGGCGACAGCATCGGCGACAGCGCGGTGCGGCCGGCGGCAGGGATCGCGCCGGCAAGCAGCCTGTCTAGCCAGGTGCGGGCATCTCTGCCCGTCACCATGAACTTGGAGAACGAGGCGATCTCGAACAGGCCGACGCCGTCGCGCACCGCCCTGCCCTCCTCCACCACGGCGTCGAACCAGTTTTGGCGGCCATAAGCGTAGCGGTCGCGCTGTTCGTCGCCCGGCCGCGCGTACCAGAGTGGCACCTCCAGGCCAAAGCTTTCGCCCCAGACGGCACCGCGCTCCGTCAGTTCGGCATGGATCGGCGTCTGCCGCACCGGCCGTCCGGCGGAAAACTGCTGGCCGGGATAGACCCCGTGCGAGCGGTGCTCGTAGAAATAGCCGCTGCGCGCCTTGGTGTAGCCGCGCCCGGTCCAGCCGCCGTAGCGGGCCACGTCCCACGGCGTCACGTCCAGCGAGGGCTCGCCCTCGATTATCCATTCGGCCACCACTCTGCCGACGCCGCCGCCCTGGTTGAAGCCGGTCATGACGCCCGACGCGCAGATGTAGTTGCGCTTGCCGGGATAGGGCCCGAGCAGCGGCGCGAGGTCGGGCGAGAAGATCATCGGCCCGTTGATGACGCGTTTGACGCCGGCCGTGCCGATGACCGGCAGCACCTCGATCGCGTCGGCGAGATTGGCGTCGATGCGGCCGAGATCGTCGGGCAGCAGCTCGTGGCCGAAATCGAGCGGCGTGCCGTCCTCGGCCCAGTGGATGCAGGTCGATTCATAGGCGCCGAGCAGCAGCCCTTTGCCCTCCTGGCGGCAGTACCAGTTCTGCTCCGGCCCGGAGACGTTGGGCATCTCGTGGCCGAGTTCGGCCAGTTCCGGCACCGCCTCGGTGACCAGGTAGTGGTGCTCGACCGGCATCAGCGGCAGGCGGATGCCGGCCTGCGCCGCCACCTCGCGCGCCCACAGCCCGGCGGCGTTGACGACGAAATCGGCGCGCAGCGCGCCGCCCGGCGTGTCGATCTCCCATTCGCCCGAGGCGAGTTGTCGCGTGCCAAGCACCGGCGTGTGCCGGCGGACCTGAGCCCCGAGCTTTCGGGCGGCCGCGGCAAACGCGTTCACCACGCTGGAAGGGTCGATGTAGCCCTTGTCCGGCTCGTAGAGCGCCGACACAACCGTCGACGTGTCGATGAAGGGAACCAGCCGCTTCAGTTCGTCGGATGACAGGAACTCCGACGGGATGCCGTTGCGGCGGCAGCGGTCCTGCAGAATTTTCTGCCGGACGGTCTCCTCCGCCGTCTTGGCGACATTGACGCCGCCGCAGCGGTGATAGCCAAGCGGCTGGCCGCTCTCCTCTTCCAGCACGGGATAGAGTTCGCGCGTGTAGCGCTGCAGCACCGCCGCGCAGGACGGCGCAGTGAGCGCAAAGATGCTGCCCGCGGCGTGCCAGGACGAGCCGGAAGTCAGTTCGCTGCGCTCAAGCAGGACAACATCGCTCCAGCAGGCCTTCGCGAGGTGGTAGAGCACGGAACAGCCGGTGACGCCGCCACCGATCACCACGACGCGAAAATGCTCGCTCAACGCACAAGCCCCTTCACTTCGATCTCGGCCCGCCGGCGCGCAACGAATTCGTCCAGCGCCTCCTTCCGGTCCGGCTCCATCCGCGGCTGCTCGTAGGATGCAAGCTGCGCCTTCCAGCGCTCGTTCGCCCGCTCCGTCGCCGTCTTCGCGCCATCGAGACGCCAGGTTTCAAATGGGCGGAAATCCGCCAGCAGCGGCCGGTGGAAGGCGGTCTTGAAGCGGGCGATGGTATGCTCCGAGCCGAAGAAGTGACCGCCTGGCGGCGTCGCCGCTATGGCATCGAAGGCGAGCGCGTCGTCGGAAAGATCGAGCGGATTCAACCATGCCCTCATTCCGCTGATCATGTCGGCGTCGATCATCACCTTCTCGAAAGAAGTCGTCAGTCCGCCCTCGAGCCAGCCGGTAGCATGGTAGATGAAGTTGCCGTGCGATAGAACCGACGCCCACAGCGACATCGACGACTCCATCACCGCCTGGGCGTCGACAGCATTCGACGAGGTGACGTTGCTGGTGCGGTAGGGCAGCTTCCAGCGACGTGCGATCTGGCCGCCGACGAAGACGGCGTTGACGTATTCCGGCGTGCCGAAGGTCGGCGCGCCGGAACGCATGTCGACGTTGGAGGTGAAGCCGCCAAAGATAACCGGTGCGCCGGGCCGCACCATCTGCGTGAAGGCGATGACGGCCAGCGCCTCGGCGGTCTGCTGCGCCAGCGCGCCGGCGATCGTCACGGGACTCATCGCACCGGCCAGCGTGAACGGCGTGATGATCGCAGCCTGGTTGGCTTCCGCCATGGCAATCAGGCCGGCAAGAAGCTCGGCGTCCACCCGGCGCGGAGAATTGACGTTGATCACCGTGAACAGGCCTGGCCGCGCTGCAAGTCCGTCGCGGTTGGTCCCGCGCACGATCGCCTGAATGTCCAGCGCATCCTCGATGCGCGTCCGGCCGATGGCGCGTGCGCTCCAGACCCGGTCGCTCAGCGTCGCGAGGTTGTAGCCGAAGTCGAGGTGGCGGTTCTCGACCGGAAGGTCCAGCGGCTCCACCGTGCCGCCGGCGGTATGAACCATGTTCAGCGTGTGGTGCAGCTTGATGAGATCGATCAGGTCACGCGAGGTACCCGGCCTGCGGCCGCGGTCGAGGTCCGAGCAGTTCGGAGGGCCGGCAACCGGGGCGAACACGATCGAATTGCCACCGAGCACGATGTCGCGCGCCGGATTGCGGGCATGCAGCGTGAATTCTTGCGGCGCCTTGCCGACCAGTTCCCGAATAAGCCCACGGTCGAAGCGCACCATCTGCGTGTCGCGGTCGACGTCGGCGCCGTTCGCTGCAAGAATGTCCAGCGCCTCGACGCTCTGGAACTCCAGCCCGAGTTCCTCGAGGATGCGGAAAGCCGTGGCGTCGATACGTTCGAGGCCGTCCTCGTCGACGACCTCGAACGGCGGAAACGGGTTCCGGCAGAGCGACCAGGAATCCTTGGTCACTTTCCTTTCGCTCAGCCGCTCCTCGCGCTGGGCACTGACCCGCTCGCCACGCTTCCTCATGGACGCCTGACGCCGGACGTCTCCGCGCCACAGCGGCGGAGCGAACCGCGCAAGGCCGAGGCGTTCCGCTGGTCGGACGGTTCGGCAAACAACTGGACCTGCAATTTCGTGTTCCCGCGCTCGTGGATTGCCGCCCGCGGGCGTCGACGGCCGGCGAGCAGGGCGCGCCGATATGGCCCTAGCCCGCAACCCCGCACAAGAAATCAGCACCTACAATCCGCTTGGGCCTGGGAACGATCGACCTGATCCTCGTACGGCGAGCGCCAGGCCGCACCGCCCTCAGACTCGCTCGATGGCGAGCGCGATCCCCTGCCCGCCGCCGATGCACATAGTGACCAGCCCATAGCGGCCGCCGGTGCGATGCAGATGAAAAAGCGCCTTCACCGTCAGAATAGCGCCGGTCGCGCCGACGGGATGGCCGAGCGCGATCGCGCCGCCATCGGGATTGACCTTTTCCGGGTCGAGGCCGAGTTCCCGGCTGACGGCGAGCGCCTGGGCGGCGAATGCCTCGTTCGATTCGATCACGTCGAAGTCGGCTAGCTTCATCCCGGAGCGGGCCAACAGCGCCCGCACCGCCGGGATCGGACCGATCCCCATCAGGCCGGGTTCGACGCCCGAATGCGCATAGGCAACGACGCGCGCCGCGGGCTTGGCCCCGCTCCGCTTCAAGTGTTTCTCGGATGCCAGCACGATCGCGGCAGCGCCGTCATTGATGCCGGACGCATTGCCGGCGGTGACCACGCCATCCTTCTTGAAGGTCGGCTTCAGGGCGGCGAGCGTCTCCACCGTCGTGGCCGGCTTCGGATGCTCGTCGGTGTCGAAACTCACCGTCTTGCGGCCGGCCGCCACCTCGACCGGCAGAATCTGCGATTTGAAGCGGCCATCCGCGATCGCCGCTGCGGCGCGGCGCTGGCTCTCGGCGGCAAAGGCGTCCTGGTCGTTGCGCGAGATCTGGTACTTTTCCGCGACGTTTTCGGCGGTAATGCCCATGATGCCATTGCCGAACGGGTCGGTCAGCACGCCGGAAAGCCCGTCAACCATGGTGACATCGCCCATCTTGTGACCAAAGCGGCCGGATTTCAGGTAATGCGGCGCCCGGCTCATCACCTCGGCTCCGCCGGCCAGCGCGATATCGGCGTCGCCCAGCATGATGCTCTGGGCGGCCGAGACGATCGCCTGGACGCCGCTACCGCACAGGCGATTGAGCGTCATCGCCGGCGCTTCCTTCGGGATGCCGGCCTCGATCGCCGCGACGCGGGCGAGATAGGCGTCGTTCGGACCGGTCGGGATCACATTTCCGAAGACGACGTGGCCGATCTCGGCCGGTTGGACGCCTGCACGCCGGATCGCCTCCGCCGCCACCTTCGCGCCGAGGGCCGCCGGCTCCTCCGCTGAGAGCGCACCGCCAAAGGTGCCGATCGCCGTTCTGGCGCCCGAAAGAATGTAGGTCGCTTCGGTCATTTCGATCTCCCCGCCACTCGGCTATGTGCCTTGTCGATCGCGGCACTCTATTATGGTTTCCGCCGCGCGAAAAACTCGGCAATGCGCGCCTTCATCGCCGGCGCGCGGCCGAGGTCGCCCTGCAAATCACGCTCGAAGTCGAGTTGCGCCGCCGCGCCAAAGTCGGCGGCGCCGCCGATCAGGCGCTTGGTCGCGGCCACTGCGTCCGGGTCCAGCGCCGCCAGCCTGGCGCAGACGACATTCGCGGCCGCAGACAGTTCGCCGTCGTCGACGACCTCCCAGGCCAACCCCCATTGCAACGCGCGGTCCGCGCTGAGGCGATCGCCGAGCAGCATCATGCCGGAGGCGCGGATGCGCCCAAGCATGCGGGAGAGGAAAAGCGTGTTGCCGGCATCCGGAACCAGCGCGATGCCGACGAAGGGCTCATAAAAGTAGGCCGAGCGCGCCATCAGCACGATGTCGGCGGCTAGCGCGATGCCGACGGCGGCACCCGCGCAGGGCCCGTTCACCGCTGCGACGATCGGCAGGCGCGAGGCCCGCATCGCCCGCACCAGCGGATTGAAGTGCTTCTCCAGCACGTCGTCCAGCGCCGGCACCTCGCCTGGCTCGATGGTGGAAAGGTCATAGCCCGCCCCGAACGCTCGACCCTCCCCGGTTAACAGCACGACGCGGGCGCTTGCGTCGGCTTCCGCCTCGGCGAGCGCGGCGCGCAATTCATCGGCGGTTTCGTTGCGATAGGCGTTGAGCTTGTCGGGGCGGTTGACGGCTATACGCGCCACACCGTCGGCGATCGACAGGGAAACGTCCTCGTATCGGCTCATCGTCCGCCCCCGGCAAGAAACCAGCGCAACTGCGGCAGCCGGTCGGCGCCGAAGAAACCTTCGCCGTCGACCAGAAAGTAAGGCGAGCCGACGACCCCGGCGTTTATCGCGTCCTGAACCGCCTCTTCCAAGAGCGCCCGCCCGCCCACGCCTTTCATGCCCTCCAGCGCCTCGTTTTCCGGGATGCCGAGGTCGCCGGCCAGCGACGCCAGCGTAGCCTCGTCGGAAATGTCACGGAACTCGGCGAAGAATGCTGCTAACAGACGGCGCGCCAGCGCATCGGCTACGTCCGGGCGCGCCTGGCGCGTATGATAATAGAGCCGGGCGGCAAGGTGCGCGGAAAGCGGCAGCCGGACCGGGTGCCGGTATGGCAGGCCGAAGAAATCGGCCGAGCGCTGCATGTCGTTGAGGAAATAAGCGCGCTTGGCCGGCGGCTCCATCGGCGGCGGGATGCCGTGCGCCTTGAGCACGGCCCACATCAGGACGGGTTGCCACTCGACCTTGCGGCCAAACTCCTCGCCCAACCGGCCGATCCGGTCCGCGGCGAAATAGGCGTAGGGCGACGCGAAGTCGAGGTAGAAGCGGATCGGTCCGGCCACGACGCTAGAACCTGAACACGCCGTAGCCTGGATCGCCCAGAGGCGCATTGAGGGAGACCGAAATCGCCATGCCGAGCGCATTGCGGGTGTCGACTGGATCGATGATCCCGTCGTCCCAGAGCTCGGAGGTCGAGTAATAGGCCGAAAGCTGCTCCTGGTAGGCAGAGCGGGTCTCTTCCCACACGCGTCGCACCTCGGTCTCATCGACCACGCCGCCGTTGCGCTTCATCTGGTTGACCTTTACCTCGGCCAGCGTGTTCGCCGCCTGGTCGCCGCCCATCACGCCGATCTGGTGGTTGGGCCATGAAAACAGGAAGCGCCCATCGAAGGCGCGGCCGCACATGCCGTAGTTGCCGGCGCCGAAGGAGCCGTTGCACATCACGGTGAACTTCGGCACGCGGCTGCAAGACTGCGCCATGATCATCTTGGCGCCGTCCTTGGTGATGCCCTTGCGCTCATATTCGCGCCCGACCATGTAGCCGGTGATGTTCTGCAAAAACACCAACGGCGTGTTGTTCTGGTTGCAGAGTTCGATGAAGTGGCCGCCCTTCAGCGAGGAATCGTTGAACAGCACGCCGTTGTTGGCGAGAATGCCGATCTTGAAACCCCAGATGTTGGCGAAGCCGCAGATCAGCGTCGTGCCGTAGTTGGGTTGATATTCGTGGAAGCGGCTGCCGTCGACCATGCGGGCGATGATTTCGCGCATGTCGAACGATTTCTTGATGTCGTCCGGAACGATGCCGTAGATCTCCTGCGGGTCGTAGGCCGGGTCCTCCGGCGTCTCCTGCTGGCAGTCCCATTTCTTCGGACGGTCCCACTGCGCGACGATCTCGCGGCCGAGATGGATCGCCTCGTCCTCGCTGGATGCGGGGTAGTCGGCCGTACCGGACACGCTGGTGTGCATGTCGGCGCCGCCCAGTTCCTCGACCGTCACCTCCTCGCCTGTCGCCGCCTTCACCAGAGGCGGCCCTCCGAGGAAGATCGCACCGGTCTTGCGCACGATCACGCTGTAGTCGGACAGGCCGGGAATATAGGCGCCGCCGGCCGTGCAGTGGCCGAAGACCAGCGAAAGCTGCTTCACGCCGAGCTTCGACAGGATCGACTGGTTGCGAAAGATGCGACCGGCCATGTACTTGTCCGGGAACACTTCCGACTGCAACTGCAGGAAGCCGCCGGCAGAATCGCAGAGGTGGATCACTGGCAGGCGGTTCTCCATCGCGATGTCGAGCGCGCGCACGATCTTCTTCGCCGTCAGCGGATACCAGGCGCCGCCCTTCACGGTCGGGTCGTCGGCCCTCACCACCACCTCGCGCCCGGAGACGACGCCGATACCGACGATCGAGGAGGCGGACGGCGAATCGCCGTCATAGGCCATGTTCGCCGCGAGCGAAGACAGTTCGAGGAAGGGTGTGCCCGGATCGAGCAGCTTCTCAATGCGCTCGCGCGGGCGCATCTTGCCCTGGCCGGCCAGCCGGTCGAGGTCGCGCTGCGGCCGCTTGTGACGCGCCGCGTCCTGCTTCTGGCGGAACTCGGCGACGAGCCTGCGGTTGTGCGCCTCGTTGCGGCGGAAATCGGCCGAGGACGTGCTGACCATCGACTGGATCCTGCGCATGATCAGGCTTCCTCGGGCTCCAGCGTGGCGACGATCTCGTCCTTCTCGAAGGACTCGCCGGCCGCCCGCACGATTGTTGCGATCACGCCGTCGCGCGGCGCGGAGAGCACCGTCTGCAGCTTCATGCTCTCGATGGTGAGCACCGGTTCGCCGCGCGCCACGCGATCGCCGGGCTCCTTGTGAACTGCCACCACTGCGCCTGGCATCGGCGCCTTCACCGCATCTTGCCCGCCGCCGGCGCCGCCGTCGCGCGAAAACGGATCGACCAGCGCGACTTCAAAAGTCCGCCCGCCGAGCCGAACGATCTGTCGGTCGCTCGAGCCGGCGCGGGCGAAGGCGACGCGATGTCCAGCGACCCCCAGCAGATGGCGGCCGTCGCCGACATCGGCCAGACGGTCGACCTCGTGCTCGCGCCCGTCGATCGACAGCACCAGATGCGGCCGGCGGCGCACGATGGTGACCTCGTGCGTGCGGCCGTCGAGCGTGAGCACGAACGCCATGCTCAGTTTCTCCAGCCGCCGATGGCCGCATAGGGCTCCGGCGTACCGACGGCGAGGTCGTGGAAGTCGCGGAAGCCGAGCGCGGCGGCGGCCAGCACCTGCGCCAGCACGGTTTCCTCCGGCGGCAGCGGCTTCAGCGTCTCGCGGTGCTCGATCACGAAGCCGGTATGCAGGTCGCCGGCGCGGAAGGCCGTATGCCCAAGCACGCGGATCAGATAGTCGACATTGGTCCGCACCCCGAGCAACGCCAGGCCGTCGAGCGCGGCGATCGAACGGGAGACCGCATCGTCGCGGGTTGCGCCGTGGACGACCAGCTTGGCGAGCATCGGGTCGAAGTCGGCGGTGACCTTCTGGCCCTGGTCGAGCGCGTTCTCGAACCGCAGCCACGGTTCTTCGGGAACACCGAGATACGCGATAGTTCCCGTCTCCGGCATGAAGTCGCGCTCCGGATCCTCGGCGCATATGCGGCATTCGATCGCGTGACCGTTCGCCCGCACCTGGCCTTGCGCCAGCGGCAGGCCTAGTCCGGCAGCGATCTCGACCTGCGCGCGGACCAGATCCAGGCCGGCGATCATCTCGGTCACCGGGTGCTCGACCTGCAGGCGGGTGTTCATCTCGAGGAAGAAAAAGCGGCCGTCGGCGCCGAGGATGTACTCCACGGTACCGGCGTTCTTGTATTTCGCCGCCGCGGCGAGGCGCACCGCCGAGGCGCAGATCTCCTCGCGCAGGGCAGCCGGCAGGCTGGCCGCCGGCGCCTCCTCGATGATTTTCTGGAACCGCCGCTGCACCGAGCATTCGCGCTCGAACAGGTGGATCGCGCCACCCTCGCCGTCGCCCAGCACCTGCACCTCGATGTGGCGTGGGCGCTCGACATAGGTCTCGGCATAGACGCGCCCATCGCCGAAGTAGCGCTGCGCCTCACTTGCGGCGAGGCGGGCGGCGCCGCGCAGATCGCCGGCGGAGCGCACGATGCTCATGCCCTTGCCGCCGCCGCCCGCAGCCGCCTTGATGAGGAGAGGAAAGCCGATCGCCTCGGCCTTGGCCATGAATTCGTCGAGGTCGTCGGTCGGCATGACCGACGGGGCGACCGCAACGCCATGGGCCTCGGCAAATTTGCGTGCCGAGATCTTGTCGCCCATCAGGGCGATCGTCCCGGCATCCGGCCCGATGAAGGTGATGCCTGCATCGGCGGCTGCGGCGGCGAAGCGCGCATTCTCCGAAAGGAATCCGTAGCCCGGATGGATCGCGTCGACGCCCGCCTCTTTTGCAGCGGCGATGATTTGGCCGATGTCGAGATGCGCGGCGACCGGTGTGTCGCCTATGATCTCAACCGCCTCGCCGGCCATGCGCACATGGCGCGCGCCGGTCTCGACCCGGTGGTGGATCGCGACCGAGGCGATGCCCATGGCGTCGAGCGTGCGGATTACCCGGCAGGCGATCTCGCCGCGATTGGCGACCAGCACCTTGGCAAACAGCGGCACCGTCATGCCGCCGCCTCGTGACGCCACTCGGTGAGCGGCCCACCTTGGTCGAGCCACTCCGCCGGAACCTCGACCGGGATATCCATCAGAATCTGCGCCAGTGCCTTGCCTTGCGGATCGTGGCGCAGCGAAGCGATGCCGCCCCCACCCAGGCCATCATGAAGCAGGAAATTGAGGCCGGAGAGGCCAGGCCACTCGTAGCGTATGATCTTTCCGCGCGCGAAGTGAGCGAAGTAGTCGCCGACCGCTTCCTCGGTGAGGCCCCGCCGAATCCAGGGCAGGTACTCGGCCCTGCGCGCTAAGACGCCGATATTGCCGATGTCGCCCTTGTCGCCACTCCGGCCATGGGCGAGTGCGATGAGCGGGACGGTGACGAGGTGGTGGGCGGCGGAGACGTCGCTACCCCCACCCCTTACCCCTCCCCACAAGGGGGAGGGGGATTCGGAGATGCCGGCGCCTACAGAAATCAAGGAAAGGTCGTCAGCCTGACGGGATGGTACGCGGCGCCCAAGCGCGGCCGTTTCAGATCCCCCCTCCCCCTTGTGGGGAGGGGTAAGGGGTGGGGGTGCTTCGCTCGACCGCAAAGTCGCAACTGCGATAACTCTGCCGTTGATCTCGACCGTCGGCGCAATCTCGGCCTTGTCCGCGAGAAAGGAAAAAAGCCGGATGACCGGCTGCGGCTCGGGCCGGCCGCCGGCAAACCCGGTGAGGCCCTGCGCCATCGCGGTCGCGGCGGGGTAAATCTCGCGCGCAAAGATCGCCAGCGCATCCTTGTCAGGATGGCGCACGCCGAGTTTCAGAACCACCTCTCGCACCCTCGCCGTACGTGATTGCGCACCGTAGTTCGACTCAGCGCCCAGAATCTCGATCGATGTCTCGGCAAAACCGTCGAAGCCCGCCTGCGCCATCAGCCGCCCGGATCGCCGCAGGATCGCCTCGCCGGTCGCGCGCGCCTTGGCCGCCGCCTCTCGGCCTGCGATCATCATGGTCACATTTGCGCGGTAGCCGTCCGCGTAGGTGGCGCTCACCTTGTAAGTCGCGGTCGGCGGGGTGCCGAGCGCGCCCGAAACGCGAACGCGGTCCGGCCCGATCTGTTCGAGCCGAACCGCGCTCCAGTCGGCGACTACGTCCGGGAGGATGTAACGCGTCGGGTCGCCGACTTCATAGACGATCTGTTCCGCCACCGTTCGGGTCGACACCAGCCCGCCGGTCCCCTCGGGCTTAGTGACGACGAAGCTGCCGTCGGCCGCGCACTCGGCGATCGGAAAGCCCATGTCGTCCCAGCCCGAAACCTCGCGCCAGTCGGTGAAGATGCCGCCAGTGGCCTGCGCGCCGCACTCCACCACATGGCCGGCCAGGCTGCCGGCCGAAAGCAGGTCGTAGTCCGTCGGCCGCCAGCCGAACTCATGGACGAGCGGCCCCAGCACGACCGCCGAATCCACCGCGCGCCCGGTGATGACGACGTCGGCGCCGGCGTCGAGCGCCGCGGCAATCGGGAAGGCGCCAAGATAGGCGTTGACGCTCGCCAGCCGCTCCGGCAGCGGCGCGCCGCTAAACATTTCCCGCACGTCTTCCGCACGGTAGCGTTCAGCCGAGCCGGAGAGATCGTCGCCGAGCACGACTGCGACCTTGAGATCGACGCCGGCCTCGCGGAATACGGCGAGCAGCGCGTCGCGGCAGGCCTGCGGATTGACGCCGCCGGCATTGGTCACCACGCGGATGCGCCGCTCCGCGATCTCGCGCGCCAGCGGCTTCATCACCATGGTTACGAAATCGGTCGCGTAGCCGAGGTCCGCGCGCTTGGCCTTCATGCGCGCCAGGATCGACATGGTGATCTCGGCCAGATAGTCCATGACAAGGTAGTCGATCAGGCCGGAGCGGACGAGTTGCGCCGGACCTTCAGGGCTGTCGCCCCAGAAGCCGGCGCCGCAACCGATGCGGACGATGCGATCCATCGCGCTCAATCCGCCGTCCACCGCGGGGGGCGCTTTTCATTGAAGGCGGCGAAGCCTTCGCGCGCGTCGTTGGTGCGCGCCATGTTGGCCAGCATGAACTGCGCGTATTCGAGCGCGCCGTCGGTCGACATCTCGCGGATCTTTGCCAGCGCCTGCTTGCCGAGCCTTATGCCGGTCGGCGACTTGTCGACCACGCGGCCAAGCAGCCAGTCGAGCCTGGCGTCGAGATCCGCGCCCGCCACGGCGTAATTGACAATGCCATATGTCGCCGCCTCGCTGGCCGGGATAGGCTCTCCGGTGACGCAGAGTTCCATCATGCGGCGGTAGGAGACGACGCGCAGCAGGTAAGGCAGGATCATCATCGGGAACAGGCCGACCTTGACCTCGGTCACGCCCACCAGCGCGTCCTCGCGCGCCACAGCGAGATCGCAGGCGCAGACCAAGCCGAACCCGCCGGCCAGAGCATGGCCGTTGACGCGGGCAATCAGCGGCAACCGGCAGGCGTCCATCCTGCGCAGCAGGCGGGCGATGTAGTGGCGAGGATCGGCGGCGTCGATGGTGAACGGCGTGCCGTCGGCCTGAAGCTGCAGGTCGCCGCCGGCGCAAAAGGCCTTGTCGCCCGCGCCGGTCAGCACCACGGCACGGATCGTGCGATCGGCTTCCGCAGCGTCGAGCCCGGCACAGATTCCCTGCGCGACAGCCTCGTTGAGCGCATTGCGGCGCGCCTCGCGGTCGATCGTGATCCACAGTGCCGACTCGCGGCGCTCTAAGCTGACGGGCTGCTCCACACCTTCCCCTTGGGTCGTCCGGAGTTGATCAAACATAAATGAATGCAGTTCATCAACATTGTCAACACCAGGCACGGGCGACAACACGCATTAATTTGCAACGGTTGGCGCATATGCGTATAGTAGGTTCTCGGATTGATATTGCGCTTCCCGCTCGATGATGAAATGATCTCATTAAGGTTGGCGGGGCTGCGCCCGAACGACCTATCGCAGGAGATTACGGATGCACGACATCGCTGAACGAGGCGGGCGGCCGAGCCGCTTCGATCTCGACGCCGACCAGCAGATGATCCTCGACAGCGCCGATCGCTTCGCCCGCAATGAACTCTATCATCTTTCGGAGAAGATGGACGCAGAGGAGTGGTGGCCGGAGCACGCGTTCCCGCTGATCGGCGACAACGGCCTGTTCGGAATCACTATCCCCGAGGCATACGGTGGCGCCGGCCTGGATCTGGTGTCGGCCGGGCTGGTGCTGCAGGGTTTTGCCCGCTGGAACCACGCGCTGGCGCTGGCCTGGGTGGCGCATGACAATCTGTGCGCCAACAACATCTATCGCAACGGCAACGAGGACCAGCGGCGGCGCTATCTGCCGGACCTCTGCTCCGGCCGCAAGGTCGGCGCGCTCGGCCTGACCGAGCCGGGCGCCGGCTCCGACGCGCTGGGCTCGATGCGCACAACCGCGCGCCGCGACGGCGACCATTATGTGCTCAACGGCAGCAAGATCTACATCACCAACGGGCCAGTGGCCGACGTGCTGCTGGTGTACGCCAAAACCGACAAGGAAAAGGGCGCACACGGCATCTCGGCCTTCATTGTCGAGAAGGGCACGCCCGGCTTCAAGGTCGCGCAGAAACTGACCAAGATGGGCTATCGCGGCAGCCAGACCGGCGAACTGCTTTTCGAGGACTGCCGAGTCCCGGCCGAAAATCTGGTCGGCGTGGAGAACCGCGGGATCGCCGTGGTGATGAGCGGGCTCGACCTCGAGCGGGCGATGATCTCGCCGCTTTGCCTCGGCATAGCCGAGCGGGCGTTGGAGCTCTCGGTCGACTACGCAAAAACGCGAAAACAGTTCAAGAAGCCGATCGGCACCTTCCAGATGGTGCAGTCGATGCTGGCCGATATGTATGTCGAGGTGGAAACGGCGCGCAGTTTCACGTACCGGGTGCTCGCTGCGGCGGCTCCGCTGGAAGTCGGCGGCGGCGGGCACGGCGATATCCACATGCTGACGGCGGCGTCGGTGATGTATGCGGCCGAGGCGGTGCACAAGGTGCTGGATCTCGCAGTTCAGGTGCACGGCGGCACCGGCTACATCTGGGAGTCGGAGATCAACCGCCTGTTCCGCTCCACCAAGCTGATGGAAATCGGCGCCGGCACCACAGAGGTGCGAAAGATGATCATCGCCGGCGAGTTATTGAAGGGGATGGACCGTTGAGCGAAGCCGGCGAGGAGAAATTCGGCTTCGACGATACCGACCTCGCCGAGCATCCGACTGTCTACGGCGCAGGCATATTTTCCGGCAAGGTCGTGGTGGTTTCGGGCGGCGCCGGCGGCATCGGCCGAGCCACGGCCTGGCTGTTCGCGCGGCTCGGCGCGCATGTGGTGGTCACCGGCCGCAGCGAAGGCAAGATCGCCGAGGTCGTGCGCACGATATCGGCGCGCGATTATGCCTGCAGCGGCGAAACCGTGGACATCCGCGATCCCGACAGCGTCGCTGCCTTCTTTGATCGGGTGTGGACGGCGCACGGCCGGCTCGACGCGCTGGTCAACAGCGCCGGCGGCCAGTTCCCGCAGGCGGCAATCGATTTCAGCGTGAAGGGCTGGAACGCCGTCATCAACACAAACCTCAACGGCACCTGGTTCATGATGCAGGGCGCCGCGAAAAAATGGCGCGACGCGGAGAAGCCGGGCAGTATCGTCAACATCGTCGTGGTGACGACGCACGGCCTCTACGGCGTGGCGCATTCGGTTGCCGCGCGGTCGGGTGTGATCGGGCTGACCCGCAGCGTCGCGGTGGAGTGGGCGCCGCTTGGTATCCGCGTCAACTGCATCGCGCCCGGCGCCATCGAGACGGAGGGCTGGAAGGTCTACACGCCGGAAGCCCGCAGCGCCTATCCGCGCTCCAACCCGATGATGCGGGCGGGCGACGCCTGGGACATTGCGGAGGCCTGCGTCTATCTCAGCGGACCGTCGGGAAAATACGTCACCGGGGAGTTGCTGACGGTGGACGGCGGCAGCCAGCTGTGGGGCGAGACCTGGACCACCGGCAAGCCGGATTATTTCAAGGTGCAGGACTGATCCGTACCTGCCGAGGATACATCAGGGAATCGTCACCACGATCTTGCCGCTCGCCCGACGCGACGACAGTTCCACGATCGCGTCGGCGCCGCGCTCGAACGGGAACCGCGCCGATACCACGGGGCGGATTTTTCCCTTGGCGTAGAGCTCGAACAGTTCGCCGAGCGCCTCGCGGTGACGGACTACGTCCCGCTCCATCGCCGATCCCCAGAACACGCCAAGGACATCGCAACTCTTGAGCAGCGCCAGGTTGAGCGGAATTCTTGCGATGCCGGCCGGGAAGCCAACGACCAGGAAGCGGCCGAGCCAGGCGATGCTGCGCAGCGCCGGCTCCGAATAGGCGCCGCCGACCGGGTCCATGATGACGTCGAAGCCGTCGGCCCCGCAGGCCTTCTTGAACTCCGCCGCCAGCGCCTTCTGGCCCTCCCCTTCCGTCAGGCGCGGATCGTAGACCACGACGGCATCGGCCCCGAGCTTTTGCGCAAGCTCGACCTTTTCCTTGCTGGACGCAGCCGCGACCACGCGCGCGCCGAGCGCCTTGCCGATTTCCACCGCTGCTAGACCCACGCCGCCGGCTGCGCCAAGCACCAGCAGCGTCTCGCCCGGCTTCAGGCGCGCGCGGTCTACCAGCGCGTAATACGACGTTCCGTAGGTCAAAACGAAGGCCGCCGCCTCGTCGAAGGGCATGACGTCCGGGATGCGCGCGCAGCGCCAGGCCTCGACCGCGACCTTTTCCGACATCGCGCCCCAGATCGTCATCGCCAGCACGCGGTCGCCCGGCGCGAAGTCGCTCACGCCCTCGCCCACTGCCTCGACGGTTCCGGAAAACTCCCCGCCCGGCGAGAACGGCCGCGGCGGCTTGTACTGGTAGCGGTCGGCGATGATGAGCGAATCCGGAAAGTTGGCACCTACGGCCGCGACCTTGACCAGCAACCGGCCAGGCCCAGCGACCGGCTCGGCGATCTCCTCGACAATCAGCGTCTCCGGACCGCCCGGAACCTTGCTCAGCATCGCCCTCATACTATTCCGATCCCAGTCCTGAAGTGCCTCCGGCGCCTCTGAAAAGGCAACGCAGGAGCGGCCGCGCCCGCGCGGCTCACTTGAACACGGTGCCCTTCACCATCTTCATGTAGGCGTCGACCACGAAGGCAGGGGGCCGGGTGAAGCGGCCGTCGACGAAGCAAAAGCGGGCGCTGAGATATTCGCGCGATGACAAAAGCATCTGCGCGACCACCTCCAGTTCGTTGGGGTCGGTGATGAGCAGGTTGCCGCGCTTCAACTCGTAGTTCAGCGCGCGGCGATAGCTTTCGGACTGCTGCGCCAGATGGCGGCGAAATCCTTCCGGCGCCTGGACCGGGCCTTCGCTGAGGATCTTGAACAGGTTGGGAGCCTTTTCAAGGAACTCGAAGAAGCCGCTGATGCGCGCCCGCTCCCGCGCCATCGGATCGTCCGGTGCCTCCATCACCCGCTCGCGGATCAGCGAATGCAGCTGGTCGCTGATCGCCGGCAGCAGTTGGTCGAGCAGATCCTGCCTCGATTCGAAATAGTTGTAGAACGTGCCTTGTCCCACCTCGGCACGCGCGGTGATCATTGCCACGGACGTCGCCGCATAGCCGGACTCGCCAACGATCGCCACCGCCGCGTCGAACAGGCGCGCACGCGTGACTTCGGCCTTTTCGGCGCGCGTCAGCCGCACCTTGCCCGCGGGGGACGGTCGCCTTGCCCGAAGTGCCTGCGCGGTCTCAGCCATCGTGCGCGTAGGCTATTGGCCATGGTGCGGGCTGTCAAACAAAAATGAATTCCGACTCATTATTCATTTCTGTTTACAAGCGCGAAAATCGGGCTAGCATAAATCGGTCGGAACGAACCGGGGCAAGCGGCGCGGAGGCAGCCGCGAAGACCGGCACCGGCCGCATCAGAACAATGCTCTCGCTCGAGCCGCAAGGTTCCGCAACGATGTATGCTGCCCCCGGGGAGGAAAGGCATGACCGCAGCCGCCAAGCACGGCACCCTACGCAGCTGATGCCGATCGCGGCAGCCCAACCCACGGCGACGCACGCCTTCGACGCAACCGACGTTGACGACATCCGTGCCTCGCTTGCCGACTTCGTGCGCGGCGAGACCGGCGGACCCGTCGAGATCGGGCCGCTGCGCCGTTTCACCGTCGGCTTCTCGTGGGTGACCTACGGCTTCCGCGCCAAGTGGAGCGAGGGCGGCCAAACGATGGAGCAGGATCTCATCCTGCGCGCCGGGCCCCCGACCGGAATTTTCGGCCCCTACCGCGCCTGGCCCGAATTCGTGACGCTGCGCGCGCTGGAAGGCAGCGCCGTGCCGGTGCCGCGCGTCTACTGGTACAGCGACGACAGCTCGATTCTCGGAGCGCCTTTCTTCGTGGCGAGCCTGATGCCGGGCGAAGCGCCGATCCCGTGGACGAAGGACGGCGGACCGGCTTTCGATGACAACCGGCGCGCGCTGCTCGGTGGGCAGTTCGTGTCGATCCTTGCAGCCCTGCACAAGTTCGACTGGCGCGAAACCTCAGTCGCCCGCATCGACGGCACAAAGGACGTGCGCCGCACCGCGATTGCGCAGGTCGACCACTGGATGGACCTTCTCGCCCGCTGGTCGCCGCACCGGGTGCCGATGCTGGAGATGGCGGCGCTCTGGCTGCGCGACAATGCGCCGGTCGCCGACCGGATCACCATCACCCATGGCGACTACCGCATCGGCAATTTCCTGGAGGTCGACGACCGTATAACCGCGATCCTCGACTGGGAACTGGTGCGGCTCGGCGATCCGGTCGAGGACCTCGGCTGGGTGTGCCTGCAGGCCTGGCGCGGCCGTTCGCCCTACATGTGCCATTTCTTCGAGCGCGAGGAACTGCGCGACCGCTATGCCGCGTTGACCGGCCACGAGGTCGTCCTGCGCGACATGGCATACTGGGAGGCGTTCGGTACGCTAAAGCTCGCCGTCATGCATTACGGTGCGACCGACTGCTTCGCGCGGCGCGGCTTCAACGACCTGCGCATGGCAGGCATGGGAGCGCAGATACCGCGCATGCTGCTGCAGGTCGAATCGGCAGTGGAGCGGGCATCGTGAGCATCCCGCTGTCCCGCCTGATCGAGGGCATCATCGCGACGATGCGCAGCGACGTAATCCCCAACGTCTCGGATTCCTTTGCGCGCGGCCAGGCGATCGGCGTGATCGACCTTTTGAACAACATTGCGCCGCGCGTGGAGTGGTCGCAGGCGCCGTTGCATGCGACCGTCGATGCCAAGGCCAACCTGCTGCGCGACGTGGCGGTGCTGGTCCCCCACGCGGGCGTACCGCCGCCGCCCGCCGACAAAGCGTTGACCGCGGAGGAATTGCTGGCACTTCGCGCGCAACTCGACGCCGCGATAGGCGACGCAGTCGCCTCGCTCTGGCCGCGCCGCGGCGAGCCCGGTTGCGACGAGGCGCTTGGCATCATCAAGGCGCATCTTCATGACGAGGCCGGCGCGGAACTGAAGAAGACCCGCAAGCCGCTGTTTGCCGAAATTGCCAGCGGCGACGACGGCAAGGCGAGGGCCTAGAAGACAGTCGCTGCAGGGAGGCGGTGACCATGAGCTACCATCTCGACCCAAGGATGCCGGCACCCGATGCCTGCGTGCAGCGCTACATGCTGGAGCGCTGGGCAGCGGCCCAGCCCGACAAACTTTTTGCGATGTTCCAGGACGGCTCGACCTGGTCCTACGCGGAGACGCTCGCCCACGCCGTCGCGACCGCTAACGCATTCCGCGCGCTCGGCGTGAAGCAGGGCGACCGCGTGCTCTGCTGGCTTCCCAACAGCGCAGATTGTCTGCGCGCATGGATGGGCGTCAACTTCCTCGGCGCGGTTTTCGTGCCGATCAACCTCGCCTATCGCGGCAATATCCTGGCGCATGTGCTGAAGCTGGCCGACGCACGCCTCGGCGTCGTGCATGCCGACCTGCACCAACGGCTGGCCGAAGTCGACCGCGCCGCCCTCAAGCAGATCGTGGTGCTGGGTGGGGAAGGCCGCGCCATCGACGGCCTGACGGTGCACCAGGCCGACAGCCTCCTCTCGACCGACACCGCCCCGCCGGCGCTGGAGCGGCCGATCGTGCCGTGGGATATGCAGGCGATCGTCTTCACCTCCGGTACCACCGGCCCGTCCAAGGGCGTGATGTCGTCCTACATGCATGTCTACAGCATGGCCGTTTCGGCGCCGTTCCTCGGCCCTGAAGACCGATACATGATCAACCTGCCGATGTTCCATTCCGGCGGCGTCATGCCGGTGACGGCAATGCTGATCCATGGCGGATCCATCGTGATGGTCGACGCCTTCGACACGGAAAGCTTCTGGCCGACGGTTCGCCGCACCGGCATAACCACGGCGATCCTGCTCGGCGTGATGGGCGGCTTTCTGCTCAAGCGCCCGCCGAGCGCGGACGACCGCAACCACTCGCTGCGGACCTGCACCTACGTGCCGCTCAACGACACGGCGCCGCAGTTCCACGAGCGCTTCGGCACCGAGATCCACACCCATTTCAATATGACCGAGATCTCGATGCCGATCGTGTCGGAGCCAAACCCGACCGCGTTCGGCAGCGCCGGCAAGCCGCGCGCGGGCGTCCAGGTGCGGGTCGTCGACGAGAACGATTGCGAGGTGCCGGTCGGCGCGGTCGGCGAGATGGTGGTCCGCACGGACTGCCCGTGGGCGATGAACCACGGCTATGCCGGAGACCCGGCTGCGACGGCCGCTGCCTGGCGCAACGGCTGGTTCCACACCGGCGACGGCTTTCGCCGCGACGCGGAGGGCAATTTCTACTTCGTCGACCGCCTGAAGGATGCGATCCGCCGGCGCGGCGAGAACATCTCCTCGTTCGAGGTGGAATCGGAAGTGCTGGCGCACCCGTCGGTGCGTGAGGCGGCCGCCGTCGCGATCAAGAGCGAGATCGCCGAGGACGAGGTGATGGCGGTGGTCGCCCTGAAGGACGGCGCCAGCCTCGACCCGGCGGAGCTGATCGAGTTCCTGCGTCCGCGCATGGCTCACTTCATGATCCCGCGCTACGTCCGCATCGTCGAGGCATTGCCGCGCACGCCGACCGCCAAGATCGAGAAGGTGAAGATCCGCGAGGTCGGCATCACCGCCGACACCTGGGACCGCGAGGCTGCCGGCATCGTCGTGAAGCGCGAGAAGATCGGCGTGCGCCGCGCCTGAGATATCAAGAGGTGTCAATGTTCGCAGAGCTTTCGTCCCGCGCAGCCGGCATTCGCGACCGGCTGTCCGCCTTCATGGACGAGCACATCTATCCGAACGAGCGCGAACTGCTGGCGCCGCCTGCCGAGGCCGTGCGCTGGGCGCCGCGGCCACTCGCCATGGCACTGACGGAGAAGGCGCGGCAGGCCGGCCTGTGGAACCTGTTCTACAATCACGGGCCGGAAGGCGCCGGCCTGTCGAACTACGAATACGCGCAGCTTTGCGAACTCTTCGGCCGCTCGCTCGCCGCGCCGGAGATCTTCAACTGCAACGCGCCGGATGTCGGCAACATGGAAATTCTGGCGAGCTACGGCACCCCCGCGCAGAAGGAAAAATGGCTGAAGCCGCTGCTCGCGGGTGAGATCCGTTCTTGCTTCGCCATGACCGAGCCGGCCGTGGCCTCCTCTGATGCCACCAACATCGAGACGTCGATCTTGCGCGACGGCGACCACTACGTCGTCAGCGGCCGCAAATGGTGGGCGACCGGCGCGCCGTCGCAGCGCTGCAAGGTCATGATCGTCATGGGCAAGAGCGACAGATCGGCTCCCAAGCACAATCAGCAGTCGATGATCCTGGTGCCGACGGAGACGCCGGGGGTGACGGTGGTGCGGCCGCTCAGCGTCTACGGCTACGAGCATGCGCCGCTCGGCCATGCCGAGGTGCTGTTCGAGAATGTGCGCGTGCCGGCCGAAAACATGCTGCTCGGCGAGGGCCGCGGCTTCGAGATCGCGCAGGGCCGGCTGGGGCCCGGCCGCATCCACCACTGCATGCGCTTCGTCGGCCTCGCCGAGCGCGCGCTGGAGGCGATGTGCAAGCGTGCCGCAAGCCGCGTCGCCTTCGGCTCCAGCCTGGCGGAGATGGGCGCGGTGCGGCAGGCGATCGGCCAGTCGCGTTGCGACGTCGAGCAGGCCAGGCTGGTGACGCTGAAGGCTGCCTGGATGATGGACAAGGTCGGCAACAAGGAGGCCCGCAACGCCATCGCGGTGGCCAAGATCGTGGTGCCGACGCTTGCCGGCGCCGTCATCGACCGCGCCATACAGGTGCATGGCGGCGGCGGCCTGTCGGAGGATTTCTTCCTCGCCGAGGCTTTCGCGGAGACGCGCTTCCTGCGCATCGGCGACGGCCCGGACGAGGTGCATCGCGAGGCGCTGGCGCGCGTGGAACTGGCACGGCTGCAATGAGCAACATGACGAAACGACTGGAACTCGGCCTGACCGTCGAATCGGCCGGCCGCACGATCGGCGAAGGCGACGTCAACCTGTTCGCCGGCCTGGTCGGCGACTTCACGCCCATCCACATCGACGAGACCGCGGCGAAGAAATCGCCGCACGGCACCCGCATCGCGCATGGGCCGCACACGATGGCCACCGCGATCGGCATGGCGACGCATACCGGCCTGTTCGGCGAACGGGTGATCGGCATGGTCAACATCAACTGGGATTTCGTCGGCGTGGTGAAGCTCGGCGACACGATCCGCTCGAAGGTGACGGTCGCGGCGCTGCGGCCGACGTCGAAGCCCGGCCGCAGCCTCGCCACCTACGCCTTCGACGTGCTGAACCAGAACGACGAAACCATCCAGCGCGGCCGGATGATGGTGATTGTCCGCTCCGACGACGCGACGGAGGCCAAACCATGAGTGACGCCAAGTTCATCATGCTGCCGCAGCATGAGTCCCCGCACCAGCCCGACGCCTCGGTCAATTTTAACGAAAGCGTCTACACCAACGCCTTCGACACCACCTCGCCGGTCGGCGGCTGGATGCGGCTCGGCAACCGCGTGAACGAGGGCTACGCAGAACTTTCTGTCTGCCTCTATCTGCCGGACGGGCGGATCGCCTGCCAGTTCGCCCGGCCGCAAATCGAGAAAAACGACCGCTTCGATGCCGGCGGCCTCTCCTATTCCGTAGAAGAACCGCTGAAGAGCGTGTCCATGACCTATTCGGGCGACCTGATCATCGTCGATGATCCGGACGCGCTGCGCGACCCGACCGCCCTGTTCCAGAGCGGCCCGCGCCTGCCCGGACAGGTCCGCTGGGTCCATCAGGCCGAGTCGCCGGTGCATGGCGGCGAGCCGGTCGATGACACGGTACAGACGATGTACGGGCGCGATTTCTCCTATGGCCATTTCAACCAGCACGGCCGCGCGCGCGGTGAGATTCGCGTCGGCGATCAAGCCTGGCCGATCGACGGGCGTGGCTGGCGCGACCACTCGTGGGGACCGCGCTACTGGCAGGCGATCTACTTCTACCGGCTGTTCATCGCCAATTTCCCGAACGGGGACGGCTTCATGCTGCTGAAGATCACCGACAAGGCCGGCCGCGTACGGCGCGAGGGCGTGCTTCTGGTCGCCGGGAAGTATGAACCCGTGCTAGACCTCGACGTGTCGACGGACTGGACCGGAAAACAGGATCCCGGATTCGTGCGGATCGGCGTGCTGACGCCGAACCGCAAGGCCAGGATCGACGCCGAGATTCTCCGGCTGGCGCCGCTGCGCAATCGCCGCAAGGCGGGGGATGAAACGCTGGTATCGAGGATCGCGGAAGGCTTCACGACATTTCACTGGGACGGCCAGAAGGGGCGCGGCATGACCGAGTACATCGAGCGGATCGAGGACGGGAAACTGGCCGGATTTCCGCTCTGAGCATGAGTCCTCCGAGAAACTGAAGGACGTTCACTAACGCAACCCGGCAGGCGGCATCAAAAAGCAGGACGAGCCGCCACAAGGCACCTAAATTGTTGTCGTGCAGCTTCTTGGGACAGGAAATGGTCCTATTGACTTCGGAAACAGTTGGTGAACATCATTCATTAACGGCTTCCCGACAGGCGTAGGTCCATTCGAGGCGGCTGGGAGGAGACCGCAATCGATGCTCAAAGGATTGAACCAGGAGCGGATTGTCCTGTTCATCGCGATCGGTCTGTTCGCGGTGTTCTCGGTTGCGCTCAACGGCTTCCTGTCGGCTGACAACATTCTATCGCTGGTCCAGAACGTCTCGATCCTCGGCATCCTCGGCGTCGGCATGGCCATCGCCATCATCGGGCGCGGAATCGACCTTTCGATCCTGTCGACCATGCCTGTTTCGGTCGCCTGGATGCTCAACCTCATCAATGGCGGCATGCCGATCTGGGGCGCTGTCGCGCTGGCCGGGATCTTCTGCATCATCGTCGGCATCATCAACGGTCTGCTGATCGCCTATGTCGAGGTGCCCGCGATCTTCGCTACGCTGGCGATGGGCATTGTCGTCTACGGCTTCGGCAAGGCCTACATGGTGCCGATCGACGCAGTCTACGTGCAGCGCGGCGAATCCTGGTTCTACGGCATCGGCAGCGGAAGGCTGCTCGGCGTCCCCACTCCCGTCATCGTGTTCGCCATCGTGGCGTTCGTGGCGTTCCTCTTCCTGCGCTACCTCAAGCCCGGCCGCTTCATCTACGGCATGGGCGACAATCCGCTCGCCGCGCGCATCACCGGCATTCCGGTGAGGCCTATGATCGTGCTGCAGTATGTGCTGATCTCAATGATCGCGCTGGTCGCAGGCATCGTGATGGCGACCGCGCTTGCTGCGATCAACACCCGCCTCGCCCTCTCCACAATGGTCTACGACGTGATCCTGGTGGTGGTGCTGGGCGGCATCGGGCTGTCCGGCGGCAAGGGCGGCATCCGCAACGTCGTCGTCGGCACACTGCTGATCGGCATCCTGCTCAACGGCATGACGATCATGAACCTGACCTACACGGTCCAGAGTATCCTGAAGAGCGTGATCCTGCTGCTCGCGATCGTCGTCGACACCCTGCTAAACCCGCGCGACGAGCAGACCGCCCAGCATGGCGACATCTAGTGAAGCGGGGGATGACCATCCGGCGGCCGCTATGCCGCCCAACCAGCAATTCGCGCGACTCGGGCGACGTCCCGGCCGCCGATCCGTGCAACGAAGAACCACAGAGTGGAGGAGTGAAATGAGAATGCGACTTCTGAAGGCCGTACTGGCCACGACCGTGCTGGCCATGGCAACGGGCGCTGCCGTTTCGGAGCCCTACGACGACGGCCAGTCCAAGAATTACTATGACGTGCTAAAGGGCAAGAAGGTCGCCTTCGTGCCGCTGTCGATGGGTTTTGACCTGACCGAGGGCTGGAACGCCGGCCTGCAGAACCAGGCCAAGGCTTTGGGCTACACCGTCGAGATCCGCGACCCGAACTGGAATGTCGAGGCCGCCGTGCAGGCCGCCAACGGCTTCATCGCCGACAAGCCGGACATCCTCATCCTGCACCCGCTCGACCAGCAGGCCTACAACCGCATCGTGCCCAAGGCAATGAAGGAGGGCATCAACGTCATCCAGATCAACCTGAAGTCCATCTCCAACGGCGATGCCTATGTCGGCGCCGACTGGTACGAGATGGGCGTCAAGCAGGCCGAACTGATCGTCAAGGCCTGCGGCAAGGAGGCGGGCAAGAACGGCAAGATCGCCATCGTCACGGGCCAGGCTGCGACGCCGACCGTCGTGATCGGCAACCAGGCGATCGACGACGTGTTCGCGCACCATCCGGACATCACGGTCGTCGCCAAGCAGTCGGCCGATTTCGACCCGGCCAAGGCGCAGGCGATCACCTCGACCATCCTGAAGCAGAATCCCGATCTGTGCGGCATTCTCGGCGTCTGGGACGGCCAGGACACCGGCACCGCCGCTGCGGTCCGCGAGGCCAACATGCAGGATCAGGTCTACGTGGTCTCGTCCGGCGGCGGCAACAAGGCGGCGGCGTGCGACAATGTCGAGAACGGCAATTTCGACGCCTACTTCAGCTACGACGTTCCCGGCCAGGCCCGCGACCTCAACGCGGCGGTGAAGATCCTTCTGCAGACTAAGCCGGCGCCCGGCAGCGCCCCGTTCGCGCTCTATACGCCGCTGAAGCTGATCACCAAGGACACGCTCACCCCGTCGTCCTGCTGGACGCTCGACGAGCTCAAGGCAAACGGCGGCTGAGATTGTCGGCCACATATGGGGATCGGCGTTCCGGCGCCGGTCCCTTTTTTCGGCTTCGCTGAGGAGTTGCCCGCATATGGCGGTGTCTGAAAACTGGACGCGCTGGCGCTACCGGTACATCCCTGACAAGGCGGTCGGCGAGATTCTGTCCAAGAGCTGGATCGACACGCTGATCCCGGTCGTCATCCTGGCCGTCGTATTCGTATTCTTCAGCATCAGCATGCCGGGCTTCCTGGGCGGGTCGAACCTCTCGGACATCGCCCAGATTTACGGCGAATACCTGATCATCATCGTCGGCATCACCTTCGTGATGATGTCGGGCGGCATTGACCTCACCGTCGGTTCGGTCTTTGCCTTCTGCAATCTCGCGGCGGTCCTCCTCATCAACTCGATGGAGATCAACCTCGCGATCGGCATTCCCGCCATCATGATCCTCGGCGGCCTGATCGGCGCCATCAACGGCGTGCTGATCGGCTATCTCGGCATGCGCGCCTTCCTGACCACGCTGGTGATGCTGATCATCGTGCGCGCGATCGTCGACCAGGGCCTGCTCGACTATGGCCAGGTGATCGCCGGTGGCTTCAACGCTTCGGCGACTTGGGAATTCATGGCGATCGGCGACGTTTTCGGCGTGCCGTCGAGCCTGGTTGTGGGCGCGGTGATCGCGCTGATCGGCCACGTCGTGCTCACCCGCATGAAGTTCGGCTGGCACGTGATGGCCGTTGGCGGCTCGCGCCGCTCGGCCTACAATGCCGGCATCAAGGTCAAGCGCACCATCTGCGCCACCTACATCCTGTCCGGTCTACTGACCGGGCTCGCCGCCACCTTCTACGCCGCGCGGCTTTCCTCCGCGGGCACCGATGTCGGCAAGGGGCTGGAGGTGACTATGCTGACCGCAGCCGTTCTCGGGGGCATCAGCCTCGGCGGCGGCCGCGGCTCGATCGTCAAGGCAATGCTCGGCGCACTGATCACGCTGCTGGTGCAGAACAGCCTGATCCGCATGGGCCTGACCAGCGGCACCAGTTCGCTCATCCTCGGCCTGATCCTGCTGTGCGCGGTGGCGATCGACGTGCGCTGGGTGAAGAACCGGCACAAGGTGCTCGCCCGCGCCTATGTCTCCCCCACCTATTTCCGCCTGCCGCCGCTGCCTGAAACCGCCGAGGGTTCGTCATCCCCCTATGCGCTGAACGACAAGCTTCGCGGCGTCGCCGCGATCGGCCTCGGCGAGCTCGACGGCCCAGAGGACGTTATTTTCGACAAGGACGACAATCTCTATTGCGGCAGCCGGCACGGCGACATCATCCGCTTCTTCGCGCCCGACCACAAACGCTGGGAGATCTTTGCCCATATTGGCGGACACCCTCTCGGCATGGCATTCGACAAGGACGGCAACCTGCACAGTTGCGTGGGCGGCATGGGCCTCTATCGCATCTCTCCCGCCGGCGAGGTGCGCAAGCTCTCCGACGAGACCAACCGCACCCTGCTGTCGATCGTCGACGATTCGCGGCTCAGGCTCGCCGACGACCTCGATATCGCGCCGGATGGCCGCGTCTTCTTCAGCGAAGCCACCGTCCGCTACGAGATGTACGACTGGATGGTCGACGCCCTGGAGGGCCGAGGCAACGGGCGTATCATCTGCTACGACCCGAAGACTGACAGTTCGCGCACCGTGCTGCCCGACCTGCAGCTGCCGAACGGCATCTGCGTGGAGAAGAACGGACAATCGCTGCTGTTCGCCGAGACCTGGGGCTGCCGCATCACCCGCTGGTGGTTCGACGGTCCGAAGAAGGGGCAGAGAGAGGTCATCATCGACAATCTGCCGGGCTACCCGGACAACATCAACCGCGCCTCCGACGGCACCTACTGGTGCGCGCTTTGCGGCATGCGCGCCCCTGTCTTCGACCTTGCGCTGCGCATGCCTAGCTTCCGCCGGCGCATGGTGCAGAAGGTCGGCCGCGACGACTGGCTCTACCCCAACATGAACACCGGCTGCGTCATCAAGTTCGACGCCGACGGCAACATTCTCGACGTTCTGTGGGATCTCGGCGGCGAAGCGCATCCGATGATCACCTCGATCCGCGAACACAAGGGATATCTCTATCTCGGCGGCATCTACAACAACCGCGTCGGCAAGTACAAAATCCCCGGCGCGGATCCGAACTGGACATCGCTCGCCGACTACTGGGGTAAGCGCTCGTGATCGGCGCGCTGCGAAAAGCCTGGAACAATTTCCGCGGCAGCGGCGACGCCGCCGTGACCGTGCCGCCGATGGACGGCGCGCTGCGGCCGAACCGGCTGCTGGAAGAGGCCGAGTTGCTGGCCAAAGTCGAAGCGCCGGACGACATCGCCGATACCGGCGAGGGGCTGGTGTTTTCCAGCGGCGGCCGGATCGTGCGCCTCGGCGCGGACGGACGCACGGAGACCTTGGAAGATTGCAGCGGAGAAATCACTGCGCTTGCAGCGCTGCCGGGCAAGTTGGTCGCGGCGGCGGTCGCGGGAAAGGGCGTTCTCCTCCTTGGCACGGACGGTTCGCGCAGGAGTGTCGAGACGCTCGGCAACGGCCCGGCGCGCTGCATCACCGCGCTCACCTTCGCGTCCGATCGCGAACTGCTGGTCGCACAAGGTTCGGCCAGCCGCCCGCCCACCGAATGGAAGCGCGACCTGATGGAGCGGCGCAGCGACGGCTCCGTCTGGCGTGTCGGCCTCGAGGGCGGCGCGCCTGCGCGCCTTGCCGGCGGCCTCGGCTGGCCGTTCGGCGTCGTCGCCGCGAATGGAAAGATAGTCGTCTCCGAAAGCTGGAAGCACCGGCTGGTGACAGTCACCGAAGGCGGACGCGTCGAGCCGCTGCTCAGCGATCTGCCCGGCTATCCGGCCCGCATTCACCGCCATCCGGCCGGCGGCTTCTGGCTGGCGATCTTTGCGCCGCGCAACCAGATCATCGAGTTCATCCAGCGCGAGCCGGCCTTCCTGGCCAGGATGATCGAGGAGGTCGACGAGGCCTACTGGGCCGCGCCCTCGTTGAAACCGTCGGCGACCTTCCTCGAGCCGCTGCAGGGCGGCGCCCAGAAACATCTCGGCATGCTGAAGCCATGGGCGCCGACCCGCTCCTACGGGCTGGTGGTCAAGCTCGACGACGCTTTCCGCCCAATCTCGTCGTTCCACAGCCGCGCAGACGGCACCCGTCACGGGGTCTTCACCTGCATTCCTCACGAAGGCAAGGTGGTGGCGGCCTCGCGCGGCGGTGGCGTGATCGTGGCCATCGACCCGGCGGCCGGCGCCGCGCACACCGGAAAGGTTTCGTGATGGCACCGCTCATCGAAATGAAGTCGGTGACCAAGGAGTATCGTGGTGTCGCGGCGGTGACGAAGGTCGACTTCGTTCTGCAGAAGGGCGAGATCCACGCCCTCCTCGGCGAGAACGGCGCCGGCAAGTCGACGCTGACGAAGATGATGTGCGGGGTGACACAGCCGACCAGCGGCGAGTTCCTGCTCAACGGCAAGGCCGTGGTATTCCAGACACCGGCGGAGGCACTGGAACACGGCGTCGCCATGGTGTTCCAGGAGACCAGCCTGGTGCCGTCGATGACGGTCGCCCAAAACCTCTATCTCGGCGACGAAAGGCTGTTCAACCGCGTCCGCGGCCTCAACATCGCAGCGCAGACCTTCCTCCAGTCGCTGAATTTCAACGTCAACCCGACCGCGCTGGTGTCGGGGCTGGGTGCGGCCCACAAGCAGATGGTGGAGATCGCACGCGCCGTCCGTAAGGACGTGCAGGTCATCATCTTCGACGAGCCGACGGCATCGTTGACGCCGGAGGAAAAACACCACTTCTTCGCGCTGGTGAAGCGGCTGAGGCAGCGCGGCGTGTCGATCATCTTCATCTCGCACGCCATCGAGGAGGCGCTGGCGATCGCCGACCGCATCACCGTGCTGCGCGACGGCGAACTGGTGGTGAGCGACGTCACCTCGACGTTCGACCGCGACCGCATCATCCGCTCGATGGTCGGCCGTTCGCTGTCGGACTCGCTCTATCGCAAGGACATCGGGCAGGAGCCGCGGCCGGTGGGCGAAAAGGTGCTGAGCGTCCAGAACGTGTCGATGGGCACGATCGTGCGCAACACCTCGTTCTCCATCTACAGCGGCCAGATCACCGGCATGTTCGGGCTGATCGGCTCGGGCCGTACCGAGGTCGCCAAGATCATCTCCGGCGTGGTGAAGCGCAACTTCTTCAACGGCGGCGAGATCAAGCTGCGCGACCGCTCCGTTCGCTATCGCGTGCCGCGCCAGGCCGTGCAGGACGGCATCGTCTACGTGACAGAAGACCGCAAGATCGAAGGTTTTTTCGAGACGATGACGATTCCCGAGAACCTCTACATGGGCGCGCTCGCCGCCGGCCTGACGGGTTCCACGGTGATCAGCATGGCCGAGATGCGGACGCTGGCTGCCGACTGGACGAAGACGCTGAACATTCGCGCCATCAACCCCAACGCGCGCGTGATCGAACTATCGGGCGGCAACCAGCAGAAGGTCGTCATCTCGAAATCGCTGGTGCAGCGGCCGAAGGTCATCATCTTCGACGAACCGACGCGCGGCGTCGATGTCGGCGCCATCGCCGAGATCCACGCCTTCATCAACCGGCTGGCCGACGAGGGCCTGGCGATCGTGGTGATTTCCTCATACCTGCCGGAAATCCTCAACATCTCGGACCGCATCCTGGTCTGCCGCTCGGGCCGCGTGGTGGAGGAGTTTTCTCCGTCGGAAGCGACCGAGGAGAAGATCATGTACGCGGCGGTGCACTGAGCACCGCCCGACCCGGCGCGAAAGGCAGCCTGCAAAACGCTCAGTCCTTGGCGGTCATCCGTTCGAGCCGCTCGACCGCCCTTTCCAGCCGCTCGGCAAGGTCGGGGCCGGCGGGAGCTGCCTCCTGGTGGCGCTTGCGCAGGCCGCTCAGGATGAGTTCGACAATCGCGTCGGCGGTCGCGTCGGGATCGAACGCGCCTTCGCCGCGCAGATAGGCCCAGGTGCGGTGCTCGACGCAGCCGTAGATCATGTCGCGCACCAGCGCGAGCGAGACGTCACTGCGAAGTTCGCCCGCATCGATCCCTTCGCGCACGATGTCGAGCGTGCGGCGCGTGTAGCGCCGGTTGAGTTCGTGCACGGCGGTGTGGGTGTAGTCCTTGCCGGTACGCAGGAACTGGAACATCAAATTGCAGAGCGCCGGCTCGTCGTAGATCGTCCTGAGGTGCCGCCAGATCATGTAGCGCAGGCGGTTGCGCGTGCCTGAGATGCCGGCGAGGTGCTCGTCATAGTCGGCGAGCATCGCCTCGTACCAGTCCTCGATCACCTTCACGAGCAGGTCGCGCTTGTTCTCGAAGTAGCGGTAGATGCTGCCCTCGACGACATTCGCCCGCTCGGCGATGTCGGAGAGTGGTGCGTCCTCGTAGCCCTTCTCGCGGAAGACGGAGCGTGCGGCCGCCATGATGTCGGCGACCCGGCGCTCCCGCGAGAGCCGGAACACCTGTCGCCGTGCAGTGCCGTTAGCCATCAGTCATCAGCCCGGAAGCTCGGATGCCTCTTCTCCGTGAAGGCCGCCATCCCCTCCCACCATTCGGTTCCGGCGGCGGCCGCCAGCACCGCATCGAGCGCTATCTGGTCGGCTTCCTGCGCCTGCGCGGTCTCGCAGCGGTACAAGGCACGCTTTGTTTCGGCAACAGAAATCGGGCTGCAGAGGAGGAAGCGCCGGGCGAAGGGTTCCGAGGCCGTGGCAAGCTCGTCCGCCGGGTGAACCGAAGTCACCAGCCAGACCGAAAGCACTCGGCAGCATCATCCCGATCGAAGAGCTCTTACACAAGCTTGCGAAATCCGGCGTGGTGCCGGAGGCCGCGCTTGCCGATGTCGTGCGCAGCACGGTCGCCCGCCTCGACACCACCGACAATTTCGGGGCCGGCGCGGCCGTCAGGCACTATTTCGAATACTGGCTGACCGAATAGCGCCCGCCTCAGACGTCGCCGGTTCGAACCCGCAGCGCGGAGTTCGCCAGCTTCTCCGTCTGGTCGAAGCCGGTCGCCGGCATCACAGCTCCGGCCGGATCGCTGATCTCGTTGAAGTGCTCGGCGACCCCTTCAGGCGAAAGCATGGCTCCGGCGAGACTCACGCCCTGCGTCTCGGTCACGTAGACCCTCGCGAACGAACCGCCGCCGGCCGCGAGAATTGTGCGCGACGGGGCCTGCCGCGACACGAGGAAAAGTGCGCCGGGCGCCACGGTGTCGGGCGAGAGCAGGCACTCCACCTCGGGCTTCAGCAGGCCTTCCGTCATCCTGGTAGCGGCGGTCGGCGTGAGCGTGTTGACGCGGATGCCGTAGCGCTCGCCTTCCAGATGCAACACGTTCATCAGGCCGAGCATTGCGGCCTTGGCGGCGCCGTAGTTGGACTGGCCGAATATGCCGTACATGCCCGACGAGGAGCCGGTGAGCAGGATGCGGCCGTAGCGCTGCTCGCGCATCGGCTCCCAGACGGCCTTGCAGACATGCACCGACCCCATCAGGTGCACATCCAGCACCGACCGGAAATCGCCGAGGTCCATCTTGCCGAAGGACTTGTCGCGCAGGATGCCGGCATTGTTGATCGCGATGTGGATCCGGCCCCATTCGGCCAGGATGCCGGCGACCATGCGTTCGACGGCCGCGAAGTCGGTGACGTCGAGCTGCCAGGCCCGCGCGACGCCGCCCTTCCCTCGGATCGCGCCAGCTGTAGCTTCGGCTTCCTCGCCGAGATCAGCGATCACCACCTTCGCGCCACGCGCGGCGAGCGCTTCGGCATAGCTTCGGCCAAGACCGCGGGCCGCACCCGTGACGATCGCGACCTGGTCCTCGAAAGTTATTCTCATTCCGGATCCCGATACCGTGGCGCCTGCTTGGTTCGGAACGCCGCCAGTCCTGTCGCCAGATCGCTGCCGATGAGGTGATCCTTGAACGCTGCGAGTTCGGCGCGAAGGCGCGCGTCCCGATCCAACGCGACGGCAGCACGCCCGATCAGCGACTTGATATGCCGGTTCGCCTCCGGACTGCGCGCGGCAATATCGCGCGCGATCTCCAGCGCGCGGTCCATGAGCCGTTCCTTCGGAACGACCTCGTTGACGAGGCCCCATTCCGCCAGGATTTCGGCTTCGATCAGCGCACCCGTGTAGAACAGCTGGGCGGCGCGTGCTGGCGACAGTCTCTCAAGCAGCCGAACCGTGGCGCCGCCGGCGGGCACGATGCCATAGCGGCTGTGCCCGTCGCCGATCTTCGCGCCGGCCGCGGCCACCAGGATGTCGCAGCAGAGCAGAAGTTCCAGCCCGCCCGCGACGGCCGCGCCGTTGACGACACCGATCACCGGAACCGGCAGGTCTTCCACAAGCTGCAGCACATCCTGATTGTAGCGCAGCGTGTCGAGAAGCTTCTGGCCGTCCGGGTGAAGGGCCGCCTCGAACTCGATCAGGTCGCCGCCGGCGCAGAATGCCCGCCCCGCGCCGGTGATCAACACCACCCGCAACCCGGGCAGTTTCGCCACAGCGGCGAGCCGGCGCTCGAGCGCGTCCATCATGGCCTGCGACAGCGCGTTCATGCTTTCGGGCCGATTCAGCGTCAGCGTGGCGATGCCGTCGGCGAAGGCAAGCGTCACGTTCTCCTCGGCGGTGGCCGCGGATCGGACCGCATAGGTCTGCGGCAGCGGCTTCAGCGCGGCGTCGAGCTCGGCGATCCTGTCGGCACCCGCACCGGAAACGATGACGTCAACCAGCGTCTGCTTGCGATCGCCCAGCCGCACCTCGACCGACGCCGTCGCCGCCGGGCCGCAGATCCTCTCCGTCTCCAGCCGGACCTTTTCGCCTATCGCCATGTCGCGCAGCGCGGGCTTGAAGATCTTTCCCACCGCCGTGACCGGCAGCGCGTCGATCACCATCACGCTGCGCGGCCGCGCGGGCGGCTCGTGCACGTTCTCCTGCATATAGGCTTCGAGCGCCGCGCGGTCGACGGTCGCGCCGGGCGCCGGCACCACGAAGAGCGCCGGCACCTCGCCGGCATACTGGTCCGGCATGGCGACCGCGGCGCTGATCTGAACCCCGTCGAACCGATTGGCGACGTCCTCGATCGCGGCGGGGTCGATGTTGTGGCCGCTGCGCACAATCAGGTCCTTCTCGCGCCCTGTGAGCACCAGCCGCTCGTCGCGCGTCAGGTAGCCGACATCGCCCGTGGTCAGCCACCCGTCCGCGTCCAGCGTGCCGACATTGTGCGTGGGATCGACATATCCCGGAAAAACCTGCGGTCCGCGCACCTGGACAAGCCCGCTTTCGTCCGGCCCGCAAAGCCCCGTACTGCCGTCGAGCGGCACGACGCGCGTCTTCGAATAGGGGGCACGAAAGCCGACACTGCCGGCAAGCGGCGTTCCGCGCCCGGGATTGAACGCAATCGCCGCGGCCGTCTCTGTCATGCCGTATGTCTCGAACAGTTTTATGCCGGTCTTCTCCTCGAAACGGCTGCCGACAGCCTTGGGCAGCACCGCGCCGCCGGTCACGGCCATGCGGACGGTAGAGACGTCCATCCCCGGCTCGAACGAGTTTGTCAGCGCCGCAATCGATGTCGGCACGCCGCTCACCACTGTCGCCCCGAAATGCCGCACGATCTCCCAGTAGCGCTGCACCACGGCCGGAGGACGCAGCGCATAGGGCGACGGCACCACAAGATGCCCGCCGGCGGCGAGGACCGAGAGCCCCGTGGTAATGGTTCCGCCGACATGGAAGAACGGAAAACCGTCAATGACGACGTCGCTCTTGTCGTAGCCGAACACCTGGGAGAAGCCGAACGCCGCGTGGATCTGGTTGCCGTGCGTCAGGCGAACGAGTTTTGGCCGGCCGGTCGTGCCGCCCGTATGGAACATGGCGCAGGCTGTGTTCCGGTCTTCAGCGGGATCGAACGCAAGCTTTTCCCCGCCATGCCCTCGCAGCGCGTCATCGAGCGAGATGAAGCCGGCGCCGGGCACCGCCCCGCCAATCACGATCACCCGCTGCAGCGTCGGTACGCGCTCGAAAACGCCAATGGCTTTCGACCAGCAGGTCTCGTCGCGCTCTTGCGACGGGATGAGCAGCAGCGTCGCTTCCTCGGCATTCAGAAGATCGAAGATCGCTTCGTGGCCGAGCAGGTAGTTGAGCGAACTCGCGACGCCGGCAACCTGCGCACCGAGAAGCAGCGCCGGCAGTTCGGGCACGGTCGGCGTCAGGAACGCGGCCACGCCTTTTTCCGGCGTCAGCCCGAGCGCCCGGAACATGTTCGCCGCCCTGGTCGCCTCGAACAGCAATTCGCGGTGCGTCAGCGACACGCCCACGTCGGCCGGTTCGGGCGAACGCAGCACGGTCAGCGCCGGCCGATCTCCCACCTCGGAAGCCGTGGCAAGCAGCAGATCGTGGATGTTGCGCGCGGGGACCAGTTCGTCATAAGGACGGGCCTCAAGGGCAACGATATCCTCGATCGTCCTGACCGGCATCACCGGCCTCGTCGTGCGAAGCTGCCGCGCCATCAATGCACGGCCGCGTACATGATGGTTTCCTCGTCGGCCTTGTGGCCCTCGAACTCTTCGACGATCCGGCCCTGCCGGCACACCAGGATGCGGTCGGAAAGGTGCAGGATTTCCGGCAGATAGGAGGAAATCACCATGACGGCGATATCGTCGTCGGCGAGGCGATTGATGAGTTGGTGAATCTCGGCGATCGCGCCAACGTCCACCCCTCGCGTCGGCTCGTCGAAGATGATCAGTTTCGGCTTCTGCACCAGCGCCTTTGCCACCACCACCTTCTGCTGATTGCCGCCGGATAGTTCGATCACGCGCGCGTCGCCGTTGATCGCCTTGACGTTCAGCGCGGCGATCCACTCCGCGGCGATCGCCTTCATCTCCTTCATGCTGATCGTGGAAGACTTGGCCTGCCCGCCCGCCATGGCGCCGAGATAGATGTTCTCGGCGATCGACATCGTCTCGAAGAAGCCCTCGATCTTGCGGTCCTCGGTTACGTAGATCACGCCGTCGCGCACCGCCGGTCGCGGCACGCGGTAGCGCACCGCGCGCCCGTTGAGCCGCACCTCGCCACCATGGAAGAAGTCGCGCTTCAGCACCCCGGCCACCACCTTGGCCGCCTCGGTACGGCCCGAGCCGATCAGGCCGAACACGCCGGTTATCTGCCCGGCGAAGACCGAGAACGAGGTGTTGCGAACCAAGTTGCCCATCGACAGGTTCTGGACGCTCAGTACCTTCGCGCCCGCCCGCCGCACCTTGCGATGGCGGTTCGAGCCGTAAAGCTCGTCGGTCAGGGATCGGCCGACCATCGCGCGCACGATTCTCTCCCGGTCGAAGGCGGCGGCGGCGTCGGTCACGACGTGCTGCCCGTCGCGCATCACCGTGATGCGGTCGGCGATCTGCAGCGCCTCCTCGAGCGCGTGCGAGATGAAGATGATCGAGACGCCGCGTGCCCGAAGCCGCTCGACCAGCGCGAAGAACTGATGCTTTTCCTCTGGCGTCAGCGTCGCGGTCGGCTCGTCGAAGATGATCACCTGGGCGTTGTGGTGTACGGCGCGGGCAATCTCGACCATCTGCTTCTGCCCGGCGCCGAGGCTTGAGACCAGCGCGGTCGGATCGACATGGAAGTTGAGCGATTGCAGGAACTGCTGGCCGGCAATGTAGATGCCGCGCAGGCGGTGGAAGCGCTTGTCGTCGGTGAGGTAGAGGTTCTGCGCAACCGTCAGTGACGGCACCAGGCTGGTCTCCTGGTAGACCATCGCGATGCCGCGCTTCAGCGCTTCGGATGGTGTCCGGAGTTCCGTCTTCTGACCGTCGATCCATATCTCGCCGGCCGTCGGCGCCACCACGCCCGCCAGCATCTTTGTAAGAGTTGACTTACCCGCTCCATTCTCTCCGACGAGAGCGTGCACTTCGCCGCGTTCTAGCGTGAAGGTAACGTCCTTCACCGCTGGCACGCCGCGATATTCCTTAGTGCCGCTCCGGAGTTCCAGAACCGGCGTCATCCCTCGTCTCCCAGTTCGTCGAGCGGAATCGACACAACCACCCCGTCGCCGCGCGCTGCCGCGAAAATGCGCCCATCCTGTTCGGCAACGGAGGTGACGCCATGCGTCGCGCCGTCGGCGCGGCTGTGAAGGCTGAAGTGCGGCTGGAATCTGCCATCGAGCTTGACGCACAGCCCCGCCGACATGGTGGGCGCCCATGGCTTCAGCAGTCCAAGATGCTTCACGCCGCCGCCCTGCAGCGGCTCGTAAAAGCTGCGGCCGGACCGCAGCTTGGGCGCCACCCAGTAAGGTTTCGGCACGTCGGCCACCATGCGCCGCCGATAGGCTGGCTCGCGCAGTACGAATTCGACGAGCTGGCTGCGCGGCGCGAACACCGAGAGCCAATGGCCGTCGGACGATTTCGCCAGCCGGCCGGGATAGCCTGGCAAGTCCGCGAACAGGACTTCCGCTTTGCCCGGATAGGCGCGATCGATCCGGCACAGCCGGTGTTTCCAGGCCTCCGAATAGACGAGGCCCTTCTCGTCCACCGCGAGGCCGGCGGGATAAGCCAACCCGGCCACGAGTCTTTCGCTGCCGCCGGTGGCGAGATCGATGCGCCAGACGCTGCCCGAACCGTTCCGCTCCAGCAGGTCGAGCTGCCAGTCCGAAGCCGGGTTGGTGGCAGAGCCGTTCGCCACGTAGAGGTCGCCGCCAGACGCCGCGATCGCGGTTATGCAGCGGACATCGGGTCCGGCGCGATAGCGGCGGGCGTGAAACTCGCTGCCCTCGACCACGATGTCGCCCGTCTCGAGCGCGACGGCGAGACCGTCATTACCCAGCGCGGCGACTGCCGCTATGCCGGCTTCGTATTCGGCCACCTTACGCCACCCATAGCCCTCGAGGCGGAAGATGGTATTGCCGGCGGACGCCAGTAGCCGACCCGAGACCACCGCTAAGTCGTCCACGTCGGGCAGCGCGACCCGCCAAAATGCCTCGTCGAGCCTGCGGTTGGGCCGCAGTGCGCCATCGAGTGGCGGCACCGTAACGGCCGCTTCGCCCCGCCCGAGCAGGCTGTCCAGCGCTCGCGCCAGCCCGCCGATCATACCTTCCCCCTGTAGGAGGCGGGGCCGGTCCAGTCCGGGTCGGCCCAGTCAAGCTTCAGCCTGCCGATGCGATTGTTGAAGATGCCGCCGATATAGAGGTGACCCCTGTGCTCGCGCATCGAGGTGATCATCGGGTGGTTCTCGCCGCCCAGATCCCACAGCGTCTCGACGATCTCGCCACGGTCGTTGAAGCGCACGATGCAGCCGGTGTTGATATTGGGATACATCCATTCGTCGGGGGCGATGCGCCGCGCCATGCGCCGCCGGAACCCCGGCATCTTGAGCGCCAGGTCGAGCGAGGGTGTGCGGATGCCGACGAGCGCCAGCCAGTAGGTGCCGTCGGAAGCGCGGTTGATGTTGTCCGGATAGCCGGGCAGGTCTGCGATAACCGATTCCACGGTCCCCGCCTTCGTCCCGTCGAAATAGTAGCGGCTGACGCGTCCGCCCCAGGTCTCGGCGAACATGAACGAGCGGCCGTCATGCGTCATGCAGATGCCGTTCGGGAAGACGAGGTTGCGCAGCACCGTGCGCGTCCGTCCGGTGTTCGGATCGAAGCAGACGATGCGGCCGTTGCCGCGCGATTCCAGGCAGTCGACCGGCCAGTCGTGCATTTCGTAGCGGATCGTCGCCTCGCTGAAGAACACGCGCCCGTCCGGCGCAATGTCGAGGTCGTCGGCAAGCCGCAGACGGGAATCGTCGATGATCGAGAACCAGGAGCGGTTGGTCTCGTCGGTCAGCTTCTCGACCTTGCGATCCCTGGTAACGCGGTAGAGCCCCATGCCGCCGATGCAACAGAGCAGCGAGCCGTCGCGCGCGAACGCCATGCCCAGCGGCCGGCCGCCGGTGTGGGCATAGACTTCCTGCCGGCTGTAGTCGGGCGCCAGGAAGCGGATGATATCGCCGGTGCGGTTGCCGGTGTAGATGTTGTCGTCCTCGTCGAGGATCACGTCCTCCGGCCCGTCGATGCGGCCGAGCCCGACCAGTTCGACCGGGCGAAGCCTGTCGTTCAGCGCATAGGGCGAGGTCCCGACGGTCGGGGGCGCCGGCGGCAGCGCCACATAGGTCGGCGAGACATAGACCTTCGAGAGCACCTTGTGGCGGTTCTTGAGCCAGCGCACGTCGATCGCCACGGCTGCCAGCAACACAAAGCCGAGAAGCAGCGAGTTCGCGCCGCTGGTTACGCCCAGCCGCACCAGGCTGTTGACCATGATCATGACCGTGATCGAGCCGATGACGGCCTTTGCCGCCGAGCCGCGCCCGCCGCCCAGGCTGTTGCCGCCCAGCACGGCGGCGGTCAGCGCGGCGATCTCCAGGCCGATGCCGGTGTCCGCGCCGGCCCCGCCCAGGCGCGAGGCGAAAAGCAGCCCGGCAAGCGCGCTCAGCGTGCCAGAGACGACATAGGTCAGGCAGATCACGCGCCTCACCGAGATGCCGACATTGTGCGCCGAGCGGCGCGACCCGCCGGTGGCGAGCACATGCCAGCCGGCTCGCGTGCGACTGAGCACGAGGTGAACGGCCACCGCGACGATGCCGGTTACGACGACGCTGAAGGGAATTCCGAGCAAAAAGCCTTCGCCGAAGAAGTACCAGAGGTCGGAATCGACGAAGGCGGCCGCGATCGGCACGGAATATTTGAGCAGCAGCATGTCGACGACGGCCCGCACGATGATGAGCGTCACCAGCGTGGTCAGGAAGGCGCGCAGGCGCAGGAACCCGACCAGCACGCCGTTGACGAGGCCGACCGCCGCGCCGCAGGCGAGCGTTGCGGCCACCACCGCCCAGACCGGCCATCCGGCAACGTTGAGCAGGGCCAGCGCCACGATGTTGCCGAGCGCAAAGGTGGAGCCGACGCTGAGATCGATACCGCCGGCGACCATGACGATCATCAGCGCGATCACCAGCAGGGCAAACTCGCCCCACTGCCGGGCGAGGTTGGTCACGCTGGCAGCGCCGAAGAAATCCGGGATCAGCGATCCGAAGGTCACGATCACGGCGACCAGGATCAGCAGCGGGATGGCGTTGTCCATCCATCGCTTGGTGAGAAGCTCGCCAAGCAGGTGGTCGGGCACGGCACGGTAGCGCCAGCGCGCGATCGTGTCTGACATGGACATTTTCTGAGCTCGCCCGTCTGTCGAAAGGGGATGCGGGCCGGCAGGCCGGCCCGCGACGGATTGCGGTGATCAGCCCTTCGCCGGCAGCGACCAGCAGGACGACGGCGTCATGTTGTCCTTCGTCAGGAAGGTCAGCGGCGTGAACAGCGTGGTCTTCGTCGTGCCCGCCGGCTGCTTGAGCTGCAGCAGCTGCTTGATCATGGTCGCCATGTCGCGCGCCTGCCCTGGCACGAAGTAAACCACCACCTCGGAATAGGTCCCGTTGGCGAGCCCGTCGCAGGCCGACTGGTTGCCGCCGCCCTGCGTCAGCAGGTAGACGTCCTTGCCCGATTCCTTGATCGCCGCCGCGGTGCCGACGTCCATCACGTCCCAGAAGCCGGTGATGGCACACAGATCGGGGTTCTGCTGGATGACGGTCGCCGCGATGTTCTTGGCCTTGGTCGCATCCCAGTCGGCGGCCTGGTTGGAGACGATCTGGATCTCCGGATGCTGTGAGAGCACGTTGTTGATGCCCTGCATCTGGTAGACGCTCGCCGCCGCAGTCAGCACGCCCTGCGTGATGGCGACCTTGCCGCTGCCGCCATTGGCCGGCGAGCATTTGTCGATCAGCCGCTGCGCGATCTGCTCGCCCATGCCGACATAGTCGGCGCCGACGAAGGCGTCGGTCGAATAGCTCGAGCGCATGTTGACCTGCACCACGTAGATGCCAGCCTCCTCGGCCTTCTTGAGCAGCCGCGCGTAGGACTGCACATCCGGATTGTGGACGACGATGACGTCGGGCTTTTCCGTGATCAGCGAGGTGAGCGCCTGGGCGCCGGCGTCGGTGCTCCAGTTGGGGTCGCGGATGTCGAACTTGACGCCGAGCGGCTCTAGCGCCTGTTTGAGGCCGGCGGCCCAGCCTTCCGTCAGGTCGAAGCCCATGGCGATCGGCACATAGGCGACGCGCTTGTCCTTGAACGAGCTGTAGTAGGGCTCGCGCGTGGGGTCGTCGATGCCCTGCGCGAGGGCGCCGCCGGCGCCAAAGGCGAGCGCGGCCGCAATCATGGTGGTCCGGATCAGTCGCATGTGTCTCCTCCCGTTGAGAACAAGTTCAGATGTCTCCCTGCTGAGCGGTCTGCTCGTCGCGGGGATTGAGGATCGTGTCGATCACGATGGCAGTGAGCAGGATGGCGCCCTTGATGACGTTCTGGACGGTGTACTGGATGTCCATGATCGTCATGCCGTTGAGCAGGACGCCGATGAGCAGCGTGCCGACGACGACGTTGCGGATGCCGCCCCTGCCGCCCGAAAGGCCGATGCCGCCGAGCACTACGACCAGGATGACGTCGTAGACGTAGGTCGAGTTGGCGACGCGGGTGTTCATGCTGGCAACGGAGGCCGCGGTGACGATGCCCGCTACGAAGCCGATCAGCGACGACAGCATGTACTGCATCACGATGATGGGTCGGGCCGGCACCCCGGTAATGCGGGCCGCTGCGAGGTTGTCGCCCACGGCGCGCAGATAGCGGCCCGAGCGCGTGTAGCGCAGGAAGAGGTAGGCGACGGCGCAGACGGCGGCGAACAGGAAGATGGGCACGGGGACGCCCAGCAGCGTCCCCTGCCCCAGCCACAGAAGGTGGCGCGCGCCGTCCGGCATGTAGATGACGTCGAGGCTGAAGAGGAAATAGCGGCCGAAGCCGTAGATCAGCGTGCCCATGGCGAGCGTGGCGAAGATCGCCGGAATCTCGACATAGGCGATGAGGATGCCGGTGATCATGCCGATCAACAGGCTGAAGGCGAGCCCGGTCGCCACGGCCTGCGGCAGCGGCGTGCCGTCCGCCGCGAGTTGCAGCGTCCATGCCACCGAGATCGCCATCAGCGCCACCAGCGAGAGGTCGATGCCGCGGCCGATCACCACCAGCCCCATGGCGACGCCGAGAATTCCGAGAATGGAGACGCTTCGCACCAGGTTGAGCAAATTGTTCGTGGTCAGGAAGCCGGGCAGCGCCACGGCAAAGCCCAGGCACAGGAGCACCGCCAGTCCGAAGACGATCTGTTCCTGGCTGAGGCGCCCAAGACCACGCATGTCGGTCCTCCTCCCGACACGGCCGTCGCAGAGAAGCGAGGCCGACAGCAACGAGGTTACCGGCGTATTCAGGCGCGTTCTTCTTCAGGAATGCAGGGCTTTTGCCTGAGAGTGCACTCGGAGCGCTCTGCTTGCCGGCCGGGCGATTGTTGGTCTACTAAGGAAGCGGCTCTTTGGGCGGGCGACGGAACGGGGAGGTTTCGTTCGGCATCCGGCCGAAGCGGATGGCCAGGGGTGGAGGAGCCCATGGACCTCGTCTTCACGACCGACAACATTCAGCCGGCCAAGCGCTACGCCGCCTGGCGGGAGGCGATTTGCGATTTCTACGTGCATGTGGACGTCAACGCCACGCGCCCCGAGGACTATCGCGGCTTCATCCGCGAAGCCAAGTTCGGCGAGGTCGTGATGACGGACATCCTGCTGTCCGAACAGCGCATCCGCCGCAACAACCAGCACATCTCGCGCCTCGACAAGGAATGCTACTACCTGCAGCTCATTCACCGCGGCAATCTGAACGTCGTGCAGCGCGGCGCCGTTCATCAGTCCAACGCGGCACGCGGGGCGATCTTTTCGGCCACGGAGCAATACGAGCTGCAATGCCTGGGCGAGGTGCGCTCGTTCTATCTCGAGTTGCCGCGCGACGACTTTGCGCAGCGCTTTCCCAGGGACCGGATTCCGATAGCCGCCACCATCAACACCACCCGCGGTCTGGGCCGCATCGCCACCGAATTCTGCGCGATGCTTGCGACCGAGGGGGCCGGGCTGGAGGACGGAAGCCGGGCGCATCTCGGCGGGCAACTGATGGACATCCTCGCCTTCACCCTGCAGTCGGCGGAAGACGACATGACGTCTGCGGAGGGCGCGGTCCAGAAGGCGCGACTGCGCAGCGTGCAGCAGTGGATCGAGGACCATCTCGGCGAAACCGACCTTTCGCTGGACCGGGTCGCCCAGGCGAACGGCATCTCGCTGCGCTACCTGCATTTGCTCTTCCGGCAGTGCGAGATGTCGGCGTCGGAGTGGATCTGGAACCGGCGGCTACAGCGCTGCTACGACCAGATCGCCAAGGGGGGCGGCCGCTCGATCACGTCGATCGCCTTCGACAACGGCTTCAACAGTTCGGCCCATTTCAGCACGATGTTCCGCCGCAAATACGGAATTGCGCCCCGCGAACTGGCGCGCCCCCGCGAATAACCTGACATCAGTTGTGCGTCGGCGGCATCTCGTCGATCCGGCGCGGTGGCAGGCCTCTGCGCCTTTCCGCTTCCGTCGGCTCGTCATCCAGCCAGGATGGCCACGCCTCGTCCATGTCGGCGTAGGGATCGTCCCGCCTGTCCAGCGGCATGAAATCGCTCGGACCGAAGATCACACGGCGAAGGAAATCAAGCATCACACGCGCTCCAGGGGGTGGGCGGGGCAGCGCTCGGTCGGCTCGATGACGAGGGCGCCGCGATCGTCCAGGCGATAGCTTTGGCTTTTGTCGGTCACTTCCTCCGACCGCCGCCTGCGCTCGTCGCGCATCATCTTCATGAGCTGTTCGAAGCCGGCACTCATCCCAGCCTCCCGTCTCTCGTTGACGATGAAGCCAAACGCCGCCCAGCCGCGCTGGTTCCGATCTTTGGCCACTCCGCGCACAGAACCAGGACGCTGGCCGGCACCGAGTACGGGAAGCGATCGCTCCGCAAAGGCAGGACCAAGCCCCGGAGAACTACCTTGGAAAAGGGGAATCAGCCTTCGGCAGCGCCCTTTGCCGGTCCGTAGGCATTGAGCTGAGAGTCGAGCGCGGCCACCGCGGCTTGAAGCTTTTCGCGCAGGCGCGCCACGCGCGCGGCATCGAGGCCGGAGGTGTCGAGCTGCAGCGACATGCCTTCGTCGACCTCTGTGATCACCGGCGACCAGCCGGGCGCGTCGGCCCGCACGCCCTCGACCAGGTAGGGTACGACGCTGCGGCTAATGCCCTTCATGCTGATCGGCTCGCCGGCCTTGGCGTAGATCATGTCCTTCACATGGGCGTAGGTCTCATAGCTCATCACGATCTGGCCCGGCGCGGCGATGCTCTGCAGGCGTGCCGCCAGGTTCGCCTCGGCGCCGATGATCGTGTAGTCCATGCGGTCTTCGCTGCCGAAATTGCCGACGTTGCAGTAGCCGGTGTTGATTCCCATGCGGACGCGGAAGGGGTGCTCGATCCCCTGCTCGCGCCATTTCAACTGCAACACCTTCAGCCGCTCCTGCATGGCGATCGCCATTCGCAGGCAGGCCCGAGCATCCTCCTTCGCCCCCAGCGTCGCGGGATCGCCGAAGAAGGCCAGGATGGCGTCGCCGATGAACTTGTCGACCGTCGCGCCATGCGCCACGGCGATGTTGGACATTTCCGTCAAGTAGTCGTTGAGGTGGGCCGTCAGTTCCTCCGGCTGCATGCGCTCGGTTGTGGCGGTGAAGTCGGCGATGTCGGAGAAGAAGATCGTCAGCTTCTTGCGCTCGGCGGTGACCTTCACGTCACGCTCGCCGCTGAACACGCTCTTGTAGATCTCCGGCGACAGGTATTTTGCGATCTTCAGCGAGACGGTGGCGAGGAAGTTGTTGGCTTCCTTCAACTCGTTGTTGAGCGAGGAGAGCTGCCGCGACTGGCGGCGCTGCATCAGGATGAAGGCGATGCCGGCGGCGGCCGCGACGGCGAAATAGATGAACAGATAGCGAAAGCCTACCGACTGCAGCGACAGCGGCTGCGCCACCGAGATCGACTGGATGCCCCGCACGTCCCCCACCTTCCAGTCATGCTTGGGGCTGTCGGGGTGGGAATTGTGGCAGGCCACGCACGGCGCACTCATCTTGATCGGCGCGGCGATACGCACGGTCGGGCTCCAGCCACCGTGAACCTCGCGCAACGCCTCCAGCGTCGGGTCCTTGCGGAAGGCGTTGAGCGCAGTCTGCTGGAATGTGTCGAGCTGATGCTTTTCGCGGCCCGCGAACGGATAATCGGAAACGAAATCGTAGCGGACATTGGTGTCACGCGAGCTGGTCAGCCGCCCGATCTCCAGCGAGAACGTCGCCGGGATCGGCACCGCGCCCGGAACTTCACGGAACTTTTCGCTGGCCACGATGCGGGTGTGGGGGTCGGCCTGCACGATCCGCGCCACCACCTCGTTGGCGTACAGGCCGCGAATGTCGTTGATAAGCTTGCTGGTTTCGTTGGCCTGCCGCCACGACAGTTCCGCGGTCAGGTCGCGCAGGTCGAGCAGCACGGCCACGGGCAATGCCGCCAGAAGCAGTACCACCGTAAGCACGGCTGGCCAGATGCGATTGCCGCCCGCGCCGCCGCGCGGGTGCCGTTGTTGCTCCGACCTATCCTGCGCGACTTTTGGCGATTGCCCGTCCGTCATCCGTCGGATGCCCCAAGGGGAGACGACACGATGAAAGCACACTTTTCGCAGTGCAACAATGGTTTCCAGCCTCGCCGGTCCGAACGAGCGGTCGTGGAATACGGATCGTTGAAAGCGCCTCCCGGGATCCTTTTCGGCGGGGAGCAGCGAGGCCCACCCCGTTCAGTAGGTAGCCCCAACTCAGTACAGTTCGGGGACGTACATCTCGGCCGGCACGGGATGGCGAACATAGTCGTCGTGTCGCACCCGCTGCGGCAGGTCGACCTCAGCCTTGGGCACTTCCTCGTAAGGGACCTGGGACAGCAGATGGGCGATGCAGTTCAAACGCGCCTTCTTCTTGTCCACTGCATGCACCACCCACCAGGGCGCATCGGGAGTGTGCGTGCGGGCCAGCATCTCTTCCTTCGCCTTGGTGTAGTCCTCCCAGTGGACACGGCTTTCCATGTCCATCGGCGACAGCTTCCACTGCTTCAGCGGATCCTTGATGCGCATGCGGAAGCGGAATTCCTGCTCCTCGTCGGTGATCGAGAACCAGTACTTCAACAGCACGATGCCGGAGCGCACCAGCATGCGCTCGAACTCAGGCACGGAGCGGAAGAATTCCTCCAGCTCGGTCGGCGTGCAAAAGCCCATCACCCGCTCGACGCCGGCGCGGTTGTACCAGCTGCGGTCGAATAGCACGATCTCGCCGGCCGCCGGCAAATGCGGCACGTAGCGCTGGAAATACCACTGGGTGCGCTCGCGCTCGGTCGGGGCAGGCAGAGCGACGACGCGGCAGACGCGCGGATTGAGGCGCTGGGTGACGCGCTTGATCGCACCGCCCTTGCCGGCCGAGTCGCGGCCCTCGAAGATCACCAGCACCTTCAGCTTCTTGTACTGGACCCAGTCCTGAAGCTGCACGAGTTCATGCTGGAGGCGGAACAGCTCCTGGAAATAGACCTTGCGGTCGAGGCTTTCGGCGACCTCTTCCCCGCTCGCCTCGGCGACCAGTTCGTCGAGGCGCTCTTCCTCGATCTGAAGTTCCAGTTCCTCATCGAAGCTGTCGGCAATCTCCGCCTTGATGCGGGCGATCTGGTCCGGGCTGTCGGTATCCATGGCGGGTTCTCCCTGTTCGGCTGAACAGGAGCCGGCTTTTGCAACAGCGATATGACAAGGTCCGCCGGTCCGCCCAGTTGGCGGTGGGCGGCGCGGCCACGTCAGGTGAAGGTCAGCCCGGCGATACAGACTTCACGATGCCGTCGCTGTTGACGAAGCAGCGGTAGCGCTGCGCCCCGATCCCCAGCACGACCTCGTAGTTGTTGGCGTCAATCTGGCTCGAGCTCACCGGCAGGATCGTCGATGCGTCGGCGCCGGTCGAAAGCTGCGCAGCGTTGGAGCAGAGCAGTTGCAGGTCGGCAGGCGCCGTGCCCAGCGACGTTTTCGCCATCTGCGCCGGCGGTGGCGCCGACTGGCACCCGGCCACAGCCAGCGCGCCGATTGCGAAGCTAGCCAGGAGCGCGCGATGCCCGCTCCAAAATTCGATCGTCATTATGGTCCCCTCTCAGCAAGTCCCCGTCAGACGCCCTTGTAGAGCGCTGCCCCCTGCATCAGCACGATCACCTTCGCGCCCACCTGGATACGCGAATGCAGATCGACGATGTCATCATTGTTCATACGAATGCAACCCGAGGACACGTCGAGGCCGATCGTCCACGGCTCCGGCGTCCCATGGATGCGGTAGATCGTGTCCTGGTCGCCCTCGTAGAGGTAGAGCGCACGCGCGCCGAGCGGATTGTCCGGGCCGCCTGGCTGGCCGTTAGCCCATTTGCGTGCGTTGGGATCGCGCGCCACCATCTCGGCCGGTGGCGTCCAGGTCGGCCACTCGGCTACGCGTCCCACGCGCACGATGCCCGCCCAGCCGAATCCCTCGCGACCCACCCCGATGCCGTAGCGGATGGCGGTGTGTCCGGGCTGGACCAGATAGAGAAAATGCTGGTTGCCGTCGATGATGATGGTGCCCGGCTTCTCGGCGGTGCGGAACTTCACCACCTGCATGCGGAACGCTTCGGGCACCTGCTTGTTGCGGGCGTAGTAGTCGCGCGCCTTCTTGCGGTCGTACTTTTCCCACTTGTGGGTCTTGGGATTGTAGATCTGCGTTTCGGCGGAAGCGGTAGCCACGGCGCCGAGGCCGATCGCCGTCGATACCATAATGGCGAGTGCCGTCTGACGCATACGCGTCGACTTTTTCATTTCGATGCTCATTTGCCGGCCCACCCGTCGACGCGCGCTGCGTTGGTCTCCACCCATTTCTTTGCAAACTCATAAGGGTCCTGCCGGTCCACCTGGATGGCGTAGCTCATCTCGGTGATCTCTTCGGGCTTGAAGTCGACCTTCTCCAGGAAGGCAGCCACGTCGGGGTGCTCCTTCGCCATGGCCGAGCCGTAGGAAATATAGAAATGCGCCGTGTCCCAGCCGACCGGCGCGCTCGACTTGGCGATCCAGTCCGGGTCCTCCGTCGGCAGCACGATCTTCCACTTGGCCGCGTCGTAGGCCGGCTCGGTCAGCCGCACGATGTCATGCAGTTCGAAGAGGTGATGCGGCGCGTAGCAGTAGAAAACCATCGGCCGGTCGGTCGCCACCGCCGCGTCTACCGCAGCCATGGCCGCGTCCTCGGGGCCTTCGACCAGCGCCAGATTCTTGGCATAGCCGTAGCTGTTGGCGCGGATGCGCTCGATCGCGGTCGACGACCAGGTTTCCGCGCCGATCCAGATCTCGCCCTTGCCGTCGCCGTCGGTGTCCAGTTCCGCGGTCTTGGCCGGGTCCTCCAGATCCTTGACGTCCCTGATGCCGACCTTGTCGGCCGCCACGCGGGTCGCGCACAGGCCCTGCCAGGCTTCCACCCCGTGCTTGGCGAGCACGATCGTGCCGTTCTGGTCGACATATTTGGCAATGAGGTTGTCGAGGTTGGGTCGCCAAGCTTCCGGGTAGATGTCGGCCTCGCCCTTGTCGAGCGCGGCGAACGCGATCAGGGTTCCCATTTCCTGGACGTTCGCGTTAAGGCCGAATTCCTTGGCAAGGCCCACCTTGATGATGTTGGCGCTCGCCTGGCCCGAGGGCCAGTTAGGCATGGCGATCAGCAGATCCTTGGCCGACACGCCGGCCGTCATGGCAACTATCGACGTTGCCGCGAGGAACACTCGCAGCAACCCCCTCTTCGCAGAAGCGCCCAACTGGTTTCCTCCATGTGCGCGGGTTCTTGCGACCCGTCGCCGCCGCAACGCGCCCATGCATAGTATGCCGTGCGTGGCAAAAACGCCAAGTCACTTCCGTGCAACGAGCCGTTACCGCCTGGGCGTCCCGCCAGTCGTGTCCACTGTGTCCGCGGCGCAAGGCCCGGCTCGCGAGTTGACAGTCCATCCCCCGCCAAAGATAACGATCCCGTTAACGGGGTTCTTCGGCGTTTGAGGCAGGGTCCGCTTGCGTTGCTGATGTCGGCGCTGATGGCGTCGGTGGCCTTGCCCGCCGCGGCAGAGCCCGTGCAGCGCTCCGAACCGGTCGCCGGCGCGGTCATCGCCCGCAAGGTTGGCGAGGAGATCCGCTTCTTCGACGTCGCCTCCTGGCGAATCGTCGACCTCAGCCAGGAGGTCGTCTCCGGCGACTATCTGCGCACCAACGCCAACGGCAGCCTCGCCGTGCTGTTCGCCGACCAGACCCAGATGCGGCTCGGGCGCAACACGACGCTGCTGGTCAAGCACGCGTCGGCCAACGCAGACGCCTCGTTCACGCTGGAATCCGGAACCATCTGGGCGCGCGCCGCCCGCCAGGGGCTCGGCCTCACCGTCGACACGCCGGCGGCCGCGGCCGCCATTCGCGGCACCGACTGGACGATGAGCGTCGACGCCGACGGCAAGACGTCGCTCACCGTGCTGGAAGGCTCTGTCGAGCTGTCCAACCCGCAAGGGTCGGTGACCGTCGGCGCCGGCGAGGCGGCCGTCGCGGCCATCGGCCAGGCGCCGACCAAGATCATCAACGTGAACCCGAACGACCGCGAGCAGATGCTGTTCTATCTGTCGCTGCGCGGGGCGTTCACGCTGCTGCCAGTGTCGACGCTGCCGACGCGCGAGATGCGCACCGAACTGGAGCGGATCAACGCCAGGCCGGAAGCCTCGCGCAGCGCCGAGGACTGGGTGACGCTGGCCGAGGTCAACCTGTCCTACGCGGGCCGCGCGGCAGCACTTGCCGACGCCGAAGAGGCGCGGCGCCATCCGCTCACCGCCACCCAGAAGGCGCGGCTCGATTTTCTCGACGCCATGGTCGCCGGCGCCGAGCAACGCTACGAGGACGCCGCGCGCCTCTTCGCGTCCGCCGCGCCGCGGCTCGACGCCCGCCGGCGCGCCGTCGCGCTCTACGGAGGCTACTATTCGCGCGCCCTGACGGACCCGTCGCGGGTCGAGGCGCCGCCGCGCGGCCTCGCGGCGGGGCCTTACGCGGCCATCGCCGAGGCCTACACCGCGGGCTTCCTCGTCGACCTCAAGGCGGCGATCGAAGTGATCGCGCGCGCCGAACAGCTCTATCCGTACGAATCGACGCTGCCGGCGATCCGGGCTCAGATCGCCATGCTGCTGGACGACCGGGAGCAGGCGCAAGCGGCGGTCGAGCGGTCGCTGTCGCTCGATCCCGACGATTCGACCGCGCTCGAGGCGCGCGCCAACCTGCGCTCCGACCTCAACGGCGATCTCGACGGCGCCTATGCCGATCTGCAGCGCGCGATTGCACTCACCCCAGGCTCCACCTCGGCCTGGAACGATCTTGGCCTGGTGCAGTCGAGCCGCGGCGCCGACCGCGAGGCCGAGGCCGCGCTCAAGCACTCCATCGACCTCGACCCGCAGGACCCGGTCGCCCACATCAACCTGGCGATCGTCTATCTCGACCAGAACCGCGTCGCCGAGGCGAAGGAGGAGATCGACCGGGCGATGGCTGCCGATCCCAGCTTCGACCTCGGCTACGTGCTGCGCGGCCGCTACCACCTGCAGACGGGCGACACCCAGGCGGCGCTCGCCGACCTCCTGGCTGGCACCACCGCCAACCCCGCCTATGCACAGGGGCTGTTGCTGCTCGCCGCAGGCTACTACATGGCCGGCGACCGCGTGCTCTCCGAGCAGGCGCTCGACAACGCCGACCGCCTCGACGCCAACGACCCGGTCGTGTCCTCCTTCCGCACCGCGGTGGCGATTGACGACTACGAGGCCGACGCGGCGATCATCAATGCGCAGGAGGCGCTGCGCCGCACCCGCGCGCGCGGCGGCGACTTTTCGGCGCTGAGTGCAAACCGCGATACCGGTTCGACGCTCAACGACGCCTTCCGCCTGCTCGGGCTCGACGCCTGGGGCCGCTATTACGGCGACGCGGTGTTCGATCCCTTCACCGCGTCGGGCTATATCGACCAGGCGGTGTCGGGGAGCCCCTCGCCCTTCTTCAACAACCTGCGCTTCGGCGAGCTCAACGCCGACCCGCGCGGCAACGCGCTGAGTTTTTCCGGCTTTTTCCAGGGTCTCATGCTCGACCCGCAACTGCTGGCGTCGAGTTCGCGCCAGGCGACGCTGCTGCGCACGCCCTTCCTCGAAGCGACCCTCGGCGGCGGCTTCGTCGCCGATACCGGCAGCCCCGGCTGGACCGGACAGGTCGAGGTGCAGGGCTACCAGCCGTCGCCCTTCCCGGTGAGCTTCTACGCGCAGGTCAACGGCATCGAGACGGACACCGAGCAGGGCACCGACACAGCCTCGGGCCTGCTCGGGCTGGAAAACCGCACCATCACCGGCAGCGGCTTCCTCGGTTTCGAGCCGACGCCCTACGACCGCGTCGTCGCCTATGTCGAATCGAGCGACGTGCGCGACGACCTCACCGCCATTCCCGATCCGATCGCGTTGCCGCTCGGCGCGGACCTTTCCGACGACGGCACGACGCGCTCCACCAATGTCGGCCTCGCCTGGAGCCACACCTTCGGCTACCAAAACATCGGCAACCTCGCCTTCTTCTACAACGACGTCGACCAGACAAGCCTCAGCACGCGCCTGTTCGAGACCGGCCTCGGCCCTTTCGGCACGGTCAGCGACACCAGCCTCGACCAGACGACTTACCTCGCCGCAGCCAGCCACGCCTTCGCGGTCGGCGATCTCGCGGTGCGCTACGGCGCGGAGGGCGGCGAGATCGACTCCGGCCGCGCCGACACGCTGACGCTTTACATCCCGACCGTACCCACGACATCCGCGTCCCAGTCCTCGCAGAGCGACGTCCCCTTCGCCCGCCTCTATGTCGACGGTCTCTACGATGTGAACCCCAACCTGAAGGTGGAGGCCGGGCTGTTCGGCACCATCCTCGGCGGTGACGCGCTTGACGAGCAGCGGCTCGAGCCGCGCGTCGGCCTGGCCTGGACCCCGACCGAAGGGCAATATCTGCGCGCCGGCTACCTGCGCGAGCCCTCGACGATCAACTTCGCGACGCTTGCGCCGATCGGCGTGGTCGGCCTGCAGTCGAACCAGGTTGGACTGTCGCCCGACGGCTATTCCGACACCTTCGCGGCCCGCTGGGATGCCGAATGGACCAGCCGGCTGTTCACCTCCGTCGACTACCAGCACCAGGACCTCAGCCAGCTGTCGCTGGCCGTGCCGGCGTCGGCAACGACGCTCGACCTTTCGCAGGGCCGCATCGACCGCGTGGCCGCCACCGCGAACTTTTGGATCGGCGGCGGGCTCGGCGCGTTCGCTACGCTGGCCTACACCGACTCCGAAAACGAGGATCCGCTCAGTCCCGGCTACGGGCTCGCGCTGCCTTTCGTTCCCGACTTCGCGGCGCGCGCCGGCTTCACCTACGTCAATCCCGCCAACGTCAAGGTCTCGATCTGGGCAAGCTATGTCGGTGACCGTATCGGCGACGACGTCGGCACCGAGCTCGACCCGTTCTGGACGCTTGACGGCGCGCTGACCTGGGAGCCGTTCGACAAGCGCTTCGAGCTCGACCTCGCGGCCTACAATCTGCTCGATGAGGATTTCCAGGTCGCCGCCAACACGCCCGGCTGGGGCCGCACGATCGTGGGTACGCTCAAGGTCAGGTTCTGATGCCAGCGCCCGCGTGGTGGCGCGCCCGTGACCGCCCGGCAAAGACCCGCCGGCGCGGCCTGCTGGTGCTGGCACTGCTGTGCGCGGCGCTGGCGCTCGTGGTTTCGGCGCTGCCGCCCTGGCGGCTGATGGAAGCGCGCGCCTTCGATTTTCTCTCCACCTTCAACGCTCCCGCTTTGCCGGAGAGAGGTCCGGTCATCGTCGCCATCGACGAGCCGTCCATGGCAGAGATCGGCCTGCAATGGCCCTGGCCGCGCGACCTCCACGCCCGGCTGGTCGAGGCGCTGCGCAAGGCGGGCGCCAAGGCTATCGGGCTCGACATCATCTTTGCCGAGCCGTCCACGCCGGAGGCCGACGACGCGCTCGGCGCAGCACTCGGTCCCGACGTGGTGCTCGCCGGCGACGAGGCCGTGATCGAGACGACGCAGGCCGCGCAGCGCGTGCGCGCCGAGCCGTTGCAGCAATTCACCGATGCCGGCGCGCGGACGGGCATCGCCTCCGTTGCGCTCGACCGCGACGGCGTGTTCCGCCGCATGCCCGCCTATCCGGACGGATTCGCGGCTGCCCTGATTGCCGCGTCGGGCGCGGCTGATCCGGGTGCGGACGGCCAGCGGCTGGTGCAGTCGTTCGGGCCGGCCCGCACCTATCCGACCGTGTCCTACTACCAGGCGCTCGACCCGGATAACTTCCTGCCCGACGGCACCTTCCGCGACCGCGTCGTGCTGGTCGGCCTGTCGCTGCAGAATGCACCGACCATCGATACCGGCTCCGCCGACGCCATGCCGACCCCCGACACCGTCCACAGCGGCCGGCTCGTTGCCGGCGTGGAGATCCAGGCGGCCATCTACGACAACCTCACGAGGCGGCTCTACATCGAGCCTGCGAACACGGTTCTGGCCGCCGCCGCGATCCTGGTCGCCGCCGCGCTTGGCGCCGCGGTGGCCTGGCGACGCACCGACTGGCGCACGCTTGTTCTCGGCGGCGCTGGCGTGGCGGCCGTCGTCGCCGGCGCCTACGCGATGCTGCGCTTCGGCCGCGTTTTCGTGCCGCCGCTGGCGCCTGCCTTCGCCTTCGTCGCCGTCGCGGCCGGCCAGGCCGGCATCGACTTCGCCGCCGAGCGGCGGTTGCGCCGGGGCATCATCCGCGCCTTCTCGCAATATCTCGCGCCGGCGCTGGTGGAGCGGCTCGCCCGCGACCCGTCCCAGCTTCGCCTCGGCGGCGAGACGCGCGAACTCACGATCCTGTTCTGCGACGTGCGCGGCTTCACCACCATCGCGGAATCGCTGAAGGACGATCCGCAGCGCCTGACCGGCCTGATAAACCGCCTGCTGACCCCGCTTTCCGATGTGGTGCTGGCCGCAGGCGGCACGATCGACAAATATATCGGCGACTGCCTGATGGCGTTCTGGAACGCGCCGCTCGACGACGCCGACCACGCGCGTCACGCGGTCGAAGCAGGTCTCGGCATGCTGGTCGCGCTGGACAAGGTCAATGCGGACCTCCGGGCCGAGGCCGGCGGGCAGCCGGTGCCGGAGCTTCGCATCGGGATCGGCATCAACACCGGCGAATGCGTGGTCGGCAACATGGGTTCGGAGCGCCGCTTCGACTATTCGGTGCTGGGCGACTCCGTGAACCTGGCGTCGCGGCTGGAAAGCGCCTCGAAGGATGTCGGCGTGCCGCTGCTGCTCGGCGAGGCGACCGCCGCGGCGATCGGCGACCGAATGCCGCTGCTGGCGCTGGCACGCATCAAGGTGAAGGGCCGCGCCGAGCCGGTCGTCGTCTACACCGCCCTCGGCGACGGCAGCCCGGCCACGCAGCAGGCGCACCTTTCGATCCTCGACCCGGAAACCAACGCGGATCGGGCGACCGAACTGCTGGCCGAGATCGAAGCCCGCCACCCGATCCTCTCCGGCTACTACGCACGGCTGTTCGCCGGCGAGATCGAACGACCCTAGCAAGGAACCACGGCATGAATCTCGGCGACCTCTACGAAACCCATGACGCGGTCGGGCTGGCCGAACTGGTTCGCAGGCGGGAGGTCACGCCGCACGAGCTGCTGGACGCCGCGCTCATCCGCGCCGAAGCCCTCAATCCCAGGCTCAACGCGCTGACCATGCTGCAACCCGAGGTCGCCCGCGGGATGATCGCGCTAGGCCTGCCGGATGGCCCATTGAAGGGCGTGCCATTCCTGCTGAAGGACCTCGGCGCCGAGGCGATAGACTTTCCTGGCAACAACGGCTCGCGGCTGATGGCCGGCACCACCTACGCCATGGATTCGGCCATCTATGCCCGGCTGAAGGCGGCGGGGCTGGTCACCTTCGGCCGCACCACGGCTCCCGAGGGCGGCGTCGGGCCGGCCACGGAGGCTGCCGTCTATGGCGGCCCGACACGCAATCCCTGGAACCTCGAAAAGGTGCCGGGCGGCTCGTCCGGCGGCTCCGGGGCGGCCGTGGCAGCCGGCATCGTGCCGGCCGCGCACGGTTCCGACGGCGGCGGCTCGGTGCGCATACCGGCGTCCTCCTGCGGCCTGTTCGGCTTCAAGGCAACGCGCGCCCGCCTGCCCGATGGTCCCTATGTCGGCGAGGGCTGGGCCGGTATGGCTATCGACGGCTTTCTGACCCGCTCCGTGCGCGACACCGCGGTGCTGCTCGACGCCACCCACGGCGCCGATCTCGGCGCGCCCTATTTCGCGCCGCCGCTCAAGGATACGTTCGTGGCTGCCACGAAGCGCGACCCGGGCAGGCTGAAAATCGCCGTGGCTACCACATCGTTCACCGGGGTGCCCGTGCATGCCGAGTGCAAGGCCGCCACGGAAGCCGCTTCGAAGCTGCTGCGCGACATGGGCCATGAGGTCGAGGAAGCCATGCCAACAGCCGATACGCCCGGCATGATGCGCGCGTGGACGAAGATTGTCGCCTGCGGCACGGCGCTGAGCGTGGCGAGCGTGCTGCGCAAGAAGGGCCGCGACCTGCAGCCGGGCGACGTCGAGAACCTAGCGCTCGGCGCCATCGACTATGCGCGTACGCTGAGTGGCGCCGACTATCTGGAGGCCGTCGGAAAGATCCATGCTTACGGCCGCGAGATGGCAGCCTTCTTCGAACGCTACGACATGATGCTGACGCCGACGCTGGCCGAGCTGCCGGCCGACATCGGCCGCTTCAGCCATTCCGCCGCCGATTTCGTGGAGTACCGGATGGGTGCGGGGATGGTCTTCGAATATTCGCCCTTCTGCGTGGCCGCCAACGCCTCCGGCCAGCCGGCGGTGTCGCTGCCGCTGCACTGGACGGCCGACGGCCTGCCGGTCGGCGTCCACATCGCCGCGCGCTTCGGCGCCGACGAACTACTCATGTCGCTGTCGGCGCGCATGGAGGAGGCGCAGCCCTGGTTCGATCGCCGGCCGCCGGTGCGCTACGCATAGAGCTAGACCCCGCTTGCCGGACGCCAAGCCGTCAAATACGCTGGCTCAAAAGAAAGGGCGGCCCGTCGTGACGGCCTACCCGACAATGGGAACAAGGCTGAGTCGGCATGGAGGAACCCGAAGGGGCGCGGGAAAAGCGTGTCGCCGTCGAGGCGCGGGGGATCACCAAGGTTTTCGGCGCCGGCGAGAACGCGCTGCGCGCGCTCGACAATGTTTCCGTTTCCATTCGCCAGAACGAGTTCTTCACGCTGCTCGGCCCGTCCGGCTGCGGCAAGACCACGCTCCTGCGGCTGATCGCCGGCTTCGAATATCCCACCGAAGGCGCCGTCCTGCTCGACGGCACCGACATCGCCACCCTGCCGCCGTTCAAGCGCCCGGTGAACACCGTCTTCCAGAGCTACGCGCTGTTCCCGCACCTCACCGTCGCGCAGAACATCGCCTTCGGGCTGGAGATGCTCGGCAAGCCGAGGGCCGAGATCGACGCCCGCGTCGGCCAGATGCTGCGGCTGGTGCAGATGGAGGAGCTTGGCCGCCGCCGCACCGACCAGATTTCCGGCGGACAGGCCCAGCGTGTTGCGCTCGCCCGCGCTCTCGCGCCGTCGCCCAAGGTGCTGCTGCTTGACGAACCGCTGTCGGCGCTCGACTACAAGCTGCGCAAGGAGATGCAGATTGAGCTCAAGCGCATGCAGCACGAGACCGGCATCACCTTCGTCTTCGTCACGCACGACCAGGAGGAAGCGCTAACGATGTCGGATCGCATCGCTGTGATGTCGAAGGGCAAGATCCTGCAGATCGGCAATCCGCGCGACATCTACGAGCATCCGTCCGACCGCTTCGTCGCCAACTTCATCGGCGAGACGAATTTCCTCGACGCGGACGTGCTGGCGAGCGAGGGATCGGCGGTGCGCGTGCGGCTCGCCGGCGGAAGCGAACTCGTCGCCAACCTGCCGCAGGGACGCTCCGCAAGCGGCCGCGTCACATTGGTGGTGCGGCCCGAGCATGCCGCGCTGGTGCCGGCCGCCGATGACGGCGACCTATCCGGCACCCTGGAGAACGTCGTCTATTCCGGCACCGACACGCATTTCCACGTCCGGCTGCCGTCGACCGCACAGTTCGTGGTGCGCAGCCAGAACCGGCGCGGCTCGGAAGCCGCCTTCCGCGCCGGCGACCCGGTCGCGGTGCGCATCCAGGAGCGCGCCGCCCAGGTGCTGAGGGACTGAGATGGCGACGGCGCGCGAAGTCGAGGAGCAGGCAGTCCGCCGCGACGTGCGCGACCGCTGGCTGCTCTCGGCGCCGGCGCTGGTCATCATCTTCTGCGCGGCGATCGGCCCGCTGTTCGTGATGCTCGCATATTCCTTCATGGCGAAGGGCGACTACGGCGACGTCAAGTTCGGCCAGTTCTCGCTCGACGGCTGGTTCTCGGTGTTCCTGCAGCGGGACATCTTCGACGACACGATCACGTTTGCCGACGCGCACCTCACCATCTTCTGGCGCTCGGTGCGCCTGTCGCTGATCACGACGGTGCTGACGCTGATTTTCGGCTTTCCAACCGCCTACTTCATCGCAACGCGGCCGCGCGAAACCCGCGAAGTCTGGGTATTTCTCGTCACTATTCCGTTCTGGACCAACCTCCTGATCCGGACCTTCGCGATGCAGGAGGTCATCCGCAACGAGGGCATCATCAACACGGTTCTCGTCGGGCTCGGCATCATCGACCACCCCCTGCAGATCATCTACACCGATATCGCGATCCTGTTCGGCATGGTCTACGTCTACCTGCCGCTGATGGTGCTGCCGCTCTACGCCAGCATGGAAAAGCTCGACTTCCGGCTGGTGGAGGCCGGCTACGACCTCTATGCGGGGCGGCTCCAGGTGCTGTGGCGGATCATCATCCCGCTGGTGAAGCCCGGCATCATCGCCGGCTCGATCCTGGTGTTCATCCCCTCGCTCGGCGCCTACGTCATTCCGCGCGTGCTGGGCGGCGGCAAGAACATGATGCTCGGCAATCTGATCGAGCTGCAATTCGGCGCCGGCCGCAACTGGCCGCTTGGCGCCGCGATCTCGATCACGCTTATGGTCGTGGTGATGATCGCGCTGCTCTTCTACGTGCGCAACGCCGCGCGCTCGGGGACCGGGCATGGTTAGCCGGCGTTTCGATGTCCGCAGCCAGCCCGGCTTCGCCTTCGTGGCGATGCTCACCTTCTTCCTGCTCTACCTGCCGATCGCGGCACTGGTCGCCTATGCCTTCAACGCCGGCGACTCGGTGGCGATGTGGGAAGGCTTTTCGTTCCGCTGGTTCCAGTCGGCATGGCAGAACACCGGGGTGCAGGACGCCGCGATCCGTTCGCTGGTGCTCGCGACCTGCGCTGCCATCCTCGCCACCATCGCCGCCACCATGGCGGCGCTGGCAACCACGCGCACCCGTCCCTACCCCGGCCTGACGTTCAAATACGCCTTCATCAACCAGCCGCTGATGGTGCCGGAGATCGTGACCGCGGTGGCGCTGCTGATCGTCTTCTCGCGCGTCAAGGTGTGGACCGGCTATTCCGGGCTCGGCTACCTGGTCGCCGCGCACACGGCCTTCTGCATCCCCTTCGCTTACCTGCCGATCCGCGCCCGTCTGGAGAGCATGGACCTAACGTTGGAACGCGCGGCGGCCGACCTCTATGCCACGCCGTGGCTGACCTTCAGGCGGGTGACGCTGCCGCTGGTCAGGCCGGGCATCATCGCCGGCTTCATGCTCGCCTTCGTGATCTCGCTGGACGACGTCGTCATCACCGAGTTCGTGAAGTCCGGCGGGCAGGATACGCTGCCGACCTACATGCTCGGCCAGATTCGCCGGGCCTCGACGCCCGAGGTCAACGCCATCGCCACCGTGTTCCTGGCGCTGTCGATCTTGCTGGTGACGGCCTTCTTCTTCATCAACCGCCGCAAGGTGTGATTTTCAACGTGCAACGGAGACGACTCATGACCTGGAAACTGAAAGCCGCGACCGCGGTGATCGCAATGCTGGCATTCGCCGGCACCGCCGCTGCCGACGGCGAACTCAACATCTACAACTGGGGCAACTATACCAGCCCCGAGATGATCAAGAAGTTCGAGGACACCTACAAGGTCAAGGTGACGATCACCGATTATGATTCGAACGACACCGCGCTCGCCAAGGTGCGCGCCGGCGGCCACGGCTTCGACATCGTCGTTCCGTCGGCCAACTACGTGCCGATCTGGATCAAGGAAGGCCTGCTGCTCGAGGCGCGGCCCGACCAGATGGAGAACTTCAAGAACGTCGACGAGCGCTGGGTGAACGTCGCCTGGGATCCGGGCCGGCACTACACCGTGCCGTGGCAATGGGGCCTGACCGGCATCGGCATCAACACCAAGGTCTATGGCGGCGACGCCAACACCTCGGCGATCTTCCTCGACCCGCCGGCCGAACTCGTCGGCAAGATCAACGTCGCGCCCGAGATGAACGACGTGCTGTTCGCCACGATCAAGTATTTCGGCGGCAACTGGTGCACCGACGACAAGGAACTCTTGAAGAAGGTGCGTGACAAGCTCGTCGAGGCCAAGCCGAAGTGGCTCGCCATGGACTACAGCGTGACGGATAAACTGCCGGCAGGCGACTATTCCGCGGTCTACTACTGGAACGGCGCCATCATGCGTTCGCGTCTCAAGAACCCCGATATCAAGATCGGCTATCCGAAAGAGGGATTTCCCTATTTCATGGATAGCGTTGCGATCCTCAAGGATGCCAAGAACGTCGACAACGCCAAGCTATTCATGAACTTCATCATGGACCCAGAGAACGCCGCGATGCTGTCGGCCTTCGCCAAATATGCCAACGGAATCAAGGGCTCCGAACAGTTCATGCCGGCTGACATGAAGGACGCGCCGGAACTCGTGGTGCCGGCCGAATTCCAAAGCGCGGGCGAGTTCTTGACCACCTGTCCGCCCGAGGTCTCCGACCTTTACGCGCGCATCTGGACGGATGTGAGCAAGTAGTTTTCACGGCGGCGGGGCCGGCAACGGCCCCGCCACCTCAATTCGTCCAGAACATGACAGCGCTCCTTCGCACCCCCCTCTGGCCTGCCGGCCATCTCCCCCGCAAGGGGGGAGATTGGATGTCACCGCGCCCTTCGCCAATCACCAGCTTTGAAGCTTGGGCGGCTACGCATGAGCTGCCAATCTCCCCCCTTGCGGGGGAGATGGCCGGCAGGCCAGAGGGGGGTGCGAAGAGGCACAATCCTGTGCGCCTTTGACCCTCGCCACCGACCCCACCGCCTGGAGCGCCCGCGACCTCTCCGCCGCCATCGCCGGCCGGAAAATCTCCTGCGCCGAGGTCATGGCGGACTTCCTCGACCGTATCGAGGCGCTCAACCCTGCCATCAACGCCATCGTCTCGCTGCGCCCGCGCAACGAATTGCTGGCGGAAGCCCGCGCCGCCGACAAAACCCCGCGAAAAGGCCCCCTCCACGGCATCCCCTTCGCCATCAAGAACCTGGTCGAGACGGCAGGCATCCTTACGACCTACGGCTCGCCGATCTTCGCCGACCATATCCCTGAAGTTGACGATCTGCTTGCGGCGCGCATCCGCGCGGCCGGTGCGATCGTGGTTGGAAAAACCAACACGCCGGAGTTCGGCCTCGGCTCGCACAGCTACAACCCGGTCCACGGCGTCACCCGCAATCCCTACGACCTTTCCAGGACTGCCGGCGGGTCGAGCGGCGGGGCGGCGGCGGCCCTTGCCGCGCGACTGGTGCCCGTCGCGGACGGCTCCGACACGATGGGATCCCTGCGCAATCCGGCCGCATTCTGCAATGTCTATGGCTTCCGCCCCACCTACGGATTGATCCCGCGGGACCCGGTGGGCGACCTGTTCCTCAACCAGATTTCGACCGACGGGCCGATGGCGCGCGACGTGCGCGACATCGCCTTGCTGCTCGACGCGCTGGCCGGGCCGGTTGCGTGGGACCCGCATACCCTGCCACGGCACGCCTCCTTCGCCGACGGCCTCGATGCGCCGGTGAAAGGCCGCCGCATCGGCTGGATCGGCGACTGGGCCGGCTACCTGCCGATGGAACCCGGCATCCTGCCGCTCTGCGAAACCGCCCTGAGCGTCTTCGAAGGTCTGGACGCGGTGGTCGAGCGCGTCGAGCTGCCATTCGATCCGGCGCGGCTGTGGGCCGCCTGGCTGACGCTGCGCAGCTTCCACAACGCCGGCGGCAAGCGCGCGCTGTACGAGGACCCGGCAAAGCGCGCGCGGATGAAGCCGGAACTCATCTACGAGATCGAGAGCGGTCTCGCCGTCACCGCCATGCAGGTGCATGAGGCAAGCGTTGTGCGCAGCGAATGGTTCGTGCGCCTGTCGCACCTGTTCGAGACTTTCGACGCGCTGGTGCTGCCCAGTGCGCAGGTCTTTCCCTTTCCCGCCGAGTGGAACTGGCCGAAAATGGTCGCGGGCAAGCCGATGGACACGTACCACCGCTGGATGGAAGTGGTGATCCCTGCCTCGATTGCAGGCCTGCCGGCGCTAAACGTCCCCGTCGGCTTTTCGAGCGACGGCCCGCCCATGGGCATGCAGCTGATCGGCCCGCGCGGCGGCGACCAGAAGATCCTGCAGATCGGCCAAGCCTACCACCAGGCCACCGACTGGCCCGGCCGCTATCCGCCGCGCCTCTCGCCATCGAGCGTCGCCAGCGCGCCGTAGAGGTCCGGGCGGCGATCGCGAAATATGCCCCAAGTCCGGCGAAAGCCCGAAATTACCTCGAGGTCGAAGCTCGCCGTCAGCACCTCCTGGCGGTCGCGGCCGGCCTTCGCCACCACCTGCCCGGTCCAGTCGGCGATGAAGGACGAGCCGTAGAAGGTGACGGTGCGGCCGTCGGGCGAGGTCTCGGCGCCGATACGATTCGAGGCGATCAGCGGCATGATGTTGGCGCCGGCGTGGCCGCGCATCACCGTCTCCCAGTGCGGCTGGCTGTCATAGCCCGGTGCCGGCGGCTCCGAGCCGATCGCGGTCGGATAGAGCAGGATTTCGGCGCCCTTCAGCGCCATGGCGCGGGCCGCCTCCGGAAACCACTGGTCCCAGCAGATACCGACGCCCAGCCGCCCGAAGGCCGTGTCCCACACCCGAAAACCGGTGTCGCCCGGCGAGAAGTAGTATTTTTCCTCGTAGCCCGGGCCGTCCGGGATGTGCGACTTGCGGTAAAGGCCGAGCACGCTTCCGTCGGCGTCCACCATCGCCAGGCTGTTGAAGTGCGCCTGGCCGGCGCGCTCGAAAAAACTCACCGGCAGGACGACGCCGAGTTCCTTCGCAACCGAGGCAAAGCGCGCCACCAACGGGTTCCCCTCGAACGGCTTCGCCAGCGCGAAAAACTCGGTTCGCTCAGTCTTGCAGAAATAGGGGGTCTCGAACAGTTCCTGAAGCAGGATGACATTGGCGCCCCCGGCCGCCGCTTGGCGCACCAGCGCCTCTGCACGGTCGATATTGGTCGCGGCATCGTCAACGCAGGCCATCTGCGTGACGGCCACTGTGACCCAGCGTTCAGCCACCCAGAAATCCGTCCAATACGTTGACCGTGTTCACGCCCACCGCCTCGATGGCGTAGCCGCCCTCCATGACAAAGACCGTCGGCAGGCCGAGTTTTTCGATGCGCCGGCCGCAATCGGTGAAGTCGTCGGACTCCAGCTTGAAAAAGCTGATCGGATCCTCCTTGAACGCGTCGACGCCCAGCGAAACCACCAGCGCCTCCGCCCCGAACGCCCTGATGCGGCCGATTGCATGGTCGAGCGCCTGGCTCCATTCGCCGTAAAGCGTGCCAGGGCGCATCGGATAGTTGGCTGTCGCCCCTTCGCCGCTGCCCTCGCCGGTCTCGTCGGCATAGCCGATGAAATAGGGGTAGGCGTCCTCGGGATGGCCGTGCAGCGAGGCAAAGAACACATCGCCGCGGTCGTAGAAGATATCCTGCGTGCCGTTGCCGTGGTGGAAGTCGATGTCGAGGACGGCGACCTTCCTTGCGCCGTCGATGCGGAACATCTCCGCGACGACCGCGACGTTGTTGAGGAAGCAGTAGCCACCGTACATGTCGCTCGCCGCGTGGTGGCCAGGGGGACGGCTGAGGGCGAAGGCCGCGCGCTTCCCGCCGGCGACATGCCGCTGCGCCGCCTGCGCGCTGGCGCAAGAAGACTGCGCGGCCGCCCAGGTGCCGGCCGTGATAGCAGTCTCGGCCGCGAGGGCGTAGTAGCCCACCTTGCCGTCGATGTGGCGCGGCCGTCGACCGGCGCCCGGCATGCGGCGTGCCGGAAAGCCGGTGGAGATGATCTCACCGGCAAAGCCGGCCGCCTTCCATTCCGCCCAGGCGGTCTCCAGGAATTCCAGGAAGCCCGCATCGTGGATCTGCCGCACCGGCGTGAAGTCGACCGCTCCCGGCGCCTCGATGTCGCCCAGTCCGCGTTCCTTCAGCCGGCGCAGCACGTATTCGACGCGCGACGGGCGCTCGAAGGGCGTCACGAACTGTCCGCCGGAAAGCTCCGCCTGGGGAAAATGGAGTCGGTGGTCTTCGCTGAAAAAGGTGCGCATGGCGGCATTGGTAGAGGCGGCGGCGAATTTGGCAAGTGGCTGAGGCCAGCACGACCCGGAGGATACCGGGCCTGTTGCGGAGCGGAGCCCGCACGTCTATGCCAGACAGGGGCGGCGACCAACCTTCACGGAGCTTGCGGTGGCGGACCTTCTCACCTCGGGGCAGATCAGGGCCGCGCGCGCGATCCTGCGACTCCCTGTCGAGCAACTCGCAAAGTCAGCCGACATTCCGGTCGAGGTGCTGGCCGCAATCGAAGCCGCCGACGGCCAGATCGGCGACAATTTGCACGGTCCCGCAGGGCGGCTACGCAAGGCGCTTGAAGATGCCGGGATCGTTCTCCTGGATCAGGACGCTGACGGCGGACCGGGGCTGAGGCTGCGTCGTACCACGACCCAGGAGGGCATTCGCCCCGAACACCTGACCGCCGCCAACGACGACTGAATGTCCTGGCCGGGTGGGGCTTTCCGAGGCAACCGCCGGTGCGTCGTCAAATCATGCCCGGCTATCCGAGTAGGCGCCAGTTAACGCTGCGTTAATGTTGCATTGCACAAAAGCATTGCTGCCATGCAGCATAGTGACTTTCATTTGCGTCAGCATGGCTTACCTTGCTCGGAGTGGAGGATTGGAATCACAGGGGCAAAGCCATGAACCTTCGCAACACGTTCCGCCGGTGGACGACCTATCTGCAGACCGTCGAGGAACTCAACCGCTGCAGCGACCGCGACCTCGCCGACCTCGGCATCCGTCGCTCCGACATCCGCTCCATCGCCCGCAAGTCAGTTCGCACCCCGGCGCGCTGATCCGCAAGAATTCGGCCGCACCGGCTGCCGGACCCGAACGCCCCGGCAGCATCGCCGGGGCGTTCCGCATTTGGCACTAGAGCGCGTTTCGGCGCGAAAGCGCCGCTTCCCAGGCAAGCGCGTCGCGCACGATGCCGTCGAGATCGTCATGGCCAGGGCGCCAGCCGAGTTCGCGCCGCGCCAGGCTGGCATCCGCCACGATCGATTCAGCGTCGCCGGGCCGACGGTCGGCCATGCGGACCTCGAAATCGACGCCGCGCGCGCGCCTGACGCTGTCGATCACTTGCAGCACCGAATAGCCGTGGCCGTAGCCGCAATTGGCGACGAGATTGTTCCCGCCGGCGCGCAGGCGCTGCAGCGCCAGCCGATGCGCGGCCACGAGGTCGGAGACGTGGATGTAGTCGCGAACGCAGGTGCCGTCCGGCGTCCCATAGTCGGTTCCGAAGACCTGCATGAAGGGCCGCTTGCCCAGCGCCGTCTCGCAGGCCACCTTGATCAGATGGGTGGCGCCCGGCGTCGATTGGCCGGTGCGGCCGCGCGGGTCGGCACCGGCGACGTTGAAGTAGCGCAAGGCGGTGTAGCGCAGTCCGTAGGCGACGGCCGCGTCGCGCAGCATCCATTCGCTCATCAGCTTCGATAGGCCGTAGGGCGATTCCGGTGCCAGCCGCGCGTCCTCGCGCACCGGCTCGACGCCGGCAGCGCCATAGACCGCGGCGGTGGAAGAAAAGATGAAGTTCTGTACCCCGCCACGCACGGCGCTCTCGATCAGGCCGCGCGTCTTGCAGGTGTTGTTCTCGTAATAGGCGAGCGGATCGGCGACAGACTCCGGCACAATGATCGACCCGGCGAAGTGGATGATCGCGTCGACATCGTTTTCCGCGATCAGTTGGGCGACGAGCGCGGCATCGCCGACGTCGCCCTGCACCAGCTTCGCCTCCTGCGCCACCGCCCATTCGAAGCCGGTCGACAGGCGGTCGAGCACGACAACGTCCTCGCCGGCGTCGACGAGTTCCCAGACCATGTGACTGCCGATGTAGCCGGCGCCGCCGGTGACCAATACGCTCAAGGCAGGTTCTCCGCGTCAGCCCTGCCCACCCATGTAGCGTGAAGCGATTAAAATCCTATAGTTGATCGAACCCGCCGCTCAGAGCGAGTTGATCCAGCGTCCCAGACGCTCAGCTGCTTCCTCGACCTGGTCGAGGCGGCGGTGGAAGCAAAGGCGGAGATAGGCCTCGCCGCCCGGGCCGAACGCCGTGCCTGGCGCCAGCCCGACCGCGACCTTGTCGATGATGTCGAAGGCAGCCTGGCGCGAGTCGGTCACGCCGTCGACGGCAAAGAACAAATAGAACGCGCCCGGCGGCACCGAAAAGCGCGCCCGGCCGGTCTTGGCCAGCGCGGCGCACACGATGTCGCGCGCCTTCTGCGCCCGCTCGATCTGCGAGGCGACGAAGGCGTCGCCCTCGTCGAGCGCGGCGATGGCGCCGCGCTGCATGAACTCGGCCACGCCGGAACTCGAATACTGCACTAGGTTTTCGTACATGCGGCCGAGCGAGGGGTGGCAGCGCAGCCAGCCGACGCGCCACCCGGTCATCGCCCAGTTCTTCGAAAACGTGTTGACGAAGAGGATGCGGTCCTCCGGCTCCATGATGTCCATGAAGGACGCCGCGCGGCCGCCGCCGAAATGGAATAGCGCATAGATTTCGTCGGCGATGATCCAGAGATTGTGGCGGCGCGCCAGATCAAGGATCGCGGTCAGCGTCTCGCGGTCGGCGGACCAGCCGGTCGGATTGGACGGGCTATTGACGAAGATGGCGCGCGTCTTCGGCGTCACCGCCGCCTCGAGTTTTTCGATGTCGCAGGACCAGCCATTGCCGGAATCGGCCAGCGGCACCGCCACCGGCGTAGCACCGCGGATCGCCGCCGCGGCCGCGAGGTTCGGCCAGGCCGGTGTGAGATAAAGAATCTCGTCGCCGGCGCCGACGGTGGTCTCAAGCGCCAGTGTGATCGCCTGCATGCCGCCGACCGTGACGATGAACTCGTCGGCGGAAAAATCCATGCCGAAATTGCGGCGATGATAGCGTGCGAGCGACTCGCGCAGCTCGGGCATGCCGCCCTGCCAGGTATAAAAGGTCTCGCCGGCGTCGAGGCTCTTCTTGGCGGCGCGGGCGATGAATTCGGGTGTTGGCAGGTCGCCCTCGCCCGCCCACAGCGGGATCAGGCCGGCGCGGCCGCGGCCATAGTTCACGATCGCTTCGATACCGCTCACCGGCGCCAGGCGGGCTTCGGTGCGAACGCTGTCGATCAGGCTCATGAAATCCTCGGGCAGACGAAAGACGCGCTCTCTTATCCCGCCCGCAGGCACGAAAAAAGCCCCGGCGGTCTCGCGCACCGAAGCTTTTCGTCGTGATTTGCGGCTACTTCCTGGCGAGCAGGTCGCGGATCTCGGTGAGAAGCACGACATCGGCGGGCGGAGGCGCGGGCGGCGCGGCTTCCTTCTTCGCCTCGACCTGGCGGCGCAGCGTGTTCACGCCCTTGACCATCAGGAAGATGATCCAGGCGAGGATGAGGAAATTGATGATCACCGTGATGAAGCTGCCATAGGCAAAGACGGCGCCCTGCTTCTTGGCTTCCGCAAGGGATTCCGCGGTCACGGTCGAGGACAGCGGGATGAAATAGTTCGAGAAGTCGAAGCCGCCGAAGATCGCGCCGACGATCGGCATGATGATGTCGCCGACCAGCGAATTGACGATCAGGCCGAAGGCGCCGCCGATGATCACGCCGACCGCGAGATCCATGACGTTGCCCTTGGAAATGAACTCCTGGAACTCTTTCAGCATGGGGTCCCTCCACTTGCTGCTGCCGATGTTGCCCGTCCGCGGACCAGCATAATGAAATTTGTCGTGGCGGAAAGCACTGCATTGGCGGCCATTGCGGCCGGCATGGACTTGCCGGCAAAGCTGTGGTTGCCTTCGGTGACGCCGGAGGAAGGATACGGCAACCGGGAGCGGAGCGCGTGCAGGGCTGGATCGTCGTCATCGTCGCGATCGCCTATGTATCGCTGCTGTTCGCCGTCGCCAGCGTCGGCGACCGCTGGGCGGCAAGCTGGGGTCACCACAAGTCACGGCCCTACATCTACGGACTGAGCCTCGCCATCTACTGCACGTCGTGGACGTTCTTCGGCTCGGTCGGCCTCGCCTCCGAGCGCGGGCTGGAATTCATCGCCATCTATCTCGGCCCGGTTCTGGTCTTCCTTTTCGGTTTCCCGGTACTCCGGCGCATCATCAAGGTCGCCAAGGCCGAGAAGATCACCTCGATCGCGGATTTCCTCGGCGCCCGCTACGGCAAGAGCTTTGGCGTGGCCAGCATCGCCACGCTGATCGCCGTGGTCGGCGCGGTGCCCTACATCGCCCTGCAACTCAAGGCCATATCAGGCTCGGTCAGCCTGATGGTGGAGCACTACAACGGCGCGCCGCCGTCCTTCGACCCTTTCGTAAGCGACATTTCCCTCATCGTGGCGATGCTGCTGGCGCTGTTCGCGGTGCTCTTCGGGACACGTCATGCCGATGCGACCGAGCACCAGGACGGGCTGGTGCTGGCGGTGGCGGTGGAGTCGGTGGTCAAGCTCGCCGCCTTCCTCGCGGTCGGCATCGTCGTCACCTTCCTGCTGTTCGGCGGACCCTCGGACCTGTTCAAAAAGTTCGCGGCCAGCGAAAAGGTCGGCGAGGCGCTCGCCTACCGCACCTCGGTCGGCAGTTGGGTGGTGCTGACGGTCATCAGCGGATTCGCGATCGTGATGTTGCCGCGGCAATTCTACGTGATGATCGTGGAGAACCGCGACGAGGCGGAACTGCGCAAGGCCACCTGGGTCTTCCCGGGCTATCTGGTGGCGATCAATTTGTTCGTGCTGCCGCTCGCCTTCGCCGGGCTGGTGATGGTCGGCGGGCGCACCAGCGCCGACCTCTACGTGCTCTCCCTGCCGCTGTTCGGTGGCCACGACCTGCTTGCGATGATCGCCTTCATCGGCGGTCTTTCGGCTGCCACCGCCATGGTTATCGTGGAGAGCGTCGCGCTGTCGATCATGATCTCCAACGACCTCGTCATCCCGCTCTTCGTGCGTCGGCTGCTACGGCCGTCGGAGGAAAACGAGGACTGGTCGGCGCTCATCCTCAACATCCGCCGGGCGTCGATCTTCATCATGCTGTTCGTCGCCTTCCTCTACTACCGCGAGAGCACCAACAACACGCGACTCGCCTCGATCGGCCTGATGTCCTTCGCCGCGATCGCGCAGTTCGCGCCGGCCTTCTTCGGCGGGCTGATCTGGCGTGGGGCAAACGGGCGTGGCGCCGCGCTCGGCATGTGCGCCGGCATCCTGACCTGGGGCTACACGCTGCTGCTGCCCTCGCTGGCGGGGCCAGACAACGCCATCATCGTCAACGGCCTGTTCGGCATCGAGGCGCTGAGACCGCAGTCACTGTTCGGCACCGAGGCACAACCGCTGAACCATGGCGTGCTGTGGAGCCTCTCCATCAACACTTTGTTCTTCATCCTCGGATCGCTGTCGCGCGCCTCCGTGCCGCTGGAGCGCATCCAGGCTGCCATCTTCGTGCCGCGCGACGTCAGCCCGATGCCGAGCCTCCGCCGCTTTCGCACGGCAACCACTGTCAACGATCTCAAGGACACGATTTCGCGCTATCTCGGCGTGGAGCGCACCGAGCGCTCGTTCCAGAGCTTCGAGCGGGACGAGGCCATCAAGCTGCACGGCAACGAGCAGGCCAGCCTGGCGGTGATCCGCTTTTCCGAGCAGTTGCTGGCGAGCGCCGTCGGTTCTTCCTCGGCGCGGCTCATCCTTTCGCTGATGTTCCAGCGCAACGAATCCTCGCCCAAGGACACATTCAAGCTGCTGGACGACGCCACCGAAGCGCTGCAGCACAACCGCGACCTGCTGCAGATCGCGCTTGACCAGATGGAGCAGGGCATCACCGTCTTCGATCGCGATTTCCGCCTCACCTGTTGGAATCGCCAGTACCGTACGCTTTTCGGCCTGCCGGACGAGATGGGGCAGGTCGGCGTTTCGCTCGACCGCATCCTGAAGTTCCTGGCCGATCGCGGCGAGATCGTGCACGACGCCAAGGTGACGATCCTCAACCGAATGACCAGCTTCGGCGCGCCGTGGCAACTGGAGTTGAAGCGCAGCGGCCGCACCATCGAACTGCGATCCAACCCGATGCCCGACGGCGGCATCGTGGCTACCTACGCCGACATTTCCGCGCGGGTCGCCTCCGATCTTGCGCTGAAGCGGGCCAATGAATCGCTGGAGCAGCGCGTGCAGAGCCGCACCGCCGAACTCACCCGCGTCAACGAGGAACTGGCACAGGCCCAGACGATCGCCGAGGAGGCCAACCTCAGCAAGACGCGCTTCCTCGCCGCCGCCGGCCACGACATCCTGCAGCCGCTGAACGCTGCCCGCCTCTATTGCGCGGCGCTGATGGAACAGGCCGGAACCGGTCGGCCGGCCGAAGCGGCCGGCAATATCGAATCGGCGCTGGAATCGGTGGAGACGATCCTGGGCGCGGTGCTCGACATCTCCCGCCTGGACGCCGGCGCCATGCGACCGGCGGAAACCGTGTTCCTGCTGGGTGATCTGCTGCGTCAGATCGGCACCGACTTCCAGCCGATGGCGGCGGCAAAGCAGCTCGACCTGACGATCGTACCGTCCTCCATCGCGGTCGAGACCGACCGCAACCTGCTGCGGCGGCTGATCCAGAACCTGGTGTCGAACGCGGTAAAGTACACGAGGAGCGGCCGCATCCTGGTCGGGGTGCGCCGGCACGGCGAACTCGCCGAGATCCAGGTCATCGACACCGGCATCGGCATCCCGCCCGACAAGCTCAACACCGTGTTCCGCGAATTCACCCGCCTCGACGAGGGCGCTCGCGAGGCACAGGGACTGGGGCTCGGCCTTTCCATTGTCGACCGCCTGGCGCGTGTGCTTCGTCTCGAAATTCGCGTTACATCCTTGCCGGGCAAGGGCTCACGGTTTTCCGTGGTGATCCCGGTGACCGTCGCGAAGCCCACGAAGACGACGCAACGCCCCGCGCCCGAACCCGCCGGCCTGTCGCTGCGCGGACTCTCGGTGATCTGCATCGACAACGAGCCGCGCATCCTGGAGGGCATGAAGTTGCTGCTCGAAGGGTGGGGATGCAGCGTGCATCCGATGGCCGGTTCGGCCGACATTTCCCCCGACAAGTTGCCGTCCTATGTCGACTTTGTCCTCGCGGACTACCATCTCGACCGAGAGAACGGCCTGGACGTGATCGAGAAGCTGCGCGCGATCTATGGGCGCGACACGCCAGCGGTGCTGATCACCGCCGACCGCTCCACCGAGGTGCGCGCCTATGCCGAGCGCCTCGACGTCGCGGTCATCAACAAGCCGCTGAAGCCGGCCGTGCTGCGCTCGCTGATGACGCGGCTGCGTCGCATGGCTGCGGCGGAGTAGATTGGTCGGCAGCCTACGCGGTGATTTCGGCGCCGATCTTGCCGAGCAGGATGACGGCCTGTGTGCGGCTGTCGACGCCGAGTTTCTGCAGAACCGCCGAGACATGCGCCTTGATGGTGGCTTCGGAGACGCCGAGTTCATAGGCGATCTGCTTGTTGAGCAGCCCTTCGGCCAGCATGCCGAGCACACGCGCCTGCTGCGGCGTCAGCGTGCGCAGCCGCTTGATGAGATCGGAGATTTCCGGGTCCCGTTCGACGCCGAGCTCGATGCCGACCGGCGAGGCGATGTCGCCCTTCAGCACCGCGTCGACCGCCCGGCGGATCTCTTCCATGCTTGCGGACTTCGAGATGAAGCCGGAGGCGCCGAGTTCGAGCGAGCGCCGGATTGTCTCGGCATCGTCATGCGCCGAAACCACCACCATTGGAACCGAGGCATGGATGCCCCGCAGCGAGATCAGCCCGGAAAGGCCACTGGCGCCCGGCATCGACAGGTCGAGCATGACCAGATCGAGATCCTCGTTGTCGGCGAGCAGCGTCTTGGCGCTTTCGAAGTCGCCGGCCTCCAGGATGGACGCAACATCGCCCGTCCCGCCCAGCGCCTGCTTCAGCGCACCGCGAAAGAGCGGGTGGTCGTCTGCTATGAGGAACCTGTAGCCTTCGGCCACCAATCCTCCCCCAAGTTCTTTCCGCCCTTGTTCAGGCTGTTTGTCTTTTCTTACGCGTTGCCAGCCGGTGATATCAAGCCCAAGCTACCGCCCGCCCCGAATATTCGCGTCAAACGGGAAGAAGATCAGGTGCGCTGCGGATCGGGCTTGGCAGGTTCGTCGCGCCAGCTGCGATCGAAATCCTGCATGACCCCCATGAAGCGGCGGAAGAACTGCTCCATGTAGCTAAGCCCCTGGTCGAACTCGCTCTGGCTGGGCAGGTCGTCGGCGACCTCGGATCGGGCCTCCAGCGCATCCACGCGCTTGCCGAGCGCCTCGACAGCATTGCTGAGGCGGTCGATCTCGCTTTCGAACGCGTCGCGGTCGTCGGCGGCGAGCCGGCAGACCAACTGGCCGTTGCGCTCCGTGCAGATCGACATCGCGCCCGTGCGCCGATCCATGCGAATATAGCCTTCGTCCGATTTCTCCAGCGCATAGCGATCGCTTTCCTGGGCCGGGGCGGACACGGCGAAGCCGGCGAGCGCGACAGTGAGTACCGCCAGCGGCGCGAGGATTTTCGCTTCCATCGTCATTCTCCCGTCATGCATGCGATCATTCACACTCATTACGCCGGAAATGGGAACGGCCGGTCGGCGGTTCCATCCTCCCGGATGCGCAGCGCGACGGCAAGCGCCCTTTCGCGAGCGCGCACGGCGCCGTATGAGGAGGGCATGGCAAACCTCATCTACAAGATCCTCCCCCAAAAGCTCTGGCGCGAGGCGGAAGCCGCAGGGCAACTCGTCGGCGCGCCAGTCGACCTCGCCGACGGCTTCATCCACTTCTCGACGGCCCCGCAAGTCGCCGAGACCGCGGCCAAGCATTTTGCCAGACAGGCCGACCTTTTGCTGGTCGCGGTCGACGGTGACCAGCTCGGCGACGCGCTGAAATACGAGGTCTCGCGCGGCGGAGCGCTGTTCCCGCATCTATACGCACCGCTGTCGCTTTCGGCTGTCGCCTGGGTGAAGCCATTGCCGCTGGGCGGCGACGGCGCCCATAAGTTTCCGCCGCTCGGACCGGCCTGATGCTGTTCGAGGGGCTCGGACGCCGGCTGCTTTTCTGCCTGGAGCCGGAGACGGCGCACGGCCTTTCGATCGCGGCGCTGCGCTCCGGACTGCCCGTCGCTCCGCAGCCGCCGCCTGACCCCAGGCTGGCGGTCAGCGTGGCCGGGCTCGATTTTCCCAATCCGCTCGGCATGGCGGCGGGCTACGACAAGAACGCCGAAGTGCCGGACGCGCTGATTTCGCTCGGCTTCGGCTTTGCCGAGGTCGGCACGATCACGCCGAAGCCGCAGGCCGGCAACCCGCGTCCGCGCATCTTCCGCCTGGAGGCGGACGGTGCCGTCATCAACCGGCTCGGCTTCAACAATGAAGGCCACGACGCAGCCCACGCGCGACTGTCGGCACGCGCAGGCCGCCGGGGCATCGTCGGGATCAACATCGGCGCCAACAAGGACAGCGCCGACCGCGTAGCGGACTACGAGGAAGGCGTGCGTCGCTTCGCCGGGCTGGCATCCTACCTGACCGTCAACATCTCCTCGCCCAACACGCCCGGTCTGCGCGACATGCAAGCGCGCGAGGCGCTCGCGGCGCTTCTCTCGCGTGTCGCCGAAGCCCGCGCCGCGGTGCGGCCGGAACTGCCGGTGTTCCTGAAAATCGCGCCGGACCTCGGCGACGCCGACCTCGAGGACATCGCTCAGCAAGTCGAGGTTTACGGCATCGAAGGCGTGATCGTGTCGAACACGACGCTCGCCCGCACCGGCCTGTGCTCGGCAAACCACGCAGCCGAGACCGGCGGCCTATCCGGAAAGCCGCTGTTCCAGCGCTCGACCATCGTGCTTGCACGCATGCGCCGCCTCGTCGGGCCATCCCGCGTCCTGATCGGCGTCGGCGGCGTGGATTCGGCCGACACGGCGCTGGAGAAAATCCGCGCCGGCGCCGATCTCGTCCAGCTCTACACCGGCCTGATCTACGGCGGACCGGCACTGCCGGCGCGCATTCTTGCCGGCATGAGCGCGGTGGCCGACAGCGAAGGCCTGACGCGGGTGTCGGAATTGCGCGACAGCCGCGCGGCGTATTGGGCCGATCAGGCGCCCTGAAACGCCGCCTTGGCCCGACCGGGCAGCATGGACAGCAGGCTCAGCCCGCGCACGACCAGGAAAAGGTGCAGTGCAGCCCAGATGCCGGCATTGCCGAACGCCGAGGAGAGCGCGACCAGTGCGGCGACGAACACCGCCAGCGACAGGAGCATCATGTTGCGCATGTCGCGCGACCAGGTCGCACCGATGAAGATGCCGTCCATCTGGAAGGCCAGCACGCCGCTCACCGCCGTCAGCGCCGCCCATGGCAGATAGTCGGCGGCGGCCTGACGGACGTCCGGCGCCGTCGTGATGACCCCGATCAGCGCGTCTCCGAAGGACAGCGTAATGGCCGCGGTCGCGGAGGCGATCGCAAAACCCCAGGCGCAGGTGAGCCCCGCCGCGCGCCAGAACGCACTGCCGTCGCGCGCGCCGATCGCCCGGCCCGCAAGCTGTTCGGCGGCGGTGGCGAACCCGTCGAGAAAGAAAGCCGACGCGATGAAGAAATTCATCAGCACGGAATTGGCTGCGAGCGTGATGGTGCCGAACTGCGCGCCCTGCCGTGTCAGGAGCGCGAATGCCGCCAGCAGTGCGAACGACCGGATCATGATGTCACGGTTGAGCACGACCATCCGTAGCACGGCATCGACATCCATCAGGCGGCTTCGCGACAGCGTCGCCTGGCGGCGGAAGCGTAGCGCGAGCAGGGCGACGCCGGTCACGGCGGCGACGGCCTCGCCGGAAACCGTGCCCCATGCCACTCCCGCGATGCCCCAGCCCAGGCTTATTCCGAGCAGGATCGAGAGGACGATGTTGACGCCGTTGAGCAGCAGCTGGAGCATCAGTGCGAACGACCCCTCGCCGCGCCCGAGCACATAGCCCAGCACCGCGTAGTTGATCAGCGTCATCGGCGCGCCGAGCATGCGGATTCGGACGTAGAGGTCCATCGCCTCGCCGACGCGCGCCTCGCCGCCGATGAAGCGCTGGCCTGCCAGGGAAAGGACCGGCGCCAGCAGCGCCAGGAGGACACCCGCGACGAGCGCCAGCACGACGGCGCGCCAGAAAACGGCCTGCTGTTCGACCTCGTCGGCCCGCCCGAAAGCCTGCGCCACCAATCCCGTCGTTCCCGAGCGCAGGAAGTTGAAGACGGTGAACACGACGTCGAACGCCAGGCTGCCGGCGGCCAGCCCGCCGAGCAGCGCGGCATCGCCCATCTGGCCGACGACCGCGGTATCGACAATGCCGAGCAGCGGCGTGGTCAGGTAGGCGATCGTCATCGGCACGGCGATGGCGAGCACGGAGCGGTGGGTGACGGCGAATGGCCGGATGCCTTCCTGCATGGCCTGCCCTGTGCCCTGTTTGCCGGAACCGCGCAAGCAAGCCACGGGGGATTTCGCTTCGCGCGCCGGCTCGCTACATCTGCGAAGAATGCCGCTCAGGATCGTCAGCCACCCGGATTATGACGCGGGCTTCCTGCCCGGCCACCGCTTTCCCATGGGCAAGTACAGCATGCTCATGCAGGCGCTGGCCGCGCGCGGGCTGCTCGACTATGCGAGGGCGCTGCACCGGCCGGACCTACCACCCGACCACTGGCTGAAGCTCGCGCACGACGGCGCCTATGTCGACCAGGTGGTGGCCTGCGCGGTGCCGGCCGCGATCGAGCGCGAAATCGGCTTTCCGGTCGGCGAACGGGTTTCGCGCCGCGCCCGCCTCGCCACTGCGGGCACCGTGCTCGCGGCGCGGCTGGCGCTGGAGCATGGCATTGCCTGCAATGCCGCCGGCGGCAGCCACCACGCGCGGCGCGCACAGGGCGCCGGCTTCTGCACGCTGAACGACGTTGCGATAGCCTCCCTCGTGCTGCTTGCCGAAGGCGCGGCCAAAAACATCCTGGTCGTCGACCTCGACGTGCATCAGGGCGACGGAACAGCTGAGATTCTCGCTGGCGAGCCGCGCGTCTTCACTTTCTCCATGCATGCCGAGCGCAACTATCCGGTGCGCAAGATGCTGTCGGATCGCGACGTGGGCCTTGCCGATCGCACCGGCGACCAAGCCTACCTTGCAACGCTTTCGGTCGAGTTGCCGCTGTTATCCTCGCTGCGCCGCTGGGATCTCGTTTTCTATAACGCCGGCGTCGACCCGCATGCCGAGGATCGGCTCGGCCGTTTGGCGCTGACCGATGACGGGCTGCGCGCCCGCGACGAAGCCGTCATCGAACATTTCCGCGACCGCGGCGTGCCGGTCTGCGGCGTCATCGGCGGCGGCTATTCCACCGACGTCAGGGCGCTTGGCGAGCGCCATGCGCTGCTCTTCGAAACCGCCGCAAGGTTCGCCTAGGCGCCGCGCCGGTAGGACAGGATGCGCAGGATGACGAAGGCCGGCACGACGACGGCGGCGCCCAGCATCAGGTAGGCGCCGAAGCGGCCGAGCGCGGAAAAGCCCATGCGCCAGAGATCCATGATGAAGTCGCGGATGCCGTAGTAGACATCCGTCGGCGACCAGCCGAAGGCGCTCATCACCATGCCGACGAGGAACGACACGACGATCAGCTTGACCAGCACGCGAAGCGGCGAGTCGCCGAGAAAGCGGTTGAGTGCGGACAAGGCTGACGTCTCCATCGATCGATCCTTGCGCAGATACGGCCTTGCCGCCGGCGCTTCAAGCGTGATCGACAGGCGCACGGCCTGCGCGGCGCCCCGCAGATTCGGACCTTTCCGTTGACTTGGCCGCCAAAAGCAACGATAAGTCCCGCAAGCCGCCGCCTTGGCGGCTTTTTTGATTTTTCCGGTTCCGGAGACGCGAGGAAATGACCGGTTCGGCGCTTTACGAGACCTTTGCGCGCGCGCCCCTGACGTTCGAGCGGGGCGAGGGTTCCTGGCTTGTGACGACGTCCGGCGAGCGATATCTCGACTTTGCGGGCGGCATCGCCGTGAACTCGCTCGGCCACGCCCATCCGCATCTCGTGCAGGCCCTGACCGAACAGGCCCAAAAGCTGTGGCACGTCTCGAACCTCTACGAGATTCCGGACCAGCGTCGGCTCGCCGAGCGGCTCGTGGCCAACAGCTTCGCCGACAAGGTGTTCTTCACGAACTCCGGCGCCGAGGCGCTGGAATGCGCGATCAAGACCGCGCGCCGCTACCACTACGTGAAGGGTAACAAGGAGCGCTTCCGCACCATCACCTTCGAAGGCGCCTTCCACGGCCGTACGCTGGCGACCATCGCCGCCGGCGGACAAGCGAAGTATCTTGAGGGTTTTGGCCCGAAGGTCGAAGGCTTCGACCAGGTCGCGTTCGGCGACGTGGATGCCGCGGCCGCGCTGATCGGCCCCGAGACGGCGGCGATCCTGGTCGAGCCCGTGCAGGGCGAAGGCGGCATCCGCATCTTCCCGACCGCCGGGCTGCGGCGCCTGCGCGAACTGTGCGACCAGCATGGCCTGCTGCTGATTTTCGACGAGGTGCAGTGCGGCGTCGGCCGTACCGGCAAGCTGTTCGCCTATGAGTGGACCGGCATCGAGCCGGACCTGATGGCGATCGCCAAGGGCATCGGCGGCGGCTTCCCGATGGGTGCCTGCCTTGCGACCGACGAGGCCGCCAGCGGCATGACCGCGGGCGTGCACGGCACCACCTTCGGCGGCAATCCGCTTGCGATGGCCGTCGGCAACGCCGTGCTCGACGTCGTGCTGGGCGATGGCTTCCTGGATGACGTCAACCGCAAGGCGCTGCTGATCAAGCAGGGGCTGGCGGCCGTCGCCGACGAGGCGCCCGACGTCATCGAGGAAATCCGCGGCACCGGCCTCATCCTCGGCATCCGGTGCCGGACACCGAACGCCAAGGTCAACGCCGCGCTGCGCGAACAGCACCTTTTGGCGGTTCCGGCCGGCGACAACGTGATCCGCCTCCTGCCGCCGCTCACCGTCACCGACGAGGACCTCCGCGAAGCCATGGAGCGCATCCGCGCCGGCGTACGCGCCGTTTCGGCGGAAGCGGAGGCTGCCCAGCCGCGGCAGGCGAGGGCATGACGCCCAGGCACTTCACCGACCTTTCGGCCGTCTCCGCGGCCGATCTGCGGGCCATGCTGGACGACGCCGCGCTGCGCAAGTCGCGGCTGAAGGCCGGCGAACGCAGCCGCCCGTTCGAGGGCAAGGTTCTGGCGATGATCTTCGACAAGCCGTCGACGCGCACCCGCGTTTCGTTCGACGTGGCGATGCGCCAGCTCGGCGGCGAGACGATCATGCTGACAGGCAGCGAGATGCAGCTCGGCCGCTCCGAGACGATCGCCGACACCGCCAAGGTGCTGTCGCGCTACGTCGACATCATCATGATCCGCACCACCGCGCACGAGCGCATGCTGGAACTCGCCGAAAACGCGACCGTGCCGGTGATCAACGGGCTGACCGACGACACCCATCCCTGCCAGCTGATGGCCGACGTGATGACCTTCGAGGAGCATCGCGGCAATGTCGGCGGGCGCACCTTCGCCTGGACCGGCGACGGCAACAACGTGCTGCACTCGCTGCTCGAGGCCTCGGCGCGGTTCGGCTTCGTGGTCAACGTGGCGGTGCCGGAAGGCAGCGAGCCGGAGCAACGCTATGTCGACTGGGCGCGCGCCAATGGCGGGCGGGTCGACTTCATGCGCCGCCCGGAGGATGCCGTAGCCGGCGTCGACTGCGTGATGACGGACACCTGGGTGTCGATGGGCCAGGAGCACCGGGCGCGCGGCCACAACGTGTTCTCGCCCTATCAGGTCAACCCGGCCCTGATGGCCAAGGCCCGGCCCGACGCGCTGTTCATGCACTGCCTGCCGGCGCATCGCGGGGAGGAGGTCACCAACGAGGTGATCGACGGGCCGAACTCGGTCGTCTTCGACGAGGCCGAAAACCGGCTGCACGCGCAGAAGGCGGTCCTCGCCTGGTGTCTCGGCGCTTGATCGGGGAAAAGGTCGTGCCTATCTCTGCGCGATCGTTCCCCCCAACAAGACCAGACGCCGGCGCGTGGAGAGATCCACGCCGCGACAGGCGTGGAGACTGCCATGACGACAGGATTGCACACCTTGCCTGAAGCCAGCATCAAGCTCGGAGAGTTCGGCTTTTCGGGCGACGACCACGTGGTTCCGTTCGAGGTCGGCCCGCTCGACGTGCGCGGGCGCATCGTCCAGCTCGGGCCGCTGCTCGACCAGATTCTGGAGCGCCACGACTATCCCGAGCCGGTCGCGCGCCTGCTCGCCGAGGCCTGCGTGGTCACCGTGCTGCTGGGTACCTCGTTGAAGTTCGAGGGCCGCTTCATCCTGCAGACGCGTTCGGACGGGCCGGTCGACCTCCTGGTCGCCGACTTCGCCACGCCGCATGCGTTGCGCGCCTATGCCCGCTTCGACGCCGATCGGCTGGCCGAGGTGGAGGCGAGCGGCAAGGCGACGCCCGCCGACCTGCTCGGCAGCGGGGTGCTGGCGCTCACCATCGATCAGGGCGTGCACACGCAGCGCTACCAGGGCATCGTCGAGCTCGACGGCACCTCGCTGGAGGACGCCGCGCGCACCTATTTCCGCCAGTCGGAGCAAATCCCGACCGATCTGCGGCTCAGCGTGGCGAAGCTGGTGAGGCCGGGCGAGGGCGGCCGCGGGCATTGGCGCGCGGGCGGCATCATGGCGCAGTTTTTGCCGGAGGCGTCGGAGCGTCTGCGTCTGCCCGATCTGCCCGGCGGCGACGGTGACGAAGGCTTTGGCGACGACCCGACCGACGACTCCTGGAAGGAGTTGCTCGCGCTGTTCGCCACCATCGAGCCGACCGAGCTGATCGACCCGACGATCGGCACCGAACGGCTGCTCTACCGGCTTTTCCACGAGCACGGCGTTCGGGTGTTCGAGGGCACGGATGTCGCCGACGAATGCTCGTGCTCGCGCGAAAAGATCCGGTCCATCCTCGACGGGTTCACCGCCGAGGAGATCAAGGACAGCGTCGAGGACGGCGCCATCCAGGTAAGCTGCGAGTTCTGCTCGAAGCACTACTCGTTCGATCCGGCGGATTTTTCGCCGACCGAATGATTTTTCGACTATTCGGAGGGCGCCGGCAATGCTGCCGCCCTTCGCTTTTCACGCGCTCGGTTTCGGAGTCAATTCACAGAGCGCGGGGCGTCGGGAAGGTCCAGCGAGAAGGCCGGAATGGCGACATCGAACATCTCGCCGTCGGCCGTGCGCATCGTATAACGGCCGACCATGATGCCCGACGGCGTTGTCAGCGGGCATCCGGACGTGTAGCTGTAGCTGTCGCCGGGCCTTAGTTCCGGCTGGTCGCCCACCACGCCGGGTCCGCGCACTTCCTCGACCTTGCCGCGCCCGTCGGTGATGTGCCAGTAGCGCGACAAAAGCTTCACATAGTCGGTCGACTGGTTGTCGATGGTGACCCGGTAGCCCCAGAAATAGCGGTTCTCGGACGGCACCGAGCGATCCTGCATGTAGAACGGCTCGACCAGCACATCGATGTTGCGGGTGGTGGCTTTGTACATGCGCTGCCTCGACCTCAGCCCGAGTGCGGCCGCCCCGGCTTCACTGCGGATCGGGCTGCTTGAGCATGACGCCGTTGACGCGCACGGACCCGTCGTCCGCGACGTCGACAACCCATTGCAGGCGCCCATCCGGCAGCGTCTTGCCGAAGCCCTTGGCCATCAGCACCACCGGCAGGATCTCGGCGACCTGCTGGTCGGATTCGGCGGCGCCCTGGATTTTCGATACGATGCTGTCGAAGCCCTTGGCTTCGATGGTCGCCTGCATGGACGGCTTGCCGCCCGGAAAGCGCATCTCGCCCTCGGCCACGAACTCCGTCTCGGCGTTCCTCAGCGTGCTCCTGCTAAGCACCAGCGTCGGCGGATCGGCCTGGAAGCCGGCCATGATCGCATCGCTCACGCTCTGCGGCACCGGCGGCTCCTTGGTGAGGTCTAACTCCGCGATCATGGTGCGCGCAGGGGCGTCGAGGTCGATGTTGCGGCCGCCGAGATTGATTTCAGCGTCGGTGGGCAGCAGCCCACGCGCCCATGCCGGCAAGAAGATTGACGCCACCTCCATCTTAGAGAGGCGAACGCCGTAGTTGATTGCGCCGTCCTGGCGCACCCCGTCCATGTCCATCTTGGCGCCGATTTCGGCGGCGCGGAAAATGCCGACCGGCGAGGTGACCGAGAGATCGGCGAGCGAATATGAACCGTTCATGCGGTCCCATAGCGGCAGGGCGGCGAGCAGCAGTCGCTTCAATTCCTCCTGTTTTGCCTTGATCTTTTCCGGCTCCGGATTGGCAACGACGAAGGCGAGCAGGTCGAGCATCGGGCGCGGCTTTGCGCCGGTGCCGCTGCTGTCGAGGGCCACCGACGCCGCCTTGATGGCGATCGGGAAGGACACGTTGCTGCCAGGTTCGGTGATAGTGCGCGTGTCCGCATAAGACGCCATGACCTGCTTGGCGGCAAAATCGACGCCGCCATTGGCCGACTTCGTGGCCGTCATGGTAAAGCTGCCCGGGCCGTAGCTGGTCTCGCCGCTTCCGGTGTCGCCGGTCATGTTCAGCCGGATGCCGCCATGGGTCCCGGTCGCGCTGGAGAAGACGGCAAGTTCGGGATCGAAGGTGCCCGACATCTTGCCGTCGGTGATGGACCACTCGACGCGTTGCTTGGCCTGGTCGATGTCCGCCTGCACCCAGCCGTCGGGAAACAGCGCGCCCTGGACCTGCCAGGTGCCGTTCGCCTGCGGCCGCAGCTTCAGGCCGTAGGACGAGATGGCGAAGGCGACGGTATCCGGCACGTCGAAAAGGCCGGCGAGCGTCTTGAAGTCGACGTCGAGCCGGTAGGCGTCGCCGGCGACTGAAACCTTCAGGATCCCGGTGTCGAAGGCCGCCTTGCTGACATAGCGTGCAAGCCCATCGGCCAGCCGCGCGGCACCCGCGCTATCGACGGTCAGCGCAAATGCCGGGCTTGCAAAAACCGCGAGCGAGGCTACGGCGAGAAGGCGACGCATCACGACCTCCATCTGCGATCCTGGCGGCGGCGTCCGCCCTGGATGCCGCCCATTTCAGTCGCAAGCTGTTTTCGGCCGTCCGCGTCGCCGCGGTCAAGCCGCTTTCAGCGCCTGCGCGACATCTTCCAAGAGGTCGTCGACATCCTCGAGCCCGACCGAGAGACGCACGGTGCCCGGCGAAATGCCGAGTTCGGCGCGCGCCGCATCGGTGAGGTTCTTGTGCGTCGTCGTCGCCGGATGGGTCACCAGACTCTTGGCGTCGCCGAGGTTGTTGGAAATCAGCACGATCCGTAACCGGTTCTCGAAGTCGAATGCCGCCTGCTTGCCACCCTTGAGCTCGAAGCAGATCAGCGTGGAGCCGCCCTTCATCTGCCGCTTCACGACATCCGCCTGCGGATGGTCGGCGCGGCCCGGATAGATCACGCGCTCCACCTGGGGCTGCCCCGCCAGAAAGTCCGCGATGCGCCCGGCGCTGGCAGTCTGCGCCTGCACGCGCACCGGCAGCGTCTCCAGGCCCTTCAAAAGCGTCCACGCATTGAAGGGTGAGAGGCTGGGGCCGGTATGGCGGAAATAGTCGTGGAGATTCTTGTCGATCCATTCCTTGTCGGAAAGGATGACGCCGCCGAGGCAGCGGCCCTGGCCGTCGATGTGTTTGGTGGCCGAATAGACCACGATATGCGCGCCGAGCTGCAGCGGCTTCTGCTGCAGCGGCGTGGCGAACACGTTGTCGACGACGAGGCGGGCGCCGATGCGGTTGGCGATCGCCGCGACCGCGGCAATGTCGATCACCTCCAGCGTCGGGTTGGTCGGGCTTTCGAGGAAGAACATCTTGGTGTTGGGCCGGACGGCCTTGTCGAAATTGTCGATGACGGTGCCGTCGACCAGCGTCGCCTCGATGCCGTAGCGGGGCAGCAGCGTCTCGACCACCCAGCGGCACGACCCGAACAGCGCGCGCGCCGCGATCACATGATCGCCGGCGCGCAGCGAGCAGAGCAGCGCGGCCGACACCGCGGCCATGCCCGAGGCGGTGGCGCGGGCGTCCTCGGCGCCTTCCAGCAGGCACATGCGCTTCTCGAACATGTCGACCGTGGGGTTGGCGTAGCGCGAATAGATGAAGCCCGCATTTTCGCCCTTGAAGCGCGCCTCCGCGGCCTCGGCCGTGTCGTAGACATAGCCCTGGGTGAGATACATCGCTTCCGACGTCTCGCCATGCTGGGACCTCAGCGAGCCGCCATGGACCAGGGCGGTGGCGGGCTTCCAGTGCGTCGAATTCGTCATCGTCTTCCCCAAACAAAAAAACCGGCCGCGAAAAGTCGCGTACCGGTCCATAGAGGCCTAACGGCCCGACGGTCCTTTAGCGACTTGTTTAACGTGGCTGCAAGCCGACCGGCCAAATCACCACGGGATAAAGCTCCCTTTAGGCGTTCAGCCGGCTTGCGTCAATCGGGGCGCTCGGCCAACGTCGCCGCCAAAACCACCGGAGCCCAGTCCTTGCGTCAGTCCGGCATCCTTCCCGACCGGCAGATCGCCGCGTTGTTCGAACGCGGCGTGCTGGTCACAGACAAAGCGCTCGACAGCGACCAGATCCAGCCGGCGAGCCTCGACCTGAGGCTGGGCGCGAAAGCCTGGCGGGTGCGCGCAAGCTTCCTGCCGGGGCCGGGCAGCGCGGTCGCCGACAAGCTCGACCGGCTGAAGTTGCACGAATTCGACCTGACGCACGGCGCCGTGCTCGAAACCGGCTGCGTCTACATCGTGCCGCTGCTGGAGCGGCTGGCGCTGCCCGACGACATTTCGGCTTCCACCAATCCCAAGAGCTCGACCGGCCGGCTCGACATCTTCACCCGCGTGTTGACCGATTTCGGGCCCGAGTTCGACAAGGTCGCGGCCGGCTACAACGGCACGCTCTACCTGGAGATCAGCCCGCGCACCTTCCCGGTCGTGGTGCGCACGGGGTCGCGGCTGTCGCAGGTGCGCTTCCGCACCGGGCAGGCCGTGCTGTCAGAAGCCGAGCTTTCAGCGCTGCATGGCGCTGAAACACTGGTGGCGGCCGACAAGCCCAACATTTCCGGCGGCGGGATCGCGCTGTCGATCGACCTCGGCGGCGATGCGGACGGCCTGGTCGGATATCGCGCCAAGCACCACACCGGGCTGGTCGACGTCGACCGCCGCGCAGCCTGCGACATCGACGACTACTGGGAGCCGCTGTTCCATCGGGGTCGGGGCGAACTCGTGCTCGACCCGGACGAGTTCTACATCCTCGTCAGCCGCGAGGCCGTGCACGTCCCGCCGCTCCACGCGGCCGAGATGACGCCGTTCGATCCGCTCGTTGGCGAGTTCCGCGTCCACTATGCCGGCTTCTTCGACCCCGGCTTCGGCCATTCGGCCGCCGGGGGCACCGGCAGCCGCGCGGTGCTGGAAGTGAGGAGCCACGAGGTGCCGTTCATCCTGGAACACGGCCAGGTCGTCGGTCGCCTGGTCTACGAACACATGCTGGAACGGCCGTCCGCCCTCTACGGCATCGACCTCGGGTCCAACTACCAGGCGCAGGGCCTGAAGCTGTCGAAGCATTTTCGGCCTAGGAAGTAGGCCGTCCGACCAAGCCACGCGGCCGCCTGTCCTGAGGCAGGACATTGACAGCACGTACCGCGCGGGGTCACCGGCGCGCAACGAAATGCCGCGTCGACCGAGAAGGAGGCGCGGAAGGCATCGCGGGGGCCAGTTTCGCCTTAATTTCGCGCACTCTTGGGCCGCGATAGCCTCCGGGCCCCTATCAGGAGACCGCATTTTGCGCGCGCCTTTCTTCTTCGCCTTCATCCTCCTTTGCACGGCTGGGGCGCAGGCCGGCTCCGCCCTTCCCGGCATCCTCGGCCAGGACAATCGTGTCATCGAGGAGAGCAACCGCTGGCCCTTTACCGCGATCGGACGGCTCAACAAGGCCGGCACCGGCTTCTGCACGGCCACGCTGATCGCGCCCGACACGGCTGCAACCGCTGCACATTGCCTGTGGAATCCCCGCACCCGCAGACCGCATCGGCCAGAATTCCTGACCTTCGAACTGGGCCTCAGTCGCGGCGACCGCGGTAGGGTCGTGGCCATCGAAGCGACCGAAACGCAAGGCTGCTGGTCCTTCGCCGATCTTGCTGCCGGCAAGGACGATATGGGCTGCGATATCGCACTGCTGCGCTTGAAGACGCCGGTCACCGCGGTCGAGCCCGTCGAAATGCTGCGTGGCGCCGGCGAGGCCAAGCGCGGCATCCCGCTGACGATGGCCGGCTATCAGCAGGACCGACCATACATGCTGTCGGCCGACACCGCCTGCCGGCTGGTCGGACATCTGCCGAAGAGCGGGGCCATTGTCCATTCCTGCGACGCGACCCACGGGGCCTCGGGAAGCCCGCTTTTAGCCATCGCAGAAGACCGGACCATCATGATCGGTGTCAATGTCGGTACCGCGCGCCTGACCCAGGCAAACGGCGATTCCGAGATTCTGGGCATCGGCGCCGCCTGGAAGGAGAAGGATGTCGACCGACGTGCAAAGTCGACCCAGGGTGGCAGTGTGCCCGTGCGGGCAGACATGTCGATGCAGGGCCAATGACCGGTTGGCGGGTTTTCGAAAGGCGGAACCGTTCGTTCGACATCGCCGTCCGAAAAATGAAGCGGCGAGCCGATGTCGTGAAAGGCGTCAGCGACCTCATGGGTCGCTCGCCTACGACAAGTCCCATGGCGCCCAATCGTGGACGAGCAGCGAATTCCGGCACTTGCTATGGAGCGGGTGAAGGGAATCGAACCCTCGTCGTAAGCTTGGGAAGCTTCTGCTCTACCATTGAGCTACACCCGCACGCTTCCTACATAGCGTATGCTGGCGCCGGTAGGCAACCGTCGAAGATCCGGCAACAGTATGGCAAAGCCACCCCATTCACAGCCATTTCGACCGGCACACACGTCGGCCCGGCCAAGTTGGGGAAAACCGAAAAAAGCGATTCGTGTTGCAAATCGGACTCTTGTCACCGAGTCAGCCGCTAAGGTAGTTTTGGGTAACAAATAACTAGATTTCGTGCGGCGGACATAATTACCCCGGTATATGTGGTGTCACCTGGTCATCCGGGTGGTGAGGGATTCCGCGTTCCGCACATCGACGATCAGGAGCGTGGCCTCATGAACTGGACAGACGAGCGAGTGGAAGCGCTGCGGCGGCTGTGGGCCGAGGGACTCTCGGCCAGCCAGATCGCCGCCCAGCTCGGCGGCGTCAGCCGCAACGCGGTGATCGGCAAGGTGCACCGCCTAAAGCTTTCCGGGCGCGGCGGCTCGACCGCGCAGTCGGCGCAGAAGAAGAAGCCGGCGCCGTCGCAGCCGACCGTGAAGGTCGCGCGTACGCCGCAGCCGTCGCGCACCGTCACCACCAGCTCGATCGGCGCCACCGCCCTGCAGGCCGACTACGAAGTGCACCAGGTGGTGCAGACGCGGCCGCAGATGCGCGCCATCGAGAACCTGCTGGTGCCGGTTTCGCGCAAGCTCATGTTGGTTCAGCTCAGCGAGCGCACCTGCAAGTGGCCGAACGGCGACCCGCTGACCGAGGATTTCAGTTTTTGCGGCAATGACAGCGCCGAAAGCGGCCCCTACTGCGCTTACCACTCGCGCATCGCGTTCCAGCCGGCCTCGGAGCGCCGTCGGGTCCGCTGATTCAACACGAGCCGACACGGCGGTCAGACTCTTCGCGGCTCATCCCGACAAAAATTGAGCGGCCCGCGAACCGTGTCCTTCCGGTGGCGAATATCGATCTCGCCCCTCGCCCAAGCCTATGCGGCCGGTGCGTGGCAAGGGAAAAATCAAAGGCTGAGAGCCATCGGCGTCGTCACGCGGTGCGTGGTGTCGACCTTGAGGCGCTCGGACGGCAGCTGCTGGCCGGTGACGATGTAGTGGATCGTCTCGGCGATGTTGGTGGCATGGTCGCCGATGCGCTCGATGTTCTTCGCGCAGAACAGCAGGTGCGTGCACGGCGTGATGTTGCGCGGATCTTCCATCATGTAGGTCAGCAGTTCGCGGAAGAGCGAGGTGTACATCGCGTCGATGTCGCCGTCGCGGTCGCGCGTCATCCCGATGCGCTCGGTGGCACGGGTGGCGTAGATGTCGAGCACGTCATTGAGCTGGGTCAGCGCCAGTTCCGACAGCCCCTGCAGGCCGCGGAACAGACTGACCGGCTGGCGCACTTCCGATACGGCGGCCACGCGCTTGGCGAGGTTCTTCGCCAGGTCGCCGACGCGTTCCAGATCGGCCGAGATACGGATCGCGCCGATAATCTCGCGCAGATCGTCGGCCAGCGGCTGCCGGCGCGCGATCAGCACGATCGCCTTGTCGTCGATCTCGCGCTGGCCTGCGTCGAGCACGGCGTCCTCGGCAATCACTTCCGCCGCCAGCCTCAGGTCCGACTTCACCAGTGCGATGACGGCGCGGTCGATGAGACGCTCCGCCTGGCCGCCGAGCGCGGCAACGCGGCGGGCGAGGTATTTCAGCTCCTCGTCATAGGCACTGACGATATGGTCGTGCTGCGAAGGCATGAGGCTCCCAGTGTTCGCGCCTGTGAGTCGGCCGTTCCTTGAGGCTTACGCTATAGCGATGACAGAAAAAAGAAACGGCCTCAGCTCTGCTGTTTGACGAGCGGCAGGTGCGCGGTGAAGGTCGCGCCCTTGCCGGGCTCGGAGCGTATCGACAGGCGGCCGTTATGGCGGGTCAGGATGTGCTTGACGATCGCAAGCCCGAGCCCGGTGCCCTTGCGGCTGCGGCTGGTTTCCACGTCGATGCGGTAGAAGCGCTCGGTGATGCGCGGTATGTGCTCGGCGGCTATGCCGGGACCAAAATCCGTTACCGACACCTCCACCTCGGGCACTGCCTGCGGCGAGCGGGCGATGGCGACGATCAGCCGGCCGCCCGACTGGCCGTATTTGCACGCATTTTCCAGCAGGTTCTCGAACACCTGGAACAGTTCGTCGCGGTCGCCCGCCACCGCCATGGGCTCCGGCGCGAAACGGCGCTCGACCGTCACGCCGGAATCACGCGCGAGCGGCGTCAGCGCGTCGAGCACGCCTTCCACCGTCTCGCGGATGTCGATGGGCCGGCCCGCGGGCGGCAGCGCCTTCATTTCCAGCCGGGAGAGCGACAGCAGGTCGTCGATAAGGCGGGCCATTCGCGAGGTCTGGTCATGCATGATCTGCAGAAATTGCTCGCGCGCGACGGCGTCGTTGCGGGCCGGGCCGCGCAGCGTCTCGATGAATCCCGCGATGGACGCGAGCGGGGTGCGCAGTTCATGGCTGGCATTGGCGATGAAGTCGGCGCGCATGCGGTCGACGCGCCTGGCCTCGCTCTGGTCGCGGAAAGCGAGCAGGAAAAGGCCGGTGCCATCGCCCACTGGCGTTCCGGCGACCTTGTGGACGCGCTCGATCGGCACGCGCTCGAAGTATTCGACCGCCGGAGCATCAGCATGCCCGGCGAGCACCGCCTGGATCAGCTCCTGCATTTCCGGCGCACGGAACTTCAGCAGCAGCGACATGCCGGTCGGCATCGCGCCGAAGGCGGTGCGGGCCGCAGTGTTGGCGTGAACCACGCTGCCGCCGGCGTTGAAAATGACCAGCGGGTCGCCGACAGCCTCGGTGAGGCTTTGGGAAGTCAGCGATGCAAGGCCCGGCTCGGTCGAGCCGGCAGTCTTGCTCTCGTCGCGGCGCCCGTCTCTCCGCGGCAGCAGCGCTGCCACCGCCACCAGCACAATGCCGGCGACGATCGCTGACGCCGTTCCGCCGGCGGACGCGACCAGCAGGATTGCCACCACGGCAGCCGCGAGCAGCCAGCGGCCGGCCGCGAGATTGCCGATCGCCCGTTGCCAGGATCCGGCAGGTCCCGGGCCGTTGCCCTCATCCATTGCGCATGGTCCGACTGTGGCGGCGGCCCGGCAAAATCCCGCTGGACCGGTTTCGGGCCTCCCAATAGCATGACTTTTCCAGCATGAAAGGCGATCCCGATGAGATCCGCGTCCCTTCCGGCCCCTCCTCCCGATACGGCGGCAGTCACGATCAAGGTTGGCGGGTCAAAGCGCACATTCGACGTCGACGATCCGATCCTGCCGGACTGGGTCAAGGACCGCGCGCTCAAGGCCGACGGCTTTCCCTACGACAAGAAGATGAAGAACGAAAAATACCTGGCGCTTTTGGAAAACCTCCAGATCGAGTTGGTGAAACTGCAGGCGTGGCTGCAGTCGAGCGGCCAGCGGGTGCTTGCGGTGTTCGAGGGTCGCGACGCCGCCGGAAAGGGCGGCACCATCTTCGTTCTGCGCCAGTACATGAACCCGCGCAGCGCACGCGACGTCGCCCTGCCGAAACCGACCGAGACGGAGAAGGGCCAGTGGTACTACCAGCGCTATGTCGAGCATTTTCCGACGGCCGGCGAGTTCGTGACCTTCGACCGCTCCTGGTACAACCGCGCGGGCGTCGAGCCGGTGATGGGGTTCTGCACTCCGGAGCAGCACGAGCGCTTCCTCGCGGAGACCCCCAATTTCGAACGGCTGATCGTCGACGAGGGCATCCACTTCTTCAAGTTCTGGCTGAACATCGGGCGCGAGACGCAGCTCGAGCGCTTCCACGAGCGCCGGCACAATCCGCTGAAGCAGTGGAAGTTCTCGCCGATGGACATCGCCGGCATGAGCAAGTGGGACGACTACACCCGGGCCCGCGACGAGATGATCGCCCGCACGCACACCCGTCAAGCGCCGTGGAACGTGGTGCGCGCGAACGACAAGCGTCGCGCGCGCATCGAGGTGATCCGGCACGTGCTGCGTTCGCTGGCCTACGAGGGCCGCGACCTGGAAGCCATCGGCAAGCCCGACCGCGACATCATCATGGAAGGGCCGGACCTGCTCAAATAGCGCCGGCGCCGCCCGGACTGAATTCGTCGAAATGGCGGCGCCAGGCGCGCCGATGCGGCGTCTTTTCCCACTCATGCGGACGTCGCCAAAGCATGAACACGGAGCGCCAGGCGGCGACCGACAGCAGCATCCAGTAGGCGGGGGTGAACAGCACCACCTTCCAGAAGCTGCGCTTCTCATTGGCCCGCAGGGTCTGCCAGCCGAGCAGGATGAAGGACAGGTAGCCGCAGGCGATGTTGACGATGTCGATGGCGAACATCGCCGACTGCCATGTGCTGAGCGTGCCGTGCAGCGCCAACCAAACGGCGAGATAGATGCCGGTCACCACCAGGAACGGGTGGAAGAAGGCCGAGGCCAGCATTCCAGCAAACAGGATCTGGGCGAGCAGAAACGAGCCGGCGCCGAGTTCTCGCCATAGCCGCGCCGGATTGCGCATATGGACCAGCCAGGTCTGGAACCAGCCTTTGAACCAGCGGGTGCGCTGGGGCAGCCAGATGCGCACGTCGGCCGGGCCGTCCTCGAAGGTCGGGCAGGCAATCATCTCCGTGCGGTAGCCGCAGCGCGCCAGCCGCAGGCCGAGGTCGGCGTCCTCGGTGACGTTATACGGGTCCCAGCCGCCCACCGCGACGAGTGCCGCGCGGCGCAAATGGTTGGAAGTTCCGCCGAGCGGCAGCAGCGCGCGGCGGTGCGCAAGCCAGGGCAGCAGGCCGCGGAAGAGGCCGGCATACTCGAAGGCGAACATGCGCGCCATCAGTCCCTGGTCGTGATTGCCGATCTCGAGCGGCGCCTGTAGGCAGGCGAGGTGATCGCCGCCGCGCAAGAAGCCCTGCCAGGCCTCGACGAGTTGCAGCGGATGCGGCTGATCCTCCGCATCGAACAGCACGACGAATTCGCCGCTGGTCAGCGGTAGCGTGTAGGCCAACGCCTTGGGCTTGGTCCGTGGGCCGACGCGCGGCACGCGCACCACCTCCACCCATGGCGGCAGCGGTCGCGCGCCAAGCGCGGTCAGGGTCGCGTCGTCGTCGGACTCGCAGGCGAGCTTGATCTCCAGCTTGCTGCGCGGCCACACAAGCCTGTCGAGGGCGGCGAGCAGATCGGGCACGACCTCCGCCTCGCGGTAGAGCGCGACAATGACGCTATAGACCGGCATGTGGCTGGCCGGCAGTTCGGCAATGCGAGGCGCCTGCGCCTGCGGCATCGCGTAGAGAGCGGCAAAGCGCAGGCCCACGCAGGCCAGGAAGAAGAGCGACGCCAGCATGTGCAGAAGTCCGTAGGCGAATTCCGGGAACACGGTAATTGCCAGCGGAAGTGCAACGATCAGAATGCCGATCAGCACGCCCTGCGTGGCATCGGCGACAACACGGGCCGAAAACTCCGGAAATTCGTCGCCAAGGCCCTCGACAGCCAGCCGGTCGAGCACCGGTCGCGCCCGCGCCAGCATGGCCTCGCGAAAGGCCGCGCGCGACGTCACCTTGAGGCGATCCTGGACGCCCGGATGTCGCGCCAGCACGTTGCGCAGTTGCGCCGGATCGTCCGGCACGATGGCGTGCGAAGTCAGCCAGCCGGGCTCCTCGAATTTTGCGACATAAGGCCCGCGCCCGCGGGACAGCAGCATCAACGCATCGTCGGGGCTGGTCAGCAGCCGTCTCGCATCGACGCGGCTCGCAAAGCCCAGCCCCAGATCCTCGCTGACGGCGCGATAGATGGCGTCGGATGCCCTGACGCCGGATGCCTGCAGTTCGGCAAGAAAATTCGTGCCGTTGCGCTCGGCAAGCTTCATCAGTTCCGCGACGGTCTGTCGGGCGAGCCGCAGACGCTCGATCACGCCCACCCACTCGGCCGGAGGCATAGGCAGGCGCGCCGGCCTGAACTCGATGGGCAGTGTGGCAACTTCCGCGCGGGGCGTTGTGAGACGCGGCGGCTCGCGCCGGGGGGAAGGAGGTTCGGGCGCGTAGCTCAGCGCCATGGCGAGACCGGACCGACGGACGCCGGCCGGGAGCCGGTGGCGCGGATATTCGGATCATGGCCCCCCATACGCCGGCGCCTCCAACCCCGTCGGGTCCGCTACGAGCAAACGGAGATCAACGTCATTTTCGCAGGCAACAACATTTCAGTCAGCGCCATGCCGGACGGCATGTTCGGACCCTAAAGGTTGCATATACTAGCCTTACGGAATGTCCCCTTCCCGCATAGGATGCATATTGCAACCATCGACCGTTGGAATCAAGGGCAAGTTGCCTTTGGGTTGCAAGGCGGGGGAACGTGCCCGTTGTTGCCCCTCGGTCCTTGGCCGGCGCGGCGCCGCGATGCTAGGACACGGGCGACTGAACCTGTTGCGGAATTCGGATTGCGCGCTGCCTCCAACCTCGTCCTGCGCCTTGCGCTCCTGGCCGCGCTGCTTGCGCTGTCGGCGCTCGCCGCGCGCGCGGCGGAGCCGCAGATCCCCAATTTCTGGGACAGCAAGGAGCGCCTGGCCAAACCCGACCTGACGACGCGCCCGCGGCTGCGCTTCCTCACCACGACCGATTTCCCGCCCTTCAACTACATCGACGCGCAGGGTAGGCTCACTGGCTTTCACGTCGATCTCGCAAGGGCCATCTGCGCGCGGCTCGAGGTGATGGCGAAGTGCCAGATCCAGGCGCTGCCCTGGGCGGAACTGCCGGCCGCGCTCGAGGCCGGCGACGGCGATGCGATCCTTGCCGGCATCGCCGTGACGCCGGAATCGCGCGACCGCTACGCGTTTTCGCGGCCTTACCTGCAGTTTCCCGGCCGCTTCGTCATGCTGAAGACGAAGGCGGTCGCCGAGCCACTCGACCAGAAACTTGCCGGCGAGCGGGTCGGCGTGCTTGGCGGCACCGCGCATGAGCGGCTGCTGCGCGATCATTTTCCTGCCGTTCAGGTCGTGACCTACGATCAGGAAAAATGGATGCTGGGCGACCTCAAGGCCGGCAAGCTCAGGGCCGCCTTCGGCGACGGCATGCGGCTCGGCTTCTGGCTGACCGGCGGCGACGCGGCCGGCTGTTGCCGCTATGCCGGCGGCCCCTATCTCGCACCGGGCTACTTTGGTGTCGGCCTGGCGATTGCCACCGCGAAAACCGACCCTGCTCTTGCCGCTGCGCTCGATTATGCGCTGCAGACACTGTCGCGCGACGGCGGCTTCGCCGAATTGTACCTGCGCTACTTCCCACTCAGCTTCTTCTGAGCCCCGCGCAAATTTCGCCGGCGTCGTTGACGCAACGGCGTGCCGCGCATTGAGCAGGCGCCACCGGCCGCGGGCGGCCTTGCCTAGACCTGACCTTGGAGAGGCGCGAACGCGACGGGCGCGCAGCCGCCCAACCACGTCGCGATGCCTGCCGAGCAGTCTTTAGTCGTGGCCGCTACGCTCTTGGCGGCGATATCAGCGGCGCACGCTTCCTAGTGCAGCTTCACCACGAAATGCTTGGTTACCGGCTCCACGATCTTCCATGTGCCTTTGAAGTCGGCCTCCACGACAAAGGCATCGCCGGGGCCAACCTCGACCGGCGCTCCGCCCTCCGGCGTGATCACGATGCGGCCTGCGATCAGGTGGACGAATTCATAATCGGTGTAGGTCGCATGATAGGTGCCGGGCGTTGCCTGCCAGGTTCCTGACAGGATTTTGCCGTCCTCGGTCGTGTGCTGAACCGCAGTCCTCATGGTCGGCTTGCCCTCTACCACGGCCCAGCCGGGGAGGTCGTCGGTGATGACATCTTTGATCGGTCCGAACTTCACGATCGTCTGGCGGCCCACGGCGCACTTCCCCCAATTGAAAACTTTGCTCACACTAAGCGGCTCGGGGAAGTCACGCAATACTTCTTGCCCAACGCGGTCAAGGCAGCCGCTGTCCCGTATGCACCAAGCCAAAGCAACAACCGAATAGATCGACGAATCCCTTCCCCGATAGTAAGCCGGCATCAGCCCCCGAGGCTGATTTTGACTGACCAGAGAGTGTCAGGCGCCCCCGAGAATCGATCCGGCGCTTGCGCCAACCCTGGACTATGCCCTGCACAAGGTAATGCGCTACTTCCCGCTCAGCTTCTTCTGAGCCCGCGCAAATTTCGCCGGCGTCGTTGACGCACCGGCGTGTCGCGCATAGAGCAGGCGCCACCGGCCGCGGGCGGCCGGACTTCCTGGATAGCCTGCAATGACACGCACCATCGACCTTGATCCCGCAATGCTTTCGGCCGCCGGCGACAGCAAGGCCTGGCCGTTCGAGGAAGCGAAAAAGATCATCGCCCGCTATGCCAAGTCCGGCTTTCCCGAGACCGTGCTGTTCGAGACGGGCTATGGGCCTTCCGGGTTGCCGCATATCGGCACGTTCGGCGAGGTGGCCCGCACCACGATGGTGCGCCACGCCTTCCGCGTCCTCACCGAGGACAAGGTTGCGACCAACCTCCTCTGCTTCTCGGACGACATGGACGGCATGCGCAAGATCCCGGACAACGTGCCGGATCGCGCCTTCCTTGAGCCCTATCTCCACATGCCGCTGACCGCGGTGCCGAACCCGTTCGGTGGCGGCTATCCGAGTTTTGGCGACCATAACAACGCGATGCTGCGGCGCTTTCTCGACACGTTCGGCTTCGACTACGAGTTCGCCAGCGCCACCCAGTATTACAAGTCCGGCCGGTTCGACGAGGTGCTGCTGCGCGCCGCGGAAAAGTACGACGACATCATGAAGGTCATGCTGCCAACGCTGGGCGACGAGCGACAGGCGACCTACAGCCCCTTTTTGCCGATCTCCCCGACAAGCGGCCGAGTCCTCTACGTGCCGATGAAGAATGTCGACGCCCGGGCCGGCACGATCACCTTCGACGACGAGGACGGCACCGAGACGACGCTGCCGGTCACCGGCGGCGCGGTCAAGCTGCAGTGGAAGCCAGACTTCGGCATGCGCTGGGCCGCCCTCGGCGTCGATTTCGAGATGTTCGGCAAGGACCATCAGACCAACGCGCCGATATACGACCGCATCTGCATGATCCTCGGCGGCCGCGCACCGGAGCACTTCGTCTACGAGCTTTTCCTCGACGAGCACGGTCAGAAGATCTCCAAGTCGAAGGGCAACGGCCTCACCATCGACGAGTGGCTGACCTATGCGCCGACCGAGAGCCTGGCGCTCTACATGTTCCAGCGCCCAAGACAGGCAAAGAAGCTCTACTTCGACGTCATTCCGCGCGCGGTCGACGAGTACTACCAGTTCCTCGCCGCCTATCCGCGCCAGGACTGGAAGGAGCGGCTGGGCAATCCGGTCTGGCACATCCATTCCGGCGAACCGCCGGCGATCGACCTGCCGGTGTCGTTCGGCCTGCTGCTCAACCTGGTCAGCGCTTCGAACGCGCAGAACAAGGATGTGCTGTGGGGCTTCATCTCGCGCCATGCCGCGGGTGTCACGCCGCAGACGCATCCGGAGCTCGACCGGCTGGCGCAGTACGCGATCCGCTACTTCGACGACTTCGTGAAGCCGTCCAAGGTCTATCGCGAACCCGATGCGGTGGAGCGCGAGGCGCTGGCCAAGCTGTCGGATGCGCTTGGCGCGCTACCGCCGGGGGCCGACGGCGAGGCAATCCAGAATGCGGCGCTCAACACGGCCCGCAGGATCGAGCGCTACCAGGACCATTCCAAGCAGAGCCCTGAAGGCGGCCCGGGCGTCTCAGTCGCCTTCTTCCAGATGATCTACCAGGTGCTGATCGGCCAGGAGCGCGGGCCGCGCTTCGGCTCATTCGCCGCACTCTACGGCATCGCTGAAACGCGCGCGCTCATTGGGAAGGCGCTGGCAGGCCAGCTGGCGGCCTAGGCGCCGGCGGAAACGCGCCGGGCAGGATCGTCACCGCCTCGGGCTGCTCCTCCCCGTCAAGCGGTTCGGCAATGGCGGGCGCCGGCACCAGCAGCTGCGGCAACGGCGCCGGCGGCGCCGGAAGCGTGGTGTCGGGCGCCGGCCCGAATATGCCGCGATGCCCGTCCTTCGCCCTGCCCTCGGCGTCTGCATAGCGGCCGCCGGCGGCCGCCCTTGCCCAGCCGTTCTCCACCAGCCAGGCACCGATGTCGTCCATGCCCAGGCGGCAGTCGGCGACGATCAGGTTGCGGTCGGGCTGCGGCGGCACCGTGCAGGTCGGCGAGCGGCCGCGCAGGAACGAGCGGAACGCCGTGCGCGCCCGGATGCCGCAATCCCACGACTTGCCGGCGTAGGTGCAGGTCTCGTCAGCCGGCACGATGTCGATGCCCGACACGGCGACCTGGTAGCCGAGCGCGTCGAAGCGGCCGGCCGCCGAGGCCAGCGGCTTGTACATGATCGTGCCCTTCCAGTCCTTGGGCGCGGGCGCATGCGCCTGGCCAAGCTTGCTCAGCGGCTGGCGCGGCGCCACGCGCTCCAGTTCGCCTGGCCCGGGGACCCCCGCGGTTTCGGATGGGGCGGCTGGCGCCGGCTTTTCGGGTTCTTCCTGCGGCTGGAGCAGATTGCCGTCCTCGTCGAACAGCGCGCCCATGTCGTCGTCGGTCTCGGTGGTGAGCGCCGGCATGTCCGGCTGCGCCCGGTCCACCGCGGCACGCCCCGCAAGCCAGACCACGGCGACCATGCAGGCGAAGGCGCAAGCCTGCCCTATGAAGGCTGAAACGCGCACCGACTACTGACTGGCCCAGACGATGCGGGCCATCCACTCGACCTGGGTGCGTTCGACGACGCGGTCGGCATGCTCCGGGTTGATCGAAACGAGTTCCACCGACTTTGCCGTCAGCCGCGACAGCACCTTGGCCATCACCTCGCCCGCTGACGTCTTCACCACGACGCGGTCGCCCTTGCGCACAGTCGTACCCGGTTCGACGATAAGGACGTCGCCGTCGCGGTAAAGCGGCAGCATGGAATCGCCCTGCACCTTCAGCGCGTATGCCCCTTCCCGCGCGGCCACCGGCAGGTCGACTGACTCCAGGCCGACGCCGACGGGAAAGCCGGCATCATCGAAATAGCCGCCCGCGCCGGCCTGGGCAAAACCCAGCAGCGGCACGGTCGCAGCCTTGCGCGAGGCATCGGTGGCCGCCGCGCGTGCCACACCGCGAACCAGCGCCATGAATTCTTCCAGCGAGGAATTGGTGGCGTCGATCACCTTGGCGAGCGACTCGGTCGAGGGCCAGCGCGGGCGGCCGTCCGCCGACCGGCGCTTGGACTTGTTGAACGCGGTGGAATCGAGGCCGGCGCGGCGCGCCAAGCCGGAAGCCGACAGCGAATTGCGTTCAGCCAGCGCGTCAATCGCGGCCCAGACCCGTTCGTGCGAGAGCATCAGCTTGCCCTCCCTGCACAGGAAAAAATGCCTGCGCCGAGGTTTAGTTGCTGGCCTGCGGATTGTCCATAGGCGGCCGGGGTTGGTCTTCTCGCAGCCGCTCCATCGGCTCCCCTCGCTCTACTCTCGTCGCGCCACGCCGGACTGGCAATGCAATCCGCTTTGGCTTATATGACCAATTACATGGTCAGGAGTGCAAGAATGGCTACGATAAGTCTGGCTGAAGCCAAAGCGCAGCTCAGCGAGTTGATCGATCGCGTGGAAGCCGGCGATACGGTCGAAATCACCCGTCGCGGCAAGCCGGTCGCCCAACTCACCCCCGTGGTCAAACCGCGCAAGCGGGTAGACATCCGTTCGCTCAAGGCATTGACAGATCAAATGTCACCCGCTTCTCAGAGCGCGGAGGACTTGGTGCGATCAATGCGCGACAGCGATCGCTACTAGATGCTCTATCTCGATACGTCGCTGATTGTCGCGTCGCTATCCAAGGAAGCCCTGACCGGGCGCGCGCAAGAGTGGCTCGCGGTACAGGATTCGTCACAGTTCCTCATCAGCGACTGGACCTTCACCGAGATATCCTCCGCGATGGCCATCAAGCTGCGAACCGGGCAGCTGACGCCGGAGCAACGCTCGGCCGCCGTTGCCCAGTTCAATAGGTTAGCCGCCGAAAGCTTTAGCGTAGCGGCAGTGACGAGCAGACATTTCCGCACGGCAGCTAGGTTCGTCGACCAGAGCACGCTGGGCCTGCGCGCCGGAGATGCCCTGCACCTCTCGATCGCCGCAGAACAAGGCGCAACTCTCTGGACTCTTGATCGCCGCCTCGCAGAGGCTGGCACCGTGCTCGGGGTACCGACGCAGCCGCTTCTGTAGCGATCTCCTACGCCGCCTGCTTCTCCTTCGCGTACGGATCGAAGCGTCGATAAAAGCTGTCGCCGCCGGCGGCCATGTCGACCAGCAGTTTTGGCGCCTTGAACTCCTTGCCGTATTTCTTCTGCAGCGCCTTCGCCGTCTCGACGAATTTCTGCGCGCCGATGCCGTCGATGTAGGACAGCACGCCGCCCGTGTAGGGCGCAAAGCCGAAGGCGAGGATCGAGCCGACATCGGCTTCGCGCGGGTCGACCACGATGCCCTCCTCCATCACGCGCGCCGCCTCCAGCGCGATGGTGACCAGCAGACGCCGCTTCAATTCCTCGTAGTCGACGTCCTCCGGCCGCTTCTGCGGGTAGAGGTCCTTCAGGCCGGGCCACAGCTTCTTCTTCGCCGGCTTCGGCGGATAGTCATAAAAACCCTTGCCGTTCTTGCGGCCGAAGCGGCCGTTACCGTCGACCATCGTGTCGATCAGCTTCATCTGCGCCGGGTCGACCGCACCCGCGCCGAGGTCGCGCACGGTCTGGTGCATGATCTTTTGTGCGAGATCGACGGCGGTCTCGTCGGTCAGCGCCAGCGGGCCGACCGGCATGCCGGCCGCCTTGGCGGCGTTCTCGATCATCGCCGCCGGCACGCCCTCGATCAGCATCTTGTAGGCTTCCGACATGTAGCGCAGCACGCAGCGATTCACGAAGAAGCCGCGCGTGTCGTTGACGACGATGGGCGTCTTCTTGATCGCGCGCACATAGTCCATCGCCACGGCGAGCGCCTTTTCGCTGGTCTTCTTGCCGAGGATCACTTCGACCAGGTTCATCCTGTCGACCGGCGAGAAGAAGTGGATGCCGATGAAGTTCTTCGGCCGCGCCGAATTCTTCGCCAGCGACGTGATGGGAATGGTCGAGGTGTTGGAGGCAAAGATCGCCGACGGTTTCAGTGCCGCCTCCGCCCTTTCGGTGGCCGCCTTCTTGACGGAAGAGTCCTCGAACACCGCCTCGATAACGAGGTCCGCGCCTTCCAACTGGGAATAGTCGTCGGTCGGCGTGATCAGCGACAGCAGCGCATCCTTGTCGGCGGCGGTCGCCCTGCCCTTCTTGACCTGGTCGGTCATCAGCGCCTCGGAATGCATCTTGCCCTTCTCGGCCGCCGGCACGTCACGGTCGATCAGCACCACCGGGATTCCCGCCTTCGCGGTCACGTAGGCGATGCCCGCGCCCATGAAGCCGGCGCCGATCACGCCGATCTTCTTGAAGGTGGTGGCCGGCACGCCCTGCGGACGGCGGGCGCCCTTGTTGAGTTCCTGCAGTGAGACGAACAGCGAGCGGATCATCGCCGCCGCCTCCTTCGTCTGCATGATCTCGGTGAAATAGCGCTGCTCGATCTTCAGCGCGGTGTCGAAGGGCACCAGCAGGCCTTCGTAGACGCATTTCAGGATGGCGGTGGCAGCGGGGTAGTTGCCGTAGGTCTCGCGGCGCAGGATGGCGATCGCCGGCGGCCAGAGGTTCGCGCCGGCGGCGGAATAGACCGGCCCGCCCGGAAGCTTGAAGCCCTTCTCGTCCCAGGGCGCCACCGGCTTCAGGCCGTTACGGATCATCGCCTTGGCAGCGCCGACCAGCTGGTCGGGCTCGGCGATCTCGTGGATCAGCCCCATCGCCTTGGCGCGCTGCGGGGTCAGCGTCTGGCCGGAGGTCAGCATCTGCAGCGCGGCCTGCGTATCGGCGAGACGTGGAACCCGCTGCGTGCCGCCGGCCCCCGGGAAGATGCCCACCTTCACTTCCGGCAGCGCCAGCTTAACCGCCTCGGAATTGGCAGCGACGCGACCATGGCAGGAGAGCGCCAGTTCGAAAGCGCCACCCATGCAGGTGCCATTGATCGCGGCTACCCACGGCTTGCCGCAGGTTTCGAGCTTGCGCCACAGCCGGCTCATCGCGCCGGCGCGGTCGAACAGCGTCTCGATCGCGCCCTGCGGGTCCTTTTTCTTCGCCGCGGCGAAATCGGACAGGAAGGCCTGCAGCATCGACAGGTCGGCGCCGCCCGAAAAACTCTCCTTGCCGGAGGTGACCACCGCACCCTTGATGGCGGCGTCCGCCACCACCTGGTCGACGATGGCGTCGAGTTCGCGCATCGCCGCTACGGTGAACACGTTCATCGAACGGTCCGGCATGTTCCAGGTCACGAGCGCGATGCCGTCCGCGTCGGTGTCGACGGTGAAATTCGTGTAGGTCATCTCAGCCCTTCGCTTTTCTATCGGTTGCCGGCCGTCGACCGGTTCTTTTCGGCCTGTTCCATCAGTGTCGAGATCAGCCGTGCATCGTTGTCCGCCTCGCCCGCGAGGCCGGCGAGCACGCCGGCGCGGTCCGCGTCGGACTTGTGCTGGTTGAGCTTCCAGCTCCCCTCCAGCCTGTCGACCGCCAGCCGCATGCCGACGATGCCGCGGCTCATCGCGTCGATGTAACTTTCCGGAGCGTCGGTGACCTGCCAGGCGTCTTCGCGCCCGGCCTCCTTCTGCCGGGTCAGTTCGCTCACATGCGCCAGCAGTTCGTCGCGGTCGTCGAAGGCGGTGAGCCGGCCATGCGCGTGCACCACCACATAGGTCCAGGTCGGCACCACGCGCCCGTGCTCCGCCTTGCTGGGATACCAGCCGGGATGAACATAGGCCGACGGCCCCTGGAAAATGGCAAGGGCGGTCGACGGGGCGAGCTTCCAATGCGGATTGGGCCGCGCGACGTGGAACTCGAGCCACAGCGCGCCGCCGCCCTCGTGCACGACGACGGGCGCATGGGTTGCGTGCAGGCCGTCCTCGCCCGGCGACACGATCGCGGCCAGGCGGATGTCGCGCATGGCCGCCACGAGAACGTCGCGGCGCTCCTCGCGGGACTGGGCCGTCGCGTAGATCGCCAAGCTACACCCGCTCGATGATGGTTGCCGTGCCCATCCCGGCGCCGATGCACAGTGTCACCAGGGCCGTCTTGAGGTCGCGGCGCTCGAGTTCGTCGAGCACGGTGCCGAAGATCATCGCCCCGGTTGCGCCGAGCGGGTGGCCCATGGCGATGGCGCCGCCGTTGACGTTGATCCGGTCGTGGTCGATGTCGAAGGCCTGCATGTAGCGCAGCACGACCGAGGCGAAGGCCTCGTTCAGCTCGAACAGGTCGATGTCGGAGAGCTTCATCTTCGCGCGCTTGAGCAGCTTTTCCGTCACGTCGACCGGGCCGGTCAGCATGATTGCCGGCTCCGAACCGATGTTGGCGAATGCCCTGATGCGCGCGCGCGGCTTCAGCCCCATGGTCTTGCCGGCCTTCTTCGAGCCGAGCAGCACGGCGGCGGCGCCGTCGACGATGCCGGAGGAATTGCCGGCATGGTGAACATGGTTGACTTCCTCCAGCTCCGGATAGCGCTGGACGGCGACGGCGTCGAAGCCGCCCATTTCGCCGGGCATGACGAAGGATGGGTTGAGCGCGGCCAGCGATTGCATGTCGGTGGCCGGTCGCATGTGCTCGTCATGGTCGAGGATGGTCAGGCCGTTCTGGTCCCTGATCGGGATCACGGAATTCTTGAACCGGCCCTCGCTCCAGGCCTTTGCGGCGCGCTTCTGGCTCTCGACCGCATAGGCGTCGACGTCGTCGCGTGAAAAGCCGTACTTGGTGGCGATGAGGTCGGCGGAGACGCCCTGCGGCATGAACCAGCCCGGCAGGCCGACCGACGGGTCCATGAACCAGGCGCCGCCGGACATGCCCATGCCGACGCGCGACATCGATTCCACGCCGCCGGCGATCACGATCTCATCCGACCCTTGCGCGATCTTGGCGGCGCCGAAGTTGATGGCGTCGAGGCCGGAAGCGCAGAACCGCGAGATCTGCATCCCCGGCGCCGATGTCGCGTAACCGGCTTCGAAGGCGGCCGAGCGCGGGATGACTGCGCCGGCTTCACCGACCGGATCGACGCAGCCGAAGATGATGTCGTCGACCTGCGCGGTATCGAGCCCGTTGCGGTCGCGCACGGCTTCGAGAACCTTGGCGCCGAGGCGCACGGCCGGCACCTCGTGCAGCGAGCCATCCTTCTTGCCGCGCCCGCGCGGGGTGCGGACTGCGTCGTAGACATAGGCTTCGGCCATGGGACTACTCCTGATTGTCGGAATGCGATCGAGGCTCCACCACAACCTCCGACTTCACCGAATTGGCGATAAAGCAGGCGTGGTGGGCGCGCTCGTGAAGCTTCTTCAGCGTGGGCAGGTCGGCGTCGCAATCGGCAGCGGGTCGCAGGACCACGCGGGTCATGGCGATCGCGCCGCCAGCGTCCTTTCCCAGCGTGCCCTCGATCCGGTCGACATAGCCACGCACGACGATCCGTTCGCGCCGCGTGAAGTCGAGGAACCACAGCATGTGGCACGAGGACAGCGAGGCCAGGAACAGTTCCTCGGGGTCGACCGCCGCCGGATCGCTCCAGGGCGCCCTGACGACGGCCGGCGATGCCGATCCGGCAACCGAGGCGCCGCCATCGAAACGGATCACATGGGCGCGCGAATAGTGGCCGGCGAGGAAGTCCTCGTCGGCAACCCCTTTCCAGACGATCTCGGCCTGGTGGACAGCCACGACTTCTCCTTAAAGGCTCCTGGCGATCAGCAGCTTCATGATCTCGTTGGTGCCGCCGTAGATGCGCTGCACGCGCGCGTCGCGGAACATGCGCGCGATCGGATACTCGTTCATGTAGCCATAGCCGCCGAAGAGTTGAAGGCACTGGTCGACAACTTTTCCCTGCAGGTCGGTCAGCCAGTATTTCGCCATCGAGGCGGTCGTCTGGTCGAGGCCGCCGGCGATGTGGCGCGCGACGCAGTCATTGTAGAACACGCGGCCGACGGTCGCCTCGGTCTTCAGCTCGGCGAGCTTGAACTGGGTGTTCTGGAACTCGATGATCGCCTGGCCGAAGGCTTTTCGCTCGCGCACGTAGTCGATCGTCACCGCCAGCGCGCGTTCGATCATCGCTATCGCCTGCGTGCCGATCTGCAGCCGCTCCTGCGGCAATTGCTGCATAAGCTGGACAAAACCCTGGCCTTCCGCGGCTCCGAGGAGGTTGGCGGTCGGCACCCGCACGTCGTGGAAGAACAGTTCCGACGTGTCGTTCGACTTCAGGCCGATCTTGTCGAGGTTGCGGCCGCGCTCGAAACCCTCGACCTCGTCGGTTTCGACCACCAACAGCGACATGCCCCTGGCGCCGGCCGACGGGTCGGTCTTGGTGACGACGATGATCAGGTTGGCGAGCTGGCCGTTGGTGATGAAGGTCTTCGAGCCGTTCAGGCGGTACTGGTTGCCGTCCTTCTCCGCCCGGGTCCTGATGCCCTGCAGGTCAGACCCCGCGAAAGGCTCGCTCATGGCAATGGCGCCGATCAGTTCGCCCGACGCCATCTTCGGCAGCCAGCGACGCTTCTGGTCCTCGGAGCCGTAGTGCAGGATGTACGGCGCGACGATGGAATTGTGCAGCGCGATGCCGAAGCCGTCGACGCCGACATGGCCGGTCGCCTCCATGATCACGCTCTCATGGGCGAAGGTGCCGCCGGCGCCGCCATACTGTTCCGGCATGGAGGCGCAGAGCAGGCCTGCCGCACCCGCCTTCAGCCAGCTCTCGCGGTCGAAGCTCTCCGCCTTCTCGAACTCCTCGTAGCGGGGCGCGATTTCTTCCGATAGGAAGCGCGTCGCCATGTCGTAGAGCATGGCGACGTCTTCGCTCATCCATGCCGGTTTCGGCAGGCCGAGGATTTCCGCGGGGGCGGTCATGGACGGGCTTCCGATCTAGGGTGGTGCTCCTTCGCACCCCCCTCTGGCCTGCCGGCCATCTCCCCCTCAAGGGGGGAGATTTTCTCTCGCACCGGCTTTCGCCAATCATCAACGCTGGCGGTAGAGCGCCCGCGCAGAGGCTGCCGATCTCCCCCCTTGAGGGGGAGATGGCCGGCAGGACAGAGGGGGGTGCGAAGAATCGCGACGCCAAACATCCCACCGCCCCCCTAAAACGCCTCGGCGGGCAGCGCCATCAGCGTCTCGGCGCCGGTGGAAATGCGGGCGAGGTGCGCGGCGGTTTCGGGCATGATGCGCTCCATGAAATACCGCCCGGTGACGATCTTGGCCTCGTAGAACGCCGCGTCGCCCGTTCCCTCCGCGAGCTTTGCCTGCGCGGTCTTGACCATGCGGCCCCACATGTAGCCCAGCGCCACGAGGCCGCAGAGCTGCAGAAAATCGGTCGAGGCCGCCCCGGCGTTCTCCGGTTTCGCCAACGCGTTCTGCATCAGCCACATGGTCGCGGCCTGCAGGTCGTTGAGCCCCTTCTTCAGCGCCTTGGTGAACGGCGCCATCTTCTCGTCCGCGCGGCCGGCCTCGCAGAACTCGCCGACCTCCTTGAGAAAGCCCTGCAGCGCGCGGCCGCCGTTCTGCGCCAGCTTGCGGCCGACGAGGTCGAGCGCCTGGATCCCGTTGGCGCCCTCGTAGATCATGGTAATGCGGGCATCGCGCACGAACTGGCTCATGCCGTGTTCCTCGATGTAGCCGTGCCCGCCGAACAGCTGCTGCGCCATCACCGCATGCTCGAAACCCTTGTCGGTGAGCACGCCCTTGATGATCGGCGTCATCAGGCCCATGTGATCGTCGGCGGCCTGGCGCTCCTTCTCGTCCGCGGAGCGGTGCGCGATGTCGGACGTCAGCGCGGTCCACAGCACCAGCGCGCGGCCGGCCTCGTTGAACGCTCTCATCGTCATCAGCGAACGGCGCACGTCGGGATGGACGATGATCGGGTCGGCGGGCCTGTCGGGCGCCTTGGGGCCGGAAAGCGAGCGCCCTTGCAGGCGCTCCTTCGCATAGGCGGCGGCGTTCTGGTAGGCAACTTCGGAGAGCGACAACCCCTGCAGCCCGACCTGCAGGCGCGCCTCGTTCATCATCGTGAACATCGCCTTCAGGCCGCCATTCTCCGCACCGAGCAGGAAGCCGGTCGCGCCGTCATAGTTCATGACGCAGGTGGCGTTGCCGTGGATGCCCATCTTCTCCTCGATGGACCCGCAGGAGAGTTGGTTCCGCTTGCCGGGTTTTCCGTCGGCATCGGGCAGGAATTTCGGCACGATGAAGAGCGAGATGCCCTTGACGCCGGCCGGGGCGCCCTCGATGCGCGCAAGCACCAAATGCACGATGTTTTCCGAAAGGTCGTGCTCGCCGGCGGAGATGAAGATCTTCTGCCCGGAAATCCTGTAGGTGCCGTCGCCGGCCGGCACGGCGCGCGTGCGCAGCAGTCCGAGGTCGGTGCCGCAATGCGGCTCCGTCAGGTTCATGGTGCCGGTCCAGACGCCGTCCACCATCTTCGGCAGGTAGTGCGCCTTCTGCGCGTCCGAACCATGCGCCAGCAGTGCCGCGATGGCGCCCTGCGTCAGGCCGGGATACATCATCAGCGCCATGTTTGCGGAGGAGAAATACTCGCCCACGGCCGAGTGGACCGCATAGGGCAAGCCCTGCCCGCCGAACTCGGCCGGCGCAGAAAGCCCCATCCAGCCGCCCTCGCGATACTGCGCCACCGCGTCGTGGAAGGCGGCGGGCGTGGTCACCGATCCGTCGTCATGGCGCACGCAGCCTTCCACATCGCCGATGCGGTTGGTGGGCTGGATGACGTTTTCCGCAAGCTTTGCGCCCTCGCCGAGGATCGCCTCCAGCACGTCGGGCGCCGCGTCGGCGAAGCCGGGAAGGTTGTCGTATCGCGCGTAACCCAGCATGTCGCGCAGCACGAACAGCGTGTCGGCAACCGGCGCCTTGTATGTCGGCATGTCGTCCTCCCCTAAAATGCCGTCGGCGCCGCGATTGCCCGGCCGACCGCATCGATGGGCGGTGCCTAACAAAAGTTGACGTTTGCGTAAACGTCAACTTGCGGCCCTGCCAGTTTGCCGCACCGAGCGGCCGCAGGCACAAAAAAGCCGCCGCATCCGTTCGTCAAGCGGAGGCGGCGGCTATTTCAGTGGAAGCAAGTCTGGCGCAGAACTCAGTTGGCCGCGGCGGCCTGGACGCGCTCGGCAAGCTGCTGGCGCATGGCGTCCATCGCGCCCATCAGTTCGCCGATCGCGTCGTCGATCGCGCCGCGCTGCTTCTGCAGGCGCACGAGCTGGCGCTCGGACTTTTCGAGGGTGAGCTTGAGTTGCTTGCTGTTCGATCCGTGCGGATCGTAAAGGTCGATCATCTGCTTGACCTCGCGCAGCGAGAAACCGACCTTTCGGCCGAGCAGGATCAGCTTCAGCCTGGCCTGGTCGCGCCGCGTGTAGAGGCGGGTGCTGCCGTCGCGAACCGGGCTCAGCAAGCCCTTATCCTCGTAGAACCGCAGAGCCCGCAGGGTCACGCCGAATTTCTTCGCCATGTCGCCGATGCGGCAGGGGACGTCATTGCCTTCCGGCGACACATCATTCTTGTTGGCCGCGCTGCGCGGGCCGGCAGTCACTTCTTTCATGATCGAGGTTTATCCCAGGTAACGAAGGCCGGCGATTTCTTCGCTGGCCATGCCGGAGGCGCAAGGCACCCGCGCGGCGTGGTTTCGACTAAACGCGATAAAGCGCCCCGTTCCCGGGGCGCCTTACCTTTACGTAAGAGTGCCTATACGGAAATCAACGGGGATTCGCAAGCGCTTTGGCGTCTAACAACTTTGGGAGAAAATAAACGAATCCTACTGCGCGGTAAACGCAGGTTAACGCCTTGTTTACCAGGTTCGGAGAAATGTGCGCATGTCGGTTCCCCGTGGCTATCCTGTTTTGAATTCTTCACGGTCTTCGCAACGCGGGCCTCCGTCCCAAAGCTTTCGGCGATCGACGCCGTGACCGTTCCGAAGCCGGCAGCGAGACTGGACTGCGGTCGCATGCGGCCAAAAACATCGTTGCAAACGGGCGGTTAAATGAGCACCAGACGCTCCTACCTCGACACCCTCAACGCCGGTCGTCAGCGCAGGCCGAGCAGCGCTCTCGAAGAATTAAACCGCTCTCTCGAAGGCTTCGAGCAGCGCCTCGACCGCCATCGCGACGAAGCCGCCGAGATGCTGCGCGGCTCCGCAGGCCTTGCCGATCAGTCCCAGCCGGGGCGGTATCCCGAGGACGAATACCGCTACGTGCCGCCGCAGCCGCGTCAGCGTGTCGCAGAAGGCGCCCCCGCGTTCGGCCGCCAGCCGCAGGAAAACATGGCGACGATGGGGCGGATCGCAGTCGACCTGATGAGTCTGCGCGACGAAGTCCGCTTCCAGATGGGAACGGGCCTCAAGCGCGAACTCGATTCGCTGCGCCGCGACATCGACCGCACAGCCAAGTCGCGCACGCCGGACTTCACCGACGAGTTCGAGCGCCTGGCTGCCATGATCCAGTCGGTCGCTGCAAAGCATGACGAGAACGCCGTCGCCTCGCTGCGGTCGGAGATGGATCAGGTGCGCTCGGCCTTGGACATGCTGGCGCGCGAGGACGCCGAGCGCGACCGGCGCTGGGAGGCGTTGGAGCAGCGCGTCGAAGCCAGCAACGCCGGCCCCGCGATCGAGCGCCTGCATGAACGCATGGCCGAGCTCGGCGAGACGATGTCGCGCATGCCGGCGTCACTGCCGCTCGATTCGATCGACGGCAAGCTGCGCACGCTGGCGACCGCGATCGACCATTTCTCGCGCCAGGAAAAGCACGGCGCCGAAGCTTACGCCGCCATCGACGCGCGGCTCGAGGAAATTTCCCGCGCCATCGTGGCGACCAGTGCCAGCATCCCGCAGACGCTGTTCGACCCGGCGCCGTTCGACCGCATAGAGGCGCGCATCGGTTCGCTGGCACGGCAGGTCGAGGAGATCGCCTCGGCGGATGCAGCGCACGAGGTGGTTGCGCGCCTGAACGTGCTCACCCAGCGCGTCGACGACATCGCCCAGCGCGCCGACCTGCCCGAAAAATCCGTCGAGCAGCTGGCGCGCCAGATCGCCATCATCGCAGACAAGATCGAGCAGGCGCCGGCACCGCTCGACGCCGATCAGATCTTCCAGGGCATCGACGAGCGCTTCGAGATCATGTCGCACATGATCGAGCGGCGGCACGGCGATTCCAGCGAGCATTCCAATCTGCTGTTCACCGAGCTGGAGCGCCGGCTGGACGAGGTTTCCGACCGCCTCGACCAGGGCGGCGTGGTGGCCGCCGGCTTCGACACCAAGGGTATGATGGAGTCCATCGACGCCCGGCTCGACGAATTCGCCCGCCGCATCGAGACCCGCGACATCGGCACTTCGGACGGCGAGCTTGCGCGTTTCGTGGAAGCACGGCTGTCCGGCATCGAACAGAAGATCGATTCGGCCGCTGCCCCTCAGTTCAGCGGGGTCGACCCCGAGGTGATCCGCAACCTCGAGGCCCAGGTGGCTGCCATCTCCGCACACCTGATGCGGCCGCAGGAGCACGAGGCCGACAGCGATGTCGCGCCGCGGCTTGCGAGCATCGAGCGCGCCATCATGGAGAACCGCGAGGCGGTTTTCGACGTCGCCCGCCAGGCGGCCGAAGAGGTCGCCAAGTCGTTCAAAGGCAGTGCCGCTGAGTCAGAGGCGGTGAAGGGACTTGCCGAGGACATGAAGGTCCTCGAGGAGCTTACCCGTCGCTCGGAAGAGCGAAATACCCGCACCTTCGAGGCCATTCACGACACCCTGCTCAAGGTGGTCGACCGCCTGGCCACGCTGGAGCCGGGCTTTTCAGGACCCGACGAGCCGTTCGCTCCGAGTATGGCACCCGCCCCGATGATGGCGCCTCCCCCCGTCACGGCGCCTCCGCCAGCGCCGTTGCGCATGCCGGCGGCGGCCAAGCTGGAGATCGCCGACGCGCCTTCGATAGTCGCGGACACGCCACTGCCGGATGCCGAGGAACAGATGCCGGAAGCGATGGTGGAGCCGGCGGTTCCCGCGGGGCGCCTCAATCCGGAGCGTTCGCCCGCGCAGGCGGCAGCCGCTGCCGCCGTTGCCGCGCTTGGCACGGTAGCGGAAGCGCCCGTCGCCGAAACCCGCAGGCGCGGCCTGTTCGGCGGCTTTTCGCGCATGCTCTCGCGAAAGCCCAAGGCCGAGCCAGCGCTGCCCGGCTCGGAACTGCCGGAAGCGGAAGCGTCCGGAGATGCTGCGCCGGTCGTCGACCTCGACGGTCCGCTCGACCCTAAGATCGCGAACCGTCCGCTCGAGCCCGGCTCGGGCGCACCGGACCTCAACGCCATCATCCGGCGCGTGCGCGACGAGCGCCAAGCTGCTTCGCCCGGTGAAAGCGAGGCCGGCAAATCCGACTTCATCGCGGCCGCCCGCCGCGCCGCGCAGGCCGCGGCGGCCGAGGCGGATGTGCTCAAGCGCCAGTCCAGCCCGGCCGGGGTCAAGAGCGGCTCCAAGCTTGCCGACCTCGTCAAGGCGCGGCGCCGGCCGATCCTGATGGCGGCGGCCGCCATCATGATGGCGCTCGCCGGCCTGCAGCTCGGCAAGTCCTTCTTCAACAACGACCCGAAGGTCAGCACGGCAAAGGTCGGAGCCGCGTCCACCGCGAAAAAGGCGGCCGAAGCCAAGCCGGCCGCGCCTGCTCCGGAGATGAAGGCGGCGGACGTTCCGGCGACCACCGCTCCGATGGTGGCGCCGGCCGACAAGACCGCGAGCCAGCCGGCTGACGACACCAAGGCCGCTGCGACGGATGACGCTATAGTCGACACCACGACACCCGCGCCGCAGCTGTCGGCCCCGGCGGCTGGCCCGGCCGCAACCGAGGCTCCACAGGCCAGTCTCCCGCAGGCCGAAACGCCCGCGGCGACACCCATGGACCCGGCCGCGACCACGCCTGACGCAGCCCCCGCCGCCTCCGAAGCGGCCGAGATCATCGTGTCGGACGCGATCGGCCCGGTGCCGCTTCGCGATGCCGCCAAGGCCGGCGATCCCAAGGCGCTGTTCGAAGTCGCGACCCGGTATGCCGAAGGCCACGGCGTTCCCACCGATATGGCAAGTGCGGCCCGCTTCTACGAGAAGGCGGCGGAGCTTGGCTTCGCGCCCGCCCAATACCGGATCGGCAATTTCTACGAGAAGGGCCTCGGCGTCGACCGCGACATTGCCAAGGCCAAGACCTGGTACCAGATGGCGGCGAGCCAGGGCAACGCCAGCGCCATGCACAACCTCGCGGTGCTCTTCGCCATGGGCGCGGACGGCGCAAGCGACAACGACTCGGCCGCACGCTGGTTCACCGAGGCAGCCGACCTCGGCGTCAAGGACAGCCAGTTCAATCTCGGCATCCTGACCGCCAAGGGCGTCGGCGTCCCGCAGAACCTCGAAGAGTCCTACAAGTGGTTCGCCATCGTCGCCAAGACCGGCGACCGCGATGCGGCCGCCAAGCGCGACGAGATCGCCAATTCGCTGCGGCCCGAGCAGCTCGAGAAGGCCCGCGCCGCCACCGAGCTTTGGCGCGCCAAGCCGCTCGATCCGGCCTCGAACTCCGTCGAGATTCCGGACGAGTGGAAGAGCACGTCCGAAACCACCGCCAGCGTCGACATGACCAAGGCGGTGCGCAATATCCAGGCGCTGCTCACCAAGTACGGATACGACGCCGGCACCGTGGACGGCGTGATGGGCACCAAGACGCGCGAGGCGATCGTCTCCTTCCAGAAGGACAACAACCTCCCGGCCACCGGCGAGGTCGACGAGAAGCTGGTCAAGATCCTGCTCGCGCGCCAATGACCTGAGGGTGCGACGGCGGTTTCGCCGTCGCCTGACCATCCCGGTTAACTGCTTGACATTTTCTTCTTTTTTGGCCGCCGCGATTGTTTGACTCCGCCGGATTGACGGCGCAAGTACGACATAGATTCGCTGTCATTCGCCCTGATACGGGTCGTCTGCTTCGAACGTGCCGCAGCTTGATCGAGATTGACGGGTGGGCATCTATCTCCCGATCGCGGAAATGTCCGTTAACGTGTTCGTGCTGCTGGCCATGGGGGCCGCGGTCGGATTTCTCTCGGGCATGTTCGGCGTGGGCGGCGGCTTTCTCATTACGCCGCTGCTGATCTTCTACAACATCCCGCCGGCGATCGCCGTCGCCACCGGCGCCAATCAGGTCATCGCTTCGTCGATCTCGGGTGCCCTTGCCCATTTCAATCGCCGCACGATCGACTTCAAGCTCGGCTTCGTGCTGCTCGTCGGCGGCATCGCGGGATCGTCGATCGGCGCCCTGGTGTTCACCTGGCTGCGCGGCCTCGGCCAGCTCGATCTGTTCGTGTCGCTGCTCTACGTGGTTTTTCTCGGCGCGGTTGGCGGACTGATGCTGGTGGAGAGCGTCAACGCCATCCGCCGCAGCCGCGGCGGCTCGGTGCCGCCGTCCCTCAAAAAGCCCGGCCAGCACAACTGGATCCATCGTCTGCCGCTGAAGATGCGGTTCCGCGCTTCCAAGCTGTTCGTCAGCGTCATTCCGGTGCTCGGCATCGGCGCCGGTATCGGCTTCCTCGCCGCCATCATGGGCGTCGGCGGCGGCTTCATCATGGTTCCTGCGCTGATCTACATGCTGAAGGTGCCGACCAACGTCGTCGTCGGCACGTCGCTGTTCCAGATCATCTTCGTTTCCGCCTACACGACCATCGTGCACGCCACGGCGAATCAGACGGTGGACGTCATTCTCGCCTTCGTCCTGATGGTGGGCGGCGTTGCCGGGGCGCAATACGGCGCAAAGGTCGGGCAACGGCTGCGCGGAGAGCAGTTGCGTGCCCTGCTGGCCTTGCTGGTGCTGGCGGTGGCGGTGCGCCTCGGCCTCGACCTCTTCGTCAAGCCCCAGAACCTCTATTCTCTGAGCGGCATCCAGGGGATACCTCTGTGAAGGGGCTTCGCTTGCTTCTGGCAACCCTGCTGGTTGCGGCGGCGCCGGCCGTGGCGCAGAACACCGAACTGGAAAAGATCCAGATCGGCCTTTCGACAGACCGCATATCGATCACCGCCGACTTCCAGGGCGCCGACCTGACCATTTTCGGTGCGCTCGAAAACGTCGATCCGCAGTTGAGCCGCCAGGGCCGCTACGACGTCATCGTCGTGCTCGAAGGCCCGGCACGCACGGTGGTCGTGCGCCGCAAGGACCGCCTGCTCGGCATGTGGATCAACCTTGCGTCCGAGACTTTCGTGAACGTCCCGATCTCCTACACCGTGGCCACGACGCGCCAGCCGCAGGACATCGCGACGCCGGAGACCTACCGGCAGCTTGCGCTCGGCGCCAACAACCTGCACATCGAGGCCGAGGATCCGCTCGGCAGCCAGACCACGATCGACGAGTTCAAGGCGGCGCTGCGCGATCTGAAGCAGTCGACCGGTCTGTTCAGCCTGAATTCCGGCGGCGTGCAGTTCCTCTCGCAAAACCTCTTCCGCGCGACGCTGCCGCTCGCTCCCGACGTGCCGGTTGGCACGCACAGGGCCCGTGCCTTCCTGTTCAAAAGCGGCGCCTTCGTCGGCGAATCGTCCGCCCAGCTCGCAATCGTGAAATCCGGCTTCGAGCAGTGGATTTTCCGCGCGGCGAACCAGCAGGGTTTCCTCTACGGCCTGTTTGCCGTGCTGCTTGCACTGGTGACCGGCTGGCTCGGCCGCATCGTCTTCCGCAGGGATTGAACGGGCGCCGCTACCAAGCGGCGCGGTACGCGCCTCAGCCCGGTCGCAGCAGGTTGCCGGCGATCGCAAAAATGCGCTCGCTGCCCAGCATGTAGGCGAAGAAGCGCTCCCACTCGAATAGGCCGCGATAGGCGCGGTCGAGAACGTTGAGCGAGCCGGTATAAGCACCGAACGCCGGCATGATGACCCGCCGCCCGTCGCTGGCGAAGCAACGGCGGCGCACCGAGCGCCCGCGCTGCACGATGCGCGCGCACGGGTGCAGATGGCCGGCGATTTCGCCGGGCACTGGCTTTGCCGACGGCTCGTGGCGGAAGACGAGGTTGCCGATGGCGATCTCGCGCACCGTGCTGCCCGAAACGCCCTCGGGCGGCTCCGGGTCGTGGTTGCCGGCCACCCAGAACCAGTCGCGGTCGCTGGTCAGCGCTTCCAGATCGGCGCGGTAGGCATCCGGCAGCCGAGCCGCCCCGCCGCCGTCATGAAAGCTATCGCCGAGGCTCACGACGATCGTCGGCTGGTAGTGTGCGACGGCCGCCGCCAGCCGCGCCAGCGTGACCGCCGTATCGTAGGGCGGCACCAGCGAGCCGCGCCGCGCCAGCGCGGAACCCTTTTCGAGATGCAGGTCCGAGACGGCAAGCAGCCGGTGCCGCGGAAAGAACAGCGCGCCGCACGGGTCGAGCATGGCCGGCTCGCCGGCGATGTCGGCCACCGTGGGCGCCTCCCGCCTCGTGCCTTGCGCCACCGCCGTCATTGCCGCATCGCTTCCTCGATCAGGCTGTCGGCGGCCTCGCCGAGCAGCGTTTCGTTGGCCTCGCCGTTCACCGCCTCCTTGCCGATCTCCAGCATGATCGGCACGGCGAGCGGCGAGATGTGCTCGAGGTTCTTATGCATGATTCGCCCGCGGATGCGGGAGAGCATGTCGGCAAGCCTGCTGACATCGAGCAGGCCGGCGCCTGCTTCCGCCCGCGTCGCCTGCAGCAGGATATGGTCGGGCTCGTGGCTGCGCAGCACGTCGTAGATGAGATCGGCCGACACCGTCACCTGCCGCCCGGTCTTTTCCTTCCCCGGGTGGCGCTTCTCGATCAGCCCGGACACCAGCGCACAGTTGCGGAAGGTGCGCTTCAGCATCCAGCTGTCGTTCAACCAGGCGTCGAGGTCGTCGCCAAGCATGTCCTCGTCGAACAACCCAGCCAGCGACGGCCGGCCCTTGCGGAAAAGCCGACCGAGATCTTCCAGCGCCCAGATGCACAGCGAATAGTCGGTCGCCACGAAGCCCAGCGGCCGGGCGCCGGCGCGCTCCAACCGCCGCGTCAAAAGCATGCCGAGCGTCTGGTGTGCCAGCCGCCCCTCGAAAGGATACGCCACCATGTAGCTGCGATGCCCGCGCGGAAAGGTCTCGATCAGCAGATCGCCGCGCGGCGGCAGCACGGACTTGTCGCGCTGCAGCCGCAGCCAGTCGGCGACCTGGTCGGGCAGCGCGCGCCAGCGGTCCGGGTCGGCGAGGATCGCGCGCACCCCGTCGGCGAGATAGGTCGACAGCGGAAACTTCCCGCCGCCGTAGGACGGAACCTTGGCGTCGCTGCCGGCGGCGTTGGAGACAAAAGCCTCGTTCTCGCGGATGCCCTCGAAGCGCAGCACCTTGCCGGCGAAGATGAAGGTGTCGCCCTGCGCCAGCGTCTCCAGAAAGTATTCCTCGATCTTGCCCAGCACCGGCCCGCCGCGCCCGGCCGCGCCGCGTCCGCTGCGCACATAGCGCACGGTCAGTTCGGCCGCCTCCACGATGGTGCCGACGTTCAGCCTGTACTGCTGGGCGAAGCTCGGATGGCTGATCCGCCACTTGCCTTCCTTCGTCTTGCGGATGCGGGCGAAGCGCTCGTAGCTTCTCAGCGCATAGCCGCCGGTGGCGACGAAATCGACGACGCGGTCGAAGGTGTCGCGGTCGAGCCGCGCATAGGGCGCGGCGGTTCGCACCTCGTCGAACAGCTCGCCGGCATCGAAGGGTGCGGCGCAGGCGCTGCCCATCACGTGCTGGGCCAGCACGTCGAGCGCACCTTCGATCAGCGGCGGGGTGTCCTGCGCGCCGACGGTGCTCGCCTCGAGTGCTGCCCAGCATTCCAGCACCTCGAAGCGGTTGGCCGGCACCAGGATGGCACGGCTCGGCTCGTCCATGCGGTGATTGGCGCGGCCGATGCGCTGGGCAAGACGGCTGGCGCCCTTCGGCGCGCCGACATGCACGACGAGGTCGACATCGCCCCAGTCGATACCGAGGTCGAGCGTCGAGGTCGCCACCACCGCGCGCAGCGAATTGCTCTCCATCGCCTTTTCGACGCGCCGCCGCTGCGCCACGTCGAGGGAACCGTGGTGGAGCGCGATCGGCAGGTTGTCGTCGTTGACGCGCCACAATTCCTGGAACAGCAGTTCCGCCTGGCTGCGCGTGTTGACGAAAAGCAGCGTCGTCTTGTGGCGGCGGATCGCCTGGGAGACGTCGGGAATTGCATAGCGGGCCGAATGGCCCGACCACGGCACGCGCTCCTCCGAATCCAGTATGGTGACGATCGGCTTGGCGCCGCCATGCACGGTGATCAGGCCGGCCATCGGTCCCGGCGGATTCTGCGCCACCAGCCATCGCCTCAGCTGATCCGGTTCGGCGACCGTGGCCGACAGGCCGATCGTGCGCAGGCCCGGCACGAACTTGCGCAGCCGCGCCAGCCCCAGCGCCAGCAGGTGGCCGCGCTTCGACGTCACCAGCGAGTGCAGTTCGTCGAGCACCACGAAGCGCAGCCCGGCGAAAAAGCGCTTGGCATCGCCGGTTGCGATCAGCAATGCCAGTTGCTCCGGCGTCGTGAGCAGAATATCCGGCGGGTTAAGCTTCTGGCGCTGGCGCTTGTGCGCGGGGGTGTCGCCGGTGCGCGTCTCGATAGTCAGCGGCAGGCCGATATCGGCCACCGGCTTGCCGAGGTTGCGCTCGATGTCGACCGCCAGCGCCTTCAGCGGCGATATGTAGAGCGTGTGCACGCCGCGATGCGCCTCGCCAGGCTTGTGCTTCGGCCGCTCGGCAAGCTCGACCAGCGACGGCAGAAAGCCGGCCAAGGTCTTTCCGGCGCCGGTCGGCGCGATCAGCAGCACCGACTCTCCCGCCTGCGCACGCGCCAGAAGCTCGAGCTGGTGCGCGCGTGGCGACCAGCCCCGCGCCGCAAACCATTTCAGGAAAGGCTCGGGCAGGAGCGCGGGCGGCGTTTCGGGCTTCAGGCGCGGCTTTTCGCTCACGCGCAAAGACCTAGCGCGCGGCTCTCACCGCGCCAAGCGATTTTTGGAACAAAACAGGATCAGGCTCGCACCGCCACCACGACCAGCCCTTCGATCGCTTCGCCGCGATCCATGCGGATCGTTTGCGCGTCGAGCGACTGAAGCTCGAACCCCTGCGCGGCAAGCACGCTGCGCACATAGGCCTCCGAATGCGCATAGCGGCGCGAGGGGCGCAGGACGAAATCTTCCGGCCCAGCGTGCCGTTCGACCGAGAATGCAAACATCCCGGCGGGAAGAAGCATGGAGGCGGCGAGCGCCGTCACCCTCTCCAGCGCGCCGACATACATGAACACGTCGGCGGCGGTGACGAGGTCGACCGGCGTCTCGTGCCAGGCCATCGCCTGCAGGTCGGCCTTCTCCAGCCGGTCATAGACGTTCTTCGCGCGCGCCTTGCGCAGCATCTCGGCGGAAATGTCGTAGCCGTCGAGCCGGTCGGCCAGCGGTCGCAGGCGTTCGCCCATCAGGCCGGTGCCGCAGCCAAGGTCCACCGCATGCGCAAAGCGCTCCCAGCCCTGTGCGGCGATCGCGGCTGCCAACAGATCTGGCACCCGATACGCAAGTGTCTTCACCAGCGCGTGATCGAATTTTTCCGCATATTGGTCGAACAGCGCCTCGACGAAGGCGCCGGGCGCGCTGCCCGAGGCCGGCTCGGCGCCTGCGAGTTCCAGCTTCAGCCGCGCGCCGGCGCGGTCGTCCGGATCGAGCTTTTGCGCCGTCCGCCAGGCCTGCACCGCGCCGGCAAGATCGCCGGCCGCCTCGCAGAATTCGCCGAGCCGGAACCAGCCGAAACTCCATTCCGGCGCGAGTTCCAGCGCACCCAGCATCACCTCGGCGGCCGCGGCATGGTCGCCGGAGGCAAACAGCATGTCGGCATAGTCGGCGCGCCGGTCGGCGAGCAAATCGCCGGACGAGGTCTGCAACGGCTTGGCCATGGGCGAACGCTTCTCCGGCTGCGCGCGCAGATAGGCCGGAGTCAGCAGTCTTTTCAACGGGCTTTTCATGCCGCCGCAATCGCCTATCTTTGGGCGGCATGCGCCCCAGCGAACTGCTCGTTTCCCGGCCGGAAGGCCTGTTCTGTCCGCCGGGCGGCTTCTTCATCGACCCGGTGCGTCCGGTCGAGCGGGCGCTGGTCACGCACGGCCATTCCGACCATGCGCGCGCCGGCCATGCCCATGTGCTCGCCACGCGCCAGACGCTCGACATCATGGCGCTGCGCTACGGCGAGGGTTTTGCCGGCACCACGCAGGCGGCCGAGTGGGGGCAGGGCATCACGCTGAAGGGCGTGCGCGTCAGCTTCCATCCGGCCGGCCACGTGCTCGGCTCTGCGCAGATCGCGGTCGAGCATGGCGGCCTGCGCATCGTCGCGTCCGGCGACTACAAGCGCCGGCCGGACCCGACCTGCGCCGCCTTCGAGGTGGTGCCCTGCGACGTCTTCATCACCGAGGCGACTTTTGGCCTGCCGGTCTTCCGCCACCCGGATGCCGGCGAGGAAATCGCCCGCCTGCTGAAATCGGCAGCGCAGTTTCCGGAGCGCGCGCATCTGGTCGGCGCCTACGCACTCGGCAAGGCGCAGCGTGTCATGCGGCTGTTGCGCGACGCCGGCCACGACGGCCCGCTCTACATCCACGGCGCTCTGGCAAAGCTCAGCGAATACTACCAGGGCCAGGGGATTGCGCTTGGCGAGCTGTTGCCCGCCACGGTCGAGGGCGGCAAAGGCGCGTTCGCCGGCGCGATCGTCATCGGTCCGCCGTCCGCCTTCGCGGACCGCTGGGCGCGGCGCTTTCCCGACCCCGTCTCGTGCTTCGCTTCGGGCTGGATGCGCATCCGCCAGCGGGCAAAGCAACGCGGCGTCGAGCTGCCGCTGATCATTTCGGACCATTCCGACTGGGACGAACTCACCGCCACCATCCTCGAGACCGGCGCGTCCGAGGTCTGGGTCACCCACGGCCGCGAGGAAGCGCTGGTGCGCTGGTGCCAACTCGCCGGCATCGCCGCCCGCCCGCTGCACCTCGTGGGCTACGAGGACGAGGGGGATTGATGGCGCCCGGGGTGCTTCTCATGGCGGGCCGGCGTTGGGCCGGAAGCGGTGGCGTTTCTTCGCACCCCCCTCTGTCCTGCCGGACATCTCCCCCGCAAGGGGGGAGATTGGCGGCTTCTTTGCCGCCGCTGGCCTTGCAACGTTTGCAATTGGCGAAAGCCGAGATGCCAGCCAATCTCCCCCCTTGCGGGGGAGATGTCCGGCAGGACAGAGGGGGGTGGGACGGAGTGCGGCGTCCGCGGTACGTCACCCCAGGCACCCGCCCATGAACCGCTTCGCCGAACTCCTCGATCGGCTGGTGCTGACGCCGTCGCGAAACGGCAAGCTGAAGCTCCTCGCCGACCATTTCCGCGCCGTCGAAGATCCGGATCGCGGGCTGGCGCTGGCGGCGATCACCGGCGACCTCGACATTGCCGCCGTGAAACCGGCCATGCTGCGCGCACTCGTCATGGAGCGGATGGACCCGATCCTGTTCGGCTATTCCTACGATTATGTCGGCGACCTCGCCGAAACCGTGTCGCTGGTCTGGCCGGAGCCCGACGCCTCGAAGCGGCCGAACCGCGAGCCGACTCTCGGCGAAGTGGTCGAGCGACTGCAAAGGGCGAGCCGCTCCGACGGGCCGCAGGTGCTGGCACGGCTGCTCGACAACGCGTCGATCTCGTCGCGCTTCGCCCTCATCAAGCTGGTAACCGGCGGCTTGCGCATCGGCGTTTCGGCGCGGCTCGCCAAGCAGGCCATGGCCGATCTCGGCGGCGTCGACGTCGCCGAGGTCGAGGAACTGTGGCACGGGCTCTCGCCGCCCTACACGTCGCTGTTCGCCTGGCTGGAGGGCCGCGGCCCGAAGCCCGAGGCACGCGCCAACGCACTGTTCCGGCCGGTGATGCTGTCGCACCCGGTCGAGGCAGGCGACCTCGAAAAACTCGACCCGGCCGACTACGCCGCGGAATGGAAGTGGGACGGCATCCGCGTGCAGGCGGTCAGCGAGGGCGGCGTGCGGCGGCTCTATTCGCGCACCGGCGACGACATTTCCGGCGCCTTTCCCGACCTCGTCGAGGCGATGCACTTCGATGCGGCGCTCGACGGCGAGTTGTTGGTCGGCCGGCCGGTCGACGCCACCGGCACGTTTTCGGACCTGCAGCAGCGCCTCAACCGCAAGGCCGTGTCGCCGAAAATCCAGGCGCGGTACCCGGCCTTCGTTCGCTGCTACGACCTCCTGCAAGAGGGCACGGACGACCTGCGGCCCCTGCCCTTCCTGGAGCGGCGCGCGCGGCTAGAGGCGCTCGTCGCCACGCTCGATTCCGACCGCTTCGACCTCTCCCCCATCGCGCCCTTCTCCGACTGGGAGGAGGTCGACCGCATGCGCAAGACCCCGCCGCATCCGGTGATCGAGGGCGTCATGCTGAAACGTCGGGATTCAACCTACGTCGCCGGTCGGCCGAAAGGCCCTTGGTTCAAGTGGAAGCGCGATCCCTACACGGTGGACGCCGTGCTCATGTATGCCCAGCGCGGGCACGGCAAGCGTTCCAGCTTCTATTCGGACTACACATTCGGCGTCTGGGCCGGCGATCCGGAGACGCCGGAACTGGTGCCGGTCGGAAAGGCCTATTTCGGCTTCACCGACGAGGAACTGCGCCAACTCGACAAATACATCCGCGACAATACGATCGAGCGCTTCGGGCCGGTGCGCTCGGTGCGCGCCGACCGCAAGAACGGACTCGTGCTGGAAGTCGCCTTCGAGGGACTGAACCGCTCGACACGCCATCGCTCGGGTGTGGCGATGCGGTTTCCCCGCATCTCTCGCCTGCGCTGGGACAAGCCGCCGGCCGAGGCCGACCGCATCGAGACCCTGCAGGCGATGCTGAAGTAGGGGTGCTTACCCCTGCGAGGCTGCGATCTCCGCCTTCGCCTCGCCGGCAGCGCTGCCCTTTCCGCCCGGCGCGCCGGCATTGGCTCCCTCCGGCGGTACCGTGTCTCCCGGGCGCCGGATCTTGGCCACCGCCTCGAGCACGATCGGCTTCAGGCCCGCACCCCCGGCATCGACCACCTCGAAGAAGTGGCGTCGCATCCGCGGTTCCCAGAACTTGTTGATGTGCTCGGCGGTACCGGCCACGCCTTCCGCATGAGGCTTCGACTCGAAGAACGTGCCGATCTGGTTGGCCATGCGCACGATCTTGGCAATGCCGTTGTCGACGTGGTCCTCGTCATGCGACATGCGCCGAAACTCCCGAATGCACCCGTTCCGGGTGGGAAAACACGTCGAAATCGTCGCCGCGTACCAGCGCCACCAGCGTCATGCCGGCGGCGTCGGCGTTGCGGATCGCGAGTGCCGTCGGCGCCGACACCGCGACGATCACCGGCGAGCCGATCGCCGCCGTCTTCTGCACCATCTCCACCGAGACGCGGCTGGTCACGACCACCGCACCGGTGCGGCCCTCGATGCCGCGGCGGGCGAGCGCGCCGGCGAGCTTGTCAAGCGCGTTGTGGCGGCCGACGTCCTCGCGCGCAGCGACGATGCCCTGGCCGGGTACGTAGAAGCCGGCGGCATGCACCGCGCCGGTCTCGGCGTGCAGCGGCTGCAGCTTCGACAGCATCTTCACCGACTGCACGATGTCGCCGGCGGTCAGGCCGAGCGTCGCACCACCGACTTCGTCGACCGAGCGCATCGCCTCCTCGATCGACTCGATGCCGCACAGGCCGCAGCCGACCGGCCCTGCCAGCCGCCGCCGGCGTGCCTCGAAGCGCGTGTTCGCCTTGTCCCTAAGCCGGATCTGGATGTCGTGGCCGACGCCGAGATGCTCGACCGCGATCTCCTCAATCTCGTCCGGATGGTCGACGATGCCCTCGGTCAGCGTGAAGCCGAGCGCGAAATCCTCGAGGTCGGCGGGCGAGGCCATCATCACGGCATGCGTGGTGCCGCCGTAGGAAAAGGCCACAGGCGTCTCTTCCGGCACCATGCGGTTGGCGGCGGCCGTGCCGCTGGCGCGGCGCGCGAGGCGCGAAATCTGCGTAAGGGCGAGCGGCGTGGTCATGGGCGGAAAGTACCAAGGCTCGGCGTCAACGTCCCGATCCTACTCCGCCGCCTCCAGGCGGCCCTCGATGCGGCGCGAGCGGCGGGCGAGCGCGTCGTACTCCTCCTGCCAGGCGCTCGGGCCGTTCGAAGGCGTCACCTGCACCGCCGTCACCTTGTATTCGGGGCAGTTGGTCGCCCAGTCCGAATAATCGGTGGTGATCACGTTGGCCTGCGTGTCGGGGTGGTGGAAGGTCGTGTAGACCACGCCCGGCGAAACCCGGTCCGTGATCTCGGCCCTCAGCGTCGTCTCGCCGGCGCGGCTCCTGAGCCGCACCCAGTCGCCCTCGCGGATGCCGCGGTTCTCGGCGTCGTGCGGGTGGATCTCCAGCCGGTCCTCGGCATGCCAGACCACGTTTTCCGTGCGCCTGGTCTGCGCGCCGACATTGTACTGCGAGAGGATACGGCCGGTGGTAAGCAGCAGCGGGAAGCGCGGCCCGGTCTTCTCGTCGGTCGCTACATATTCGGTGCGGATAAACTTGCCCTTGCCGCGCACGAAGCCGCCGATGTGCATGATCGGAGTGCCTTCCGGCGCCTTCTCGTTGCAGGGCCACTGCACCGAACCCATCTTCTCCAGATAGTCGTAGGACACCTTGGCGAAGCTCGGCGTCGTCATGGCGATCTCGTCCATGATCTGCGACGGGTGGGTGTAGTTCCACTTCAGCCCCATCGCCTGCGCAAGCTTCTGGGTCACTTCCCAGTCTGCAAAGCCGTTCTTCGGCGCCATCACCTTGCGCACGCGGTTGATGCGGCGCTCGGCGTTGGTGAAGGTGCCATCCTTCTCCAGGAAGGTCGAGCCGGGCAGGAAGACGTGCGCGTAGTTCGCCGTCTCGTTGAGGAAGAGGTCGTGCACCACCACGCATTCCATCGCCGCCAGGCCGGCGGAAACGTGCTTGGTGTCGGGGTCGGACTGCAGAATGTCCTCGCCCTGGATGTAGATGCCGCGGAATGTGCCCTCGACGGCTGCGTCCAGCATGTTGGGGATGCGCAGGCCGGGCTCGTTGTCCAGCTTCACGCCCCACAGGCTCTCGTAGATGTCGCGCACCGCGTCGCCGGACACGTGGCGATAGCCCGGCAGTTCGTGCGGGAAGGAGCCCATGTCGCACGAGCCCTGCACGTTGTTCTGGCCGCGCAGCGGGTTCACGCCGACGCCCGGCCGGCCGATATTGCCGGTGAGCATGGCGAGGTTTGCGATACCCATCACGGTGGTCGAACCCTGACTGTGCTCGGTCACGCCGAGGCCGTAATAGATCGCGCCGTTGCCCCCGCGGGCATAGAGCCGCGCTGCGCCGCGGATCGTCTCGGCCGGCACGCCGGTCAGCTTCTCGATAGCCTCGGGGCTGTAGCGCTCGTCGGAGACGAACTCGGCATAGTCCTGGAACTCGTCCCAATCGCAGCGCTCGCGGATGAATGCTTCGGCGAACAGGCCTTCGGTGACGATGACATGCGCCAGCGAGGTGACGATCGCCACGTTGGTGCCCGGCTTCAGCGCAAGGTGGAAGTCGGCTTCGACATGCGGCGCCTTGACGCTTTCGGTGCGGCGCGGATCGACGACGATAAGCTTCGCGCCCTTGCGCAACCGCTTCTTCATGCGCGAGGCGAACACCGGATGGCCGGCCGCCGGGTTGGCGCCGATCACCATGATCACGTCCGCGTGCTCGACCGAATCGAAGTCCTGGGTGCCGGCCGAGGTGCCGAAAGTCTGGCCGAGGCCGTAGCCGGTCGGCGAATGGCATACGCGGGCGCAGGTGTCGACGTTGTTGTTGCCGAAACCCTGCCGGATCAGCTTCTGGACGAGGTAGGTCTCCTCGTTGGTGCAGCGCGACGAGGTGATGCCGCCGATGGCGCCCTTGCCGTACTGGTACTGGATGCGGCGGAATTCCCTGGCGATGTGGGAGAAGGCCTCCTCCCACGACACTTCGCGCCACGGGTCGGTGATCTTCTCGCGCACCATCGGGTTGAGTATGCGGTCCTTGTGGGTCGCGTAGCCCCAGGCGAACCGGCCCTTGACGCAGGAATGGCCGCGATTTGCCTTGCCGTCCTTGTAGGGTACCATGCGCACCAGCTCATCGCCGCGCATCTCGGCCTTGAACGAGCAGCCGACGCCGCAATAGGCGCACGTCGTCACCACTGAGCGCTCGGGCTGGCCGATCTGGATCACGCTCTTCTCGGTCAGCGTCGCGGTCGGGCAGGCCTGCACGCAGGCGCCGCAGGACACGCACTCCGAATCGAGGAAATGCTGGTGCATGCCGGGCGAAACGCGGCTGTCGAAGCCGCGGCCCTCGATGGTCAGCGCAAACGTGCCCTGCACTTCCTCGCAGGCGCGCACGCAGCGCGAGCAGACGATGCATTTCGACGGGTCATAGGTGAAGTACGGGTTCGACTCATCCTTCGGCATCCAGCGGAAATTCGCCTCGCCGTCGTTCTTCTTGAAAACATGGTTGTCGCCCTCGTAGCCGTAGCGCACGTCGCGCAGGCCGACCGCTCCGGCCATGTCCTGCAACTCGCAGTCGCCATTGGCCGCGCAGGTTAGGCAGTCGAGCGGGTGGTCGGAGATGTAGAGCTCCATCACGCCCTTGCGGATCTGCTTCAGCCGCTCGGTCTGGGTCTTCACCACCATGCCCTGCATTACCGGCGTCGTGCAGGAGGACGGCGTGCCCGCGCGACCCTGGATCTCGACCAGGCAGAGCCGGCAGGAACCGAACGCGTCGACCATGTCGGTAGCGCACAGTTTCGGGATCTGGATGCCCGCCTCCATCGAGGCGCGCATGATTGAGGTGCCTTCGGGCACCGTCACGGTAAAGCCGTCGACCGTCAGCGTCACCTCCTTGGTGGAGGTCGAGGCCGGCGTGCCGAAGTCGATTTCCTGGACGAGACCCATCAGAAGGCTCCCTTGGTATGCATCTCTACTCCGCCGCTTCCTTGACCGGATGCGGGGAAAAATCCTCGCGGAAATGGGTCATCGCGCTCATGACCGGAAAGGGTGTGAACCCGCCCAGCGCGCAGAGCGATCCGAACTTCATCGTGTTGCAGAGGTCGGCCACCAGTGCCAGGTTCCTGTCCGGCTCGATGCCGGCGGCGATCCTGTCGATCGTCTCGACGCCGCGGGTGGAGCCGATGCGGCAGGGCGTGCACTTGCCGCAGCTTTCGATCGCGCAGAACTCCATCGCGAAGCGCGCCTGCTTCAACATGTCGGCACTGTCGTCGAAGACGGTGATGCCGGCGTGCCCGATCAACCCGTCCTTGGCGGCGAAGGCCTCGTAGTCGAACGGCGTGTCGAACAGCGAACGCGGGAAGTAAGCGCCGAGGGGCCCGCCGACCTGCACTGCCTTGACCGGCCGGCCCGACGCGGTGCCGCCGCCGATCCCGTCGACGATCTCGCCGAGCGACAGGCCGAACGCCGCCTCGAACAGGCCGCCATGCTTCACATTGCCGGCGATCTGGATCGGGATCGTGCCGCGCGAGCGGCCCATGCCGAAGTTCTTGTAGAACTCGGCGCCCTTGTCGAGGATCACCGGCACCGAGGCCAGGCTGATGACGTTGTTGATGACGGTCGGCTTGCCGAACAGGCCCTGGATCGCCGGCAGCGGCGGCTTGGCGCGCACCACGCCGCGCTTGCCCTCCAGCGAGTTGAGCAGCGACGTCTCCTCGCCGCAAACATAGGCGCCGGCGCCTACCCGCACTTCCATGTCGAAGGCGTTCGGCGAGCCGAGCACGCTGACGCCCAGCAACTTGGCGGCGCGCGCCACCTGGATGGCGCGATTCATGCGCGCCACCGCGTGCGGATACTCCGAGCGGATATAGACGAAACCCTTGGTGGCGCCGGTCGCGATGCCGGCGATCGCCATGCCCTCGATGAGGACGAGCGGATCGCCTTCCATGATCATGCGGTCGGCGAAAGTGGCGCTATCGCCCTCGTCGGCGTTGCATACGATGTATTTGCGGTCGCCCGCCGTATCGAGCACCGTCTTCCACTTGATGCCGGTCGGGAAGCCGGCCCCGCCGCGCCCGCGCAGGCCGGAATCGGTGACGGTCCTGACAATGTCGGCCGGCGCCATCGCCACCGCCTTGCGCAGGCCGGCCAGCCCGCCATGCGCCTCGTAGTCCTCCAGCGACAGCGGGTCGGTGATGCCGCAGCGTGCGAAAGTGAGCCGCGTCTGCCTGGCAAGGAAAGGTATCTCCTCGGTCGGTCCAAGTGAGAGGCTGTGATTGCCGCCTGCGAGGAAGCCCGCGTCAAAAAGGGAAGAAACATCCGTCGCCGTCACCGGGCCGTAGGCGACGCGGCCCTTGTCGGTCGCGACCTCGACCAGCGGCTCCAGCCAGAACATGCCCCGCGAACCGTTGCGCACCACCCTGGCGTCAATGCCGCGGGCTGCGATTTCCTGCTCGATGGCGCGCGCGACCTTGCCGGCGCCGACCGCCAGCGCACCGGAATCGCCGGGAACGTAGATGGTGACGGTCACAGCCGCACCTCCGCCGCGATTTCCTCGAGCATTTCCGCGTCGAGCCGGCCGATCACCTCGCCATCGAGCATCGCGGAGGGCGCGCAGGCGCACAGGCCGAGGCAGTAGACCGGCTCCAGCGTGACGGCACCGTCGGCCGTCGTCTCGTGGAAGCCGATGCCGAGCAGCTGCTTCGCCTTCGCGGCCATCGCGTCCGAGCCCATCGACTGACAGGCCTCCGCCTGGCAGAGCTTCAGCACATGGCGTCCGGCCGGATGGCTCCGATAGTCGTGGTAGAAGGTGACGACGCCGTGCACCTCGGCCTTCGAGATATTCAGCGCTTCGGCGATGACGGGCAGGCTGTCCTGCGGAACGTAGCCGAATTCTTCCTGTACGCTATGCAGGATCGGCAAAAGCGGGCCTTCCAGCCCCTTCAGATCGGCGATGATGGCCGACGTCCTCGCCGCGACCTCGGTACTTGCGTGCTGCACGGACATGCAGCGCCCTCCCTGGACAGGATCTCTATGGCAACCACACCATAACGGTCCAGGGCGATCAATAACGCTGATCCGTCGCTTGATAGAAAATTTCTATTGAAAGCTGTGCAGCTCCGTGGCCAGCAGGCGAGCCTCATGCAGCAGCGCCGAGACCAGCGGCGTGTGCGGCTCGCGATAGGCTGCCACCATCCCGACCAGATGGCTGGCGTCCGGCTCGACGATCGGGATCGCCCGGATAGGCTCGGCGAACCCGAAAGTCTCGGCGAGATTGAGCGGCATGATGGAAGACCATTTGCCGGTGCGGATGTGGCTGAACAGCACGATCATCGAGTTCGATTCCAGCGTCGGGCGTGCCGTCGCGCCCGCCTCCTCCAGGTGCTGGTTGATGATGCGGCGGTTCTGCATGTCCGGCGTCAGCAGGCAGAGCGGCAGGCTTGCCACTTCGCGCCACGTCACCGCCTTTCGCTCGGAGAACGGGTTTCCGGCTGCGGTGATCAACTGGTAGCGCTCCGAATAGAGCGGCACGGTGGCGACGCGGCCGAGCGGCTCGTTGTCGAGATAGGTGATTCCGGCATCGATCTCGAAATTCTCCAGCAACGTCAGGACCTCGATCGAGGTGCGCGACAGCACCGAGAAAGTGACGTTTGGGTGCTTTTCGCGGAACGGCGTCGTCAAACGGGGCGTCATCGCCAGCGCCGTCGGGATCGCCGCGAGGCGGACGTGGCCCGACAGGCCCAGGCGGGCAGCGCGCATCTCCTCGCGCATCGTGCGTGTGTCTCCCACGATGCGGCGCGCCCATTCCAGCACGCGCTGGCCTTCGGGCGTCAGCCCCTGGTAGCGCGAGCCGCGCTGCACCAGCATGACGCCCAGCGTATCCTCCAGCTGCTTGATCGCGGCCGACAGCGTCGGCTGGGTTATGCCAAGCTCTTCCGCCGCGCGGCCGAAATGCTGCTCGCGGGCCAGCGCCAGGAAGAATTCCAGTTTGTCGATCATGCGACGAACCTATACGGCATCGGCGTGCTTGGAAAACGGCCACGTCGACGCCCTATTTACGATATGCAAGGCGCGGCGTTGATGGTATGATTTCCATCAGATGAAGGCTGCACTGCTCCTTTCGACGCGAAACATCCTTCAGCCGGATGTGTTCGTGGAAATCGTGCTTTGGCGCGTTCCAAATCCGGTAAGGGGCAGCACGCATGGCTATAAGTACCGGCTCGCCCTCGTTGTGGAGAACACATGCGTCCTTCGCTACGACAACGAAGCCGGCAAAGGTGACCACAAGCACGTCGGCAACATTGAAATCCCGTACGAGTTTGTCGGCATGAATCGATTGCTGGCCGACTTCAGGTCGGATGTTGGAGGATGGCTACATGAACACGGTCGAGTTTAGCCTGCAGACGCTTGATTCCGCGCTCGGCGACTTTGCCGCGGCGTGGAACAGCGGCAAGGGTCAGCCCAGCGCAAGGATCGGCTTCGAGAGCTGGGAACTGATGCATAAGGTGCTTTCGCCCAAACGCCTTGAGATCATCAGCACCATGACCGGTGCAGGACCGCTCAGCATCCGGGAAATTGCCAGGCGTGTCGGACGAGACTTCAAGGGGGTGCATGCCGATGCCCAGCTCCTGCTGCGTGCCGGTGTCGTCGACAAGGACGAGCGGGGGAGGCTGGTGTTCCCCTACGACCGCATCAAAGTGAACTTCGAAATTCCGGCGGCCGCCTGACCAGCCGCCGGACAGGCGCCGCCCCTCACCCGCGCGCCGCCCGCTCCAGTTCGGCCATGTCGATCTTCACCATCTCCATCATCGCCGCCATCACCCTGCCGGCCTTCTCCCTGTCGGCATCCTTCAGCAATTCCACCATACGGCGGGGAACGACCTGCCAGGACAGCCCGAAGCGGTCCTTCAGCCACCCGCAGGCCTGCTCCGAGCCACCGCCTTCGCGCAGCCGGTCCCAGTAATAGTCGACCTCCTGCTGGTCCTCGCAATCGATAATCAGCGAGACGGATTCGTTGAACTTGAACATCGGGCCGCCGTTCAGCGCCAGATAGTGCCGGCCGGCGATCTCGAACTCCACCGTAAACACGGACCCCGGCTCGCCGGGCCCGGGCTCTGTATGGCGCATGATGTCGAGTATGCTTCCGTCCCTGAAGACGGACACGTAGAACCGCGCCGCCTCTTCGGCCTGGGTGTCGTACCAAAGGCAGGGTGTTATCTTCTGCATCGCAAGCCCCTACCCGTTCTGCTCGATCATGCCGCAGTTGATCATCCACGGCGTGCCGAAGCGGTCGGTGACCATGCCGAACTGCCTTGCCCAGAAGGTCGGCGCGAGCGGCATCAGCACCGCGCCCCCGTCGGCGAATGCATCGAAGATGCGTTTCGCCTGCGCCTCATCGCTGTCGATCTGGATCGAGACGCTGAATCCGGCCGGCGCCGGCGAGCCGGGAGGCGAGTCGGCGCCCATCAGTTCGGCGCCGTCGGCGACGAGGTAGGCGTTGATGACGCGATCCTTCCAGTCCGGCGGAACCTGGTCGGCCATCGGCGTCTCGCCATGCGTGATGACGCCCTTGAGGTCGCCGTCCAGCACCTTGGCGTAGAACTCGAACGCCTCGCGGCAGTTTCCGTCGAAGGACAGGTAGGGAACGAACTTCATCTGACTTTTCTCCCTGGACTGGTCGTGGATTTCGCTCGGGCGGCGTGCCGCCTTGCTCCAATGACGCGCCGCGCCGTCCGGGTCCGACAACGGCGATGCAGTTTTTTCCACGCGTTTGCGACCGGCGCCCGTCGCGGCCCGGCTTGGTTCGGCGTCGGCAATGCACTATCTGGAGCGCACCAGCAGCCGGGCCAACCGCATATGAGCATCACCAAAGACGCCGTCATCGAGCGGCTGAAAACCGTCAATGGACCGGATTTTTCCGGTAACATCGTCGACCTCGGCCTGGTCTCGGAGATCTTCATCGCCGATTCCAAGGTGTTTTTCTCGATCACGGTGCCCGCCGCCCGCGCGCAGGAACTCGAGCCGTTGCGCGAGGCCGCCGAACGCGTCGTCAGGGCCATGCCGGGCGTCACCGGCGCCGTCGTGGCGCTCACCGCGGAGAAGAAGGGCGGCGGCATGGCTTCCGCCCCGCCGCCGCGTCCGGCCCCGCCGCAGGCCAGCCCCGCCGCCCCGCGTCCGGCCGCAACGCCGGCCCCCGCCTCGCAGACCAGCGGCAGGCGCGGCGTGCCCGGCATCGACGCGATCATCGCGGTCGCCTCCGGCAAGGGCGGCGTCGGCAAGTCGACCACCGCGGTCAACCTGGCTCTCGGGCTGGCCGGTCTCGGCCTGAAGGTCGGCCTGCTCGACGCCGACATCTACGGCCCGTCGGTGCCGCGCCTGCTCGGCATTTCCGGCCGGCCGCAGACGGTCGACGGCAAGATTCTCAAGCCGATGGAGAAATACGGCCTCAAGGTCATGTCCATGGGCTTCCTCGTCGACGAGGAGACCCCGATGATCTGGCGCGGGCCGATGGTTATGTCGGCGCTCACCCAGATGCTGCGCGAGGTGGAGTGGGGCGAACTCGACCTTCTGGTGGTCGACATGCCGCCCGGCACGGGCGACGCCCAGCTCACCATGGCGCAGCAGGTGCCGCTTGCCGGCGCCGTCATCGTCTCGACGCCGCAGGATCTTGCCCTCATCGATGCCCGCAAGGGGCTGAACATGTTCAGGAAGGTGGACGTGCCGCTGCTCGGCATCGTCGAGAACATGAGCTATTTCATCGCCCCGGACACCGGCAAGCGCTACGATATTTTTGGCCATGGCGGCGCGGAGAAGGAAGCGGGTCGCCTCGGCGTTCCGTTCCTCGGCGGCGTGCCTTTGGAAATCGAGACGCGGGAAACGTCGGACGCCGGCACTCCGGTAGTTGTGTCGCGGCCGCAAAGCGCGCAGGCCGGCGTCTATCGCTCCATCGCCGCGAAAGCGCTTGAGCGGATGCAGGCCGAACAGGGAACCGGAGCTGCCGCTCCGGCCATCGTGTTCGAGTAGCGCCGCCTTCACATCCCCCTTGAGGGGAGGTCGGCAAGCGAAGCTTGCCGGGTGGGGTCGCCGCGGCCGCGCTCGGCGCGACTCCGTTCTCGATTGATATTTACAAAAATGTATGTACATTCACTGCGATGGGCGGAGTGAGCCGATGCGCTTTGTCTGGAACCCGGCGAAGGCCAGGAAGAACCTGGCCAAGCATGGGGTCGCCTTCGAGGACGCCGAGGCGGTCTGGGACGACCCGTTGCATGTCATCGTTCCCGATCGCATCGAGGAAGGCGAGCAGCGCTGGCATGCGATCGGGGTGGTCGGACCGGTTGTGATGCTGGTGGTCGTTCATACTTATCCCGCGGCGGACGACGAGGAACTGGTGCGCATCATCGGCGCCCGCAAGGCGACCAGCCACGAAAGGAGACGCTATGAGCAGGAAGGAACTTAAGCCGGAACAGCTCGAACGGCTGGCGAAGCTTGCCGAGCTCCCTGACGAACAGATTGATACGGCCGACATTCCGGAAGCGCCGGCCGCGAACTGGATTCACGCGCGACGCGGCGAGCTCTATCGGCCACTCAAGCAACCGGTGACAATCCGGCTTGATGCCGATGTGCTGGCCTGGTTCAAGGAGCACGCGGCGGACGGCGGATACCAGACCGAGATCAATCGCGTACTGCGCAGGCACGTTCTGGAGAGCGAGCGCCGGCGCGCCTAGAACGGCGCGCTGCTAGAAAGCCTAAGGTGTCCAGGGGTTCAGGTCACGCGCTGACTACCTGGCTCCCGAACGTGGAGAAGAACTCGCCGGCCAGTTTCTTCGAGGTCGAGGCGATCAGCCGGCTGCCGAGCTGGGCAATCTTGCCTCCGACATCGGCCTTGGCCTCGTATTTGAGGATGGTCGCATTCGGCCCGTCCTCGGTCAGCGTCACGTCGGCGCCGCCCTTGGCGAAGCCGGCGATGCCGCCCTTGCCCTCGCCCTCGATCGTGTAGGAGTGCGGCGGGTTGAGGTTCTTCAGCGTCACCTCGCCGTTGAACGTCGCCTTGATCGGCCCGATCTTCAGCACCACCGTGGCGGCCATGTTGTCGCCTTGCTTCTCCAGGCTCTGGCAGCCGGGAATGCACGCCTTCAGCACATTCGGATCGTTCAGCGCTTCCCAGACTTTCTGCAGCGGCGCCTCGATGCGCTCCTCGCCTTCGATCACCAGGGCCATGCGCCATCCTCCTCTTGTGCGGCCCGGATTCCCTATACCGGGCAGACTGGCCTGTCCATTGCGCCAGCGCCCCGCACGGTATACCTACCCCCTTGTCGGCATGGTAGCGTTGCCATATCGATGCGTTACCCAAATTTCGGAGAGTCCGATGGCAGGCGCAGGCACGAAGAAGAAGTTCCGTTCGCAGGAGTGGTTCGACAATCCCGACAACCCCGGGATGACCGCGATGTACCTGGAGCGCTACCTCAACTTCGGCCTAACCCGAAACGAGCTGCAGTCGGACAAGCCATTGATCGGCATTGCCCAGACCGGCTCGGACCTGTCCCCCTGCAACCGCCACCACCTCGAACTGGCGAAGCGCGTACGCGCGGGCATCGAGGCGGCCGGCGGCATTCCCTTCGAATTCCCGACCCATCCCATCCAGGAAACCGGCAAGCGCCCGACCGCATCGCTCGACCGCAACCTCGCCTATCTGTCTCTGGTCGAGGTGCTCTATGGCTATCCGCTCGACGGCGTGGTGCTCACTATCGGCTGCGACAAGACGACGCCCGCGCTGCTGATGGCGGCCGCCACCGTCAACATGCCGGCGATCGCGCTGTCGGTCGGGCCGATGCTCAACGGCTGGTACCGCGGCCAGCGCACCGGTTCGGGCACGATTGCGTGGAAGGCGCGCGAACTGCATGCCGCCGGCGAGATCGATTATGACGAGTTCATCGACCTCGTCGCCTCCTCGGCGACCTCCGTCGGCTACTGCAACACGATGGGCACGGCGACGACGATGAACAGCCTCGCCGAGGCGCTGGGCATGCAGCTGCCGGGCTCGGCCGCCATTCCCGCCGCCTATCGCCAGCGCGGCCAGATGGCCTACGCCACCGGCAAGCGCATCGTGGAAATGGTGCTGGAAGACCTGAAGCCGTCCGACATCATGACCCGCCAGGCCTTCGAGAACGCCATCGTCATCAACTCCGCGATCGGCGGCTCCACCAATGCGCCGATCCACCTCAATGCGATTGCGCGCCATCTCGGCGTGCCGCTGAACAATGACGACTGGCAGAAATTCGGCCACCCGGTGCCGCTGCTGGTGAACCTGCAGCCGGCCGGCGAGTATCTCGGCGAGGATTATTACCATGCCGGCGGCGTGCCGGCCGTGGTCGCCGAGCTGATGAAGGCAAATCTTCTGCCCAACCCGGACGCCAGGACCGTCAACGGCAAGGCGATCGGCGAAAACTGCAAGGGCACCGAGAACCTCGACGCCAAGGTGATCCGCCCGGTTTCCGACCCGCTCAAGGAGCATGCCGGCTTCATCAACCTGAAGGGCAACCTGTTCGACAGCGCGATCATGAAGACCAGCGTGATCGACAAGGAATTCCGCGACCGATACCTCTCCGATCCGGCCGATCCGGAAGCCTTCGAGGGCAAGGCGATGGTGTTCGACGGCCCGGAGGACTACCACGCCCGCATCGAGGACCCGGCACTCGGCATCGACGAGCGCACCATCCTTTTCATGCGCGGTGCCGGCCCGGTCGGCTATCCCGGCGCGGCCGAGGTAGTGAACATGCAGCCGCCGGCCTACCTCATAAAAAAGGGCGTGCACTCCCTGCCCTGCATCGGCGACGGGCGCCAGTCCGGCACGTCAGGCTCGCCCTCGATCCTCAACGCTTCGCCGGAGGCGGCGGTGGGGGGCGGCCTGGCGTTGCTGAAGACAGGCGACAAGGTGCGCATCGACCTCAAAAAGGGCACCGCCAACATCCTGATCTCGGATGACGAACTGGCCAAGCGCCGCGCCGCCATGAACGGCAATGGCGGCTACCCATATCCCAAGCACCAGACGCCCTGGCAGGAAATCCAGCGCGGCATGGTCGACCAGCTTTCTGACGGCATGGTGCTGAAGCCGGCGGTCAAGTACCGCGACGTCGCCCACACTTCGGGCGTACCGCGCGACAATCACTGACGTGCGCCGGCGGAAAAACGTCGCTCAGGCCCTCAGGGCCTGGGCGGGCGACTGCCGATAGGCGAGCAGCGACGGCACCGCCGCCATCACTGCCGTAGCCGCAAACAGCAAGAACACCGAGCGCCAGTCCTGGCGGGCAAAGACCACCGGCAGCGGAAAGCCGCTTGCGGTACTGGAAATCTCTGAGGCCACCCGCGCCGCCGCGTATCCCAGCGCGAAGCCCAGCACCACGCCCGCCGCGACGATCACAAATGTCTCGATCCAGACGATGCCGAAAATCTTGCCGCGCGGTGCGCCGAAAGCCCGCAGCGCGCCGATTTCGCGCCGGCGCTGCAGCACGTGCACGATCACGACCAGCAGGATCGCCGCCGCCACCAGCGCCTGGGCGCCGCCGGCGACCAGCGACAGCACGCGGCGCGCATCGCCCAGCGTGGCGTAGAGCCGCGTCAGCACCTCGCCGGGAAACACCGCCAGCGTGCGGTCGTTGCGGTACTCCTGGCGCAGTTTGTAGGCGTCCGCGATGGTCTTCGGCTTGACCACGATCGCCGGAAGACCGGGCGCGGCCGGGTCGAGCACGGCGTGGGGGCGGATCGGCTGGTCGAAACCGCCCTCCTCCTCTTCGTGCGCGCTGTCCTGAAGGAGCGGCGAATACGCCTTCTCGTGCTCGTGGATGTGCCAGACGGCCTCGATCGGCACGATGACGGCGCGATCCCAGGCGGTGCCGGTCGGCTTCAGCCGGCCGACGATCTCGTAGGTGAAGTCGTTGTGCACCTCGGTCGCGTTGTGGAGCTGGCCGTGCGCGGGATGGAAGCGCGCACCGATCGCCTTCGGCACGGCCGCGCCGACCAGCGCCTCGCCGAGCCGCTCGAAAGTCCGACCTTCCGAAGCGCCACCGAACCCGTCGACCAACGCCTGCGTGGTGCCGACGATCGGAAAGTCTCCGACGAAGTCGCCGAAGCCGACCGGCGCTGCCCACGCCACGCGCTCATCCCCGAGCAGGCCGGCGAGCACGTCGCCCGGCATCAGGGAAAGCGGTGCGGCCTGCAGGAACACCGACGACAGCAGAAGCTGCGTCTCGCTGCCCGGCGCGCCGACGACCAGGTCGAAGGCGGCTGCCGCCCGCGCGCTGCCCAGCCGCAGCGCCCGCTCGCCGAGCGTCACCGCCACCCCCAGCGCGGTTGCGAGCCCGATCAGCAGTACCACTGCGAGCGCGCCGATCCATTGGCGCCGGAGATCGGCCGCGATGAAGCGCAGCATCGCCTACCTCCGGCTTGTCTTAGAGAAACGCTTCATCCGGCAGTTCCGCAAGTCTGGGGGAATCGCCGACGATTTCGCCCACCCGAAGGCGCACCGCGCGGTCTAGCCTTTCGATCAGCCGCCGGTCGTGGCTGGCCACGATCAGCGTCGAGCCAGCATCCCCGGTCAGCCGCAGCAGCAGGTCGGCCACTGTCGCGCCCGCCTCGGCGTCGAGGCTCGCCGTCGGCTCGTCGGCAACGATGATCGCCGGACGCGCTACAAGCGCGCGGGCGACCGCGACGCGCTGCATCTGGCCGCGCGACATTGTCTCGACCGGCTGCTGCGGCCGCTCGATGTCCACGCGCTCCAGAAGCCGCAGCCCTTCGGCCTTCAGTTCCGCGCCCGCGCGCACGCCTGCCAGCCGCGCCGGCAAAAGCACGTTGTCGAGCGCGGAGAGGCCGGCAAACAGATGAAACTCCTGCATCACCAGGCCAACACTGCGGGCGCGCCAGCGATCGCGCGCGACTTCCGGACGGTCGGCCAGGTCCACGTCTCCCCAGCGCACGGAACCCCTGCGCGTGCGTTCGAGCCCCGTCACGATGTTGAGGAAGGTGGTCTTGCCACAGCCCGAGGGGCCGGTAATCGCGATCCGCTCGCCTGCGGCGATATCGAACTTCGGGATCGACAGCGCCGGCCGGCCGAGCCCCGAAAAGGTCACTACGAGATCGCGCACCGAAAGCCCGAGCATCGGCGGGCCGTCAGGCCGTGCGGAAGCTTGCGTCGACAATGCGCAACAGGCTGACGAAGCCCGTTTTCGGATCCGTCCACGAGCCAACCTGGAGTTCCCCGGTCACCTCGATCAACGCATTCGCCTGCTCGAAGGTCTGGGAGCTATCGAGATAGATCACGACGATGTTGTCGGGCCAATCGGCGTCGCTCGAACAAAACGGGCAGAGCGCCATCGGGATTTCGGTGAGCACGAAGAAGTTTGCCTCCGCCTTTAGCGGCGGCGCCATGAAGCCCTGCATCGACACGGTCTGGCCGGAGAGGCGCTTGACCTTCTCGGAGAAGCTGAGGCCAAGCACGCTTACCTTGCCGTAAAGCTCGTCGAAGCCCAGCGTCGGCAGCGCCGCCCGCGCCGCGACCGGCCCCACCAGCGCCGCAAGCGGTGCCATCACCGACAACTCCAGCACCTTGCGGCGGGCAATTGCGGAACCATCTGTGGTCACGCGCACATATCCCTTCGTCGGCAGCCTGCCGGAACCGGGCGGGCCCGGCAAGCCCTGTCTGATGCCGGCGGGGTCAAAGCCCCGCCGGCGAGTCGAAAGATCAGTTGGTGGCCGGCGAGAGGGCCAGCGCGTCGGCAAGCACGCGATAGACGTCGCTTTCTTCCATGTAGCCCTTGAAATTCTCGGCGCCGGGGCCGGTCGCCTGCAGGACCACGTCGTCAACCGCGTGCACGGCGGTGTCGGCCGACTTCGGCAGGTTGCCCACGCGCAGCACGGCGCCCGGAACGTCCTTGTACTGCTCGTTGGCGACGTATTCCTTGTTCTCGTTCTGAACGGCGGGCTCGAACGGACCGTCCATCTTTGGGCGGAAGGTCTCATAATAATCCGGGAAATTGTTGGCGAACACGGCCAGCCGGCGGGAAACGTCGACCTTGTCGGGATAGCCATCGCCGTTTTCGTCGGTGTAGTTCGGGAAGCCGGCGGCCGCGTAGGTGCCGACCTTCTCGCGCATCTCCTCGCCCGGCTTGTCGTCGTCGATGGTGCCGATGATCGAGACGCCGTGGGTGTGGTCACCGGTGACGACGACCAGGGTGTCAGGATGGGTCTTGGCGAAGTCCATGGCGACGCCGACCGCCTTGTCGAACTCGATGGTTTCGAACAGCGAGCGTTCCCAATCCATCGGGTGCGCCATCTTGTCGATCGAGGCGCCTTCGACCATCAGGAAGAAGCCGTCCTGGTCCTTGGAAAGCTGGTCGAGCGCCACCTGCGTCATCTCAACCAGGCCCGGCTGGTTCGGGAACTTCTCCACGGTGCCTTTCTTGAGGAACTCGCGGTCGAGCGTCACGTCCATGTTGCCGGTGTGGAAAAGCCCGAGGATCTTGCCGGTGTTGGTGCCCTTGGCGGCATCCAGCTCGGTCTTGTCGGTCGCCAGCGTATAGCCGGCGTCTTTGAACATCTGGATGTAGTCCTTGTCGTCTTTGCGCTTCGAGCCCGGCGTGGCCTGCGGCAGGAAGTAGGCGGAGCCGCCGCCCAGGACGATTTCGGGCTTCACGTCGAGCAACATGCCGACGATGTCTGCCTTGTCGCCGCGCAGGCGAGTGTGCGCCACGACCGCGGCCGGGGTCGCGTCTTCGATCTCGGCCGTGGAGACCACGCCGACGGACTTGTTGCCGGTGCGGCGCAGGGCTTCGGCGATGTTCTCGACCCGCGGGTCGTCCTGGCTGTTCTTGGTGCGATCGGCATAGACGCCGAGCGCATTGATGGCCGTCTTGTGGCCGGTCATGTAGGCCGACATGGTGTTGGCGCTGTCGGTCGCGATCGAATTCGTGGCCGAGGTGCCGATGAAGGCCATGTGGTCGAGATCGTCCATGTTGAGGCGGCCGTTGGCCTTGCCCTCGGTCATCCCCTTCGACATCAGCCGGGCGCCGGTGCGATGGGCGACAGAAAGGCCGTCGCCGAGAAGGAAAATGACGTTCTTGGCAACCGGCGTCGCCGGCGTGCCGAACACGTCCCAGGTCACCGTCTTGGTTTCGTCGCCGGCCTTCGCCTCGACCTTGTAGCTGCCTGGCTCGGCAATGCTGGCGGCGCGCAGAAGAACCGCGGACGCGTCGACGCCGTCCTCCTTCTCAATGAACTCGACGGCCTTGCCGAGAACCTTCTCGGCAGGCTCGCCATTGATGGTGACCGTGACCTGGTCGGGCGTGACGACCTTGTCGAACTCGACCTTCAGGTCGAACGGCGACTGGGCGAGGATGGTGGCACGGTCGAGCGGATAGATCGTGGTGGCGCCGGCAACGGCGGTCAGGCTCGTGGTGATGGCGAGCGCGGCGAGGAGACGGTGCATCGTGAAGCTCCGGGTTGATGGTCGGTCACTATGCCGCCGGGATATTGCCCGCCGATGTCATGCATGTGACATCGGCCGGCCGCTTCAGGGTCGGGGTCGGGCCGGCGTTGCGGCCGGCATCGAAAGCCACTCACCGGTGGCGCCGTCCGCCGGCAATGTCAGCGACCGGATACGACTCACAATCGATCGCCGAGCTACAGCCCAGGCCAAAGGGGCCGCCGCCCCACGCAGGCAAAACCCTCAACGTCGGTTTTGCCTCCGCCGCAGGCGATCGCTGCGGTGCGCGGCACCGGACTGGCCGTCGATGTCGGCGGCGGCGAGACGGCCGGCTTCGACGCGCCACGCGCGTTTCGGGATAGCTGGACTGCCCGCTCGCAGGTCCGCGGCCGTTCCGGCTCGCCTTCGATGTGGCTCTGGCGCCGCGGCCGGGTCGCCGCAGGGCCGTAGCAGGCATGTCACGCGAAAGTGCTCAGCGGCTTCAGGACCACGACATGCGCTATTGAGAAGGCTCAGGCGCCCATGGAGCCCCTCGGCAGGGCGATCAGTTCGCCGAAGCGTGCGCGCAGCCGCTCGTCCATCAGCCGCGAGACATGGCGCGGAAACTGGTTGGCGAGGATGCGCTTCTTCTCGGCGATCGCGCGCTGCAGGATGTCCGGCTTGCCCTTCTCGTTCCATTCCTTGGGCGAGAAGCGGTCGCCGACCATCGGATAGAAATACTCGGTCTGCATCAGCGCCAGCGTCTGTGCGTTGCCGAGATAATGGCCCGGCCCGTTGAGGCAGACATCGGCGATGGTGTCGACCGAAAGCGCGGCGTCGGTCACCTCGATGCCGCGCACGCAGCGCTGGCAGTAACCCAGCATGTCGTTGTCGATGATCAGGCTTTCGAGGCAGAAGCCGAGCAGCGAGGCATGCATACCGGCGGACTCGTAGACGAGGTTGAGGCCGGAAAGGCCGGCCATTACGTCGGTAATGCCCTTCTCGAAGCCGGACTGTATGTCCGGCAGCTTGGAATCCGCCATGCCCGCGGCCGACCCGCCCGGCAGGTCATAGAACTGCGCCATCTGAGCGCAGGCCGAGGTCAGGAGCGCCTGCTCGGCCGAGCCGCCCGACATCGCACCGGTCCGGAGGTCGGAGACGAACGGCCAGGTGCCGAAGATCGCCGGATGGCCGGGCTTCAGCGCGTTGACATAGACCAGACCGGCCAGCACTTCCGCCACCGCCTGGACGACGGCGCCGGCGATCGCGGCGGGCGCCGTCGCGCCGGCCTGGCCGGCCGACAGCAGCAGGATCGGGATGCCACCCTCGACGCAGGCTTCCAGCACGCCGCAGGCGTCCTCGGCGAACTTCATCGGCGGCACGACGAAGCAGTTGGAGTTGGAGACGAACGGGCGGGCGCGGAAATTCTCCTCGCCGCCGGCGATGGCATAGAGCATCTCCAGCGCCGGCGCGACATTCTCGCGCACGGTGAACGAGGTGCCGACGTGCTTGGAGGTGCCGCTCACGCAGGCGTAGAGCGTGTTGAAATCCATCGCCAGCGGATCGGGAATGTCGCGCGGCACCATCGGCCGCTGGAAGAAATGGATGTTGTCCAGCCCGTCGACGATGCGGGCGGCGTCATAGATATCCTGCAGCAGCGACTCGCGGTATTCGCGCTTCTCGACATCGACGAGGTGCACGGCCGCACCTGCCGTGCCGTAGTGCACGCGGGTGCCCTGGATGACCATGTCGTGCTTGGGATCCTGGCCATGGAGCGTGAAGTTGCGCGCGGCGGACTTGATCGTCGCCAGCACGAGGTTGCGCGGGAAGCGGATGCGCCCGTCCGCGCCGTATTCCGCGCCGACGCTGGTCAGCGCCGTGATCGTGGAGGGAATGGGGTTGCCGAAGCCGACCGTCTCCAGCACGGTCAGCACCGCCTCGTGGATGCGCTCGAGGTCGTTTTCGGCCAGCGGCTTGTAGCGGCCGCCTTCGAGACCCGGGCGGACCGGCCTCACATCCTCCGCCAGCGGCGCTGCGCGCAGCGCCCTTCGCGCCTCGCGGCCGCCCGAACGACGCTGACGCTGATCCGCATGCACGTCCGCTTTCTCAAGCGCGATCGACATGTCCGACACTCCACCTTCAATCGGAACCTGCGGCGGGCTTTGCCCCTTTCAGCCGGTTCCTACCCCTTGTTTCATGCGACTATGCAGCGCGGCCCAGCGGCAAAGATGAGCCAGCGCATCGAGCCGGATATGCCAGAGTCTGTTGCCCTATCCGGCTTACGCAGCGGCTGGCCGGCGCCCCGCGGCGGTCGCCAGTTCGCGGATTCCCGGTTCGATATGCTGCAGCGAAATCGACGAGAACCCGAGGCGCATATAGCGCATCGGCCTATCCGGCCGGTCGAAGAAGCGCTCGCCCGGCTCTATGATGACGCTGCGGGCGGCGGCCGATTCAGCCAGCGCCCGGGCGTCGGTTCCGCGCGGCCCTTCCAACCATAGCGACGTGCCGTGGCCCGCATGGGCGGCCTTCCAGTCCGGCAAAAAGGCGCCGATCGCGTGGACCAGGCGCTTGCGCCTTTCCTCGAAGGCGGCAGAGAGCCGGCGCACCAGCGCCTCGTGGTGGCCGAGCGACAGGAACAGCGCCACCGCGCGCTGGTTGTTGGCGGGGGGATGGCGGAACATGAAGCGGCGCAGCGCGCGCAGTTCCGCCACCAGTTCGGCATTGGCGACGATGTAGCCGATGCGCAGGCCGGGCGCGAGTGTCTTCGACATCGAGCCGATGTAGATCACGCGGCCGGAGCGGTCGACGCTCTTCAGCGCCTGCTGCGGTCCGTCCTCGATCAGCTGGCTGTCATAGCCGTCCTCGATGATGATCTGGTCGTTGCGCGCAGCCCGGTCCAGCAAATCCTGCCGCCGCTGCGCGCCGAGCGGCACCATCGTCGGGCAGTGATGGCTCGGCGTGACGAAGACATAGTCCGTATCCGCAGGAATGGCGCTCGTCACAATGCCGTGCTCGTCGACCGGAACGGGCGCGATTTCCGCCCCGGCGAGGCGGAAAATCGAGCGCGCGTCGGGATAGCCGGGGTCTTCCACGGCCACCTTGGTGCCCTTCCCCATCAAGAGCGCCGCCAGCATGTAGAGCGCGTTCTGGGCGCCGAGCGTCACGATGATCTCGTCCGGATTGGCGAAGATCCCGCGCCGCGGCAACAGCCGCGCCTGGATCTGCTCGATCAGTAGCGGATCGTCGCGGTCGACCATGTCGGCCGCCCAGTTGCGGATCTCCAGCACGGCCAGGGCCATGCGGTTGCATTCGCGCCATTCGGCGGTCGGGAACAGCGCCGGGTCGAACTGCCCGTAGACGAAGGGATAGGAGTACTTGATCCAGTTCTCCTGCTTGACCGGCCGCGGCATGTCGGAGGCATTGATTTGCCGCCGCGCCTGCCAGTCGACGCCGCCCGCCGGCTCCTGCGCCTTCTGCGGCGGCTTCATCGGCGTGGTCAGCACGTCGGGATTGACGAAATGACCGCGCCGCTCGCGCGCTATGAGAAATCCCTGGTCGACAAGCTGCTGGAAGGCAAGCACGACGGTGCCGCGGGCAACGCCGAGCTTCTCGGCGAGGATGCGGCAGGACGGCAGCGGCATCGACGCGGCGATCTGGCGATCGAGGATCGCGGCAACGATGGCCTGGCGGATCTGCGCCTGGAGGGTCTGGCCGGACTCGGCCGAAATCCGGAACAGGCCGGACCAGATCGCGGTGTCGTTTCGCTGCGTCATCGCCACGCTCCCAGGTCGTCTCGCATGCTTGGTGGACCGGTCGCGTGAGTCGACTGGTCCAAACACTTACACCACAAAGGCCAGGGCATTTCCAGATCTTGGGCCACGGAAAGCGCTGGCCCAAATCGATTGAATCATTTTGCGTGCGCCGGCGCGGATGTCGTCCCCTTGTTGCCCGAGGTTTGCTATGTGTTGGAAAAGCACGAAGTGAAAGGAGTTCCGACCGTGGCCGCATCCGCCGTGAAAGCCAGCCTCGAAACCTTGCGCGCGCATCGCGCCAACGCGCCGCGGAGCCTGCGCGAAGCCTTCGCCGCCGACCCGGATCGTTTCGCCTCCTTCTCGCTTCGGCTGGGCGACCTGGTGCTCGACTGGTCGAAATGCGCGGTCAACGCCGAGACCATGAAGCTGCTGGAGGCGACCGCGCTCGCCGCCGACCTTCCCGGCCGGCGCGAGGCGATGTTTTCCGGCAAGCACATCAACATCACCGAGGACCGCGCGGTGCTGCACACGGCGCTCCGCAACGCCACTGACAAGAGCTTCGTGCTCGACGGCACAGAGATCCTGCACGAGGTGCGCGCCGTGCTGGACGCAATGGAATCGTTCGCCCGCCATGTCCGCGACGGCACCGCCAAGGGCGCGACCGGCAAGGCGATCACCGATGTGGTCAACATCGGCATCGGCGGTTCGGATCTCGGCCCGGTGATGGCGACCCTGGCGCTGGCGCCCTACCATGACGGCCCGCGCTGCCACTACGTCTCCAATGTCGACGGCGCCCACATCTTCGACACGCTGAAGCCGCTCAACCCGGAAACGACGCTGTTCATCATCGCGTCGAAGACTTTCACCACCGTCGAGACGATGACCAACGCCGAGACGGCGCGGAAGTGGATCGCCAAGGCCATGGGCCCGGGCGCGGTCGACAAGCATTTCGCCGCCGTCTCGACCGCGCTCGACAAGGTCGCCAAGTTCGGCATCGCCGCGGACCGCGTGTTCGGCTTCTGGGACTGGGTCGGCGGGCGCTACTCCTTGTGGTCGGCGATCGGCCTGCCGATCATGATCGCGGTCGGCGGACCACGCTTCCGCGACTTTTTGGCCGGCGCCGAGCAGGTCGACCGGCATTTCCGCAGCGCGCCGCTGCTCGAAAACCTGCCGGTGGTGATGGGCCTCGTTGGCTACTGGCACCGCGTCGTCTGCGGCTATCCGGCCCGCGCCGTGATCCCCTACGACCAGCGGCTGGCGCGGCTGCCTGCCTACCTGCAGCAGCTCGACATGGAATCGAACGGCAAGCGCGTCACCCTCGACGGCACGGCCGTGACCACGCCGACAGGCCCGCTGGTCTGGGGCGAGCCCGGCACCAACGGCCAGCACGCCTTCTTCCAGCTGCTGCACCAGGGCACCGACGTCATCCCGGTCGAGTTCCTGGTCGCCGCCGAGGGCCACGAGCCGGAACTCAAGCACCATCACGACCTGCTGCTCGCAAACTGCCTGGCGCAGAGCGAGGCGCTGATGAAGGGCCGCACGCTGGAGGAAGCGCGCGCGCAGATGCTGGCGCGCGGCATGCCCGCCGCCGAGGTCGAGCGCATCGCCCCGCACCGCGTGTTCCCCGGCAACCGCCCGACGATGTCGATCGTCTACCGCAAGCTCGACCCTACCACGCTCGGCCGCCTGATCGCTCTCTACGAGCACCGCGTCTTCGTCGAGGGCGTGCTGTTCGACATCAACTCGTTCGACCAATGGGGCGTGGAACTCGGCAAGGAATTGGCGACCAGCCTGCTGCCTGTCGTGGAAGGCAAACAGAGTGCCGCTGGCCGGGATGCCTCGACCGCCGGCCTCGTGGCTCATATCCACGCATTGCGCAATTCGGCGGGGTGATGGATTGAGCCGGATCAGGGGCATTCTCTTCGACAAGGACGGCACGCTCGTCGATTTCCAGGCGACCTGGTTCGCCATCGGCCGCGAGATGGCGCTGCGCGCGGCGGACGGGTCTCCCGTCCGCGCCGACGCCCTGCTCGAGGCGGCGGGCTACGATTTCGGCCGGCATCGGTTCAGGGCGGACTCGGTCTTCGCGGCCGGCACCAATGCCGACATCGTGGCGCTGTGGTACCCGGATCTGACGCCCGCGGAGCGCCGCCCGATCGTCACCCACTTCGACACCTTCACGGCAACGGAAGGCGCAGCGCGGTCGGTGCCGCTCGAGGGCGTACGCGACGCTCTGGCGGCACTTCACGAAGCGGGCATCAAGCTCGGCATCGCCACCAATGATTCCACCGGCGGCGCCGAAAAGACGCTTGCCGCGATCGGCGTCGCGCACCTCTTCGACGCGGCCTTCGGCTACGATTCGGTCGCAAACCCCAAGCCGGCGCCGGATATCGTACACGCCTTCGCCGACCTCACCGGCCTCGAACCGGCCGAGATTGCCGTGGTCGGCGACAACCGGCACGACCTGGAGATGGCACGCGCCGGCGGCGTCGGCCTGGCGGTCGGCGTGTTGTCAGGCACCGGCACCCGCGAAACGCTGTCGCCGCTGGCTGACGTGGTGCTGAATTCGGTGGCCGACCTGCCGGCGCTGGTGATCAGGCACGCGACGCTGGCGCCGTCCTGAAGCGCGTCTCCCGAAGTCGGCAACCGGTTCGGGAAACATGACGGTAATCAACACCCAACCGCACGCAGCGCGAATCTCTTTTTCACGCAGATTGCTTTGGTCAGTCCGGCAGGCGCAGGCTGACCCGGCCGCTGGTGATGTCGGCAACCATCCGGGCCACCGCATCGACGGTCGCCTGCGGCATCTCCACCAGCAGATCGGCCCCGGTGGCGTTGAATTCTTCCGCGACGATGCGCACGCCGGCATGGCTGCGCAGCCGTGCCTGGAGCAGCGCCAGGTCGCCGAACTGGCAGGCCAGCCGTCCCTCGACCAGGGCCACGATCTCACGCTTCTTCGCCGCGCGCAGGCAGGCCGCGGCCGTGCCGCCATACGCCCTCACCAGCCCGCCGCTGCCCAAAAGGATGCCGCCGAACCAACGCGTCACCAGCACGGCGACGTTGTCCAGCGCCTGCCCGTCGATCGCTTGCAGGATCGGCTTGCCGGCAGTGCCGCCGGGCTCGCCGTCATCGTTGAAGCGGTAGGCCTGGCCGAGGCGCCAGGCCCAGCAATTGTGCGTGGCCTCCGGGTCCGAGCGGCCGGCGATGAAGTCCTTCGCCGCCTGCTCGCCGTCCACCGGCGCCGCCCGGGCCAGGAACCGGCTTTTCTTGATTTCCTGGGCGAAGCTCTCCTGGGCTTCGAGCGTGAAGCGTGCCGACATGGCCGCTGGCGTAGCCAAAAACGGATGCGTTGGCCACCCCGGCGCTACTTCACGCTCCGCGGGCCCAATTCATCCTTAATCCGATCGCTAAGCTCGGCGACCATCGTCATATTGCCCGCCAGCCCCACGCTTGCCGGACGGCAGGCCGCAAAGGATCGATAAAGATGGCCGTACTGCGCATCGTCGCCAATTTCGCAAGCCCCGAACCCTCGGCATCGCAGACCTTCTACGAAGCCGTCCTTGGCCTGAAGCTGGTGATGGACCATGGCTGGATCATGACCTTCGCGGCCGAAGCCAGCGCCGCGCCGCAGATCAGCGTCGCCAGCGAAGGCGGGTCAGGCACGCCGGTGCCCGATGTTTCCGTCGAGGTCGACGATCTCGACGCGGTGCACCGGCGCGCCGTTGCCGGCGGGTTCGCCATTATCTACGGCCCAACCGACGAACCGTGGGGCGTGCGGCGCTTCTTCGTGCGCGATCCGAACGGCCGCATCATCAACGTTCTGGTCCATGTCGGCGCCTGACCCGCGACCCGCGCGTGGCACGACTCCTAGCCGGAAAACCTTGTTTTACCAACGCAATAATCTGAGCCGGCGAACGGCCGGCGGGGCGCAATTGACGCTACCCCGACATTGCCGGATGATGTAGGGACTGGCCGGCGGCGGAATCAGGGATCATCGAATGGAAAGCCAGGAACGTTTCGCGGGAGCCCTCACGATCGTGTTCGGGGCATTGGCGATCGGCGGCCTGATGGCGTTCAACATCGCCATCGGCAACAAGGCAGGCTTCCTGTTTGCGCTGGGTGCCGCCACCGCCGCATGGGCCTGCGCGCCGGCGGTGCTGTTCTACAAGCCCGGCCTCTATCGCGTCCTGCTCGGGCTTTCGATCGCCTTCTGCATCGCCTCGGTCGTCGCCTTCCTCTGACGCCCGAGTCGAGCCGCCTACGCTGCCTTCTTGCGCGCTATGCGGGCACGGATGCTCTCGACATCGGCGCGCGGCGTCGCCGCGAAAAGCACCTTGGTGTAGGCGTGCTGCGGGTCGTCGAACACGGCGTCGCGCGACCCGTATTCCACCGCCTCGCCGAAATACATCACCATGACGTCGTCGGCGATGTAGCGGACGACCGACAGGTCGTGGCTGATGAAGACGTAAGTCAGCTGGAACTCGTCCTGCAGGTCGGCCAAAAGGTTCAGGACCTGCGCCTGCACCGACAGGTCGAGCGCCGAGACCGGCTCGTCGAGCACGAGCAGGCTCGGCTTCAGCATCAGCGCGCGGGCGATCGCGATGCGCTGCCGCTGGCCGCCGGAGAACATGTGCGGATAGCGGTTGTAGTGCTTTTCCTCCAGCCCGACCTTCTTCAGCATCTGCATGGCGAGGTCGCGCCGCTCGGCGGCGGGCGTGGAGGTGTTGATCAGCAGAGGTTCGCCCAGCACGTCGCCGATTTTTTGCCGCGGATTGAGCGAACCGTAGGGATTCTGGAAGACGATCTGCACCTTGCGCCGCAGCTCCGGCGTCAGGCCGTTCTTGAGGATATCGATCTTCTGGCCCTCGATCAGCAGGTCGCCGGCGCTCGGCGCGTCGATCAGCGTGATGATGCGGGCGAGGGTCGACTTGCCGCAGCCGCTTTCGCCGACGATGGCGAGCGTCTTGCCCTTCTCGACCGAAAAATCGATGCCCTTGACCGCGTGGATCGTCCGGCCCTTGCCGAACAGCCCGCCGCCGATGTGATAGTCGCGCTTGATGCCGCGCCCTTCGACGACGATCTCGCTCATTTCGCGCCCTCGGCGAACATTTCCTTCAGCATGTAGTCTGAAATCGTCGGCAGCCGGTCGCCCACGGCGTTCTCCGGCAGGGCCGAAAGCAGCGCGCGCGTGTAGTTGCTCGTCGGGTTCTCGAACAGCGACAGCACGTCGGCTTCCTCGACCTTGTTGCCCTTGTACTGGACGATGACGCGGTCAGCCGTCTCGGCCACCACGCCCATGTTGTGCGTGATCATGATCAGCCCCATGCCGTGCTCGGCCTGCAGGCCCATCAACAGGTCGAGGATCTGCTTCTGGATGGTCACGTCGAGCGCCGTGGTCGGCTCGTCGGCGATCAGCAGCTTCGGATTGCAGGCGATCGCGATGGCGATCATGACGCGCTGGCACTGGCCGCCGGACATCTGGTGCGGGTAGGAGCTCAGCCGCTCGGCCGGGTCGGGAATGCCGACCTGGGTCAGAAGTTCGACGGCGCGGTCGCGGCGCTGGCGGCGGTCGAGACTGAGATGGACGCGCAGCACCTCCTCGATCTGGAAGCCGACGGTGAAGCACGGGTTGAGGCTCGCCATCGGCTCCTGGAAGATCATCGCGATGTCCTTGCCGACGATGTCGCGGCGCGCCTTCGGCGTTAGGCCGAGCAGGTCGACGCCGTTGAAGTTCATCCTGTCGGCCGTCACCGTCGCGGTGTCGGGCAAAAGGCCCATCACCGACAGCATCGACACCGACTTGCCCGAGCCAGACTCGCCGACGATCGCCAGCACCTCGCGCGGCTCGACCGACAGGTCAATGCCCTTCACCGCCAGGAACGGACCTGACAGCGTGTCGAAGGAGACGGTGAGGTTGCGGATTTCGAGGAGTGGCATGGTCACGACCGCTTCAGCTTGGGGTCGAGCGCGTCGCGCAGGCCGTCGCCGATCAGGTTGATCGATAGCACCGTGATCAGGATCGCCAGGCCCGGATAGGTCACGACCCAGGGCGCGCGCAGGATGAATTCGCGCGCGGCGGCCAGCATCGTGCCCCACTCCGGCGTCGGCGGCTGCGCGCCCATGCCGAGAAAGCCAAGCGCCGCCGCCTCGAGGATGGCATTGGAGAAGGAGAGCGTGGCCTGCACGATCAGCGGCGCCACACAGTTCGGCAGGATGGTGACCAGCATCAGGCGCATATGCCCGGCTCCCGCCACCCTGGCGGACACGACGTATTCGCGGTTCTTCTCCGACATCACCGCCGCGCGCGTCAGGCGGGCGAAATGCGGCTGCAGCACCAGTGCGATCGCCAGCATGGCGTTGAACAGGCCGGGCCCCAGGATCGCGACCAGAACTAGCGCCAACAGCAGCGACGGAAACGCCAGGATTACGTCCATGATGCGCATGATCAGCGTGTCGACCCAGCCGCGGAAATAGCCGGCGAGCACGCCGAGCACGATGCCGCTGATCAGCGCGAACACCACGACCACGAGGCCGATGAACAGCGAATAGCGCGCGCCGAAGATCAGCCGCGAGAGCATGTCGCGGCCGACCGCGTCGGTGCCCAGGATGAATTCAGCCCGCCCGCCCTCCTGCCATACGGGCGGAGTCAGCAGCGCGTCGCGGAACTGCTCGTTGGGCGGATGCGGCGCGAGCAGCGGCGCGAACACCGCCACCAGCACCAGCAGCCCGAATACGATCAGGCCGACGACAGCGCCCTTGTTGAAGGAATAGTAGTACCAGAACTCCGCCAACGCGCTCGGCCGGCGTCCGGTCGGGACTTCGGCGGCGGCCAGGTCGGCGGCGGATTCGTCGGCCATCTCATTGCACCCGGATTCGCGGGTTGATCACGGCGTAGAGCACGTCGACGATGAGGTTCACCGCCATCACGATCAGCGCGATGATCAAGAGGCCGCTCTGGACGACGACGTAGTCGCGCTTGCCGATGGCGTCGATCATCCATTTGCCGATGCCCGGCCAGGAGAAGATCGTTTCGGTGAGGATGGCGCCGGCCATCAGCGTGCCGACCTGCAGGCCGATCGTGGTGACCACCGGGATCAGCGCGTTGCGGAAGGCGTGCAGGCCGATGACGCGCCGCGGCGACAGGCCTTTGGCACGCGCCGTGCGCACATAGTCTTCGCCCAGCACCTCCAACATGGCGGATCGCGTCTGGCGGGCGATCACCGCCAGCGGAATGGTGGCGAGCACGATCGACGGCAGGATCAGGTGGCTGACAGCGGAGGCGAACGCTCCGCTCTTGCCCGACAGCAGGCTGTCGATGAGCATGAAGCCCGTCACCGGCGGGAAAAAGTACTGCAGCCCGATGCGGCCCGAAACCGGGGTCCAGCCGAGCGTGCCGGAAAAGAAGATGATGAGCAGCAGGCCCCACCAGAAGATCGGCATCGAATAGCCGGTCAGCGCCAGACCCATGGTCGCCTGGTCGAAGAAGGAGCCCCGCTTGATCGCGGCGAAGATGCCGGCGGGAATGCCGATCGCGACCGCGAGGATCATGGCGACCGTCGCAAGCTCCAGCGTCGCCGGGAACAGCGCCTGGAATTCGCCCCACACCGGCCGCTTGGTAGCGATCGAGATGCCGAAATCGCCGGTCAGGATGTTGCCGATGTAATTCAGGTACTGGACGACGTAGGGCTTGTTGTAGCCGAAGCGTTCCAGAAGTTCGGCATAGCGCTCGGGGCTCACGCCGCGCTCGCCGGCCAGCGCCAGGATGGGGTCGCCGGGCAGGAGTCGCACAAACGCAAAGGCCGCCAGTGATATGCCGAATACGGTCGGCACCATCAGGGCGAGCTTCTGTATGAGGTAGCGCAGCATGGTGCTGGCGGAAAAAGGCGGCGCCGGGAAAACCCGGCGCCGCGCGATCCATTATTCGGCGATGTCGACGCCGTCGAAGCGATGGATGCCGAGCGGATCCATGACGAAGCCCGAAACCTTCTTGGACATCGGCATGAACACCTTCGAGTGGGCGATCGTCAGCCACGGCGCCTCACGCTTGAACACGACCTGCGCCTCTTCGTAGATCTTGGTGCGTTCGGCCACGTCGGTCGTGGCCTTGCCTTTCTGCAGCAGATCCTCGAACTCCTTGTTGCACCAGATCGCGTAGTTGGACTGACCGATCGCGTCGCAGCCAAGCAGGAACAGGAAGTTGTCCGGATCGCCATTGTCGCCGGTCCAGCCGAGCTGGAAGGCGCCGTCGCGGTCCTTGGCCTTGCCGCGGGTGCGGTACTCGGTCCACTCGTAGCTGACGATATCGGCCTTGACGCCGATGGCGGCATAGTCGGCCTGGATCAGCTCGGCGATGCGTTGCGCGTTCGGATTGTAAGGACGGCTGACCGGCATCGCCCAGATCTTCATCTGCAGGTCCTTGACGCCGGCATCGGCCAGCATCTTCTTGGCCGCTTCCGGATCGTACGGATCGTCCTTGATCGAGGTGTTGTAGGACCACATCGTCGGCGGGATCGGGTTGATGGCCGCCTGGCCGGCGCCCTGATAGACCGCCTCGAGGATCGCCTGCTTGTTGACCGCCATGTTGAGCGCCTTGCGGACCTCAACCTTGTCGAAAGGCGCCTGGGTGGTGTTGTAGGCCATGTAGCCGATGTTCAGGCCTTCCTGCTCGGCGACCGTCAGGTTCGGGTCCGCCTGCAGGCCGGCGATGTCGGCGGGCGCCGGATACGACATGATATTGCACTCGCCGGCCTTCAGCTTCTGCGCGCGCACGGCCGGGTCGGGGGTGATCGCGAAGATCAGGTCGTCGATCTTCTGGCGGCCGCCGTAGTAGCCGTCCCAAGCGGCGTATCGGATGACGGCGTCGACCTGGTAGTCGACGAACTGGAACGGACCGGTGCCGATCGGCTTCTGGGTGAACAGCTCCTTGGTGCCGGCCTTCTCGAGCTGGTCGGCATATTCCTTGGAGACGATCGAGGCGAAGTCCATGCCGAGGTCAGGCAGGAACGCGACTTCCGGCTTGTTGAGCACGAACTTGACCGTCAGCGGATCGACCACGACGATCTCCTTGAGGAGATCGGGGAAGCCCATGCCGGTGAAATACTCCCAGCCGGTGCCGGGCAGGTATTCGAACCACGGATTTTCCTTCTTCCACTGACGCTCGAAGGAGAATTTCACGTCATCGGCGGTCAAATCGCGCGTCGGGGTGAAATAGTCGGTGGTCTGGAATTTCACGCCCGGACGAAGCTTGAAGGTGTACTCCAGGCCATCATCAGAAACCGTCCAGCTTTCGGCGAGGCCGGGCGAAATCGTGGTCTTGCCATGGTCGAACTCAACCAGGCGGGAGTAGATCGTGCGCGAGGACGCGTCGAAGTCGTTGCCGCCGCTCCACGGAGACGGATCAAAGCCAGCCGGCGACGCCTCCGAGCAGTAAATCAGCGTCTTGGCGTTGGCGACGCCAGACAGCGCTGTCGCAGCGACGAGCGCCGCGGCAAAACTCAGTTTCCTAATCATTACGAACTCCCTTTGTATTTTTGTTCCCAGCCCCGCAATCAGGCTTTGGAGGGCGCATATAAGCACCGTTTTTCCGGGTTTGAAACTCCCAGGTCGCCTGCCGCATAGTCAGACGTTTACGCAACGGTGGGCGCGGTATCTACGAAAGCGGCTGCAACCGCCAGTGCTTTTCGCGGCGGTGCCGGCTCTTTTTCATGCTCCCGAGGCAAAATGCTGTCGAGAACCCCGCGGGTCGCGGGGCCGGCAAGCCGCTCTGCTTGCACAGGTCGCAAGTGTCGCCCTACTTAGATCACATCGGCGGGCGAACTCTGGAATCGCTGCAAGGCTCACGGATTCAGGGAGGTGTCGTGGCCAGGAAACCGAAGACGGCCGGCAATGGCGGAGCCGACGGCATAGCCGTCCCGGCCACGCCGAAGGCACGCAAGCCCGCGGCAGCGGGGAAGGCACCTGCCGCGCCCAAGGCCACCGCTGCAAAGAAGCCCGCCAAGGCCACAACTGGCGCGGCGCCGGCAAAAACCGCGGAGAAGCCGCACGCGCCGGCCAAGCCGAAGGCGGTGCGTCTGCCCAAGGCCGCCGCCCCCAGCATCCCGATCGAAAGCGCGGTCGTGGAGAAGCCGTGGCTGAAGAGCTATCCGACCGGGGTGCCCGCCGAGATCGGCCCGCTGCGCTTCGCGTCGCTCGGCGACCTGCTGGCGGACGCGTGCCGGCAGTACGCCAGCCGCCCGGCGTTCACCTGCATGGACAAGACGATCAGCTATGCCGAACTGGAGCGCAAATCGGCGACGTTCGCGGCCTTTTTGCAGTCGCGCGGGCTCGCCAAGGGCGCGCGCGTTGCGCTGATGATGCCGAACGTGTTGCAATACCCCATAGCGCTGATGGCCGTGCTGCGTGCCGGCTGCACGGTCGTGAACGTCAACCCGCTCTACACGCCGCGAGAGCTGGAGCACCAGCTCAAGGATTCAGGCGCCGAGGCGATCGTCATCCTGGAAAATTTCGCCTCGACGTTGCAGCAGGTGGTGGCGCGCACAGCGGTGAAGCATATCGTGGTCGCGGCTATGGGCGATCTGCTCGGCTTGCGCGGGCTGCTGGTCAACTTCGTGGTGCGGCGCGTCAGGAAGATGGTGCCGGCGTGGTCGTTGCCGGGCCATGTTCGCTTCGGCGCGGCGCTGAAGACCGGCGCCGCACTGACCTTCCGGCCGGCCAAGGTCGGGCCCGACGACCTTGCCTTCCTGCAATATACCGGCGGCACGACCGGCATCGCCAAGGGCGCCATGCTGCTGCACCGCAACATCATGGCAAACGTCGCCCAGAACGCGATCTGGGTCGACGAGGCCTACACGGTGAAGCCGAAGCCGGCGCACCAGGTCTTCATCTGCGCGCTGCCGCTCTACCATATCTTCGCGCTGACGGTGAACGGCGTGATGGGCCTGCAGCAGGGCGCGGAGAACGTGCTCATTCCCAACCCGCGCGACATACCTGGCCTGGTCAAGGAACTGGCGAAGCGCCCGTTCCACATTTTCCCCGGTCTCAACACGCTGTTCAACGCGCTGCTCCAAAATGACGATTTCCGGCAGCTCGACTTCAGTTCGCTGTCGCTCACGCTGGGCGGCGGGATGGCCGTGCAGGAGTCCGTGGCGCGGCGCTGGCAGCAGTCGACAGGCGGCCACATCACGGAGGGCTACGGCCTGTCCGAAACCTCGCCGGTGGTGACCGCCAACATCACCAGTTCGCCGGAGTTCACTGGCACGATTGGCCTTCCCCTGCCTTCGACCGAGGTCGCGATCCGCGACGATGCCGGCAACGATCTGCCGCTCGACGACGTTGGCGAAATCTGCATCCGCGGGCCGCAGGTGATGGCCGGCTACTGGAAGCGGCCCGACGAGACCGAAAAGGTGATGACGCCGGACGGTTTCTTCCGCTCCGGTGACGTCGGCTTCATGAACCAGAAGGGGTTTGTGAAGATCGTCGACCGCAAGAAGGACATGATCCTGGTCTCCGGCTTCAACGTCTACCCCAACGAGTTGGAAGAAGTGCTGGCGAAGATGCCGGGCGTGCTGGAGGTTGCCGTCATCGGCGTTCCGGACGAGCACTCGGGCGAGGTGCCGAAGCTGTTCGTTGTCAGAAAGGATCCCGAGCTCAGCGAGGACGCCGTGCGCGATTTCTGCCGCGAAAACCTCACCGGGTACAAGCGGCCGAAATATGTCGAGTTCCGCACCGAGTTGCCCAAGAGCCCGGTCGGTAAGATTTTGCGCCGCGAACTGCGCGGATAGCGGAACATTCCTGGCCATGCCGTTGTTCATCCCCCACCACGGTGGAGGGACGGCAATGAGCGCGAAGGAAAAATGGTCGGCGGATGTCAGCGAGCACAGCGACGCGCTCGACCTTGAGGAGCATATCTTCGAATCCGACGATCCGAAAAAGATCGCTGCCTCGCTGAAGCGGTCGGCAGAGAAAAGCGGTCGGCGCAAGGCGGAGCCGTTCCAATCGGCAATGTCGATGCTGAACTTTTACATCAACCGTGCGGGCAAGAACCTTCCTGCCAAACAGAAGAAGGTGCTGGAAGCCGCGAAGGACGAGCTTCGTGCTGCCTTCGGCCGCGATAAGGAAGACTGACGACGGTCAGCCGGTCAATTCGACCAGGAAATTGCCGCGCGGGTCGACCTCGGCCTCCTGCTTTTCCAGCAGCACGATCGTGGTCGTCGGCAGTTCCAGCACCGCCGGCCCGGAGAGCCTGGCACCCGCCCCGAACAGCCCGGCATCGTAGACCGGCACGTCGCGAAAACCCTTGCCGAGATAGATTCTTCGCGTGCCCTTCGCCTTGATCCGGCCCTTCTGCTTCGGCAGCGCCGAGCCGCCGCGCGAACCGCCGCCATTGTCGCCGATGGCACGCACCTTCCAGGTCGTGACCTCCACCGTGTCGGCCTCGTCCTTGATCGTATAAATGCGCTCGTGCTGGTCGTGGAAGGCCTGAACCAGCCGCGGCAGGTCGCCCTTGCCGAGCTTGCCGTCGGCCATCGTGAACGGCACCTCGATGTCCCAGGACTGGTAGAGGTAGCGGCCCTGGAAGGCGAATTCGAAGCGTTGCGCCTCAGGCTTCAGGCCGGAGCGTTTCAGGAAAGCCGCGCCACGCTTCTTCAGCCGGGCAAGCAGCCGGTTGACACCGGCGAGGTCGAAGCTCTTGTCGGTGGTGTTGAGCGTGCCGGTCTCTTCCCAGCGCACATCCGAAATGAGGCCGCCGAAAGCGGAAAGGCCGGCGGCGAAACGCGGCACCATCAGGCTTTTGATGCCGAGGATGCGCGCCATGTCGCCGATGTGGCAGGCCGTCGCGCCGCCACCGCTCACGACATAGCTGTCGCGCGGGTCGATGCCTTCGTTGACGGTGATGTCCTCGATGGCGCCGATCATGTTGTGGTTGGTGGTGGTGTAGATCGCATAGGCGGCCTCGACGAGGCTCACCTTCAGCTGCTTCGCTATCTTGCCGATGGCCGCCTCGGCCTTGGCGCGGTCGAGTTTGATGCGACCGCCGAGGAAGTAGTCCGGATCGATGATGCCAAGCACGACATTGGCGTCGGTGACGGTGGGCTCGGTGCCGCCGCGCCCGTAGCAGGCGGGGCCGGGCACGGCGCTGGCGCTGTGCGGGCCGACGCGCAGCAGGCCGCCCGAATCCACCCAGGCGATCGAGCCGCCCCCGGCGCCGACCGAGCGCACGTCGATCTTGGGGATGCCCAGCATCTCCATGCCGAACGTCGCCTCGGGTGTCACGACGAGATGGCGGTTGCGGAGCGCTGAAACGTCGAAGGTGGTACCGCCCATGTCGACGACGATGACGTTGTCGGCGGTGGTCAGGTTGATCGCCGCGATCGGCGCCAGCGTCGGGCCGGACATCACGCTGTAGATCGGCCGCTCGACGATTTCTTCGGGCGGCATCATGCCGCCGACGCAGTTGGCGATCAGCAGTTCGCCGTCGTAGCCGGCCTCCTTCAGCGCGGCCGTCAGTGCGCCGACATAGTCGGAGACGATCGGGTAGAGCGAGGCGTTGATCGCCGTCGATATGGTGCGGCGGTATTCGCGCGGGATCGGGTTCAATTCGTGGCTGAGCGTCACCGGCATGCCGGGCAGTTCCTCGGCCAGGATCTCGCGGATGCGCAATTCGTGCGTCGGGTTGACGATCGACCACAGCAGACAGACCGCGACCGCCTCCACCTCGCAGGCGCGGAAATGCCGGGCGGCCGCGCGCACGTCCTCCTCCGACAGCGGGTCGACCTCGTTGCCCATGGAATCAATGCGCCCGCGCACCTCGCAGGTGCGGCTGCGGTGGATGTAGGGCGGCGGGAAGTCGATCTTGATGTTGAACGCACGCTTGCGCGGCGATTCGCGCAGCGTGAGGATGTCCGGGTGGCCGTGGTTGCAGATCAGCCCGGTCGGCGCGACCTTGGCCTCCACCAGCGCGTTGGTCGACACCGTCGTGCCGTGCACGATCAGGTCCGTCTTCGCCAAGAAGTCACCCAGCTTCATGCCGTGGGCAGTCGCCGCCACCTCCAGCACATCGATGAAGCCGCGCTCGAACATGCCCGGTGTCGTCGGCGACTTGTGGATCTCGAGGTCGGCGCCCTCGCGGTAAAGCACGAGGTCGGTGAAGGTCCCGCCGATATCGATGCAGGCGACGAACATTTCGCTATCCCTGTCTGGTGTCCGGAGCCGCGGACGCAGCGCGGCGGCGCGGCAGGCCGATTTCATGGTCGCCGAGAAGTCCCGCCGGCCGCAGGATCAGGATGGCGAGCAGGATCACCGCGAGCGCGATCTCCTGCAGGCCGGGAGGTGCCCAAAGCTCGGCGCCGCCGATCGAAACGCCCTTCTCGATGGTACGGAACAGCTCCTGGATCACCGCAACGAAGGCGACGCCCACGCATGCGCCGGTGAGGCTGCGCATGCCGCCGGCGACCAGCATCGTCAGCGTCACGAAAGTGAGGTCGAGGTAGAAGGTATTCGCGGTGATGGTGCCGATGAAATGGCTGAACAGAACGCCACCGGTCGCCACGACCATGGCGCTGAGCACGAAGGCGATCAGCCGCTCGCGTTGGGTGTCGATGCCGGTCGCGGAAGCCGCCACCTCGTTCTCGCGCGAGCAGCGCAGCATCAGCGAATTGCGCGTGACGCCGTAGACCGCCGCGACCAGAACTGCGAGCGCGGCACCGCCGAAGGCCACCCACAGCGTGGTGAAGCGCGGCAACCCGACCAGCGCCTGGCGCCCGCCGGTCACCGCCTGCCAGTTGGAGGCGACGACGAAGGTGATGATCAGCATGGCGAAGGTGGCCATCGGCAGCGCGATACCGCGCAGCCGGCAGATCGGCCAGCCCACCAGCAGCGCGATCAGCCCGACCGCGGTAATCACGATCGCCATCGCCACAGGCCAGGGCAACTGCAGCGCCTCGATCGTGCCGGGCAGGTCGAGCAGCGTTTCCTTGCGGGCCGGCGACAGGGTCAGCACCGCGGACATGTAGCCGCCAACCGCCATGAAGGCGACATGGCCGAACGAAAACACTCCGGAATTGCCGACGAAGATGAACAGCCCGACCACCACGATCAGCTTGATCATCGCCTCCACCACCGTGCGCTGCATGGCCGGCGGCACCTGCGTGGCGACCAGCGCCACGACCAGCAGGACGCCGATCAGGATCGCGGCGGTCTGCAGCGGTCGGTATGCCGGATCGCTCAGCATCACACGCGCTCCCGGTCGGCCCGGCTCATCAGCAACCCGTCGGGGCGCCAGAACAGGAACAGGATGAACAGCATGAAGACAAAGGCGTCGCGGTAGGGCCGGAGTTCGACCGGCAGATAGGCCTGCAGAGACACCGAGATGACGCCGACGAGAAAGCCACCAAGCGCCGCGCCCGCCACCGATCCCATGCCGCCGATCACCGAGGACACGAAGGCGATCAGAACCATCGACACGCCCATCTTGTAGGACACGCTGCCGGTTTGGGCGACGAGGAAGAACGACACCATGCAGGCCAGCACGCCCGAGATGGCGAAGGCCGAGGCGATGACGCGGTTGGCCTTCACCCCGACGAGACGCGCCATGGTGAAATCCTCGGCCGCGGCGCGCATCTGCAGGCCGATGCGCGAATAGCGGAAGAAGGCGACCAGTCCTCCCATCAGGAGGAGTGTCATCACGATGGTCACGATCTGCAGGCGCGGCACGCGCAGGCCACCGCCGAGTTCGACGCTGGTGCCTAGTTCGGAAAGGAAGGCGACGCCCATCGCGCGCGAGCCGAAGACCAGCAGCACGACGTGCTGGACGAAGTAGGAGACCGCGAAGGAGGCGATCAGCAGCGTGGCCGGATTGGCCTTGCGCAACGGCCGGAAGGCGACGCGCTCCATGCCGAGCGCCAGCAGCGTGGTGACCAGCAGCGCCGCGACGATCATCACCAGCAGCGGCTGGCCGGGCAACGCATAGAGCGTGAAGCCGCCGGCCATGATCAGTTCGCCATGGGCGAAGTTGATCAGGCGCATGATCGAGAAGATCAGGCCGATGCCGAGCGCTGCCAGCGCGTAGACCGCACCCAGGCTGACCGCGTCGATGGCGTTCTGAACGAAGATCATCGCGGGCCTGCCTCGGCGACGCCGAAATAGGCCGCTTCGAAGGCGGCCGTGCCCGCCATTTCGGTCGAGCGGCCTTCCAGCGCGATGCGGCCCTGGCTGAGCACATAGGTGCGGTCCGCGGCACCCAGCGCACGGCTGACGTTCTGCTCCACGATCAGCACCGTGACGCCGGATTTCCTGAGTTCCAGCACCGCCTGGTAGACCTTCGCGACGACCAGCGGCGCCAGGCCCAGCGACGGCTCGTCGAGCAGCAGCAGGCGCGGCCGGGCCAGCATCGCGCGGCCGATCGCCAGCATCTGCTGTTCGCCGCCGGAAAGCTTGTTGGCGCGCTGGCGGTAGCGGTCCCTGAGCACCGGGAACATCGCCAGCACGCGCTCGATGTCGGCGGCGATTTCGTGCCGGTTGGTGCGGACGGTGGCGCCAAGCGCAAGATTGTCGGCGACGCTCAGCGAGCCGAAGATGTGGCGGCCCTCCGGCACCAGCGAAAGTCCGCCGGCCACCAGCGTTTCCGGCTGGATGCCCTCGGTGCTTTTGCCGCCGAGTTCGATAGAGCCGGAGCGCGGCCGCACCACTCCGGCGACGGTGAGCAGCAGCGTCGACTTGCCGGCGCCGTTCGGGCCGATGACTGCGACGATCTCGCCCTCAGCGACATCAAGCGACACGCCGCGCAGCGCGACGATGTTGCCATAGTTGACGTGCAGGTCGCGTATCTTCAGCACGGTCAGACCACTTCTTCTCCGAGATAGGCTTTTCGCACGCTGGGGTCGTGGCGGATCTCGGCGGTGGAACCAATCGCCAGCGTGCGGCCCAGTTGCAGCACCTGGATGCGGTGGCAGAGCGAAAACACCAGCGACATCCGGTGCTCGATGAACAGGATGCCGCAGTTCAGCCGCTCGAGGATGCCCTGGATGATCTGCTTCAAGTCGTTGCACTCGGCGTCGTTCAGGCCGGCCGCCGGCTCATCCATGAGGAGGAAGCGCGGCTTCATGGCGACGGCACGCGCAATGCCGACGCGCCGCTCCTCGCCGAAGGGCAGCGTGCCGACCGGGCGGTCGGCTTTCGCGGCCAGTCCCATCTCGGCCAGAATGCGCGCCGCCTGCTCGCGCGCCTCGCGCCGGGTCATGCCGATCGCGACACCGCCCGCCTCGATGTTTTCCATCGCCGACAGGCCGGCGAACGGCAGCACGCTTTGGAAGGTGCGCACCAGGCCTCGCCGGCTGCGCTCATGCGGCTTCCAAGCGCCGATGTCCTCGCCGCCCAGATGCACGCTGCCGCGCGTCGGCGCCTGAAAACCGGTGAGCACGTTGATCAGCGTGGTCTTGCCGGCGCCGTTCGGCCCGATCAGCCCGAGTATCTCGCCCGGCCGCAGGCTGAGGCTGACATCCTCGATGGCGCGCAGGCCCTGGAAGTCGACGACCACGTCGCGGACTTCCAGGGATGATGTCGCCTGATCGGATGCGGAAGATGCCATCGCGTATGATTTTTCTGGACCGTGCAGGAAATGCCGACGCCGCCCCTCACCACTACCTTCCCCCCGCGCCGGCGGGGAGAAGGAGGCTCCAACGCTGGCGCCACTCTCCCCTTCACGGGGAGAGGGTAAGGGTGAGGGGCAGCGCCTAGCCTTCGAACGGCCGACGTGGTGGTCAGCCCGGCATCTTCTCGGCGCGCACGATGCCGATCACGGTGCCCGGCTTGCCGTCCTTGACCTCGAGGAGGATGAGGTCGCGCTGCATGTTGATGTGGGTGTCCTTGGTGAAGGTCGTCGGACCGGTGATCAGCGGCTCCTTGTCGAAGGTCTCCAGCGCCTCGCGCACCTTGTCGGTGTCGAACGTGCCGGCCTTCTCGACCGCCTTCGACCAGCCCTGGATGACGCTGTAGCCGGTCAGCGCATGCGAGGTGACCGGCATGGCGCCGTACTTTTCCTTGAACTTGTTCATGAATTCCACGACTTCAGGCCGAGCGTCGTTGCCGAACACGGAGCCGTAGGTGACGAGATACGCATCGGTCAGATTCGGCACGGCTTCCAGCCAGTAGTCGCCATCCCAGGATTCGGACAGCAGCAGCGGCTGGTTGATGCCGGCGGCGCGCAGCTGGCGCATGGCGCTGGAGCCGCCGGGCGGGAATGAGGCCAACACCAGCACGTCGGGCTGCTTCGGCAACGCCTTGAACCTGGTGATCTGGCTGGCGATCTGCGGATCCTCGCCGCCGAACGTGTCCTTGCCGAGGAAGCCCTCCTCGCCCGCAAGTTCCTTCCAGCGCCGTTCGAACGCGTCGGCGAAGCTGGCGTCGAAGGCGATCGTGGTGTCGAGCAGGATATAGGCCGTCTTCCAGCCCTGCTTGTTGTAGGCCCATTCGGCCAGCGCCACTGCCTGCCCGGGCGAACCGGTCGCCATGGTGAAAGCGTTCGGGCCGATGCCCGACGGGCCGAACTTCGGATCGCCGGCGCAGGTCGAGAAGGCGATCAAATTGGCGCCGTCGGCCACGGAGGCCGCCGCGCCGCCATAGTCGTAGTCGCAGGTCACGACCACCAGCTGCGCGCCCTTGTCGATGACGTCCTGCGCGGCGGTGGCGCCGTAGGCGATGTCCGACTTGGTATCGGAGTAGATGATCTTGATCTGCTTGCCGAGCAGGCCGCCCTTGGCGTTGATCTCCTCGATTGCGATTTCCATCGCCTTGGCCGGGCCTTCGTCATAGGGCGCGACCGCGCCGCTCTGCGCGATCGCCGCGCCGATGATCACTTCGTCGGCTGCCCGGGCCGCCGAAAGGCCGGCGGCGAGGGCGAATGCTGCAATGCCTGTTGCCAGTATCTGACGCTTCATCTTCATACTTCCCTCTGTGCTTCCGGTTTTCCGCGGCCGGTTTTTTTCCGGCCGTCATTCGGTTCATCACGCCGCGCGCTTTTCGCGCAGCTTTCTGGTGGCCGCGGCATCGACGCGGTAGTCTACGCCGTTTTCCGCAAGCTTCAGCGCGACGCCGTAGATATCCTTCGCCGAGCGCGCGCTCAGCCATTTGCGGTTGACGTCCTCGGCTACCCGCTCGGGGTCGCGCTTTTCCGGCGCACCATAGCCGCCGCCGGCCGCCGAGCGGTAGAGCACCGCCTCGCCTTCCGGCAGCGTGCCGCTGTAGAAATCCGCCAGCCTTTCGACCTTGCCCGAAGAATCGCGCCGCCAGGTGCCGCAATGGCCGCCGGCCTTGCCGCCGAGCACGCCCTTGGCCGGAAAGGTGCCGCCGTCGCCGCAGACATAGAGCGTCATCGGCCCGGTCAGCGAGCGATAGGCGCCCTTGACCGCCGGCGCGCCGTTCCACTGGCCGAAGCCCATCGTGTCCTCGGCGATGCGGCGCTCCTCGACCAGGATCGGGTAGGTCGCCTCGTCGACCTCGATGCAGTCGGTGACCATGATGCCGTTGCCGACCGAGCACTCGTAGGTGAGCCAGCCGTCGTGCCCGTGATTGGCCGGTCCGCCGGACAGCGCCAGCATCAGCTGGGTGATGTATTCGACATGCTGCTTGCGGCGGCGGTCCCAGCCCGAAACGACCCCGAGCGCGGCCGAGAAATTGCCGCCGCCTTCCGCCATGCCATAGGGCTCGCCCATCTGCGAGAACGCACACTGCACGGCATTGGCCAGCCGCTCGTTGACGTTGCTGGTGGCGCAGGAAGTGCCGGTCGGGTGGCTCGGGCGCCCGACCACGCAGCCGTCGCGCAGCAGCGGCACGATGCGGCTCGAACTGCCCTCATTGTGCGGCACGCTGGCCTCGAGGTTGTAGTAGACGCCGATGCGGCACGAGGCGACCGCGCAGGCTTCCGTCAGGTTCAGGCCGCCCGGCACGCAGTCGATGTTGTCGCGCACGTCGACCGTGATCAGCCCCTTCTTCGGGTCGACCGTGACTACCGCCTTGATCGGAATACCCTCGTCGGCGACGCCCGCCACCGGGTCATGGCGCACCTCATAGGTGTAGGTGCCCGCCGGCAGCTTCCTGATCGCGGCGATGGCACGGCGCTCGCCATAGTCCATCCACGCCTCGATGAAGTCGCGCACGGTCTCGATGCCGTATTGCGCGACCAGCTCCTTCAGCCGCCGCTCGCCGGTGCGGCAGGCACCGACCTGGGCGCGATAGTCGCCGTACCAGATGTTGCTGACCCGGATCTTCTGGAAGCCGATGCGCAACAGATCCTGCTTGTCCTTGAAATCCTCCTGGATGCGCACGCAGGGGAAGTGCACACCCTCCTGGTAGATGGTGGCGGCGAACGGCAGGTAGGTCGACGGCTCCGGTGCGCCGATGTCGGCGTGGTGGGAGCGCGACAGCGTCCAGAACAGCGGCGTGCCCTCGAAGAACACCGGCACGCACAGCGTCAGGTCGGCGTGGTGGGTCACGCCGTAGAACGGGCTGTTGTTGAGGAAGGCGTCGCCCTCCTTGATGTCGTCGAACAGTTCGGTGATCGGCTTGGTCGTCAACTCCAGCGCGTTGACATGGATCGGCAGCGCCTCCTCCACCGAGACCAGCCGGTGGTCGTAGGTGAGGATGCCGCAGGACATGTCGCGCGCATTCTTGATGACGGAGGAGCGACTCGCCTTCATCACCGTGTTCGTCATCTCGCGGATGATCGACTCGAACCGGCTCGAAAGGACGGCAAGCAGGGTCGGATCGAACGCCTTCGCAGACCTCGCCTTGGCCGATGGCATCGCGGCAAACTCTCCTGCACCTTGGGCCATTGTCGCATGACAACGGCCGTGTTCCCACATTTTCCTCGGCGCTCCGGCTCGTCCACGCCCCCGGCCAGAAAATGCCGGCGCGGGCCGAAAACCTGACCCCGTTTAGCGGGCAGCAGATGATAAAATGAAACTGAAGTCAATATCATTTTCCTTTGCTGTGGGCGGCCCCTCTTGGCGGTCCCACGGCGATGGGAATGAGCCGGACTCCCAGGCAAAGACCGCCGTTTTCAGAGCAACCGTTCCCACTCGGCGAATGTGAGCCGCCGAAAAGACCCCCCGCATCCTGAGCGCCGATTCCTTCATAACGCGCAGCACCAACTCACGGGTAGCCGCGCTGGGCAGGACGATTGCCAAAAGCCTGACACGCGTTCCGAGGGCGGCATCGGAAAGCAACACACAGATCCGTCAGCTGTAGGGCAAGCGCGGCGCCTGCCGCACAGGCTTCATACGCGCTACGACAAATTTGCATAGCAGATGTGCATTTGGCGCAATTGCCGAATCACTGGGCAGTGCCTAGCTTTCGGGTGTCGGCCAATCTCCTCCTCCCAGATGTGACGCCGACGACCTGCGGGTTTCTCCTCCTCCCGAACCCGCATAGATCGAGCCCGCTGCCACCTCCTCCCGGCAGCGGGCTTTTTTCTTGGCGTGCCGGGCGTGGGCGACAAAGTGTACTTTTCTCGACAAGCGTGGGGAGTGTAAATGTTCGCGCGAAGGCCCGGAATGGAGCAGATGGTGCCTCTTGTGTGAACCACGCAGCCAGGGTTAGTTTTAAATCCAGCCCTTTCCTTCTTCAAAGCCTACGCGGGGCTTCGCGAATTTGTAGCCGTTCCACATGAACTTGATGGCTCCAACGAAGCCCATATTTGGAATAACTAGGCGTAGCAATTGGTCTGGCGTTACGACCTTTACCGACGTTTTGATTTTCGACCGTCCAACTACTTTTTGTAACTTATAATCCATGGTCAAAAAGTAATCCATTTTGGCTGATTCAGCGCACCAAATATGGTAGGCATCCAGTGCTTGGTTCAGGTTCAACGGTTTGCTTTCACCTTGATACGCGCCAGTCATTTTCGTTAGTTCAACGAAACGTGGGTGCTCGATGCTACACACGAAATCAAGGATGTGTTCTTTGAACTTCTTGTTGCCGCCAACGATTATGCGCGACTGCGGCGCAATCGGGTCGGGAACTTCGCGGATGGTGCATCCGAAAAATCGCCCAGATGGGCTTGCCATTCCAGGCAGACCCCAAGTTTCCATGTCAACTTCGCGGTGAATGCAGAATTCAATCCATTCGGAAACTCCGGCGTACGCAAGCATGCCGAGAAAAACAGCGTCACGCTTTAGAACTTTATCCTTGATTTTGCCAATACTGTTTACCGTATGCGGTTCGTAAATTTCCGCAATGAACTCCGCTCCGCCCCAATTTACAGTCGTTTTCTTTGTGTGATAAACATTCTTCTTAAACGCCGAAAACTTCAATATGTTTGTATCAACAAATACGGTTGCTACCGGCTTGGTCGTTCCCATCGCTCTTCCAAATGGTTTCCAAGAAGGAAATGGTGCCGCTTGCGTGACTCGAACACGCGACCCTCGCATTACGAATGCGATGCTCTACCGACTGAGCTAAAGCGGCTCCCAGCCGTCGGACGAGCCGACAGCGACGGTCACGCCAGATAGCGGCATTGGGCGGCGAATTCAAGACCGGCGGTTCGGGCATTTTTCCTTGCCCGAACCGGTGCGCTCCCCCCCTCGAGCCGCCAAAATCCCGGTTGAAGCCGCTCGTGATGGCCGTCGCGGCGTTGATTGCTTGCCGGCGGGCGGCTAACCATGGCATGGCCCCGGGCGGGGCATGCCGCGAGGGACACCGTTTGGACGCAATCGAGAGGGCTATCCGCAACGCTCTGGACAAGGGCAACGCCGATGACCCCGCGTTTCGCGAGCGTGTCTACGAGCAGGCCTATGCCGCGCTCGAGCGCGCGCTGAAGGCGCATCCCGAAACCACCGTCGAATCGGCCATCCAGAGGAAGCGCGTGCTGGCGGCGCGCATGACCGAGATCGAGGCCGAGTTCACCGCTCCGGATCCTGATGCAGTCGCGGCGCCTGCCGAGGAGACCGGGGAGGGCTTTGCTCCGGAAGTCGCGCCGGACGTCGACCACGTCGCGGAACGGGCCGACGCGCCCGCCGTCACGCTCGACGAGCGCACGGCGGACGACGAGCTGGGGCCGATGCCCGAACTCGAGCGGCTGCCCGACGGGATGTATGCGCCGCATAGCCTGCCGGTCGAGGTCGCGCCCGACCCCAATCCGAAGCGGGCGCGGCGCAGCCGCCGGCCGTTCGCCATCGCCTTCGTGCTGGCGACACTGGTCGCGGCGGCAGGGATGGCCGGCTGGGGCGCGCTGCAGCTCGGCATGTTCAAGACGGCCGCCCAGCGCGACACCACGGTGCCCAACCCGCCGCTCACGGTCGAGGACGAGGACTTTTCACCGGACGAGGACGAAAACCCGTCGACTCCGCCGCCGCTCAACAGCGAGGCGACCGCCGACCGCAACTGGATCGATGTCTTCACGCCCGCCGATCCGACGCTGGTCAGCGCGCCGGCCGGCGCGACGGCTGAGGTCATGCAGGACGAATCCGGCAGCTTCCTGCGCATCCGCTCCGGCAGTTCGGGCGCGGCGGTGCTGTTCGACGTCGGCCAGGGCATTCTGGAACAAGCCTCCGGCAAGAAGGCGCTGTTCGACATCATCGCGCGCGCCGAGGAAGGCCAGGAAACCGAGATCACCGTCGACTGCAATTTCGGCGAACTCGGCGACTGCGGCCGCAAGCGCTACCTTATCGGCTACGAGCGCGGCGAATACCTCTTCGAAGTCGGCATGCCCGCCCGCGACCCCGGCGCCGGCGGCACGATCGCCATCAACTCCGACTTCAGCAACGAGGGCAAGTCCGTGGATATCTACCAGATCCGCGTTTCGATCTCGCAGTAGCCGGACCGCCTCAGAGGCCCCAGCGCAGCGCCGGCGTGTGCACCGGCGCGTCCCACAGCAGCGCGAGGTCGTCGTCGAGCAGCGACAGCGTGATCGAGCAGCCGGCCATGTCGAGCGAGGTCACGTAGCTGCCGACCAGAGAGCGTACGATGGACACGCCCTGGCGCTCGAGGATGCGGCTCGCGGCATTGTACATCAAATAGAGCTCCATCGCCGGCGTGCCGCCAAAGCCGTTGACGAACAAAAGCGCGTTGCTGGCAGCGGCGGCGCCGAGATCGCCGACGATCGCGGCGCAGATTTCCTCGGCGATTTCGTCCGCGCTCTTCAGCGTGTCGCGCCGCCGCCCGGGCTCGCCATGGATGCCGACGCCGAATTCCATCTCGCCGTCGCCGATCTCGAAGGTCGGCTTGCCGGCCGCCGGCACGGTGCACGATGTCAGCGCCACGCCCATCGAGCGCGTCGCGCGGTTGACGCGGTCGCCCAGCGCCTTGAGTTCGGCCAGCGGCACGCCTTCCTCGGCGGCCGCGCCGACGATCTTCTCCACCACCAGCGTGCCCGCCACGCCGCGCCGTCCCGTCGTATAGAGCGAGTCCTCGACCGCGACGTCGTCGTTGACGATGACGGTGGCGACGTTCTCGGACATTTCCGCCGCCATCTCGAAGTTCATCACGTCGCCTTCGTAGTTCTTGACGATGAACAGGCTGCCGGCCCCGGTGTCGATCGCCTGCACCGCCTCCACCATCTGGTCCGGCGTGGGCGAGGTGAACACCTGCCCCGCGCAGGCCGCGTCGAGCATGCCGTAGCCGACGAAGCCGGCGTGCAGCGGCTCGTGCCCGGAACCGCCGCCGGAAATCAGGTTCACCTTGCCGTATTTCGGCTGCCTGCGGCGCACGAACTTGTGGCCGCCGCCGATCGCCAAAAGGTCGGAATGCGCCGCCACCAGGCCGTCGAGGCTCTCGGTCAGCACGGTGTCGACCGAATTGATGAACTTCTTCATGGCCTTCCTCCCTCGTTGGCGCCCGCGCGCCCGGCGGCATCAGCCGCCCTTGCCGGTGATGCTGGTGATGCGGTTGATGAAATCGTGGATGGCGCGATCGAGCGCGGCGTTGAGCTTTTCGTCCTCGAGGTCCGGCACGGCCAGCGACAGATGCCGCGTGCGCCGCAGCGCCGACAGCGCCGGTGCCTTGCCGGGATGTGCGCGCTGGTAGTCGGCGAGGAAATGCTCGCGCTCGGCGGAGCTGAAATGGCAGACCGCGAAGATTGCCGGCAAATGCTTCGACGGGATCGGCGTCGAATAGGTCGGGCTGGAGATCTGCGTCACGAAGCTGCGGTGCTTGCCGAGCGCATCGGCCAGCCGCTGGCGCATGCCCGACGGGCGACGATCGATGACGTCGGCGAGGATCGCCTTGTAGGCGCGGATGGCGTCAACCGCGCCGCTGTCCGCGCCGGGCTCCGCCATCTCACACCGCCACCGAGGCGATCGTGGCCTTGGCGACCGCAAGCTGGGCCGGCACCACCGAAAGGTCGCGCAGTCCGGCTTCCAGCAGCGCGGGGATCGCCGCCGGATCGCCGCCGGCATCGCCGCAAAGCGAGACCGGGATTCCGTTCTCGCGCCCGAAGGCGGCCACGGAGGCGATCAGCCGCAGCACGGCCGGATGGCGCACCGAGTTCAGGCCGGAAACCGCGGTGTTGTCGCGCGCGGCCGCCATCACATACTGGGTCAGGTCGTTGGAGCCGATCGAGAAGAAGGCGGCATCGGCGAATTCCGACGGCACAATCGCCGTCGACGGTACCTCCACCATGATGCCGAGCGGCGGGATGGCATGGGCAATCCCGGCGCCCCCAAGGTTCGCGGCCTCCTCCTCGAACAACGCGCGGGTGCGAACGAGTTCGTCGCGCACGCCGATCATCGGCAGCATAACCTTGAGGTTGCCGTGGACGGCGCTGCGCAACAGCGCGCGGATCTGGACGCGGAAGATCTCCGGCTTGGCGAGCGACAGGCGGATGCCGCGCAAGCCGAGGAAGGGGTTGGTTTCCTGCACGGTAAAGCCCAGCACCGGCTTGTCGCCGCCAGCGTCGATCGTGCGGATCGTCACCGGCTTGCCGTTCGCCCACTCCAGCACCTTGCGATAGGCGCGATACTGTGTTTCCTCGTCCGGCAGCGATTTTCCGAACAGAAATTCGGTGCGCATCAGGCCGACGCCGTCACAGCATTCGATGTCGATGGAATCGACGTCGGATGGATCGGCGATATTCACCTGTACGCGCACCGGCGTGCCGTCGTTCATCGCGCCCGGGCGGTGGAGATAGGCGCGCGCCAGTTCGCGGCGGCGCGAGAATTCCGCGCCCGAGCGCCGGAACTGTTCCGCCGCCTCGCCTTCGGCGCCGAACAGCACCGCGCCGTTCTCGGCATCGAGCAGCACCACGCCAGGCAGGTCGGAACCGACCGCGCCAAGTCCCACCACCATCGGCACGCCGCGGGAGCGGGCGAGCATCGCCACATGGCTGGCCGAACTGCCGGCCGTCAGCGCGATGCCGCCGCCGCGGCTCCAGTCGGTGGCAAGGAAGCGCGTCGGGGCGAGGTCGTCGCCGAACAGGATCGCGCCGGCAGGCACGTCTGCGCCCGCGTCGGCGGTGAGCGAAGCGAGCACGCGGTCGCGAATGTCGCGCAAGTCGACGCTGCGGGCGCGGAAATACTCCTCGCCAGAGGCCTCGTAGCCGGCGATCTCTTCGCGCAGTGCGGCGGCCCAGGCCTCGTAGGCCGTTTCGCCGGCGGCGACGCGGTCGAAGGCGGGGCGGTAGAGGCCGTCGTCCTCCAGCATCACGAACTGGAACTCGAGGATTTCTCCAGCATCGCCATCGGCCTGCGACATCAGCGCCGCGATCTGCGCTCGCGCCTCCGACAGCGCCTGCTCGAGAGCGGCGGCCTCGGCCGACCGGTCACGCTTGGCGACATAGGCGGTCGTGGGCCGGTCTATGGGGAAGAGGGGGCCCTCGGCGTAGCCGGGCGACGCCGGAATTCCCTTCAGCCTAAGCGGTTCTGGCATGGGCTTCGCTCTCGTCGAAGTCGCGCTCGACCAGACGCACGAGCGCGCCGACTGCTTCCTCGGCACGCTCGCCGCTGGCCCGCAGATGGATCACGGTGCCCTTGGGCGCCTTGGCTGCCATTACCTTGACTATGCTCTTGGCGTCAAACCACGGGCCGCCGGGCGAAAGCGCCATCTCGACCTGGGCCGGAAACGTCTTGGCGAGCTTCGTGAACTTCACGGAAGGGCGCGCGTGCAGACCCACTTCGTGGGTGATCAGGACTTGGGCTTCAGCATCCGCGGTCATTCGGTCGGTCCTGCCGTTTCAAGCGGGCGACAATTCGTGGGCGGTGGCGACGACATCTTTCAGCGGCGCGCCGCCGGAGGCTTCGGTGGCCGCCATCACGGCGCCTTCGACGATCGGCGCGTTGCAGATGACGATGCGCTCCGAGCGCGGCTCGCCGATCATCTCCACCGCCATCTCGCTGTTGGTCTCGGCGCCGCCGAGATCGACGAGCACGGCCACGCCGGCCTCCGACCAGGCGCGGTCGATCGCCGCCATGATCGCCTCGACGCTGGTGCCGAGCCCGCCTTCGGGGTTGCCGCCGCACCAGGCGAGCGGCACCTCGTCGCCGACCATTTGGCGCACCATGTCGGCGGTCCCCTCGGCGACCTTCGGCGAATGCGAGACGATGACGATGCCGACGTTGCTGCTCACGCGCGATCTCCAATTGCGTCGGCAAGGGCGCGCACGATCAAAGCAGTGGAGCGCGCACCGGGGTCCATGTGGCCGATCGAGCGGTCGCCGAGGAAAGAGGCGCGGCCGCGGATCGCCTTCACCGGCACGGTGGCATCGGCCGATGCATCGGCGACCGCCGCGATCTCGCCGCCGGACTTGCCAGCGGCGAGCACTGCCTGAACCGGCACCAGCACGTCGAGCATCGTCTTCTGGCCGACCTGCGATTTTCCGCGCGCGGCGACCGCGTCGACGGCCTTGCCGAGGGCCGCCGCGAGTGCGGCCCGGTCAGGATCGGCCGGCAGCTCCTTGCCGAGCGTCAGGAACAGCGTGCCGAAAAGCGGACCCGAGGCCCCGCCCACCGTCATCACGAGCTTGGTGCCGATCGCCTTCAGCGCGTCCGGCAGCGGCTTGCCGGCAAGCGCATCGGCCTCGGCGCGCACGGCCTCGAAGCCGCGCTTCATGTTGAGCCCGTGATCGCCGTCGCCGATCGCCTGGTCGAGCGCGGTCAGTTCGTCCGCGTGCGCGGCGACCGTATCGGCAACGGCGAGGATCAGCGGCTTGAGATCGACGGCGGTCATGGTGTCGCTCACGCGGTCATCAGCTTTCCGGCTGGTGCGGCTTTGCGCCAGCCATTCCTGATATGCTTGTAGCCGTCGCGGTAGACGGCCTCGGGGCTCTCGGCGAAATCGCGCCAGACTTTCGTTGCGGCAGCCAGATCCTTCAGGCCGCGGCCGAAGGATTCAATCGTCAACCAGTTGTCGTACCCGCTCCTGCGAATTGCCGAGAAAGTCTCCGGCCAGGGGATATTGCCGCGCCCGGGCACGCCGCGATCGTTCTCCGAGATGTGGATGTGCACGATGTTTTTCACGTGCTGGCTGTAGGCCTTGATCGGGTCGGCTTCCTCGATGTTGGCGTGAAACGTGTCGTACATCGCCTTGATGTTCGGATGCGCGATCTCGTCGATGTGGGCCGAGAGGTCGGCCATCGTGTTGACGAGGTAGCACTCGAAGCGGTTCAGCGCTTCCAGCCCGATGGTGACGCCGTGCTTGCCGGCATGGTCGCCGATAACGCGCTGCGAGGACACCGAGCGCTTGAACTCCGCGGCCGTCGGCCCCTGCCCGGAAAACTGGCCGAGTGTGGAATGCAGCGGTCCGGACAGGAATTTCGCGCCCAGCGCCTCGCAGCAGTCGATCGCCCACTTCATGTAGGCGATGCCTGCCTTGCGGGTCGCGGCATCGGGCGAAATCAGGTTCATCGCCGGATCGCCCATCGCGGACACTGCGGTGCGCTCCAGCCCGATGCGGTCCAGCATCTCGCCCAATCGCGAAAAATCCTCCGGCGCGCCCTCGAAGATCGGAATCTCGACGCCGTCATAGCCGGTCGCCTTGATGTCCCTCAGCAGCGCCTCGTGCTTCTTGGTTACGTTTGTCGTCCACAAAAACATGCAGAAGCCGATTTTCATTCAGTTCCCTCCCGAGATGCGGTTCCCGCTGCCGTCGAAGAACAGCGGGTTGCGCAGCCTTATGGTCACGGCATCGCCCTTTCTCAAGGGCGTATCGGGGTCGGCGAGAGTTATCAGCTTCCGGTCCTTGACGGTGACATGCAGATGGTTCTGGTCGCCGAGATGCTCGATCCAGTCGACGGTGCCGTCGGCATGGCCGTTCCTGGACTTGTCGATCGCCAAGTGCTCGGTGCGGGCGCCGATCGTCTGCGTGCCCGCCGGCGCAGCGACGTCCGGCAACAGCCCGATTGGCAGAAGGTTGATCGACGGCTGGCCGAGGCGGGCAGCCACATGCAGGTTCGCCGGCTCGGTGTAGATGGTGCGCGGGGTGCCGATCTGCACCAGCCTGCCGGAAGCGAGGATGCCGATGCGATCGGCCATCGTCATCGCCTCGGTCTGGTCGTGGGTGACGTAGAGCACCGTCGCGCCCAATTCGGCTTGGATGCGCTTCAGCTCCAGCCGCAGTTCCGCGCGCAGCTTGGCGTCGAGCGATGACAGCGGCTCGTCCATCAGGTAGATCGCCGGCCGGCGCACCAGCGCGCGACCGATGGCGACGCGCTGCATCTCGCCGCCGGAAAGCCTGGTCGAGCGGTTGTCGAGCTTGTGGTGGATACGCACCATCCGCGCCACGTCCTCGACGCGGCGCTTGATCTGCTCCTCCGACATTTTTCGGGCCGGCGAGCGAAGGGGGAACGCCAGGTTCTCGTAGACCGAAAGGTGCGGATAGAGCGAATATTGCTGGAAAACGAAGGCGACATCGCGCGCGGCCGGTTCGATCCGCGTCGCATCGCGCCCGCCGATGTGGATCGTGCCGGTGTCCGGCTTCTCCAGCCCGGCCACCAGCCGAAGCGTCGTCGTCTTGCCGGCTCCGGTCGGGCCGAGGAGAACGACGAACTCGCCGTCGTCGATGCGCAGGTCGAGCCCGTCGACCGCATGGGTATCGCCAAAGCGCTTGCCGACGCCGGAAAGCCTGATCTCAGACATAGGCGCCCCCGTCAGAGGCGCCGGTGCGGATCGCGCGCCCGCTGCGGCGCTCGAAAAGCGATACCCGCGCCGCGTTGAGCGACAGGCCGACCTTTTCGCCCATGCGCAGCACCTGGTCGGCCGGAACACGCGCCTTGACCATGCCGCCCGCGGTCTCCACCGCCACGATCTGCGTCGTGCCCAGATATTCGGTGCCGTAGACCGAGCCGCGCAGCCGCGAGGCATCGTCGAAGCGGATGTGCTCGGGGCGGATGCCCAGCGCCATGTCGGCGGCCTCCACGTCCTCGCGCACTTCCGGCACCGCGACCGGCGCACCCTGCACGACGATCTCCTTGGCGCCGCGCGCCAGCCCGGCGTGGAACGGCAAGAAGTTCATCGGCGGCGAGCCGATGAAGTCGGCGACGAACATCGTTGCCGGCCGGTCATAGATCTCCTGCGGCGTGCCGAACTGCTCGATCACGCCGTGGTTCATCACCGCGATCTTGTCGGCCATCGCCATGGCCTCGAGCTGGTCGTGCGTGACGTAGACGGTGGTGGCATGGATGCGGTTGTGCAGTTCGCGCAGTTCGTGGACCATCAGGTCGCGGAACTCGGTGTCAAGCGTGCCCAGCGGCTCGTCCATCAAGAAACATTTCGGCCGCCGCACGATGGCACGGCCGAGCGCCACGCGCTGGCGGTCGCCGCCGGCCAAGCCGGAGACCGGGCGGTCGAGCAGGTGGTCGATGCGCAGCAGCTTGGCAGTTTCCTCGACGCGCTGGCGGATGTCGGAGCGGCCCATCCCCTGCGCCAGCAGCGGGAAGCCGATGTTCTTGCGCACGTTCATGTGCGGGTAAAGAGCGAAGAGCTGGAAGACGAAGGCGATGTCGCGCTCGCGGGCGCGCCGCATGGTAACGTCCTCGCCGCCGAGCAGGATCTTTCCGCCTGTCGGCAGTTCCAGCCCGGCGATCATGCGCAGCGTCGTCGTCTTGCCGCAGCCCGACGGGCCGAGCATGACGAAGAACTCGCCGTCGTTGACGACGAAATTGGAGTTCTGGACAGCGGTGAACGAGCCGAATTCCTTGCGCAAATTCTCGACGCGGATCTCGGCCATCAGAACCGCCCCTCGGGATAGGTCGTGAGGCCCCCGACCGAACCCAGCCAGGGATGACGCCGCTTGTCCCAGACCGCGACCGTCGGCGTGAAAAGGCTGCCGTCGGCGAAGTTGCCGAGCGCCACCCCGGTCTTGCCGGGCAGGAACTCGGCCCGCCACCAAACGGTGGAGCCGCAAACCCGGCAGAAATGGTACTCCAGTTGGCGCCCTACGGCGGAAATCCGCGACCAGGCCGTGCTCTCGCCCTCGACCTTCACGCCGGCATCGTCCCAGTAGCCGGTGTAGCCGAAGGCCGAGCCGGTGCGGCGCTGGCATTCCTCGCAGCTGCAGATCGCAACCGAAAAGGGCTCGCCTTCGACCGAGACCGTCAGCGCGCCGCAGGAGCAGGATGCCATTCGCGTTTCAGCCATCATCTACTCCGGAAACTTCGAGACGATGATGAACATCAGCGTGCCGGCGAGCAGCGTGACGAAGGAATAGGTGTAGAGCGTCTCCGAAAACGACTGGAACAGCATCAGGAAGCCAATGCCGATAATCGCGGTTGCGATATTCTCCATCAGCCCGCGGCGGGCCCAGCGCGGCCAGGACGAGCGTCTTGCGGCGGGCGCGGTCATGGACGCCTCCTTTCCTTCTCCCGGTTCACGGGGAGAAGGTGGTCCGAAGGATCGGATGAGGGGCAGCGCAACCATTGGAAAAGTGGGCTCCCGCCCCTCACCTGCCTGCTGGCATCCTCTCCCCGTGAACGGGGAGAGGCGCGCCTGCCGCCATGCCTCGCCTGACCTTTCAGCGTCGCGCTCATTTCCGCACCGCGCCGAAGGTGATGCCGCGCAGGAGCTGCTTCCTGAGCAGGATGGTGAAGACCAGGATCGGCACCAGGAACACGGTGGTTCCGGCCGCGACTGCCGGCCAGTCCTGGCCGCCCTCGCCGATGATGGTCGGGATGAACGGCGGCGCGGTCTGCGCCGTGCCGGAGGTCAGCAGCGAGGCGAAGGCGTATTCGTTCCACGCAAAGATCAGGCAGAAGATCGCTGTCGCGGCAATGCCGGTCGTGGCCTGCGGCAGCACCACCTTGCGGAAGGCCTGCAGCCGCGTGTAGCCGTCGATCATCGCGGCTTCCTCGTACTCGCGCGGAATCTCGTCGATGAAGCCTTTCAGTAGCCACACCGCCAGCGACACGTTCACCGCCGTATAGAGCAGGATCATGCCAAGCGCGGTGTCCGATAGGCCGAGCTCGCGATACATCAGGTAGATGGGGATCGCGACCGCGATCGGCGGCATCATGCGCGTCGACAGAATAAAGAACAGAAGGTCGTCCGCCAGCGGCACCTTGAAGCGGGAGAAGCCGTAGGCGGCGAGCGTACCGAGGAACACCGCACAGAACGTGGAGCCGAACGCGATGATCAGCGAGTTGACGAAGCGCGGCAGGAAGTTCGACGGCCCCGCGATAACCATGTTGCGCCTGCGGGTGACCTCGTCGCAGAAATTCTCGGCCGGCGGCAGCGAGGCGATGTACTCCTGTGTCTGCCTGGTGCGCGTCGTGAACAGGTTGCAGTAGCCTTCGATGCTTGGCGTGAAGACCAGCTTCGGCGGATAGGCGATCGAATCCGGCGGCGTCTTGAAGCTGGTCGCGATGATCCAGAACAGCGGCACCATCGATACCACCGCGTAGAGGATGATGACCGCGCCGGCGATGCGCTTGGAATTGGCGCTCGGCTCGACGACGGAATGGGCGGCGGCGCTCATCGGCTCTTCACCCTGTTGAGGGCCTTCACGTAGATGTTGGCGAGGCCGAACACGGCGACGAACAGGATGATGGCGAAGGCCGACGAGAAGCCGGTGCGCCATTTCTCGAAGGCCTCACGCTTCAGCGTGATCGAGGCGACCTCGGTGATCGAGCCCGGGCCGCCGCCGGTGAGCAGGTTCACCATGTCGAACATCTTGAAGTTCTCGATGCCGCGGAAGAGTACCGCCAGCATGATGAAGGGCAGCGCCATCGGCAGCGTAATCGACCAGAACTGTCGCCAGTTGGAGGCGCGGTCCACCTCGGCCGCTTCGTAGATGTAGTCCGGAATGGAGCGCAGACCGGCCAGGCAGATCAGCATGACGTAGGGCGTCCACATCCAGGTGTCGACGATGATGATCGCCCAGGGCGCCAGCCTGACGTTGGACAGCATCTGGATGTCGGTCGGCGGAATGCCGGAGAAGAAGGAGACCGCGTAGGCGAACAAGCCGATCTGCGGCTCGTAGAGGAAGCGCCAGAAATTGCCCACCACGGCCGGCGACAGCATCATCGGCACCAGGATGATGGTGGTCCAGAAGGCGTGGCTGCGGAATTTGCGGTCGATCAGCCAGGCCAGCGTGAAGCCGATCAGCGTCTGCAGCACGATCGTCCAGAAAACGAAGTGCGCGGTCGTCTGCATGGCGATCCAGATGTCGCTGTCGGTCAGGATGCGCCGGTAGTTGTCCAGCCCGACATTCAGCACCTCGGCATTCGGCCGGTTGGCGCGGTAGTTGGTGAAGGAGAGCCGGATCGCCCAGATCAGCGGAAAGATGTTGATCGCAAGCAGCAGGATGATGGTCGGCGCGATGAACAGCCAGGCCACGCCCTTGTCCGACATTCCGCGCACGACCCGCGATACCGGGTCCGGCGTCGACCTTGCCGCTGCCTCGGCGGCGCGGTCGAGAAGCGATGCGTTGGTATCGGTCATCTGGGAAGCAGTGCAATCGCTTCTGGCATCGGCCTTGTCTACACGATCCGTCCCGCGCCGGCTTGCGACGGCGCGGGACGTGCTCGGGAGGAACCCCCGCCCCTTACATCTTGCCGTCGTCCTCGAAGATCTCGGTCCAGTCCTTGACCAGTCCGTCGAGCGCTTCCTGCGCAGTGCCCTGGCCAGCGACGACGTAGTCGTGGAAGCGCTTCTGCGAGGCCTGCAGCAGCGAGGCGTAGCTCGGCTCGGCCCAGAAGTCCTTCACGATCGCCATCGAATCGAGGAAGGTCTTGGCATAGGGCTGGCTGGCCTCGAAGCTCGGGTCTTCGACCACCGACTTCAGGCACGAGAAGCCGCCGAGCGACCACCACTTCTTCTGCACGTCGGTTGTGGCGAACCACTTGATGTACTGCAGCGCGGCGTCCTGCTTGTCGGAATAGGCAACGACCGAGATGCCCTGGCCGCCGAGCTGGGCGAACTTCTCGCCGTCGGGACCCGCCGGGTTGGCGAAGAAGCCGACCTTCTCGCCGCCGACCATCTCGTCCTTCTGCAGTCCCGGCCAGGTGAAGGCGAAGTTCATGTGCAACGCCACCTGGCCGGATTTGAAGGCATCGATGCCCTCGCCCATGTAGCTGTTGGAGGCGCCGGGAGGCGTGCAGCAATCGTAGAGCGCCTTGTAGAATTCCAGGCCGGCGACAGACTTCGGCGAGTTGACGAAGCCTTGCATGTCGTAGGGCTTGTCCGGGTTCTCGTACTTGAACCCGTAGGAGTAGAGCACGTCCATGACGCCCATGGTGACGCCTTCCGAGCCGCGCTCGGTGTAGATGGAAGCGCCGTAGACCTTCTTGCCGTCGATCTCGCGGCCCTGGAAGAATTCCGCGATGTCCTTCAGTTCGGCAAACGTCGCGGGCACGGCCAGATCGCGGCCATACTTTTCCTTGAATTCCTTCTGCAGTTCCGGCTTTGCAAACCAGTCCTTGCGATAGGTCCAGCCGACCACGTCGCCGAATGCCGGCAGCGACCAGTAGTTTGGCGTGTTCTTCGGCCACTCCGAATAGCCGACGACCGTCGCGTCGACGAAGTCGCTCATCTTGATCCCTTCCTTGTCGAAGAAATCGTTGAGCTTGACGTAGTGGCCGTTTTCGGCCGAGCCGCCGATCCACTGGCTGTCGCCGATGATCAGGTCGCAGAGCTTGCCCTTGGAATTCAGCTCGTTGAGGAAGCGGTCCGCATAGTTGGTCCACGGCACGAACTCGAACTTCATGCCGATGCCGGTCTGCGCGGTAAAGTCCTTCGACAGTTCGACCAGCGCGTTCGCCGGGTCCCACGCGGCCCAGCAGAGCGTCAGATCCTCGGCCTGCGCGACGCTCGAGATGGCGGTCGATGCGAGCAGCGCCGAGCCAAGTCCGAGCGTCAGTTTCGTCAGTGATTTCATGCCAACCTCCCGTTTGGGAAGCCGTCCCAAACAGACGGCTTCGAAACCCTCTCCGGCCCGTTCCTGAGGGCCACACCGCGACGGCCCTTTCCGCTCGCGATGTTTAGTAATTTGTTGAGTGATGCAGATTTCACTAAACATCGCAAGCGCAATTCGATGCTGCATTGCGGAAGGAATTTTTTACCGATCGGCACCGGAAACGGCACCGGTACTGCCCTACTTGGGGTCAAATTGCGGAATTATCACACAATTACGTCATGCTGCATTGCAGCACGAGTGTCGCTCTGGCGATGTTCAGTGGAGCAGCTTTTTACTCAACAAGCCTGTTGAGTTGGCTGTTGAGTTATATGTTCAGTTCGCGACCGCGACGCGTACGCCGGCGAGGGCCAGAGCCTCGGCGATGTCGGCCGGCGGCTCCCGGTCGGTCGCCAGATCCGAGAATTCCGACAGGCCGCAGATCCGGACCAGGCCGGGCCGGCCGAACTTGGTATGGTCGGTAACGACCACCGAGCGCGCCCCGCGCGACAGCACGGTGCGGGCGAACTCTGCCTCCTCCAGCGTCACGTCCATGATTCCGCGTGCGTCCAGCGCGCTGGTGGTGATGATCGCATGGGTGACGGTGAAGCGGCTGACGAACTCGATCGCCGACATGCCGAAGGCCGCGCCGTTGTCGCTGCGCAGTTCGCCGCCCGCCATGTAGACCTTGTTGCCGTTTACGGTGGAAAGCGTGCGGGCGATATCGGATGAGTTGGTCACCACGGTCAGCCGGCGGTGGCCGAGCAGCTCGCGCGCGAGAAAACTCGTCGTGGTGCCCGTGTCCATCATGATCGAATCGCCGTCGCCGATCGAATCGGCGACCAGCCGCGCAATGGCGCGCTTCTCTGAGGCCTGGTCGCGCATGCGCCGCTCGAAGGGCGCCTCGCCGGCGAAGGCCGGCAGGCCGATGGCGCCGTGCATCTTCAGCACCATCCCGTCCTCGGCCAGTGGCTTGACGTCGCGGCGCACCGTTTCCAGCGACACGCCCATGCGTTCGGCGAGATCGGCGACGGTGATGGTTCCGTTCTCCTGCACCAGGCGCAGGATTTCGCCGTGCCGTTTCGATAGTTTCATGCCGCGTTCGTCCCGAATTGCCCTGCCGTGACGCTGCCCGATTGTGCGGCAGCCGGCGCGGCTTGACCACGCCCGTCTTGAGAATACGGTCAAAAGCGCTAAGAAAGCCACACCGTCGCGTTGACAAGCCGGGTTTCGACGCGGGAAACTAGGCGGGGGACGGGAGTGGCATCGGGCATGACGCAGACAAAGGCGGGTACGGATGCGAGCGAAAAACGCATCCGGGCGCTGCCGATCTGGACAGGCGAGATCACCATCTCGCCGCTGAAGGGCGGCATCAGCAACGAAAGCTGGCTGGTCGACGACGCCAATGGCAAGCACGTCGTTCGCTTCGGCCGCGACTTTCCCTTCCACCACGTCTACCGCGAACGCGAGGTGATGACGGCGCGCGCCGCCGCCGAGGCCGGCTTCGCACCGGCCGTGCATTTCGCCGAGCCGGGCGTGATGGTGACCCGCTATCTCGGCGCCAAGACCTTTGGCGCCGACGACGTCCGCGCCAACCGCAAGCGCATCGCCCGCCTGCTGCGCCGCTTCCACCACGAGATGTCGCGCCACGTCAGCGGCGCCGGCTTCATGTTCTGGGTTTTCCACGTCATCCGCGACTATGCGCGCACGCTGGAGCGCGGCGACAGCCGCATGACAGATCAGCTCGACGGCTACCTCGAATTGGCGGAAGAGCTCGAGCGGGCCCAGGTCGCGCTCCCGATCGTCTTCGGCCACAACGACCTGTTGCCGGCAAACATCCTCGACGACGGCAATCGGCTCTGGCTCATCGATTTCGAATATGCCGGCTTTAACACCGCGATGTTCGACCTCGCCGGCGCGGCATCCAATGCCGGCATGACGCCGGACGAAGCCGAGGAAATGCTTGCCGTCTATTTCGACGGCCCGCCTGAAACAGCCCTGAAACGCGGCTTCGCCGCCATGCAGTGCGCCTCGCTGCTGCGAGAGGCGATGTGGAGCATGGTCTCGGAACTCCACCTCAGCGCGCCAGGCGCCGACTACGTCGCCTACACCGCGGAAAACCTGGCGCGGCTCGCCGCTGCGCTTGACGCCTATCGCAGCGCCTACGGAAAGCATACCGCATGACCCTGCCCGGCCACGCCCAGATCGTCGTCATCGGCGGCGGCATCATCGGCTGCTCCACCGCCTATCATCTCGCCAGGGACCACAAGGCCGACGTGGTGCTCCTGGAGCAGGGTCGGCTGACGTCCGGCTCGACCTGGCATGCCGCCGGCCTGGTCGGGCAGCTGCGCTCCTCGGCCTCGATCACGCGGGTGCTGAAATATTCGGTCGAGCTCTACAAGAACCTCGACGCGGAAACCGGCCTGCAGACCGGCTGGAAGATGACCGGCTGCCTGCGGCTCGCCACCAACCAGGACCGCTGGACCGAGTTCCGCCGGCTCGCGACAACGGCGCGCAGCTTCGGGATGGAGATGCACCTGCTCTCGCCCGCCGAGGTCAAGGCGATGTGGCCGCTGATGGAGGTCTCCGATCTCGTCGGCGCGTCCTGGCTGCCGACGGACGGCCAGGCGAGCCCCTCCGACATCACGCAGTCGCTCGCCAAGGGCGCGCGGATGCATGGCGCCAAGCTGATCGAGGAGGCGCGAGTCACCGGCTTCGAGATGAAGGACGGCCGCATCGTCAAGGTTAGGACCAACAAGGGCGATGTCGCCTGCGAGACGGTGGTGAACTGCGCCGGCCAGTGGGCGCGGCAGGTCGGCGTCATGGCGGGCATCAATGTGCCGCTGCAGCCGGTGAAGCACCAGTACATCATCACCGAAAAGATCGACGGGCTGGCGGCCGACGCGCCGACCATCCGCGACCCCGACCGCCGCACCTATTTCAAGGAGGAGGTCGGCGGATTGGTGATGGGTGGCTACGAGCCGAACCCGCAGGCCTGGACCACCGGCGACGTGCCGGACGACTGGGAGTTCCGGCTGTTCGACGACGACTACGACCATTTCGAACAGCACATGACGCAGGCGATCGAGCGGGTGCCGGCGCTCGCCAATGTCGGCGTCAAGCAGATGATCAACGGGCCGGAGAGCTTTACGCCCGACGGCAATTTCATCCTCGGCGCCGCACCCGAATGCGAGAACATGTTCGTCGGTGCTGGCTTCAACGCCTTCGGCATAGCGTCGGGCGGCGGCGCCGGCTGGGTGCTCGCCGAGTGGGCCGTGAAGGGCGAGGCGCCGCTCGACCTCTGGGTCGTCGACATCCGCCGCTTCTCCGGCCTGCACCGCGACCGGCAGTGGGTCTGCGACCGCACGCTTGAAGCCTACGGCAAGCATTATACGATCGGCTATCCGCATGAGGAGTACGCGTCGGGGCGGCCGCGCATCGTCTCGCCGCTCTATGAACGCCTGAAGCAGTATCGCGCCGTGTTCGGCTCGAAACTCGGCTGGGAGCGGCCGAACTGGTTCGCGCCGGAAGGCATGCTGGCCGAGGACGTCTATACGATGGGCCGCCAGAACTGGTTCGGTCCGGTCGGCGAGGAACATCGCCATGTGCGCGAGGCGGTCGGCATCTTCGACCAGTCCTCCTTCGCCAAATACGAGATCGCCGGCGCGGACGCGCTGAAGGCGCTCGACTGGATCTGCGCCAACGACATTGCCAGGCCGGTCGGCCGCCTCACCTACACGCAGCTTCTCAACACTCGCGGCGGCATCGAGGCCGACCTCACCGTCGCCCGGCTCGCGGACGAAAAGTTCTACGTCGTCACCGGCACCGGCTTCCGCACCCACGACCTCGCCTGGATCGCCGAGCATGTCGGCAAGGGCCTCGATGTCGCGCTCACCGACGTCACCGAGGATTTCGGGACGCTGTCGCTGATGGGCCCACGGGCGCGGGACGTGCTTGCCGCCGTCACGGAGGCGGACGTCTCCAACGCCGCCTTCCCGTTCGGCCATGCGCGCGAGATCGCGATCGCCGGGCACACCGTGCGGGCGCTGCGAGTCACCTATGTCGGCGAACTCGGCTGGGAGCTGCATGTGCCCATCGCGGCGACCGGCATCGTGTTCGACGCGCTGATGGCGGCCGGCCGGCCGCACAGCATACGCCCGGTTGGCTACCGCGCGTTGGAGTCGCTGCGACTCGAAAAAGGCTACCGCGCCTGGGGCTCCGACATCACGCCCAACGACACGCCGTTCGAGGCCGGCCTCGGCTGGGCGGTGAAGCTTAAGAAGAACACGGATTTTCTCGGCCGGCGCGCGCTCGACGGCGTGAACGGCACGGGGCTGAAGAAGCGCCTCGCCGCCTTCACCGTAGACGATCCGGACGTCGTGCTGGTCGGCCGCGAAACCATTCTGCGAAACGGCCAGCCGGTCGGCTACCTCACCAGCGGCGGCTACGGCCACACGGTCGGCAAGAACATCGGCTATGGCTATGTGCGCAACGCCGACGGCGTATCCGACGATTTTCTCGGCTCGGGCGAGTACGAGCTTGTGGTCGCCACCGAGCGCACGCCGGCAAGCCTCCACATGGGGCCGCTCTACGATCCGGCGGGCGCCCGCATCAAGGCGTGACCGGTGACGCTCACGCGGGCGAGCAAGCGTCCGCGACGTGGCCGCGGTGCAGGTTAATCTTGCGAACTGTACCCCCACCCCTGACCCCTCCTCACAAGGGGAAGGGGGAGCGGGCTGGTGCCGAAAATGCGCCAACTTTGGAAGCGTCATTGAGCGCTGGCGGTCCCAAAATCCCCCCTTGTGCGGAGGGGTTAGGGGTGCGGGTCAATCCAGCCAGCCTTTCACGTCGTTCCAATGCCCGCACCGACGGGCAGTTTTCGCCGCGGGCATTTGGTGCTATTGTGAAAGAATGTCTGGTTGGGTCCGCGTTCTTTGGGTTCCGGCGGTCGTCCTGGGGTTTGCGGGACAGGCCGTGGCGAGCGACATTTTTCTCGCGCCCGACATCATCAGCCCGCCCAAGTCGGAAGTGCTGCTGGCCGCCACTCTGCCCCAAAAGTTCGGACAGGGCCCGGCCGATGTCTTCAGCCGCCAGCCGCTCGCCATCGCCCGGGACTACGCTCCGGCGATGATCTGGTACCGCGCGGCTCTGGCGCGCGACGGCCAGCCGACCATCGCCGCGGCGGAGCCGAACGAGGAAGACCCCAACCCGCTTCGCTACTGGATTGCCGAAAATGGCGACATCGTCTCGCGCACCGGGCGCGGCCTGTTCCACCTCACTTATGGCAACGGCTCACAGAACTGGTATCGCGAATTCGACTGCCGTCTGGTGAACTGGCCAGACGGTGAGTCCAAGGCCATCATGAACTGCGACGACGGCGTGCAGCGTACCATGGTCATTCCAAGTTCCGGGACCGTGGTCGTGGATGACGTGGAATACAAGCGCGTCGTTACCGAGGCGCCGCTCGATGGGCCGGAGGCCTATGCCATTCCCGTCGCAGCAGGCGTCGACGGCGGTCCGCCTCCCGACGAAATTCCGGCCGACGCCCAGCAGCCGGCAGAAGCCCAGCAATAGCCTGCACCAGGTCAGCATCGGCGGGGGCGCACATCCGGGGGAGCACGCCCGCCTCTCGCCATCTTTCCCGCCTATGCGGCCGCCATGCGCACCGAGAATGCCGTGACGAGTCGTCGAACCCACCTGACCGGATTCCGTCGGCCCGTCAAGGCCGGACTGTGTCTGGCGATGACGGCACTGCTCGCCGCCTGCGTCTCGACAAGCGTGCCGGCAACCGGCGTATCCGGATCGGCGACCGACCATCTCGCTGAGATCCGCGCCTCCGCCGGGCTGCCTCCGCTTGCCGCCGACGGCAAGCTGGAGCGGGCGGCCAGCGTTCAGGCCGGATACATGTCGGGCAGTGGCCAGATGCGGCATACCACCGGCTGGGGCAAGGATTTTCGCGCACGGATGAAGAAGGCCGGCGTCAAGGGCGCCGCCGCCGAGAACATCGCCGAGGGCAACATGGATCTCGACCGGCTGTTTTCGATGTGGATGGATTCGTCCGGCCATCGCCGCAACATGCTCGACCCGCGCTTTTCGCGTTTCGGGCTCGCATCCGCGCCGGGCGCGGACGGCCAGCGGTACTGGGCTCTGGTGTTGGCGAAATAGCCGGCACGGCGTCCTTGCCCTTGCCTTCTGGCGCTGCCCGCTCTTCACTGTCCTTACCAAGCTGAGGAGCGCACCCATGACACGCCACTTCGTTGAAGGCGAGAAGATCGATGTCGGCTTCGACGGGAGGCTGTGCATCCATTCGCGCAACTGCGTGCTCGGGCATCCGGAAGTGTTCGTGCCCAATGCCCCCGGCGAATGGATCCATCCCGACGCCGGGTCGGTCGAGGCGGTGGTGATGGTGGCGGCCAATTGTCCGTCCGGCGCGATCACCTACCGCCGCCACGACGGCGCGCAGGAAGCTCCGCCGGTCGTCAACCTTGCACGGCTGCGCGAAAACGGCCCGGCGGCCTTCAACGCCGAGTTGGAGATCGCCGGCGAGAAGGCCTTGCGCGCCACGCTTTGCCGCTGCGGCGCATCGCAGAACAAGCCCTATTGCGACGGCAGCCACACAAAGGTCGGCTTCACCGCGAGCGGCGAGCCGGCGTCGAAGGAATCGGCGCCTCTTGCCGCCCGCAACGGTCCGCTCAAGGTGACGCCGACACCGAACGGTCCGCTGAAGGTCGAGGGCAATCTCGAGATCGTCAGCGGCACCGGCCGCACCATTGATCGCGTGACGCGCACATTCCTTTGCCGCTGCGGCCACTCCAACAACAAGCCGTATTGCGACGGCAGCCACAAAGCCGCGGGTTTCGTCGGATAGGGCCTGTTCGCACGGCCGGCCGGCGTCGACCGGGCTTCTGGCGTAACAAATCAGCTGCGGTCGATACGCACGTTCTGCCGCAGGCGCACAGGCCTGACCGGCTTCGGATGAGCGAGAATCGTCGTCAGCTCCACCGGCAGGCTGACCAGCTGCTTCTTCTTGGCCACACCGTCGGCGATCGTCAGCACGCTGTGATAGAATTCGCGGCCGCTCGCCGATTTCGGCGGCGTCGCCTCGTGCATGACGCTGATCACGGTAATCCCCGGGCAGTTGTCCTCGATCGCCTGGTGCAGCGCCACCTTGGCCTCGGGGTCGAGCGCGGCCGAAGCCTCGTCGAGGAACAGCAGGCCGGGTTTCTGGAGCACGATGCGGGCGATCACGAGCTTCTGCTTCTGGCCGCCCGAGAGCACGAAGTCCCACGTCTTCCCGTCGCGGCTCTCGTCCGTAAGGTTGCCGATCAGGTCGCCCAGCCCGGCCTGGTGGAGCGCGGCGGCTACCGCGATGTCAGTGTGGTCGGACGCGGCCGAGGGCAGGCAGACCAGCTGCTTCAGCGATACCGGCGGCAGGCGCACGTCCTGCGCGGCATAGAGCGTGCGCACCCCCTCCGGAAACACCACGCTGCCGCCGCCATGCGGCCAGAGCCCGTTCAGCGCCTTGATCAGAGAGGTCTTGCCGCAGCCCGACTCGCCGCGCACGAAAGTCCACTCGCCGCGGCGGAAGCGCAGGCTGGGCGCGCGCAGGAATGCCGCATCTCCACCCTGATGCATCAGTTCGAGGTCGCGCACCATCAGGCCGAAATTCGGGTGCTGCGTCTCGTAGACGAACTCGGAGCGGCCGCTGAGCGCATAGAATTCGCGCGGCTTGCGCACATGCTCGATCGCCTCGGCCAGGCCGTTCACGCGGCCGGTGTTGGCACGCAGCGTGGCGATCGCCGGCATCACGTGGATGAACCAGGAGCACTGGCTGATCAGCGAGTTCACCAGTTCGGCGCCGGTCACGTAGCCCTTCAGACTGATCGAATTGTGCATGTAGGGAATAAGGCCCGGCGCGTAGGCCACCACGCGCGCGCCGATGAAGTTATAGATGAGTTCGAACGACATGTAACCGGCATTGACCCGGTTGAGCCGCGCCCAGGTGTTGTCGATGTCTACATAGAGGCGCCGGTGCATCGATTTCTGCACCCCCTCGCCATGCGCCGCCGCCACATGGAAGCTGCGGCGCAGCAGCGTCGTCAGTTCGCCGCGATAGCTGCCCTCGGCGCGCTGCATGGCGACCGACAGCCGCTCCATCAGCCCGCCGAGTTTCAGTGCGATGAAGGTGTTGAACGGCACGTAGGCGGCCACCGCCGCGAAGGCGAGCACGGCGCTGCCATAGTCGCCGAGGAATTCAAGGCCGCGCACCTCAACCGAGGTTTCAAGCAGCTTCTGGCCGACGAAATAGAGGGCGGTGGCGACGCCGATGACACCCATTGCCAGGCCGATGGCGCCGCCGGTCATGTCCTTGATGGATTCCTGCACGCGCTGGTCGATGTTGTCGGGAACCGCCCTCGCTCCGGGCGGCGCGCCGTTCTGTACATGGTAGTGGGTGTGGTTGGCGTCGAGCAGCGCCGCGTTGAAGCGGCTGTCCAGCCAGGCACGCCATTTGCGGTGTAGGGTCGCCGACACCAGGTGGCGGACGCCCGTCAGGCCGGCGTCCTTGAGAATGACGAGCCCTACAAGGATCGCGGCGTTTTCGAGGACAGTGGAAAGCGGATGGGCGTTGTCGGCGGCGTGGAAGAAGGCGATCGAGTTGACCAGTTCGCCCGACGCCATCGCGAACCAGACGGCCGCCTTGCTCGACAATGCAGTGAGAAGAACGATCGCGGCGGTCAGCACCCAGGCTTCCTTCCAGCGATCGGAGAACCAATAGGCTCGCATGACGCCCCAGAAGGTGCGCATCGAGGACACTGGCGTCGCCGGCGGCGGCCTCGGCGTGCCGCGCGGCCACTTCCACAATAGAGTCATTCGCGGTCTGGCGACGCGAATCACGACATCCCGGCCCCTTTTATTTTATTATTGCGGAGGGTAACACGTTTTGATCGAAAGCAAATCGTTCTTTTGAATCAGACGGTTGACGGCGCATCTCGAAGCGGTGGTTTCGCTCATCATTTGTGCAGCCGCGGTCTCGTGCACAATGGTTTGGCAGCCGTGATTTCGGTAGTAAACCTTAGGAATTGGTAAGCAGGGGACTCCCCGAATACTTGGCCAAATTCATGGTATCTTGCCGACGTCTACGCTACGGAGGATTCCGTACAATCCGATAAACCTTGCCACAGTATAGTGCGGGAGACGGAAACCGCAAAAAGAAGGGTTTCCCTGCAGCTGGTCTGCGAAGGCGGTTGCACCACTGGCAAATGCGAGCGGCGAAAACGCGCGGACCACCACGGCGTCACGCCGTACTGGTGCTCCTGCGACGACAGCCCGGGCGGCTGCATCATCTGTATCGAGCACAGACCGGATGGCAGCAGAAGCTTCGACTGCTTCACGCTGGGCTGCGATCCCGGTTGGGAATGCAAGCCGCAGGAGATAAAGTCGGAGAAAGTGGGCGGCACGACGGTGACGGAATACGCCTGCGCCTGCGTCAAGGTCTGAACGATCGGAGCGCCGGCCCTTAGCCAGGCATTTTGTGCCGACGCACAACGCTGCCGGGCCGGCCGGCGATGCCGAGTTTCGTCGCGCGCTTCTCGCGCTCGGCCACGACCTTGCCACGCGAGACGACGAACAGCCGTTCCGCCCGCAGCCTGAGCGCCTCGACCGGATTGCCTGCGTCGAGCACCACGAGGCTAGCGCGCTTGCCCAACTCCAGGCCGAGGTGCTCGAGCCCCATGATCGCCGCGTTGACTGTGGTCACCATGTCGAAGCAGTGCGCCATGTCGGCCGGGCTGGTCATCTGGGCCACATGCAAGCCCATGAACGCGACGTCCAGCATGTCGGCGGTGCCGAGCGGATACCACGGGTCGAGCACGCAGTCCTGCCCCCAGCCGACGCGGATGCCGTATTTCAGCATTTCAGGTACGCGGGTGAGGCCGCGGCGCTTCGGATAAGTATCGTGGCGGCCCTGGATGACTATGTTGATCAGCGGATTCGGGATGGCCGACACGCCGGCCTCGGCGATCAGCGGCAGCAGCTTCGAGACGTAGTAATTGTCCATCGAGTGCATGGAGGTCAGGTGCGAGCCGGCGACCCGGCCGGAAAGGCCCAGCCGCTTCGTCTCGTAGGCCAGCTGCTCGATGTGGCGCGACATCGGGTCGTCGGTCTCGTCGCAATGCACGTCGACCAGCAGTCCGCGTTTCGCCGCGATCTCGCAGAGTTCGGTCACCGAGCGGCGGCCGTCATCCATGGTGCGCTCGAAATGCGGGATGCCGCCGACCACGTCGACGCCGAGGTCGAGCGCGCGGATAGTGTTTTCGCGCGCCGTCGGGTCGCGATAAAATCCGTCCTGCGGGAAGGCGACGAGCTGCAGGTCGATGTAGGGCGCGACTTCCTTCCGCACCTCAAGCAACGCCTCGACGGCGAGAAGCCGGTCGTCGCAGGTGTCGACATGGGTGCGGATGGCGAGCAGGCCCATCGAGACCGCCCAGTCGCAGTAATCAAGCGCACGCTGCTTCACCGCCTCGTGGGTCAGCAGCGGCTTCAGCTCGCCCCACAGCGCGATGCCCTCCAGCAGCGTGCCCGACGCGTTGATGCGCGGGATGCCGTAGGAAAGCGTCGCATCCATGTGAAAGTGCGGGTCGACGAAAGGCGGCGCCACCAGGTCGCCCGACGCGTCGATCACGCGGCCGGCCTCGGTGTCGATGCGCGGCTCGATCGCGGCGATTTTTTCGCCGGCGATGCCGATGTCGGCCACGCGGCCATCCGGCAACGTGCCGCCACGAATGATCAGATCGAAACCGCTCATCTCTCGCCTTTCTGGTAGGGAATCATCAGCGCCCGCGGATAGGTCGCGCGGCGGGCGACCAGCACCAGCGCCGCGATCGACAGCACATAGGGCATCATCAGGAAAATCTGGTAGGGCACGACCCCGCCGGCAATCTGCTGCAGGCGCACCTGGTAGGCGTCGAAGGCGGCGAACAGGATCGCCCCGACCAGCGCCTTGCCCGGCCGCCAGGAGCCGAACACGACCAGCGCGATGCAGATCCAGCCGCGCCCGTTGATCATCTGGAAGAAGAATGAATTGAACGCCGACATGGTCAGGAAGGCGCCGCCCACTGCCATCAGCGCGCTGCCGGCCATCACCGCGCCCATGCGGATGCCGGTCACCGAAATGCCCTGCGCTTCCACCGCCGACGGGTTCTCGCCGGCCGCCCGCACCGCCAGGCCGAGCGGCGTGCGGTAGAGCACCCAGGCGGTCAGCGCCGCGGCGGCAAAGGCGAGGTAGGTGAGCGGCGTCTGCGAGAACAGCGCCTCGCCGACCACCGGAATTTCCGACAGGCCGGGTATCGGCAGCGGCTGGAACGGCTCGATCTTCGGCGGTGAGGTGACCTCCGGCAATGCCAGCCGGTAGATGAAGTAGGTGAGGCTGGTGGCCAGCAGCGTGACGCCGATGCCGACCACGTGCTGCGACAGGCCAAGCGGCACGGTCAGTGTGGCGTGCAGCAAGCCGAAGGCGCCGCCGGCCAGTGACGCCACCACCACCCCGGTCCACAGATCGCCGCCGGAATAGACGGTGAACCAGCCGGCGAAGGCGCCGACGGTCATGATGCCCTCGATGCCGAGGTTGAGCACGCCCGCGCGCTCGCAGACCAGTTCCCCCATGGTGGCGAAGATCAGCGGCGAAGCGATGCGGATCGCTGCGACCCAGAACGAGGCGGTGAAGAGGATCTCGATGGCGTCCACGGCTACCCTCCCCCTTGAGGGGAGGGTGGACAATCGCCGCAGGCGATTGGACGGGTGGGGTTGCCCGCGAGATACGCAGCGCCGAGATGAGGTCGCGTGCGGCCTTTGCCGACCCCACCCGGCCGCTTGGCGGCCACCCTCCCCTCAAGGGGGAGGGAAAAGGCGTGCGTCATCATCATCTCCACCTCAGCCGGTAGCGCGAGAACAACAGCGCCGTGACCATCGTGAGCAGCGCGGTCGCCACCATCACGTCGGCGATGTAGCTCGGCACGCCGGCGGTCCGGCTCATGGCGTCCGCGCCGACGAATATGCCCGCCACGAAGATCGCGGCCAGCACCACGGCCAGAGGGTTGAGCATCGCAAGCATGGCGACCACGATGCCCGAATAGCCGAAGCCCGGCGACAGGTCGAGCGTGAGGTTGCCCTTCAGCCCAGACACCTCCGAAAATCCTGCGAGCGCGGCCAGCCCGCCCGACAGCAGCGCCGTCTTCATCAGCACGCCGTTGACGGGGATGCCGGCAAACCGCGCCGCCTCGGGATTGTGGCCGACCGCCCGCATCTCGTAGCCGAGCGCCGTCTTCGTCATCACCACCCAGATCGCCACCGCGGACACCAGCGCGAGCACGAAGCCGTAGTGCAGCCGCTTGCCCTGGATGATGCGCGGCAGCCGCGCCGCGTCGATCAGCTTCTGCGATTGCGGCCAGCCGAGGCCGGTGGGGTCCTTCAGCACGCCTTCGAGCAGCATGGAGACGAAGAGCAGCACGATGAAGTTGAGGAGCAGCGTGGTGACCACCTCGTCGACGCCGAAGCGCGTCTTCAGGAAGGCCGGGCCGGCAAGCAGCATGGCGCCCGCCGCCATCGCGCAGACGGCGATCAGCGGCAGCAGGATGATCGCCGGCAGCGGCAGCGCGCCGGTGCCGAGCACGACGGTCACCACCGCGCCGATATAGAGCTGCGCCTCGGCACCGATGTTCCACAGCCTGGCGCGAAACGCCACCGCGACCGCGAGGCCGGTGAAGATCAGCGGCGTGGCGCGCGTCAGCGTCTCCAGCAGCGCGAACCGCGAGCCGGCCGCACCCTTGGCCACGAGGTAGAAGACCGAGAACGGCGATGCGCCGGCGGCGAGCACCAGCAGCGAGGCAATCACCAGCGTCGCCGCGATCGCCGCGGCCGGGTAGAGCACGAGGCCGCCGAATGTTGGCGCGGGTTTTGGCTCAAGGCGCATGAAGGTGCCTCGGCGTATGGCGGCGACGCTTGCGCCCGTTCGCAGTTTCCGTCAACGCCGGCGGGACAGCACCCCCCTCTGTCCTGCCGGACATCTCCCCCGCAAGGGGGGAGAGCGGCCGGCCGCTTTGCCTTCGCCATTCGCCAGCGTTGAACGACGCGCGCCGGCGATGAAGCTGCCAATCTCCCCCCTTGCGGGGGAGATGTCCGGCAGGACAGAGGGGGGTGCGACAGAGCACCAGCCAGGCCGAGGTCCCAATGCGAAGTCCCCGGGATCCCGCCCCGCCCACCATCACGCCGCCTCCGCCCCGTGCCCGGCCATCAGCGCGCCGAGTTCGCGGATCGAGCGTTCACCCCGCGCGGACGGCGCCGAAAGACGCCCCTTCGACATCACCACGATGCGGTCGGAAAGCGCCAGGATCTCCTCCAGATCCTCCGATATCAGCAGGATCGCGGCACCCCGCCGGCGCGCCTCCAGCAGCCGGCCGTGCACATAGGCCACGGCGCCGACATCCAGCCCGCGCGTCGGTTGGTTGGCCAGGATCACCTTCGGATCGGGATCGAGCGCGCGCCCGAGGATGAGCTTCTGCATGTTGCCGCCGGAAAGCAGGCGGATACGCACGTCCGGCGACGGGCATTTCACGTCGTAGTCGCGGATGAGGTCCGCGGCGAAGCGCCGCGCCGCGCTCCAGTCCAGAAACCCGTGTCGGCTGAATTTTTCCGAGCGGTAGCGTTCGGAAATCACGTTCTCCGTCACGCTCATGTCGCCGATCGAGCCGACCGCGTGGCGGTCTTCCGGGATGCGCCCGATGCCGGCGGCGAGCGCGGCGCGTGGCGACCAGTCGGTCGGGGAGACGCCGTCGACCGCAACCGTGCCGGCGCTCGGCCGTTCCGTGCCGGCAATCACGGCCGCCAGCGCCGACTGGCCATTGCCGGAAACGCCGGCAAGGCCGGTGATCTCGCCGGCGCGTAAGGCCAGCGAGACGCCATCGAGCACCGAGCCGGTGCCGCGGCGCAGAGTGGAGACGCCGGCGAGTTCCAGCAGCGGCCGGCCGGGCGCGACGGCGTCGACGGCCGGCGGCGCGACCTCCTGGCCGACCATCAGCGCGGCCAGTTCGTGGCGGTCGGTGCCGGCGGTGATGCGCTCGCCGGAAAGCCGCCCTGCCCGCAGGACCAGCACGCGATCGCTGACCGCCATGACCTCGGCGAGCTTGTGCGAGATGAAGATGATCGACAGGCCTTTCGCCACCAGCAGCTTCAGCGTGCGGAACAGCGCGTCGGTCTCGGCCGGCGTCAGCACTGCGGTCGGCTCGTCGAGGATCAGGATCCTGGCGTCGCGATAGAGCGCCTTGAGGATCTCGACGCGCTGGCGCTCGCCGACCGACAGGGTCGAGACTCCCGCGGACGGCTCGACGGCCAGCCCGAAATCGTGCGCCAGTTCGCGTATGCGCGCCACGGCCGCGGCGCGGTCGAGCCGCGGCCGCCATAGCTTCTGCGTGCCCAGCGCCAGATTGTCCAAAACGGTGAGATTGTCGGCGAGAGTGAAATGCTGGTGCACCATGCCGATGCCGGCTTCCAGCGCGGCGCGCGGATCGCCGGGCGGCAGCGGCCTGCCGAACACCTCGATGGAGCCCTCGTCGGCGACATAGTGGCCGAAGAGGATGTTCATCAGCGTGGTCTTGCCGGCGCCGTTTTCGCCCAGCAGCGCCACCACCTCGCCGCGCTTCAGCTCGAAGGAGATCGAATCGTTCGCCGTCAGCGGCCCGAACCGCTTGGTGATGTTGTGCAGGCGCAGGACGGTTTCACGCGCCTCCCCTCCCCCTTGAGGGGAGGGTGGCGGCGAAGCCGCCGGGTGGGGTTCGTGCGGCAGGGCTCGTCGTCCTTCTTTCTTCGGAAGGAGATGAATGGGGCCGCGCGTTTCGCCGCCGACCCCACCCGGCCCGCTATGCGGGCCACCCTCCCCTCAAGGGGGAGGGAGAGGAATCAGCCCTTCGGCTCGTTGTCGTTGATCTCGACCGTGAACGAGCCGTCCTTGATCGCCTTTTCCTTCTCGGCGACCTTGGCCACGACGTCCGCGGGCACCTTGCCGTCGAAGGTACCGAGCGGCGAGATCGAGCAGCCGCCATTCTTCATGAAGGAGAACACGCCGTAGTCCTCGGCCTTGAAGGTGCCGGCCTTCACCTGCGCGATGGCGTGGTCGAGCGTCGGCTCGAAATGCCAGAGCGCCGAGACGACCACCGTCTCCGGATAGTCGGCCTGCGTATCGATGACGTTGCCCACCGCCAGCACCTTGCGCTCCTTGGCGGCGTCCGAGACACCGAAGCGCTCGGCGTACATCAGGTCGGCACCGCCGTCGATCTGGGCGAAGGCCGTCTCCTTGGCCTTCGGCGGGTCGAACCAGGAGCCGATGAAAGCCACCTGGAACTTGGTGTCGGGCGCGGTCTCCTTCACGCCGGCCATGAAGGCGTTCATCAGCCGGTTGACCTCGGGGATCGGGTAGCCGCCGACCATGCCGATGTTCTTCGACTTGGTCATGGCGCCGGCGATGATGCCGGTGAGGTAGGAGGCGTCCTGGATGTAGTTGTCGAACACGGAAAAGTTCGGAACCGCGTCGTCGGGCTTGAAGGAGGAGCCCATCAGGAAGGCGACGTCCGGATAATCCTTGGCGACGGCGCGCGCGGCTTCCTCGACACCGAAAACCTCGCCGATGATCAGCTTGTTGCCGGCCTCGGCATATTCGCGCATCACGCGCTCATAGTCGGTGTTGGAGACGTTCTCGGTCGCGACATACTCGATGTCGCCGCGCTCCTGCGCGGCATTGGCCGCCTTGTGAAGCCGGCTCACCCACTGCTGCTCGAACGGCACCGTGTAGATCGCCGCGACCTTGAGCTTTTCCTGCGCGAAGGCGCGCAGCGGCAGGCCTGCCGCCAGCGTCGTGGCAGCACCGGCGAGAAGCACCCCGCGCCGCGTGATGCTGGTTGAATTCATTGATGTTTTCGTTGACGACATGTCCGACCACCTCTGGCTGTTTGCGGTTCCTGGAGCAATTCCGAAGTCCCGTCTTTTTATCGTTTGGTCAAGCGTAGGCGAATTTCTCCGGACGGGCAATCGAAGCCCGGCCGGTTCAGCGGATCTCGCGCATGATGAAGTCGCGCAAAAGCTGCGCCGCCGGCGAGAGCGTGCGGTTGCGCACCGTGATTAGGCTGTAGGGCCGCACCGTGATGTCGAAGTCGATCGGCAGCACCTCGATCGCGCCGCCGATGCCGGCCTGGATGAAGCGCGCGACCTCGACCGACACGGCGGCGATGGCGTCCGACTGCGCCACCATCACCAGCGTCAGCAGCAGCGACGCGGTGTTGAGCACGCGTTCGGGCAGCGGCGCCCCGTGGGCGAGGAACTGCGCCTCCAGCGAGCGGCGCAGCATCGAGCCGCCCGGCTGCAGCACCCAGTCGAATTCGGACAGGCGCCCGATCGCGATGGTCGCGCCGTCGGCAAGCGGATGGCCGCGCCTCACTATCAGGCAGGCCTTTTCGATGCCGATGACGCGCGCCTCGAACAGGCGCGGATTGAGGTCCTCCGGGATGCGCGCGATGATGAGGTCGTGGCGCGCCGCCAGCAGCTCCCGCGCCAGGATATCGCTGGTCTCGACCTGCATGCTGATCTCGACCGCCGGGTAGCGGCGGCGAATTTCCCGGATAGCCGGCACGGCCAGTTCGATCGCCGGCGCGGTGACGGCACCGAGGAAGACCGAGCCGCCGCGCCCGAGCTTCAAATCGGCGATCTCGCGCCCCACCTCGCGCATCTCGAGCAAGATGATGCGGGCGCGCCGCGCCAGCGCCTTGCCGTACGGGGTGAGCGCGATGCCGCGCGGCAGCCGTTCGCACAGCGGCGCGCCCACGATCGCCTCGATCTCGGCGATCATGCGAGAGGCGGCGGGCTGCGAAATGTTCAGCGACTGCGCCGCCGCGCTCACCTGGCCGGAATCGTCGAGGGCCACGATCATGCGCATGTGGGCAAATTTCCAGCCGCTGCGCTGCAGCAGTTCACCCTCGCCGAGGAAGGATCCGATCGAGGCCTCGTCGAGGCTGGTCATGGCAATCTTCCCCTCTCGATGTGATCGCTCCCATACCAAATTGCATATACGAGACGGCAATAAAAGGATTTGACAGTTATACCCGATGCTCTAAGCCTTCGCGCGACAGCTCCCTTCGCGAGCCGGCAAAGCCGGGACGCAGCCGCAGGGCGAGGAGGGACTGCCGTTCGGGAGGATAGAAACCATTCGGGGCGAATTGCCCCCCACAGGCAGGGCCGGCCCGCAAAGCGCCGGCGGTTGCCGCTTCTCACAATCAGGGAGAGACCACAGTGAAAATTGTGAAGACACTCGTCGCCGCGCTTGCGGTCGGCATCGCGGCCATGACGACGTCTGCGTTCGCGCAGGACAAGGGCCTCGTCGGCGTTCTTATGCCCACCAAGACCTCGCAGCGCTGGATCAACGACGGCGACGCCGTGAAGTCCCAGCTCGAGGCGCTCGGCTACACCGTAGACCTGCAGTACGCGCAGGACGACATCCCTAACCAGCTCAGCCAGCTGGAAAACGAAATCACGAAGGGCCCGAAGGCGCTGATCATCGCCTCGATTGACGGCACCACGATGTCCGACGCGCTTCAGAAGGCCGCGGACGCCGGCGTGGTCGTGGTTGCCTACGACCGCCTGATCAAGAAGACCCCGAATGTCGACTATTACACCACCTTCGACAATTTCGGCGTCGGCGTCATCCAGGCGACCTCGCTGCTCAAGGGCCTGCAGGAGCGCTTCCCCGACAAGAAGCCGTGGAACGTCGAGCTGTTCGGCGGTTCGCCGGACGATAACAACGCCTTCTTCTTCTACGATGGCGCCATGAGCGTGCTGCAGCCGAAGATCGACGACGGCACGATCGTCATCAAGTCCGGCCAGACCGGCATGGACAAGGTCGGCACGCTGCGCTGGCTTGCCGCCACCGCCCAGGCGCGCATGGACAACCTTCTGTCGGCCAACTATTCTGACGGCAGCCGCGTCGATGGCGTTCTGTCGCCGTATGACGGGCTTTCCCGCGGCATCACCGCCTCGCTGCGCGCCGTCGGCTACGGCACGGACGCCCAGCCCTGGCCGATCGTGACGGGCCAGGACGCCGAGACCGCGTCGGTCAAGCTCATCATCTCCGGCGAGCAGTATTCGACCGTGTTCAAGGACACCCGCGAACTGGCGAAGGCGACCGTCGAACTGGTCGACAAGGTTCTCTCGGGCGGCAAGCCTGAAGGCCTCGACGAAAAGACCTATAACAACGACGTCAAGGTCGTTCCGTCGATCCTGCTGACGCCGCATGACGTCGACAAGACCAACTACCAGGCCCTGGTGGTCGACTCCGGCTACATCAAGGCCGAAGACCTCAAGTAATCGCGATCGAAAATCGCAAGGGTCCCGCGCCAGGCGGGACCCTTTTCGCTGGCCAGCGAACCCGGTATCGTTTCCCCGGACTCGAAGGAGCGGACTTTCCGATGGCTTCGACGATTTTGGAGATGCGCGGCATCACCAAAACGTTCCCCGGCGTCAAGGCGCTGTCGAACGTCAACCTGCGCGTCGAGGAAGGCGAGATCCACGCCATCGTCGGCGAGAACGGCGCGGGCAAGTCGACGCTTATGAAGGTGCTGTCCGGCGTCTATCCAACCGGCACCTACGACGGCAGCATCATCTACCGCGGCCAGGACTGCCATTTCAAAGGCATCCACGACAGCGAGCGGCTCGGCATCGTCATCATCCACCAGGAACTGGCCCTGGTGCCGATGCTGTCGATCACAGAAAACATCTTCCTCGGCAACGAGCATGCCCGCTACGGCATCATCGACTGGAACGCCAACGAGGCGCGCACCAGGGCGCTCCTCAAGAAGGTCGGGCTGAAGGAAGACCCCAAGACGCTGATCACCAATATCGGCGTCGGCAAGCAGCAACTGGTAGAGATCGCGAAAGCGCTCAGCAAGGAAGTGCAGCTGTTGATCCTCGACGAGCCGACTGCCAGCCTGTCCGAGAAGGACAGCCAGGCACTGCTCGACCTTCTGCTCGAGTTCAAGCGGCAGGGCATGACCTCGATCCTGATCAGCCACAAGCTGAACGAGGTCAGCCGCGTCGCGGACCATGTCACCGTGATCCGCGACGGCCAGACCATCGAGACGCTGGCCAGAGCCGACATCACCGAGGACCGCATCATCACCTCGATGGTCGGCCGCGCGCTCGACGACCGCTACCCGCCGCGCGAGCCGAAGATCGGCGAGGTCGTGTTCCAGGTTCGCGACTGGTCGGTCTACCACCCGATCCACGCCGAGCGGCAGGTCATCAGGGGAATCGACATCGATGTCCGCAAGGGCGAGGTTGTCGGCATCGCCGGCCTGATGGGCGCCGGCCGCACCGAATTCGCGATGAGCCTGTTCGGCCGCTCCTATGGCCGCCGCATCACCGGCCAGGTCTTGCTCAAGGGCAAGCCGGTCGACCTCTCCTCGGTCGGGCGGGCGGTGGAACAGGGCATCGCCTACGTCACCGAAGACCGCAAGACCTACGGCCTGAACCTGATCGACCACATCAAGCACAACATTACGCTGGCAAATCTGAACGGCGTCTCGCGCCACAACGTCATCGACGATTTGCGCGAACTCGACGTCGCCAACCAGTACCGCGCCAAGACCAACATCCGCGCCTCCAGCGTCTACCAGATGACCGGCAACCTCTCCGGCGGCAACCAGCAGAAGGTGGTGCTGTCGAAATGGCTGTTCGCCGACCCCGAGGTGCTCATCCTCGACGAGCCGACGCGCGGCATCGATGTCGGCGCGAAATACGAGATCTACACCATCATCGCGCGGCTCGCGGCTGAGGGTAAGGCGATCATCGTGATCTCTTCGGAGATGCCTGAACTGCTCGGCATCACCGACCGCATCTACGTGATGAATGAGGGGCGCATCGTCGGCGAAATGCTGGCCAGCGACGCCAGCCAGGAAAAGATCATGCGCGCCATCGTTCGGGGAGAAGGAAGAGCAGCATCATGAGTACCGAAAGCGCCCCCGCGCCGCAGACGGGCGTCGCCGAAGACGTCCGGTCGCCGCGCTTCGCCGTCTCGGCGCTGGTCACCAACCTGCGCGAATACGGGCTGGTCCTGGCCCTCATCGCGATCATGATCTTCTTCCAGATCACCACGTCCGGCACGCTGTTCAAGCCGGTCAATCTCAGCAACCTCGTCCAGCAGAACTCCTTCATCATCGTGATGGCTCTGGGCATGCTGCTGGTGATCGTGTCGGGCCACATCGACCTCAGCGTCGGCTCCGTCGCCGGTTTCATCGGCGCGCTGGCGGCCATGATGATGGTGATCTGGCCCCTCGGCTTCCTCAGCAACCCGCTGGTGGTATCGATCATCTGCCTCATCATCGGAGGCGTCATCGGCGCGGGCCAGGGCTACTGGATCGCCTACCACCGAATACCGAGCTTCATCGTCACGCTGGCGGGCATGCTGATGTTCCGCGGCATGTGCCAGGCGCTGCTCGGCGGCGGCTCGTCGGTCGGCCCCCTGCCCGACAACTTCAAGGCGCTGAGCTCCGGCTTCATCCCCGACGTTATCGGCACGCTGGTCCTGATCCCACCGACGGTGAACGCTGCCGGCAAGACCATCGTGGGCAGCGGGCTCAGCCTTCACATGACGACGATCCTGATCGGCCTCATCGGGGTGCTGGCCTTTGCCTATTTTGGCCTGAGGGCGCGCCGCACGCGCGAGCGCCACGGCTACGAGGCCGAGCCCTTCGCGCTGTTCGCGGTCAAGACCGTGGTCATCAGCGCGCTGGTGCTGTTCCTGGTCTTCCAGTTCGCCACCTACAAGGGCCTGCCGATCGTGCTGGTGGTGATGGCCCTGCTGATAGCCTTGTTCATGTTCGTGACGAAGCGCATGACCATCGGCCGCCGCATCTACGCGATGGGCGGCAACCCCAAGGCGGCGCAGCTGTCGGGCATCAAGACCGAGCGGCTGACGCTGTTCGTGTTCATCAACATGGGCGTGCTGTCGGCGCTCGGCGGCCTCATCATCGCCGCGCGCCTCGGACAGGCGGTGCCGGCGGCCGGCCTCGGCAGCGAACTGGATGTCATCGCCGCCGTCTTTATCGGCGGGGCCTCGGCCATGGGCGGTGTCGGCCAGGTGATGGGCTCGGTCGTCGGCGGCTTCATCATGGGCGTGATGAACAACGGCATGTCGATCATGGGCGTCAACGTCGACTGGCAGCAGGTGGTCAAGGGCCTCGTGCTGCTCGGCGCCGTCGTCTTCGACGTCTACAACAAGAACAAGGCCTGACGGGAGCGGGCTTTTACCCCGGGGTGGCTCCACCCCGAACTTTGAAGGAAGAGCGGTTTCAAATCGATGGCCAGGCCGGCGCGGGCGCACGAAGCGTTCCGTGCGCAGGATGGCATTCGCCGAACGGGCAGGAGACGAACATGCTGATTTCCGAGATCGAAGACGACGGCGGCACGATCGACGTCGTGGCGCGCAACGGCGGGCCGGCGCGCAAGGTGCGCGGTGCGCGCAGCGTCTATGCGCTGGCGCTGGAGGCCGCGCGCAGCGGCACCACCATTGCCCGCCTCATCGAGCAGCGTGGCTATGGCGATGTCGTCGACCTCGAGACGGCCTATCGCAAGGGCCGCGTGCGGGCGCCGATCCGCCATCCCGACCCGGCCCACCTCCACCTCACCGGCACCGGCCTCACCCATCTCGGCTCGGCGGCGACGCGCGATTCCATGCACAAGAAGCTCGCCGCCGACGGCGAGGAACAGCTCACCGATTCCATGAAGATGTTCCGCATGGGGCTGGAAGGCGGCAAGCCTGCAAAGGGCCAGGAAGGCGTGCAGCCGGAGTGGTTCTACAAGGGCAACGGCACGATGGCGGTCGAGCCGGGCGCGCCGCTGATCTCGCCGGCCTTCGCCAAGGACGGCGGTGAGGAGCCCGAAATCGCGGGCGTCTACGTGATCGGCGACGACGGCACGCCGTTCCGCATCGGCTTCGTGCTGTCCAACGAGTTCTCCGACCACGTCACCGAGCGCGTGAACTACCTGTTCCTGGCGCATTCCAAGCTGCGCAACGCCTCGTTCGGGCCGGAACTGCTGCTCGGCGACCTGCCGGCCGACATCCGCGGCATGTCGCGCATCCTGCGCGGCGGCAAGCTCCTGTGGGAAAAGCCGTTCCTCTCCGGCGAGGCGAACATGTCGCACACCATCGCCAACCTGGAGCATCACCACTTCAAGTACCCGCTGTTCCGCCAGCCCGGCGACGTACACGTCCACATGTTCGGCACCGCGACGCTCTCCTTCGCCGACGGCATCCGCACCGAGCAGGGCGACGTGTTCGAGATCGAGGCGGCCGAATTCGGCCTGCCGCTGCGCAACCCGCTGAAGATTGCCAAGGCCGAAAAGATCGAGGTCAAGGCGCTGTAGGCGCGCAAATGCGCCCTGCCCCTTGACCCGGCCGGCCATCGGCAGCAAACCGAAACGCGCGGCCGGCTTGGCCGCGCGTCAGGGCAGAGCGCATGGCAGCAAGGACCATCATCGCGCCGTCGATCCTCTCGGCCGATTTTTCACGCCTCGGCGAGGAGGTGGAGACGATCGTGCGCGCCGGCGCCGACTGGGTGCATCTCGATGTCATGGACGGGCATTTCGTGCCCAACATCACCTTCGGGCCGCCGCTGGTGAAAGCGATCCGCGCCCGCTGCGACCGGCGCTTCGACTGCCACCTGATGATTTCGCCGGCCGACCCCTACATCGAGGCCTTCGCCGAGGCCGGCTGCGATTCCATCACCGTGCATGCCGAGGCCGGGCCGCATCTCGACCGCTCGCTGCAGGCGATCAAGGCTCACGGCAAGCGCGCCGGCGTCGCCATCAATCCGTCGACGCCGGAGGGCGCCATCGAATATGTGCTCGACCGCCTCGACCTCATCCTGGTGATGACCGTCAACCCCGGCTTCGGCGGGCAGGCCTTCATTCCGGCCACGCTGGAAAAGATCCGCCGCATCAAGGCGATGATCGGCAGCCGGCCGATCGACATCGAGGTGGATGGCGGGATTGCGCCGGACACCGCGCCGCTGGTCGCCGCTGCCGGCGCCAACGTGCTCGTCGCCGGCTCCGCCATCTTCAGGGGCGGCAGCGAGGCGGCTTACCGCGACAACATCAAGGCGATCCGCGAGGCGGCCGACGGCGCACTGCGCCGGGCGGCATAGGAGGCAGCGATGGCATCGGCACCCCCGGTCTGCGATTTCGGCTGGAAGGCGGTCGACGCGGTATTGCCCGGCGTCGACGCCAGGCAGCACCGGCTGCTGGGGGAGATGGGTCCTGGCGGCCTGGTTGTCGCCTTCATCTGCAATCATTGCCCCTATGTGAAGGCCGTGGTGGCACGCATGGTGCGCGACGCGCGCGACCTCGCCGTGCACGGTGTCGGCTTCGTCGCCGTCAACTCGAACGACGCTACCGCCTATCCGGACGACTCCTTCGACAACATGAAGCTGTTCGCCGAGCGCCACGCCTTCAGCTTCCCCTATCTCTACGACGAGGACCAGCGGATGGCGCGCGCCTATGGTGCTGCGTGCACGCCCGATTTCTTCGGGTTCAACGCCGCCGCCGAACTGCAATACCGCGGGCGCATCGACGCCTCGCGCCGCGAGGTAGGCGCGCCCGATCTGCGCCGCGACCTCTTCGAGGCGATGCTGCAGGTCGCGCGCACCGGCCAGGGGCCGCGCGAGCAGGTCGCCTCGATCGGCTGCTCGATCAAATGGAAGGATGCCGCGTGAACGCTTCGCATTGGCCCCGCGCCGTCCTGTTCGACCTCGACGGCACGCTGATCGATTCGGCGCCCGACATCCATGCGGCCGTGGATGAGTTGCTGGTGGCCAACGGCTTCGGCCCCCTGCCCTTCGACCGGGTGAAGTCGATGATCGGCCACGGCACGCGCAAGCTGGTCGAGCGTGCCTTCGCGGCGGTGGGCGTTGCGCTCGACGAGAAGGCGCTGGACGCCAAGTACGACCAGATGATGCCGATCTACAACCGCCACCTGATCGACCTGACGACGCTGCTGCCCGGCGTGCCGGAAACGCTGGCGGCACTTGCCGAACGCGGCGTCGCCATGGGCGTGGTCACCAACAAGCCGCAGGTGCCAACCAATTCAGTGCTCGCCCATTTCGGCATCGAGCGCTATTTCGGCGCGGTGCTCGGCGGCGACTACGGCCTGCCGCGCAAGCCGGAGCCCGACATGCTGTTCGGGGCGCTGCGCATCCTCGGCGCCGACGTCAATTCAGCCGCGATGGTCGGCGACAGCGAGTCCGACATCCAGTCGGGCCGCGCCGCGGGCGTGCGGACGGTGGCGATCGCCGGCGGCTACACCAGCGTGCCCGCCGAGAAGCTCGGCGCCGACATCGTCATCCAGCTGTTCGGCGAACTGCCTGCCGCGCTTGAGCGGATACGCTCCGCGCGGCCCGCCTGACGCCTCAGGCCTTAGGCTTCTTCGTTCCGAAGATAAGGTCGAACGCGACCGTCGCGGTCGACACCACCAGCAGCACGCGCATGACGTGGTGCAGCACCACGAAGGCGATGTCGATGTTGAGCGCCAGCGCCACCAGGCTCATCTCGGCGAGGCCGCCCGGCGCATAGGCCAGCAGCAGCGCGTCGATGGGGTTGTCACTGACCAGCGACACAATGGTCGCGAACACCGCCGCCGTGCCGAGCAGGATCGCCGCGGCGATCACCGACACGCCGAGCATCTTGAGGATCAGCCGGCGGTCCATGCCGGCGAAGCGCGCGCCGATGGTCGTGCCGATGACGATCTGCGCCAGCGCAATCAGTTCGACCGGCAGCCGGAAATCGGTCCAGCCGGCCATGTGGACGATGGCGCTGCCGATCATCGGCGCCAGCATGAAGCGCGCCGGCAGCCGCAGGAAATGGCTGACGGCGAGGCTTACCAGGACCACGCCGATGAACCACAGCGTTGGTTCCAGCGTGACATCGGCCAGCCTGACCCCGGTCGCCGTGCCGCGGCCGACCGTTTCGCCGGTGATGAGCTGGAAGATGAAGGGCAGGCTCAGCACCACCAGGAAGATGCGCGACGACTGGATCAGCGCCACGATCCGCTCGTCGCCGCCCTTCGACTCGGCGAAGCTCACCATCTCGATGACGCCGCCCGGCATGCCGGCGAAGTAGGCCGTCGCCCACGACATGCCGGTCAGGCGGCGCAGCACCGTCGCCGACAGCGCCGTGCCGGTGACGGAGGCCAGCACCAGGCCGGTGATGGGCACCACCCATTCGCCGAGATGGGAGAACAGCTCCATCGAAAAGGACGCGCCGAGCATCGCGCCAATCACCGCCGACATCGCCGGCCGGATCGCATGCGGCGCGAGAATCGGGAGGCCGGCGAAGGCCGCGGACGTCGTCGCCACCATGGCGCCCAGCATCCACGGCAGTGGCAGGTGCAGCACGTAGAAGATGGCGGCGCCGATCGCGCCGAACACGAGCGCTGCGCCATAGCCGGCGACGCGCTTCACCACGGCGCGCGCCGACTTGGATGGGAGAGGCCATGGTCCTGCGCAGACATCAGAGGTCGCAGATGCCCCGTCACCGCTAAAGGCGCAATCGTTCGCCGCATGGTAACCCCCCGAAATCGTAAATTGGGTCGGCCGCAGGGCTCAGATCTCGTCCGATCGCCGCATGCCGGCGGTCGGGCGGCTTGCCCGGCGCCTGCGTGTCCGATATTCGTGCAGAGAAACCAATTTTCCTGCCGGTCAACAGGCTACTGACCGCCGGAGCCGAGACATGCTGCACGTCTATCCGACCGTACTCGCCGGCCCACCGCGGCCGAGCGCCATCCTGAGGCCCGGCGCCTGGTCGCCGGCCAGTCCGCGCCAGCGTTTTACGGTGCCGGGCAGCGGCGCGATCCTCGTCCGTGTCGAGGCCGGCGACAAGGTGACCATCGTGAACAGCGAGGGCGGCCAACCCTGCGAACTCGTCGCCTTCGGTTCCGACGGCAGGGCCGATGCCGGCATTCTCGGCGCACGCGAGACCACCGATGCGGCGGGCCTCAAGGCACTGCTCGCCGACGGCGACGACAGCCTGGCCCGGTTCCGCCGCGGCCTCGAAAAGCGCGGCCTCGACATTGCCGGCGCGCGCGCCGTGCGGTTCTTCTCGGCAGACACGCCGGCCGGCGCCGAGCAGGGCTTCGCCGTCCAGCGCGTTGGCTTCCTCGTGGCCGCGGCGCCCGGTGGTCCGATGGCGGCCGACACCCAGGACACCACCACGCCGCTGCTGGTGCTCGTCGACAAGGCCGCGCCGCGCGCCAAGGCGCGCTTTGATCTGCCCGACCCGCTCGCCGATCCCGTCCTCGACCGCCGCGTAAAATCCGCCACCGCCGAAGCCTATTTCGTCAGGGCCGGCGACTATCTGCAGATCATCGACGTCGACGGCCGCCAGTGCACCGACTTCCAGTGCTTTTCGGCCCGCAAGCTCGACAAGGGCAAAGATCATCCGCTCGACGTCACCACCACGCGCACGCTGATGGGGTCGAGCTATCCGCTGCCCGGCCTGTTCTCGAAATACTACGACCAGGACATGGAGCCGCTGGTAGAGGTCGTGCAGGACACCTGCGGCCGCCATGATGCCTTCGCGCTTGCCTGCGCTGCGAAGTATTATGACGACATCGGCTATCCGGGACATCCGAACTGCTCGGAGAACTTCAACGGCGCGCTTTCCTCCTACGGCGTCAACCCCCGCGCCGGCTGGATGGCCGTCAACCTGTTCTTCAACACGGGCATCGACCAGCACGGCATGCTCTACTCGGACGAGCCGTGGTCGCGCCCCGGCGACTACGTGCTGATGCGCGCGCTGACCGACCTGGTCTGCGTCTCCTCCGCCTGTCCGGACGACACCACTCCGGCCAATGGCTGGGACCTCACCGACATCCATGTCCGCACCTATTCCGGTGCGGAAAAATTCTCTCGAGCCGTAGCCAGACGCATGACTCCAGACGCCGAGCCGAAGATGACGCGCGAGACCGCATTCCATGCGCGCTTTGCCGAGCACACGCGCAATTTCACCGAGTACAAGGGCTATTGGCTCGCCAATTCCTTCGCCAAGGCCGGGCCGATCGAGGAATACTGGGCCTGCCGCGAGAAGGCGGTGGTGCTCGACCTTTCGCCACTCAGGAAATTCGAGGTCACCGGCCCGGATTCCGAGGCGCTGCTGCAATATGCGCTGACGCGCGACATCAAGCGCCTCTCGGTCGGCCAGGTCGTCTATTCGGCCATGTGCTACGAGCACGGGGGCATGATCGACGACGGCACGCTGCTGCGCCTCGGCAAGGACAATTTCCGCTGGATCGGCGGCGACGATTATGGCGGCGTCTGGCTGCGCGAACTCGCCGAAAAGCTGGGCCTCAAGGTGATGGTCCGCTCCTCCACAGACCAGATGCACAACATCGCCGTGCAGGGGCCGAAGAGTCGCGACATCCTCAGGCAAGTGATCTGGACCGCCCCGACGCAGCCATCGGTCACCGAACTCGAATGGTTCCGCTTCGCGGTCGGCCGCATCGGCGACGCGCAGGGCGTGCCGATCGTGCTTTCGCGCACCGGCTACACCGGCGAACTCGGCTACGAGATTTTCTGCCACCCGCGCGATGCCGCAAAGGTGTTCGACGCGGTGTGGGAGGCGGGCAAGCCGCATGGACTGACCCCGATGGGCCTGCACGCGCTCGACATGGTGCGCATCGAGGCGGGGCTGATCTTCGCCGGGTACGAGTTTTCCGACCAGACCGACCCGTTCGAGGCCGGCATCGCCTTCACCGTGCCGCTGAAGACCAAGCCGGACGACTTCGTCGGCCGCGCGGCGCTCATCCGCCGCAAGGAGCATCCGCTGCACAGGCTGGTCGGCCTCGACATCGACGCCAACCTGCCCGTTGGCCATGGCGACTGCGTCCATGTCGGGCGCGCACAGGTCGGCGTGGTCACCAGCGGCATGCGTTCGCCGCTGCTCGGCAAGACGATCGCGCTCGCCCGCCTTGACGTCACCCATGCCGAGCCCGGCACCGAGGTCGAGATCGGAAAGCTTGACGGCCAGCAGAAGCGCCTGCCGGCGCGCGTCGTGCCTTTCCCGCACTACGATCCGCAGAAGCTGCGGCCGCGATCCTGACCCTGCGGATTGCCCGTCGCTTCCGCGCTGCCGAAGTTTTGTGCGGCGCCAGAAATCGCCGACCGCACGCGCAAAACGATTGCGCGGAGTGCCTGTTGGTATATTAAATTTCACGGGATGAATAATTTGGGGTGCAGGGCGGTCCGTTCGCTGGTGAAGCCACAATGCGACCGGTTGCGAAAAATGAAAGCCCGCGCTCCCGGGGATCACTCACTGCGTCAGGAGAACTGCAATATGACCGGCTTGAAAACCCAACTGAAAATGGGCGCGCTGCTGCTCGCAGCATCGGCACTCGGCCTTACGGCCGCGCGGGCGCAGGCGCCCGAATCGTCCGACCCCATCAAGATCGCGCTGTTCGACTGGACCAGCGTCAACCTCAATGCCAAGATCCTCGGCGGCATTCTCGAAAAGCTCGGCTATACGGTCGAATATCCGACCGCCGACTACCTCTCGAGCCTCACCACTGGCTTGACCAATGGCGACCTGACGGTCGGCATGGAGTTCTGGGACACGACAGCGGGCGAAGCGATGAAAGCCTCGGACGCCACCGGCGAGACCGAAAAGCTCGGCATGCTCGGGCCGAAGGCGAAGGAGGAGTGGTGGTTCCCGGAATACATGAAGGAAAAGTGCCCGGGCCTGCCCAACTGGGAAGCGCTGAAGGACCCGAAATGCGCCGAGGCGTTTTCCACGCCCGAGACGGCGCCGAACGGGCGCTATCTCGGCGGCCCGGTGACCTGGGAGGGCTTCGACGACGAGCGCGTCGCCGCGCTCGGCCTGCCCTTCACCGTCATCCATGCCGGCACTGACGGCGCCATGTTCGCCGAACTGGAATCGGCCTACCAGCGCCAGGCGCCGATCATGCTGTGGATCTACTCGCCGCACTGGGCTCCGGCCAAGTACAAGGGCGAGTGGATCCAGTTCCCGGAATATACGCCGGAGTGCTATACCGATCCGGCCTGGGGCTCCAACAAGGAAGCCGCCTATGACTGCGGCAAGCCGCACGGCGAGATCTGGAAATATTCCTGGGCCGGCATGAAGGACAAGTGGCCGGTCGCCTACAAGGTGGCGAAGAACTACACGATCGACACCGACGTGCTGAACGCCATGAGCGGCCAGATCGACCTCGACGGCAAGACTACCGAGGACGTCGCGGCCGATTGGATCGCCAAGAACGAGGCGACCTGGAAGGCCTGGGCCCAATAAGTCGGTTGCAGACCGGGCGGCCCCGCCGGATGATCCGCCGGGGCCGCCGACGTTTTGCCGGCCCGGGAACCATGGAATGACGGAAATACAAGCTTCTTCGCCGCCACCGGACGACAAGAGCGCCCGGCCGGTAAAACTCGCCTGCCGCAATGTCTGGAAGCTGTTCGGCGCCAATGCCGAGCGCGTCATCCGCGAGCATCACGGCCGTGCAACCGCCGCCGAACTCGCTGCTGCCGGGCTGGTTGGCGCCGTGCGCGCCGCCGACCTCGAGATCCGCCAGGGCGAGATCTTCATCATCATGGGCCTGTCGGGCTCCGGCAAGTCGACGCTGGTGCGCTGCATGTCGCGGCTCATCGAGCCGACCTACGGAAAAGTCGAGTTCGAGGGCAAGGACCTGCTCAAGGTCACCGACGCCGAGCTGATCGAGCTGCGCCGCCACCGCATGGGCATGGTGTTCCAGAATTTTGCCCTGCTGCCGCACCTCAACGTGCTGGACAACATCGCCTTCCCGCTCAGCATACAAGGCGTCGACAAGGCCGGCCGTCAGGCGCGTGCACGCGAGGTGATCGACCTCGTCGGCCTGCGCGGGCGCGAGCATTTCTTTCCGCGCGAGCTTTCGGGCGGCCAGCAGCAGCGCGTCGGCATCGCGCGCAGCCTCGCCACCAAGCCGGAGCTCTGGTTCCTCGACGAGCCTTTCTCCGCGCTCGACCCGCTGATTCGCCGCGAGATGCAGGACGAGCTGATCCGCCTGCAGAACGTGCTGCACAAGACCGTCGTGTTCATCACCCACGATTTCGACGAAGCCATCCGGCTGGCCGACCGCATCGCCATCATGAAGGATGGCGAGATCATCCAGATCGGCACGCCGGAGGAGTTGGTGGTGAGCCCCGCGACCGACTACGTGGCCGAATTCACCCGCGACGTGCAGCGCGCCAAGGTGATCTCGGCGCGGCGGCTGATGCGGCCGGCAACCGCCGAGATCCATGCCCGCGCGGTTGCGCCGGAGGCCAAGGTCGCCAGCTTTTCGGCCGACATCATCTCGGCCGGCGCGCCGTTCGCCGTGGTCAACGGCACCGGCAAGCCTATCGGCGAAGTCACGCCGCAGGCCGTCATCGACCTTCTTGCCGGCATCGGGCGCGAGGCGCGTCCATGACGCTCGCCGCCGACGCCAGGCTGACCGGCGCCCGACCCACGTCCGTGTGGCTGGTCATCTGGGCGGCGGCGCTGGCGCTGGTGCTGGTCGTGTTCCTGCTGCGCGAGACGATCCCCTGGGCGGTGAACTATCCGACGCATTTCGTCGTGCCGGTCGCCGACTGGGTCAGCGCCATCATGAAATGGCTGAAGAACAACTTCAGCTGGCTGACCCGGTCGATCACTGCTGTGCTTGGCGTGCCGCTCGATTTCGCGCTCGACCTGCTGGCAAAAAACTTCAAGATCGGCAGCGGCCCCGAAGCCATCGTGCTGCCGCGTCTCTCCTGGGTCGGTGTCGTCGGTGCGGCCTATCTTGCCGGCCATGCCTTCGGCGGTCGCCGTCTCGGTCTGATCGTCGGCGGCCTGTTCCTCTACATCGCACTGTTCGGCCAATGGACGAGCGCCATGCTGACGCTCGCGCTCATCGCGATCGCCGTGCCGTTCTGCATCCTCACCGGCCTGATCGTCGGCATCTGGGCGTGGCGAAAACCGTGGGCCGAGAAATACGTGGTCGCGCCGGCGCTCGACCTCATGCAGACCATCCCGACCTTCGCCTACCTCATCCCGATGCTGCTCCTGTTCGGCAACAGCCCGGTGTCGGCGATGATCGCCACCGCCATCTTCGCGACGCCGCCGATGGTGCGCGCCACCATGCTCGGCCTGTCGCGGGTGCCCTCGGAGATCAACGATTTCGGCGACATGGCCGGCTGCACGGCGCGCCAGAAGCTGTGGCGCGTGCAGATCCCCTCGGCGCGGCCGACGCTAATGGTCGGCATCAACCAGGTAATCATGCTGGCCCTCAACATGGTGATCATCGCCTCGATGATCGGCGCCGGCGGTTTGGGCTACGACGTGCTGCTCGCGCTCCGCGCACTCAAGGTCGGCGAGGCGATGGAAGCGGGCCTGGCGATCGTCGCGCTCGCCATCGCGCTCGACCGGCTGAGCCAGGCGATCGCGGAGCGCAACGCCCGCGGTTCGACACACCTGGCCGAAACCGACAGCTCGTTCTGGCGCCGCTACCCGAACCTGTCGATCGCGATAGCGCTGCTTGCCGCCACCACGCTCGCCAGCGTGTTCATCCCGGCCTTCGCCGACGTGCCGAAGGCGATCACCATCACGACCGCGCCGGCCTGGAAGGCGGCCGTCACCTGGATCACGGTCAACTTCTTCGATGCGATCGAGGTGTTCCGCGTCGCCCTGCTGCTCTACGTGCTCAACCCGGTGCGGGCTTTCTGCGAAGGCTTTCCCTGGCTCGGCGCGGTCTTCCTGCTGGCGCTCGCCGGCTACCAGCTTTCCGGCCCGCGGCTTGCAGTGCTGGTCGCGGCGCTGACGGCGTTCTGCGCCGTCACCGGGCTGTGGGAGAAGACGATGGCGACCGTCTATCTCTGCGGCATTTCTGCCTTCATCTCCTGCCTCATCGGCATTCCGCTCGGCCTGTGGGCCGCCCGCAGCGACCGCTTCCAGGCGTTCATCACGCCCATCATCGACACGCTGCAGGTGCTGCCGTCCTTCTGCTTCATCATCCCGGTGGTGATGCTGTTCCGGGTCGGCGACGTCACCGCTATGATCGCCACGGTCGCCTTCGCGGTGGTGCCGGCAATCCGCTACACCAACCACGGCATCCGCCAGGTGCCGCCGGCCCTCATCGAGGCAGCCAAGGTTTCGGGCTGCACGCCGCGCCAGACCTTCTTTCGCGTGCAGCTTCCGCTGGCGTTGCCGGAGATCATGCTCGGCATCAACCAGACGATCCTGATGGCGCTTGCCATGATTATCATCTGCGCCATGATCGGCACGCGCGACCTCGGCCAGGAGGTGTTCATCGCCCTTTCAAAGGCCGACGCCGGCCGCGGCATCGTCGCGGGCCTGGCCATCGCCTTCATCGGCATCATCGCCGACCGCCTGTTCGGGGCCTGGACGGCCAAGGCGCGGGCGCGGCTGGGCTGATTTAGGGGGGAGCCATGACCAGGACGCCGACCGTCGAAAGCCTGCTTGCGGCCTGGATCGAGGCCTTCAACGACCACGACCTCGACCGTCACATGGCGCTCTACACCGAGGACGCCACGCTGTTCGGGTCCGTCGACGAGCTGAAGGTCGGTCGCGATGCGATCCGAGCGTATTTCGGCGCGGTTGCGCCGACGGTGCGCGTCAGGAACTATCCGATGCCGCATGTGCGCGAGATCGCGCCTGACGTCGCGGTCACCGCCGGCCATGTCGACTTCGCCGACGGTGACACGCCCTCGCCGTTCCGCATGACCTGGGTGCTGGTTCGCCGCGACGGCGAATGGAAGATCACCCAGCACCACGGCTCGCCGCGCAAGGGCGCGTAGCGTCAGCCGGAGCAGACGCAGGTGCGAGCATTGCGCACGGCCGCAAGCACCCGTTGCGCGCGGCTTTTTTGGCGTTCATGCATGGATCCTCGGTCGCGCGGCGGCTTTTGGCATCCGCCGCCCGAGGATCACGATGGCGCTCAGGATTCTGGCAATCGCCAACGTGGGCGATTGGCGTTGACCTCCCTTCCAATCGTCATCCTCGGGCTTGACCCGAGGATCCATGCCTGAACGTTGCCTCTGCATCCGCGGCGCAGGACTGGCGCAGCCGGCTCCACGGCCGCTCGACTTCGGCGCAATCCGCGACGAGAATGTCCCTGCCCTCTTGGAGCGGTCGTCCGCCGGCGCCATATCCAGGAGACCAGTCTAGCCGCCTGACCGGCCATCCGCCGGCCGTCGTCATTCTTCGCCAAAGGACGCACGCCATGACGCTCCCCACCCGCAAGCTCGGCTCCCAGGGCCTCGAAGTTTCGGCGATCGGCCTCGGCTGCATGGGCATGAGCCAGTCCTACGGCCCGGCGGACGAGAGCGAATCCGTCGCGACGATCCACCGGGCGATCGAGCTCGGCTGCTTCTTCCTCGACACCGCGGAGGTCTACGGTCCCTTCGTCAACGAGGAACTCGTCGGCCGCGCCATAAAAGACCGCCGCGACAAGGCGGTCATCGCCACCAAATTCGGCTTCCGCTTCGAAGACGGCAGGCAGGTGCCGGGCGCCATGGACAGCCGGCCGGAGACGATCGTGAAGGCGGTCGAAGGCTCGCTGCGCCGCCTCGGCACCGACCACATCGACCTCATATACCAGCACCGCGTCGACCCGGCAGTGCCGATGGAGTACGTCGCCGGCACGGTCGCGAAACTGGCGGCCGAGGGCAAGGTGCGCTTTTTCGGCCTGTCGGAGGCCGGCGTGACGAACATCCGCCGCGCGCATGCTGTGTTCCCGGTCTCGGCCGTGCAGAGCGAGTATTCGCTGTGGGAGCGCAATCTCGAGGCAGACGTCATCCCGGCGCTCGACGAACTCGGCATCGGGCTGGTGCCGTTCGCCCCGCTCGGCCGCGGCTTCCTGACCGGCGACGCAAAGCGGGCCGAGGACCTGCCGGAAGGTGACTACCGGCGCGGCGACCCGCGCTACCAGGGCGCGAATTTCGACGCCAACGTCAAGGCGGCCCAGGCCGTCATCGATATCGCCGCAGCGCTTGGCGCGAAGCCCGGCCAGGTCGCGCTCGCCTGGCTGCTCCACAAGGGCGAAAACATCGTGCCAATCCCCGGCACCAAGCGCCGCAACTATCTCGAGGAAAACGTCGCCGCCGCGTCCGTAAAACTCGGCGCGGCTCAGATGAAGGCGCTCGACGAAGCGCTGGCGCCGGAGCGCGTGGCGGGCGAGCGCTACGGCGCCACGATGATGGCGACGATCGACCGCTGAGGGCGGGCGCGCAGCTTCGTCTACGGCGCTCAGCAGCACAAAATCAGGTTCGGGATTCCGGATTCTGGACCTTTCGAAATGCCTCGCAGGTCGACGAATGCAGGACATCACCGCGCATGACGGAGACCGAGTTGCAAGCGCGGTGCGCAATTGAATTCGTATTCAATATGGCTAAACTAGGCTGGTCTGGCCAGCCAACGCACGCCGGAGCGATGCAAAGAATACGCAGAATCGTCCCAATGGTCCCAGCAGAGTCGGACCCAGCGGGGGAAAATGACGGCAATCTGCGCAAAAATTTGAGGGAGGAGTCTCGAAATGACAAGTCATTCCGCGAAGGTCTTCGGCGTTGCGCTACAATTGACATTCTTGGCCGGGAGTGCCTTTGCGCAGGACGGAGCAGATACCGTCTATGTCGGTGGCGATATTCTTACAATGCAGGGCAGTTCCCCTGCCTACGTTGAAGCACTCGCCGTCAGGGACGGCAAAATCCTCTTTGCCGGCTCTCGCAATGACGCGATGGCGATGACCGATGGCAGTACCAAGCTCGTCGATCTGGCCGGAAAGACCTTGATGCCCTCCTTCATCGACGGGCACAGCCACTACATAAACTCGCTGCTCGTCGCCAACCAGGCACAAGTTTACGCACCGCCCTCTGGCAACGGCAAGGACGTGCCAGGCATTATCTCGGAGATCAAGCGGTTCGCGGACGAAAGGCACGTCCCGAAGGGTGAAATGATCCTCGCCTATGGGTACGACGATTCGGTCATGCCTGATGGTCGTCTGCTAAACCGCGACGACTTGGATGCGGCCTTTCCCGACAATCCCGTTCGGGTCGACCACGTTTCGATGCATGGCGCCGTGATGAACAGCCTGGCCCTTGCGAAGTACGGGATCAGCGCTGCAACCAAGACGCCACCGGGCGGCGTGATCGTGCGCAAGCCGGGAACGGAAGAGCCCTGGGGGCTCATCATGGAGACGGCTTTCCTGCCGGTGATGGAGCAGGCGGAGCCAATGACCGCGCAGCAGGAAATTGACTGGAGCCGTGCTGGCCAGATGCTCTACGCGCAGGCAGGCATCACCACCGCTCACGAAGGCGCGTCGCACCTACCGCAATTCGAGACCATGCGGCGGGCGAGCGAAGCGGGGGCCAACATCATCGACGTGGTCGCTTTTCCGTTCATCACCGACGTGGACAAGGTGCTGGCCGAATTCCCCGTCGAAGAATGGGGCAGCTACCACAACCGATTCAAGGTCGGTGGGGTGAAGATCACCCTGGACGGCTCGCCGCAAGGCAGAACCGCGTTCTTCACGACGCCTTATCTGCAGGGTGGGCCAGCGGGCGAGAAGGACTGGTTTGGCGAGCCGACGTTCCCCCCGGATCTGGCCAACAAGATGGTCAAGAAGGCCCACGATCTGGGTGTGCCGCTCATCATACACACCAACGGCGATGCGGCGATCGACGCTTTCCTGGAGGCGTACAAGCTTGCCCGCGAGGGCGACGATGGCAAGCCTTGGAACGTGACGACCATCCATACGCAGTTTTTGCGCAAAGACCAGATTCCTGCCTTTGTTAAAAACGGTATACGCCCCTCCTTCTACACGCTGCACACCTTCTACTTTGCCGACACCCACATCGCGAACCGCGGCGAGGCGCAAGGCAGCTACATCAGCCCGATGCGCGATGCGATCGACGCAGGCCTAAGGCCGACCAACCACACCGATTTCGTCGTCGCGCCGCTCGATCAGATGATGATGCTCTGGTCCGCCGTGAACCGGGTGTCGCGAGCCGGGCGCGACGTTGGCCCCGATCAGCGAGTGACGCCCTACGAGGGGCTCAAGACGATGACGGAGTGGGCCGCAGAACAGTATGGCGAAGAAGCGACCAAGGGAACACTCGAGGTCGGCAAGCTCGCCGACCTTGTCGTGCTCGACGCAAATCCGCTGAAGGTGGATCCGAAGGCGATCCGTGACATCCATGTCGTCGAGACAATCAAGGAGGGCAACACGATCTTCCCAACTCCCGAGGGTGGGTTTCCGGTGCCGAAGGCGCCATCAGCGCCGGCATCGGCTTACGCCTGGTCGATGGAGGCCTGCGACTTCGCCGCTGTGAACATCGCCGCGAATAAGACCTGGACGTTGACCGCGCTAGGAGGGAGCGCCGTTGAGGCGGCGGTGCCTCCGACGATGCTGTTCAGCCGCGGCAAACTATCGGTCTTCGGGGGTGTCAACCAGATTAGCGGGTCTTACGCGCTGGTGGACGACGCAGTCGTCATGGGAGACCTTCTCAGCACAAAGAAAGCCGGCCCCCCCGAACTGATGCAGCTTGAGGACCATTTCACCAAGACACTAGCCGGAGTGAACGGGTTCACCGTTGCCGGCGACAAGCTGACATTGCTGACCGATGGCGCGGCGGTGGCCGAATTCCGGTCGCTGGAGTGACCACTTGAAAGTAGCCGACCGGCGCACCGGCAAATCGTGGTCGATTAATGATGCGAGGTCATGACTTCTGGCGGCAGCGGGCTGCCGCCAGACGGTGAAGCCACGATTGAAGATGCCTGCGCCCCTCGTCGGGTTTGCTCCTTGGTCGCCCGCGACTGTTGCGCGAGCGAGACGCAAACAAAAAACACCGCCCGCGGGCGAAAGCGGCACCGGGGGCCAGCGCGCGAAGCCGCCTACTTGGCGGCCAGATAGCTCTCCAGCGAATCGTCCATCGCCTCGACCCAGTTGGTGTGGTGTTTTGGCGCCATGGTGCCGGTCATCAGCGAGCGGTAGCCGTTGTTGCGGAAGCCCATGATGTCCTCGGCCTTGTGGTGCTCCCACTCCATGAAGGTCTTGTTGGTCTCCTCGATGTTGAACATCGGGTAGTCGGTCGCCTCGATCAGCTCCTTCACGTAGTCGCCCTGGAACCAGATCATCTGCTCGGCATCGGCGAGCGTCTCCTCGCGGTCACGCCATTTCTGGCTGTCGGCCGCCATCTCCGCCGCCGAAGGCAGCTTGATGCGGCCGAGGATCACGTCTCGCGCGTACCAGGCCTGCGCGTCGAACATGTTGAAGGTGTAGAACTGGTCTTGCATGCCGATGTAGAACAGCGCCGGGTTCTTCTCCCACACCACGCCCTTGTAGAGGCCGAGCGGCCACATGCGGTTGGCGGTCTTGAGCTTCAGGTCCTCGGTGAGGAACGGGAAGTGGTGCAGGTAGCCGGTGCACAGGATGATGGCGTCGACGTCCTTGGTGGTGCCGTCGGCGAAGGTGCAGGTCTTGCCCTCGACCTTCTGCAGAAGCGGCACCTCCTTCCAGTTGGCCGGCCACTTCCAGCCCATCGGCTTGGAGCGGTAGCTGGAAGTGATCGACCTGGCGCCGTACTTCCAGCACTGCGAGCCGATGTCCTCGGCCGAGTAGGAGCGGCCGATGATCAGGATGTCCTTGTCCTTGAATTCCATGGCGTCGCGGAAGTCGTGGCTGTGCAGCACGCGGCCCTGGAAGGTGTCGAAGCCCGGGAAATAGGGCACGTTCGGCGTCGAGAAGTGGCCGCTCGCCACCACCACGTTGTCGAACTCTTCCGCGTAGGTGATGTCGTTGACGCGGTCATGCGCGGTGACGGTGAATTTCTTCGTCGCGTCCGAGAAGGTGACCATGCGTACCGGCGTGTTGAAGCGCACCCAGCCGCGCACGCCGGCCTTTTCGACGCGGCCCTTGATGTAGTCCCACAGCACGGCGCGCGGCGGGTAGGAGGCGATCGGCCGCCCAAAATGCTCCTCGAAGGTGTAGTCGGCGAACTCCAGGCACTCCTTCGGGCCGTTCGACCACAGATAGCGGTACATCGAGCCGTGGACCGGGTCGCCATACTCGTCGAGGCCGGTGCGCCAGGTGTAGTTCCACAGCCCGCCCCAGTCGGCCTGCTTCTCGAAGCAGACCACTTCCGGGATGTCCGCGCCCTTGGCCGCCGCCGACTGGAACGCCCTGAGCTGGGCCGTGCCCGACGGACCTGCCCCGATGACGGCAACGCGTTTCTTCATGATCCCAAGCTCCCCGGTCTTTTTCTGGTGCGAAACAATTTTCACTGTCGGGACCATAATTTGTCGGCCATGCCTGTCAATCGGCACGGCGGTCGCAGTCAGGCCGCAGGCCCCTGTCGGCGTCGGGCGGATGATGTTACATTCACCGGCAGTGAAAAAAGCTTCGCCGGGGAGGCATCGTGCCCAGGACCGCAACCACCGATCGGGGGGCCGCGAAGCCCGCTGCGCGACCCGCACCCGCCCATGCCGGGGAGCCGCCCGCCCGCGACCTCCACGCCGTCGTGCCGCTGTCGCAGAACCCGCACGCCATCCGCGACACCAAGGAGAACGTGCTGGAGGTCGCGATCGGGCGCGAGGTGCGCGCCTACCGCAAGAAGCTCGGCATCACGGTGGCCGACCTCGCCGCCGCCACCAATTTGTCGCTCGGCATGCTGTCGAAGATCGAGAACGGCATAACCTCGCCGTCGCTGACCACGCTGCAGGCTCTGTCGCGCGCGCTCGGCGTGCCGGTGACGGCCTTCTTCCGCCGCTTCGAGGAGGAGCGCGCCGCCGTCTTCGTCAAGGCCGGCGAGGGCGTCGAGATGGAGCGGCGCGGCACGCGCGCCGGCCACCAGTACAACCTGCTCGGCCATGTCGGCGCCAACACCAGCGGCGTCGTGGTGGAGCCCTACCTCATCACCCTGTCGGGCGATTCCGACGTTTTTCCTACCTTCCAGCACGCCGGCATGGAGTTTCTCTACATGCTGGAGGGCGAGGTGGTTTACCGCCACGGCAGCCACCTGTTCCGCATGCTGCCCGGCGACAGTCTTTTCTTCGACGCCGACGCCCCGCACGGCCCCGAGGAGCTGACAAAACTGCCGATCCGGTACCTGTCGATCATTTCGTACCCGCAGGGTGGTGGTGGGGATTGATTTCTTGGGCGCGGCGTCGGCGTCCCCCTCCCCCTTGTGGGGAGGGGCAGGGGTGGGGGTATTTTTGGGCGCCGGCGCGTCCGAACCCCCACCCTGTATCCCTCCCCACAAGGGGGAGGGAAAGCTTCGCCGTCGCCACGCCTGCCTTCGCATCTGGCCATTGAGCTGGGACAAAAGACCGGGAAGCGGGGCGCGAAACCGTGCCTTCCGAATCTTTGCGATACGGCGCGACGTCGCGCCCCGCCGGCGATTTTAGGCCACGCCCGTTCCGCTTTGATCGCGCGCCGTGTTCCCCGGTCGCTGCTCCGAGGAGCGGCGGCTTTTCGAACCGGGGCAACGGTCGGCGGGCTAGCGCGTCCCCTTTCAACGCTGCAGGGGCTTTTTTGTCCAAGCCCTGCTGGGGGAACGGTGCGCACCTCCACGGGAGACCGGCCACGTTAGCCGCCGCCCGCAGACGCCGTCTCCTCCCCACCGAGCGCCGTCGCGACCGGCGTTCCCGCGGGAGGAGCGGGGCGGATTGTATGAGAGGGCTGGAGGGGGTGGATGGAATGGCGGGGGGATTCTGGGTGTGTTGAGGGAAATCAGTGGGCTAGCGGGAGTCGTACGTGGCGATGTCCACATTGCCACGCGCCCTCATGATGAGCCTCGAGCTTGTCGAGGGACCTAACCACGAGGGCTACTGAGCCAAAGGCTTTTGCAAGAGACAGAATACTATGGTTTTGTTTCAGACTGGAGGTCCGCTTTGGGGCGGGTTCCAGCCCGTCAGCTTACGACGCCCAAATTGGGCAAGCGGACCCTCAGCCAGCACCCATGACCGTCTTTTGTTTGGTTATGTGTATCTGCGAAAGTCAGGCGACACTTGCGCTCCAAACTCAATATGCTTGAGTATTCGCCCAACCTCGCGCGCTGCCTTGATCGGCGCTGGCAGCTTCTGATCGAACTGGGTACTGTTCCAGTTGACCTTAGTCAGCGCCAAGACCTCTTCGGCTACCTTTGCAATAGCGCTGTCACTGTTCGCGTGCGGCACCAGTAACAACGGGCGCGGCACGCGTAGGCCTGGATAGGTGCCATAATAGGGAACGCTGCCACGCGTGTAGAGCAGACCCTTTCCGCGAAGGTCAATGAATGTCCCCCGGAGCACGGGATAATTGCCATCACGGAAAATGGCGATCGGAGCGCTCTCCTGAACCCAGACCAAATCGCTTAGTTCAATCCCCGCACGGCGCAACGCTGCATCTATGCCTTCCGTTTCCTCCGGCCTGAACCGCGAGGTTTTCAGAATGACGATGCGTGCAGGAACATGGCGATGATGAGCCTTGTAGGTGGCAATCGATTGGGTCAACAGATCGTCCGCATCCTGCACCGTCAGGTACGGATGACGGCCTCGCGACTCCGTCTGTGCGCGGGCTCCGCGCAAAATAAGGCCACGCCCGCGTTCATCGAACATCTGTGCCGTGCTAGTCCAAAGCTGCTGCCCATCGACATCTCGGTAGAAGCCGATCCCGAGGAAGCTCGTTCGCAGCCCCGCATCATCGGGCAGAAGACGCCAAGGTACCTTTCCCGCTTTGTAAAAGAGCGCATTCAGCAAATTCCAGGCACGAGTAGCCTTCGCCTGCGTCTGGCGATTACTGTCGCGTTTGACCTTGCGCGGAATTTTGGCGGCATCATCCCAGGTGTCAGGCCAGACAATCTGTGTCGGCACCCCTAGATGAAGCGTCTTGGCCTTAAGCAGATCTCGGAAATCCAACAAGAGATCGGCACTGGCTTCTTCTTGATCCTCCGCCTCGTCCCCATCCTCTTCGCCCTTCGCGTTGACTAGCTTTTCGATCAATGGGACAGGCAGCGCGAGGACAATTACGTCAGGTTTAACGCTGCTTTCGGTCAAAGCCGTCAACTGCTGTGTGACCATCTCTACGGCCTGTCGCACGGCTTCGTCATGCTTGCCGATGGCGCGAATGTCGTTGACCTGAGAACGGGACATGGTCGCTGTCGCCCCGCTCGGCACTTCGAATGTGCAGCGAAACGGGTTCTGATTTCCGAGCCCCGGAAAATCCGGGTTCAGATTGATCAACTGCTTGTTCTCGCTCTCAATGCCGCGACCGGTTTCGCCAAGAAAATCAGTAAAACCTGCCACAGTGTCGTCCGTCCCAATCACGCCGACACGCACGACGTCGCCGGAGCGTGGTTGAAGCGGCCCAAATTCGCGCAGTCCCTGTCGCGGATCGCAATGCCGTCCGCCTTCGCCAAATTCCAGAAGAGGTTCATCAAACACGCGCGTCTTGAAGGTCATGCGGACAGCCCTTCCTCAAAGAGATCTGCCGCTTCCATTTCCCTGGCGCGGGGATCCGTGCGATTCCAGGTATCCTCGGGAACTGCCTGCGCCAGATCGACCAGAGGCAAGCTCTCGAAACCGATGAGGTGATCGCTTGCGGTGGTCTTCTCAAACAGATCATTCTTCGGAGTAGAGCTACCAGCGAGCAGACTTTGCCACATAATGACCTGACCGCGCACTGCCGCATTGCGCTCCAGACGCTTTTTCCCGGCGAGCAAGGCTCCGGGGAAGGGATGCGGCTCGAAACCATTGCGCGTGAAGTAAAACGTCGGATCGATGACGATGAACCATTCATCGCCCAATCGCTCAAAACGAAGATTTGCCGCGTGGTGTCGGACATAGCCGGGCTTGTCGGGAAATTTCTTATTTTGATAGCAGCTTACAACCTTGGCGGAGGTGTCCTTGATACTGGAGGCATATTTATAGCTGCGCGATTTGTTTACGCCCAGGGCGTGGAAATAGAACAGCCGCTCCTTTGCCAGATGTCTGATCTGCGCGGATGACTGATGCGCCACACTCCGCCGCAAGAGTTCGATCGTGTCATTCGTATCGTCAAAGTTATCGTTCAGCACTACGAGCGCCGTATCCACGGCCTCAACCTGATCCTGATCGACAATGGCTACAGTCCCGAATTCTCTCGGATCGAAGAATGACAGATAGCGTCGTTTGCGAATGACCCAGTCAAATCGTGTCGTTCGCTGCTTTAGTAGATCGGGAATGGCGTCCCTGCCGGCGCCAAAGGGCGATGTAGCGATAAAATCTCCTGCGGCAGCCGTATACGCATCATGTTCAAGATTGCGGTCTCGCCGATGTTCAAGGGTGGCAAGTAGACCCCCGGCATCCGGCGATCGATGGTCAAGGCCGCGAGCTTGTCGGCGCAACTAGGACTAAAGATATCTTCGCGTTTGTCGAACTTCAGACGCCGTTCGTCGCCGTGGACGCCTGCGGACACATCTTTCCAATAGGCATTACCGTCCGACTGACGCCAGAGCACGACGATGACCGGAATGTTGTATTTTCGCCAATATGCAAGGTCAGCGGCCTTCATCAAATATTCGAACTGCTGATCCGTCTCCCCGACATACTTGCCGCTAGCCGTGGCTTTGACCTGCACACCCAACAGCTTCCCCAACGGCGCGCCCGTGCGACGATCGCGCAGCTCAATCAGGCCATCTGTTCCGGCCTCAAGCCTTCCCCGATTCTCATAGATGAAGCCGCTTTCGAGCACGATCTTCTTGACCGCCGTCTCACCCAGCTCACCCAGAATCTGGCTGTCAGTGATTCTTTTGTCCATTCGGCCAGTATAGGCGCGTCTGCGACTTTGGCGAGCAGTTCGTTCCTGTTATGTTTCCTCGTCCCCGCTTTTCACATCGGTCCCCTCCAGGGTGTGCCAATCATCGCTGTGACCCGTGAGACACAGCGGAGGCTAGTCCCCAAATGGACGGAATTTTTGGGCAGCGACCTCAGGGTAACGAACGACGCCAAAGGGTCGGCGAAGGACTATGAACCAGAACTGCCAATTCTGTTTCATGTGGGAGCGTGTTTGCCCGCTCGTCGGCGGCCAAGAAAATCTGGCTGCGTTGACGATGCGATCTTCCTATACCTACAAACTGCAAGATTCCTGGTCCGCCGGATAGAGTGGCGGGCCGTGGCGGCTGGCCCTCACTCGTGGTTCCGGGCGGTCTCCGCGGCAAAGCCGAAGAAGCGCATGGCGCCGTCGCCCTGGGCGGGCGGGAAGCCGGCGCGGTCGAAGGCGCGGCGCATGCAGGCGAGCCACAGGTCGCGCAGCTCCGGCCCGATATCCACATGCGCGTGGATTTCCCGCAGCCGCGAATGGCCGTGCTTCTGGAGGTAGTAGCTCGGACCGCCGAAGAAGCCGCAGAGATAGTTGAACTGCTCCTCGCGCGAATGGGCGACGCCGTGGCCGCGCAGGTGCAGGCGATGCAGCGGCTCGGCCTCCGGCTCCTGCTCGACGATGTCGTAGAAGGCCTCGACCAGCCGGCGCACGGCCTCCTCGCCACCGAGATCGGCGAACATCGAAGGCCTGCGCGGCTGGATCGGGTCGGACATGGCGGCGTCCCTTGCCGTCGCCCGGCGCGGGCGACGGCGCTGATCACTCCGGCCCGAAGCCGAGCGAGGTCGGCGTGCCGTCGTCGTAGCGCGACAGGTATTCGACGACGGTCGGGCGGTAGCGCGTAAGACCCTTGTAGCCGACCAGCTCTTCCGGCAGGTCGCGCAGCACGCGGTGCAGCCGGCGCGCCCATTTCGGCGAGGTGACCAGTTCGTCCAGCCGGATGAGGTAGCAGCGGATCGGAAAGACCAGCGCGTTGGAGCGCGGCAGGCGCCAGAAGCTCTGCAGCTCGACGCGCAGGTGCACCTTCTGGCCGACGTTCTGAGGCGTCACCGTGGTGCGGTCCGGCCCCCATTTGTGGTAATTCTCGGGGCTGGTGTCGAGCCGTGGGTTGATGGTCATCGTCCAGTTCAGGCGCCGGGCCGGCTTGCCCTGCTGGAGGTTGAGCAGAAATTTCAGCGCGCGCTCGAAAACGCCGAGCTCATGCGCCAGCGGCACCGGCGCGTGCCACTCGAAAAAGTTCATGCCGATGTCGAAGTCGAGCGACCAGTCGGCCTGGGTGCTGACGATGCCGGCATCCATCCATAGATTGCCGTCGCGCTGGTCGAGGATGCAGAAATCGCCCTGGCTCTGGCGGGTGATGTATTCCATCGGGCCGTAGGGCAGCGTCGCCTCGTCGCCGAAGGTGAACTTCTGGTCGATGCCGAGCGGGCGGTTGATCCAGTGCCAGTCGTCGCCGTCGCGCGTGAGCGAAAAGTGCTCGGGATAGCTGTCGGCCTTGGAGGTCATCAAGAGCTCGAGCAGGTCCCAGCCGGCCAGCGTCATGTGCGGCAGCGACTGGCAGCGCAGCGGGTCCTCGGCCAGCACCAGCGCGCGGTCGTGCATCTCGGCGACGTAGTGCTCGTCGACGTCGATCGGGTGCTCCAGCACGCTGCCCTTCGGCCCCGGCACGTGCGGCTCGATGTTGACCGCATACATGTAGCGGTCCTCGTTGAAGGGGAACGGGAAGCGGCGGATCGCCTCCGGGCTGTTCTTGAAGGTGAAATCGTCGCGGAACGTTTCCTTGCGGAAATTGATGCCCATGGCGATGTGCTCCCTATGGTTTTCGCGTCATGCGGGGGATTGGCGAGGGGTGTCGCATGTCAGGACCGGATTCCCCCTCTCCGTCTCGCCCTGCGGGCTCGCCACCTCTCCCCCCTCCGGAGGGAGAGGATGGGCGCGAGGCCGCAAAGCTTGGCGCCATCCTCTCCCTCCGGAGGGGGGAGAGGTGGCGAGCCCTGAGCCCCGAGCCTGTCGAGGGGCCGAAGGGCGAGACGGAGAGGGGGAAGCCGGTTCTCATAGGCGACTGCGCCCCTACCTTTCCAACACCAGCGAAGACCCTTCGAAGCGCGACACGCACGGCATGATCTTTTTGCCGGCGCGGTGGTCCTCGTCGGAGAGCCAGTGGTCGTTGTGGATGAATTTTCCTTCGCAGGAGATCACGTTGGTCTCGCACTGGCCGCAGACGCCGCCGCGGCAGAGGTAGGGCGGGTCGACGCCGGCCGCCTCGATCGCCTCCAGCAGGCTCTCGTCCTCGCGCACGCGGATGGTCCGGCCGGAGACGGCCAGCGTGACGTCGAACGGCACGCCGGGCTGCGGGGCGGAAAAATGCTCGAAATGCACGGCCTCGTCCGGCCAGCCAGCGGCGCGCGCGGTGTTGCGCACCCAGTCGATCATCGGCGCGGGACCGCAGACATAGAGATGCGTGCCGAGCGGCTGCGACGACAGCAGGCGGTCGAGCTCGATCCTCTCGCCGCGGTCGTCGTGGTAGAGGTGGACGCGGCGGCCGTAGCGCTCCTGCAGCACGTCGCCATAGCTGAACAGCGCGGCGGTGCGGCAGGCATAGTGCAGCTCGAAATTGCCGCCCTGCCCGGCAAGCTGCGCTGTCTGGGCCAGAAAGGGCGTGATGCCGATGCCGCCGGCGATCATCAGGTGCTTTTTCGCGCGCAGGTCGAGCGAGAACAGGTTGACCGGATAGCTCACCACCATCTCGTGGCCGGGCTTTACCTGGCGGTGCATGAACAGCGAGCCGCCGCGGCCAATATCGTCGCGCCGCACGCTGATGGTGTATTCGCTGGTTTCGAGCGGCGAGCTCATCAGCGAATAGGGGTTGAGGCGCTTCCTGCCGCCGTCGGCCATCTCGACGACGATATGGGCGCCGCCGGAGAAGGTGGGCAACAGGCCGCCGTCGCGGCGGCGGAAGTGGAAGCGCCGGACGAGGTCGTTGACGTCGACGACGTCGGACACGACCACGTCGAGCCTGGTTGTACCCGAACTCATCGGAACTGTTCCTCGACGGCCGGCTGCTCCGCGCGGTCCTCGGCGTTGATGCATACGCCCTGGAAGGCGGCGATGCGACGCGAATAATGGTCGCGCACCAGGAGCAGCAGGCCGCAATGCGAGCAGACGGCGGGCTGCGTGGTGACGTTCTCGGTGATGCCCTTGCAGTGGACGCACTGGACGCGGCGGGCGAGCGAGCCGCGATGCTCGGTCTGGATGGACGAGTGGTCGATGCCGGCTTCGAGTGCGAGCTGCATGGCCTGGCCGATCAGGCCTTCCGTACCGGCAAGATAGACCCGCAGGCCCATGCGCGCGGTGGCGAGCGTCTGGCGCAGCCGCGGCAGCGCGGCGGCGACGGTCGGCCCTTCGTACCAGCGCGCGGGCTTCAGCGCCTGCAGGCGGCGGCTGAGGGATTCACCGGCACGGCCGGGGACATAGACGATCTCGGCCGCGTCGAAGAAGCCGGGCGGGGCGGCTTTGGCGAGGTCGAGGATCGCCTCGCCGCCCTCGGCGTCGGCCACGAAGAGATGCTCCCTGCCCTGGCTCGGCGACAGGGTGCCGTAGACGGGGCGGCTTTTTATGCTGGGTGGGATCATTCCTGGCGCCGTCTCCTGTCGCAGTCAGCCCTTGGCGTTGCGCTTGGTCTTCTTCGGGTCGTCGAAGGGCAGCGGCTGCGCGGTCGCCTTGATCGGGCCGCTGGCGTTGCGCACCTCGAGCGGCTTGCCGGGCACGGCGCAGTCGACGTCGAGGCGGGCGATGCCCATCGATTTCTTCGCCAGCACCGAATACATGGCGCAGGTGACGACGCCGACCTGCTTGCCGCCGGCAAAGATCGGCGCGCCCTCGTTGGCCGGCTCGGTGCCTTCGAGCAGCACGCCGAAAATCTTGAAGCGCTCCTTGCCCTTCAGCCGATAGTGCTCCTCCGCGCCGCGAAAACCCTGCTTGCCGGGGCTGACGGTGAAGTCGAGGCCGAGTTCCCACAGCGTGTCGCCCGGGCCTTCGTTGGCGAACGGATACTTTTGCGAATTGTCGTAGGGATAGAAGAGCAGGTAGCTCTCGACGCGCAGCATGTCGAGCGTGGTGAAGCGACAGGGGATGATGCCCATCGCCTCGCCCTCGTCGAGGATGCGGTCCCAGATCGCGACGGCGTCCTGGCCGCGGCAGAAGATCTCGTAGCCGCGCTCGCCGGTATAGCCGGTCCGCGAAATCATTACGGGGAAACCGAACAGCTGCGTCTGCATATGGTGAAAGTAGGGCAGGTCGCGGATGCCCGGCACGTGCTTCTGCAGATAGTCGACCGCCAGCGGTCCCTGGAGCGACAGGTCGTGCAGATTGTCGTCGAAGCGCAGAGAGACATCCTTCCCCTGCGCCGCGCGGGTGAGTTCCTCGTGGCCGGTGCCCGAGCCGTGCACCACCATCCAGGAATTGGGGCTGATGCGGTAGATGATGCAGTCGTCGGTAAATTTTCCCGCCTCATTGAGCATGCAGGCATAGGCCGACTTACCGGGGTAGATCTTTTCCACGTCGCGGGTGGTGGCGAGGTCGATCAGGTGGGCAGCGTGCGGGCCGGTGATGTGCACCTTCTTCAGCCCGGAAACATCCATCAGGCCGGCCTTGGTGCGGATGGCGACATATTCCTCGTCGGGGTCGCCGGAATAGCTCCAGGCGGTGCCCATGCCGCTCCAGTCCTCGAGCTTCGAACCCAGTGCGCGGTGCCGGTCCATGAGCACCGAGAATCTCCAGGACTGCGTCATCGCTTGCCTCTCCCCTCCTGATTGTTTCTGGCCGCCGCGGGCCACGTGGATTGTGGCGCAACTGGATGGCGGCGCGCAATGCGAAAGGATGCAGATATTTTCCTGTGAGGCAATAAACTTTAACGGCCCTTGGCCTCGCGAAGAATCCGTTTGATGCCGAATTGGCCATCTTGACAAAATTTTAGGCAAAGGAAATCGTACGAAAAATATTTCACTCTCTTGAAACGAGAGGAAAACGCCGGCGGGGAATTCCGGCGCTCCCTGGGAGGGGGACCATGTCCGATCTCAAACAACGCATAGAATCCCTCTATCGCTCGGATGTGCGCGGCGCCACCATCATGGTGCTCGTGCTGTGGGTCACCATCCTGTTCGTCCTGTTCATGACCTGGCCCTACGTGCCGGTCCAGGGCGTTCGGATCGTGATCCTCGTCGCCGCCGCCGCCGTGCTGATCTTCAATACGGCCGCCATCCTGGCGATGCTGCGCAACTACAAGGCAGACAAGGAATTCATATACGGCCTCGACATCAAGAATGCCGACGCAACCCGCAATCGCGCCAGGTAAGGGGGGACCAGACCATGGCTCGCTACACGCCGCCCGAACAGAGCAAGTCCGGGCAGATCCTTGACATCGTCTTCGTGGTTGTGGCGATCTTCGTGGCGCTCTGGCTGCCGCTGAAGCTCGGCCTCGCGGGCGCCGCCAAGGAGATCGACAAGCTCGACGCCGCCACCTGGGAAGCGCTCGGCCAGAACGCGACGATGGCGGCGATCTGGGAAAAACTCGGCTACACGCCCGAGACCGCGCACGACATCATCCAGAACCGGTTCCACTACATCATCGACTGGCCGACGCTGATCGTCATGGCCATCGTCCTGATCGCCTATTTCGTCTTTCTGTTCCGGGCGTCGGACAAGGAATACCGCGAAGTGATCGCGGAAAAATTCGACGAAAAATAACCGACTCTTCGGGGGAGAGGGCGAAGCCCATGTGGTTCACACTGTCTTACGCGGCGTGGGGGATTTCGGCCGCGCTTACGCTCTGGATGCTGTTCGACTGGTTCAAGACCGACTCGGCCTACTCGGAAGAGGTGCTGACCTCCTCGCGCGAAGGCGAGATCGAGGCCGTCGCCGAAGAACACAAGATCTGAGGAGCGACGCAGATGTCCATGGCACTCGAACCCGCGGTCCACGGCGACCGCGTTTCGCTCCTGCGCGTGCTCGGGCCCGTCCACGTCTGGGCACTCGGCGTCGGCATCGTGCTGGTCGGCGAGTTCACCGGCTGGAATTTTTCGGCCGACAAGGGCGGCGCGCTGGCGGCGCTGATCGTCTGCTGGGTCGTTGGCCTGCTCTACACCTCGGTCGCGATGATCGACTCCGAGGTGACCTCGACGGTCGCCGCCGCGGGCGGGCAATATGCCCAGGCCAAGCACATCGTAGGCCCGCTGATGGCCTTCAACGTCGCCCTGTTCCTGGTGTTCGCCTATACGATGCTCGAAGTGTCGGATGCCATTCTGGTCGGAGACCTGATGGTGACCGTGGCCTCGACCGAGGGCCTGGTTCGCCACGGCTTCGTGGTGCTCACCATCGTCGTGCTGGCATGGCTGAACTATCGCGGCGTGCTGATGACGCTCAACTTCAACTTCGTCATCACCGCGCTGGCCTACCTGTCCATCGTCATCCTGTTCTTCTCGGTGCAGCCGTGGAGCCAGGGCGTGGTGCTCAAGCTCGGCGAACTGATAACGCCCGACAACGCCCTGCCCTATGGCTGGATCGGCGTGATCGCGGCATTCCAGTTCGGCATCTGGTACTACCTGGGCATCGAGGGTACCACTCAGGCCGCCGAGGAAGTGCGCTCGCCGGCGCGATCGCTGCCCTACGGGACGATGGCCGGCATGATCACGCTGCTCATCGCGGCCGCGATCACCTGGTATGTCTGCGCGAGCCTGCTGCCGTGGGAATATCTCGGCTTCACCTTCTTCCCGCTTTACGACGCGGCCCGGGTGACCGGCAGCGGATCGCTGGAGTTCATCCTGTTCTGGGGCACGGTGCTGTCGGCGGTCGCCTCGGCCAACGGCTGCATCAACGACGCCGCGCGCGCCTGGTTCTCGCTCGGTCGCGACCGCTATTTGCCGAGCTGGTTCTCGGCCGTGCACCCGAAGTACCGCACGCCGTACCGGTCGATCCTATTCCTGCTGCCGATCGCGCTCGCCTTCGCCTTCATCGCCGACCTCAACCAGGCGATCACCTTCTCGATCCTCTCGGGCGTGCTGCAATACACATTCATGAGCATCAACATCATGATGTTCCGGCGCAAATGGCCGCTGGGCAGCATCCGGCGCGGCTACACGCACCCCTTCCATCCGCTGCCGGCGATCGTGCTGTTCGTGCTCTGCTGCATCACCTTCTTCGCCATCTTCCTCGGCTTCGGCTCGCAGCTCATCGCGATGGTGGCGTTCTACTTCCTGATCTCGCTGTGGTTCCACTTCTACCGCTACAAATTCGTGCGGCGCGGCGACCAGTTCACGATGCCGTGGCCGAAGCCGCAGGGCTACTGACCGGCATGGCCCGGCCGCAGCGACCGGGCCGCTGCTTGCGTAGGTGAGGCCGACGTGACGACTTTGTCCTGGATCGCAGCGGCGCTGCTGATCGCGCTCGGCCTGCACCTGTGGTTCCTGTGGCAGCGGTCGCGGCGGACCGCCGCCCGGCACCTCTCAGACATGGAGGCGGCCATTACCTCGGCGATCGAGGAAGCGCGCCTAGAGGCTGCCACGACCGTAGGGGTCGAGACCTTCACCGGCCGCCATGAGGGTCTGCGTGTCCAGGTGCGGACCATTGTCGACACGCTGGCAGTGCGCAAGCTTCCGGCGCTTTGGCTGTCGGTGACGGTGACGGAGCCGGTCGAAATCGACGCGACCTATGACATCATGATGCGACCCGCTGCGCCGAGCACCTTTTCCAACTTCGACCGGCTGCCGCACCGGCTGCGCACCCCGCCGGGCTTTCCAGCGGAAGCGATCCTGCGCAGCGACCGCGCCGGCGCCGCCGAGCCGCTCGCCCGCCTCTGGGCGAAGGCCGAGCTGTTCTCGCACCCTGCCGCAAAGGAACTGCTGATCACTCCGAACGGCGTGCGCATCGTCTGGCTGCTGGCGGAGGCCGACCGGGCCCGCTACGGCGTCTTCCGGCAGGCGGTTTTCGACGCCCCGTCGATCGACCCGGACCTGGTGCGCCGCCTCTGCGCCGCCGCCGCCGGCATCCGCGACACGCTCAACCGGGAAAGGGTCGCCGCATGATCGAGCAGGCAGAGACGGCGCCGTCAACGCCGCCCACCGACCCGCGCCTGATCCTGGCGGCGGCGATCGTGCTGCCAGGCAGCGGGCACGTGATGCTGGGCCTGCCGATGCGCGGCCTGCAGTTCCTGTTCTTCATGGTGATCCTGGCGTGGATCACGACCAAGTTCGCGCCCGCGGACGCAAGCTTCATCGGCCGGCACGCGGGCGGCGTGCTGATCTATGCGCTCTCCATTCTCGACGCCTACAAGATCGGGCGGATCCGCCACGCGAAGTGGCTCTTCGCCAACCGGAACGAGCCGGGCCAAGGGCAGAGTGCGCAAATAAGCAAGAAGTACTAGGAGGAAAAATTTATTCATCCCAGTTGATGGCAGACGGGAGTTCCGTTAGATACCGGATCTGCTCTCTCCAAGGAGGTTTGCGATCATGTGCGGAATCGTCGGACTGTTCCTCAAGGACAAGGCGCTGGAACCCAAACTGGGCGCGCTGCTGTCCGAAATGCTGATCTCGCTGACCGACCGCGGTCCGGACAGCGCCGGCATCGCGATCTATGGCGCCGGCAAGGACGGCGTCGGCAAGATCACCGTGCAGTCGCCCCATCCCGAGCATGATTTTGTCGGGCTCGACGGGGCGCTGGAGAAAGTGCTCGGCACCAATGTCGACCTGACGGTGAAGTCCACGCACGCCGTGATCGAACTGCCGCTGGCCAAGGTCGAGGAAGCGCGCGCGGCACTCGTCGACCTGCGGCCCGACCTGCGCGTCATGAGTTCCGGCGACGTGGTGGAGATCTTCAAGGAGGTCGGCCTGCCCAAGGACGTGGTCGACCGCTTCAAGCTGACCAAGATGACCGGCACCCACGGCATCGGTCACACAAGGATGGCGACGGAATCGGCCGTCACCACCATGGGTGCACATCCCTTCTCGACCGGGCCGGACGAATGCCTCGTGCACAACGGCTCGCTGTCCAACCACAACAATGTTCGCCGCGAGCTGATCCGCGCCGGCATGAAGTTCGAGACCGAGAACGACACCGAAGTGGCGGCAGCCTATCTGTCGAACCGCATCGCCGGCGGCGACGACCTCGGCAGCGCGCTCGAGCACAGCCTTGACGACCTCGACGGCTTCTACACCTTCGTGGTCGGCACCAAGGACGGTTTCGGCGTGCTGCGCGACCCGATCGCCTGCAAGCCGGCCGTGCTGGCCGAAACCGACCAGTATGTCGCCTTCGGTTCCGAGTACCGCGCGCTCGCCAACCTGCCCGGCATCGAGAATGCCAAGGTGTGGGAGCCGGAGCCCTCCAAAGTCTATTTCTGGGAGCACTGATGCCGACCGTCGACCTCGCCAAGTCCACGCTGCGCGACCTCAACAAGGCGCTCCATTCGATTCCGGAGGGCTCGAACGAGACCGCCTGGGAAGTGCTGAACCCGAAGGGCAGCCATGCCGTCGCCGTCGGCGTCGACAAGCCGATCAGCGTCGATGTGCGCGGCTCGGTCGGCTACTATTGCGGCGGCATGAACAGCGAGGGCACGATCACCGTGCACGGCTCGGCCGGCCCCGGCGTCGGCGAGAACATGATGTCCGGCACCATCGTGGTGAAGGGGGACGCCAGCCAGTATGCCGGCGCCACCGGACGCGGCGGGCTGCTGGTCATCGAGGGCAACGCCTCGTCGCGCTGCGGCATCTCGATGAAGGGCATCAGCATCGTCGTGCACGGCAACATAGGCCACATGTCGGCCTTCATGGCGCAGTCCGGCAACCTGGTAGTACTGGGCGATGCCGGCGATGCGCTAGGCGATTCCATCTACGAGGCCAAGCTTTTCGTGCGCGGCAAGGTAAAAAGCCTCGGCGCCGACTGCGTGAAGAAGAAGATGCACCCCAAGCACATCGCCAAGCTGCAGAAGCTGCTCGACGCGGCGGGGGTGAAGGACGTGAAGCCGGAGGAATTCACCCGTTACGGCTCGGCCCGCACGCTCTACAACTTCAACATCGACAACGCCGACGCGTACTGAGGGCGGACCCATGACCTACAGGAACCCGCCCACGACCCCACGCAAGTCGGCGACTTTCGACGACTACACGCTGTCCGAGATCCGCCGTGCGGCGGCGACCGGGATCTACGATATTCGCGGCGCCGGCGCGAAGCGCAAGCTCCCGCATTTCGACGATCTGCTGTTCCTCGGCGCCTCGATCTCGCGCTACCCGCTGGAAGGGTACCGCGAAAAGTGCGGCACCAATGTCGTGCTGGGCGCGCGCCACGCCAGGACGCCGATCGAGCTGAAGATCCCGATCACGGTCGCCGGCATGAGCTTCGGCTCGCTGTCCGGCCCGGCCAAGGAAGCGCTGGGGCGCGGCGCCACGATTGCCGGCACCTCGACGACCACCGGTGACGGCGGCATGACCGAGGAAGAGCGCGGGCATTCGAAAATCCTGGTCTACCAGTACCTGCCGTCGCGCTACGGCATGAATCCGCGCGACCTGCGCAGGGCCGACGCGATCGAGATCGTCGTCGGGCAGGGCGCCAAGCCGGGTGGCGGCGGCATGCTGCTCGGCCAGAAGATTTCCGACCGCGTCGCCGAGATGCGCACGCTGCCGAAGGGCATAGACCAGCGCTCGGCATGCCGTCACCCGGACTGGACCGGCCCGGACGATCTTGAGATCAAGATCCTGGAAGTCCGCGAGATCACCGACTGGGAAAAGCCGATCTACGTGAAGGTGGGCGGCGCGCGACCCTATTACGACACCGCGCTGGCGGTGAAGGCCGGCGCCGACGTGGTGGTGCTCGACGGCATGCAGGGCGGCACGGCGGCGACGCAGGAAGTGTTCATCGAGCATGTCGGCCAGCCGACGCTCGCCTGCGTGCGGCCGGCCGTGCAGGCGCTGCAGGATCTCGGCATGCACCGCAAGGTGCAGCTGATCGTGTCGGGCGGCATCAGGAACGGCGCCGACGTCGCCAAGGCGCTGGCGCTGGGCGCCGACGCCGTCTCCATCGGCACAGCAGCGCTGGTGGCGCTGGGCGACAACGATCCGCGCTGGGAGGCAGAGTACAACGCGCTCGGCACAACGGCCGGCGCCTATGACGACTGGCACGAGGGCAAGGATCCGGCCGGCATCACCACGCAGGACCCGGAGCTGATGAAGCGCGTCGACCCGGTCGCGGCCGGCCGCCGGCTGGCGAATTATCTGAAGGTCATGACGCTCGAGGCACAGACGATCGCGCGCGCGTGCGGCAAGAATCACGTCCACAACCTCGAGCCGGAGGATCTCTGCGCGCTGACCGTCGAAGCCGCCGCCATGGCGCAGGTGCCGCTGGCGGGAACCAGCTGGATACCGGGCAAGTCGGGTTTCTAATCGAAGAACAAAACCGTCGGGGAACTTAAATTTATGGCAACCAATCTCGCCGATTTCGCCAAGAAGAACGGCGTCAAGTATTTCATGATCTCCTACACCGACCTGTTCGGCGGCCAGCGCGCCAAGCTGGTGCCGGCGGCGGCGATCGCGGATATGCAGAAGGACGGCGCGGGCTTCGCCGGCTTCGCCACCTGGCTGGACATGACGCCGGCGCATCCCGACATGCTGGCGGTGCCCGATCCCGATTCGGTCATCCAGGTGCCCTGGAAGCCGGAACTGGCCTGGGTCGCCTCCGACTGCGTGATGGAGGACAAGTCGGTCGCCCAGACGCCGCGCGCCACGCTGAAACGGCTGATCGCCGACGCGGCCAAGGACGGCATGCACGTCAAGACCGGCGTCGAGGCCGAGTTCTTCCTGATCTCGCCTGACGGAACCGCCATTTCCGACCCGGCCGACACCGCCTCGAAACCCTGCTACGACCAGCAGGCGCTGCTGCGCCGCTACGACGTGATCGCGGAGATCTGCGACCACATGCTGGCGCTGGGCTGGGGCCCGTACCAGAACGACCACGAGGACGCCAACGGCCAGTTCGAGATGAACTGGAATTTCGACGACGCGCTCGCCACCGCAGACAAGCACTCCTTCTTCAAGTTCATGGTCCGCTCGATCGCCGAAAAACACGGCCTGCGCGCGACCTTCATGCCGAAGCCCTTCGCCGGCCTCACCGGCAATGGCTGCCACGCCCACATCTCGGTGTGGGACAAGGCCGGCAAGAAGAACGTGTTCGCCGACAACGCGATGGAACTCGGCCTCTCCGCCAAGGGCCGCACCTTCCTCGGCGGCATCATGAAGCATGCCTCGGCGCTGGCCGCGATCACCAACCCGACGGTGAATTCCTACAAGCGCATCAATGCGCCGCGCACCATTTCGGGCGCGACCTGGTCGCCGAACACAATCACCTGGACCGGCAACAACCGCACGCACATGGTGCGCGTGCCGGGGCCGGGCCGGTTCGAGCTCAGGCTGCCGGACGGGGCGGTGAACCCCTATCTGCTGCAGGCGGTCATCATCGCGGCCGGGCTCGACGGCGTGCGCACCAATGCCGACCCGGGCAAGCGCTACGACATCGACATGTACCAGTTCGGCCACACGGTGAAGGGCGCGCCCAAACTGCCGCTCAACCTGCTTGACGCGCTGCGCGAGTTCGACAAGGACAAGGGCCTGAAGGCGGCGCTGGGCGACGAGTTCTCGGCGGCCTATCTGAAGCTGAAGCACCAGGAGTGGAACTCCTATGCCCAGCACTTCACCCAGTGGGAGCGCGACCACACGCTCGACATCTGAGCGGCGGGCGCGGGCGCAAGACGGAACCGGAATGAAGTATTCGATCTTCTCGCTCGCCCGCGCCGCGCTCTCCGGCCACCGCAACTGGCCGCGCACCTGGCGGGATGCGTCTCCGAAGGAGCGCTACGACGTCGTCATCATCGGCGGCGGCGGGCATGGGCTCGCCACCGCCTGGTTCCTGGCCTCCGAATACGGCATCCGCAACGTGGCGGTGCTGGAAAAGGGCTGGATCGGCTCCGGCAATGCCGGCCGCAACACCACCATCATCCGCTCCAACTACATGCTGCCCGGCAACATCGGCTTCTACGAGCTGTCGATGAAACTGTGGGAAAAGATGGAGCAGGACCTGAACTACAACGCGATGGTCAGCCAGCGCGGCATCGTGAACCTCTATCACTCCGACGCCCAGCGCGACGCCTATGCGCGGCGTGGCAACGCCATGCGCATCAACGGCATCGACGCCGAGCTGCTCGACCAGGCGGCGGTCAGGAAGATGATGCCGTTCCTGAACTTCGACCATGCGCGCTTCCCCATCCAGGGCGGCCTGCTGCAGCGGCGCGCCGGCACCGCTCGCCACGACGCCGTGGTGTGGGGCTATGCCCATGCCGCCAGCGCGCTCGGCGTCGACATCATCCAGAACTGCGAGGTGACCGGCTTCGTGCGCGACGCCGGCGGCGCGGTGACTGGAGTAGAAACTTCGCGCGGAAAAATCGGGGCCGGCAAGGTGGGCATGGCGGTGGCCGGCAATTCCTCGCGGGTCGCGGCGATGGCCGGCATGCGGCTGCCGATCGAGAGCCACGTGCTGCAGGCCTTCGTGTCGGAAGGCATCAAGCCGCTGGTCCCCAACGTCATCACCTTCGGGGCCGGGCATTTCTACGTCAGCCAGTCGGACAAGGGGGGGCTGGTGTTCGGCGGCGACATCGACGGCTACAATTCCTACGCCCAGCGCGGCAACCTGCCGACGATGGAAGATGTTTGCGAGGGCGGCATGGCGCTGATGCCGGTGATCGGCCGGCTGCGGCTCCTGCGCCAGTGGGGCGGCATCATGGACATGTCGATGGACGGCACGCCGATCATCGACCGCACGCCGGTGGAAAACCTCTACATCAATGCCGGCTGGTGCTATGGCGGCTTCAAGGCCACGCCGGGCTCCGGCCTGGTCTTCGCGCACCTGCTGGCCAAGGACGAATTGCACCGGGAGGGCGCGCTGTTCCGGCTCGACCGCTTCCGCCGCGGCGCCATGATCGACGAAAAGGGCCAGGGCGCCCAACCCAATTTGCACTGACAAGATGTCGTCCGTGAACCGTCTTCCGCAGCTACCCCCTCCCCCGGCTCGCTTCGCGAGCCACCCTCTCCCCGAGGGGAGAGGAGGCATTTCTGCGCAGCGGCCAATCGCCGGCGGGGTGGAGCGCCGGCGCCCAACGACCTCCTCTCCCCTCGGGGAGAGGGTGGCTCGCGAAGCGAGCCGGGTGAGGGGGGGCAACCTCGACCAACAGGGCGCGACGCGATGCTGATCAACTGTCCCTTTTGCGGCCCGCGCGAGAACGGCGAGTTTTCCTACCTCGGCGATGCCAAGCCCGTGCGCCCCGACGGCGGCGCCAGCGAAGACGCGTTCTTCGACTACGTCTACCTGCGCGACAACGTCGCCGGGGAAATGGCGGAGTGGTGGTACCACGGCGGCGGCTGCCGCTCCTGGCTGAAGGCGGTGCGCAGCACGGTCACGCACGAATTCGTATCGGTCGAAGCCGCACCCGGCTCGGGCGCGTCGAGGGTGGGATCGTGAGCGAACAATCCCACCGCATCGCCTCGGGCGGGCTGGTCGACCGCGGCCGGTCGCTGAAGTTCAGTTTCGACGGCCAGGCGATGACCGGGCTGGCCGGCGACACACTGGCCTCGGCGCTGATCGCCAACGGCGTCAGGCTGGTCGGGCGCTCATTCAAGTACCACCGGCCGCGCGGCATCCTGACCGCCGGATCGGACGAACCGAACGCGCTGGTGGAACTGCGCAGCGGCGCGCGCCGCGAGCCGAACACGCGCGCCACCACGATCGAACTCTACGACGGCCTCGACGCGGCCAGCCAGAATCGCTGGCCGTCGCTGCGCCACGACTTCCTGTCGATCAACCAGCTGGCTTCGCCGATCTTCGTCGCCGGCTTCTACTACAAGACGTTCATGTGGCCGGCGGCACTCTGGGAGAAGCTCTACGAGCCGCTGATCCGTCGTGCCGCGGGGCTCGGCCGGGCGGCGGAAAAGCCCGATCCGGACCACTACGAGAAGGCTTGGGCGCATTGCGACGTGGTGATTGCCGGGGGTGGGCCGGCGGGGCTTGCAGCAGCGCTCGCGGCGGGACGCGCCGGAGCACGCGTCATCCTGTGCGAGGAGGATTTCGTGCTCGGCGGCCGGCTGAATGCCGACGGCGGCACGATCGACGGCAAGCCCGCGCGAGACTGGGTCGCATCGGCCGAGGCCGAACTGCGCGCGATGCCGGACGTGCGCATCATGCTGCGCACGACGCTCGCCGGCGTCTACGACGGCGGCGTCTATTCCGCGCTGGAGCGGGTGAACGACCATCTGGCGCTGCCGCCGGAGCACCAGCCCCGGCAGCGGCTGTGGCGCATCGTGGCAAAGCGCTCGATCGTGGCGGCCGGCGCGCTGGAGCGGCCGATCGCCTTTCCGGGCAATGACACGCCGGGGGTGATGCTCGCCTCGGCGATGCGCACCTACATCGCCCGCTATGCCGCGCTGCCGGCCAAGCGCATCGTGCTCTTTACCAACAATGACGACGGCTGGCGCACCGTGGAAGCAGCGCTCGCGGCCGGCGCAAAGGTGGCGGCCGTGGTGGATGCGCGCCCAGAGGCGAGCGACCACCAGCGCGAGCTTGCGCGCAAGGGCGGGTTCGCCATCCTCAACGGCAAGGTCACTGACGTGTCGGGCGGCGCCGACGGCGTGCGCAAGGTGTCGGCGGTGCTGGCTGGCGGCGCCAAAGCCGAGGTCGAGGCCGACGGCGTTGCCGTCTCGGGCGGCTGGAACCCGGCGGTCGGGCTCACCTCCTACCATCGCGGCAAGCCGGCGTGGCGCGAAGACATCGCGGCCTTCGTGCCGAATTCGCCGCCGCCGGGCATGCTTGCCGCGGGCAGCGCCAACGGCTCGTTTTCGCTGGGCGCCTGCCTGCGCGAAGGGTTCGACGCCGGCAGGCAAGCGGCCTCGGACGCCGGCCGCGGCGGCAGCACCGGCAGCGCGCCGGCCGCGGACGACGAGAGCTATTCGCTGGCGCCGCTCTGGCATGTCGAGGGCAAGCACAAGGCCTTCGTCGACTTCCAGAACGACGTGACGGTCTCCGACGTGGCGCTGGCGCAGCGCGAGGGTTTCGAATCGGTCGAGCACCTGAAGCGCTACACCACGCTCGGCATGGCGACCGACCAGGGCAAGACCTCCAACGTCATCGGCCTCGCGGTAATGGCGGAGCTGACCGGCAAGTCGATCCCGGAGACGGGCACGACGATCTACCGGCCGCCTTACGTGCCAATCTCGATGGGCGCTCTCGCCGGCCACCACCGCGACGAGAATTTCCACTCCGTGCGGCTGCCGCCCTCGCATCACTGGGCGGAGGAACAGGGCGCGATCTTCGTCGATACGGGGCTGTGGAAGCGCGCGCAGTGGTACCCGAGGAAGGGCGAGAAGGACTGGCTGGAATCGGTGACGCGCGAGGTCAAGGCCGTGCGCGCGGGCGTAGGCTTCTGCGACGTCTCGACGCTCGGCAAGATCGACGTGCGCGGGCCGGACGCCGGCGCCTTTCTGGACCGCGTCTACATCAACACCTTCTCGACGCTCGCCGTCGGCAAGGCGCGATACGGCCTGATGCTGCGCGAGGACGGCATCGTCTATGATGACGGCACCACATCGCGCCTGGCCGAGGACTATTATTTCCTGACCACCACGACGGCGAAGGCCGGGCCGGTGATGCAGCACCTCGAGTTCTGCCGGCAGGTGCTGTTCCCGGAACTGGACGTGCAGCTCACCTCGGTGACCGACCAGTGGGCGCAGTTCTCGATTGCGGGGCCCAAGACCCGCGACCTGCTCAAGGCGCTGGTCGATCCCTCGGAAGACCTCTCCAACGAGGGCTTTCCGTTCATGGCCGCGCGCGAGGTTCTGCTGCGCGGCGGCCAGAAGGCGCGGCTCTACCGCATCTCCTTCTCGGGCGAGATGGCGTTCGAGATCGCGGTGCCGGCCCGCTTCGGCGACGCCATGGCGCGCAATCTGATGATCGCCGGCAAGGAGTTCGGGGTGACGCCCTACGGCGTCGAGGCGCTCGGCGTGATGCGCATCGAAAAAGGCCATATCGCCGGCGCCGAACTCAACGGCACGACGACGGCGGGCGACCTCGGCCTCGGCAAGATGATGTCGACGAAGAAGGACTACATCGGCCGCTCGATGGCTGGTCGCGAGGCGCTGGTGGCGCCGGACCGGCAGGTCGTGGTCGGCATCAAGCCGGTCGACAAGACGCGGCGGCTGCGCTCGGGCGCGCACATCATTCCGAAGGACGCTATCCCTTCGCCCGAGACCGACCAGGGTTACGTCACCTCGGTCTGCTTCTCGCCGATGCTCGACCAGTGGATCGGTCTCGCGCTCGTCTCGCGCGGGCGCGAGCGGCATGGCGAGATCGTCGTTGCGCACGACCCGCTGCGCGCCGAGAGCTACGAGGTCGAGCTCTGCGACAATGTCTTCTACGACCCGCAGGGAGGACGCCAGCGTGGCTGATTTCTCCTGGACGGCGACGAGCCCGCTGCAGGCGGCACTGAAACCCGGCCGGCACGGCGAGAAGACCGGCCCCGCCGGCGTGAGCCTTACCGAGATCACCGGGTTCTCGCTGGTGCAGGTGCTGGCGCGGCGCGGCCGCTGGAACGACGTCGCGGCCGCGGCGAAGACCGCGTTCGGCGCCGACGCGCCGGCGACGCCGCTGGCAGTTGCCGCCGGCCAGACGACGCTGATCTGGTCCGGCCCCGGGCAGTTTCTGGCGCTCGACCCGACGGGGTACGGCAGCGGCGCGGTGGCGCGGCTGGCGGAAGCCTTCGCGGGGGCGGCCTCGCTGTCTGACCAGTCCGACGGGCGCGCGCTGATCCGCATCGCCGGACCGATGGCACGCGACCTTCTGGCAAAAATCTGCTCGGTCGACCTGCACCCGGCGGTCTTCCAGGTGGGGGCGGCCGCAGCGACCTCGATCGACCACACCGGCGTCAATCTGTGGCGCACGGCGGACGATGCGGCGGGCGCCGTGTTCGACATTCTGGTGTTCTCGACCTTTGCCGAGAGCCTGTGGCATACGATCCTCGACCATGCCGCCGAGTATGGCGTCGAGGTCGCGCGGCAGCCGGGCTGATGTCCTGATTGGTTCCGGCGGCGTGAACGGCGGCGGCGATCGATAATCAACGGAGGGGGCGGCCCTTCACAGGAGGTTCTTCCGTGAGCTGGCTCTATCTCTTCCTCGCCGGTCTGTTCGAGGTCGCCTGGGCAATCGGCCTGAAATACACCGAGGGTTTTACAAGACCGCTGCCGACGGTCTTCACCATCATTTGCATCCTGATCAGCCTGGGGCTGCTCGGCCTGGCGCTGAAATCGCTGCCGGTAGGCACCGCCTATGCGGTGTGGACCGGCATCGGCACGGTCGGCACCGCGATCCTCGGCATCGTGCTGCTCGGAGAGGCCGCGACGGTGATCCGGCTCGCCTGCATCGGCCTGATCCTTGCCGGCATCATCGGGCTGAAACTGTCGTCGCCGGTCTGAAGCGCAGCGGCCGATCGGTTCACGGCGTCTGGAAGCATTTCAGCGAAGAAAGATCGATCCGCTGTCCGGCCGGATCGGCGGAGAAGGTAAAGCCCGCCGACGCCTGCTCCTCCCCGGACGTGGTGGACAGCGACAGCGTGCAGAAGTCACCGCCGCCCGACTGCGGCTCGCACTTCGCGTTCAGCGCCATGTTCACCTCGTCGGCTGCGCCGCGCTCGATGATCGCGGCAAGCTCCCGGCCGATGCTGGCGCCCTTGGTGAGGCAGGCTTGCGGATCGGCATCGAGGGTGTGCGCCGAATTCTCCAGCAGCTGGCGCAGGAAAACGGCGGCGAGGTCGGCGGGCTGGTCGGCAGCCGAGAGGCCGTCAGCGGAAAAGACCGGCGCGAGCGCCAACGCGATGGCGGCGGCAATACTATGGGAACGACGCATACAAGACCCTCGTCCCGGAACCGTAGAGGTTGGTGAAGCGGGCGACGCCGTCGCTGCGTACGGCCTCGTTGGTGGTGTTGTGGTAGTTGTAGCAATCGCCGTTGACGTAGATGCCGACATGCTTGCGAGGCTGGGACGAAATGGTGATCGGCGTCGTCGGCAGAACGCCGCTGCCGTGGACCGCGAAGATCAGGCAATAGTAAAGGCTGTCGGGCTTGTCGTCCCAATTGCCCCTGGTCGGGCAGTTGTTGAAAATGTCGTTGACGCGGATGGTGCGGCCGAGGCCGGCGGTTGCCGGGTTCTTCGCCATCATCGCCGTGCACACGGTGCCGAATGTGTAGCCCATCACGTGGCTGACGAAGTGAGCGCAATGATTGTGCTCGTCGCCTGGCGTGCCGAAGCCGCAGTCGCAGATCTGGTCGATGGTCTTGCCGATGTAAGTGTCGAGGCGGGACTTCGGCAGATCGCGATGTGCATTGAGCAGGGTCAGGCTGCAGCCGTCGTCCGTGCGCACCATGGAACCTCCTCGAAGCGAGTTCCGCCACCGGCAACCAAGGATAAGCGACAGCATATTGCGAGGGCGACGGCCGAACAATGGGGTTTTGACGGGACGGCGGGAGGGGTGGCGCGCGCGAGGGGGAGGAGGATGCTGCGCTGACTTGATGGCCGCGCCATTTGCTCTTAGCCGCCGCGCCGCCCCCCACCCTTGCCCGCTCCCCGGTCTGAACAGCGCGCGGGGAGAAGGGGGGCATCAACGTGGGTGACCCCTCTCCCCGTTCTTCTCGGGGAGAGGGTAAGGGTGAGGGGCAGCGAATAGCTATTCCAACGAGGCGCCACAGCGCAAAAGATCACCCGCGCAGCGTGGGGGTCAGCTCGACACGGTCGACGGAGGCGCCACGGATGCGCGTCACCAGCGTCGCGCGGCCGACCCGCTCGGCGCCGAGCAGCCGCAAAAGGTCGTCGACGCCGCCGACCGGCTGGCCGTCGATGGCGACCAGCACGTCGCCGGTCGCCAGCCCGGCGCGGGCGGCCGGGCCGTCGGCTTCCAGGCTGCGGATGCGCACCGCAGCGCTGCTCGCCACGCCGGCGGCAAGCGCGGCGCGTCGCGGCAGCGGCACGGTGTCGGCCGAAATGCCGATGAAGGCGCGCCGGACGCGGCCGTTGCGGATCAATTCGGAGACCACGTGGCTCGCCGTGTTGGCGGCGACGGCGAAGGCGATGCCCTGCGCACCGCGGATGACCGCCGTGTTGACGCCGATGACGTCGCCGGAAGAATCGAGCAACGGGCCGCCGGAATTGCCGGGGTTGAGCGACGCGTCGGTCTGGATGACGTCGTCGATCAGGCGCCCGGTGGAGGAGCGCATCGAGCGGCCGAGCGCGGAAATGACGCCGGCCGTCACCGTCCATTCGAAGCCGAGCGGGTTGCCGACCGCGATGGCGATCTGGCCGCGCCGCAACCGCTTGGAATCGGCCAGCCGAGCCGCGACCGAAAGGCTGGTGTCGGCGCGCACCAGCGCGATGTCGGTGTCGGCGTCGCGGCCAAGCACGCGGCCATCCGCCACCGTTCCGTCCGGCAGGCCGACACGCACCGCCGTGGCATCGCCGACGACATGCTGGTTGGTGACGACGAGGCCGTCCGGCGAAATGGCGAAGCCGGAACCGTGGCCGGCGCGGGCCGAAACCGGTTCGATCCGGCAGACGGCCGGGCCGATGCGGTCGACGGCATCGGCGACGCGGCGCGAATAGGCGTCCAGCAATTCGTCGTCGTTGGCGGGTTCGGGAATGGTCTGGGCCGAGGCTGTCATGGTCGCTCTCAACGCCGGGGTGGCGGCTCCCTATATGTGCGGAGCGACGGCACCCGGCGCGACCTCGCCGAATGGCCAGTCGGCGCCGAACTGGCCAAGCGGCGAGTAGGCGGCCGCCGCGTTTGCCGCGACACTGCGGATCAAACGCAGGAGACACTTTTGATGACCCAGCTGACCGATCTTTCGAATGCGCTTGCCGACCTGGTCGAGGCCGCGGCCGGCGCGATCGTGGCCGTCGAGGCCGACGGCCGCCATGGCGCCAGCGCGATCCACTGGAAGGACGGGCTCTTCCTCGCCTCCGAGGAGGCGATCGAGGCCGATGCACTGGTGCGCCTCATCCTGCCCGCCGGCGAGACCGTGGAGGCCGCGCAGGTCGGCCGCGATCCGTCAACCGGGCTGGTGCTGATCCGGTCCGCTGTGACCGGGCTGCCGACGCTGGCGCAGCGCACGCGACCGGTGCGGGCCGGCGAGATCGCGGTCGCGGTCGGCCGCGGCCACCGCTCGCTGCTTGCCGCACATGGCGCGGTCGGCGAAGCGGGGCCGGCCTGGAAGAGCATGCGCGGCGGCGCCATCGACCAGCGCATCGGGCTTGCGATGGCGCTGGGCGACCGGTTCGAGGGCGGCGCGGCGCTGGACGCGGAGGGACTGCTGGTCGGCATGATACTGTTCGACCCGCGCCGGCGGCCGATCGTCATCCCGGTCTCGACGCTGGAACGCGCCGCGGCCGTGCTCGCCGAAAAGGGCCATATCGAGCGCGGCTATCTCGGCTGCGGACTGCACCCGATGCGCCAGCAGGGCGCCAGGGGCGCGATCGTGCTCAGCCTGGACGACGAAGGGCCGGCGAAGGCGGCGGGCGTCGAGCTCGGCGACATCGTCACCGCCTGGGACGGCGAGGCCGTGGCCGGACCCCGCGACCTGATCCGCCGGCTGGGCAGCGACAGCGTCGGCCGCAGCGTCACGCTCACCATCCTGCGCGGCGGCCAGGCCGCCACCATAACGCTAAAGGTCGGCGCCAAGCCGATCGGCTGAGGACTTCTTGCTGATGGCCGCAAAGCCGCTCCATGCGCGCCTGGCGCTCGACGATTTCGAGCACGCCGAGGAGTTCGCCACCGCGCTCGCCGAGTTCGGCGTGGCGGTGGACGCGCGTGGCGAGGCGGCGGTGGTCGTCACCGACGGCGAGCCGCTCGACGAGCGCACGCCGCATGTGCTGGTCGGGCGGCACGGCCGCGCCGAGGGCCGCAACGTCGCCGCGGTGCTGCCCGCCGGCGCAACGCCGGAACTGGTGGCGGCCGCCGCGCTGCTTGCCGCCGAGGGTTTTGTCGTCAGCCGCGCGAACGGCACCGCGCCCGAGCCGGGCATCCACGCGCTCAGCGCGCGGGAACGCGAGGTGCTGGCGCTGCTTGCCGAAGGCGCGCCGAACAAGGTGATCGCCCGCCGGCTCGACATTTCGGTGCACACGGCGAAGTTCCACGTCGCCGCGATCATCGCCAAGCTCGGTGCCGCCAACCGCACCGAGGCGATCGGCATTGCGATGCGCGAGGGTCTGGTGCTGGTGTGAGCGAGGGGTTCCCTCCCCCTTGAGGAGAGAGGCGCCACTTCCCCCGAATGCGCCGCATATCCACGGTGTTCACGCGCGGCGATGCCTGCTAGGAGCGCCGCATCCACGAAAAATCCCGCCGGAGCCGACATGACCACCGAAGACAGCCGCCTCGCCTTCGCCGTCGACCTTTCGCGCCGCGCCGGCGAGCTGGCGCTGACCTTTTTTCGCGAACTCGACAAGCTCACGATCGAGAGCAAGGGCCACCAGGACCTGGTCTCCAACGGCGACCGCGAGGTCGAGCTGTTCGTCCGCGCCGCGATCGCTGAAAAATATCCGGACGACGGCATCGTCGGCGAGGAGCACGCCGAGGTGCAGGGCACGACCGGCTACCAGTGGGTGATCGACCCGATCGACGGGACCGCCAATTTCGTGCGCGGCATCCCGGCCTGGTGCGTGGTGATAGCCTGCGCGCTGGACGGCCGCGCGGTGGTGGGCGTCATCCACGAGCCGTCGACCGGCGAAACCTTTTATGCGCGCCGAGGCGGCGGCGCGTTCAACAACGGGCGCGCCATGCGGGTGACGTCGGCGACCAGCCTGACGCAGGGTTCTGTGGGCGTCGGCTGCTCCAACCGCAGCAAGCCGAAGCACGTGGTGCCGCTGATCGAGATGCTGCTCGGCGCCGGAGGGCTGTTCTTCCGCAACGCGTCCGGCGCGCTGATGCTGTCCTACGTCGCGGCTGGCCGGTTGCTGGGCTATGCGGAAGAACACATGAATTCGTGGGACTGCCTGGCGGCGATGCTGGTGATCGAGGAAGCCGGCGGTATCGTCGAGGAGCCGGACGCGGTCCGCGTGGTGGCGCACGGCACGCGCGTGCTCGCGGGCGGGCCGGGTGTGTATGACGCGATCCGCACGATCGCGCTGGATGCCTTTGGCAGATAGCGCACGGCGTCTGCCACTCCCTCCCCCTTGTGGGGAGGGGGTCGCCAGAGTAGTGCCATCCTCCAAATGCGATGGCCCTGTGTCGGCCCCCTTCCCCGCTTGGCAAGTGCTACCGCAAGGTGCAAGAAGGCGGCCTCCACCCAAGATATGAGGCGTCCGCCGATGGAATACCGCACGCTCGGCCGTTCCGGCCTGAAGATCTCCACCATCACGCTCGGCACCATGACAATGGGCGGCAAGGGCGGCTTCGCCAAGGTCGGCAATGTCGGCGTGGACGAGGCGCGCCGGCAGATCGACATGTGCATCGACGCCGGCGTGAACCTGATCGACACGGCCGACGTCTATTCGGGCGGAACCTGCGAGGAGATAGTCGGCGAGGCGCTGGGCGGCAAGCGCAAGAACGGCGTGCTGATCGCCACCAAGGCGCGGTTTCCGATGGGCGACGGACCCAACGATCGCGGGCTGTCGCGCTACCATCTGGCGCGCGCCTGCGAGGCCAGCCTGAAGCGCCTGCGCACCGACGTGATCGACCTCTACCAGGTGCACCAGTGGGACGGGCAGACGCCGCTGGAAGAGACGCTGGCAGCGCTGGACAGCCTCGTTGCCGACGGCAAGGTGCGCTATGTCGGCTGCTCCAACTTTTCCGGCTGGCACATCATGAAGGCCTTGGGCATCAGCGCCGCCGAGCACCTGCCGCGCTTCGTCAGCCAGCAGATCCACTACACGCTGGAGGCGCGCGAGGCCGAATACGAGCTGCTGCCGATCTCGATCGACCAGGGGCTGGGCGTGCTTGTATGGAGCCCGCTGGCCGGCGGCCTGCTGTCCGGAAAGCACCGGCGCAACGCCTCGCCGGAGGGCACGCGCCAGCTCGCCGGCTGGAAGGAGCCGCCGATCCGCGACGAGGACCGGCTGTGGCGGATCGTCGATGTGCTGGTCGACGTCGCGGCAGGCCGCGGCGTCTCGGGCGCGCAGGTGGCGCTCGCCTGGCTGATCGGACGCCAGGCCGTGACGTCGGTCGTCATCGGCGGTCGCACGGAAGCGCAGCTGAAGGACAATCTCGGCGCCGCCGACCTGAAGCTGACGCCCGAGGAGCGCGCGCGCCTCGACGAAGTGAGCCTGCTGCCGCTGACCTATCCGTACTGGCACCAGTCGTGGACCGCCGCCGACCGGCTGGGGGCCGCGGACCTGTCGCTGATCGGCCCGCATCTGGGGAAGAAGTAGGGTCTTTCGGCGGCGGCCTTTCGCTGCCGAGCACGGCGCCAGCAGTCCCCCTCCCCCTTGCGGTGCGAGGTTAGGGGTGGGGGTGCGCGTTCCACCGACCTGAATTCTGAAGCGCCGGCGCGGCTTTTACCCCCACCCTGAATCCCTCCCCACAAGGGGGAGGGAGGCGTTTGGCGTCACGCTACACCTGGCTCGGCCCTATAAAGCCGGCGCCATCTCCCGCATCGAAAACCGCTCCACGCCGCGCAGCACCGACACGCGCTCGGCAAAAATGACCGCCGATTGCGCGCTGGCGCCTTCCAGCACGAGGTGCACGCGGGCGCCGCCGGCGACCGCCTTCATCTGCAGGTCGAGCAGCCGGAACCCCATCTTGCGCAGCACGTCGAGCGCCCGCGGCAGGTGGTCGAGCGCATCGATGGTGAAGAACTCGGCGCGGTACATTTTTCGTTGGCCCCCAAAGGTCGGTGGACGGTAGCGCGCAGCTTTCGAAAAATCCTGCTTCAGTTTCTGCAATTTCCTTTCGATTCAATCGGTTCGTTCTGCCATCTTCCAAAAGGGCAGAAAATCTGTTTGCCAATTGCCGAAATGGCCATATGATCGCCGGATATTCCTGGATGCCCCGATGCAAAGGCCGCTGGACCAGATCGATCGCCGCATTCTGCGCGAACTGCTCGGCAATGCGCGGCTGACCAGCACGCAGCTCTCCGAGCGGGTAGGGCTGTCGGCCAGCCCCTGCTGGCAGCGCGTGAAACGGCTGGAGGACGACGGCTACATCACCGGCTATTCCGCCGTGCTCGACCAGGCCAAGCTCGGACTTTCCGAGACGGTGATCATCGAGGTGACGCTGGAGCGCCACGACGACGAGGTGCTGGAGAATTTCGGCCGGGCGCTGGCCGCGCTGCCGGAGGTGCTGGAAGCCTACCTGACGACCGGCGAATACGACTACATCATCAAGGTCGCAGTGAGCGGCACGGCCGGCTACGAAGAGTTCCTGCGCAAGAAGCTTTATCGCATTCCGGGTGTGCGGCACTCGCGCTCCTGCTTTGCGCTACGCTGCCTGAAGCGCGAGTTGTCGGTCGTGCCGGAGGCGAGCTGAGAACGGAGGAGGACGAGAATGGCCGACGGCAAGCTCAGCCTGCATGTGCCGGAGCCGGAGGTGCGCCCCGGCGGCAAGCCCGACTTCTCCAACGTGCCGATTCCACGCGCGGGTTCGGTGGAGCGGCCGCCGGTCGATGTCGACCCGCGCGAAATCCGCGACATGGCCTATTCGATCATCCGCGTGCTCGACCGCGACGGCAACGCGGTCGGCCCCTGGGCGGGCACGCTGACCGACGCCGAACTGCTCGACGGTCTGCGCCACATGATGACGCTGCGCGCCTTCGACCAGCGCATGCAGATGGCGCAGCGCCAGGGCAAGACCTCCTTCTACATGCAGCACATGGGCGAGGAGGCGGTGAGCTGCGCGTTCCGCCAGGCGCTGGAGCCCGGCGACATGAATTTCCCGACCTATCGCCAGGCCGGCCTGCTGATCGCAGGCGGCTATCCGATGGTCGACATGATGAACCAGATATTCTCCAACGACGCCGATCCGCTGAAGGGGCGCCAGCTGCCGGTGATGTATTCGTCGAAGGAGCACGGCTTCTTCTCGATCTCCGGCAACCTCACCACGCAGTACATCCAGGCGGTCGGCTGGGCGATGGCATCGGCGATCCGCAACGACACGCGCATCGCGGTGGGCTGGGTGGGCGACGGCGCCACCGCCGAGAGCGATTTCCACGCAGCACTCGTGTTCGCCTCGACCTACAAGGCGCCGGTGGTGCTCAACATCGTCAACAACCAGTGGGCGATCTCGACTTTCCAGGGCATCGCCCGCGGCGGTTCCGGCACGTTTGCGGCGCGGGGCCTGGGTTTCGGAATCCCCGCGCTTCGGGTCGACGGCAATGACTATCTGGCCGTGCACGCGGTCGCCAAATGGGCGGTCGAGCGGGCGCGGAAAAATCTCGGGCCGACGCTGGTGGAATATGTGACCTACCGCGTCGGCGCGCACTCGACCTCGGACGACCCGGCCGCCTATCGCCCGAAGGAGGAGTCGGAGGCATGGCCGCTCGGCGATCCGGTGATCCGGCTGAAGAACCATTTGATCGTGAAGGGGACGTGGAGCGAGGAGCGGCACAAACAGGCCGAGGCCGAGGTGCTGGACAGCGTGATCTCCGCCCAGAAGCAGGCCGAAAAGCACGGCACGCTGCATTCGGGGGGCAAGCCTTCGGTGCGCGACATGTTCGAGGGCGTCTACGCCGAGATGCCGCCGCACCTGCGGCGCCAGCGCCAGCAGGCGGGGGTGTAGCGATGGGGGCGTTGCAGTTCTCGGAAGTCGCGTTCCTGCGCACCCCCCTCTGGCCTGCCGGCCATCTCCCCCTCAAGGGGGGAGATTGGCTGTCGCAAGAGCCTTCGCCAACCTTTGGCGTTGCAGAACGCCAGAGCGGCCGAAGCTGCCAATCTCCCCCCTTGAGGGGGAGATGGCCGGCGGGCCAGAGGGGGGTTACCCCGGAAGGCAGCGCCGGAACGTCGAGCGTTGCCGAGGCGACCCCACCCGGCGGCTTCGCCGCCACCCTCCCCTCAAGGGGGAGGGAGACGTCGGCGCGGAGGATACGCTGATGCCCCGCATGACGATGATCGAGGCGATACGCAGCGCGATGGACGTGGCGATGGGCCGCGACGACACCGTGGTCGTGTTCGGCGAGGACGTCGGCTATTTCGGCGGCGTGTTCCGCTGCACCCAGGGCCTGCAGCAGAAATACGGCAAGACGCGCTGCTTCGACGCGCCGATCAGCGAACTCGGCATCGTCGGCACCGCGATCGGCATGGCGGCCTATGGGCTGAAGCCGTGCATCGAGGTGCAGTTCGCCGACTACGTCTATCCGGCCTACGACCAGATCGTGTCGGAGGCGGCGCGGCTGCGCTACCGCTCCAACGGCCAGTTCACCTGCCCGATGGTGATCCGCATGCCGACCGGCGGCGGCATTTTTGGCGGGCAGACCCACAGCCAGAGCCCGGAGGCGCTGTTCACCCACGTTTCCGGCCTGAAGGTGGTGGTGCCGTCCAATCCGTACGACGCCAAGGGGCTGTTGATCGCCTCGATCGAGGACCCCGACCCGGTGATCTTCCTGGAGCCGAAGCGGCTCTACAACGGCCCGTTCGACGGCCACCACGACCGGCCGGTGACGGCCTGGTCGAAGCACGAACTCGGCGAGGTGCCGGATGGGCATTTTTCCCTGCCGCTCGGCAAGGCGGTGGTGCGCCGCCAAGGCAGCGCCATGACGGTGCTCGCCTACGGCACGATGGTGCATGTGGCGCAGGCGGCGGCGGAGGAGACCGGCGTCGACGCGGAGATCATCGATCTGCGGACGCTGCTGCCGCTCGACCTCGACGCGATCGTGGCGTCGGTGAAGAAGACAGGCCGCTGCGTCATCGTGCATGAGGCGACGCTGACATCCGGCTTCGGCGCGGAACTTGCCGCGCTGGTGCAGGAACACTGCTTCTACCACCTGGAAGCGCCGATCACGCGCGTCACCGGCTGGGACACGCCCTACCCGCACGCGCAGGAATGGGACTATTTCCCGGGCCCAGCCCGCGTCGGCCGCGCGCTGCTCGAAACGATGGAGGCTTGAGGATGCTGGCTGCTCTGTCGTCGAGTGCAAGATTTGCGAAGCGCGACGGCGAGGGGGTCGCTGGCACGCAGACGAGGGTTTGTTCCCATGGGTGAGCATGTCGTCAAGCTTCCCGATGTCGGCGAGGGCATTGCCGAAGCCGAGCTGGTCGAATGGCACGTCAAGGTCGGCGACCTCATCCGCGAGGACCAGCTGCTGGCCGCGGTGATGACAGACAAGGCGACGGTGGAAATCCCCTCGCCGGTCGAGGGCAAGGTGCTGTGGCTCGGCTTCGAGGTCGGCGACCAGGTGGCGATCGGCTCGCCGATCGTGCGGCTGGAGGTGGCGGGCGAAGGCAATGTCGGCGCTGGGGCGAAGGACGGGGGTGGCGAGTCGTCCGCGAAGGCCGGGTCTGCCAATACCCCCACCCCTAACCCCTCCCCACAAGGGGGAGGGGGACAGCCAGCCGACGCGACGAAATCACAGTCAGGAGCGGCGTCAAAGCCTGCGAAGATCGGCGCAGCGGGAAGCGGCTCCGGAGACGTTGCCGCCAACGCGCCTGAGAAGGCCATCGCGGCCGCGGGATCTCCCTCGTCATGGAGGGGGGGCGCCAGGGGTGGAGGTAAGTTGCCCGCGACCATCGGCGCGCCGCGCGCCGAGGGCGAAAAACCGCTCGCCTCGCCGGCGGTGCGGCTGCGTGCCCGCGAGGCCGGGATCGACCTGCGCCAGGTGCCGGGAACGGGACCCGCCGGGCGCATCGGCCACGAGGACATCGACGCGTTTCTTTCGCGCGGGGCGCGGCCGGCGGCGCGGGTCGGACTGCAGCCGAACGACCGCGTCGAGGACATCAAGGTCGTCGGGCTGCGGCGCAAGATCGCCGAGAAGATGGCGATCGCCAAATCGCGAGTCCCGCACATCACCTATGTCGAGGAAGTCGACGTCACCGCGCTGGAAGAACTACGCGCCGCGCTCAACAAGGAAAAGAAGGCGGATCGGCCGAAGCTCACCATCCTGCCGTTCTTAATGCGCGCGATGGTGAAGGCGATCGCCGAGGAGCCGGCCGTCAACGCCATCTATGACGACGAGGCCGGCGTGATCCATCGCTACGGCGGGGTGCATATCGGCATGGCCGCGCAGACGCCGGCCGGGCTGGTTGTACCGGTGGTGCGTCATGCCGAGGCGCGCGACCTTTGGGACTGCGCCGCCGAGGTGAACCGGCTGGCCGAGGCGGCGAAGGCCGGCACCGCGACCCGCGAGGAGCTATCCGGCTCGACCATCACGATCACCTCGCTGGGTGCGATGGGCGGCATCGCCACGACGCCGGTGATCAACCACCCGGAGGTGGCGATCGTCGGCGTCAACAAGATCGCGATCCGGCCGATGTGGGACGGCACGCAGTTCGTGCCGCGCAAGATGATGAACCTGTCGTCGAGCTTCGACCATCGCGTGGTCGACGGCTGGAACGCCGCCGTGTTCGTGCAGCGCATCAAGACGCTGCTGGAGACGCCGGCGCTGATCTTCGTGGAGGGGTGAAATGCGAGCGACTTCGAGCGTCGGCACTCTGCGTTGCCCCCCTCTGTCCTGCCGGACATCTCCCCCACGAGGGGGGAGATTAGCCGGCCGTTTCGGTTTCGGCAATCGTGACCGTTGCAGAGCGAGCGGAACGTCGGTGAAAGCCAATCTCCCCCCTTGTGGGGGAGATGTCCGGCAGGACAGAGGGGGGCACCATAGGGCGCGGCGGTCGACTGCTGCTCCCTCAAATCTCGCATTGCCCCGGGGGATCGCAGCATGAAGGACATCGCCTGCAAGCTGCTGGTCGTCGGCGCGGGGCCGGGCGGATATGTCTGCGCGATCCGAGCCGGCCAGCTCGGGATCGACACCGTTATCGTCGAGGCGAAGAAGCCGGGCGGCACCTGCCTGACCGTCGGCTGCATCCCCTCCAAGGCGCTGATCCACGCGGCCGAGGAATTCGAAAAGGTCCGCCACTATGCCGCCGGCAAGGCGCCGCTCGGCATCGGGGTTTCGTCGCCGGCGATCGACCTTGGTCAGACCGTGGCGTGGAAGGACGCCATCGTCGGCAGGCTCACCACGGGCGTGAGCGGCCTGCTGAAGAAGGCGCATGTCAAGTCCGTCGCCGGCTGGGCGAAGTTCCGCGACGGCAAGACCGTCGAAGTCGAGACCGAAACCGGCATCCAGATCATTCGGGCCGAGACGATCGTGATCGCCACCGGCTCGACGCCGGTGGAGCTGCCGTTCTTGCCGTTCGGCGGCAAGGTGATTTCCTCCACCGAGGCATTGGCGCTGACCGAGCTGCCGGAGCGGCTGGCGGTCATCGGCGCCGGTTATATCGGCCTCGAACTCGGCACCGCCTTCGCCAAGCTCGGCTCCAAGGTGACGGTGGTGGAAGCGCTGGACCGCATCCTGCCGCTCTACGATGCCGAACTGACGCGGCCGGTCGCCAAGTCACTAGAAGCGCTCGGCGTGACCGTGATGCTCGGCGCCAAGGCAAGGGGTCTTTCCGCCCAGGGCGGTGCGCTGCTGGTGGAAGCCGCCGGTGGCGGCGAGCAGACGATCGCCGCCGACAAGGTGCTGGTCACGGTCGGGCGCAAGCCGGCCACGGAAGGCTGGGGCCTGGAAGACCTCGATCTCGACCGCGACGGAAAGGCCATCCGCATCGACGAGCGCTGCCGCACCTCGATGCGCGGCGTCTACGCCATCGGCGACGTCACCGGCGAGCCGATGCTGGCGCACCGGGCGATGGCGCAGGGCGAGATGGTGGCCGAAATCGTCGCCGGCCACGCGAGAGCGTGGGACAAGCGGGCGATCCCGGCCGTCTGCTTCACCGACCCGGAGATCGTCTCGGCCGGGATGTCGCCGGACGAGGCGCGGCGCGCCGTCGGCGAGGTCAAGATCGGCCAGTTCCCCTTCCGCGCCAACGGGCGGGCGATGACGATGCTGGGCGAAGCCGGGTTCGTGCGCGTCGTGGCGCGCGCCGACAACCATCTGGTGCTCGGCATCCAGGCTGTCGGCAACGGCGTCTCCGAACTGGCTGCCGCGTTCGGGCTGGCGCTGGAGATGGGTGCCCGCCTGGAAGACATCGCCGGCACGATCCATGCGCATCCGACCCAGGGCGAGGCATTTCTGGAGGCCGCGCTCGGCGCGCTCGGGCACCCGCTGCATATTTGAGCGAAAGGCGCCGGCGCTTTCTCCCCCTCGAGGGGGAGGGAGGCGCTAAACCGGCTCGGTCGCGGTCTCCTCGGGGGCGACGACGCGGCCGTCCTGCAGTTCGACAACGGAATCGAACAGCTCGATCCAGCGATGGTCGTGGGTCACCACGCAGACCGCCACGCCCTCCTTGTCGGCCAGCTCGCGAAAAAGCTTCATGATCTGGCCGGCGCGAGCACCGTCGAGTGCCGCGGTCGGCTCGTCGGCGAGCAGCACGCCCGGACTGTTGGCAAGGGCGCGGGCGATCGAGACGCGCTGCTGCTCGCCGCCGGAAAGCTGGTTCGGATGATTCTTCAGCCGATGCCCGACGCCGAGATGATCGAGCAGGTAGCGCGCACGCTCGCGCGCGGCGCGGCCGCGGCGGTCGTTGATGTCGAGCGCGACCAGCACGTTCTCGAAGGCGGTCAGGAACGGGATCAGGTTGGCCTTCTGGAAGACGAAGCCGATGTGACCGCGACGGAAATCGCGCAGCGCGTTCGGATGCACCTTCGGATGCGAAATGACCTCGCCGCCATAGAGCACGCGGCCGGAGGTCGGCGGCTCGAGCACGCCGGCGACCATCAGCATGGTGGTCTTGCCGGAACCGCTCGGGCCGAGGATGCCGGTCAGCGTGCCCGGCCGCAGCGTCAGGGAAGCGTCGGCGAGCGCCCTCACCTCGGTGCCGGCGCTGACATAGACCTTGCTGGCATGGTCGACGCGGAGCACGCGCGCCTCGCTCACGACAGCACCTCCTGCGCGCGCACCGACAGCGCGCGGCGGATGGCGAAGAAGCTGGCGAGCAGGCTGATCACGATGAGCACGCCGCCGAGGACCGCGAGGTCGGTGGGCAGCATCAGCACCTTGCGCGGAAAATGCGGATAGAGCAGCACCGAATCGACCAGCCCGAAGACGAAGCCGATCGCCCCGATCATCAGCGACTGCTGCGCGATCAGCTTGACGATGACCCAGTCGCGCGCGCCGATCAGCTTCAGCAGCGCAATCTGGGAAATCTTCTCCAGCGTCATCGTGTAGATCGTCAGCGCGATCACTGTGCCGCACACCACCAGGGTCATCGCCGTGAAGGCGAGAATCTGGATGCGCAGCCGCCAGAGCCGGCTGTCGAGCAGCATGGTCTGCTGGTCCTGCCGGGTCAGCACCTCGACATCGCCCCAGCGCATGATCGTCTCGCGCACCGCCTCGGCGTCGGCGCCGGGCTTGAGCTTGACCATGACCGCGGCGACGCTGCCGCCCTCGCCACCGCCCATGCGCGAGCGCCCCTTGGCGGCGCGGTTGAGCAGGATCGCCTCGCTGGGCAGCATGCGGTTAATCTGCTGGGCGTCGGCGATCGAGACGAACAGCATGCCGTCGCCCGCCATGTCGACCTGGCCGCGGGAGACGCCGACGATGGTGTAGATCTCGCGGCCGAGTTTCAGGCGGTCGTCGACCGCGAGCCCAAGGGATACGTCGGCGATCGCCTCGAAGCGGCTCGCCTGGAAATGCCGTCCGGCGATTAGCGGGATCCAGTCGCCGCCGTCGCGCGGGAAATCGACGCTCGTGACGGCGACCCGCATCGACTTGCCGTTGATGTCGAACTGCTGGTTGTACTGGATGAAGCGACGCGTGCTTTCGACGCCGCTGACGCCCTCGACCCGCCGGTCGAGATTGCCCGGCACCGCCGACGGCTCGGCGAACGGGCCGAAGCGCCCGCCCTCCACCACCCAGAGATCGGCGCCGACGCTGTTCACGATCAGCATCGCCTCGAAGACGATGCCGCGATAGAGGCCGGACATGCCGATGGTGGCCGACATCAGCAGGCCGACGCCCAGCGCTGCCAAGATGAAGCGCAGCAGATTGTGGCGGATGTCCTTGAGCGCGAGGTTCATGGCCCGGCCGGCGCGGCGATGGGCTGGTGGCGATAGCGCCCCTCGGGGTCGAGAACGACGGCGCCGGGCTCGAGGCCCGAGGTGATGGCGACCTCCTCGCCGGTCGCATAGCCGACGCCGACCGGCACCCAGACCGCCCGGCCGTCGCGCACGGTCCAGACACCGGCTCGGCCATCCTGGCGCACAATCATCGCCTGCGGCACGGCCAGCCCGGGCTCCGCCGACTGCGAGCGCACCGTGACGTTGGCGCGCTGGCCGATCGCCCAGGTCTGCGGCAGTTCGTCGAGCTTCACGTCGACGGTGTATTCGCGCGTTTCCTCGTCGACCTGGCGGCCGATGCGGGTGACGGCGGCGGCGTGCGAAGCGTCCGGGCCGGAAGCGAAACGGACGCCGGCGGGATCGCCCGGATGCACGGCGTCGATGGTGGACTCGTCGAAGCGGGCGAAGACGACGACGGAATCCGGGTCGACGATCTCCATCAGCTCGGCGCCGGGCGACAGGAGGTCGCCGACGCTGCGGCTGCGCGAAATGACGACGCCCGAGATCGGCGCGCGGATCTCGGTCTCGGCATAGCGGGCGCGCAGCACCTCCAGATTGGCGGCCGCGGTCGCGGCCTCGGCCCGGGCGCGCTCGATCATCACGGTCGCGCGCGACAGATCGGCCTCGGCCTGGCGGAGCGCCGTCTCGGTGGCGTCGAACTCGGCCTGCGAGATCGACTTGTTGTCGACCAGCGCCTTGCGGCGGTCGAAATCCTGCTTCGCCCGCCGGAGTGCGATCTCGGAGCGCTCCCTGTTGATCTCGACCTCGCGGACGGCCTCTACCGCAGCGCGCGCGGTTGCCTCCGCCGCCGCGACCTCGTGCACCAGTTCGGAGGCGTTGAGGCGGGCAATCACCTGTCCCTTCTCGACATGGTCGTTGCGCTCGACCGCGATCGCCGACAGGAAGCCCTGGACGCGGGCAGTCACCACCACCTGGTTGTTCGCGCCGAGCAGGCCCGGTCCGGTGATTTCCCGCGTCAGCGGCTTCAGCCGAACGACGTACTGCTCGACCTGCGCCGGCATGAAATACCACTGGCCGACCAGCCCGGTGGCGCCGAGGCACAATGCGACGAGGGCGATGATGCGGAACGCACGCATGGCGCGATCTTATGCGCCAATCCGGGTCAAGTCTCGCTACTCATAGGGGGTGCGACAGCGAGGGTTTCGCGGCGCCCGCCTGTCACTCGCAAGGCGCGATCAAGACTCGTTAACCGACAGCCCATGCGCCGGGTCGGGCGCCTGGGAAAACGCGGAAATCGTTAAAATCCGAGTGAATGCCGCAGGAACCCCTTCAACGATCGCGCCCAAACGTGCGCTCGCGGAAAGCTTGGGGTTTGAAACAATGCGTTACCTGCTCGCGGGGTCGGCCGTCGTGTTCAAGCTTGCGCTGTTTGCGCATGCGCTAGCCGTTTTCCCCCTGTCGTAAAGCTCACGACATCGAGGTCGGCGGCCGCCTCAGTTAAGGGCGGCGCTTTCACAATCCGTACCCGCGGTCTGCGTATCCATCTCGGCGATGATGTCGCGGCCGAAATAGCCGTCTTCCAGGAACGGGCACTCAGTCGCCGGCCGTGCCGGCTTGCAGGTGTTGCGGAGCACCGCGCCGGTCCCGGCCATCGACATCAGCGGCGGGCCCAGGCGAACGAAATCCGATTGCCGGAACAGGCCTTTCGGATCGGCCGACATCCGGTTTTCGGCAAGCACGAGCGCGGCCGCGTCGCTGCTGCGCAGCGCAGACTTGGCGTTGCCGTTCATGACATTGCCCAGCGCAGTTGCGTTGGCGTACTGCGTGTAGGGGTCGAGCTTGAAGTCGCGGTGCGCTGCCTCCGGCGTCTCCTCGATGCGCGACGAGTAGAGATTGATGCCGAAGCCGTGGTTGTCGCCGATGATGTTCTGCGAGACCAGCAGGTTCCAGCTGTTGCGCAGCTTCACGCCGTCGCGGCGGTTCTCCAGGAAGGTGTTGCGGTAGATGAGGTTGCAACTGCTCTCGTAGACGGTCAGGCCGTCGGCGCCGTTGCGGAAGCCGAGGTTGAAGGCGACGATGTTCCTGTCGCTGGTGCGGTCGAGCATGAAGCCGGAGCCGTGGTTATCGGCGCTGACATTGCCCATGATGACGGAATCCTTCACCTCGCGCGAGGTGATGATGCCGTGCTTGCCGCGCGTTCCGGTGGTGGTGTTGTAGGCGATGGTCAGGTGCGTCGAGCGGTCGTGCGGGTCGATCGCGTAGATCTCGTTGTTGTTGTATTCGTTGCCGACCAGCCGGAAGTCGTCCGCCTCGTAGGAGTAGAAGGCGTAGTACATGTCGGTGAAGGTCGAATCGACGATCGTGCCCTTCGGGCGCGGCACCGAATTCAGCGTCGCCTTCAGCACGTTGATCGGGCCGTTCGAGATCGAGATGCCATAGGACTTGCCGTTGGCGTAGCCCATGCCGTTGATATGGGCGTCGGCCATATATGTCTGCGAGCCACTCCAGGCAGTGTAGAACGGACTGAATTCGTTCCAGACACGCTTCGAACGCGGGGTCGGCTGCCCGGTCGCCGGATCCCAGCTGGTCACTTTTGTGTCGACGATGAAGAGTTTGCCGGAATTGACGATGTAGGAATGCGCGGCCGTGTTCAGCCGCAGTTCCTCCACGTCCGAGGAGGTGATGACGAGGGTCGCATCGCTGCCGATCAGCAGCGGCACGTTGAGCTGGTAGACGCGGCCGTCATTGGTTATGGGCTGCAGCAGGACATCAGCGGCTTCGAGCTGCGCCTTGAGCGTCGGCAGGTCGTAGACGCCGCTCTCCACCAGGATGAAGCTCGGGAACAGCGTCCCCTGCCCCTGGGCGAGCAGTTCCTCCTCGCCACCGTTGAAGTCGACATTGTTGAGGTAGCGGATATAGCTGAACTTTTCGTCGAAGTTGCTGAAGCCGGTGGGTACGAGGCGGACGTTGCCGGGCTTCGCCGCCGGCACGATGTGGCGAACGTCGTCGCCGGTGACCTTGGCCGCCGCGAGCAGGTCCGGCATGTCGCGAGGTTCGCCGGGCGAAGCCGCGCGGAGCACGAACTGGTCGGAGGAGATCGAAATCTCCGCAGCTTTCGGCCGGTCGGCCGGTGGGGCCGCCATGGTCATGCTGTCCCTATCGCGCAGCCGCTGCAGGCGCGCCTGCATCTCGGCGGTCCTGCGAAGCGCACGACGCCGCACGTGATCGCTGGCGATCAGGCGGGCGGTGTCGTAGGCGGCAATTGTGTCGCCCCGTTCGGCAAGCACCGCGGCGATCTCCGACAAGCCCCCGTCGCGGGCCTGCGGCGGCAGGCCATCGAGCACGGCAAGCGCAGAGCGAGCGTCCTTCGCACGGGCCTGGGCGCCCACCTGCATGGGCGCCATCGACACCTGCCCTGCCGGGCTGGCAAGCGCCAGAACGGATTTCACGCCGTCGACGTCGCCGCGCTGCGACAGCACCTTGGCAACGTCGCCGATGCGCCTGTCACGCAGCGGTGCGTCGGCGATGCGGGCGAGTTCGGTCTTGGCCCGGGTCAGCAGGGCGGCCGACTTCGCCGGGTCGTATTCCGGCGCGGCTGGATCGTTGCCGAAGCGCGCCGCATCGGCCATCAGCATGGTGACACGGTCGGCCGGCATGTCGATTGCCGCGGGCAGCGGCGCGGCGCGGTCGGGACGCCCGATCGACAGCAGTGCGGCATAGAGGGCGGCGGCGACCTCGCCGCGCCCGGGCGCGGCCTCGAGCCGATTGAAGAGTTCGACGGCCTCGTCGACCTTCTGGTCGGCGATCGCGGCGAGCGCAATGTGCTGGGAGATCATCTCGCCGGCCGGCCCCCTGCCGGTCTGGCCCAGTGCGCGTTCGGCACGATCAATGTCGCCGGCGTCCGCCGCCTCGACGCCAAGCCTGCGAAAAGCCTCGCTCCTGGCCGGAGCAACGCCGATATGCCCGGCTGCGTCGGCTGCCTGATCCCAAGTCGCCGCCCAGTCGAGCGTATATTCCTCGCGGATGAGCCGGTTCGCTATGGCGGCCAGGGCGTCGAAACGCGCCTGCGGCGAATCAAGATGGCGCACCAGACCTCGCGCCACGGCAAGCCGGCCGCGATCGATGGAATAGCCGGAGAGGCGGACCAGCGCCGCCTCGCGCATGCCCGCGTCGGCGATCGCGTAAGGCGCAAGGATCTCCTCGGGCCGGGCGCCGCGCTCGACCTGGCGTGCCAGCAGCCTGGTCAGCGCCTCGTCTCGCTCCCCGGCATGCTCGTCGCCGATCGCCAGCGCCGCGATCAGGGCGCGGTGCAGATTGCCGCCGGACAGCTGGCCCACGGCGTAGCCAGCCAAAGACGCGGCGCGCTCGGCGCCATCCTTGGCCGCTAACTGGAACGGCTGCCTGCCGGCACGATGCCCGGCAATCTCGGCCATGGCCACCGCGCGCATGGCGTTGCGCGCGAGCTTCGGATCGTCGATCGCCACGCTCCAGCCGAACTTGATGCCGACATCGATGCTGGTGAGCGGCAACGCCAACCGGACCAGGGCAACCCGCACCCGGTCCCGCGCCGGACCGGGCTGCAGCGTCACGACCAGGCCGCCCGCCTTGCGAATGGCGGCCATGCCGTCGACCTGATCGCCGGCCGCCATCTCGATGTGGGCAAGCGCGATGTAGAACTCGGCCTGCCGGGTGACATCGCGGATGCGCGGCAGCAGGTCGCGCGCCTCGGTCAGCACTTTTTCCTGGGCGTCGCTGCCGCCGGGCAGCGTCGCCGCGTAGTCCAGGAACTGCGACGCGGTTTCGGTGAGAAATTCCGCGCCGTCGAATTTGCCGTGCGCATCGGCGCCCGAGAGGCTGAGCTTGTCGAAGAACAGCATGGCCTCGGCCTGCGCGGCGTGCCGCGCGGCCGGATCGGTCTCGGCCTTCGCCTTCTCCAGCAGCACCTGGAGCTCGGCCAAGGTGGGCGCGGCGGGCTGAGCGCCACCCCCATCGTCGACCGGCGCCGGAACGGCGATCGCTGGCATCTGCTGCGCCGCAACGATCTGAGCCTGGCCAAGGCAACCGGCCAAAGTGCCGGCAATCAGGGCGAACCGCCGGGCAGCTTTGCTGTTCAATTCGGGACTCCGGCAAACATTCGCTGGTGTTGATTATATTGCAGTGCAAAAAAATATGAGAGAGCCGCTCTCCCTGTCAACAGGATGGCCGATCACTTACTTTCACACCACATTTTGATCCCGCGAGAATTGTGAGTGACCCTGCACGCGGCCCGTTCGCCGCCGGAGCGCCGGGGGATCATCACGGCAAAAAGGCGGAAGAATGCGCCCGGACGACGCGTAGATGCGCGGATGGGGGCTTACCGGGACGGCGGAGCGGCGTCCAGCGGCGCCGGCTGCAGGTACAGCAACTGGACATCGCCGCCGGCGGCGAGACTGGTGAAACTGTCGTAGGCTTCGTGCCAGGCAGCCACGTCGACGGCGGGAAAGCGGCGCGCGAGGATCAGCGCCCAGGCGATCTTGCCGCCGTTCTTGATGAAGTCGCGGTCCTGGTCGATGCCGGTCCGGTCGGAGAACGCGGCGGGATCGGACCAGCCCGAGATCGCCCGCTCGACCATGCGCACGATGGCTCCGTCATTGCGGGCGTAGAGGTCGGTGCCGTTGGCGGCGGCGGCCTCGGCGAGCAGGACGAGCGGCTCGGCGGCATAGAAATGGTAGCCGAGCGAGCGCTGCTTGCGCTCAAGTTCCAGCGGCAGAAAGCCTTCCGGCGTGATGCTGTCGATGCCGAGTTCGGCCGACTGGATCGCCCAGTCGTAGAAGGAGCGGTCGTCGAGCGCGATCGCGGCCGCCATCGCCGACCAGCCGGCCCAGTAGCGATGGTTGTTGCGCCGGCTGGGGAGGTCGGCGCCCTGCGAATAGTCGGCAACGACGCGCGTGGCGAGACGGCGCAGCCAAGCTTCGATCGCCGCGCGCTGCTTCGGCTTCAGCGACGGCTCGCCGGCGATCTGGACATAGGCCAGCGACGCGATGGCCAAGAGCTGCGCGCGCACGGCGTCGCCGCTGCGGTCCTGCGGGTCGTGCGCGGCGTCGGCTGCCGCCCAGGCCGAAAGCCAGGTCGCCGCGCAGCGGGCAATGCGCGGGTCGGCCGGGTTGGAGCGCACGTATGCGTTGGCCAGCCGCACCAGCGGCCTGGTGAAACGCCGCAGCTTCGAGGTCAGCTTCTCGTAGACCGCCGCGCCCTTGGGGTCGATCACGGTGGAGCCGGTGCCGGCCGCGTACTTGCTCTCGGTCTGGACGCTGGGGACGGCAGCCGGGACCGCCGGACAGCGGAATTTCTTCTTGGCAGGCCTGCCCTGCTCGGCGCGGACCGCCGCGACATCGAAGGGCGCCTTCAGCGCCGGGGGAACCTGCATTCCCGCGATTGCTCCAGGCATCACGAGGCATGGCAAGAGAACGACAAACAAAGTGCGCAGGAAGGCACGGCTAGCGGACATGCGCCCCGTCCGGATAGAGCAGTGCCTGGTTGCCGCCGAGCGCGGTGGAGCTCGGCCGGCCGATGCCGTCGAGCAGCGCCCCGGCCGGCGCCTGCGGGAAGCGCAGCGCATAGGGCACCAGCCATGCCAGCAGCGCGCCGCGCTTGTCGCGCGGCGGCAGGGCGATCTGCACCGTGCCCGCCAAGTCCTCGATCGCCGATGGATCGGCCAGCGACCGCAGACCGAAATCGACGATGCGGGTCAGGCCGCCATCGCAGTCGGCATAGGGGTTGCGCCCATTCTGCGCGGCGAGTTCCGCGAGCACGACCAGCGGACCGGTTGCGAACAGCTGGTAATGACGCGCGCGCGGCCCGCGGCGCATTTCCATCGGCAGCGCGCCGGATGCCTCAGCGGAGCAGGCCGCCGCCCGCAGCGTTTCGGCGGCCCAGGAGAACAGCGCCTCGTCCTGCGCGGCCACGGCCGCGGCACCGACGCCGAGCGCGGCAAAATAGCGATGGTTGTTGGCGCGCGACATTTCGCCGGCCTCGGTCTCGTAGTGGCGGACCACATCCTGCGCAAGCACCCGGAACCAGGCTACGATCGCCGGCTTGAGCGTGTCGTCGGCCGGCTCGACGCCGGCGATCTGCAGGTAGGCGAGCGCCAGCGCCGACAGCGCCTGGTCGCGGTTGAACTCGGCCTGGCGCGTGCCGAGCGAACCGAGAGCACCCGCCTTCGCCCATTCGGCCAGCCATATGAACGCGCATCCGGCCCGCTCCGTCTTGGCCGGCCGGCGCACGGTGTCGTTCGCCCAGCCGACGATCTCGGACTGGAAATCGCGCAGCGGCTTGATGGCCTCCTCGTAGGCTGCCGAGCGCTCCGGATCGACCTCCGATTTGCTGGGGTCGCTCTCGGCGTAGCGGGAATTGGTCGCCAGCGACACCACGGGAGGCGGCGCAGGCATGCACCTTGCAAGCTGGTCGGCCGCGACCCGGCCGGTCGGCAACGCCGCCGCAAAAGGCGGCTTCAGCGAATCGGCAGAGGCCGGCGTCGGCACAACCATCGGTAAAGCCAGCAGCCCCATGCCGGCGACGGACCACAACGACATGGTTAGGAATGTGCATTTCAACATGATTGCCTGAATGTGATTGCGAATGGCCAAATCCGCAAGGCCGCCCGCCGCGCAGTCATGAACGCGCGGCAATTGCACAGCTCATAGCCACGCGCACATTTGTTGGGCAACACGTTTTCTAGATCACTTTATTATTTCGAGATTTCGTTAAAATTCGAATGCATCACGTGACCAAATCACAATAGCCTTCGCCGCAAATCAGCCCCGATCGATCATCGTTGCTTTTGGTGAAGCCAGAAATACAATCATAACGGGTGCAAGATGCAAGTGTATTTTGTAGCAGACTTCGGGGCGAAAGGGGACGGCGCCACCGACGATACCGCCGCAATCCAGCGCGCCCTGGACGCCGCGGAGGCGGCCGGCGGAGGCGTCGTCGAACTGTCGGCGGGAACCTACATCGTTTCGCGCAGCGGCGACGCGGCCGAGGGCGCGCTGCAAATCGGCAATAACGTCACGCTGGCCGGCGCCGGCATGGGCGACACCACGATCAAGCTGCGCGACGGCAGTTCCGGCGACGTGACCGGCATCGTGCGGACCTACAGCGGCGAGATCACCCACGACGTAATCATCCGCGACCTCACCATTGACGGCAACAAGGCTCACACCACAGGTTCCGTCGACGGCATCTTCACAGGCGTGACCCCCGGCTCGACCGAGGCCGACCACGACATCCTGATCCAGTCGGTGGAGGTCAAGAACGTCTCGCGCTACGGCTTCGACCCGCATGAACAGACGGTGCGCCTGACCATCGTCGACGGCTACGCCCACAACAACGGCCGCGACGGCTTTACGATCGACTTCATCTCGGAAAGCGTGTTCGTCGACAATCTGTCGGAGAACAATGGCCGCCACGGCTTCAACGTGGTGACTTCGAGCCACCACGACCTGATGGTGGACAACATCGCCCGCGGCAACGACGGCAACGGCCTTGTCACCCAGAACGGGTCTGATCTTCGCGAGTGGACCAACAATATCAACGTGGTCGGCGGCGAGTATTACGAGAACGGCCTGTCGGGAATACTTGTCAAAGTCTCGCGGGACGTTACCATCACCGCTGCGCATGTTCATCACAATGCCTACGAAGGCATCATGATATCCGGATCCGTCGACACGCGGCTGGTCGACAACAACGTCCACGACAACTCGCAGATCGATCCCGGGCGCTATCTGGACATCCGCTGGTCGGACATGACGACCGGCGACTATGTCAAAATGACCGGCAAGACCTGGGCGGTGCGCAACACCACGTTGACGGACGCGGCGCGCACCTATTCCGGCGAGATCACCGGAACGTCCGCCACCGACGTGCGCTATGGCGAGGCGACGGACGACCGCTTCACGGGCGCCGGCGGCAACGACTTCTTCGACGGCGGCGACGGCAACGACGTCGCGGTGTACGACAAGAGCATCGACCAATTCCGGCTGGTCTTCACCAGCACCGGAAAGCTGATGGTCTTCGACATGACCGACAAGGACAGCGGGTCGGGCATCGATGTGCTTGCCAATATCGAACGGGTCGAGTTTGCCGGCCAGAGCTACACGATTGCCGAACTCGCCAACCGCGAAAAATTCGCGGGCGCGGCCTACGAGTATTCTTTCTCCGGCTACAACACGGCGGAAACCTTCACCGGCGGCGTCGGCGACGACCGGCTCGACGGACGCGGCGGCGCCGATACGCTTATCGGCGGGTTCGGCAACGACACCTATGTCGTCGACAACACCAAGGACAAGCTCGTCGAGCTGGCGGGCGCTGGCTTCGACAGTGTGTTTGCCTCGGCGACAACCCGCCTCTCCGACAACATCGAGAACCTGACGCTGACCGGCACCGCTTTCGGCGGCTACGGGAACGGCGGTGACAATGTCATCATCGGCAACAGCGCCGCCAACGAGCTGAAGGGCTACGCGGGGGACGACCGCCTCGAAGGCAGCGGTGGCGACGACGTGCTCTACGGCTACGAGGGCAACGACCGGCTGCTGGGCGGCGAGGGCAAGGACGTCCTTTCGGCCGGCGACGGCGACGACGTGATGGACGGCGGCGCTGGGCCGGACACCATGCGGGGCGGGCTCGGCAACGACCTCTTCTATTTCGACGACGCCGGCGACGCCATCGTCGAATACAACGACCAGGGGTACGACACGGTCATCGCGCTGATCAACGCCGTGCTCGCCGACAAGGTCGAAGTGTTGCAGCTGGCAGGCAGCGTCGTGAGCGGCACCGGCAACGCGCTGGCCAACCTCATAACCGGCAACGCCGCGGACAACATCCTGGACGGCCGGGCCGGCGCCGACACGATGGATGGCGGGCTTGGAAACGATACCTACCATGTCGACCAGAAGGGCGACGTTATCGTCGAGGTCGCCAAGGCGGGCACGGACACCGTAGTCGCCACCATCGACTATGTGCTGGGCGACTTTCTCGAGAACCTCACGCTCGGCGGCACCGCCGGGCTAAGCGGCACAGGCAATGCGCTGGTCAACCGGATCGTCGGCAATGAAGCGGCCAACCGCCTGGACGGCGACGCCGGCAACGACACGATGGTGGGCGGCAACGGCGACGATACCTACATCGTCGACAGCCGCTACGACGTCGTCATCGAAAAGTCGGGCGAGGGGCGCGACCAGGTGCGCAGCAGCGCCGACTACACGCTGTCGGCACAGGTCGAGGACCTGACCCTGACCGACGGGGCCCTGCGCGGCAACGGCAACGATCTGGACAACAGCATCAAGGGCACGGACGCCGCCAATACCCTGATGGGAGCCGGCGGCAGCGACAGGCTCTACGGTCTCGGCGGCAACGACCTTCTCAGCGGCGAGAACGGCGACGACTATCTCGAGGGCGGCGACGGAAAGGACGAGCTCAAGGGTGACGATGGCAACGACTACCTCGACGGCGGCACCGGCGCCGACAACATGAAGGGCGGCAACGGCAACGACACTTACATTGTCGACAGCACCGGCGACGTGGTGACCGAATATCTGGCATCCGGTGCCGGTGGCCGCGACAAGGTGCTGTCGAGCGTTGACTTCCGTTCGCTGGGCAACATCGAGGAGATTGTGCTCACCGGCGATGGCGCGACCAGCGCAACCGGCGATTCGATCGCCAACATCATCACCGGCAACGGCGCGGCCAACCGCATCGACGGGGCCGGCGGCGACGACACCACGACCGGGGGCGCCGGCGCGGACACCTTCGTCTTTACCGACCGCTTCGGCAAGGACGTGATCACTGATTTCGACGTTCACGAAGATGCGCTCGATTTCAGCCATGCCGACATCGCGCTCGATCCGCTCGCCATCGCCAAGCAGGTGGGCGACGACGTCGTGTTCGAATTCAGCCGGTCGATCAGCCTTACCCTGCTCGGCGTCGACCTCGCCGACATCCACGATTTCGCCGACAGCATATTCTGATTCCGGCGGTCGCGGACCGTTCCGCCCCCACGCCGGGGGCGGCACCGCCCATGGGACCAGCCGGAAGCGTGACATTCCAGCCATACTCAGCGACAAAATGCTGCGCCGCGGCATGGCGCCCGTTTGACGGCTAGCAAGCCTCGCAGACTCGGTTTTCCGCTGAAATCGCCAATCCGGCATCAATCGGGCGCCGAATACCGGCGATTTGACCGTTCACGCTTGGATATAACTCGGTAACCTGGTGTTTATTGACATGCCGGCGGGCCCGATGCTTCCAAATCGCCGAGCCGCCGCGCTTGTTGGCTTTACCATTCCTTAACGGGAAGAATCCTTTTTCCCTATTCGCAGTCTCTAATGTTCGGTGTTGAATGGCAGTCCTGAGTTTCGACACTGGCGGCCGGCGAAAGGTTGGGACGTGAGCAGGCGCAAGCCGACCCCCCAGGACTGGTTCGTGCCGGCACGCTCCGGCCTGCGGCTCACGCCGCTGCTTTCGACGACGGCGATGCTGCTGTTGCTGCTGGCGCCGGGAGCAGTGGTGGCCGAGCAGTCCAACAATGTGCAGGTCGCCCAGGACACCCAGGGCGCCGACGACGACCTGCTCGGCGACATCGAGGCGCTGCAGCGCCAGATCGACGCCACGACCGAAGCCGACCAGGCCAAGCGAGCCAGCCGAACGCGGGTCACCGACCTTCTCAAGCGCGCGGACGAACTCGTCCAGGCCGGCGATCTCGCCGGCGCCGAGGACCAGTTGACGCAGGCGGACGAGGCCGCGCTGGCTGACGACACGCTGACGCGCAACCGCGTGACGCTGGCGCGAGCGACGGTGAAAATCCGGCGCGGCGACCTCGCCGGCGCCACCAAGCTGCTCGACACGGTGAGCCGTACCGGCACGCTGAGCGATGCGGAAAAGACGCGCATCGACACGCTGAAGGCGCGCATCGCGTCGGCCACCACCGACGCCCAGCGGCGCGCCGCGATCGCCGAGATTTCGACGCTTGCCGACGATGCCGCGATCCAGCGCGCCCGCGACGAGGTGACCCGCGATCCCGGCAATGTCGGCGCGCGCTTCGTGCTTGTCGACCTTTTGCGCCAGGCGCGGCAGTTCGACGACGCCCAGCGGGCGGCCGAGACCTTGCTTGCCGACACCGCAAAGGATCCGGGCGACCACCAGCGCGCGCTGGTCGCGCTGGGGCGCATCGCGGCGGACCGAGGCGATTTCGCCGCCGCGGGCCAGCGTCTCGACGAACTCAAGGCAAGCGCCGACACGCCGCAGAAGGCGACCCGCATAGCGGACCTCGAGGCGCGGATCGCGCGCGAGAAGGAGCAGGCGCAGAGCCAGGCGCTCGCCGCAACGCGCCAGACCGCGCTGGACGCGATCACCGGACTTGCAGGCCAGGAAGCGATCCAGCGTGCCCGCGACGAGGTGGCCCGCGATCCAGGCAACTTCGACGCTCGCCTCCTGCTCGGCGACCTTTTGCGGCGCGCAGGCCAATATGAAGAGGCAGGCCAGGTGGCCGAATCGCTGGCAGCGGCGCCGGAGACCGAAGATGAACCCGCCGTGCGCCAGCGCGCTCTGGTGCTGCTCGGCAGGACCGCTGCCGACGATGGCGATTTCGCCGCAGCCGATGCCGCCGTCGCGCGGTTGCGGGCAACCGCCGAAACCCCGCAGAAGGGCGAACGCATCGCCGACCTCGAGGCCCGCATCGCGCGCCAGAAGGAACGCGCCGCCGCACAGGCACTGGAAGCGGCGCGCCGCGCAGCCACGACCGAGATCGCCAACCTGCCGGGGCCCGAACAGATCGAGCGCGCGCGCGCCGAAGTCGCACGCGACCCCGGCAACACCGGCGCCAGACTGCTGCTGGGCGACCTGTTGCGGGCCGCGAAACAGTATCCCGAGGCGACACAGATCGCCGACGCGATCATCGCCGAGCCGACGAGCGCCGACGATCCGGACCTTACCCAGCGCGCGCTCGTGCTGCTTGGCCGCACCGAAGCCGACGCGGGCGACTTCGCGGCCGCCCGGGCCGCAGCCGAACGCCTTCGCGCCACGGCCGAGACTGCACAGAAGGCGGCGCGCGTGACCGACCTCGAAAGCCGCATCGCCCGCCAAGAACAGCGCGCCAAACTCGCCGGCATTTCCGCGTTGCCCGCCGCCGAAGCGATCGCCCAGGCGCGGGCCGAGGTCGCCGCCAACCCGGACAACCTCGATGCCCAGCTGCTGCTGGGCGACCTACTGATGCGCGCCGGCCAGATCGAGGAGGCCGCCCAGATCGCTGCGACCGTGGCCGCCTCGCCGGCCGCCGGCGCCAACCCCGACCTTGGCCAACGCGCCCTCGTGCTGCTCGGGCGCACCGCCGCCGACGACGGCGACTTCGCGGCCGCGCGCACCACGCTGGAGCGGCTGCGGGCAACGCCCGAGACGCCGCAGAAGGCGGCACGTCTGGATGACCTTTCGGCCCGCATTGCCCGGCAGGAGCAACGGGCGCGGCTCGCCGAAATCTCCACACTGCCCAGCCGCGAGGCGATCGCTCATGCGCGCGAGGAGGTTGCCCGCGATCCGGGCAATGCCGGCGCCCAGCTGCTGCTCGGTGACCTACTCAGGCGGGCCGGACAGTTCGAGGAGGCGCGGCAGATCGCCGAGGCCCTCACCGCCGCGGACGATCCGGACCTGGCCCAGCGCGCTCTGGTGCTGCTTGGGCGCACCGCCGCCGACGACGGCTCCTTCGCCGCCGCACGGGCCGTGGCGGATCGTTTGCGCGCCACGCCGGAGACGCCGCAGAAGGCGACGCGGGTGGCCGACCTGGAGGCGGCCATCGCCCGCCAGGAGCAGCGCGCACGGCTTGCGGAAATCGCCGGCATGCCGGCCAGCCAGGCGATCGCCGCGGCGCGCGCCGAAGTCGCGGCCGATCCCGCCAATTTCGCCGCGCGCCTGCTGCTCGGCGACCTCCTGCGCCGGGCCGGCAAGGTCGAGGAAGCGACGCAGATCGGCGAGGCGATCGCGGCGTCCCCCGAGGCGACTGACGATGCCGACCTCCAGCAGCGTGCGCTGATGCTGCTTGGCCGCGTGGCCATCGACCGCGGCAATCTGCCGGCGGCGCGCGATGTTCTCAAGCGTCTGGGCGACACCGCCGACACGCCGCAAAAGGCATTGCGCGTCCAGGATCTACAGGACCGCATCACCAAGGCCGCCGCCAAGGCCGCGGACGATGCACGCAAGGCCGCCGAGCGCGCCGAGAACGAGCGCATCGACGCCGAACTCGCGGCCATCAACGCGCTGCCGCTGGCCGAGGCCGTGGAGCGGTCGCGCGCCTTCTACGCCGCCAATCCGGGCAACGAGCGCATCGCCAACGCCCATGCGCGCCTGCTGACGCGGGCCTGGGAATGGCAGGAGGCCGAAACCGTCTACCTGTCGATGCTCGGTCCGCTCGACGGTGTTTCGGACGCCGTGCTGGTGGAGAACAGCGGGGCGGTGCTGGGCCTGGTCGATTTATATAGCCGCACCAACCGGCTGGCGCAGGCAAACGAGTGGCTGGCGCGGCTGGAGCGCGCCTATCCGGCCGACCAGGCGCCGGAGCGGGCGGCGACGCTGCGCGAACGCATCGACGACGACCTGCAGCCGGACCAGTTCAGCGGCTCGCTGACGATGTCGGTCGGCTACAATTCCAATGTCAGCGCGCCGACCGACGATTTCTTCGACGACAACCAGACCGAACAGCTGCTGCCCGACGAAGGTTCGAGCTTCGTGGAGGCCGACTTGCGCTTCCGTTATGACCACATCGTCTCGCCGAACGGCGACCGGCTGCGCCTGCAGGCGCGCCTGCAGGGCCGCCCCTACCTCGAGTTCGAGGGCGTTGACCGCGCCTCTTATGACATCAACGGCGGCTACGTCCACTATGTGCCCGACACGCGCACCCAGATCCAGGCGCTGGCCGGCTACAAGAACCGCTACATCGACTACGACAGCTACCGCCGCACGCTCTACGGGCTCTTAAACGCCAACACCGACGTCAATCCGGATCTGTCGATTGCCGGGACGGCAAAGGTGGAGGCGAACGACGACAGCGAATCCGATCTCGACGGCTGGGCGGGGGAACTGGACGGGCGCGTCGCCTATGATCTCGGCCCGCAGACAGTAGTCGGGCTGCGCCTCAACGCGCGCTACGAGGACGCCCAAACCGCCGAAGACAGCCGCGGCATCTACGGCGCCACCTTCACCATCCGGCAGGACTTCGCGATCGGCGGTTGGGACAATTTCTATGCACTCGCCTCGTACAATCCCTATTTCACCCAGTATGGCGGGCCGCTCACCAGCGGCGTCGATGCCGGCGTGACGCGCGAGGATTTTACGCAGAAGGTCGCCTTCGCCATCGGACGCCAGGTATCCGACATCTGGCGCGTCGAACTCAACGGCAACTACGTCATCCGCAGTTCCAACGTCGAAGGCGAGGACGACAACGGCGCCGAGATCAGGTTCTCGGTGACGCGGCTGTTCTCCGGCGGCAGCGACTTCGACGACGACAATCAGCCGAGGGACGTTCGCCCCGGCGCCATCTCCTTCAGGTAGGCCAAAAGGCGCGTCGCCCACGCCTCGGCGCGCAGGACGTGGACCGTGATCTCGCTGCCGAACAAGGCAGGGTCGATGGGCTCGTCGGCAACGATGTGAAGGATCGACAGGTTGCGCGACGGAGCAGCGTTGTCGGCCGATAGCGCCGCGGCGCGGTCGGTCTCCATCGCCTGCACATGGCCGCTGACGCGACGACCCTCCACCTCCATGCGAACCGGGTCACCGACTGCCACCTGCCATTCGTCCGAGAGCGGCGCGCGGGCAACAACCTCCACGGCCGAATCGGGCGGGATGAGCCGTGCGACGACAGCGCCTTTGAAGAGGGTGCTGCCGGCGCTGACCGGAAAATCGCCGAGCAGGCAGGCGCAAGTGGCCACCACGCTGTGCGAACGGCCGCCGCCGTCGATGACGCCAACGAGCTCGCCGACCGCGAGCACGTGGCCGCTGCCCGGCGTGTAGGGGAAGAAGACGCCCGGATGCTCGGCGCGCAGCAGTTCAACGCTCTTGGGCTCGATGGAGCCGCTGAAGGTGGCGACACCGTAGCGCAGATAGGCCGTGGTGAGGAACAGGCCGGCGGCCAGGGTGAGGCCCGTCGCGGAGCCGACAAACCTGGCGATCTGCCAGGTCTTCTTCGCCGTGGGAGCGCGCCGGTTGACCGCCATGTCGCCGGCCGCGCGAATGAAACCGGCGGAGGTGCGCAGGCCGCGATTGAGAAGCTCGGCGAGGCGCACGAGCCGCGGATCGGGGGCGGTCCGCAGGAAATAGGCCTTGCCGAAGTCGGTGTCCCGCTCCTCGAGCGAGCGCACTTCGAGGTCGCGCGTCACGTCGCCATTCGCGAAGCGGTAGCGCAGCCGCAGCCCGCGCCGACCCGCCGGGCGCTCGGCCACCAGCACCCCATCGGTCGCGACGGCAAGCACGTCCGCCGCTCGGCCGGCCTGCTCGAGCAGCAGTTCGCCGGGCTTGGCGACCACCACGAGGGGAGTTTCTGCAGCGGTCTTGCGCATGATCTGAAGCCTTTCAGGAAAAGTTCCATCGGTAGGGCGCGGCTTCATGCCGCGCTGCACAAAAATAGTCCGTGATTCAACCGGGCTCACGCCTGAGGCAGGGTCTGCCCAATACGTAAGCAGCCGCTAATATTTTGTTGCAACCTGTTGCCATTGCGTGAGCTCCATCAATCTCGTCCCGTTCGATGCCGCAGTGATGCTGCGCAACAAGCAAACGATGCACGCCATGCCGTCCGGCCGATGCGATGCTCCCGCCCGGGGACCGGATACCAGCCGAAAAGCCCGGTTTTCACAGGCAGCCGCAATAAATATGGCTGCAATGTGAAACAACCAAAAGTGGCATTCAATTAAAAATCGTCCATAATTGCAAATTGCCCATTTTTGGGGCAGGTCGCCTGGAGTCTGTCTGCCACATTTTTCATCATCCTGAAATAACCTACAATAACATCTGTCGCAATGCGTGATTATTAGCTGTATTGCGAAAACCATACCGGCATGTATTACTGATCCCATGGTGCAGTGCAACATCCCCGTTTGCGACGGTGGCGGCCATGGGTAAGGTGCGCATTCTCCTGCGCGGTGCCGGACTGGCCGCCTTGGTCGGCTATGTCGGAGCGGTCGCTTTCCTCGCTGCCAACTGGTCTTCCGTCTGGCCACAGGCCGCATCGGACCGCATCGACGCACTGATCGATGCCGGCCATACGGACGATGACGTGTTTGCGAAGGCCGTCGCCGGCATCCGCCGATTCAATCCCTCGATCGCGACCTACGCGGAGGGCGTCGCTGCGGAAAGCTCGCAGTCGGCGACGGCGACATCCGAGGCCGCCCTCGATCTCGCAGAGAGCAAATATTCCGAGGCCGCGGCGATGCCGGGTCCCTCGCAAGCGTCGGCCATGGTGCGGCTGGCGCGCCTGCAGATCAGACGCGGCGAGGCAAACCGGAACCCCTCGGCCACCATCAAGCTGATGGAACGGGCCTTCCAGCTCGGCAGTTCGCGCGCCGGTTTCGAGCTCAGCCAGATCTACCTTTCCGGGGACCTGGCGCCGCGCGACCGCAACCGCGCCGTTCGTTACCTGAAGGCCGTTTCCGAGGCGATCCCGGAAGCCTCACTGGCGCTGGCCAAAATCTATCGCGACGGCGCCGCACCAGCGCCCAGCCAGGCCGCCGGCGCGGATCTGGGCGCGAGGGCGATGTGGCAGTTCGAGGAGCGGATCGAGCAGACCGGCGCCACCAAGTACATGCTCGCGCTGGCGAACGCCTATAACGGCGCGATTCCGGAAGGTTCGGACTACGCAAAGGCCCTCTACTGGTTCGAGCGCGCGGCAGGCGGCGGCAGCCGCGAAGCGCTCGCCTCGCTCGCCAAGTTCTACGCCAAACCGGGCACCGGACTGCAGGACCTCGCGAAGGCCCGCACCATCTACGAGCGCCTCGCCGAGACCGGCAACCTTTCGGCAATCGTCAAGACGGCGGACTTCAAGCGCGCCGGGACCGGCGGACCGGTCGACCACGAGGGTGCCGCCGAACTCTACGAGAAGGCGACAGCGCTCGGCTCCGCGGCGGCGGAGTTCCGCTACGCGATCGCGCTGCGCGACGGCCAGGGCGTGGAGCGCGATCCGGCCCGCAGCTTCGAGCTCCTCGAGAAGTCGGCGAATGCCGGCAATGTCGGCGCCGCCGTCGAACTCGGACGCGCCTACGAGAAGGGAACGCATGTGCCCGCCGATCCCGCCAAGGCGATGGAATGGTACAAGGCGGCCGCTTCGCGCGGCTCGCTGAAGGCCACGGTACGCGTCGCGCTGGCCTATGCGCGCGGCGTGCTGGTCGAGGCGAACAACAAGGAATACCTGGCCTGGGGCCTTCGCGCCGTGGAGCGCGGCGCCAAGCTGCCGCGCGTGCAGAGCGCGGTCGGCGCCGCGCTGATCGCCGGCACCTATCTGCCGCAGGACCGCGCCCGCGGCTTCCAACTGCTGATGTCGGCGGCGAACTCCGGCCGCGCCGAGGCGATCCTGGCCGTGGCGCGCTGCTATGCATTCGGGATCGGCGTGAAGCAGGACGCCGGCAAGGCTGTCGAGTGGTACGAACTCGCCGCCAGCCGCGGCCGTGTCGCCGCCTACTGGGAACTGGGGCGCGCCTACGCCTCCGGCTTCGGGGTGCCGATGGACGAGAACCTCGCCTACGAATATTTCGTCAAGGCCGCATCCGGCGGCTACGCGGCGGCGATGGTCGATCTCGGCCGCATGTACATCACCGGCTTCGGCGCGGCGCGCGATCCCGAGCGCGGCGCCGCCTGGCTGGTGAAGGCGGCCGAACTCGGCAACGCCAACGCCATGATCGAACTCGCCAACGTGCACCGCGAGCGGCTGGTGCCGAACGCCTCGGACGCCGAGGTCGTCGCCTGGCTGAAACGCGGCGCCGAGACCGGCAGCGCGCGCGCCGAATACGTGCTCGCGCTCAACTACCTATCCGGCCAGCTCGTCGAACGCGACGTGAAGAAGGCGGAGGCGCTGCTGGTCAGCGCGACCGCCAAGCACAACGCGCCGGCCAAGACCCGCCTCAAACTGCTCCGCGAACAAGAACAGATGGAAACCCAGTGATGAAGTCGGCAAACCAACGCTCAAGCCTCGGCGTCGTCCGCAACTTCGACGAAGTGCGCGGCGAGGCGCTCGCCCAGCAACTCCGGATCGCCGTGCTGCTGCCCTGCTACAACGAGGCGCAGACCATCGGCGACACCGTCGCGGCCTTCCGCGAAGTGCTGCCGGGCGCAAAAGTCTACGTCTACGACAACAACTCCAAGGACGCGACGAGCGAGGTGGCGAGTGCCGCCGGCGCGATCGTCCAGACCGAGCGGCGCCAGGGCAAGGGCCACGTGGTGCGGCGCATGTTCGCCGACATCGACGCCGACATCTACGTGATGGCGGACGGCGACAACACCTACGACGCCCCCTCGGTGGTGCCGCTGGTCGAGAAGCTGCTGGCCGAGAACCTCGACATGGTGGTCGGCAGCCGCGCCAAGACCGACGACCCGCGCGCCTACCGGCAAGGCCACCGCCTCGGCAACCGCATGCTGACGGGGGTAGTCAGCTGGATTTTCGGCAACGATTTCCAGGACATGCTGTCGGGCTACCGGGTGTTCTCGCGGCGCTTCGTGAAGTCGTTCCCGTCGCTGTCGCGCGGCTTCGAGATCGAAACCGAGCTGACGGTGCACGCGCTGCACCTCGCCATGCCGGTGGGCGAATACGTAACGCCCTACTTCGCCCGCCCCGAAGGCTCGACCAGCAAGCTGTCGACCTACAAGGACGGCATCAAGATCCTAAAGACCATCGTGGTGCTGTTCAAGGAAGAGAAGCCGCTGATGTTCTTCAGTTCGGCAGCCGCCTTCTTCTTCCTGATCGCGGCGTTTCTCTTCATTCCGATCCTGATCGACTATTCGGCCACCGGCCTGGTGCCGCGCCTGCCCACCGCCGTGCTGACCGCCTCGGTGGCGCTGCTCGGCTTTCTGACGCTCGCCTGCGGCTTCATCCTCGACACCGTGTCGCGCGGCCGGCGCGAGGTGAAGCGTCTGCACTACCTGCAGTACGGCGCCACGCGGCGGCCGGCCTGATGAGCGTCGCCGCCATAGATCGCCGGACTTCCGGCCGCTTCCTGCGCTTCGCCGCGGCGGGCGTGGCGGCGGCCGCCGTAGACATGGCGGTGGTCGAGCTGGCTGTGCGCTTCATCGGCCTCGATCTCTATTCGGCGCGCGTGCTCTCCTATCTCGCAGCGGCGACGGCCGCGTGGTGGCTGAACCGGCGCATCTCGTTTTCCGACCGCTCGTCCAGCAACCGACTGGCCGAATGGGCGCGCTACCTGGCCGCGAACCTGCTCGGCGGCCTCATCAACTACGGTGTCTATGCCGTGCTGGTGACGCTGATCCCGCTGTTTGCGGCGCACCCCTTCCTGGCAGTCGCCGTGGGCTCCCTGGCCGGGCTGGTGGCCAACTTCGCCATGTCGCAACGCTTCGTGTTCGTAGGGCGCTGAGATGACGGGCGAACGTCGCAACGCTATCGACCAGCGCCCCGTCGGGGTGTTTCGGCTGTTCGTCTGGATCGTCGCGGCCACCGCGACGTTCCTGGCGGCGAACTACGCCTTCAACGCCTACCTGATGACGGTCGACAAGGCTCCGATCCGCGCCCACCTCAAGTCTGCCTTCGCCAGCGGCGACCTCAGCATCATCAATTCGCGCGGCAACGACACCGACATGGGTGTCCACCAGACGAACGACTGCCTGATCTTCGACATGGCGGCCCGCGATGCCAACGGCGAGCCGCTCTACCTGTTCGCCGGCGCCCGCACGATGGCCGCCGCGGAGAAGCGGCCGGGCAACTGCGAACTGCTGCGCGACTGGCTGAACGAAGACACGTCGCGGCACATGTGGTCGGTCTGGTACCTGCGCTACATCCACGGCTACCGCGCGGTCGCCATACCGCTGCTGGAAAGCTTCAGCGTCGTCGAGACGCGCGCCGTGCTGAAGGCCGCCTCCTACGCCGCGATCCTCATCTCGATCGTCACCAGCCTGGTGTTCGCCGGCCTCCGCGGCCGCAACCTGGCCAAGGCAGCGACGACCAACTTCACCGGTTACGCGCTGATCTCCACGGCGCTGCTGTGTTTCTTCGGCCTGCCCTATTTCGGACAGTCGATCTCGCATGCGCCGGCAATCGTCACGCTCGCGGCTTTCGTCACCGCCTGGAGCGCGCTCGATTTCGCCGGCAGGCTCTCGCAGCGCACGGCGATGGCCGCCATCATCGGCTTCGCCCTGTTCACCGTCTATTTCGAGTATCTGACCGGCTACATCCCCGTCGGAAGCTGCGTGATCATGGCGCTGGTAGCGATCGGATGGGCACAGCGCGAGGTGTCGCCCTGGTCCGTCATCCGCGTGCTCGTCTACGCGCAGGCCACCTTCGTCATCACCATCCTGATGGCCTTCGTGCTGCACACGCTGGCGACGGCGACGGTGAACCGCGCCGGACTTGAGGTGGTGACAATGTTCATCGACCAGCTGAGCACGCGCATGGCGACCACGGCACCGGCCGAAGTGCAGGGAAGCGTCTCCGAAACCGTCAGGGAGGTGCACGCCCTCACCCTGTCCGACGTCGGCGCGAACCTCCTGAAGCAGCTCGGGCACCTCGGCCCGTGGTCGCAGCTGACGGCGCTCGGCGTGATCCTGGTTTCGCTCGGCGTGTCGCTGGTTGCCGCCTACGACATGCTGTTCGTGCGCGGCGAACCGACCGCGCGCCTGTGCGCGGCGCTGGCCGCAGGCTCCTTCCTTCCGGTCCTGGTGTGGATCCTGGCGTTCCAGAACCACACCACCATCCACGCCGCCTTCATGGTCCGCATCCTCGTCGTCGTGCCGATGGCGGGCATGCTGGCCGTGTGGGCCTGGTGCCGCGTCGTCGCCGCACAGCCTCGCCAGGTACGCCGGTTCATGCGGCCGCCGGAATCCACGCTTCTACCCGCCGCCACAAGTCAATCCTGACCCCCGTCCAACCACAGGAAGCCCCCAAATGGACACTTCGCTAACCCACGACGAAAAGATCACCAGCGCAGAACCCGAAGCGGAGCTGTCTTCGGCTCGTCCGGCGATTCAATCGGTTCAACCGAAGCTCGACAAGGCCACGGGTATGCGCATCAGCGTTTTCGGCATCGGCTATGTCGGCGCCGTTTCCGCCGCCTGCCTGGCGCATGACGGCAACAAGGTCGTGACCGTCGACCCGAATCCGGACAAGGTCCGCTCGATCAGGGAGAAGGCTTCGCCGATCCTGGAGCCAGGCCTCGACAAGTACATCGAGGACGGCGTCGACAGCGGCCGGCTGACGGCCACCGGCGATGCGGCCGCGGCGATCGCAGAGACGGACATGTCGCTGGTCTGCGTCGGCACGCCCAGCCGTCCGAACGGCTCGCTCGACACCTCCTACGTGGTGCGCGTGGCCGAGACCATTGGCGCGGCGCTGAAGGCCAAGTCGACCTTCCACGTCGTGGTGTTCCGCTCGACCATACTGCCCGGCACGATGGAAACGACCGTCATCCCGGCGCTGGAGCGCGCTTCGGGCATGCACGCGGGCGTCGACTTCGGCGTCGCCTACTATCCCGAGTTCCTG